>Ga0256794_1000003_pt1 | contig 558728 bp, 516 predicted proteins | sample MC6MC0945MT_FD_186352 | JGI IMG/M metagenome (GOLD analysis project Ga0256794, IMG submission 186352) | Metatranscriptome of enriched soil aggregate microbial communities from Iowa State University, Ames, United States - MC6-MC0945-MT... | ecosystem: Environmental > Terrestrial > Soil >... | reverse complement strand
CGTCGCCGTGTTCTCGGGCGTTGGCGGTTGGGCCGGTATCGGTCTTGCTGCTGGCCTGACGAACCCGACCGATGGTCTGGGTGCTGTTGGTGGCTACGCTGGCCTCAAGCAGTACACGAACCTCGGCGGTTCGCTCACCGTTTTCTCGTTGCCCTAGCGCTTCCTCCAAAAGTGAAGGTCTGCGAGAACTTTGCCGGCACGGTAACGCACCGTGCCGGCTTTTTATTGTAGGCTCTTCAAATGACGACGCGAGATCAAACACGTGTGACCGTATCTGTTATGAATGCAGGCGAGATCACCGGCATCGGCCCCCGCCAATCCCCGACCGGAATTTTCAAGCGCCGGGTAGAAGGGCCTTGGATCATCACAAGCGATGGGTTGGTCGGCGATCATCAGGGTGATCGAAAACATCACGGAGGGCCTGAGAAGGCCATCCACCAATATGCTGCTGAAAGTTATGCGGCGTGGCGGAACGAATATCCGAGCATGCGACCGATGCTGGAAGACGAACCAGCCTTCGGTGAAAATCTATGCCTGCCGGAAATGACCGAGTCGAATGTTTGCGTCGGAGATATCTACCGGCTTGGAGAGGTCTTGTTGCAGGTCAGTCAAGGCAGGCAGCCTTGCTGGAAGCTCAACGTGAAATTTGAGCGATCCGACATGGCTTGGCTCGTGCAGAAAACGGGCCGCACAGGCTGGTACTATCGCGTCCTCGGTGGAGGCGCGGTTGAAGCCGGGACTGCTTTGGAGCTCGTCGAGAGACCACATCCAAATTGGACGATCGCGCGTCTCAATGCCGTCATCGCCTCGCGGAGCCTTGATTGCGATGAGCTGAGCGAAATGGCTGCACTAACCCACCTCTCGGCGTCATGGCGCGATCTCGCGCAGCGTCGGCTAGAAGCATGTCGCGTTGAGGACTGGTCCTCGCGGCTCTGGGAAAAGCCGAATACAGATCCGTCAACGTAATCGGACTTGGCACGTTGATCTTCAACCTGCACACGGCGTCGACTCTGACGAAAAGGAGACGTCCCCGGGCAGAAGCGGGAGCGGACGCGGGATTGTCCACCAACCGGCGCAGACCCGGAGGAATTCGGGATGGCCCCCATCGGTCAACTTCTAGCCCAGCGCACATAAGTCCTCAGCGCGCGCGACGACTGGAGCACCAAGTTCGTGCAAAGATGCTTGGCATCGCAGATTTCCGGAACGCGCTTGATGCCCAAATTGCCGCGTGCGATTTGATATCGGACCGACTTCCATAACGAAACAGCAACGCCGCGCAGAAAAGGACGAGAACATGAAAGTTTCTTTTTCAGTACTGGCAGCAAGTGCGATTTTAGCAGTGTTGTCTATTCCTGCCTTGGCGGAAAGCGATACGACCATCGAGAGGCCGACGACCCAAAAAATGGACACTTTCGAGTTGGGAAGCATTGCATGGAAAGATGAGCCGCTCCTTCCCCACGGTGCCAAAAGCGCGCTTCTGATCGGCGATCCTAGCAAGCCGGGCGTCTTTATGGCCTATCTCAAGTTCCCGGCGAACTACGAAATACCCGCCCACACTCACCCGTTCGCAGAGGTTGTCACGGTCCTGAAGGGTTCGGTCTGGAATGGGATGGGAGAAAAGCTGGATCGCGAGAAGGGCGACAAACTCGGCGTCGGAGCCAGCTTCACACTGCCTGCCAGCCACGCCCACTACCTATGGAACCAGGAGGAAAGTGTTGTTCTCCTCACCGCGACAGGCCCATGGAACATCAAGTACATCAATCCTGACGATGATCCGCGCAAATAGTGCATCGGCGCCGCCACGCACTTGCTGTTGACCCGCAGAGACATTGCCGAGACGTGCATCATTTTTGCGTTGAGCGAACCGACGGCCGGCCCCGATTTCGCGCGAGGTTCCGGTCAAACTGAGTCAGGTGAAGTGCGACCCAGCGTCGGCAGGATGGCAGCTTCTGATTACACTTGATCTTAATCCTCGGGCGACCTGGACCAGTGGTAGAAGACGAGCTATCCGCAACAATGCCATCCCGGCTGGCGCTATCGACATCGAGATCCCGCGCGCACTTGGCGATGAGCTCTTGGGCAGTCATGTTCGCCAGGAAGGTGTTGGCGGAGATCGCAGCCGAGCTGAGCAGCGTCGAGACCCTTGTTTGAGGCGGCGCACGCAATACGCGCACGGCACCGCTTGGGCCCGCGAGGTATGCGAGGCGCAGATTGGTGAAGCTCGTGGCTAGACCTTCTTTCGCAAGGCGGGCGGCGTTGTCCTTGGTGTACGCCTCCGCGGCTCGCCGGGCGAACGCGCGGTCTTGGCGCAGTCCTAAGAGCGCCGCCGCCGAAAGAGACTTCGTCTCCTCGGCAAAGTGCCGTCGGACGACGTCGAGAAACGTTTCCTCGATAAATTGAAATGGGCCGACGGCAGTAGAACGCGGATTGCGCGCAGAGTCTCGGCCGCCCGACTCCGCCACCATAAGGCGATCCAGAAATGTCTCAAGCGTCATCGCTGGCGACTCGGTTTCGGCCGCGTTCGCTTCGATTTGCTCCGGCCCCTTTTTCGTCTTGTCGATTTCCTCAGCGGAGGCCGAGACAATCCCGACGGTCAGAGCCGCGAGGCTGGCCGTTGCCAGCGCGGCACACCGTTGCGGCTTCGTGGTCGGATGCCGACGATTGTCCAGCATCGCGCAGAACTCCCCGCGTCGATCCAAAACAGCTTCCTCTGCCGTGGCGACCTTGCCATGCTAGGCAGCATCAAAACGCGACGTGTCACGGACGTTGGCGACGTCGTCTCGGATGTCGTCGGCATAAGATCCGCCTACAGTATGTTGTAGGCGGCACAAGCGTTCAACGCGAACAAAGGGGGATTTGTTCGTCTACTCTCATGCGTTGAGTTAATGAGATTTCCTGATCAATTTTCCGCAAATGCTCATCGTCGATTCAGAGTCACTTGAGCACCCTTGATCTCGGAACCGTCGGTCGAAATTGTAACCGCGACAGCCTGCGACGATGCCGAGAACTCAATGGACATGGTGCCCCGAAGTCCGCCGTCGAAGTCGAGGTGTATGTTGTTGGCCGTTGCGGTACCCGATGCAGTGCCAGATGCGTTGTTTGTGCGTTCTTCCCAGGTGCCTGAGATTTTCCCATCCGCAGACGTTAGCTTGGTGCGAAATTCAATCTTATCGGGTTGTCCTTTGCATCGCAGGGCAACACCAAGCGATTTCCCGTCATTGGTGCTCCGATAGTAGCCCAAACAGGTGAGCTTGTCGGGCGCCCCGCTGTCATAGATGAGGGTTCCGGCTCCTGCCCAAGTGCCATTCAGAACATTGAACGGAAGTTCCGAGGCGTGAACAGCACGCAGACCAACCACAGAGCCGCAAATGAGTACGAGTGTCAGCAAAGCTAAGCGTATCGTCATCGGAGGTTCCACGAAAAAGGGGGCATTCGGAACTCAAAGGAACACCAACGTAAATCTGCGACACGTCGCGTCAAGAAGACGACACTTGCCCTTGATTCTTTAAGCCCATCTTAAGCGCCTGATGGGCCGGGCACGGGCTTACTGGCGGATCCTTCGTCATTCAAGTCGAAGGGAGCTTAGGATCTTGGAACCACTCCCGCGCACAGATCTGATGGTGATTGATCGAGTGATTGGTTTCGCTTCGAGGGATACAAATAAGGTTGGCGGCGACCGTAGCTCACTGCGTGCAGGACGCCATTATTTCCCAACCTGACGTGTAGAATCGCTCTCCCTGCTCCTTAAATTCGGCTGCCTCGGCTGAGTTGCATTTTGAATGAAAACGAGACATGGCCACGATACTCTTGCCATAACCATTCACCGAACGAGCAAGGTTTGTACGAACCAATTCGCAATTTGCGGGAAGGCGAGACAACTCCGCCATCTTCTCGGCAGCTTCTCCAAGCTCGGTCGCAAGCGTCTGCTTGCGAACCTCGCAATCAACACCCATGCGATCTGTCCGTCGCTCAGCAGGCGTGACGGTCAGCGCAAAGTCATTTCCAATAACTTTTGACGCACTCCAAATGCAAGTTGACCCCATCGACTGACTGTACTGCCCCGACATGTGATGGTTGTTGACCTTGCCCGTTGCGGTCAGCGTGTTGAAGAAACTTCCGCCGCTCCAGAAGACTTCCGATCCGTCGACTGTCCCGGTCACATTGGCATTCAGGAAGCTCGCGCTCAGCGCATAAGTCGATCCACCTGTAGGGCTCAAGGTAATCGTGAGCGGCCAAGGCGAGATTTCGTTATAGAGACCATTGCACGTTACCGATCCCCGCCACTCGCCAGCGAGCTCTTGTCCGTTCGCCGATGGCGCAACGGATATAGATCCAATCGATAATGCAATGAGAACACGGCCAAGCTCAGCGACGCGCATTATCACGCCTCCCCAACCTGCATCTCTTATGACTTCTACCCGAAATGCAGAGTCGAAGGCGCGTGGCCAAAATGTACGTACACGGATATTTTAGTTGAGAAGAGCATCAGCGGTCGACTTCGGACGCCTGCCGCTGCGTTGCTCGTTCACCGGGCTTCGCAAAATTTTAGCAAGCTAAATCAACGCCAGGCCGGGCTCCAAATCATGCGCCATTGGCGTTGATGGGTCTCGGCATCTTGGAGCTGTTCACGTACGCACTTCGCAATTAGACCGCCAATCTATCCTGCACGGCGCGCGTTCCTTGTAAGCCCGTTATGATAGAAAAATGCCCGGCTTCGGAAAGCCGGGCATCTAAGGATCAAGTCGAAGTCGACACTATTTTAGAGGTGCATAGTCGACGACCGTCTCAGGACGATTGAAATGATAGGCCAGCCCGAGGCGAACGACCCAGAAGCTGTCGTCCCAGTTGACGTGTGCGGTACACGTGCCGCCGCATCCGGTGGTCAGCGTGTAGCTTTCATCATCGGACCCGAGATCAACGTAAAGCGCTTCGGCCTTCAACGACCAGTTCTCGTCTTTCAAGAATTCGACGCCGCCGCCCACAGTCCAACCGAGTTGCGTGCCGCCGCTCGACGCCGAGAAGGGCGGCGCCAACACGCCACCACCGGGCCCAATATTCGTCTCGAAACGATGATCGACATTTGCGTAAGCAAGACCGGCGGTTGCGTAGATCAGATAGTGATCATCGCCCACCAAACCGAGGCGGCCGCGGAGCGTCCCGAACCAATCCATGCTCGACTGGAATGAGGCGGACAACGGTGTGCTGCCGCATGTAGGGCACTCAACGCCCGTCTCCGTATCGGTTCCATAGTAATTGAAGTCTGTTTCCACGCCGAACAACACACGCCCACACTGCACATTGTAGCCACCGAAGCCGCCGCCGGTGAACCCTTTGTCGTTGTCTGAGAATTCATCGCCCCCGACGTCCTGACGCGACCTCGTGCTACCGAATCCGAGCTGAACACCAGCATATGGTCCGGCAAAGGCACCTCCGATGCAGCGTCCGGGCGGCGGTCCTGGCATTGGTCCGTCTTTCAGGCTGCCACCGGCCTGCGCGGTTCCTGCCGATGCCAAACAAGCAGCAGCAATGATGAGGATCGAGTATAGTCGCATGATGTAAGCCTCTGGTTCACCGCATGAAATAAGCGGACCAATGCCGATTGGCGAATTACGCAGCGCTTTACGGTATGGAAAGGTGATTCGTGGTGGGACGTCGAGTTCAGACCGGCCGCGTGCGGGTCTTGAATTGAACAATCGGCAAAGTTTTAGGGCAAATACGATCAATGGGTTGCTGACGCGCAACACTGTTCAGAATGTCAAGCACACTTCTTTATTCTGGCGAAAGCGAATTGCCGATTCAGAGCCTAAGCCTCGGCGGTTCCCATGCCGGGCTTTCAATGATGTTGGCGGCCACGCAATAGCGATGCAGCCCAATGAGGAACGGTGCCTTTTGGGGACCGAATTTCGCTGCGGTCACCCACCCGGCGACACGCTTCATCAACGCTTCGCGCTCCGCGACAGCCATATCGTCAACGCAGCGGAAAATTTTCTCGATGAGGACGACGGCGCTTTCACAATCGCTCGTCGCAAACTCCGATGCGCGATGCGGCTGGAGAAGATCCGAAATACGCGTGTACGGCTGTCTCTGTTTCATAAGCGCATCCTACTGACGAATGCGCACGTGCGGAATTGTCGGAAACGACAGGCGGCAACATGAGCTTGGCTGATCGGCGTCAAGAACGCGAAACAAGCCACCGTATCAAGACGGCGTTCCGCTTTCCGCAATAGGGAATTTCAGACGGCGATGAGTTGCTGCGCCACTGCCTTGGCGACTGCCTGGGTCGTCGTCGTGCAGTTCAGTTTCTCACGCGCGGAGTTCAGGTGAAACCGAACTGTGCGCTCACTGATGCCCAAGATGACACTTGCCTCCCAAGCGGATTTGCCTGCCGCCACCCATCGCAGACAATCGAGTTCGCGCGCCGAGACGACGAGGGCCTCAGAGGTATCGACACCGTTGCGGCGAAGCATGTGGCAATGGAAGTACTCGCCCAATATCTTGAGTTCAGTCGGCTCCGGGGCGATCTGATCCTCCGGTTCGTTTCCGGCTGTCGATCGCTCAAAACCGAGAAGTGCAAATTCACCGCGCCGAGATGTGAGTTGTACGGCGCAATAGGAGTCTTCCCGGTCGGTTGTCGGTTTGCTGTCTGATTGCCGGCGCGCCATTTCGACTGCGCGTATCTCGGCAAGACGCTGCATCGGGATGGCTCTCGTCGTGATCGCCTGGCTTGCCATGTCACCGGAAAACGAGCAATGCACGAATGAGCCGCTTGAAAAGCGCGGAATGTTTACACACAGATACCAGATATCCGAAAGCCTATAGATCTCGCGCGCGGCGGATAGGAAAGCGACGCCCTTGTCTCTTTCGACGACCGTGCTTCGATCGTCCACCAACTCTGATAAAATGCCCGCCAACATGCCGAATGTCCGTTGAATGTTTTGCCGAAATCAAGTGCTCGATTATTTTTCTCTGAAGGCCCGGTAGAAGCTGCCCATGACAGGTTCCATCAAGTAGTCGAAGAAGGTTCGCTCGCCCGTGCGAATGTAGAGATCCGCAGGCATGCCCGGTGTGGGCTTGAAGTTCGGTGCTTTGGCAGCGACGTCTTTTTCGTCGAGCTTCACACGAACGATGAACGATCCCCGGTCGGTTGTTTCCGGCGTCGCTGTCAGCATCGACGGCCGGTCTGAAATGGTGTCGGCGGACAGATAGCTGACCTTGCCCTCAACCATCGGCGTGACCCGCTGATTCAATGCTGAGAGTCGTACTGTGGCAGGCTGCCCTTCTTTGACGTGCGACACCTGATTTGGGCTAATACGCCCTTCGATGATCAGCTCATCGTTCACGGGCAGAAGTTCCAGGATCGTGCTGCCGGCGCCGACGACGCCGCCGCGCGTGTGCTGGTTGAGCTTGACGACGATGCCCCGAACGGGCGCCCTAATATCTGTTCGCTCGACGACGTCTTTCGCGGCGCGGATCTGCTCTGTCACGTCGTCGAGGTCGGATTCCGTCTGCCGCAACTCTTCAACGGCTTTCTGCGTCACCGTCGACTGGATCGAGGCGATCTGCTGCTCGGCCCGCGCAATCTGCTGACGGCTATCGGCAACGCGTCCAACAAGTTCGCCGAGCTGCCCAGTCAACGCCGCTTCGTCGCGTTGAACCGCGTAAACTTCCGTCCTGCGAATGAGGTCACGAGAAAGAAGGGCATTCTTGGCTTTGAGCTCTTCGCCGAATAGATCCAGACGTTCCTGCGTCGCCTTGATCTGCGCCTGATATCCGGCGATGCTTTCCTTGAGCCCGGCGATCTCCTTCCGCAAGACCGCCTCCTCGTTCTCGGTCTTCTTTCGCCGCGACGTGAGTTCAAGCTGCTGCCGACTAATGATCATCTGAACGTCCGCATCATGGACGTCGATCTCGGATGTTGCCGGCAGGGCGAACGTTTCCTTGTTCGCCAATTCCGCTTGCAATCGGGCTTGCGTCGTCACCAGCCGGTACTTCCGCAACACGAGCATACGCAGCTTGGCTTGCGCCGTTGTTGGATCGAGTCGGAGCAGGATCTGTCCCGCTTCCACCAGGTCGCCTTCCTTGACGGCGACCTCGCTGACGATCCCGCCTTCGAGATGTTGGATCTGTTTATTCTGCCCGGCGGCAACGAACGTTCCGGAGGTGACAACCGCTCCATCCAATGGCGCCGTCGCGGCCCACGCGCCGAATCCGAGACCGCAAACGGCGACCACGCCCAATCCAATCAAGCTCGGAAGACGCGAGCTCTTTGGTACGGTCTTGTGCCACTCGTCAATTCCAGGACATCCAAGAAGCATTTTATTCCCCTGATGCATAACGTTGAAGCGCGGATGTGTTGCGAACCTTCTCAAGCGGATGGCGTCGCGGTCGCCTGACTGACGAGGCGATGCAGAACATCGCGCGGCGCGCCGAAGCCCTCCATTCGTCCCGATCGCAAGACGAGAACCTTATCGACCGTATTCAAGAGCGCCGGCCGCTGCGTAATCAGCACGATCGTGACGCCGCGCTCCTTCGCCTTCTTCATGCTGTCGGCCAAGGCTTTTTCGCCGACCGCGTCGAGGTTGGAGTTCGGTTCGTCAAGCACGATCAGCGACGGACCGCCAAAGAAGGCGCGCGCCAGCGCGATACGCTGTTTCTGCCCACCGGAGAGCGGTGCACCGTTACGGTCGAGCACGGTTTCGTAACCGGCGTTGAGATGGCACACCATGTCGTGCACACCGGCAACGGCGGCCGCGTCGTAAATGTCTTTATCCGGGAGATCGGTGCGAAGCCGGCAGATGTTCTCTTTGATCGTTCCAGGAAAGAGCTCGACCTCTTGCGGAAGATAGCCGGTGAACTCTCCGAATTGGCGACGATCCCAGTTGCGCAGTTCCGTTCCGTCCAGTCGGACCTTGCCAGCCGTCGGGAATACACAACCGACCAGAATGCGCGCGAGTGTCGATTTACCGGACCCCGAAGGACCGACAATTGCGAGCGACTCTCCGGGATTGAGTTCAAAGCTCAGGCCGTTAAGGACCGGCTCTCGCGTTCCCTGCGGAATGTAAAGGAGACGTTCGACGCTCACTTTTCCCGCAGGCCGGGGCAGCCTCAGCTTCGACTTCTCTTCGCTGAGCCCTTCGAGCGCTGCCCTGACACGAGCATAGGACGCGCGCGATTGAACGACGGAGCGCCAGCCCTCGATCATGCCTTCCAGCGGCTGCAACGCGCGGCCGCCGATGATCGATGCCGCGATCATCATGCCGCCGGTCAGTTCGCCTGACAGCGCTAGGTGTGCACCCCAACCGAGGATCAAGATCTGCGTCGCCAGGCGTGCAAATTTCGATGCCCCGCTAATCCAAAAGTTTCTGTCGTGTGCATTGATCTGCATCGCCAGTGCAGGCGCCTGCTCGCGTCCCCAATGCAGAATGCTTTCGTTCAACATGCCCATCGCGTTGATCACCTGGGCATTACGAGCGAGGGATTCTGCATTCGCGTCGGCTTTTGAAGAGAATGTTCCGGCTTTTCCGAGAGGCCCCGCTGTTGCCGTCTGATTCAGCAAAGCGATTCCGAAAAGTACGAAGCCGGCTGTCAGAACGATCGCGCCGAGGTCAGGATGAATAAGAAAGATCACCCCGAAATAGAATGGCGACAGCGGCGCGTCGAACAGCAGGAGCATCGTCGGGCTGGAAAGGAAGCTGCGCACCTGATGTAGCGCCCGAAGCGCCTGCAGGTTCCCGCCCTCGCCTGTCGGCGCCGACATGACGATGCCAGCCAGAATGGGTCCTCCAAGAATGACTTCCATCGACGCGGCAAGCCGCCCGAGTACCTGGCGCCGCAGGATGTCGAGGATCGAAAGCGTACCAAGCAAGCCGACCGCCAGCGCTGAGAGCATCAGCAATGTGTCGACGCTGCGGCTTGTCAGAACCCGGTCCGAAATCTGGAACAGGTAGATCGGCATCGTGAGCATCAAGACGTTCACGAACAGAGAAAAAAGCGCGACCAACGCGAATGTCCGCCGCGACAGGCTGCGCCAGCGGGCGAGTGGATCAGACCGCCGGTCCCGCTGTGATGCGTGCGTTTCGTGTGCTACCGCGGCGGTACTTTTCCACTTACCGATTTCAGCACGTAGTTCCGTGAGACGCCGCACAGCGGCGTTTTGGCCCTGCTGGCCTCCCGACGATAGCAACTGTTCGTCGCGAAGCCGTTCAAGGTCTACGACGGAGCCCTCTTCGGGTTCTTCGATCTGCTCGCGTTCGCTGCCTGCGATATAGAGATTATTCATTGTGGCCGTCCCCTGTTGATCTTTCGCTCAATGCCTCGAGCTTGGCCTAACCGAACAAGCCCAAGTGCAGATGAGAATGCAGATCATCGAGAAGCGGGAGGTGCGAGAGCGTTTGATCGCTGCCATGATCGCCAGAGTCAGACGCGCTGTCGGTCGTGTGCGGACCAAGTCCGATGGCGCTTGCCACGATCGTCGTAATTCCACCTGTATCTGTCGATGCGGGCGCCGACACGCCAGCGTCGTGTGACGCATCGCTTACAGCGAGGTTGAATTGCGAATAGCCGGGCGTATTCGCAGCAACGTCATTAGATACAATCGCGTCTGGTGTTTCGGCGGCAAAGGATAGCGAGCCGGACGACGAGACGCCCAAGCTGTGCAAGGTACTTCCGAGCAAGTCGTGGAGACCGCTCGTGGAGTCCGCAACTGAAGTAACTGGAGAGCCATCGTGGTCGAGAAGACTTGTCACCGGCGACGCCAGTGTATCGAAACTGACTGATGCCGTAACGCTATGGATGACGCTATCGGTCAAGCCAGTGACAGTCTGCGCGGCGTTGCCAATCACGTCACCGACAGCATCACCGATCGTATGAATCGTTGCGTCGGCGACCGTCGTTACCGTCGACGTCAGATCGGAAGCCAGCGGCGCAACGTCGCCGACAAGCGCGCCAACCGTATGCGTTGCGGTATTGGCAACGTCGTCGACGAGGGACGTGACGGAGCCGACACCGTTATCGACGAGGCCGGTGACCGCGCCGAGAGTTGTATCAAGCGTCGTCGCGACGGTGCCGGTCAAATCTTGAGCGAGGTGATCGACACTTCCGACAACACCACCGACGGTATCCACCACAGTTCCGACGGTCGTGCCGAGCGTCGAGGTCAGATTTCCGGTGATCTCACCGACGGTATCAACGACCTGGGTAACGACACCAGTGGCGCCTTGAACTGTCGTGTCTACGATGTTGATGACGGGCGTTACAATTTCGGTCACGTGCTCGACGACTTCGACGACCGGATTCACAACGGTATGAATCACATTCGTGACATCATGACTGTCGACGTTGACGTAGTTATTGACGGTAGTGGACGTCGTGTCGTGACTGTCGATCGAATAATAATTATTGATTGCATTATATGAGGCCGATGAACCCGAGTAACTCCCGTAGCTACCGCCCGTTGATTCCATATGCGGCTGTGCGACGGGTATGTTGTGAACGGGAACAAGATCCGCGCCCGCATTCTGTCCGTCGGCGATGGGATTGAGGGCGACCCTGGGGTTGGCGGCATGGCTCTCTTGAGCGGACGGCAATGACTCAAGCGTGAGGTGCTGCATCTCCGGCTGGGAGCCGCCAGAATACGAATTTCCTCCATCGGACTGCGAGGCATCGCCATGATCGCTGTCGGCGGTCGCCGCGTGAGCAGACCCTCCGATGATTTCGGTGGCGGTCAAAAAATTCGCCAGGAAGAACGACCATGTCAAAAAGCTCCACATGCCGCGCTGGCGCTCGGGCCGGGGCAGATCCTTGTCGAACAACGCGGCATTGGCTTTCTTTACTTGGGAGATAACTGCATGGCCAAATTGCATTGACATGTCCGTCCTCAATGAATGGTAGCTAAGTCTTACGTGTCAGCAGTGGCATGTCGTCGGCCGGGCATTTGCGCCCGGCCGCTTGTCTTCATGCGTGATGAATGTCGTGTCCGACATCGAGATGCCCGAGGTCGAAGAGGTTCAGCGTATTCGTCAGATGATCGAGATCGAGATTGCTGGCCACGACGTCGTGGATCGGCTGCGCATGGAGCACCGCTCCCACATCGGAGAGGTCTACGGATGCGAGGTTGTGCACGAGATCACCGGCCTGTCCCGCGACAATCGACGAAACGTTGCCGACAACATTGGCAGTCATGTCGTGAGCAATGTCGGAGATGTTCAGAGCGTTAAGGTCTCCGGTTCCAAGCGATGCGATATGAGAGACAACATCGCCGATCGAACCGTTCGCAAGTCCTGCGTCGGCGATGTGGCTGAGCACATCTCCAACAACGGTCGTCGCATTGGCGCCGATTGCACCGTTTGCAATATCGCCAACGACGCCAGTGATCGGTGCGGCGATGTTCGTTGGCAGGCTCGCGGTGATGCCCGAGAGATCACCACTGCCGATGTGGCTGAGAACGTCGCCGATCGAGCTTCCGAGGTTCGTCGTGACATGATCCAAGTTGCCGTTTCCAACGTCATCGAGCACGTTGGCAACGACCGGCAGGTTTGCCGTCAGGTTCGACAGGTTGCCGTTGGCAACGTGGCCCAGAATGTCGCTCGCAATAGTAGTGACGTTGCCGCTCAGTATGTCGGAAACGACCGGCACATTGAGGTTTCCGACATCGCTGACCTGTCCCAAAACGCCGGTGGCAATCGGCAAGACATCACCGACGGTGGCAGTCAGATGAGAAAGGTCGGCGATATTGACATTGCCGAGGACGTCGCCAGCGATCGGTAGGACGCTCGCTGCAATGTTGCCGACGTTAGAAACGTTGAGAATGTTCGATCCGTTGAGGCCCGAGAGGACATCCCCGATATTCGGGGAAAGGACATCACCAATCGTCGTCGTGACGCCATTTAGAACATTGGCCGTCAAGTCCGGGCTCAGAATGTCGCTGACGTTCAGATTATTCAGAACGCTGGGATTGAGAACGTCATGCACGACGTCGCTAATGCCGAGGTTGACATCACCGACGTTCAACGTCGGGCTGAGAATTTGATTGTTGCTCAGCACGTCACCGACGGTGTTACCGCTTAAAACGTCACCAAGGTTGAGCAGGGTATTTCCCGACAAGACGTTATTCAGCGACCCGTCGAGAATGCCACCGCCAATCAGTGACACGTTGGTGTCGTGGCTATCGACCGAGCTGTTGTCGACGGTTGTAATCGTCGTCGTCGTGTTGTGGCTGTCGGTCGACGAATAGTTGTTGGTCGTGGTCGTCGTGACGTTGTGGCTGTCGTAGGAGTAATAGTTGTTGGTCTGTGTCATTGAATTACAAGGCTCCGGTGGGCAATCGCAGTCGGCTGGCGGCGGTGGCGGAGGACAATGTTCGGGAGGAGGGGGGTTGGAACAGTCCTCCGGCGGTGGCGGGGGACAATGCTCGGGCGGTGGAGGGTTGGAACAGTGCTCCGGCGGAGGTGGCGGACAATGCTCGGGCGGCGGGCACGTCGGCGGCGGTGGGCAATCCGGCGGCGGCGGCGGATGATGATCGGGCGGGGTGCAGTCCCATAGTTTGATGCATTCTTGCGTCATGTTCAGTTCCCTCTCTCAGGAAATGAATGTTGAGGACCTGAAAGACGAACCTCCGACCCCTGACGGACGTCCTGCTGTAGAATTCCGAGTCCATGCCGCTGACCTTGCCCAAAAAAGCAAATGGACGAAGCTGTTCGAAACGACAGCTCAACTCCGGTAGTTGATTAAAATTTTTTCGATTAATTGCGGGCTCGAGTAGAAAGCTGAATTTCAAAAATCAATTCGCACACACATCATTCTACGCAATCGTTGAATTGCGCTTCTTCAAATTCGGAAAATTTGACTTAATTAGCGGAAGCGTTTGGAAAACGTCCGTACTGAACTGAGACATCGCCTCAGACGTTGAGCTTGTTAGTTTATGCTTCTGTGCCGAGCCAGAGCTTCGATCGCTAGCTCGGCTATTTGCGTAACATCCGTATGACCCTGCTCAACAAGGGCCTGGACTTCCGACGCCAAGCGGCTGTGGTCTTCAGTTATGTCAGTGCTGCCGCGATCCGTCGAAAGACCGAGTCGTTCGCAGGCAATTTCGAACGACTTTCTCATTAGAGAAATTTCGAGTCTTCTAAGCTGGTCGAGCGTCATGGTGTTGCGGCTTACGACGTCCGTGCGAATTGCGAACACCTCGGATCTCAGGGGCAGTCCGAGGTGTTCGCGTTGTCAGCGCCTGCGAGGACGGTTCGCATGCTGGCCTTCAAAGAGTCGCAAGAGCTGCCGGAATTCTCAACTGTCGGAAACGACAACCGGCGAACGCGGTCGCGCCTGCATGGGTATCTGCCGCCAAGCGTCCGCGACCCATTGATGAGGAGTGCTGCACACGTGCGGAGCTATTCCGTCGTGATCGGTCGGGCCGCTGCCATTTCCGATGTCTCAGGCGGCCAGATTGGCGATCTCAGCTCCGATCATCAGCGCAACAGTTCGGAAGCGCAGATATCAGTCTTCCCGGGCCATTCTGCGGTGGAGAATGAACGCAATGCTCAGCAGCACGGCGATCGCTGCGATCGCGCTATGTGCGCTGATTTCCGGTGCTGGAGAAGGCCCGCCTCCTCCGCCCGAGTTTCCGCCGAAGCAATCCCAGAGGTTGAGACAGAAATCAACAATGGTACGCATGACCACAAGCCTCCATTATAGATGCAAAGCTAATGTGGTTAAGCTGAACGATCAAATGCAACTACGGTGGAGAGCTAACACCTTTGCATGAGGTCGATCGGTCAAAAGGTGCAAATTTGATCGCTGTGTGGGCCTACTGCTGCTCAATGTGCTTGCCCGCACAAGACTACGATCTCTGAAAATCGTTTTCCCGTGCATTCTTGTAATTTGCTGTCCCACACGTTCATCCGTGTGCGCCCAAACTCGCCGGTCAAATCCCGCGTTGAACATCTATCCGGTCGCGTAGTTCGTCTCGCGTTTTTACCGGCCTCAACGAACGATCTCCCACGCTGCAAATGTCCAGCACGCTGGATTTACCTGCCGGGATGCTCCCATCGTCCAGGCACGCTCCGATTGTCTGTCGGACGCAGGAACTGGTTCGGGGTGGGGATGGTTTTGCAGACCGATTACCAGGAGACCGGCATGGATTCACCCGATGAGAGCGTGACTTTGATTTCTGCTGGAAAGGTGCAAGGCACGCCGGTTTATTCAGAGCGAGCCGAACGACTTGGCGAAATTTATGATGTGATGCTGGAGAAGCGGACGGGTCGCATCGCCTACGCCATTCTTACCTTTGGCGGCATTTTAGGCATGGGTAAGAAATATGTTCCGTTGCCCTGGAACCTGCTTTCTTATGATGTTGCCGAGTGCGGTTACATCATCTCGGTGCCGAAAGAAGCACTGGAGAACGGCCCCACGCTCAATGAGCAGGCGGAGTGGCATGCCGACGTCGGTCGGATGATTGAGACCTACTATGAGATTCATGCGAAAACCCGTTGATCACAACAAAAACGAGACGGATTATCGCAAACCGATTGGTTGAGTTCTACCATCGATGCAGAGGCATTCGCAGTCCGCCAGCGCGTGCATAGCTGACAACGCGAGCACGATCGCAGTCGCTGCGCATGAGGGATCGCTTTGCGAGAGTGCTATTCATGTCGAGCACACCGAGCCGGCGCTGGTATTCACAGAAATATGCGACTTGCCGTATGAGCGCACCCAGCGCCGCCAGATTTGTGGACCGGCCAAAACATTACGAAAAATGATTTGGGATCAAGGGCTCTTGGCGGAGAGAGTGGGATTCGAACCCACGAGACCCTTACGAGCCTACACGCGTTCCAGGCGTGCGCCTTCAACCACTCGGCCATCTCTCCATTCGCGTAGTCGCGAAGCGGCGCGCACTATACGCATCGCTGCCCCGAGCGCAACTTGCACAGACAGGCCGACCGCCCGCAACGCATGTGTCTCTTGACCACGGTCTCATAGGGCCACAAAAAGGTGCCGGTCAACCGGCAGAACGGCACCCCATGACCAGTTCGCGGCTTTTCAAGGCGTTTGCTCTCCTATCGCTTCTTTGCGCTTCGGCCGCCGCCTGGTACTGGCACGCGACGGGCCAGTCGCCGGGGCATGGATTAATCCGCATCGCGGCGGCATCGTTCTTGGCCGCACTCATAACGGCAATCGTCAATCCCGACACTCGGCCTCGGACCATGCTGCGCTTTCTCGCCGCTCTCTTCGCCCTTTTCGCCCTGATTGCATTTGCCGCAGATGTCTCCCGCTCGCCCCTCGACGGAGGGAGCCTCGGCGCGACGTCGCTCATGCAACACCTTCAGATGCTGGCGCCGTCCTTTGTCGTCACACTCGAGCGCTCAATCGGGCACTTGATCAGTCCCTTCCTGTGGGATCCGGTCCTCACCACGATTCTTTCACTTCCAGCCTGGGTGGTGTTCGCATTTTTCGCGGCAGCTGCCGGCTATCTGGGTCGGCCGCGCCGTCGCGTGCGCATCTTCGCCAACGATTACTGAGCGCCCGCAACGTTTGGGCCTTCGGCGACGTATACTGGGTTGCATAACAAAAAGGAGCAAATCCATGTTCGCTAAGCGTAGCGCTCCCATGCCGACCCCGGACACCGCACTCACCGGGCGGAGCACAAGCATTCTCCCCGCGACCGCCGAGCACTATGTGTTTTCGCGCCCGCTGCATGGCCCCTATCCCGATGGCCTTGAGGTCGCGATTTTCGCGCTCGGCTGCTTCTGGGGAGCTGAACGGCTTTTTTGGCAACTCGGCGATGGCATCTGGACGACGGCAGTCGGCTATGCGGGTGGCTTCACCGAAAATCCGACGTATGAGCAAGTCTGCTCAGGCCATACCGGTCATACCGAAGCCGTGGTCGTCGTGTTCGATCCGAAGGTCATTTCTTACGAGCGTCTGTTGAAGACGTTCTGGGAAGCCCACGATCCGACACAAGGCTTCCGTCAAGGCAATGACGTTGGCACGCAATACCGCTCGGCCATCTACACGACGACGCCCGAGCAACTCTCGGCGGCGAAAGCATCCGAACGGGCTTATGCCGACGCCATCGCTGCGCAAGGGTACGGGCCGATCACAACCGAGATCAAAAGCGCCGGACCGGTCTATCTGGCCGAAGAGTATCACCAGCAGTACTTGGCGAAGGTTCCGCATGGATATTGCGGGCTCGCCGGCACCGGTGTCACGTGCCCTGGGGCGACGGGTGCCTGATCGTCGCCGTCCACGCCAACCGATACGAACAACGACCCGCCGGGAAGATCACTTCTTCTCGGCGGTATTTGTTTTTTTGCGCAAATGCGGACGTAAGGCCGGATGCGCAGCCGACGCTTTCGCAGGCACCGTCGCGATGCCGGCGGCCTTCGCGAAGGCTGCTCGGGCTTCGGCGGCCTTGGCGAGAGCGTGATGCACGGCGGTTTTGGTCATCAAGGCCCTGCTGGGAATCGAGACCGGATTGGGTTCTGCCGCCAGCACCGAGCGGCATTCGGGCGGCAGATCCGCCATCATCACCGGCGGCTTCGGCGGCCTGATGCTGATGGTTGGCGGACCGGCGACCGGCGGCTTCGTACCCTCCTTGGCAGGGATCACGCGCGCCAGCCACTTATCGACCTCTTTTCCGCAGCCATCGTCGCCCGTCGGTGGAACCTGAGACTTGCATCCCGCAAAACCGGCCGGGCATTTGATGCGCATATGGAAGTGGTAGTAATGCCCATAGTACGGCCGCACTTTGCCGAGCCATTTACGATCGGTGCCGGCGGCCTCGCACAGCGCTTTCTTGATCGCCGGATGCACGAAAATCCGCTCGACCTCGGGATACGAGGCCGCCCGCTTGATGAGCGCGACCTGCTTGCCCGTGAAGACCTTCGGATTAACGGCAAGCCCCGTCTTATCCAGCATCGAGGTCGCGTTCAGTGTTTCGCGTTCCTTGCGTGTGAGACGCCGCTTCGGCATGGGCGTCAGCCAGATATCCGCATCCAGGCCAACCTGATGACTGGCGTGTCCCGATGCCATCGGACCGCCGCGCGGCTGAGCAATGTCGCCGACAAGAAGACCCGGCCAGTCACCGGCGCTTTGCGCCTCTTTGGCGAACCGCTCGATGAGCGCGATCAGCTCGGGATGGCCCCAGTTGCGATTGCGCGAAAGACGCATTTCTTGCCACGCCGGACCATCGATCGGAAGCGGGACTGCGCCGGAAAGACACCCGCGCGAATAATAGCCTATGGCGCGAGAGGCGAGCGGAGCCGGTTTTTTGGCTTCGCCGAATAGCTTCTTCGCACCGAAGAATTGCGGCCATTTGGGCAAGCCGCTTTTCGATTTCACGCTCGATGTTTCGGTCGTGCCGCTTCCAAGGATCGGCTCGGTCGTGATCGTGACGGTCCGCCGGTCCGAACCGGCAGCATTCTTGGGATCCGCCGTTTCCGCGGCCGGCTCATCATCAGGCTCCGACGACGCATTGGCGTCCTCGGCCGCCAGTTTGAGCTTGCGATTACCGGCTGCGAAATCGGGCAGCCCGCTGTCAGCGGATTGTGCTGTTTCGTTGGAATCCGAAGGCGAGGCTGACTTCGCCGCAGCGCTCGCCTCGGCTCCTGAATCAGCGAAGGCAACCGGCGACAGGATAGCGGACCCGACTGGAACGAACCCGGCCAAGCCCAGCACAAAAACCACCGCGGATAGCCTGCCGGCTTTCATTACGATCCCGCAATTGCCTAAGGTGTCCGCCCCCTTATACTCCATAGTCGGGCAAAAATCAGACCCTCTCAAATCCCGCCGATTCCAAGGTGTCGTTGACGTGGCTAAAAAGCCCGTAATATCGCGTTCTGATCGGGACTGCGGATCAACGAACACAGGCGCCGGCTCCGTGAAGATCTTCTATCGAACAGTGCACAACGCCGTTCAGGTATGACTCTGCTGCCCAACATCGCCCGCTCGATCAGCAAATAGGACATCACCCTGACAGTCATCACCGAAGCCGGTCCGGCGAACGCCGAATGTCGTCTCCTCCTGGCCCACGGCGCCGGAGCCGGGATCAACTCGCCGTTTTTCGAAACGATCACGCCTTTGCTCGTCGCGCGCGGCATCGCTGTGACGGCCTTCGAGTTCGCATACATGGCCGCGCGGCGCACGGGCGGATCACGGCGCCCGCCGCCGAAAGCCGAAACGCTAATGCCCGAATATCGCGACGTCGTTCGATCGCTCGCCAAACGGGCAAACGGCACAAAACTCGTCATCGGCGGCAAGTCGATGGGCGGGCGCGTAGCGAGCCTTGTCGCCGACGATCTTTATAAAATCCGCGAGATCCACGGGCTGGTCTGCCTGGGCTATCCGTTTCATCCACCCAACACACCGGAAAAACTGCGCACCGCTCATTTGGAATCGCTGAGTTGTCCGGCGCTCATCGTTCAGGGTGAGCGCGACCCGTTCGGCAGCCGTGCCGAAGTGGAAGCTCTCTCGCTACCGCCAGCCATTGGCTTTCGATGGATCGGAGATGGCGATCACGACTTCGGCCCGCGCGGGCGATCCGGCTTCACGCGCAAAGGCAATCTTGCGGATGTCGCCGATGCGGTTGCGGCATTTATTGCGGAGCTCCCACAGCCGCGTTGACGCCTCAACGAGCCCAACCTACGGTGCCACCACGGAATTTCGTTCACCGACGGGACACCCGGCCTACCCGGCAAACCTCAAATAGTAATCGGTCCCCAATGACCTCTCTCGCCATCACGCCCGAGCAAGCCGCCGCCAGCCTTGAATCCAAGGCCTGGCCGTTTGAAGAAGCGCGCCGGCTTATCAAGCGCCTCGAACGCCTTCCGGGCGGGGCTGAGAAAACGGTGCTGTTCGAGACGGGCTACGGGCCATCGGGGCTGCCTCACATCGGCACTTTCGGCGAGGTCGCACGGACAACGATGGTTCGGCGCGCCTTCGAGCTATTGACGGACGGCAAGCGCAAAACACGCCTCATCTGCTTCTCCGACGACATGGACGGGCTTCGCAAAGTCCCGACCAACGTGCCGAACCAGGACATGCTGCAGCAGCACCTGGAAGAACCTCTCACGCGCGTGCCCGATCCCTTCGGAAAGTACGAAAGTTTCGCGCACCACAACAATGCGATGCTGCGCGATTTCCTTGATCGCTTCGGCTTCGAATACGAATTCTTCTCGGCAACGGATTGCTACAAGTCCGGCATGTTCGACGCGACGCTGCTGAAGATGCTCGCCGTCTACGACAAGGTCATGGACATCATCCTGCCGACTCTCGGATCGGAGCGTCAGGCAACCTATTCGCCGTTCCTCCCCGTTTGCCAGCGGACGGGGCGCGTACTGCAGGTCCCGATGGTCGCCCGCGACGTCAATGCCGGAACTGTCACCTACATCGATCCTGACACTGGCGAAAAGATCGAAACGCCTGTCACCGGCGGTCGCGTCAAATGCCAATGGAAGGCCGACTGGGCCATGCGCTGGACCGCTCTTGGCATCGATTATGAGATGGCGGGCAAGGACCTGATCGATAGCGTGACGCTGTCGTCGAAAGTCTGCAAAGCGCTCGGCGGCACGCCACCCGAAGGCTTTAATTACGAGCTGTTTCTCGATCAGAATGGCGAGAAGATTTCAAAGTCCCGCGGCAACGGCCTGACCATCGAAGACTGGCTGACCTACGCTTCGCCCGAGAGCCTGTCGCTTTTCATGTTTCAGAAGCCGAAGAGCGCCAAGAAACTATACTTCGACGTCATTCCGCGCGCCGTCGACGAATACCTGCAGTTCCTTTCCGCATATCCGTCACAGGCGGGAAAACAGCAGCTCGACAACCCGGTGTGGCACATCCATTCCGGAGCGCCCCCGCAGCCCGAACTGCCGATTACCTTCGGGCTACTGCTCAATCTCGTGTCGGTATCGCACGCGAACAGCAAGGATGTCCTATGGGGCTTCCTTCGCCGTTACGCGCCGGGCGCTACACCCGAGAACAATCCGATTCTCGATCGCCTGTCGGGCTACGCAATTCGCTACTACGAGGATTTCGTTAAGCCGACGAAGAAATTCCGCGCGCCCGACGATGTCGAACAGAGCGCACTGAAAAGCCTCGATGCCGCGTTGGCCGCGCTTCCCGAGGATGCAGACGGCGACAAAATTCAAAACGCGCTGCTCGATGTCGGCCGCGCCATTCCCCGCTACCAGGACCCGGCGAAGGTCAGCCCCAGCGGCGGCCCCGGCGTTAAGCTCGACTGGTTCCAGGCGATCTACGAAATTCTGCTTGGCCAACAGCGCGGGCCGCGACTTGGCACATTCGTCGCGCTCTACGGTATTCCGGAAACCCGCACGCTCATCGGCAAAGCGTTGAGTGGTGCCCTCGCCTCGGCGTAAGCAGGCCGCCGGTCCTATGCGGAACGAGAGAGCGGATTTACCGGCTCCCGCTGCTCGGCGGCCATCCGCGAAGCCGGGCGCTGCGATTTGATGTCGATGCGATAGAGCTTTTCAATAAGCCCGATCAGGCGTTGCTCGCGAGCTTCGATCTCAGGACGCCGCCACTCCCGCTGATCGAGCACATCGCGGGTGATGGCAAGTAACGGTGCGGCATCGCTGGCCGTCTTGCCATAAATCTCCCTCTTCTCGACCCACGAAGCGTTTCGCGCCTTATCGTTTTCGTGTTGCGTGATCAGCACGAGATTACCGAGACAGTCGACGAGTTCGCCACGTTCCTCCGCGCTCGGAACGCTTTGCCGCCACGTGCTCGAAGCCGACGGCCGCTGCGGCATCACATGCTCGATCGTGTAAAGATCGGGGTCGATGCGCAGTGACGTATCACCCATCTCGTCGCTCATCCGCAGCAGCAGCAGGCGACAGACCTTGGCGTTGCGCTTGTGCAAATCCCGGAGATGAAATGCGATGCTGCGCAGTTCATCTCGCGTCATTTGCAGAATCGGATGGGTCATATCGAGCGGCTCATCGGAACGCATCGCCTTGATGAGGTCCGCGAAACGGCGAGCCCGCTTGCCGGAGCCGGAGCAAAGCAACCGGGTCAACATGGCGAGCCGCTCGATCTCGGCAAGGAGAAATGCCGCCCGATCGGGATTCTGTTGCCATCCCTTGAGCGCCAGAATAGCGGCCGGCGCCCAATCTGAATCGGGAAGCCGGTTGAGATAGCCGAGGAGTCTCGGCATATCGCCGGGAAGCACGCCCTCGCCGCCCTGCCGGATCAGCGCGTAAGCCTTCGCGTAAGGCAGGAACACGTCCTTGAAAAACGCCTCCGATCCCCCCGAGTCGCGAATGACCCTGCGGACGCCGGAGACAATCGGATATCGGCCATAACCGAATATGGACCTGAGGTGCCCGAAGAACCCCTCGAAATCATCGCCCAGCGCCAAGCTCATGTCGTCCCACATGCGCCCGGCCCAGCCGATATCACCCGTGCTCAAGCGGCTCAGAATGTCCGATTTCATAATATCGTGGCGCTGTAGTTTCTTGCCGCGTTCGTTCAGAACGACGAACATCTGATGCGATCGATCGATGTCGGTACCGACAATAACGACGACGTAGCAGCGCGTGGCGACGAAATCCGCAAGGCTTTTGCGCGCGCTGGCGGGCAATGCTTCCAATATGCTGCGAAACCGGTCGCGCACATCAAGCAGTGTGGCCTCCGGGACAGACGCGGCTTCGAGCGGAAGCGCCGTGCTGCCGGGTTGCAGAATAGTCTCTTCAAATGTCGCTCGTTCGCGGCCGCCCAAATGCAGCCGGAAGCGTTCCTTGCTGAAAAACCTCGAACCCTGCCGGGCGATCAGCATTTTCTGCACGTGCTTTGCGACCGAAGTTCGGGGATCGGGTTCCAGATCGCGCAATACGGCGAACAGCGTCATCAGCGTAACCAGCCGCTGCTGACCATCGATGACCTCGAACTCCCGTTGCGTCATCTTCGGCGTGAGCTTCGTCGTCTCCATTCCCGGAGCGTCCATCAGCACGACCGCGCCGAGAAAATAATCGGGGTCGGCGGCACCATCGAGACCGAGGCCCGCAGCTTCCATCAAGTCATCGAGCAATTGCTCGGCCTGTTCCCGCCCCCATGAATAAGGACGCTGAAAAACAGGAATGTTCAGCAGATAGGGTTTGGAAAGGAGCTGGGAAATACTGAGAGATGCTGTTGGATACACCGAGACTTCGACCTCTTCACGCGCCGCATGCGGTGGCCGGAGGTCCGTCCTGCGCGTCCACCTGTCGTCCCCACGCCTGTTCCTAGTTGTGCAGACAGCTAGTCGTGATAGCAACGTTCCCGTGCAAGCGCCACAGGCGTTTGGCAAACCAGAGATGCCCAGAAGAGACGCGGCGCAAAACCACAGACAGTTGAATGAAACAGATCATCTACAAAGTCGCGAACGCGGCAGACTGGCATAAAGCAACCGCAATTGGACACTTTTCAGGATCTTCGGACGACCTTCGGGATGGCTTCATCCACCTGTCCTCAAAGACACAGCTTAAGGAAACTTTGGAAAAGCATTTCAGAGGCCAAACGGATCTTCTTCTCATTGCCTTTGAAGAGGATGCGATTAAGCCCGGGCTCAAATGGGAAACGTCGCGAGGCGGGGATCTATTTCCACATCTCTATGGCAAACTGCCCACGTCGAAAGCGCTATGGCAGCGCTCTTTGACGTTGGCCGCTGACGGCGTCCCTCTCCTGCAAGATGAATGGTTCGTATGCTGAATACCTTATACCGTCTGACGCGCCCCGCCTTTTTTGCACTGGACCCCGAAAGCGCGCATGAGGCGACGCTCAGGGCGCTCGAACTCGGCGTCCACCCACGTCAGTTTGGAACCGACGATGCGGTGCTGAAACAGACGGTTTTCGGTCTCGATTTCCCCAACCCGATGGGCATCGCCGCCGGTTACGACAAGGACGGCCGTGTCCCCGACGCCCTGCTCGCGATGGGCTGCGGCTTTGCGGAAATCGGAACCGTGACGCCGCGTCCGCAGCCTGGCAATCCGCAGCCGCGCCTATTCCGTCTGATCGAAGAGCGCGGATTGATCAATCGGCTCGGCTTCAACAACGGCGGACATGCCGCCGCTCTGAAACGTCTCGAAGCACGAAAGGATCGCGGCGGCATCGTCGGAGTCAACATTGGCGCCAACAAAGATAGCGCCGATCGCACCGGCGACTATGTGACCGGCATCGAAACCTTCAATCAAGTCGCCAGCTACTTCACGGTCAATATCTCGTCCCCGAACACGCCGGGCCTGCGCGACTTGCAAGCACCGGCCGCGCTCGACGAACTGCTGTCGCGCGTCACGGAAGCCCGGCAGCGGCGCGTGGAACTGGGTGAGCCGAAGCGGCCGATCATCGTGAAGATCGCGCCTGACATCGCGCTGGACGACATTGCAGCGGTCTGCGACCGCCTTCTCGCGCACGCCGTCGATGGCATCGCCGTTTCCAATACCACTCTGTCCCGTGATGAACTGAAAGACCCGCAATCGCAGGAAGCCGGTGGACTTTCGGGACGGCCACTGTTTCGACTCGCGACCACAATGCTGGCCCGCGTTTATGAAGCGACACGGGGCAAAGTCCCGTTGATCGGCATCGGCGGCATCGACAGTCCGCAGACAGCGCTCGAAAAAATCGAAGCGGGCGCCACGCTGCTGCAGCTGTACAGCGGCTTGGTCTACACCGGCCCCGGACTCATCGGCGAAATCAAAGCGCATCTGGCGCGCGAAATCCGTCGGCGCAACCAATCGAACTTGGCTGGACTCCGTGGAACGAAGGCCAAACAATGGGCGGAATTGCCGCTCTAATCCGCATTGAGCAAGCACCTTGCCAACACGGATAATGCGCTGTCCGCACTTGCCATATGAGAGCTTTCGGCATTCGAGCATGACGCTCAAGACGCCAAAAAAAACGCGGGGAAAGCAGGGCTCGCTCCTGCGCCCGAGCAAAGCTCTACCGCCTCAAATCGCGGAATGGTTCGTGCGCCGTGGCTGGAAACCTCGGGCACATCAGCTGGCGCTTTTGGAAGCCGCCAAACAACGGCGCTCGACGTTGCTGATTGCGCCGACCGGCGCTGGCAAGACACTCGCTGGATTTCTGCCGAGCCTTGTCACTCTCGGCACCGAAAAGCGCAAGAAGACCGGGGCCGGATTATACACCCTCTACATATCGCCGCTCAAAGCCCTCGCAGCCGACGTCGAGCGCAACCTGCTCGCACCCATTGAGGAAATGGGCCTGAAGATCCGCACGGAAACGCGGACCGGCGATACGTCGGTGGCGCGGCGTCAGCGCCAGCGTATCAAGCCGCCGCAGATTTTGCTGACGACGCCCGAGCAAGTCGCCCTGCTTCTCAGCCATCCCGACGCACCGCATCTCTTCGCCGATCTGGACACCATCATTCTTGATGAGCTTCATGCCCTCGCCCCTTCGAAACGTGGCGATCTCCTGGCGCTCGATCTGGCGCGACTGCGTTCGCTCGCACCGAACGTGATGACCGTCGGGCTTTCCGCAACCGTCGCGCGGCCGAGCGAGCTTCGCGGCTACCTCGTCTCGCAAACGGATCCCGAGAACGTCACGCTCCTGGCGAACCTCGTGACTGTCGAAGGCGGCGCCAGGCCGGACATCAGCATCCTCGAAGTCGAGGATGAAATCCCCTGGTCGGGGCACACGGCGCGTTACGCAATGCGCGAAGTCTACGACGCCATCCGTACCCACAAGCTGACGCTCGTCTTTGTCAACGCCCGCATGCAAGCCGAACTCGCCTTCCAGGAGCTTTGGCGAATCAACGATGACAACTTGCCGATCGGACTCCATCACGGCTCGCTCGAAGCGCCCCAGCGTCGCAAGGTCGAAGCCGCAATGGCGGCTGGCAAACTTCGCGCCGTTGTCGCAACATCAACGCTGGATCTGGGCATCGACTGGGGCGACGTCGATCTCGTCATTCACTTGGGCGCACCCAAAGGCGCCAGCCGCTTCCTGCAGCGGATCGGCCGCGCCAACCACCGGCTCGACGAGCCATCGCGCGGAATTCTCGTTCCGGGAAACCGGTTCGAGGTCCTCGAATGCCGCGCCGCGCAACAAGCGGCGGAGGTTGGCGCGCAGGATGCCGTCCTATCGCGTTCGGGCGCGATAGACGTTCTCGCACAGCACGTTCTGGGAATGGCCTGCCAGTCGCCCTTGGATCCGGCGACACTTTTCGCGGAAGTCCGCTCGGCGCTTCCCTACAGCGGACTGACGCGGCAGCACTTCGACCGCACGATCGACTTCGTCTCGACCGGCGGATACGCGCTCAAGAGCTACGAACGTTTCGCAAAACTGAGAGCCACGCCGGAAGGCAAGCTGCGCGTTTCCAATCCGCGCGTCGCTCAGCAATACCGGCTGAATGTCGGAACGATCGTCGATTCCCCGATGCTGAAAGTCCGGCTCGTATCGGCGCGCGGCGGAGCATCACGCGCACGCTTCGGTGGCCGCGTCCTCGGCGAAGTCGACGAATACTTTGCCGAACAATTGCCTCCCGGCGCCACATTCGTCTTCGCCGGAGAAGTCTTGCGTTTCGAAGGTATGCGCGAAACCGAAGTTTTCGTCTCGCGCGCTTCGGCCGAAGATCCGATGGTGCCAAGCTACGGCGGCAACAAGTTCCCGCTCTCGACACATCTCGCGGCGCGTGTGCGCGCCATGCTTGCCAATCCACGTGACTGGCCGAGCCTGCCCCCGGCGGTCGCACACTGGCTGGAACTCCAGAGCGAACGATCCGTGCTACCTGCGGCTGACGAAGTGCTCGTCGAAACCTTTCCCCGCTCCGGACGTCACTTCCTGGTCACCTATCCGTTCGAAGGCCGCCTCGCGCACCAAACACTTGGAATGTTGCTGACGCGACGGCTGGATCGCGCCGGGGCAAAGCCGCTCGGCTTCGTCGCTAACGACTACGCTTTGGCGCTATGGGGTTACGGCGATATCTCCGCCATGATCGCGGGCGGCGAACTGTCGCTTGCCGAGCTCTTCGACGAGGACATGCTCGGCGACGACTTGGATGCGTGGCTCTCCGAAAGCAACCTGATGAAACGGACGTTCCGCCTTGCGGCCGTCGTGGCTGGCCTGATCGAGCGCCGCCATCCCGGCAAGGTCAAATCGGGGCGGCAGGTCACGATGTCGACCGATCTCATCTATGACGTTCTGCGCCGCCACGATCCCGGTCATCTGTTGCTCGAGGCGGCTTGGGCGGACGCGGCCACAGGATTGCTCGATATCCGGCGGCTCGGTGACTTTCTTGCCCGCAGCAAGAATCGAATCAGGCATCAATCATTGTCGCGGGTTTCGCCGTTGTCGGTGCCTGTATTGCTGGAAATTGGCCGCGAAGTTGTTGCCGGTCATGCTCGCGACGCAATACTGCGCGAAGCCGCCGATGTCCTGGTCAACGACGCGATGGGAGATATTTGAGCTTGGGCGTACTGAAGCCGGAACGCATCGGACTCGACGATTTCGCCGATCAGCATGTCTCGATCTGCGGCAAGGCCTTTCTTGCGCATAAGTCCGGCGCGCTCTATTGGCCCGCCGAGCGCGCACTGATCGTCGCCGATTTGCATCTCGAAAAGGGTTCGGCTTTCGCGGCGCGGGGGCAAATGCTGCCCCCTTACGATACGCGCGAAACCTTGGCGAAGCTCGCAGCCATGATCGACCGATACAATCCCGAAACCGTCATCGCGCTCGGTGACAGTCTCCACGATCCGGACGGCGCCGCGCGCATGGACCGTCATGACGTCGAGAGCCTGCACATGCTGCAGGAAGATCGCGACTGGATCTGGATCACCGGCAATCACGATCCCAAAATCGATCGCATGCTGGCTGGCTACGTCATGCCGGAAGTTACAGTCGAAGGCATTACGCTGCGACATGAACCCCATCCCGGCGCCGCGACGCACGAAATCGCCGGGCATTTTCATCCCGCGGCCCGGCTCGTCATGCACGGAACGTCGCTGCGCCGCCCGTGTTTCGTCGGCAACGGCTTGCGTCTCGTTATGCCGGCATTCGGCGCTTACACAGGTGGTCTCAACATCCTCGACCTCGCATTTGAGCCGCTGTTCGGCGTCGATGGTCTGGCCGTTTGGATGCTTGGCCACGAAGGGCTGTATCCCGTCGCTCCGCGTCTGCTGCGCGACGACTGATGACTTAGGCCGGTCGCGGAAATGCGAATGCCGCCACCAAACCCGCCGTTACTGCCATCAGCACTGTCACGAGACCGTAGAGAAAGGGTTGCGTGAAAGCGGCGTCATGGATGTAGCGTTCGACGCCTTCGCGTTCGAGCTGAACATGGCTCGTATATTGACCGAGCAGCTTGCTTTCCTTGAATAAGTAGACGCGCGCGGTCAGCGGCCCGACGGGAACGTTGGGCGGCAAAGCGATCGTTGCGCGAAAAAGGCTGCGCCCGATAAAGGCAACACCGAATTCCGATTTGATGAACAGACGTTCGCGCTCCTTCAAGCGGATAAGAGCCTTTTTGAAACCTTCGAGTTCCGTCGCGTCAGTCGCGTCCGTCCGTCCCGAGGCTGTCGGAACCATCCGGATGTGTTCGAAGCCGATGCCGTTGGCATCGAGCAACGCAGGATCGGCAAATTCATCGACGGGCCGTGTCGAGGCAATCGCATAATAGCTGGGCAGCGACGTAAACCGCATCGACGACGTATTGATCCACAAGCCGCCGACGCGCGACTTCCGGCGCACGATGACCGGCGCAGGCTTCCCCTCGACGACGATAACGACGTCGTACGTCCCGGCTTCCGGGCTCGGCTGCACGCTATTCTCGACCGTCCCGAAGACGAGGATTTCCGTGCCGGTGAAGCTCGATGTGATCGCCACCTGCCGGGTGGATGCGTCCGCCTCGACGCTTTCCTTTCTCTCGTCCGCGATCGCAATGCTGCTGACACTCAGCAACCCGGCAAGAATGGGGACCAACAGCCGCATCACGATCCTTTCACCGAGCCAAGTGAATAGAGATCAGCCGGCGTCGCCACGAGATCGTACCCAATGCGCGCCGCAACGATGAGCACCAGAACTCCGAGCAGAATGCGAATGTGCTCGCCCTGAAGCCGCTCGCCGGTCGCTGTACCAAACTGCGCGCCGATCACGCCTCCCACGAGCAGGATCGCAGCAAGGACGATATCGACGGACTGGTTCTGCCAGGCGTGCAGGATAGTCGCGAATGTTGCGACGAAGACGATCTGAAACAGCGATGTTCCGACCACGACGCTTGTCGGCATGCGCAGGATGTAAATCATCGCCGGAATGATGATGAACCCGCCGCCTATGCCCATGATCGCCGAAATGAAACTGACGAAAACGCCAATCACCATCGGCGGGATCACGCTGATATAGAGCTTCGATCGTTGGAAACGCATTTTGAACGGCAGCCCGTCGATCCAGCCGTGCTGCCCTGATTTGCGCGGCGAATGGATGCCCACGGTCTGCGCGCGCCGCCACGCATTGATACCCTCGATCACCGTCAGCGTCCCGACGACGCCAAGAAACGTCACGTAGGTGAGCGATACGGTCAGTTCGAAAAGACCGGCCTTGCGCAAAAGCCGAACCGTTTCGACACCCAGCGCCGTTCCGGCGAGCCCCGCCGACAGCATGACGACGGCCATGCGCACATCGACGTTATTGCGCCTGTAGTGAACGACCGCTCCCGACACTGACGAAGCAACGACATGGGCGTTGCAGGTCGCGACGGCGACGATCGGCGGCACTCCGAGGAACGTCAGCAGCGGCGTCATGAGAAAGCCGCCGCCCACTCCGAAAAGTCCCGAGATGAACCCGACCGCTGCTCCGAGGGCCAGAAAGACGGCCACGGAAACCGACATTTCGGCGATCGGCAGATAAAGGGTCATTCAGTGTTTCTGATCGGCATGCGGCCCGCGGCTTCGCTGGCGTTCTGGAAGGATGCCTTAAGGGACACCAAAGTGCTCGGCCCCGCAAGCGCCGAGAGCTTGCAATCTCAAACCGGACGGCGCGTCCACGTAGCGGCACCGCCCGGATAGCATGGCCGCGCGCGACGGCGCCGCTCGTCGCGGCTAACCGGTAATCCCGTTTTTCGGGTTGTGCTTCCATTGCTCGCCCGCCATGCGCGGGTCGTTGGCGGCACGGTTGATTGGAACCGGTTGCCACGCCTCGATCATTTTATCGGCGGCCTTGATCTCAGCGGCCGTGAGCTTGCCCCTCAGGATATCGCGGCGGCGCATCGCATCCGCATCCTTATCGCGAGCCGCCAACGAGATCCACAAGAACGCCTGTTTCAGATCGCGCTTAACGCCAAGGCCGTTCTCATAGAGAATGGCGAGATTGAATTGGCTATCGGCAAGGCCGTGCTTGGCCGCCTGCTCGAACCATTGCGCAGCCATCGTGTAGTCCGGCGACTGCGAGACCTGATTGGCGCTCAGCACGGCAAGATTGTGCATCGCCTTGATGTTCCCTTGGTCGGCGGCGCGGCGGTACCAGGCGGCAGCGAGATCGCGATCGGCCTTCAAGCCAAGCCCGCGTTCATAGAAGGTGCCGAGGCGATACTGCGACTGCGCGAAACCGCGATTGGCCGAGCGCGAATACCATTTGGCGGCTTCTTTATAGTTTTGCTGTGTTCCCTTGCCTTCCGCGAGCCGGGCGCCGACCTCGAATTCCGCCGAAGGATCGCCGTTGGCCGCCGCGAGACGCAACGACAACGGTCCAACCGTCGCCGCAGGCAGATCGAGCTTACCGGAACGAGATTCCTCCGCCAGCGGAGCCTTCGACGTATTCGGTGCGCTCAGACCTTCCGTTTCGGCTTCGCTCGGAACGATGGAAGCGGGCACCAGCGCCGGGTTGCTTTCCCGCGCTGCGGCCGTGCCGAGCCTGCCGGACACCGTCGCCATCGCCTGATGCCGTTCGGCACGTTCCATGCTCTCTTCCGTCACCGGTTCACCAAGATCGACGGCGATGCCCAGCATCGGCAATGTCGTTTTCGGCGCGTGCGAACCACTCGGAGTCAATTGGCCTTGCTGACCCGTTGCCGGACTCGTGTTTCCGTGCGGCGCATCAGACGGAGACGGCGCGCTGTCGGTTGACGGTGCCCCCGGCGGCGACCCCGGGCTTGGCGGCTCGACAGATGCCGCCCCCTGTGTGGTCAGCGACGGTTTGGCCTCTGACGAATTGGTCGGCGCGACGGACGTCGATTGTCCGTCCTCGATATGCCCCGGCTTTGCCCCGAACGTATACCAAAGCCCGCCAAGCGCCAGAAATGCGCCAAGTGCAAGAATGATGAGGCGCGGCGACGGAGCCGATGGCCCGGATGCTTTCGCGCGGCGGCCAGCCGTTGGACGAATGGGCCGTCCGGTATGCGGCTTTCTGCCAGCCTCCGGCGACGCCATCGTGAAACTTCCCGTCTCCGAAGGTGAGGTGATAACGATCTCGTCGTCCGCGGCGTTTGCGAGGCGCATTTTCGCGCGCCGAGCTTCGGCAATGAAGTCCTGTCGTAACTTTTCAGTCTTGCTTTGAGCCGCTTCGCGCGCCTCCCGGAGGTCGTACGACTGAGCGGGCTGCGGGTCGCTCTCGAGCCGGACGTCAGGACTATAGACTTGGGCCGCAACGGACGAAGCATACGAAGGCTGTTCGTAGTCATCGGCGGAGAACATGCCGGCCTGTCGCGCAGGTTCATCATGCTGTACAGGCAGCTCATATTCGTTAGAAACCGGCCGCGGCGCTTCTTGATAGTGCTGCGCCATCTCGATCGCATCGATACGATCGAGCAGGCGGATCATCGCTTGCTGAAGCGTGTCAAGAAGCGCAACCGTATTTTCTTCACCGTGACGGCTGTCCGACATCATGCGTTCGATGAGCGGACGCAGTTCGCTCGCCGCATCTTTACCGTCGGGCGTCATGCCGGCAAAACGCATCGCCGTAAGTTCGGCCGCCGTCCGCGCGATAGCCTCCACGTCGAGGCCCGGACCGGAGCGATCGGCTGACTGCAACCCCGTGGCCGCGCCGTCCTGCACGTCGGCCAGCGTCCGCGTAATGGTCGCGAGTTGGCCCTCGATGACGTTAAGTCGTGTCAGTTGATCATGCGTCTGGACGAGGTGATTGACGACCTCTCCTACGTGCGCTTCGATCAGATGCACGGCATCGAGATCGGCGCGCGTGGCAACGCCTTCGAACATTTTACCGATCTGCTGTTCGAACTGATCGAGGCGGTCTCCGATTGCGCTGAACCCACGGTCGGGACGAATCTCCGAAAGTGATTGCTCGATACCCTTTGCGATTTCCGCGAACCGGTTTTCGAGCCATTGCTGATCGACGTCTCGACGCCCTCCGTGCGCGCCCACCACATGACTGGCGGAGGATGGCGCGAAATCGGCGGCGCCCGACTCGTAAAGGTTCGCCAGAGCTTCGGCGGAATCGTGATCCCACGGACCTGAGCTTTCGGACGCGCTTACTCCTCCCTCAGCGCCCGCTGGGGAGTGCTCCGCCGTGCCACCGGAAAGCCGCTTGGCCAGTTCCGAGACACCCGACTCGATCAGTGCGAAAGCGGAGGCGAATTGCTCGGGAACATGGTCGCGCAACGTCTGGGCTTTCCGTCCCATCGTCGCGATGCGGTCCTGCATCTCGCCGAGCGTTGCCGTCCGCTGGCGGTCCGCATCCGTCAACTGATCGGCGATGGCATCGATGAGAACTTTGAGTTCCTTGTGGTCTTCATCGTGCCCAATGGCGTCGTGCTCTTCGCCGCTACGGCCGTCTCTTGCACTCAATTCTGGATTCGACATTTTCCCCTCGAAACGGCACGACGCGACGGGTCCGGCATGACCGCAAGCGGGGAGGACATGGAATTCGTCCGTGCCGCGAAAAGGCGATCTTTGTTCGGACGCAGCACAAATCAGTCTCGATGGACGTTGAGGGGTGGCAGTAAATACAGCGTTAAGAGATTGAAGGCATCGGAAATTTGTGAGCGTTTTCAGGTCTTAAGCCGTTAAAATCACCGCGTGCAAAATCCCCCGACCCGCAATGATCGCCATAACGGAGCGAGTGATTCGTTTTCACAGTGCTTTCTGGACTTGCCACACGGCTGGGCTATCACACTCGCATCCGCCTTTTGCGAAAGGATGGTCCAATGAACGCCACACCCTTTTTCTGCGCGGCATTCGTCGTCCTGGCACTAACCGGCAGCGCGGTGGCCGAGACACCCACCGATACGAACGGACGCTTCACGATGTCCCCGGCCGACGGCGGCTTCCTGCGCTTGGATAAACAGACCGGCGCAGTCGCGATGTGCGCTCACACCGGCAATACCTGGGCTTGCACATCCGTCGAGGACCGAACGACATCGGCGCCGCCAGCCGAGCTGTCGCGGCTTCAGCAGGAAAACAAAGACCTGAAAGAGCGCGTCAAGGCTCTGGAAGAAGCCCTGGAAACAAGCGCGCCGCCTCCGCCCCCTGGTCCTCCTGGCGGCAAACTGCAACTGCCGACGGATCAGGAGGTCGATCAGGCGCTCGACTATCTCGAACGTGTCTACAAAAAATTCCGCGATCGCGTGAAGGATCTCGACAAACCGTTGCCGCCGCCCGCAGCCGAACCGGCGCCGCCGCCAAAGGCTCCGCTCTAGTCGCGTTCACAAGTCGATGGAATGATTTCGCGTCGCCCGCACCAATTCGTGCACGATCCCGGGTTCCGTCATGGCATGTCCGGCGTCGGCGACGATCCGCATCTCCGAATCCGGCCACGCCTGATGCAGCCGAATGGCACTCTTGATCGGCGTCACGACATCGTAGCGTCCATGCACGATGACTCCGGGAATACCGCGTAAACGGCCAGCATTGATCAACAGCTCACCATCCCGGCAAAAGAAGCCGCGATTGACGAAATAATGAGTTTCGATCCGCGCGAATGCGAGCGCATATGCGTCGATACCAAAGCGCGCCACGCGCTCCGGTTCCGGTATCAGCGATAGCGTCGTGCCTTCCCAAACGCTCCACGACCGCGCGGCCGCCAGCTGTTTGCCGGCATCATCGCACGTCAACCGCTGATGATAGGCGGCGATCAGATCGTGACGTTCGTCTGGCGGAATGAAGCCCTCGAATTCCGCGAACGCTTCAGGATAAATCCAGTTGCAACCGTCCTGATAAAACCAGCGAAGCTCGGCATCGGTGACAAGGAAGATACCGCGCAGGATCATCGACGTCACACGGTCGGGATAAGCCTCCGCGTACGCAAGCGCCAGCGTCGATCCCCAGGAGCCACCGAAAAGTTGCCAACGGTTGATGTCAAGCTCGGTGCGGATGCGTTCGACGTCTTCGACCAAATCCAGCGTCGTATTGTTTTCGAGAGACGCATGCGGCGTCGAGCGTCCGCAGCCCCGTTGATCGAAAAGCACGATCCGATAGCGGTCGGGATCGTGATAGCGCCGCATCGTCGGATTGCAGCCGCCACCGGGTCCGCCATGAATGATGACGACCGGGCGGCCTCTCGGATTTCCGCATTCCTCGACATAAAGCGTGTGGCCGCCGCTAACCGTGAGCCGATGTTCGCGATACGGTCCGATTGGTGGATAGAGATCCAGCCTGTCTCTGACACTCATATCCTTCCGCCTCACTTTCCGGCGTCAAGCGAACGATCTCGCCGCCGCCTCCTCGCCGTATAGCCGGCGCCAGATGCGGCCACATCGTGTCGAACCTCAGCGAGAGATGGCCCGCATGAAATAATCCTGCAAGACCAAGGACAGCATTATGCGGATGTGCAGGTGCGTCAAGTGCGGCCATGCTTACGAAGCTGCAGACGCTGCATTTCCCGATCGTAAACGATCTCTCCACCCGGAACGCGAATATCGCGCACGATTTCCAAGGTGTGCCGCGTTGTTTCCGTACGCATCAAACTGAGCCCGATCGCCAGAGCAAACGATACCGGAAGTCCCAGAATTCCCGCGATGGCGCTCGGCACAGAAATAGCGCCGACTTCACTGATGAGAATTGCCAGGGCTCCGGCACCGAAGCCTGAAACGACGCCGGCAATGGCCGCCGTGGCCGTCAGGCGTTTCCACCAGATGGAAAGGATCATCACCGGAAACAGGCTGGCGCCCGTAAGCGACAAAGCCCACAAAACAAGCCGTAGCGGATCGGTCGGCGCGATGATCGCCACCATTGCTCCGCATAAGGCGACGATGCCGATGAACACGCGCATGATCCACACGCGCGTCTCCGGCATGCTCGGCTCCCAGGACATGCCTTGCACGACGTCTTCGGCAAGGACGGCGGCTAATGATACGGTCGTCGCGCCGGCGGCGACAAGCGAGGCCGCGATCGCACCGGCAAGCAGCAAATAGAAAAATGCGCGTGGCAGTTCCGTTGCGACCGGCAGTGCGAACAGCACACCGTCGCGATCGAATTGCAAACCGGCGAATCCAAGCCGCGCCGCCGTCTGATCGAAAGAAACGAGATGCGCCGCTGCCGCATCATAGAGCCACTTCGGCAACGGCCCAAGGCGCTCGCTCATCACCGCGTCGAGCGCAAAGTCGCGCATGAAAATCGCAACGGCCGATACGGTCAGCAGCGCCAGTCCGGAAAAGACCGTCGCCCAGCCCAACGATTTGCGGGCCTCATAGACACTCGGCGTTGCAGCAACGCGCGGCAACAGCCAAGGCGCCGTACTGATGCCTGCTGCGATTGCGAATATCCCCATCCCGAATGCGAGAATGCCAACCGCACCGAAAGGTTGCGTGTACGGCTTGGAAAGAACCGCGAATCCGTCGCCGGGCAAATCGAACGCCAGCGGCCACGTTCCAATGAATTGCAGTCCCTCATGGATCTCATTGCGCACCAACCCGCGCACGATCGGACCGTTCGCAAGCTGCGGGATCGGCAGATTGGTGACGATGACGCTCACTGTGGTTGCGACGCCGAGCAGCGCCAGAAATAACGCGATCGATTGCGCCACGCCCGCCCACGTGAACGATCGCTTGCCACCCGCCACCGTGGTAATCGCCACGCTCAAGGCCAGCACGCAGACGATGAGATCCGGGCTGCTCCCGATAAGACGCCCCGTAACGCCGGCACCCATGTGGAGCTCTGCGGCAAGAACGAGAAGCATCGGTACGGCGACCACGACCGCCGACGCGATCCGTAACGCGCGGCTCTCAAATCGGCGGCCGAGGTAGCTCGGCACCGTGAATGCGCCAAACTTTCGATAAAACGGCGCTAGCGTAATCGCCATCACGACGAATCCGGTCAGCGTTCCCATCATCAGAACGAGAGCATCGAATCCCGAGAAGAAGAATGCCCCGGTCCCCGCAACCAGCAATGTCGAGCCCAGTGCCGAAGCGGCGAGCAGCAGTCCGGTATAGGCGGCTGGAACACGCCGTCCGGCGGCGAAATAATTGAGCGTGTCGTTGGAGCCGACGGACAGGCCAATCCCTGCATAAATCAGGATCGGAACCACAAAAAAACCAAGCTTCAGCATCGCCTCGCTGAAGCTCAGCTGCTCGAAGATCAGGACGAGCAGAAAGAGCACCGTGAAAAGCGCGGCGAAAATGCTGAAGTATGTACCGAGGCGCGGATTGACCACCCTCGCGCGAGCACCGAATGCCATGAGCCCGCCTCAGATGTCCTCGTGCGCGCCATGCCAATGATCGATGGCGTTCTGACGATTGACGTAGCTTGCCACGGTAACGACCGCGATCACAAAGAATCCGTGCGCAGCCAGGAAATAGCCGAGTGGAAACCCGAGAAACCGATTGGCGTTGAGCTGGTCCGCGTAAAGCGGCAGCACCATGACGATGGCGAGAAACGGGATGAGGCTGGCAAGCACCTGCCACTTCGTATGGCGCCAATAGGGCTTGCGCTCTTTACGTTCAATCATGTCCCAATTCCCCCACTTGGATCGCGTTGGCCAGCTCATCGCTGCCCACTAAAAGACTATGCCTGCGCGTGCCCGCGTTTGTCCAACCGCAACGGCATTTTGGCAAGGGCCGTCGCGTTGTCGGTCATGCTCTCATTCCCTAAAATTGGGGCGCGATTCGAGCGACGGCATGATAGAAATTACGTTACGGCCCCGAAGCGTCTCGGTCCGCGTACGCGGCGGGTCTCAGCAAGCGACCACGATGCCTTGACGAAACAAGCCGAAAAGGACGACTCCAAATGAAAATGGTGGACGAATTCAAAGAATTTGCCATGCGGGGCAACGTCGTAGATCTCGCCATCGGCGTGATCATGGGCGCGGCTTTCGCGCCGATTGTTGCGACTCTTGTCGACAACATCATCATGCCCCCCATCGGCTATGTGTTGGCAGGCATTGATTTTTCCAAACTGGCCGTCGAGATCCCGACGCTGACGAACCCCGTTCTCATCAAGTACGGCATATTTCTCAATGCCGTCATCAAATTCTTGATCACCGCATTCGCCATCTTCCTGCTCGTCAAAGGCATCAATCACATGAAGAAGCCTAAGCCCGGCGCCGCTCCTCCGCCGCCCTCGCCGACCGAAGTCTATCTGAAGGAAATCCGTGATCTTCTGGCCAAACAGGAACGGTCGCCGCGAACCCCCTAAAGGAGACTCAGAAGCTGCCGGTGTTTGCTTAGGTCAGCACCGGCAGACTTACTGGCGGGTAATAGTGACTTCCTGCGTGACCCAACCGCTTATGCTCAGGCTGATCGGCGATTTGGACTTTTGATCGACCGCAGCGCGCGACGACTCCAAGGCATCCACCCGCGCGGATAGGTCGTCGCTCTCCGAATTTCGGATGAGGGGATCATTGCTCAGGGCGGAGGGTGATAGCGCGCTCGCCGACAAACCGCTCTTATTCGATGCCGCTGGCTCTGCCGCCGCTTCCAAGGTCGCGAAAGCCGGGACGACGGCAAACATCGCCAGACTGAGCATGCGCAAAGTTATCGTCATGGACGTCCCCCTTCGACCCCTTGCGATGGCCACCCCTCAGCGGCCAAGTCACCTGTCACGCATAGCATGAACCGCCCCTATGGCGATATTCGGAACGGGTAACGGGCGAAAAAGCTGTTGCGGCCAAGCGGCCGAATTGACAAATTCGGCATCCGCACGGGGTACGCTTCCGAGCCGGTGCTCCGGGTTTGCGCGGCCGTCCGAAACATGCCAAAAGCCGCGGCGCACTTAGCGGGCGTAGTTCAATGGTAGAACGGCAGCTTCCCAAGCTGCATACGAGGGTTCGATTCCCTTCGCCCGCTCCAGCGTTGCACGGATTCGGATACCGAATCACCCACGCTTCGTGATCAATCTTTAACGCCTGCCACCCCGCATGGCATCTGCTTGGTGCCGTCTCGTAGACGGCTGGCGCAAACAACGACTGCCGCGAGATTGACAGCCTACCTACTGGTAGGTACGATGCGGCCATGACCCAAACAGACACAAGAAGCGCGCTTCTGGCCGAGGCCGAAATCCTGGTTCGCACCAGGGGATATGCTGCTTTCAGCTACGCCGACTTGTCCGATCGGATCGGAATTCGCAAGGCGAGCATTCATCATCACTTTCCGACAAAGGAAATTCTCGGAACGGCTCTGATCGATTCGTATCTCGAACGGTTCACCGCCCAGCTCGATAGTTTGGCCACGAAGCGCACCGACGCCAAAAGCAAACTTTTGACCTACGGCGATTTCTTCGCCGGCAGCCTTCGTGACGGGCTGATGCCGCTATGCGGGGCGCTCGCGGCGGACGTCGCATTCCTGCCGGCGTCGATGCAGCAACGGGTCAAGACATTCTTCGAGCTGCATATTGGCTGGCTTGAGACGGTCCTGCGCGACGGTGTCGCGAAAGCCGAGTTTCAACTCAGCGCAACGCCACAACGCTCCGCAGTGCTTTTATTGAGCACGCTCCAAGGTGCCAGCATTGTCGCGTGGGCTTTGAAAGATCCGACCGTCATCAAGCCCGCATACAAGCAAGCCGTCGAGAGCCTGACGAAGTAATTTTTTGCCCCGAACACCTATCAACTAGAAGGATGGTATCCGTATGCACGTTCCATAAGCCTCAAAATCGCCGAACGCAAAACTTCCGAACGTCAACGAGAACACAGCGAAGGAATTCAGTATGTCGATCATGGACTGGTCTAAATATCGGAACGCTTTGATGGGCCGCATCGGCGACTTGCAAAAATTGTCGCCCGACACGGTCGGCGGTTACGTCATGGCAAGCGGCGCAGGCTCCAAAACCCAGCATCTCGACGAGAAAACGCGCCAGTTGATCTCCCTCGCAGTTGCCGTCACCACGCGCTGCGACGGATGCATCTCCGTGCATTCGGAGAAAGCTGTCAAGAATGGCGCGACGAAGGAAGAAGTCGCCGAAGCGTTAGGCGTGGCCGTTGCAATGAACGCTGGCGCCGCGCTTGTTTATTCGGCCCGCGCCCTCGACGCGGTCGACCAAGTTGTCGGCGAAAACAAGGGTTGATCGGACAATCGACGAACGGCTCCGCCTTATTGCGCGGCGGAGCCGGAATTTGCACCGGGCGGGGTTGGATTATAGGGGCCCGATATGCCTGTCGTACCCGAGCTGTCCCCGGACGCCGCACTGCTTCCCGGCATCGCATTCGGCGATTGCCCTGGCTTCGGCAGGGCGCCGTTTGAATTTTCCGGACTTTGCGCCGGTCCTTGCGGCGCGGGCGTGCTAGGGGATTGGGACGGCTGAGGCGTCGTCGATCCGGCGTTGTCGCCCGCCCAGGCGGCACCCGTCGCCGCCAGGCCCAACAACATGGCCGCCGACGCGGTTATGAGCCTATTCATCGCGCGAAACCTTCTTCTCGTTGCGTTCGTAAATAAAGAACGCGCCGAGACAGTGCGATGTTCCCGCCGGCGGACGTCTCAGGCGACGACGCGCGACGTACTCTCTGAAGTCTCGTCGGGCGGTGGCCCGATAAGGTTTTTCGCACGTCGGATCTTGCCGGCTTTGTCGGGCAAAATCCGGTCCACAAGCTCGATCTCGATTTTGATAACGTCGCCTAATCCTTCGCTTGCCAGCGATTGCTCGATATAGGCGCGCAACCGCTCGGCGGACAGTTCCTTTCCGCTCAACGGAACGGCGCGCAACACAAACGAGTTGACGCCATCCTGCAGAATTTGATGCTCGGCGAGGTTGGTCTCATTATCGAGCGCCGCGAGGAAAATGTAGATCGGCAGATCGCGGCTCTTGCCATTGATCTGCACCCAAAGACGATCCTTCGCTCTGCCCTCAACAGATTGAATCAACGGCAGCAAGCTGCCGCAAGCGCACGGATGTTCGCTCATCGTGACAATGTCGTCGATCTCGTAGCGGATAATCGGCTGAACGAAGTTGTAGAGATTTGTCAAAAGCACTTTGCTTCCCGGCGTTCCGTTCGGCACCGGCTGGTTGTTTGCGTCGACGACCTCGAGGATCGCCAAATCTCTGTTGAGATGACTGCCGCGACAGACGGGACAGCCACAACTCAGCGCCATGCATTCCGCCATGCTGTAGCTGTTGGTGACATGCACGCCAAACGCCGCCTCGATCCGCACGGCGACATCAGGAGGAAGCGGTTCGCTCATGCTGTTCAATTGCTCGAGCTTGCCGCCTTCGCGAAGTTTCAGCCGTCCGTCTTCCTGCTCGCGCGCCAACAATTCCAGTGAACTTGTGTAACCGGTGATGAATGTCGGCTGGAAATCATTCAAGCGCTGAACAATTTCTTCGATCGGATCGAAAACCGACATGCGCTGCAATTTGATATACGGCCGCGCCACGCGCGGGAAATAATTGAAAAATGTGCTGCTCGGATAAAAGCCGGGCCGTTGCGTGATGATCACCATCCGCGCCGGATTAACGAGGCGGCCGATATGCGGCAGAAATTTCCGCTTGATCTTGTTGCCGCGCGCGAACTGCGCCGCAAAGCTCGTGATGATGGCGTGTTTATCCTGAACGACAAGTGCCGGCTGGCCCTGACTTCCGGACGTATGACAGAGCGCATACTTACCTTTGAAATAGACACCGAGATTGGATTGATCCGCGATGAAGGCTTCGATGTCCGAGCGGCGCAACGTACGATCGGTGAAAACGTCGTCGAGATTGGCCATCATCTGCGGCTTTGTCAGCGTCGGCAGATCAGCGAGCGAACACGTCTCGACGTCAATGCCGGCCAATCGCTCCCGATAAAACGGCGAGTTGGCACGCGCATGGCGCAGCAGTTCGCGAAAGCGCTTTTCTCTTAGCTCAAGAGTTCTATCGACGTCGCCGGCCTTCGGCGGAACAAGCCCATGTAGCTTCGTGGCGAGTTCCAAGAGTTCGGAAGCAGCGGCGAGTATGCCCATTAGGGGAAGGCCTCTTCAGAAAATTCGCAGGGTGACCCCACGAGTCATGGTCGTGCGACCGATAGCGTTGAAGCGGATAGATGTCCAACTCACGCGCGATGATCTCAACGTGAGCGAAACCGGCGAATTTTTCTTTAAGCGCCGATCTTCCTGCCCAGAAGCAACATCCGAACGATTAGCAACTTACAAGCGCAGCAGTTACCCGCCGCAGCGACAACCAACAAAACCACGTTGCTTCCCGCATACGCGGCAGCAAAGACAGTACATTGATCGAACCATCGATATAAGGCGGGAATGACGAAAACCTAGATGATATTTTTTGTGAACTTGCGAGCTGTTCAACGCACGCGATGCGACAGTGCGCTCATTGGGCCGCTTTAAACACTGAGACGGCTGATATAAGCCCCTTCGCACATACGTCAGCGGCGAGAATTGCTCCCCGTTTTTGCGTCTCTATCGCGAATTTGAACAGCGCGTCATTCTTTCCCTGCGGTACACCCTGACTATTTCTTAATTGTTCACTATTTCTCGGCTTGAGCGGCGGTTTTCGAAATTTTCTTTGTCCGCAGCGACAACTGCCGACAGACGTTTTCCGCTGCTGCTTCGCCGCTGGAACTGAGGCAACGAATGCGTGTTTGGGAGGCAGTCCCAGCGCAAACCTCAGAGAAGTTGAGCGTTGTACATGAACAAATTTTTCGCAAATCACCACATGCCGCGAATGGCCGGATCTGAAGTCAAGACCCATCAAGATTCTGACGGGTTCTACTTGCTGATTTCGCTGATTGCGATCTTCGCCATATCGACCTTGGCTATTCTCATCGGCCTTGGTTTGGCTATGATCGCCTGACGTTATCAAATCGCATCTGAACGGAGCTGGTGCAAAGCGCCAACCCCATCGTGCAATTGCAAGCGGGGTTCCGGAGCCGATGAAGTTTTTAGTTCAAAAAGCGAAGACGTTTTCTGCCGAGAAGCACAGCCATCAACTGCGCAAACATGATAGCGCACCCTATACGGCGCATCTGGAAGCCGTCGTAGCGATCCTCAAGCGTCACGGCATAACCGACGACGTCGTTCTTGCGGCGGCTTACCTTCACGATACGGTTGAAAAGACCGACACCAGCGTTCGCGAAATCATCGATATGTTTGGCACGGACGTTGCGAAGCTCGTCTATTGGCTCACCGACGATGATCGTGGCAATAAAAAAGAGAAAAAGCTGCTGTCAGCCTGGCGGCTGTCTCGCGCCCCGTGGGAAGCCAAACTGATCAAACTCGCTGATCTTGTCGACAACACACGCCACATCGTCGAGCACGATACCGACGCCGCTCCGCAATACATTCTCGAGAAAAAGCAGACGATGTGGATGATGGCGGACGAAGAAGGGGATCGGATCACCCGGCTGCCGCTTTTCTGCGAGGCGATGCGCAACGACACGCCGCAGGCCGAGGCTCAACGTCGAGCCGGATAGCCCCGGCCGCGACCAACAACGACTGCCGAGGCTCCAGCTTCAATCGGCCTGCCCCTATTTCGCCCTAGAGCCTCGCGATCCTGCTCCTGCGGCCGAATGGATACGCAAGAACATTGCAGTGGAAGAGTGTTGATTTCAAGCATTGCGGTTGACTAACATCCGCCGCTGGATTGGCTCCTAGCTTGTGCGCACGTAGACGATGATACGCTCCTCACGAACAACGCGGTTTGTGCTGAAGATCACCGGAGGTGTTTTGGCCGGGCTCATCCGGACGGTGAAGGCGACCTCGAAAACGATCCATGAGCCGCCGGACTTGATTGATCGCCTGCGCACGCAGGTGCCCTTCATTATGGCGATGTGGCACGGTCAGTTCATGATGCTGTCCGACCTCAACACGCGCGAATATGACGTCACGGCAATGGTCGCTCGGCATGGTGATGCGGAAGTCATGGCTCACGTTCTCGGCCACTTCGGTATCAACGCAATCCGCGGCGCGGGCGCCGGCCGGCGAAGAAAAAATCGCGGCGGCGTTTATGCCCTTCGCGCGGCACATCGCGCGCTGGATAGTGGAACGATCGTCGCGATGACCGCCGACGTTCCTTCATCCATGCCCCGCGTCGCCGGTGATGGGATCGTTACGTTGGCGCGACTTTCCGGACGGCCGATCATACCGATCGCCGCAGCAACTTCGCGCTATCTCGTGCTGAACACGTGGAGCAAATTGACGGTCAATCTGCCGTTTTCCACCCTGGCTGTAGTCGCGGCCGATCCGATCTTCGTTCCGGCCGGTGCCACTGCCGGCGAACTGGAGCAGACGCGGCTCGCCGTCGAAAAGTCACTCAACAACGTCACCGCCCGCGCCTACGAGCTTGCTCGATCGCCAAAATCTTCGCGCAATCGCAACCGAACGCAACATCGCAGCGACACCGGAAATAACCTGCATGTCTAAGACGGCAGCGGGGACGCGCCACCACTAGGCTCGAGGTGGTGTTCCAGCGCGCACCGGCCTCTGCAGACGATGGCCACGGCGATAGACGCCGAAGGCGTGCGCGGCGAGCCCGATGCCCCAACCAAGCAAAGGCCAGTAGAACCAGAGCTTATCCGGGGTCGTGCTGAGATTGACGATGATCAGCAGAGCATTGACGACAGCATAGATAATGAGGTGATAGCGAAAGCCCTTGTCTTGCCAGATCCGGTCCATGACGCGCTCCACTCTCGGCGAGATCGCCGTCTAAACGCTCGGCCGCCGAATTAAGTTGCCCGAACCAGCTTAACCTTGCCAGGGTCACGTCTAAGGTTCTGCGTGTAACGCCTGAAAGTTATTTTATTCGGCCGCCATCGGGCGCGTCGCTGCCGCCTGCTCAAGCTGGCGAAGCCGCGCTTCTTCCTGCTCGATGTAGGATCGCGTGCGCGGCACAGAATTCAGTTTCTTGGCAAGCTGAATTTGGAAAACCATGAGCCCGCCGTATCGGAATCCCGCTTCCGCCGAGGCAAGATAGAATTCCCACATCCGGCAGAACCGGTCGCCGAGCACAGCCTCGGCATCCGCCCTGTGGGCCAGGAACCGGCTGCGCCAAGCCGCGAGCGTGTCGGCGTAGTGCAAACGCAAAATTTCGATGTCGGTGACGATAAGGTGCGACTTCTCGATGACCGGCAGCACTTCGGCCAATGACGGAACATAGCTGCCCGGAAAGATGTATTTGGCGAACCAGGGGTTCGTCGGGCTCTTGCCGTCAAGCCGGCCGATCGAATGCAGGACCGCGATTCCGTCGTCCTTCAGACTTCTGCGAACGACGTCAAAAAACGTGCCGTAATCTTTAACGCCGACGTGCTCGAACATTCCGACCGACACGACACGATCGAAAGTATTTTCCATCGATCGGTAATCCTGAAGGCGGAAATGCACGTGCGGTCCAAGTTTTTTCTCAGTAGCCCGCCGCTCCGAAACCTTGAGCTGCTCCGGCGACAGCGTCAGGCCCGTGACATCCGCCTGACAAAGGTCCGAAAGATAGAGCGCCAACCCGCCCCATCCGCTGCCGATATCCAATACCGAGGCGCCCGGAGGAACCAGAAGCTTAGCCGCGATATGCCGCTTCTTCGCGAGCTGCGCTTCTTCGAGCGATTTTCGCGGTGATTCAAAATATCCGCACGAGTATTGCCGATCAGAATCCAGGAACAGAGAATAGATGCGGTCATCGATATCGTAGTGATGATGCACGTTGTTCTTCGCGAGCCGAACGGAATTATGTCGTCTCCAGCGATGGAACGCCGCGCGAAGTGCATGCCGGATACGCCCGATTTGCGGAGGCGCCAGGTCGTCGAGATTGTGCCCCAGAAGCTCGAGCACGTCGTAGATCGAGCCACCGGAAACGGTCAAACGCCCATCGGTAAAGAGCTCCCCGAAAGCCAGTTCAGGATTGAGAACGAGTTCGGTCACCGCATGATGATCTTTGAGGTGGATGACGAGCGGCGAACCTGATCCGTTTCCGGCGACCATGCGTTCGCCGTCAGCCAGTTCGATCGTCAGCGATCCGTCTTGGATGCAATTGGTGAGGAGGGAGCGGAGTGCAAACTTCATCTGTTCCACCCATTTATTGAGGGCGCTGATTACTGAACTGTGATCAGTGCCAAAGGGTTCCGCAGTAGGCCGTCCCGCGCAGGAACTTTAACAAATGAACGATCGTATTCCAATCAACACCCTGCACGCGGAGGACAGCGAGACAGCAATAAACCGGTAAATTTCAATGGCGAATTCAAAGAAAGGACGTCCTGAAGGCGGACCTCCGAAAGACCAGAAAGGCGGCCGTAGCCGTGCCAAACTGTGGTCGGCAGACGTCACCCGCAACAGCGACGCACTCGATCTTGAACCGAACGTATTCAAGCACCGGCGCGCGTCCGACATCGCGAAATCTCTCAAGCGATCGGCAGAGCACAGCCATAGGCGTAAAAGCTCCCCGTTCCGGTCCGCCATGTCGATGCTGACGTTTTACATCAACCGCGCCGGCAAGAACTTGCCCGAGCGCCGCCGCCAGACGTTGGATCGCGCCAAGGATGAATTGCGCAAGGCTTTTGGCCGCAAATCGCAATGAAGCGCCGACGGCCGACGGTGCTTGGATCGACGCTCACCGGCTCACCGGCTCATCTGCCTCCGCAGCACCAGGTCGGCGCCGGCACCGGCATGTGCCGTCTTCTCCCAGTGGAACGGCCGCCGGATCAATTCCAGCACGGCGCGATAAGCGGCCCATGAAATCGCCATCCAATAGATCGGCAACCAAATGGCCGATCGCAGACGGCGCGGCGACTCCGAGCGCACCGCCGTCGCGATCGTCAGAAGCCACGCGGCACCATATCCGGTCGCAAGATTGGCGCCGCAGATCCAGTCGAGAATGGCATTGGAGGGCGTGATCGACCCGCCCGCCAAACCGTTGATTGCCGCCAAGGCGTAGAACCACGGATGCACTAAAATCGACAAGATCATCCCGCCGATGATCACTTGGAAGCCAAGAAATCGCCACCAGCCGAGGTCGCGCCAAAGCATCGCCGGGCGGCGCATGTGGACCAGATACGTCTGCATCCATCCCTTGATCCAGCGCGTGCGCTGGCCGCTCCATGTCCGCCAGGCAGCGGGTGCTTCCTCCAGCGTTTCGGCTTGTATCAGCGAAACCTGATACCCCAGCCGCGCCAAGCGAATGCCGAGGTCGGCGTCTTCGGTGACGTTGAAGGGATCCCAGCCTCCCCATTTCCAAAGCAGGTCACGTCTGAAATGGTTTGACGTTCCTCCGAGCGGTATGGGCAGCCCCAGGTGCGCCAGCGCCGGAAGCAATCCGCGAAAAAGCGCGCTGTACTCGAGCGCAAACTGCCGGCTCAAGAAAGACTGGTCAGCGTTGTAGATTCCGAGGCGCGCCTGAACGCAGGCCAATCGCGGGCCTCCTTCGACGAACGCCTCGGCCGCGCGCCGGAGTTGATCAGGGCCTGGAATGTCTTCCGCGTCATATACGGTAACGAGCGCGCCACGTGCATCCTGCAGGGCGTAGTTCAGAGCGCGCGGTTTTGTTCGTGGCTCGCCGCTCGGAACCGTCACGATCCGCATGTGCGGCGCGAGCCCCGTTTCCCGTAAGGCGCGCCGCGTCGCCGGATCGTTCGCTTCCGTAATGAACAGAATTTCGAGACGATCGGCTGGATAATCGAGCCGCGCCATCGCGTGTACCAATCCCGGCACGGATGCCACTTCGCGATAGAGGGGTATGAGAACGGAATAGGACGGCAACCGCCCATCGAAACGGCGGTCGCAGGAGAACAGCTCTCGATCATCGCTGGCGCGGCTCAAAATATGCCACGCGGCCACGATGCGCACGCCAGCGATGGCCAGAAACGGTAACGCGAGGCTCAACACCCAAACGAACAACGCCGTGTCATCGAGCAGGACCAATCCGGCCGTAATGCATGCAACCGCGACGAACAGGAAGACCCGTTGCCAAGCTCGCATCGGCGTCGCGGCCGAGAAATCCGGCGTCTGCCGGCGGAGATCGTTGACGGCCCGATCGAGCTTCTCAATCGAACAAAAGAACGAATTCCAGGCAACAGTCGCGTCGGCCTCGACAACCGGAGGCGCGCGAGAACGCCGCCGCGAGGTCGGCGGCTCGAATTGGTTCGCAGACATGGCACGCCCCCAGCGGTTCGACGCCGTCTCTCATTCGTCCCGTGTTGAGTATATGCACTGGCATCGAAGCGGCAACGGGACTAAGAACAGCCGAAGCATTTTTCGCCATCAGCCAACAGTTATCGCAACGCAATGAAGGTCCGATCGTATCTGTTGGGTCTGGTCGCCGGAGCGGCAACCGCCGCCCTCGCATGCCTTTGCGGGATAGCCGTCGCGCAGGACTCGCCCTCGCCCAACATCACCGACACGCAAGCGGCAGGGGCCCCGCGCGCCGTTGCTGCGCCGCGTCGCGTCGTCATCCGCTTTTTGACCGACAGTGATTTCCCGCCCTTCGATTTCTACGATGAAGACGGCGTTCTCGTCGGTTTCAACATTGATCTCGCACGTGCAATATGCCTCGAACTCAACACGTCCTGCGATATCAAGGCGCGTCCGTGGGATGAACTTTTCGCCGACCTGAACAAAGGCCATGCCGACGCGGTGATCGCCGGCCACCGCGTGACCGCAGCCGCCTTGAAGGACGTCGACTTCAGTGATCGCTATTTTCATACGCCGGGCCGCTTCGCGGGACGCAAGGATTCCCCTGAAGTCGAGATGACGCCCGGCGGCCTCTACGGCAAACGGATCGCGGTCGCCAAGGGCACGGCCCACGAGGCCTATCTTCGGACCTTTTTTCGCGACAGCCCCCTCGTCGTCTTCGAAAACGCCGATCTCGCGCGTCAGGCTCTCGCCACCGACAAGGCCGACTTCCTGTTTGACGACGGAATTTCGCTGGCGTTCTGGCTCAACGGAACGCTGTCGCGCCAGTGCTGCGAAATGCGTGGCGGTCCGTACCTGGAGCCAAAGTTCTTCGGCGACGGGATCGCCATAGCGGTTCCGAAGAACGATCCTCAAATTAGGTTGTTATTGAATAAAGGCTTGGACCGCGTGCGCGCTTCGGGCCGCTTTGAGGAACTTGTGCAGCGCTACTTTCCGGTCAGAATCTACTGATAGCCATCGGTCCGTAGTGCCGTTGCCGAAAAAGCAAGATTAATAACATGATTGGCGTATCGCCGTGCGCGTCCGAGCTAATTTGAGGCATGATGCTTCGTAGTCCATGCGCCGCAATCGTTCTCCTCGGCTGTCTGGCCGCGCCGCTGGCGCTACCGGCGGACGTCGCCGACGCGCGCGGCTACCGGAACCATGCCAGCGCCAAACACACCAAGCATTACGCGCGCCATAAATCCCGGAACAAGGCGGCTTCGCGAAGCCGCAGCAAAGCCAACGACGCATCCTCCGCCGCCAAGGCATCGGGCATCGCTCTTGGCACGCCGCCTCCGCCGAAGCGCCCCGTCAAAGTTATGACGCGCGATGAAATACTCGCTTCCGATCCGGCCCGGCTCGAACGCCTTGGACGGCGTATCGTCGTCGGGTTCGAGCGCTTCAGTGAGATCAAACCGCTCGTCGAAAAGCGGGCGATCGCCGGCATCTTCATCACGGATCACAACGTCCGCCGCCGCAAGGCGAGCGACGTTGCGAAAGACATTCGCGAGTTGCAGGACATCCGCAAGGCGCAGGGCCAACCGCGCCTGTTCGTCACCGCCGATCAGGAGGGCGGATACGTCTCGCGCCTTTCCCCGCCGCTGAAACGCCAGCCTGCCCTCTCCTCGCTCGTCGCCAAATTCAAAACCGATGCCGATCGCGAGAAAGCCGTTCGCGGATATGCCGAAACCGAGGCGCGCGAACTCGAACGCATCGGCGTCACGATGAACTTCGGCCCGGTCGTTGATTTACGCCTGGGCTCGCCCCGGCGCGACGACGGAGAAACCCAGCTCTATTGGCGCGCCATTTCCAGCGACCCCTATCTCGTCGCCAAAGTCGCGGGCTGGTATTGCGATACGCTAACGAAATACAACATCATCTGCACCCTCAAGCACTTCCCCGGACTTGGCCGCGTGGCGCGTGACACCCATGTCGCGACCGGCGAAATTTCCGCCAGCCCTGCGCAACTCGAACTCACCGACTGGGTTCCATTCCGCCGATTGATGGGCAAACCCGGCATTGCAACGATGGTCGGGCATGTGCGTGTCACCGCCGTCGATAAAACGATCCCGGCGTCATACTCGGCCGCCGTGATCAACGACATCGTCCGGTCGCGCACCGACGGCGACGTTTTGCTGATAACCGATGATCTGGGCATGGGCGCCGTTACGCGCTCCGCCGACGGGCTCGGCGGTGCCGCAGTCAAGGCCATCAACGCCGGAGTGGATCTGGTGCTGCTCACCGATGCTGCCAAACAATACGATACGGTCATGTCTGCCCTGATCGAAGCCGACGAGAATGGCGAAATCAATCAGGCGCGCCAGATTGAATCGCGCGAGCGGATGTCGAAGTACGTCTTCATCGATGACTCCGAGCCGCCAGCTGATCCGCCGCTACAGGCCCAAAAAGAGCCGCCGCAGAAGCCCACGCCCGCTAATTGAAGACGCCCGCTCCCGTCATCCTCGGCCGCTCGGCTTGCTGGTCCGAAGAAGCGACTTTCACAGCGACGCGATTGGCTCACCGATCTTACGCGGATCCGCCGCGAGCGATTGCTTGGTGATGTGCCAGACCTTGCTGTCGAACGCGAAATCGACCGCATACCGGCCACCGAGCAGTTGCCGGGTGCCTTTGCGCGTACCGGTGATCCGGTAGATCACCACGCCCTGCACGGTGGCGCCGCCGCAGTTCGTTTTGATATTGCTCGAAATGAAACGAGGCTGCGGATGGCGCGGCAGAAGATCGGCAAAATAATCGCGGATCGCGTCGCGCCCTTTGACCGGGCTAGCATCCTTCGTCGTGACGATCGTCGCATCCTCGGCATAGAAGCTGGCCATCTTGTCGGCGTCGCCGGAAGCTAGACCCGCCTTCCAGAGGTTCATGAGCTGCATGACTTGCAGCGTCGTGGGTTTCGCACAAACCGCGGCAGTTCGGTCTGCGGCCCGTGCCTGCGTCGCGAATAGCAGCGCCGCAGCAGCAACCATCACGGTCATCGGTAAGCGAAAATCAGCCCGCCGGTCGGATGCATAAGGCTTTACGGATGCGCGTGTGCTCATGCCAGCGTCCTCCTTAGCCGTCTCAGAATTCCTGATTCCAGTCGAATTTGAAAGAGCAGGTCCAAGGGCGAATATCGAAACCGATACATCGGCAACTCAGACGAATACTACTGGAAACGCCGAGCGCCTGCCTGAGTTGCGCGGCGGCAGCGCAAATTATTCCTTTCCGAAGCGTTTCAAATTCAAGCGTATTTGCAACAACAACGGCCACCCAATAACCAAATTCCGAACCCATGAAGCGGCAGGAGCAAGCCATCGAAAGGCGCGAGCCTGGCCTGCTCACGCAAAGAAAAAGGGTGTTCAATGACGAAATTTCTGTCCCGGCGGCAGGCGTTGCGAAGCGTGCTTGTGGCTCCGGCCGCTGCCATCGTCGGCCAGACCACGCCTGCCGCTCAGAGTGCGCCGTCGGCAGCGGATCAGTCCCCCGGACAATGCCGCCTGCTGCCGCAAGCCGTCGAAGGCCCGTTCTATTTCGACCCGAAGCTCCTCCGCTCCGATATTTCAGAAGGCCGTCCCGGCGCGCCGCTGCAGCTTCAGTTGCGCATCATCGAAAGCGGCTCCTGCACGCCGATCCGTAACGCCCGCGTCGATGTCTGGCACGCCGACGCCGACGGCATCTATTCCGGCTATGACCGTCAAGGTCGTGACCGTGAGCTTTCAACGAAAGGCCAGAGCTTCCTTCGCGGAACGCAGATGACCGACTCTGAAGGTCGCGTCACCTTCAATTCGGTCTATCCCGGATGGTACCCGGGACGAACACCGCACATTCACGTCAAGGTCTTCCTTGACGAGACGCAGCTCGTCACCGGGCAAGTCTACTTTCCCGATGAATTCACCGCCCGTGTCTACACGACACGCGAGCCCTACAAGCAACGCGCCATCGCCGACACGACAAATGATCAGGATGGAATTTTTCGCGACGGCGAACGCGAAGGTGGCGGCACGGTCCTGGCGATGAGCGAGACCGGCGACACGATTGTCGCGGCATTGCTCATCGGTGTCGACAAATCCGGCGCGACCGCTGCGAAAGCCGGGCGTGGCTTTTTCCGGCGCCTGCTCGGACTCTAAGTTCAGTTCGGGATCGAACCCGCCGCAACAAGAGTCAAAATCCGTAAATTGCCGCACAAATATGCGTGCATACGCAATTCGCGGGAACCAGCGTGTCGTAAAAATAGTTCCATATCGAGCATCAGTCTTGATGCCCGCTCGCCGCTCCGCGGCATTTGGAATTTCAAAGGAGCCATCATGATTCGCAGTCTGGTTTTCGCGTCCGCGATGATCGCGGCGCTGGCGATGCCGTTATCGGCAGAGGCGCGCCCGCATGGCGGACATCACGGAGGAGGTCATCACGGCCACCACATGGGTGGCCATCATCGCGGCGGTCATCATTTCGGTGGGCATCACCGTGGCGGTCGTCATTTCGGACATCGCGGGCACCGCAGCCACTTCCGCGGACATCGCGGAGGTCGCCATTGGGGCCATCATCGAGGCCATCGGCATTGGCGGCACCACCGGCATTGGCGCGGTGGACATCATCACCGTCGCTGGTGGCGCGGTCGTTGGTGGGCCTATGGCGTAGGCGCTTGCTGGCGCTGGTCGCCGTATTACGACCGCTTCGTCTGGGTTTGCTACTAGGGCAACCTGACGATGTAAGTTGGACGCCGACAGCACGTTCATGACGCACGGATGACGGCTTCGCCTTGGCGGAGCCGTCATTTTTCTGTCGCGCGTCTGCGACACCGCGCGCGCACCGCACCGCGCGGCACGGCCGCGACGCTTGACACACGGTCGCCCGCATGGCGACTGATGCGCCGGGATTCGAAACGCACGAGGAATGACAACGATGGACACCAAATCGCTCATCATCGGCGTGCTTGCCGTGGCTGTCGTGGTCCTCGGCTACATGCTCTACGACGCCAACCGAACCAAAGTGAAAATCGATCTTCCCGGCGTCAAGATCGAGGGACGCTGATCCTCATACGCGCACGGCGGCCGGCCCGCGGAACGCGAGTCGCCGTGCGCAAACAATACAGAGAGGCGACGACGGCGGGCCTCGATTGGATTTTATGGAGATGCGGCCAACGCCGTCATCGCCCGCGATGGAGAAGTGATCGCCCGCTCTAAGCCGCGCGCGCATCTTACGCGCGGATACGAGGTGCAGCATCGGACTCGCTCACGACGGGCCTAGCCGTTTTCTCCTCGTACGCAGAACGCCCGGAGAGAAGCTGATGTCTCCGGCTCTCATCCAACGCCGCGCCTCGGGACAGGTAGCAGCGGGTACCCATACCTCTGTAACGAGCCGCGTGGGCCGGAGTATGCGGGCGCTTTGGAGCCCGGGGATAAAATCTCACGAAAGTTTGTTCGAGCCTCTTGGACGAAATACCCTGATCAAACCGCTGGAAAGCGCCCTAATTCGGCTGCAAGATCGGTCGCTCTGCGCCGAAGGGACGGCGCCTCGACATCGGAGAATTCGGATGGACGAGATTGATCCATTTGAACCGGGAAGTCAGATTTTTGTCGGCACCGTCAAATTCTGGCGCAACGGCTACGGCGAGCTTGTGACGGACAGCGGCGTGACCGTTCCGTTCTCGATGCAAGGCCAGCCCGCCTTCCGCGTCGGCATGCGCGTGCGGATCGTCGCTCGCAAATACAGGCCGAGATTTTTCGCCGACTCCGTGATGGCCGCGGATTAGGTGACTCCATTCCCTCCCGTTGAAGAGGCGGGCTAGGTGTCCCAATTCCCCTCCCCTTGACGGGGAGGGGTTAGGGGTGGGGTGAAGAGCTAAGCGGAATCTCTCGGCCGATCGAAAGAGCCACCCCAATCATCGTGGATGGCCGCCTTCGCGGCCATGACGTTGAGAGAAGAACCACATCTCGATTGTCATCCCGGCCGAAGCGTAGCGAAGAGCCGGGACCCAAGAGCCACGCGCACTCTCCCACCCCACGACCGTCATCCTCGAGCGGACAAGTCCGTGGGGCCATTCAGGAATGCCAGGTTGAGGCCCCAGATTGAACTGGGGCAACGATTATGCCGCCAACGTCCGCTTGTACCGCTCCAAGAACTCAAAACACTTGAGATTAGCAGAAATCACATTGGCTTTTGTGTAGCCAGCCGCATGTTGAGTAAAATAGTGCTCAAGCTTCGAGCCAATTTCTGAGGCGTCATTTTCCGACATTCCGTAGGAAGTAAAGTATATATTTTTCGGCTTTGCGAACTGAGTGGAATTTTTTGACCTCAGAAGACTCATATTTTGCGGGTGAAATGCGAATCCCAAAAAAACCATCGAGTGCGCGTCATCAACCGATTTGCGGACTTCGTTGATATCATCAGCTTCAATTTTTTCCGTATACGTTCTTATTTTATTCGCCGTAATTGCGATCCGATCTGTTAAATCGTTGCCAAAAATACCCTCTGCATTGGCTACCCCAGCGCCAATCTGGCCATACGGATGATAGATCTTTACCGAAGAAAGCAATTCCAGCGCCGCAGCGCTATCTATCGCATAGATGCCCATTAGGCATTGATATAAAAACCATTCCAAGCAACGATCATAATTGAAAGAAACAAACGTCGCTTTTTCAAAAGCGACACCAATGTTATTCGCGGGAATTTTTTCAAACAAAACATGCGCCAACCCCTGATACCAAGTATTGGCAAGCGCTGATGAGGACAGCCTATTATATACGTTCGACCGGTCAATCGCGAGCTTCGACGCTCGTTCGCCCTTGGAAATCAAGTAGGTGATCGCACATTTCGCACAAACCTGAACATCCTCGTCGTCAGCGTGAATTTCAAGAAAATTATCAACGGAACTTACAAAGCCGACACCCGCAGACACCTTCTTACATGCGGAAAGCAATCTACCGACATCATTCGAAAAGCGATCGCAACGTTTTAGCTCTCTTACGAATTCCTTGTTCCCCTGAACAAGATCGCCAAATTCAAATTTCACCTCCGTCAACCTAGAAATATCGTCCTTCAACTTCGAACCAATAGGTAGGTTCGCCTCGGCGCTAGCGCCTGCCCCGATAATGACAACGGTATTGCCTTTAAACACTCCCCAACCCCCTTGCCTCTTCCCGCACCCGCACATCCGCAATAATCCGATCGAGCAGCAGACACGTCCGCTTCCACAGGTCCGAGCCCTTGCGGTAGTCGGCGGTCGCGTAGAAATCGCAGCGGCCTGCCTTGAATAGCTCGACGCATTTGGCTTCGCTTTCGTCCGGCCCATGCACCGCGATCGCGTGGCCGCCGTTCTTCTTCAGCAGCGCCATCGACGGCACATCCGTATCGCCGTCGCCGAAATAGATGAAATTCGAAAACGGGATCGGCCGCTGATCCTCGGGCATGTGCGCGTTGATGCTGACGCTCGGATCTTCAAGACCCTTGTTGATGCGAAACAGGTACTGCGTCTTGCCGGTATCGGAGATGACGCGCTTCGGGAACGGCAGGTCGTAAGCGTCGAACCAGTATTCGCTGGCGAAGACGTTGGCGAAATGCGGATAGATCTTCGTGCCTTCAATGATCTCGGTGAGGCCCGACGAAATGAGATAGTGTTTCACAACGATGCCGCTGTCGCTCGCATGCTTCTTCACATAGGCGTGCATCGCGTCGAACCACGCCGCGACACCCGGATAAAGCTCGACCTTTTTCCCCTGCGCGACGAGATCGGCGCGATCGACACGCACGCCTTTCTCCTTCGCCTTCTTGTAGAGCAAATGCATGTACGTAATCAGCACGTCGGCGCGCTCGACCTTGGAAATGCGCGCGCACTCCGCCCAGAACTCTTTCGGCTCGATGCCGAGCTTCGGCAGGAACGCATACTCCTGCATCGGCTTCGGCGACAGCGTGCCGTCGAAATCGTAGACAAGCGCGATGACTCTTTTGCTTGGCGTCGAATCTTTGTTGGCGCGTGCGACTCCGCTCCGCGGAGCCGGCCGCACGCGCGGGCCCGTATCGGCGTTCTCGACGTTACGATTCTTCGCGCTACCCACCATCGCCGTCCTCTCCGCCCTCGACTTGTAGGGCGGAGAGAAGCGCGATTCGGGTGGCGCAAGAAAGTCGCGGAGCACGCGCCCGTTACGGTTCCGCGTAAATTTCTTCGCGGACCTGCGCATAGCTGAGCACGGAAAACAGCACCGTTCCGCCGAACACGTTGCCCGCCAGCGTCGGCAGGAAGAAGCGGAAGATAGCCGTTTCGAGCCCGACGATGCCCGTCAGCACGCCATAAAGAGCCTCGACGCTACCGGCAACGATATGTGTGAAGCCGAACAGCGCAATCAGATACGTCAGCAGGCCGATAACGATGAACTCGACATGTTCGGTGGACGAGAGAATCCAGACGACGGCCGCGATCAGCCAGCCCGCGCCGATGCCCTTCGCGAACATTTCCCACGGCGTGTTGGCCATCATCCGCGTGACGATTTCCGCGAGCGCCGGCGCGAAATGGGCCGGAACGACGGGAAGCCACGCCACCGCGATCGCGAAGATCAGGCACCCGACGATATTCGCTGCCAGCACGATGCCCCACAGCCGCAGCATCTTCAGCAGCCAGTGAACCTGCTTGCGCGCCATGACGGGAAGCACGGCCGTCAACACGTTCTCCGTGAAGAGCTGCTGATGTCCGAGAATGACGATCAGGAAGCCGACCGCGTAGCCGAGCTTGGCGATGATCGATGTCCACTCCGACGCCGGAAGAAGAGACGCTAGCGCCGCTTCCGTCAAAAATGAAAACCCGATTGAAATCCCGGCCGCGACGCCTGACCACCACAGCGCCGACACCGGCCGGCGCAGCTCGATCTCGCCTTGAACCCGGATGATCTCGTAGACGACCGCCGGACGATGGCGAACGCCTTCCCGGACCTGCTGCTTCTCTTTTCGGCTGAGACCCGAACCGGGCGTCGGATCTTGCGACTTGGGGTCACCGTCCTGCGCGGTCTTGACCTCGTCCTTCGGCGCGCTCTTGCTGTCCTTCGACGACTTGTCGGCCATCAGTGCTTGCACCCCGGCCCATGAACGTGGCCCGGCTCGCCGTGCGCCGCGCCGTGATCATGATCATGATCGTGGCTATGGTCGTGACCGCAGCCGCAGTCCTCGCCGTGCTCGTGATGATGATGCGCTTCCGGGTCGACCAGCGCCGCGCCGAGCTTGCTCTCGATCGCGATTGCCATTTCACGCGGACTATCCTTGTCCTCGATCAGCAGCCCCATGACCTCGGCGCCGAGACGCATGTCATCGACCGCCCCGAGATAGTGCCGCCGCAACCGCCCCTGCCGGTCGAAGATCAGCAACGCCGGTGTCCCTTGCAGTTCGTAAGCCTTCATCGTCTCCGGCAGGCCCTCGCCGTCCGGCTTGTCGAGTGCGACCGGAATGGTGATGCCATTCTCGTTCAGATACGCTTCGACTTTATCGGGCGTCTGCTCGGCGAATTTCTCGAACGGCATGTGCAGGGCGAAAACCGCAACCTCGTCCTCCTCGAAGGCGCGGCGCAGACGCATGGCTTGCGGCAAGCCGAATTTCTGTGACCCCGGACAGGTCAACTGCCAGATGGCGACCACGATGACCTTGCCCTTCTCGGCCTTCAGCGTGCGTTTGCCATCGGAATTGAGCCAACGCTGCGCGATGATCTCAGGCGGGCGTTCGGGATTGAACATCGAATGATCCTTGCATGGCTTTCATCACGTATAGCATCTCGACGCGCACGTGCGCAGGGGCGTTCCCTTCAGTCGCAATTTCCCGATTTTTGCGGTCCGGCCGGATTGGGATTGGACTGGCACGCGAACTCGGAGGGAATTTGGCAGGGCGGCGCGGCGCCCACGTCGTAAATGCGGAAATAGACCGGACATCCGCGCATCGCATTGTAAGCCGAAACGCAGCCGCTCGGCGACGGTAAGGGCGGGTGCGAACTGGCGGCGAGCGCCGTGTTCATACGTTTGACCCAACGGTCCTCCACGATCAGCAACCGGCCGGCGTCGTTGCCTTTGGCGTCGGCGATGGTTTCGGGCGCTTGCCGGTCGGACGCGCCCAGCACAAAACGCCCCGTCGGCTCACGGAACCCGACGAGATCGATTGAGCTGCCCTGGCAGCGCGCAATGGCGCGTTCGATCTCGGCCACCGGCCAGATCTTGTTGATCGACGGCAGAACGATCCCGAGCAGCGTGATCGCGAACAACGCCATCGTGATGACGCCGATCGTCGCCCAGCCGCGCAGCAGCCCCTCGTGGATGAGCCGGCCGCTCCAGATGAACAGCGACGCGATGATCGCGATCAGGATGGCCGTGGCGAGGCTCGGCAGTTCTCCGGCGAAGGCATAAATCGCCGCGAATATCGCCAGCGGAATCGCTGCCAGCGCCGTCGGCCATATGGACATGCTCCAGTCCGGCCGCTTGCCGCCGCCCGTCTCGCTGACGACGAGGGAACCGACCGCAAGCGCCAGCGCCGGAAACATCGTCTGCACCATGTACGTACCGGGCTTCGACGACAGCGCTTCGAGATAGATGAGGTAGCCGATCACCCAGGCGAGCAGAAAACTCGCCAACCGCTGCGAGCGCGTGTTCCACAGCCGCGACGTGGCGCTGGCCAGCAACGCCGTACCTGGAATGAAGCCAAGCAGCAGCGCCAATACGAATGTCCCGGGAAAGGCGCGCAGCTTCATGTCCTGCGCACCGCCCAGCGCCGCGAGAAAGTCGCCCCAGCTCATCCCGCCGAACGGAACGCCATCCTGATGCACGCGCACGATCAGCCACGGCGAGGCGATCACCAGCGCCAGCGGAATTCCGATCAGCGGCCGCAGACGCTTCAGCCACGAAAAATCACGGTCGAACGCATAGAGCGCGATCAGCGTCGCCAGCACCAGAATGGGAACGAGCAGCGCATTGATCAGCATGCCGACGCCGATCGCGCTCCAAAAGAGCAGCGCCAGATTGCGCTCTCCGCGCGCCGAGAGCTGTCGCGGAAAGCCCGTGACAGCCTGCGCCGGAGAGAAAGGGCCGGACGTCGTATAGAACCACGCCAATGCGAGCATCGCGATGGTCGCCGGAAGCAGCGACAGACCTTCGGCGATCGCCAGTTGCGAAACGAGCACCGTCAATGGCGCCACGGCGAACAACGCCGCCGCGATCAGCGCCGCTTCCGTCCCGACGATGGCGCTCCCGAGCCAGAACAGCGCCAGCACCGAAAGCGTGACGAAGATCAGCGACGGCAATCGGTAAACCTGGATATCGCGCGCATGCGCCTCGCCCCAGAGCAGCCGGCTTAACCCTTGCGCCCAGAAGGTGCCGATGGGTCGATATTGGTGAACGTCGGTGCCGTAGCGCGGATCGGTCCAATCGCCGCGCTGAACCATGTCGCGTGTCGTCTCGGCGTAAATGGCCTCAGTGCGATCGACGGCCGGAAGTCGCACGAATCCAGGCAGATACACGATCAGGCAGAGCAAAAAGAGCGCCATCGACGCCGCTTGCGGACGCGACGCCAGTGCGGTCCATCCTTCGGTTAGCGAACGGCGGCGCTCCACGACTATCTTCCCCCAAATCTTGACAGTTTTTTCGATCCGGGGTGTTTGCGCATCCTGAGGACAAAAACGCAAGAGGCGCATCTATCGCATGGCAGAAAATCCGTCCGACCGCGCCGGCAAGCGCGCGCGCCTGATCGAGATCATTAAAGCCCGGTCGTTCCAGGAAGGCCCGGAATTCAAGCTGGCCTCGGGCAAGACGTCGCCATTCTACTTCAATATGAAGCCGACGATGCTCGACAGCGAGGGGGCTTATCTCATCGCCTCGCTTATCCTCGATGAGATCGAACGCACCGACGCCGATCTCATCGGCGGGCTTGAGATGGGAGCCGTTCCCATTGCCTCCAGCGTCGCGGCGATGGCACATGCGCGGGGCCGCAAGCTGTCAGCGTTCTTCGTCAGGAAGCAGGCGAAAGAGCACGGCACGCGCGCCCTGGTCGAAGGTCTTGCCAAGGGCGAACACATGGCCGGCAAAAGGGTCGTCGTCGTCGAAGACGTGACGACCACGGGCGGTTCGGCCCTGAAGGCCGCTGAAGCGCTGAAAGCCGAAGGCGCCAACGTCGTCCGCATCATCACCATCGTCGATCGCCTCGACGGCGCGATGGAAACCTTCTCCAACGCCGGCTTCGGCTTCACGCCCCTGCTGACGCTGGAAGATTTTCGAAGCTAACTCTTCCTGACGTCATGGCCGGGCTTGACCCGGCCATCCAGAGCCGCGCGCAACGCTCTTCGAATGCCCTGGTCGGCTGCCTCGCCTGCGCGGTCACCTTGCTCAAGAGCAATAACCCATCCTTCTCTCGTCATCCCGGCGCAGGCCGGGATCCGTCCAAGCTTGGAATTTGCAGTGAAATTTAGGCCTGGATGGATCCCCGCCTTCGCGGGGATGACGGAATACGGAATTTGGAACACCGCACCCCGCACGCTTCGGCTGCATTACCCCAAATGCTTCGTCAAAAATTCGCGCACACGCCCCCAAGCCTCCTCTGCGCAATGACGATCGTGCACCGTGCGCTGCTCGTTCATGAAGGCATGACCCGCGTCGTAGCGATAGGCTTCAAACGGCTTGCCAGCCGCCTGCATCGCCGATTCGAAAGCAGCGACCTTCTCCGGTGTTACGAAATCGTCGTCGTTCGCGAAGTGTCCCTGCATCGGCACCTTCACGTCCGCCGGTTTCGCCACGTCCTCCGGAGCCAAGCCATAGAATGAAATCGCTGCGGAAAGTTCGGGAACGCGAACGGCGGCAAGCGCGGCAACCGCGCCCCCCATGCAGAAACCACAAATGGCGACCTTGGGACTCGCCTTCAGCAGAAACTGCGCGGCGCCACGCACCGACTGATCCGTCGCATCCAAGAAATTGAGCGAGTTCATTTCAGCGAAGGCCGCATCGATGTCGTGATACGGAATGACCGTTCCCGTATAGAGATCCGGCGCAAGGGCGTCGTAACCGGCAAGCGCGAAACGATCGCAGATGCCCTTGATCTGGTCCTGCAGACCCCACCATTCCTGAATAACGACGACGCCGGGCGCGTTCGCCTTCGCGGCGCTCGCGAGATACCCTTCGGCCGGTTGACCATCGGGGCGCGTGAATGAAATTCGGGTACCCATTTGCCGCCGTCTCCATCGTTCTGTGTCAGTTCGGCGGCATGTTTATGCGCCGCCACCAGGATGATCAACGCTTTGCGGCACGAAAGGTTTTCCGGTTCAACTGCTCTAGACGCCTCCTTCACGTCATGGCCGCCCTCCGAGGCGGCCATCCAGGGTAGCATGTTCGATAGTTGCGATCTTGACTCTGGATGGCCGGGTCAAGCCCGGCCATGGAGTGGGAAAGTAGACCGGGCGCGTTAAAACCTACTCCGCCGCCACGGAACGGCCGCTCGAGGGACCAGCGGCGACAACATCGGCATCGACGTAGCGCACGAACTTCGCGAAGTTGTTGTGGAACATGCCTGCGAGCTTAGCCGCGGCTTCATCATAGGCCACCGGGTTGCGCCATGTGTCTCGCGGCGTCATGACCTTGCTGTCGACACCGGGCAATGCCAGCGGAACCTCAAATCCAAAAACCGGATCGACGCGCATCGGCTGCCGTTTGAGGTCGCCGGACAGCGCCGCATCCAGCAGCGCCCGCGTCACCTTGATCGGCATGCGCGTACCTTCGCCGTACTTGCCGCCGGTCCAGCCCGTGTTGACGAGCCAGCAATCGACATCGTGCTCGGCAATCAGCTGACGCAGCAGGTTTCCGTAAACGCTCGGATGTCGCGGCATGAACGGCGCGCCGAAACACGTCGAAAACGTCGGCTGCGGCTCCGAACCCATTCCCTTCTCCGTACCCGCGACTTTCGCCGTGAATCCCGATAGAAAATGATACATGGCCTGGCTCGGCGTCAGCTTCGCGATTGGCGGCAGAACACCGAACGCATCCGCCGTCAGCATGACGACGTTTTTCGGATGGCCCGCCGTGCCAGTCGGGCTTGCGTTGGCGATGGCATCGAGCGGATAGGCTGAGCGCGCATTCTCTGCGAGGCGATTATCGTCGAAATCCGGAATGCGCGTCGCCGGATCGATAACGACATTTTCGAGCACCGTCGCGAAACGGTTGGACGCCTGCCAGATCTCGGGCTCCGCCGTCTTCGACAGGCGGATCGTCTTGGCGTAGCAGCCGCCCTCGAAATTGAAGATGCCTTTTTCCGACCAGCCGTGCTCGTCGTCTCCCAGAAGCTCGCGTCTCGGATCGGCGGAAAGCGTTGTCTTGCCGGTCCCCGAAAGCCCGAAGAACACGGCAGAATTTCCATCTTTTCCGACGTTCGCCGAGCAGTGCATCGGCATGACGCCCTTCGCCGGCAAAATGTAATTGAGAAACGAGAAAACGCTTTTCTTGATTTCGCCCGCATAACTCGTGCCGCCGATCAGCACGAGGCGCTTCGTGAAATTGCAGGCGACGACTGTTTCCGTTCGCGTGCCGTGGTAGTGCGGCGCGGCGCGAAAGCTCGGCAGATCGACGACGGTGAATGCCGGTACGAAGCTCTCGAGTTCGGCAGCTTCAGGCCGTCGCAGAAGATGGCGAATGAAAAGCGAGTGCCACGCATACTCCGTCACGATGCGCGTGTTGAGTCGGTGCTCGGCATCGGCTCCGGCAAAAAGATCCTCGACAAAAATTTCTTTGTGGCTGGCGAATGAAATGAAATCCGCGAGCAGCCTGTCGAATTGTTCGTCCGACATTTCTTTCGCGTTGTCCCACCAGATCGCATTTTCGGTCTCGTGGTCGCGAACCACGTACTTGTCTTGCGCCGAACGCCCGGTGTGCTGCCCTGTCTCGACGACGACGGCGCCACTGGCCGCCAATCGTCCCTCATTGCGTCGAATGACATGCTCGATCAGGTCTGCCTCGCGCAGATTCCGGCGAATTTTGCTGAATTGCGCGATGGGAAACAGCTGAATGGTCATTGCAGAATATACCCCTGCCACTCCGGTGCGCGGCACGGCGCGGCCCGGACGATAAAATAAATTCAGATCTTCGCAGTCTTGTTCGATCCGCCGCCAATGCTGCGTGTACTGTACTGCTGGCCTTCCAAGGGCGGATAAGCTGCTTATGGAACGAGGAAGGCAAGCTCAAGCTGTGCGATGGTCCTAGGCGCACGCTTCACGTCAAATTCCGTAACACTATGTTACCGCTGAAAATATCCGAAGACTGTATGTCGAACAACACAAGATGGCGATAGGCCCACTGAACACCCGCGACGGAATCTGTACGCCAAGAAAGTTCGCCCTTTGCTTGCCGTTGTGACTAAGGTCGCATATTCAGGTGCCATTCAGCCTCCGGCCTTCATTGAACGAAGCGCCACAATTGGTCCACCATGCCGCCATAAGCGCCTTATCCGGCTCGGCACGAGACCGCGGCTCCGAGGGGGGCTTGAGAGGAAAAGATGAAGGAAAAGAGCACGATCGCACTCGTCGATGACGAGCGTAACATTCTCACCTCCCTCAGGATGGCGCTGGAGGCTGAAGGCTACAAGGTCCGGACCTATGGCGATGGCGTGTCGGCGCTTGAAGCACTGACGGAAGAACCCGCTGATCTCGGTATCTTCGACATCAAGATGCCGCGCATGGACGGCATGGAGCTGTTGCGTCGCGTGCGTCAGCAATCGGCGATGCCCGTTATTTTTCTGACCTCCAAGGACGAAGAAATTGATGAGCTGTTCGGCCTTAAGATGGGCGCCGACGATTACATCGCTAAACCGTTTTCACAGCGTCTCATTGTCGAGCGTGTGAAAGCCGTTTTGCGCCGTGCCGCACCGAAGGATGGAACGACGGTCGAGGATGAAGCCAAGCGCGTCCTCGAGCGTGGCAAGTTGAAGCTCGATCCAGAGCGTCATACCTGCCACTGGGACAACAAGGCAGTGACGCTGACCGTGACGGAATTTCTCATTCTGCAGGCGCTTGCGACGCGGCCGGGGGTTGTCAAAACGCGCGATGCGCTTATGGATGCGGCCTACGATGATCAGGTCTATGTTGATGACCGGACGATCGACAGCCACATCAAACGCTTGCGGAAGAAGTTCAAGCAGGTCGATGACGACTTTGATGTGATCGAAACGCTGTACGGCGTGGGGTACCGCTTCAAGGAATAGAGGGGTCCGCCGTCACTAAGGGGATTGGATGGCGCTCGACAGCAACGACATCGCCGTAAGTGCGGCGGTTCCGGGCGGCGCATCGGCCGGGATTGCGCGATCGTCTGCGGCTGAAACCGCTCCGCGCTATGACGTGCGTAAAACGCTCCTCGCACTCCTGGCGGCGTTCGTCAGAATCTTCTCGCAGGGCTGGATTGCGCGCAGCGTCAGAAAGAACCTGCGCCGCCGCATCCTCCTCGCGAACTTGGTTGGCCTCGCCGGGCTGCTGTTTGCAATGCTCTATCTCAGCTTGCATCACGGCTGGCTGCTCGACGCCAAGGTCGACGTCGTCAAGACGGTGTCGCGCATCACGTCCGAAGCCATCGCCTATCGCGCCATCAACGAACGCGCGATTTTCGATCCAAACCGCATTCCCGACAAAACCGCGCCGTGGGCCCAGCGCGACGACGCCTTCGCCGCCCTCGAACTTCCGATCGATCCGCATCAGGCGGCGATGGTTTTGCGCAAGCTCGTTGGACCGGCAAGCCTGAAGGCGCGCATCTATTCCGCCAAGGGAACATTGATCCTCAACAGCGAGACGCTCTTCTCGGACGATCCGCAGTCGAGCACCGGAGCCGACAACAGCCCCGCGCCGCGCCTCCGGAATTTTTGGACACGCCTCAACTACTGGGTGATCAACAAAGAGCTGAAGGTCTATCGCGAACTCGGCACCGCCAACGGCTTCCTCTATCCTGAGGTCAGGATCGCGGCACAACGCGGCGTCGAAACGCCGATCCTTTTGCTGAACAAGCGCGGCCAGCAGATCGTATCGATGGCTGAACCGATCAAGCGCGGAAACAAAATTCTCGGCGTTCTTCTCGTCTCGACGAAGCCCGGCGACATCGACGACGTCTTGTGGGACGAACGCTGGCTGATCCTGCAAATCGCCGCGATGGCGCTGCTCGTATCGATCGGCAGCTCGCTCGTGCTGGAGCGAACGGTCGCCGGCCCCATGCGGCGCCTTTCCGATGCCGCCTATCACGTTACGCAAAACATTTCGGCACGCCAGGAACTGCCCGACCTGACCGCGCGGCGCGACGAAGTCGGACAGACGAGCCGCGCCTTCGCCGCCATGACCAACGCCCTCTACCGGCGCATCGAGGCCAGCGAGAAGTTCGCCGCCGACGTCGCTCATGAATTGAAGAATCCGCTGGCGGCGGCGCGCTCGACGGCCGAAGCTCTCACTTACGCCAAATCGGAGTCCAGCCGCGAAGAACTCGTGCAGGAAATTCAATCGGAACTGAAACGGCTCAATCGTCTGATCAACGACATTTCCAGCACCTCGCGCCTCGATGCCGAACTGGCCCGCCAGCACATGCAGCCGATCGATATCCGCGGCGTGCTGGAAGCGATCCAAGGCTTGTTCGCGGACATGCTGATCGACGACAGCCGCAAGATCGATCTCGTTATCGCCCCTGGCCCGTCGACCGCGTACAGGGTGCGCGGCAATGACGGACGCCTTGGACAAGTCTTTACAAATCTGATCGACAACGCCCTGTCGTTCTCACCGGAAGGCGGCACCGTCACCGTGAGGATGCAGCCAAACGGCGCCAAGGTCGCGATCACAATCGAGGACGAAGGCCCCGGCATTCCGCCCGATAAACTCGGCCAGATTTTCGATCGCTTCTATAGCGACCGTCCGCAAACCGACAACAAGCGCGGCAAGAATTCCGGCCTTGGGCTTTCGATCTCAAGGGAGATCGTTTGCAGCCACAACGGCGAGATCTTCGCCGAGAACCGGCCGCAGAACGGCTCCGCCTCACAGCAGGGCGCGAAGTTCACCGTGTATCTGCCGCTGATATCGGAAACGGGAGCCGGGCTTGTCAGACGAAGCTGATCGCGTTCATGCGACGGCGATTTCCGTCGGCGGCCGTGGTGTGTTGATCCGTGGACCGTCGGGATCAGGAAAATCCGATCTCGCGCTGCGCTGCTTGGCGCTTGCACCTTCGACGCTCCTGCGCGACCCCGTCCTGCTCGTCGCCGACGATCAGGTCATTCTGCGGAACGACACGTCGCGCCAACAGCCTCGACTCATCGCCACCTGTCCTACGACGCTGCGCGGCAAACTGGAAGTCCGCGGCCTTGGCATCCTAGAGGTTGCTGCGGCGGAAACCGCGGATATTGTGCTCGTCGCCGATATCGCGCGTGAAGGTCCGATCGAAAGGTTCCCCGAGCCTTGGCCAAAGGTCGTATTGTGCGGCCTCCAAGTCCCACAGGTCGTGGTTTTTCCTTTCGAAAGCTCGACTCCCCTGAAGCTGATCGCGGCGCTTGACATCGCCAGCTTGCCACGGATCGAAGTCAAGGCTTAACTCCGCCTAGAATACCTCTTGCGCCGCACGCGAACACTTGCCACTTTCCGCGCCACACGTGGCGAGGCCGATCCGGATCTTGCCTCAATGAGAATTTTTTTGGCTACCGGGCGCTCATGATCGGACTTGTCATTGTCACGCATGGCGGCCTTGCCAAAGAATTCCGCAATGCGCTGGAGCATGTCGTCGGACCGCAACCGGCCCTGGAAACGATCGCGATCGGTCCGGATGACGACATGGAAGTGCGGCGGCTCGATATCCTTAATGCTGTTCGAAGCGTCGAGCGCGGCGACGGCGTCATCATCCTGACGGATATGTTCGGCGGCACACCGTCCAATCTCGCAATCTCGGTGATGGATGAAGCGAAGGCCGAGGTCATCGCCGGCATCAGTCTCCCGATCCTTGTAAAGCTCGCCAGCATCCGCGACGAAGTCCCGTTACCCGAGGCCGTGACAATGGCGCGCGACGCCGGCAAAAAGTACATCAAGGTCGCGAGCCAAGAGCTTTCCGGCGGCTGAGGTAAAGATCAGACATGCCCGAACTCTCCAACACGCTCAGACCGGAAGCCGTCGTCACGATCCGCAACGTGAAAGGACTGCACGCGCGGGCATCGGCGAAGTTCGTCAAATGCGCGGAAAGCTACGACGCCACCGTAACGGTGACGCACCACGGACAATCGGTCGGCGCGACGTCGATCATGGGCCTGATGATGTTGGCGGCAAGTCCGGGTTCGGAACTCCATATCGTCGCCATCGGCCCGCAAGGACCGGAAGCCCTGCAGGCCCTCGTCCGCCTCGTTGAAGCAGGCTTCGACGAAGAGTGCGTCGACGACGCATAGAGCCGAACGTCTCTACAAACGAAAACGGGGACGCCTCGGCGTCCCCATTTCTGCATTGCATGGCCTTGATGGCTATTGCGACAGGTAGAGCGTCGAGATCTTCAGCGCGATATCGCGGAACGCCGCCTTGAGCGCGTCGCCCGTCGTCGAATTATAGAAATGCGACGCATCGGTCGCGCAAGCCTTCAATGTGTCCTTCGCCAACTGGTTGTCCAATTGGAAGCCGACCGTATAGACCTCGATACCCTTTGCCTTCATGCTGTCGCACAGCGAGGTTGCCTGATCGCTTGAGCAGCCGTTGGCGGCATCCGGGCAATAGGTCAAAGATCGCGAGTCATCGGGAACGCCCTTCGACGTATATTGCGTGTTGTATTCACCGTCCGTCATCAGGACCGCGATCTTCTTCAAGTTTTCGGTGCCGTAAGCCGCGGGCTTGCTCGACGAAGACCAGAGAGACGACCAGTTTGGCGACAGCATGTACCAGGCCCACGCCGTGCCAATGTGGCCAGCGGTGCTGCCGTACGTATCCAGGCCCGAGATTTTATCGAGAAGAGTCTGCTTTTCATTCGTCAGCGGCAGCACTTCGGCTTCGGAATCAAGATCGCATGTCGGCGTGTATGTCGTTTTTTTCTTCTTGGTCGATTCCGAATTGTGCACCAGCACGTATTGGCCGGACTGTGGCGCATCGTCGGCGTATTTTTTCGATCCCGTACGTTCAACGACGCACGGCTCACTGGTGTCCGTTGTACCCGTGGCCTTTTTGAAGGCGGCGGTCGGCAGCCGCACGTCGTAGGCAAACGGAACGATCGCCAACTTCGACGTGAATTTGCTCTGATCTTTCCAGACGACGATATTGACGAGATCGCTTGCCGCCGACTTCATATCCGTCAGCTTTTGGCCGCGCATCGATCCCGTAACGTCCAGCATCATGCTGATTTCGAGATTGAGCTCGGCATTGCCGCCGACGGCAAGAACCGCCTTCGAATAATCCGATCCATCCTTGTGCAGAACCGGCAGCGAGGTCGTACCGGCAAGACCCATGAACGGCGTCGGAAGCGTTGCGTTGCCCGTCGTGACCACAGCCGTTGAATTGTCGGTGACGGAGAATTCGATCGTATCGTTGTTCAGGGAGATGCGGTTCTTGGTGGCCTGATCGTAGTAGGCCTGCGCCACCTTCAGCGCCGCGGTCTGATCGCCGCCGTTCGTCTGCAGGGCACGCGCGCCTGCGAGGACAGCCGCATCCGTCGCCGCGATCGTTTGACTGCGGGCGTTGACGTAGCGGCCATAGTCGACCGCGAGCCCGATCATCATGAAGAGCGCCAGCGCCATCAATCCGAACAGCACCGCGACTTCACCGCGCGCATCGCTGGAAAAACGCTTCAAGGGCCCACGGAGCGCCTTTAGCGCCGAACCCATACGAAAAGCAGCGCCCGGCTTCCGTGCCGGCCCCTGCGACCCACCACCGACGTCCATGCGCCGCCTCCTAAGCGTTTTACTTACAATGACGCTAAGGGCGAAGTCATTTAAGACGAATTAATGCGAAAATGAGAGTTTATAACGAGATTAATGGAAGGTTAAATCAGACATATACCGAAATACGGCAACTTATACATAGTATTTACCTGGAGTTATTGATTAACACTCGGACAACCGCCACCAAACTCGTCCTCGACGAACCCCCGCCGCTGGATGGCGCGCCGCCCTCATCCACCAAGGACATAAAGAGTTGCTTATATGTTGTTGCGCAACTCGGCCCTGTTCGCTATAGCAGCCCCGCAGGCCCCGAAACATTTCAGGCAACGCGCTCGGACCGTCAGCGCTGCCCGGTCGCCTCCGGCTTCCGCCCGGATTTCGGGCGAGGATGACAATACCGATTGAGGAGCGAACATGAGTTCGAAGTTTACGGACTACATCGTCAAGGATCTGAGCCTCGCGGAGTGGGGCCGCAAGGAAATCGCCATCGCCGAGACGGAAATGCCCGGGCTCATGGCGACACGCGAGGAATATGGCGCCAAGCAGCCGCTGAAAGGCGCTCGCATCGCCGGCTCGTTGCATATGACGATCCAGACGGCCGTGCTGATCGAGACGCTTGCCGCTCTCGGAGCCGATATCCGCTGGGTCTCCTGCAACATCTATTCGACCCAGGACCACGCCGCTGCGGCAATCGCCGCCGCAGGCATTCCGGTGTTCGCCATCAAGGGCGAGTCGCTGAAGGACTACTGGGACTACACTGCGAAGCTGTTCGATTGGCACGGTGGCGGACATCCCAACCTGATCCTCGATGACGGTGGCGATGCCACGATGTACGTCCACCTCGGTCTGCGCGCCGAAAACGGCGACACCGCATTTCTCGACAAGCCCGGCTCCGAAGAAGAGGAAGTCTTCTTCGCGCTGCTCAAGAAGCAGCTGAAGGAAAAGCCCAAAGGCTACTTCGCGGAGATCGCAAAGAGCATCAAGGGCGTTTCGGAGGAAACGACCACCGGCGTGCATCGTCTTTACGACATGCAGAAGGCCGGCAAGCTGCTGTGGCCCGCGATCAACGTCAACGACAGCGTCACCAAATCCAAGTTCGACAACCTCTACGGCTGCCGTGAAAGCCTCGTCGATGGCATCCGCCGCGGCACCGACGTCATGATGGCCGGCAAGGTTGCGATGGTTGCGGGCTTCGGCGACGTCGGTAAAGGCTCGGCCGCTTCGCTTCGGAACGCCGGCTGCCGCGTCATGGTTTCGGAAGTCGATCCGATCTGCGCGCTGCAGGCCTCGATGGAAGGCTACGAGGTCGTGACGATGGAAGATGCCGCGCCGCGCGCCGACATCTTCGTCACCGCGACCGGCAACAAGGACATCATCACCGTCGATCACATGCGGGCCATGAAGGACCGCGCCATCGTCTGCAACATCGGCCACTTCGACAACGAGATCCAGGTCGGCGGCCTCAAGAATCTCAAGTGGAACAACATCAAGCCGCAGGTCGATGAAATCGAGTTCGCCGATGGCAAACGCATCATCCTGCTGTCGGAAGGCCGCCTCGTGAACCTCGGCAACGCCATGGGCCACCCGTCGTTCGTCATGTCGGCATCGTTCACCAACCAGACACTGGCGCAGATCGAGCTCTTCGTGAACGAAGGCAAGTACAAGAAGGAAGTCTACACGCTGCCGAAGCACCTCGACGAGAAAGTCGCGATGCTTCATCTGGCGAAAATCGGAGCCAGACTGACGAAGCTCCGCCCCGACCAGGCTGCTTACATTGGCGTGAAGCCGGAAGGCCCGTTCAAGGCCGATCACTACCGCTATTGATCATCCATTCCGCGCCATCGCGGAAAGCGAAACGAAAAGAGAGGCTCTCAGCACGCTGAGGGCCTCTTTTTTTAGTAGAACTTGAAATTCAGACCGGCCCGCAACGTGTGAAACGTTGCATCGATCGGGCTCGTTTGGATCGCAATATCGCTTGGCTGCGCGAACCCGTTTGCTCGTTCTCCGCCAAGATCAATGTACTGATACTCAAACTTGAAAGAAATGTTGGTCCCCACAAACTGCTCGATACCGCCGCCGACGACATATCCCGTCTGATCGGAATCGGACCTGAGCACGATCGATTCGACGCCGTCGGTGCCACTGAATCTATTTTCCACTTGGCCATAGGCAAAACCGCCGGTCGCATAGATCAGCGTTCGATCCCACGCCCAGCCGATACGTCCACGAGCGGTGCCGAACCAATTGACGTCTTGGCTCACCGCCCCCGTGATGCCGCCAAGGGTCGTACCGTTGAAGGTGTCGCTGATATTGGAGCCTTGGAAATCGGCTTCGACACCGACGACGAACGAAGAACCAAATGCGCCTTGCCAATTGTAACCGATTTGACCGCCGCCAAATCCGCCGGTGGCGTTCGTGCCGCCCGAAACGTCGCTGTTGCCGTTCTCGAGATTGTTGTAGGTGATATTGCCGTGGTTTGCCGCCCAACCATAGCCGCCGTTGCCGCCGACATAGAAGCCGGTCCACGTAAATGCCGAAACAGGCTCGATCGGTCCTTCGAAAGGTCCATCGGCATAGGCCGATGAGGCGACAGCCAGCAATCCGCCAATGCAAACAACTGAAAAACGCAACATCGCAACACCCCTCAACATGACTACGAATACGACGTGTAGATACTATGCAGTTCGGATTGGCCTCAAATTCTTGAACAGCGTGATATGCAACAACCTGTTCAAAGGGGCGCAGAAGCCACACCAGCCGAGCGATCGCCCGTTGACGGACACCCGATCGGAGTCCGTCCGGGCCTTGGCACGAGGCTGTGAGGGAACACTTTGAATCCGTTTCGTTTGTGCCGATTGACCGCGCTGGCGGCGACGCCGCGCGCGCCTCATACTCGTGAGTGATTCGCGCCACACGCGACGAATCGGAGCTGGCGCACCGGCGCTCCCGCCTCGGGGGTGTGCGGGCGCCTATGCGATCTGCAACGGAATTGATGCGCGCCACATCTCCTCAGAACCCAAAGATGACGACGCGATTACAGCTTCTGCTGCTGTTGATCGCCGCAATGGCCTGTGTCGCAATCATGCTCGTGAGCTTCGTCGGCGCCCGCCACATCGGCTCCGTCGATTTTGACATTCGCCATCTCTGGCTGATCGCGGCCGTCGGCGCGGCAGCCGTCGCGGCGGTGGCGATCATCTGGCGCATGGGAACGATAGCCCGGCGCGAAGCGCGTACCGCCAAAGCCGAGAGCACGCAGCTTCGCCGCAATCTGGCTGCTGCGGATTCGATTATACGCGCCGAACCGCAGGTGCTGATTTTCTGGGAACAGGGCCAAGCCGTCCGCATCGTTTCTCACACCCTGTCGACTGTTCCGGGGCTGCCCGAGCATCACGCCGAAATCCTCCGCTTCGGCCAGTGGCTCGAAGCCGGGTCCGCGAAAAATTTGAAAGCGGCGCTCGATACGCTTTTCGTCAGCGGCCGCTCTTTCAGCATCATCGTCAAAACGATCGTCGGCGGCATTATCGAGGCCGAGGGACGTGCAGCCGGCGGCCGTGCCGTGCTCCGCCTCAAGGACATATCCGGCTACAAGCTGGAGCTGTCACGGATCGAGGAACAGCAGACCAACCTCGCACGCGACATCCGTTCAAGTCGCGCGCTCCTCAACACGCTGCCGATGCCGGTCTGGCTGCGCGGCATGGACAACCGGCTGATCTGGGTGAACGCCGCTTACGTCAGCGCCGTCGATGCCAAAAGCGAAATTGAAGTTCTCGAACGCCAGATCGAACTGCTCGAAACACGGCAGCGCAAGGCGGTCGCAAAAGCCATCACCGCGGGACAAACTTACGGATCGCGCATTCACCTCGTCACCAGGGGCGAACGCAAACCGCACGACGTCATCGTGCTTCCTGTCGAAGGCATGACCGCCGGCGCCGCGATCGACGTCACCGACATCGAAAGCGCACAGGGCGAACTCGAACGCCAGATCTCCGCTTACGACCGCACGCTCGATCGCGTCGAAACCGCCGTTGCAATCTTCAATTCCGACCACAAGCTCGGCTTCTATAACGCCGCCTTCGCCAAGCTCTGGTCGCTGGATACCGAGTGGCTCGACACCCATCCGAGCGACAGCGTCATTCTCGACCGCCTGCGCGAGATCGGCCTCCTGGAACCGGTCGTCAGCCATCGCGACTGGAAAGCGCAGGTCCTGGCTTGCTATCGCACAGGCGCGGCGCTCGACGACATTTGGACCCTGACCGACGAGCGAATTCTCCACGTCATGGCCGAGCAGCGCCCCGATGGCGGCGTGACGTTCCTGTTCGCGGATGAAACCGAACGCTTGGCGCTGGAAGGCCGCTATAACGCCCTCATCGATGTCCAGAGCGAAACGCTGAATAGCCTGAAGGAAGGCGTGGCGGTGTTCGGCACCAACGGCCGGTTGAAGCTGTTCAACAAAGCCTTTTGCCAGATCTGGAAAATGCCGGCAAAACGGCTCGAAGAACATCCCCACGTCGGGGAAGTCATCGCCGCCGCACAGACATTGCATCCCGTGGACGACACGTGGAAGCGGATCGGCCGTGCCGTTACGTCGTTTTCCGACGAGCGCGGTGCGTTCTCCGGCCAGATGGTCCGGGCCGACGAACTCGTTATCGATTACACTCTGATGCCGCTGCCTGACGGAGCAACGCTTCTGACGTTCGCGGACGTGACGGATGCGAAGCGCGCCGAACGTGCCTGGGTCGAGCGCAACGACGCTCTGGAAGCCGCCGACCGGCTGAAGATGAAATTCATCAGCCACATTTCATACGAGTTGCGAACGCCGCTCCAGACCATCATCGGGTTTTCGGACCTGCTTTCGAGCCCGGAGTTGGGCGAACTCAACGCCAAGCAGCACGAATACCTCACCGACATCACATCGTCGTCGAAGACGCTGGAAGCGATCATTACCAACATCCTCGATCTCGCCACCATCGATGCCGGCGCTTTGCAGCTGAAGCTCACGCCGGTCGGCGCCCGGAGCGTCATTGATGCGGCGCTCCCGGGCATCCACGAGCGCGCCGCGCGCAATCGCCTGACGATCGATATCGCCGTCGACGACGACGTAAACGAGTTCATGGCCGACGAAGTTCGCATCCGACAAATTCTTTACAATGTGCTGTCGAATGCCGTCGGCTTCTCGAAACTCAACGGCACGATACGGATCAAGTGCTGGCGCGAAAGCGGCGACATCGTTTTCGACGTCGCGGACGACGGCGTCGGCATTCCGAAGGACGAACTCGCCCATATTTTCGAACGCTTCGAGAGCCGCAGCCACGGCTCCGGTCACCGCGGCGCGGGAATTGGCCTTTCTATCGTCAAAAGCCTGGTGGAATTGCATGGCGGCACAATCGAAGTGTCGTCAGATGAAAATAAAGGCACGCGCGTGACCATCAGGATTCCCGAGGACCCCGCCACCGCATCGGGAAGTGGAGCGTCGCCCTTGGCACGCCGCGGGCGGGCAGCGTAGTTTAGGCGCGATGAGTTCATTCCTGTTCCGCGATCTGACCGAAGATGCCGTCGTCCGCCTCGCCGACGAGATCGCTTTTTTTCTACAGCCCGGTGACATGCTTTGCCTCGAAGGCGATCTCGGAGCCGGCAAATCGACGTTTGCCCGCGCCTTGATCCGCACGCTTTCCGGCGATCCGGACCTCGACGTCCCGAGCCCCACCTTCACGCTGACGCAGGCCTACGAAACACCGCGTTTCGACGTCGCGCATTTCGATCTCTATCGTCTCACCGATCCTAACGAACTCGACGAGCTTGGCCTCGATGCGGCCCTGACGCGCGGCGTCGCCGTCATCGAATGGCCCTCGCGCGGCGGCGGCCGCATTCCGGCGGATCACATCGCTCTGCGTCTTGAAGAAGGTGGCAGCGAAAACCAGCGAACGATCACGATCGCCGCTGCGCCTCAGCTCGCCGCGCGCCTCCGCCGCTTCGCCGCCATCCGCAAGTTCGTCGCCGATACCGGCTGGGGCGATCCCGATACACGGCTCGTCTATCTGCAGGGTGACGCCTCCCCGCGCCGCTACGCACGCCTGACAAAGCGCGACGGCGCGCGCGCCCTGCTCGTCGACTCGCCGCGCCAGCCCGATGGTCCACCCATTCGCGACGGCAAACCTTACAGCGCCATCGCGCATCTCGCCGAGGACGTGACGGCCTTCGTCGCCATCGCCAATGCGCTTCGCGACTCCGGAGTTTCAACGCCCGAAATTCTCGGCGAAGATTTGGAGCAGGGCCTCCTGATCATCGAGGATTTTGGCGACAAGGTCTTCGGAGCCGAGATCGCCCGTGGCGCCGATCAGTCATCGCTGTGGCGGCGCGCGACCGAAACTCTGATCGCAGTGCAGTCCGCGCCGCCGCCCCGAAGCATCGCTCTCGCATCCGGCGCAACGTTCGTGCTGCCGCAAGCCGACGAAGGCGTGCTGGAAATCGAAACGCAGCTTTTGCTCGACTGGTATTGGCAGGCGCTTCACGGCAGTCCGGCGCCCGATGCGGCTCGCGCGGAATTCACGGCCGAATGGCAGCGCATTTTTGCCCGCGTCCTGAAACAACCCAAAGCCTGGCTGCTGCGCGATTATCATTCGCCCAACCTGATCGTCCTCGACGGCCGTCCGCCGCCGCGCGACGTCGGGATCATCGATTTCCAGGATGCGATGAGCGGTCCCGCCGCCTACGACCTCGTGTCGCTGCTGCAGGACGCCCGGCTGGATGTGCCGGAAGGCCTCGAAAACGCCCTGCTCGACCACTACATCGCCGCCGTGACCATGCGCGACGCAACCTTCGATGCCGGCGAATTCCGCTTTTGCTATGCAGCACTGGGGGCGCAGCGCAATACGAAAATCCTCGGCATTTTCGCCCGCCTTGCGATGCGCGACGGCAAGCGCCAATACCTCGCCCACGTCCCAAGGATCTGGGGGTATCTCGAACGCAATTTGAAGCATGAAGGTCTGCAGCGGCTCGCGGCGTGGTATGACCGCAACCTGCCTCCGAAGCTACGGATGCAACCTCTGACGATCTAAGCAAAATCCGGAGACCGTCGCGATGACCTCCACGAAGCGCCCGACCAGCGCCTTTGTGCTAGCCGCCGGAAAGGGCGAGAGGATGCGGCCGCTGACGGCCGATCGCCCGAAGCCACTCGTCTCCGTTTACGGAAAGCCGCTGATCGATCACGTTCTCGATCGTCTCGCCGACGCAGGCATTACGCGCGCGATCGTCAACGTCCATTATCTCGCCGACAACATCGAAAAGCACCTCGCGCGCCGCAAGACGCCGAGCATCGCCATTTCTGACGAGCGCAATGAATTGCTCGACACGGGCGGCGGCGTACTCAAGGCGCTTCCAGAACTCGGGCGCAACCCATTCCTGATCCATAATTCCGATTCCATCTGGATCGAGGGCATGGGCTCCAATCTCAAACGCTTGCTCGGCTCCTGGGATGACGGCGCGATGGACGCCTTGCTTCTGGTCGCCTCGGTCGCGACCAGCATCGGTTACGATGGGCCCGGCGATTTTCAAATGGATACGACCGGACGGCTGACGCGCCAGTCCGGCGCGCGCGTTGCGCCCTTTGTCTTCGCCGGAGTTTCGATTGCGCATCCGCGCCTGTTCGACGGCGCACCGCAGGGCCGGTTCTCCCTGAACAAAGTGTGGGACCGCGCCATTAAATCCGGCCGTTTATACGGGCTGCGCCTCGAAGGCATCTGGATGCATGTCGGAACGCCCGACGCCATCGGCCATGCGGAAAATGCAATCGCGGAGTCGATGAAGGTCGGTTCGGCTTTGCCCGGAGCCGACTGATGGCAGCCAATATCTTCACGCTTCCGACAGGCACGCCGTTCCTGCACGCTCTGGCGCGCGCCATCCTGAGTGGCGATCTGCCGGTGCCAGGTGGCCGCGCGCCCGATCCTCTTTCGCTGCCGAATATCACACTGCTGCTGCCGACGCGCCGCGCCGCGCGGGCTGCGCGCGAGGCATTCCTGTCGGTCGCCGAAGCCCCCGCGATCATCATGCCACGCATCCGCCCGATCTCGGAAGGCGAAGACGACCTGTCGCTGATCTCAAGTTTGGCGGCCGACGGCTTCACAGGCGCCGATGCACTGGAGCAGCCTCCCGCGATCGACGCACTCGACCGGACACTGGTCTTGATGCAGCTCGTCGGCCGTTGGCACGAAGGCATGGCGCAGTCCGCTGCCACTCGGAATTCCGGAACAACGCCTGCTCAATCCGCGCAACTCGCCGCCGAGCTTGGCAAGCTGATGGACGATATCGAACGCGAAAATGTTTCGCTCTCCGGTATCCAGAATCTTGTGCCGGAAGCCTACGCCGCGCATTGGCAAAAGACCGTCGACTTTCTCAAGATCGTCACCGAGTATTGGCCTCTGCATCTCGCAGCGAGTGGCATGGCCTCGCCCGGAGCCCGCCGCAACGCGCTGATCCTCGCCGAAGCCGAGCGGATCGCGAATCTGAAACCGGAGGAGATCGTCATCGTCGCCGGTGTCACCGGCTCGATCCCCGCGACGGTCGAACTGATGCGTGCCGTGATCGCGCGGCCCGCGGGAGCCATCGTCCTTCCGGCGCTCGATCAGTCCCTCGATGACGCCGGTTGGAACAGTATCGTTTCCGATCAGGCTGAGCATCCCGAACATCCTCAGTTCGGGCTGAGAAAACTCCTCGACAATCTCGGAACGGCGCGCAGCGAGGTGCGCACCCTCCCCGGCTCCGAGCCCGGCTCTGAAAGCCGCACGCGCACAGCGTTTTTCAGCGAAGCAATGCGCCCGTCGGCGACGACCAACCTGTGGCACCGCTACGCAGCCAATGCCGATAAAGCCGAGTTGGCCCGCGCGCTCTCCGGCGTCTCACTCATCGAAGCGCCGTCCGCGCAGGATGAAGCGGAAATCGTCGCCCTCATCCTGCGGGAATCCGTCGAAACGCCAGGGCAGACGGCGGCGCTCGTCTCTCCCGACCGTCTCCTGGCACGACGTGTTGCGATCCGCCTTGAAGCCTGGGGTATCCGCGTCGATGACAGCGCCGGCCGTCCGTTCGCGAAGACCGTCCCCGGCGCATTCCTCGCGCTCGTCACCGGCGCAATTGTCAGCGGCTTCGCGCCCGCCGAAACGATGGCCTTGCTGCGCCATCCGCTCTGCCGCTTGGGATTCAAGCCGTTCGACGTCCGCCGGTTTGCGCGTGCACTGGAAATCACGGCATTTCGAACGTCCTACCTCGGACGCGGAATCGAAGGCATCGAAGCGGCACTCGAGTCGGCCCAAAGCCCACCCGGCGAGAGGAAGTATCAGCACACGGCCGCCCGACGGCTTTGGCAGGAAGATCGCGACGGCGCGCACGTCCTCATCAAGCGCATGGCCGAAGCCTTCCAGCCGTTGATCTCGCTGTATGCGGCAGGCGGTACACGGCCGCTCTCGGATTTTGCGCGTGCCCACGCGGAAGTCGCCGAAGCACTTGCGGTTCTGCCGGAGGAGGAAATGCCCGCGCCGGAAGTGCAGAATCCACTCTGGCAAAACGAGGCGGGCGAAACGGCGGCACGCTTTTTCGCCAAGCTGCTCGATCCCGAAACGCCGCAAATCGACATTGGCGCGGCCGACTATCCCGATCTCTACGCGACGCTGCTGGCGCGCGAGAACGTGCGCGAACGCACGGCCGTCCATCCGCGCGTCTTCATATGGGGGCCTTTTGAAGCCCGCCTTCAACAGCCCGACATCATGATCCTCGGCTCGCTCAACGAAGGCACGTGGCCCGAAGCCGCCGAACCCGGTGCCTGGCTCAATCGTCCGATGCGCAGCGAGCTGGGATTGCCAGCACCGGAAGAAGAAATCGGCCGCGCCGCACACGATTTCACGTCGTTTCTTGGCGCGCGGACCGTCTATCTGACCCGCGCCGAAAAGGTCGATGGCGTCCCGACCGTGCCGTCACGCTGGCTGATGCGCATCGGCGCCTTGCTGAAGGGCATGGAACTGGAGCACGTCCTCGACGCCGATCGGCCCTGGCTTGACTGGGCACGCGCGCGCGACCGGATTGCCGAACGCAAAATGATCAAACCGCCGGAGCCGAAGCCCGACCTGTCGCTCCGGCCGCGCCAGTTGAGCGTCACCGAGATCGAACGCTGGATCGCCAATCCCTACGCAACGTATGCGCGCCATATCTTGAAGCTCGAACCGTTGCCGCCCCTTGGCGCTTCGCCAGACGCCAGTTTGCGCGGCGGGCTCGTCCATGACGTTCTCCGCCGCTTTTCCGAGAAATACCCAACGGAATTGCCCGAGGCTCCGCTCGCCGAACTCGAACGCATCGCGCAGCAGGTTCTCGAAAGTTACACCGGCCACGCACGCATCGCGGCCTTCTGGATGCCACGCCTGAAGCGTTTCCTGTCATGGTTTGCCGAAGGAGAAACCACACGGCGCGACGGCGTGCAAAGGATCGTCGCCGAAACGGCGGGACGGCTTGTTCTTGCGCCGGGCGCAGTTCCCTTCACGCTGACCGCCCGCGCCGATCGCATCGATGACAAAGGCGCAACTCTCATCATCACGGACTACAAGACCGGCGCCATCCCGAAGCAGGAGTGGGTTCGCGAAGGCCGCTCGCCGCAACTTCCGTTGGAAGCGGCCATCGCACTTGGCGATATCGGATTTCCAAACTTGCACGGCCGATCCGTTGAAGCCCTTCGATACATTCGGGCCTCGGGCGGCGAACCGGCGGGCGAAGAACAATTGGTCAAGTCGGATGATATCGGCGCGCTAGCCGGGAGAGCGCGCGATGGCCTCGAACGCCTCATCGCCGAATACGACGATCCCGCCACGCCCTACCGCGCGCTTCGCCGCCCCGGCTACAGCTACGATTACGACGTCTACGCACAATTGGCTCGTGTCGCCGAATGGTCCGCGCACGTCGACGAGGAGGCGTCGTCATGACCATCGAAGTCAAACGTCGCTCTCTTGACGCTCTCAAGGAAGAAACCAATCGCCTACAGGGCAGCGCCGCCGACCCGCTGGCATCCGCCTGGGTCAAAGCCAATGCCGGAACCGGCAAAACGCACGTTCTGACGTTGCGCGTGCTGCGCTTGCTGCTGGCCGATACGTCCCCGGAACGCATCCTCTGTTTGACGTACACGAAGGCAGCCGCCGCCGAGATGTCGCGTCGCGTCTTCGACCGGCTAGCCGGATGGGTCACGGCCGACGAAGCGAAACTGCGAAACGAACTGCGCGACGTGATCGGCGGCGACGCTTCCACCGAAACAATGGAATTGGCGCGACGCTTGTTCGCCAAGGCTATCGAGACGCCAGGCGGCCTGAAGGTCCAAACAATTCACGCCTTTGCCGAGCGTCTGCTTCAAAGATTTCCGCTCGAAGCAGGCGTGGCCCCCGATTTCAAAATTCTGGACGATGCAGCAGCGGCGGATCTCAAATCCCGCGCCATCGAACAGACGCTGATGGACGCAACCGCAGCACCCGACTCGCCGCTCGGACGGGCGCTCGACATCATCGTCCGCTACGCCACCGACACACAGTTCGAAAAACTGATCGGCAACGCCGTCGAGGAACGGCGCTGGCTCGACGTCGCGGGCAAGAGAGAATCCGTTGCTACGCTCGAAGATGTGTCCGCGATGGAAACGTATCTGCGGACAACGCTTGGCGTCCGCGCCGCCATCGCCGCCGTCGATCTGCATCGGGAGTGCGCGCGTGTTCTTTCCGATGACGATCTGCGCGAACTCGCGGATCATCTCGCGACCGGAAAAACCAGCGACAATGGTCACGTCGCGACATTGAGAACTGCGGTCCAACATACCGACATCGAGCGCCGCGTCCCGGCTTTGAAGGCCTACCTTCTGACCGGCACCGGCGATCCGCGCAGGACGCTGATGACTAAGGCGCTATCGACAGCGAACCCTGGGCTGCACAATCGCTGCCAAGTCGCGCAGCAAAGGTTCGTCGCGCTGATTGACGAACTGAATGCCTTGACACTCGTTGAATCTTCGATGGCGCTCTACGCCTTCGCGGGCGTCATCCTGCGGCGCTACACAGAAGCTCGCCGCGCCGCCGGCGCTCTCGATTTCGATGATCTGATTTTGAAAACCAAATCGCTCCTCGAAGGTGAGGACGGCGAAGCCCAATGGGTGCTCTATAAGCTCGATGGCGGTCTCGATCACATCCTCGTCGATGAGGCGCAGGATACCAGCCCCGAGCAATGGGAGATCGTCAAAGCCCTCGCGAACGAATTCTTTTCGGGCGTAGGCACACGCGACGGCGCCGTGCGCACCGTTTTTGCAGTCGGCGACGAGAAGCAGTCGATTTACTCATTCCAGGGCGCCGATCCGAAAATGTTCGCCGACGCCGGACTGCGTTTCGCGAGACTCGCCCAGCAAGCGGGACTGACGTGGAAGCCCATCGAACTGACCATGTCGTTCCGCACCGTCGCCCCGATCCTTGCCGGTGTCGATATTGTCTTCGCCGACCCGCAGCGGACGCCGGGCTTGACGACCGGAGGTCCGCCGCCAAAGCACGACGCCATCCGCGTCGGTCATGCCGGCCTTGTTGAAATATGGCCGACGGAAAAGCCGGATGATCGCACGGCAGCCGACCCGTGGACTCCGCTCTCAGACACCAGCGAGCGTTCGCCTGCCAACCGTCTTGCCGAGCGCATCGCCGACACGATCAAGGGCTGGCTTGTGAGTGGCGAACAACTGACGTCGGCAGGCCGTGCGATCCGCGCCGGCGATATCCTGATCCTCGTGCGCAAGCGCAATCCCTTCGCCGTGCCGATGGTTGCGGCATTGAAGCGGCGCGACATCGCCGTGGCCGGTGCCGATCGCATTGCCTTGACCGATCAAATCGCCGTCCAGGATCTGATGGCGCTCGGCGACTTTCTCATCCTGCCGGAAGACGACTTGGCGCTGGCGACGGTCCTGAAGGGTCCGATCTTCGGTTTTACCGACGAGGATTTGCTGACCTTCGCACCGGACCGGAAAAACAAAACGCTCTGGGCTGCTCTGCTCGACCACGCCGAAACAAAGCCCGAGTACAAGGGCGCCACAGAAATGCTGAAGCGGTGGCGCGCCAAGGCCGACTTCACGCCGCCGTTCGAGTTTTTCTCAAGCGTTCTCGATCGTGATGGCGCACGCGCGAAGATGCTGCGTCGGCTCGGCCCCGAAGCCGCAGAGGCCATCGACGAATTCCTCGATCTCGCGCTGAGCTATGACGACGGCACGCCGCCGTCACTGACGCAGTTTCTCGCCGAACTCCGCGCCAACGCGCCAGAGATCAAGCGCGACATGGATCATGGCCGCGACGAAGTTCGCGTCATGACGGTGCACGGCGCCAAGGGGCTCGAAGCGCCGATCGTCTTTCTTCCCGATACCTGCACCACGAAGTCCGGCGACATTTCGGCCGCGAGTTTGGTGAAGCTCGCGCATTTGGACCATCCGCCCGGTATTCCCGAACCGCTCGTCTGGGCGGTCAAAGGCACGTCCGGTGTCGAAGCCGTGTCGTTGGCCCGGCAATTCCGTGAAGCGCGCGAGCATGAAGAGCGCAATCGTCTGCTCTACGTCGCCATGACCCGCGCCCGCGACCGGCTCTACATCGCAGGCTTCGAAGGAAAAACGCCTCCCGCCCCATCCTGTTGGTACAGCGTGATGTCGGATGCTCTCCGGCCGCTGGCGCAAGAAATCGACACGGCCGACGGTCAAAAGGTTTGGCGCATCGAGGCGTCTCAATCGGCCGACATCGAAGACAAGAAAAAAGAAAAGACACGGCAATTGCAGTTCGTCGAACGGCCGGACTTCACATCACGCCCTGCTCAGCCCGAGCCGAAGCTCTCGGTGCCGCTTGCGCCCTCCCGGCTCGAACCTTATGCGCCGGATTCCGAAGGCGAACCGATAGCCGCCGGAAGGCACGATGCGGCGGCGACGTATGACGGTCCGTCGCCGTTGTCGGGAAACACGGAGCATCGCTTCCTGCGCGGAACCTTGACACATGCGCTGCTGCAGCACTTGCCGTCTATTGACACCGAACAGCGCGAACGCATCGCAAAGGCATTCATCGAAAAGCGTGGCGCGCCATTGTTGCCCCAGGCGCGCGCGAGCATTGTACGGGAAACTTTGGCGATCCTGACGTCGCCGCGCTTCGCGCCGCTCTTCGGTCCGAACAGCATGGCCGAAGTCCCGATTGCCGCAGTGATCCCGCGACCCAAAGGCACGGGCCCATCGCTCGATCTGTCTGGGCAAATTGACCGGTTGGCGGTAACGGACGCCGAAGTGCTGATCGTGGACTACAAGACCAACCGCCCTCCGCCGCGGGATGTCGGGCATGTCGCTGCCGCATATCTCTACCAGCTGGCCGCCTACAGGCTGGCGCTGCGGGAGATTTATCCGGGCCGGAAAACCCGTGCTGCGCTGCTTTGGACGGACGGCCCGAACCTGATGGAAGTTCCGGGCGACATTCTGGATAGTTTCGAATCAAGGCTTTGGGACTTGGATGTCCAGAGCCTTGACGCCCCCTAACGCAATACCTACTTGTGGGGTCGGTTTGTCGGCTACGCACGATCGCCGCAAAGCGGGTTCCGGCTCCCATCCTCCGGCCCCGAAATGGAGACGTAACAATGGCAAATGCTGTCACAGACGCAAGTTTCGACGATGAAGTTCTGAAATCTGCGGAACCGGTTCTTGTCGATTTCCACGCGGTGTGGTGCGGGCCCTGCAAGGCCATGGCGCCGGCGCTTGATCAGGTCGCGAAAGAGCTGACGGGCAAGGTCAAGGTCGTCAAGATCGACGTTGACGAAAATCCGCGCGTCACCAGCACATACGGCATTCGCGCCATGCCGACGCTCTTGATCTTCAAGGACGGCAAGGTCGCGGCCCAGCATACGGGCGCCATCGTGCAAAAGAAGAAGCTCGAGGACTGGATCAACGCCAGCGTCGCGGCATCGGTCTGAGCGCGAGCAAAATTGCGAATTCGAAAGGCCCCGCATCGCCGGGGCCTTTTATTTTGACAGAGTTTCCTAGTTCCTGATGTCGTCGACGCTCGGCACGACGACGGCGAAGATATCGTGCAATGCCGTCAAGCTCGCCTCGTGCAGATCTTTTGCCGACGTCACGCCACCCGTCGGGCTCGGCAACGATCGCGTCGCCGTCGCGTTTCCAACAACCGTCGGGCGATAGCCGTGGTTGAAGGCCGCGCGCGCCGTCGAATTCACGCAGACGTGAGTCATGAAGCCCACCAGCGCCACGTCTTCGACGCCAAAGCCTTTGAGCAGATCGTCGAGGTTCGTTTTCTCGAACGAACTCGGATACGCCTTGATGACAACGGGCTCGCCCTCTCGCGGCTGCACGATATCCGCAATGGCGCCGATACGAGCATCGACGTCATACGGTGAACCGGTTCCGGCGTTGTGCTGGATGTGAATGATCGGCCGTCCGGCGTCACGATAGCGGGCAAGCAGCTTCTGACATTGGACCAGCGCCGGCTCGACGCCCTCAAGCTGCATGACGCCTTCGCGGTACGTGTTCTGGCAGTCGATCAGCACGAGCGCCGATTTTCCGATCGTCGTCGGCGTATTTCCCATTCCCGTGATTTCGCGAAGTGTCTTTGACGCCGCCATTCGGCACCTCCTGATGTGTGGAACTTATAGCTCGCTAAAGCGGCGGATGCTCGACACCGGTCGGCGGCGGGCCGATCCTGTCGAGCGCATCGGTCTCGGCATCCGTGAACACACGCGAGCGCGTCAAAAACCGCACGCCTTCCGGGCTTTCGACCGAGAAGCCCGATCCCCGTCCCGGCACGACGTCGATGACGAGATGGGTGTGCTGCCAATACTCGAATTGCGACCGCCCCATGTAAAACGGCTGGCCGCCGATCTCGCCCATGTAGACGTCCTGCGCCCCGACCTTGAATTCACCGCGCGGATAGCACATCGGCGAACTGCCGTCGCAGCAGCCACCCGACTGGTGAAACAGCAACGGACCGTGGATTCCTTCAAGCTTCTTGATGAGATCGAGCGTAGCTTCCGTGCACGAGACGCGGGTCACCGAAGTCTTCTCCTTCGCTGATATTTCGGACATCGACTTTCCTCCAAACAACGTTCCGCGTGACACGCTCGTAAATGTCCGAGCAGCGGTCGAACGGACATCGGCACGCGAGCTTACACTAGTTTTTCTGCTCCAGAACGTTATCCAGGCAGACCTCTCCGTCAGCCGGCATCAACGTGAAGCGTTTCCCCGGCGCCGCGGGAATCGAAAAGCCGATAGCCGGCCCGCTGGCAACGTCCAAGACGTAAGCACGAACGCGACATGCGACGCCGGTCTCTCGATCCTCCATCTCATAGATGGGCACACCGTCAACCTCGCCAAGCAGGTGATCGCGCGCTCCGAGACGCAACGCCTCTGCCGGAAGGCAGATCGGATATTGCCGCCCACCGACACGGCCTCCGCTCGTATGAAACATGAGAGGCCCGTGCTCATTCGCCGCGTCGCGCAACGCGGCACGCGCTTCCGGAGTTGCCGAGATCCGCACTGATGTCATCCAAACCTCGCTTCAACGGGCCGCGATGCCGGTAAGTCGAGAGGTAAAACGAAAGTGGGGCGCTTCCGTTTCCGAATGCGCCCCACCAAAACTCTCACATGCGAAAGCCTTAGAAGAAGCCGAGCGCCTTCGGGCTGTAGCTGACGAGCATGTTCTTCGTCTGCTGATAATGATCGAGCATCATCTTGTGGTTCTCGCGGCCGATACCCGACTGCTTGTAGCCACCGAACGCGGCGTGCGCCGGATAAGCGTGATAGCAGTTGGTCCAGACGCGGCCCGCCTGAATGGCGCGTCCCATGCGATAGGCGCGCGTTCCGTTGCGCGTCCAGACGCCTGCGCCGAGACCGTAGAGCGTGTCATTGGCGATCGCCAATGCTTCGGCATCGTCTTCGAACGTCGTGACCGCGAGGACGGGCCCGAAAATTTCCTCCTGGAAGACGCGCATCTTGTTGTGGCCTTCAAGGACGGTCGGTTCGACGTAGTAGCCGCTCGACAGTTCGCCGCCGAGGCTGGCGCGTTTGCCGCCTGTCAGCACGCGCGCGCCTTCGCCCTTGCCGATCTCGATGTAGCTCAGGATCTTTTCGAGCTGATCGTTCGAAGCCTGGGCGCCGATCATTGTTGTGGCGTCCATCGGATGGCCCTGCTTGACCTTCACGACACGCTGAAGGGCACGCTCCATGAACTTCTCATAGACCGAACGCTGGATCAGCGCCCGGCTCGGGCAGGTGCAGACTTCGCCCTGATTCAAAGCGAACATGGTGAAGCCTTCGAGGCACTTGTCGAAGTATTCGTCGTCCGCATCCATGACGTCGGCGAAGAAAATGTTCGGCGACTTGCCGCCGAGTTCCAGCGTGCACGGAATGATGTTTTCAGAAGCGTACTGCATGATGAGGCGGCCCGTGGTCGTCTCACCCGTGAATGCGATCTTCGCGATCCGCTTGTTCTGAGCCAGCGGTTTGCCGGCTTCGACACCGAAGCCGTTGACGACGTTGACGACGCCTTCCGGAAGCAAGTCGCCGATCAGGTCCATCAGAACCATGATCGACATCGGCGTCTGCTCTGCCGGCTTCAGGACGATGCAGTTGCCGGCGGCAAGCGCCGGAGCAAGTTTCCAGACCGCCATGAGGATCGGGAAGTTCCACGGAATGATCTGCCCGACGACGCCGAGCGGTTCATGAAAGTGGTAAGCAACCGTGTCGTGATCGATCTCGGAGATCGAACCTTCCTGCGCACGAACGCAGCCTGCAAAATAGCGGAAGTGATCGATTGCCAGCGGTATATCGGCGTGCGTCGTCTCGCGGATCGGCTTGCCGTTGTCGATCGTCTCGACGAGCGCGATAACGTCGAGGTTTTCTTCCATCCTGTCGGCGATTTTATTCAGAATGCGGGCGCGCTCCGCTGCCGACGTTTTGCCCCACGCTTCGCGCGCTTTGTGAGCGGCGTCCAAAGCCAGTTCGATATCTTCAGCCGTCGAGCGAGCGATTTCGCAAACGGCCTGTCCCGTGATGGGGGTGACGTTCGAGAAATACTGGCCGCGCACCGGAGCAACCCACTTGCCGCCGATAAAATTGTCGTAGCGCGACTTGATGACTTGCCGGCCCTTCAGCTTGTCCATAGCAACATGCTGCATCGCAGATCTCCTCCGATTGATTGTTTGCTTGGGGCATCTCTTGACCGAAGTGATAGCCCATGCCGGCATCTTCAAGCCAGACCGGCGGTCTCGTTCATTAGTAGGTCAGCCGTGCGCTGTCGGCCATTCAGACTATAGCCGGTCCGAAAGCTCGCGACGAGCGGCGCGCGGGCAGCGGCTGCACGCGCGCGGACATAAGCGGTTCGGCTGGGCGTCTTATTGCAAGTGCTGCTGGATCGAAAGCACGTGGCCGGCGAGGTAAAGAGACCCGCAAATCAGAACGCGCTTTGGCCCCTTGGGCAGCGCAGCGATGGTCTGCAGTGCGTCGATCACGTTTTCGCGATCAATTGCCTGCATACCGGCGCCGCGCGCCACTTCGGCGAGGTCTTCCTGCGCGTGCGGAGCCTCGTGAGCGCCGGGAATGGGCACCGTGTAGATGGCACGCACCAGCCCTCGAAACGGCGCCAGGAAGCCCAAGGCGTCCTTCTGGCCCATCATGCCGACGACAAGGTAAATCGGCTTCGGTGACTTTTCATCGAGCGCCGCGAGCGTATCGGCGATGACATCGCCCGCCGCCGGATTATGCCCGCCGTCGAGCCAAAGTTCGGCTTCGTCTCCGAGGATTTCCGGCAGCGGCCCGGACGTCAGCCGCTGCATGCGCGCCGGCCACTCGACGGTTCTGAGCCCAATTTCGAAGGAGCGTTCATCGAGCTTGAGAGACGGCTGCTTCTCTCCGAGAACGAGAGCCGCGGCGACGGCCGTTCCCGCATTGACGATTTGATGCCGGCCGACGAGCGCGGGCAACGGTAGATCGAGAAGCCGCTCGCCGCGCTGCACGACGAGCCGCCCGGTCTGCTCGTAGGCATCGAAATCCTGACCCCAGATCGTCAGCTCGGCCCCGAGCGCGAGGGCGCGCCCGTCAATGACGGACAGAACCTCATCGGACTGCTGCGACACGACTCCCGCAACGCCTCGCTTGAGAATCCCGGCCTTTTCGCCAGCAATCATTTTAAGCGTCGGACCGAGCTTTTCGGCATGATCCATCGAGATCGGCATGATGACCGTCAATGCCGGATCGGGAATGACGTTGGTGGCATCGAGACGGCCGCCGAGTCCAACCTCCAGCAGGAGCACGTCGGCAGGGCGTTCGGAAAACGCCAGAAACGCCGCCGCCGTCGTAATTTCGAATTGCGTGATGTCGTCGCCGTCGTTCACGGCTTGGACGCGCATCAGCACATCGACGAGAGACTCTTCATCGATCGCATGACTGGCGCCGTCTTCACCGGCAAGCACGATGCGTTCGTGAAAGCGCACCAGATGCGGCGACGTATAAACGTGAACGCGCTTACCCGCCGCTTCCATGAACGCCTTGAGATACGCCGTGACGGACCCCTTGCCGTTCGTTCCGGCGATATGGACAACCGGCGGCAGCTTTTTCTCAGGATGACCGAGCTTCGCGAGCAAACGCTCGACGCGCCCGAGCGACAGGTCGATGAGCTTCGGATGCAGAAGCATGAGATCGGCAAGCAGCGCGTCGCTGGTGGGACGTGTCTTCGACGGATTCATGTCGGCCTGCTTGGATCTTTGATGATGGATTGTCTAGGCGCCGTGCGGCGCGTCCTTCGAATTTTCCTGGGACGCAGCATCGTCGCGCTTCTTCTCGACCTTCCCCGGCTCGAACCGCTGGCTGTTCGGAACGACTTCGGGATCGACAGCGCCGCCGGACTCGCGTGCCGCGGCCTCCATGGCTTTTGTGTCGACCGGCGCGCCATTCATGTACGGCTTGCCGTTCATCTTGCCCGGGCTTTTTTTCGCCCCGACTTGCGTCCCGCCCATCAGCAAACGGCAGACGCGCGACAGCGTTTCCCGCAGTTGATGGCGATGCACGACCATATCGACCATGCCATGCGACAGCAGATATTCGGCGCGCTGGAAGCCGTCAGGAAGTTGCTCGCGGATCGTCTGTTGAATGACGCGCGGACCGGCGAAGCAGATCAGCGCGCCGGGCTCCGCGATATGAACGTCGCCGAGCATCGCATACGATGCCGTCACGCCGCCGGTCGTCGGATCGGTCAGAACGACGATATAAGGAAGCCGCGCTTCCTTCAGACGCTGCACGGCAATCGTCGTGCGCGGCATTTGCATCAATGACAGAATGCCCTCCTGCATACGCGCGCCACCCGACGCAGCGAACAGGATGAAGGGCGTTTTCGTTTCTACGGCGCGCAGCATGCCCGTAACGAGCGCTTCACCGGCGGCCATGCCGAGCGACCCCGCCATGAAGCGGAAATCCTGTACCGCGGCCACGATCGGCTGATTATCGAGCAGCCCTTCTCCGACGAGAACGGCGTCTTCGAGCTTGGTCGCGGTTTTCGCGTCGCGCAGACGATCCGTGTATTTTCGCCCATCACGAAAACGCAGCGGGTCTTGCTGCACCGTGGGAACGGCGACGGGCCGAAATTCGCCGCCATCGAACAGATGCTGCAGCCGCTGCTGCGAGTCCATTCGCATGTGATAGTTGGAGCCGGGCACGACAAACTGATTGGCCTCGAGGTCTTTATAAAAGACCATCTCGCCCGTCTCCGGGCACTTCACCCAGAGATTGTCAGGTACCTCACGCTTCGCTGTCGACAACAGCCCGCTAATCTTCGGACGGACAACGTTGTTGATCCAATTCACTCGGACAGGCTCCTCGTAGGCCGCTGCAAACTGCTCTCCGCTTTCACGCGCGGGCACGCAGGCTTCGGCCGGCTGCTGCAATGTAGCGCCACACCTCAGGCTTGCGCTAGGCACCGCACAAAATGGGGTGCAGAGGCGGCAATCCCAATAGAGCCAATCGCCTCGGGGCGCTAGCCGGTGCGTAGGGCGGAGCTTAACTCTTTCACCAGCTTAAGCACAGCCTCAGCCGTGCTCGGCGTCGCTTCGCCCTTGGATCCCAGGGACTTCTCGATTCCCGAGACCAGCGCCGAGCCGACCACGACCCCATCGGCCGTACGTCCCAGCGCCTTCGCCTGCTCGCCCGATTTAACCCCGAAGCCTACAACCACAGGCAGCGGCGTTGCACTCTTTATCGCGCTAACTTGCTTTTGAACGTCGTTTACTACAGGAGCAGCGGCCCCTGTAATCCCTGTGATCGAGACATAGTAAACAAATCCCGATGTATTCTTCAAAACGGCAGGCAGTCGCGCCTTGTCCGTCGTCGGCGTCGCCAGCCGGATAAAATTGAGGCCCGCCTCGACGGCGGGCAGGCAAAGCTCGTCGTCCGCCTCGGGCGGCACATCGACGACGATCAGGCCATCGACGCCCGCCTCCTTCGCGTCCTTGATGAAGCGCGCATTCCCGTAAACGTAGATCGGGTTGTAGTAGCCCATCAGCACGATCGGCGTCGCCGCATCCTTGGCGCGAAAGTCGCGCACCATCTGCAGCGTCTTGACCATCGTCTGCCCGGCTTTAAGCGCCCGCTGCGACGACGCCTGGATCGCCGGACCATCGGCCATCGGATCGGAAAACGGCATGCCGAGTTCGATCACGTCGGCTCCGGCGCCAGGCAACCCCGCGAGAATCGCCTCGCTCGTTTCGAGATCGGGATCGCCCGCCGTTATGAACGTGATCAGCGCCGGGCGCTTTTCAGTCTTCAGCGCCGCGAAGCGCGCGTCGATGCGAGTTGTCTGGACTGTCATTTTCAGATCTTCATGCCGAGGTGCTTGGCGACGGTGAAAAGGTCTTTGTCGCCGCGACCGGACAGGTTCACCACGAGCAGATTATCTTTCGGCAGCGTCGGCGCGAGCTTGATGACGTGCGCCAGCGCGTGGCTAGGTTCCAGCGCCGGAATGATGCCTTCAAGCCGCGTGCACACTTGCAGCGCCGCAAGCGCTTCCTTATCCGTCACGGACACATACTTCACCCGGCCGATGTCCTTGAGCCACGAATGCTCCGGCCCGACGCCAGGATAATCGAGCCCCGCCGAGATTGAATGACCTTCGAGGATCTGCCCGTCGGCGTCCTGCAGAAGATATGTCCGGTTCCCATGCAGCACGCCCGGCGAACCGCCGTTCATTGATGCGGCGTGTCCATTCTCGACGTCGAGCCCGTGACCGCCCGCCTCGACCCCGTAAATCGCAACGTCCTTGTCATCGAGGAACGGGTGGAAAATGCCGATCGCATTCGAACCGCCGCCGATGCAGGCAACGAGCGTATCCGGCAAGCGGCCTTCCGCTTCCATCATCTGCTCGCGCACTTCCTTGCCAATAATCGACTGAAAGTCGCGCACCATCGCCGGATACGGATGCGGACCCGCCGCCGTACCGATCAGGTAATAGGTGTCGCGAACGTTCGTCACCCAATCGCGCAAGGCTTCGTTCATGGCGTCCTTGAGCGTCCCGGCACCCGACGTCACCGGATTGAGCTTCGCACCCAACAGCGCCATGCGCGCCACGTTCGGAGACTGACGCTCGACGTCCGTCGCGCCCATGTAGATCTCGCACGGCATGCCGTACTTGGCGCACACCGTTGCGACCGCCACGCCATGCTGTCCCGCGCCCGTCTCGGCGATGATGCGCGTCTTGCCCATCCGCCGTGCCAAAAGGATTTGGCCAAGGCAGTTGTTGACCTTGTGCGAACCCGTGTGATTGAGCTCCTCGCGCTTGAAATAAATCTTCGCGCCGCCGAGTTCAGCGCTCATGCGCTCAGCGTGATAGAGCGGGCTCGGACGGCCACCGTAATGGCGGTTGAGAAAATCGATCTCGCGCTGAAATTCGGGATCGGCCTTGGCCGCATCGTAGGCGCGCTCAAGTTCGAGAATGAGCGGCATCAGAGTCTCGGCAACGAAACGCCCGCCGAAGAGACCGAAGAAACCCTTGTCATCCGGGCCGGTCGCGTAGCTGTTGAGCTTCGTCTCGCTGCCTCTGTTCTGCGTCGTTGCCATCAATGAGTACCTGGAGCTTGAAACCGGCGTTTCATTTGCGTGCGCTCTGATTAGCCGCCTTTACGGCCTGAAGAAAGCGATTGATCAGTCCGGCGTCTTTAACACCGGGCGAACGCTCGACACCCGACGAAACATCGACCGAATGCGGGTGCGTCGCGCCGATGGCCGCGACGACGTTGTCGGGCGTAAGGCCGCCGGAAAGCATGAACGGCATGTCTTTCGCAACACCGTCCAAAATCGACCAGTCGAACGTCTGGCCATGACCTCCGGGCCGCGTCGCGCCGGTGGGCGACTTGGCGTCGAAAAGAATGAGATCGGCGATTCCAGCATACGTCCGTGCGGTTCCCACATCGTCCGCCGTCCGAACCGAGACCGCCTTGATGACCGGACGCCCAAACCTTGCCTTGACCTCCGCGACGCGCTCCGGCGTCTCGCGCCCGTGCAGCTGCAGGAAATCCGGCGCAATCACACGGACGATCTCTTCCAGCGTCGCATCATCGGCATCGACCGTCAGCGCAACGATCCGGGCTTTACCCCGCGCCTGCTCGGCCAGCCGTCGCGCAGCTGAGATTTCGAGGTGCCGGGGGCTCGGAGCAAAAAACACCAGCCCCACATAGTCGGTGCCGCCGTCGAGGGCGGCAGCGAGCGCTTCGGGTGAATTGATCCCGCAGATCTTGGCTTCGGTGGTCATGATTGGACCGTTACGCCGCCGGGGTTTCCGGCAGGCGGCGCTTTTGCCAACGCTTTAATGCAATCAGTGTCCAAACGCCTTCCACCAATCCAAATGGCCATGCCCCCTGCAGGAACCCATAAATGGAACCCAGCGCGCAGGCGACGGCAAATCCGAAAATGCACCAGGGGCTGCTGTCCTCGAACGCATAAAACAGCAGCATCAGCGACACCGCCACGAGACCGAACACCGTCAAGGCATCAAATGTCATCGCTGCTGCTCGAGCCGTCAGTGGCTGGCGATGGCGAGATCATGGCTCGTGGAAGCGACGGTCGTATCACGCTCGCGCGTCAAACGATCGGCTTCGGCTTGCCAGCGCGCCGCACGCTGACCTTGCGCTCGCGCGGTCTGCCGCCATCGGCTTTGGCCCATCCACGTTGCGGCGCCGCCGAGAATAACTCCAACGACGAGAGCCGTGAGCAGATACGCATAGAAGGGCAGTTCAATCGAAAGCGCGGGATTTTCCGGCCGGAACGGATCGAGGATTAGCGAAACGGTCTGCCTGTTGGCAACGGCGATCGCAACGAGAATGGCGCCGAGCGGAAATGCAATAAAGAGCGCTAAAATACGCCTGAACACGAAGGCACCTCACTAACTCGCTTGACCGCGCTACGCTGAATGTTGCTCGCCGTTGAGCTTATTCAAACGATCGCGAAGCTCTTTGCCCGTCTTGAAGAACGGGACAAATTTCTCCGCGACCGAAACAGTCGTTCCGGTGCGCGGATTTCGCCCTTGGCGCGATGCGCGATGCTTCACTGTGAACGCGCCAAATCCACGAAGCTCAACGCGATCGCCGCGCGATAGAGCGTCAACGATCTCATCGAAGATCACGTTGACGATACGCTCGACGTCGCGATGATAAAGGTGCGGATTGGCCGTCGCGATTTTTTGTACTAGCTCCGATTTGATCACGTCTCGCTCCCCAGCATCAGCGATCATTTATCCTTATTTTTCAGAAGGGTGCCAAACTGAAAGCAGACCGTCAAGACCGAGCGTGGAAATCGTCCTGTCCCGGAACAGGAAATTTACCAGGTCGGCGGCGTCGGCACCGAACAGAAACCCCGCGATTTGGGTTGACATCCCGGCAAAGCCGTAGCCGCTGCTGGACGATGGCTTCCAATCGACGACTTTCGCGCTCTGGTCGACGTTTTTGACATCCTTCAACCATTTGACGGCCTCGTCCTCCCCGCCGATCTGGTCGATGAGCTTGGACTGCAGCGCCTCGCGGCCCGAGAAAATGCGCCCGGCCATCAGGCCCGGAACGTCTGCCGCTTTGATCTTGCGGCGCGTCTCGACGAGGTTCACGAACCACTTGAATCCGTCGTCCACCATGCCCTGCGCCACCTGCTTGCTGGCCTCGTCCAGTGGTTCGAACGGAGACGGCGACGCCTTCAGCGGTCCGCTCTTCACCTCGTTGATCTTGACGCCGAGCTTATCGAGGAGCTGCACGAGTTCAGGCCACTGGACGATGACGCCGACCGAGCCTGTAATGGTGTTGCCGTGCGCCACGATGTGGTCGGTCGCCAACCCGGCAATGTAGGCCGCCGACGCCGCGACCGTGCCGAATTGCGCGACGACGGGCTTCTTTTTGGAAACGTCGCGCAGCGCTTCATAAAGCGCCTCGCCGCCGGTCGTCGTGCCGCCGGGGCTGTTCACATAAAGAAGAACGCCGGAAACGCTGTCGTCATCGGCAATGTTTTTCAGCATTTTGAGCTGATCGCGGTCCTCGGTGATCGTGCCTTCGATCGTGACACGCGCGATCTGCTTTTCTCCGGCGAGCCTTGCGAGCTTGTCGCCACCGAGCGACAGCGCGGCAATCGCCACAAGCAGCGCCGCAAGGCCGGCGCCACGCCAAAAAGTAACCGAGCGGCGGAGCCGGCGGCGGTCCAGAACGGTTTCAGTCTCGAGCATTGGGGAGCCTTTCCGTCAGCGGCTTGCTCCTGCAGTCATAACAAAAACCCGGCAGGAGCTTGGTTGGGCGAAAGGTAAGCAAGGATAAAGCCGCGAGCAACAAAGTCGTTTGCAGCCTATACCGCAAAAGTTAAGCGCGCGGCAGGGTTTGCCGCGCGCTCTCGATTGTCTTGGCTCAAAGAACGATTACTCGCTGTCGTCTTCGGCGCCCTCGCGCTTCTTGATGGCGGCCTTGAAGATATCGCCGAGCGACGCGCCCGAATCGGACGAACCGTACTGCGCCACGGCCTGCTTCTCTTCGGCCAGCTCCAGCGCCTTGATCGAAACCGCAATGCGCCGTGCCGCCTTGTCGACCGAGATAACGGACACATCGACCTTGTCGCCGACGTTGAAACGCTCAGGCCGCTGCTCGGAACGATCGCGCGAAAGATCGCCACGCTTGACGAACGACGTCAGGTCGCTGTCGGCAATCTTGACCTCGATGCCCGCCTCGCTGACGGACGTAACGGTGCAGGTCACCGCGTCGCCCTTCTTGTACTTCGCCATCTCGTCGGCCGGATCGCCCGCGAGCTGCTTGATACCGAGCGAGATACGTTCCTTCGCGCCATCGACGTCGAGAACGATCGCTTTGACGTTGTCACCCTTCTTATAGTCCTTGATGACTTCGTCGCCCGGCTTCTGCCAGTCGAGGTCGGAAAGATGGACCATGCCATCGATGCCGTTGTCGAGACCGATGAACAGACCGAACTCGGTGATGTTGCGGATCGGGCCTTCGACGATGGAACCCTTCGGATGCGAGGTGAGGAAGCCATCCCACGGATTTTCCTGCGTCTGCTTCAGGCCAAGCGAAATACGACGCTTCTGCGGATCGACTTCGAGAACCTGAACCTCGACCTGCTGGCTCGTCGAAACGATCTTGCCGGGGTGCGTGTTCTTCTTCGTCCAGCTCATTTCCGAAACGTGGATCAAGCCTTCGACGCCCGGCTCCAGTTCGACGAACGCGCCATAGTCGGCGATGTTCGTGACCGTGCCCTTGACGCGGGCGCCAACCGGATACTTCGCCTCGATCGACGACCACGGATCGGACTGCAGCTGCTTCATACCGAGCGAGATACGCTGCGTTTCCGGGTTGATGCGGATGATCTGCACCTTCACCGTATCGCCGACGTTGAGGATCTCGGACGGATGATTGACGCGGCGCCACGCCATATCGGTGACGTGGAGCAGGCCGTCGATGCCGCCGAGGTCGATGAACGCGCCATAGTCGGTGATGTTCTTGACGAGGCCGTCGATGATCTGGCCCTCGGCGAGACGTGCGACGATCTCGGTGCGCTGCTCGGCGCGGCTCTCTTCAAGAACGGAACGGCGCGACACGACGATGTTGCCGCGGCGGCGATCCATCTTCAGGATCTGGAACGGCTGCTGCTGATGCATCAGAGGTCCGATGTCGCGCACGGGGCGAATATCGACCTGCGAACCGGGAAGGAACGCGACGGCACCGTCGAGATCGACGGTGAAGCCGCCCTTGACCTTATTGAAGATGACGCCCGTAACCTTCTCGCCTTTTTCATACAGGCGTTCGAGGCGCGTCCAGCTCTCTTCGCGGCGAGCCTTGTCGCGCGACAGAACCGCTTCACCGAGCGCATTCTCGACGCGCTCCAGGTAAACTTCGACCGTGTCGCCAACCTTAAGGTCGCCCGTCTTGCCGCCGACTCCGAATTCTTTCAGCGCAACGCGGCCTTCCATCTTCAGGCCGACGTCGATGATCGCCATGTCTTTTTCGATACCGACGACTTTGCCTTTAACGACCGAACCTTCGAAGAGGTCATCCTTGGCAAGGCTCTCGGCGAGCAGCGCGGCAAAATCTTCGCGCGACGGGTTCATTTCTCTGGAAGCAGCTTCAACTGACATTCGGTCTCCTTGGTTATTGGACATGCCCGCACGCTGGCAGGCGCGAATTATGATGGGAACGCCAAAAGTCAGACCCGCGCGGACGCGAAGCCTGTTCGAAGGGCGTTGATGTCTGGATGTGATGCCGCCGCGATGGGCCTCAGCCCTGCCGGTCAGAATTCGGGCCTGCTATACAGGACCCAACCGGCTGATCTTCCTCATGACCAATCCGACGACGACGTCGAATGCGCGAGGATATAGCGGACCCGCCCCGGGCCCGCAAGGGGGGCCGTTCGATCGCCGGCCCGGCGCTGGCTGGACAAGCTCTTGTCATCCTTGGATGATCAATTCCGTCATCTCATGACAGCGATTTCCAGGAGATCACGAATTGAACCCGTCTCTTTCCAACGGTGCCGAGGCCCAAAATCCCAACGAAAGCGCCCCGGCCAGCCGATACGACCGGGTGACGATCGCCTTGCACTGGCTGACGGCGGCGCTCGTGATCACCCTGTTTCTCCTCGCGCAGGGATGGGGATTTCTCGACAAAGCAGATCGCGGCCCCCTCAAGATTACCCATACCTCGCTCGGCGTGACGCTCGCCGTGGTGATCGCCGCCCGCATCGTATGGCGGCTTTTCTTCGCCGATCGCGTTGTGCCGGCCAACATTGGACTCATGAACATCGCGACCAAGCTGGGTCATCTTGCCCTTTATGTCTTGTTGGCACTCCAGCTATGGCTGGGCTTTCTGATTGGCTGGTCCGGAAAGAATGCAGCCGTCCCCACGTTCTTTGGTGAAATTCCCTCGCCATTGGCCGCATTCACGCGCGAAGACCATAAGTTCTTCGAGAATATCCACGGCTGGTTCGGTTGGGCGATCATCATTCTCGCGACCGCCCATGCGATCGTGGCGCTCTTTCATCATTACGTGCTTCGCGACAACCTTCTTGCGCGCATGAGGCCAGCCCGGACTTAAGTCCCCCGTTGCAAGCGCGCGCCCACACAGGATCTGCACCTCCGGCTAATTTCCGCCTGTAATCGTGCTCTGGCGTCGCGTCGCACCCTGCGGCGTCGGCGGAGCCCGATACGTCGGCGGCGCCCGATACGTCGGGGCTGACGGAGTACGAAAAGAGTTCGCAGCGCCGACGCCTGCCGCGACGCCGCCCAATATATCGGCGAGCGCATTCGCAGCGTTGCCGTTCGAAGCAGCCGCGGGCGAATTGGAACCGGCAAGAAGCGTTCGCGAAAAGTGGCTGCCGCACATCGTACAGCAATCATTGCAGTGCTGGCGCCCGGCGTAGCCGGATCCCCACCACCATGAATCCGGGTTTCCCCTGCGCCACGCGCCGAAGCAGATCTTTTCGCCTTTGCGGCAGTTGAGGCGATACGTGTGAACCCGGCTGTCATCGAGCAAATAGATCTGGCTCCCACCGGGCCACGCGCGATTTCTGTAGGTGTCGGAAAAAAACGATAATTCTACCGCGAATTTGTCGAGGCTTTTAACGTCGACGACGAGGGTCGTGGCCTGCCTCTCGCGCTCAGCTGCCAACCGCTGCTGTTCTTGTGCCTTGCGCCGTCGTTCTTCCGCCGCCTCCTGCGCTTGTCTCTCCGATTCCGCCTGCGCATCGTTGTCTTCCGCGATTTCATTCGTCCCGAGCAGGTCAGACGAACCGATGTTCACGTCATTCGCGTTCTTGCCGTTGGCTGTGCGGGTGGTCGATACGCAGCGATAGCGTTCCTCATCTTTTCGGTAGCCCAACGGTTGAAAATCTCCGATGAGAACGTTGGTCTCCAGACCTTCGACGGCGCGCCGGACAATCTCGTGCGCGCGGAATTTCGCCGTTCGTTGCGCATCCTCTTTCGTTTCGCCGCGTCCGCAGGCAATGCCAATGAATTTAAGGCGATCACCCGTGCCCCAGTACTTTTCCAGAAATCTCCCGGTCGCGCTTTTTTTGAATTTATCCGGATTTAAGTAGCCGCTGACATCACCCGTCTCGATATTCTTGCACGAATACTGGAACTGCCCTTTGTCGCTCTCATCGCACTCCGTGGTGTTGAAATCATACGTCGCGAACCTGTCGAAGCGTTTCAAATCGTCGTCGGATTCTTCGCAGACACCGGCCATCGGAGCGACACACGCGGCAATCACCGACACGATCATTCGCTTCATAGGAAATCCCCCCATCCGTGCGCCGGCGGGGCAGCGCCAGAATGCGCAAACCGGCTGCGCCCCTTCGGCTCAATGACGTGATTTCCGGTCAATGCGAAGCGGAGGAATTACGCATGTCCCCAATATATTCCGTTGACGGACGATTAAAACGCGGTTCAACCAACGGGAGTTGCAAAAATCCATCGGCGAGGCACCGCCCGAACCTGAACGGCTATTCCAAACGCTCGACATCCCGAAGCGTCGGAAAAAGTCTCATCCACAACAGCGCGACGACGATCGTGCCGATGCCACCAAGCACAGCGGCGGGCATCGCACCGATGAGAGCGGCCGCCATGCCGCTCTCGAACTCTCCGAGCTGATTGGATGCGTTGATGAACAAATAATTCACCGCCCCGACCCGGCCGCGCATCGCGTCCGGCGTCGCAAGTTGGACCAATGAAATGCGAATGACGACACTGATCGTGTCGGCCGCACCCGCAAGCCCCAGCGCTGCAAGCGACAGCCAGACTGACTTTGACAGCGCGAAAACCACGGTCGCCGCACCAAAGAAAATGACCGCCTGGAACATGCGCATGCCGACCCGGCGATCGATCGGATGCCGCGCCAGATACGCAGTCATCAGCAAAGCGCCGGCGGCGGGCGCCGCGCGCAGCACGCCCAATCCCCACGGGCCGGTATGGAGAATGTCCCGCGCGTAAATCGGCAGCAAAGCCGTGGCCCCGCCAAGAAGCACGGCGAACAAGTCCAGCGAGATCGTCCCCAGGATCGCCGGGTTGCTGCGGACGAACTTGACACCCGCGAACAAGGTCTCAAGCGTCGGTGGCTCCTTCGCCGATTCCGATCCGCGAACCTTGATTGCCCCGTTTAATGTCGCAGCCAGCAGCCAGAAACCGGCCATCAGCGCGAACGGAAGCCACGGCGCGATCGCATAGGTAATGCCGCCGAGGGCCGGTCCGCTGATCATGGCGACTTGAAACGCGCCCGTCGCAATCGCCGTCGCACGTTGCAGCATGCCTTGGGGCGCGACGGTCGGCAGCAGCGCGGCCTCGGCAGGACTTTCGAACGCCGCCGCGACGCCGAGCACCGCGACCGCTGCAAAAATCTGAGGCACGGTGAGCCAGCCTGATAGTGCGCCCCAGGCAAGGAACGCGGCGGCCAGGCATTCGATGATCTGGCAAACCAGCACCACGTGTTGCCGCGTGTAGCGATCCGCCGCATGGCCCGCGACAAACACCAGGACCGCCATCGGAAGAAACTGGATGAGACCAATCATTCCGAGATTGAAGGCGCTCCCCGTCAACGCATAGACGTGCCAGCCGATGGCCACCACGGACATCTGGCTGGCGAGCTCCGTGCAAGTCCGCGCGCCGACATAGAGAACAAATGGACGGTGGCCGAGAAGACTCACACGCGAGGAATTCGTCGGCGCGTTGGATGCCATGCTGCGACTAAGCCCGCCCTTTTGCAGACGCGCCATGCGTCGGTTGAGTAAGTCTCAGCGTTTTCATTTCATAATGTCATTTGGCAGCGGATCTGAATCACTTCAAAGTGGTTCACTCTATCGAGGGGAACCGCGATCGCCACGTCGGCGTTAAAGACCGAGGAAAATTCCAAGGAGACGGATTATGCAGAAAGTCGCGATACTCGCGGCGGTTACACTTGCGCTTTCCGCAAGCTCAGCACTTGCTGTCAGCGAAGCTGTCAGAAGAGCTTGCAGCGCGGATTATGCCGCCTATTGCAGCAACTACAAGGTCGGCAGCTCGTCGCTGAAGTCATGCATGAAGAAGCACAGCCACATGCTGACTGAGGATTGCATCAAGGCGCTCGGTCACTCAAGTGAGGTGACGCAACAAGACATCCGCGACTACAAGGCGGGTCGATAACAAATTCAAAGGGCGTCCGCGAGGGCGCCCTTTATTTTTGTATGTGCGCCGCGATCAATCCAAGCACGGCATTGAAAGCCTGATCCGGATCGAGGGTCGTCGTATCGAGGTGGAGCGCATCCGCCGCAGCTTCGAGCGGCGCAATACTACGGCCGCTGTCGCGAGCGTCGCGACGGCGGAGGTCTTCAAGCACACGTTCGTAAGAGACGGTTTCGCCCCGCCCCTGGTGTTCGAGGTGCCGGCGTCGCGCCCGCTCTTCATCGGATGCCGTGACGAAAATCTTGATGTGTGCATCCGGGCAAACGACGGTTCCGATGTCGCGGCCGTCGAGAACGGCTCCGCGCCCGGCATTCCGCGCAAAATTACGTTGGTAATCGAGCAGTGCCGCCCGAACATCCGGGATCTTGGCAACGATCGAAGCCGCGTCACCCGCCAGCGGGCCACGCAAACCGGGATCGCCGAGACTTCGTGCATCGACCGCCTTCGCGGCGACGATAGCGGCGGCCATGTCTTCGAGGTTTCGACCGCTCGCCACGACGTCGCGAGCCACGGCCCGATAGAGAAGCCCGGTATCGAGATAAGGAACGCCCAAATGCTCCGCGAGCCGCTTCGCCAGCGTCCCCTTGCCCGACGCCGCCGGGCCGTCGATTGCGATGATCAATGTCTCGCTCATTGCGGCGCCACCTCCTGGAAGCGTGCGCCGAGCCCCTCCATGATGCCGCGAAATTCCGGGAAACTGGTCGCGATCATCGCGGTATCGTCGACAATGACCGGCTTGTCGCTGGCAAGCCCCGCCGTCAGAAATGCCATCGCAATACGATGATCGAGGTGCGTCGCGACCGTTCCGCCGCCGGGAACCCGCCCCCGGCCCTCGACGGTCAGGCTGTCGCCATCGACACGCACGTTGACGCCGTTCGCTTCGAGGCCGGTCGCTGTCGCCTGCAGGCGATCGCTCTCTTTGACCTTCAGTTCCGCCAGTCCGTCCATCTGCGTCGTGCCTTGAGCAAAGGCCGAAATCGCCGCCAGCACCGGATATTCATCAATCATTGACGGTGCACGCTCGGCCGGCACGCGAACGCCTTTCAACTGCGAGGCGCGCACGCGGATGTCGGCGATCGGTTCGCCGCCTTCCTCGCGTTGATTGAGAAGCGCAACATCTCCGCCCATTTCCTGCAACGTCGTGTAAAGGCCGACGCGCGTCGGATTGACGAGCATGCCTTCAATGGTCACGTCCGAACCCGGAACGATGAGCGCTGCCGCGACGAGAAACGCCGCCGACGATGGATCGCCGGGCACGAGAATATCCCGCCCCGCAAGTTCGGCGTCGCCTCTGACAGTGATGTGGCGCGTCCCGTCCTTCTCGACGACGCGAACATCGGCCCCGAAGTGGCGAAGCATGCGTTCTGTATGATCGCGCGTCGCCTCATGCTCGATCACGGTCGTTTCTCCGGCCGCGTGAAGCCCGGCGAGCAGAACGGCGCTTTTGACCTGCGCCGACGGCACCGGCAACGGATACACGAGCGGAATAAGTTCGCTCGTGCCGCTCAGCGTCATAGGCAGCGTCTCCTTGCCCGGCTCCAGCACCTGCAGACCCATTTGCATCAAAGGCCCAAGCACCCGGCGCATCGGCCGCCGCGACAGCGATGCATCACCCGTCATCTCGACTGTGATCGGATGACCAGCGATGACGCCCATCATCAAACGCGCGCCGGTGCCCGAATTTCCAAAATCGAGCGCCTCCGTGGGCTGGCGCAGTCCGCCGGGGCCGCGTCCCTTGATCTCCCAGACGTCACCGCGCTTTTCGGCGATTGCACCCAGGGCCGTAACGGCCCGTGCCGTGTTGATGACGTCCTCGGCCTCTAAGAGCCCCCGAACGTGGGTTGTGCCGGTCGCCAGCGCGCCGAAGATCAGCGCCCTGTGCGAGATCGATTTGTCCCCAGGGACGCGAATCCGGCCGCGCAACGGAGCCGCGCGCAGAGCCGAAAGAGGTTTGGCGGTCAAGACGTCCAAGATCGAAATTCCAGGCTAGAGGCCAAGCGGCGCAGTGATCCGGCGCCTGATTTGCGGGGCGATAGAGGCCCGCGCCGCGCCGCCCTGTCAACGCTACTGTCGCGACGGGGTCAAGGTGCCTTGACGCATGTCCGAAGATCATTGCGTTTTCGTTTTGACAGCCTGCAACACCTATGGCAGAGGGCTGCCTTAAATTCCTAAGTATCCGAGGCCCACTAATGGCGACCAAGCACGCGCGCGGGACGAAGCGTACCTGCCAGAGCTGCGATGAGCGGTTCTACGATCTCGACCGCAATCCGATCACTTGCCCCCACTGCGGCAGCCCCTACGTGATCGCCTCGTCGCCCGCCGCGTTGGCGGCCTTGCAGGCTGAACAGCGCGATCTCGCGGCGAAGAAGGCCAAGAAGCCGGTCAGCAACGACGATGACGGTGAGTTGCCGGCGGTCGAGGGCGAAGAAGCGCTCGCTGACGTCGAAACCGACGACACTGGCGGCGACGACGATGAGACCTTCCTCGAAGAAGAAGAGGAAGAAGGCGGCGATGTCTCGAACATCATCGGCGGTCCGACCGGCGAGGGCGACGAAGAACCGTAAGGTTTGAAGAACGATCTTGAAGTTTCCGCCTGAACGACTTATCAGGCGGGTTCTGCGCGGCGGCCCCGGCCCCGCGCTCCCAATTGGAATGGGGCCATAGCTCAGCTGGGAGAGCGCTTGCATGGCATGCAAGAGGTCAGCGGTTCGATCCCGCTTGGCTCCACCAGCCTCCGCCCTGTGGGCTTCGGCTCGGCAAGCCGGAGGCCAAAGGGCGGAGGCTGTCGCGCCGAAGTCGCGAAGCGACGCAGGCGGACGTCAGCGACGTCCATGACATTCGTCTACATTCTTCAAAGCGTTGCATTTCCCGATCGATTTTATGCGGGCGTAACGGCGGACATATCCGCAAGATTAGAAAAACATAATGCGGGCGAAGTAAGCCACACATCCAAGTACGCTCCGTGGCGCGTCAAAACCTACGTTGCGTTTTCAGATAAAGCCCAAGCCTATGCCTTCGAAAAATATCTGAAGTCGGGCTCGGGCCGCGCGTTCGCCGGAAAACGACTTTGAATAACTCCGGCAATCGGGAGTCACGTGCCCGAATCGGCTGACCTCCCCGAACTTTTTCTGTAGTCTCCCCCGCGACGGAATTGCGCAGCCCAGCCTCCGCCCTGTGGGCTTCGGCTCGGCAAGCCACCGGAAGTCACAGGACGGAGGCTGTCGCGCCGAAGTCGCAAAGCGACGCAGGCGGACGGCTGCGCCAAAAAATCTCGGGGAGCAGAAACGATGACAGATATCCGCGCCAAGCTGGCCTGGACGGCCGTCGCGCTACTGGGAGCCATCTCACTCGGCATCGTCGCACTGTCGCGCGGCGAGACGATCAACGCCGTCTGGCTGGTTCTCGCGGCGATCTGCTCCTACTTGCTTGCGTATCGTTTCTACGCCCTTTTTATCGCCAACCGCGTTCTGCGCCTCGATCCGCAGCGCCCGACGCCAGCCCAGCGCTTCAACGATGGGCTCGACTATTGCCCCACTGACCGCACCGTCCTCTTCGGCCACCACTTCGCGGCAATCGCCGGAGCCGGACCGCTCGTCGGCCCGGTGCTCGCGGCGCAGATGGGCTATCTGCCCGGAACGTTGTGGCTGATCGTCGGCGTCGTCTTCGCCGGCGCCGTGCAGGACTTCATTGTGCTCTGGGCCTCGACGCGCCGTGACGGCCGCTCGATGGGCGACATGATCCGCTCGGAACTCGGCCCGCTTGCCGGCACCATCGCGATGATCGGCGTGCTGTTGATCATGGTTATCCTCTTGGCTGTGCTGGCGCTCGTTGTCGTCAAGGCACTGAAGCAAAGCCCGTGGGCGACGTTCACGGTGATGATGACCATCCCCATCGGCGTCCTGATGGGCGTCTACGGCCGCTATCTCCGCCCTGGACGCATCGGCGAAATGTCGCTCATCGGCTTCGCGCTGCTGCTGCTCGCGCTGATCTATGGCCGCCACGTCGCCGAAGAACCTGTGCTTGGCCCAATGTTCGATTATTCCGGCGAGCAGCTCTCGATGATGCTGATCGCCTACGGCTTCGTCGCGTCCGTATTGCCGGTCTGGACCTTGCTGGCGCCGCGCGACTATCTCTCGACATTCCTGAAGATCGGCACGATTGCGGGACTGGCGCTCGGTATCTTTTTCGTGCTCCCCGACCTGAAAATGCCAGCTCTGACGAAATTCATTGATGGAACCGGCCCCGTCTTCGCCGGCAATCTGTTCCCGTTCCTGTTCATCACCATCGCCTGCGGCGCCGTTTCCGGCTTTCACGCGCTCGTTTCGTCCGGCACCACGCCGAAGATGCTCGACAATGAAACCAACGCCCGCTTCATCGGCTATGGCGCGATGCTGATGGAGAGCTTCGTCGCGATCATGGCGCTGGTCGCGGCGGCAAGCCTCGAACCCGGTCTCTATTTCGCTTTGAACAGCCCGGCCGCGTTGATCGGCACCACACCCGATTCCGCCGCTGCCGCGATCTCAAGCTGGGGCTTTGCGGTAACGCCGGACATGATCAAAGACGCAGCGACGAATGTCGGCGAGGCGACGATCCTGTCACGCACCGGCGGCGCACCGACCCTTGCCGTCGGCATGGCCGAAATTCTCTCCAGTGCCATCGGCGGCAAGGCGATGATGGCCTTCTGGTATCACTTCGCCATTCTGTTCGAAGCGCTCTTCATCCTGACGACGATCGACGCCGGAACGCGCGTCGCACGCTTCATGATTCAGGATCTCATCGGCTCGTTCGTGCCCGTCTTTCGCGACACCCGCTCCTGGACGGCGAATATCGTGGCGACGACCGTCGCCGTCGCGGGCTGGGGCTATTTTCTCTACCAGGGCGTCGTCGATCCGCTCGGCGGCATCAACACGCTGTGGCCGCTGTTCGGCATCGCCAATCAGATGCTCGCCTGCATCGCCCTGATCCTGTGCACCGTCGTCCTCTTCAAGATGAAGCGCCAACGCTATGCCTGGGTCACGATCGTCCCCGCAACCTGGGTCGCAATCTGTACGCTGACCGCCGGGTGGCTGAAGATCTTCAGCGACAACCCCGCCATCGGCTTCCTCGCGCACGCCGACAAGTTCGGCACGGCGTTGAACGCTGGCGAGCTGCTGGCGCCTGCCAAGACGACGGCCGACATGAGCCGCATCGTCTTCAACGACTACGTCAACGCTACGATGACGGGCTTGCTGATCGCGCTCGTCGTCGTGATGGCCGGATTTGCGCTGGCCGCGATACTGAAGGCCCTCGCCGACCCGAACGTCTCGGCCTGCGAAACCTCTGTCGTTCCCGCGGAGTGACCCATGCGAAACACCGCCGCATCGCTGCTAAGGCTCATTCGGACCACCGCCGCGAAAACGGCGCGGCTGATGGTCGGCCTTCCCGACTATGAGACCTACGTCGCCCACCGCCGCCAGGCGCACCCAGAGGAGCCGGTGATGACCTACGAGGAGTTCTTCCGCGAACGCCAGACAAACCGCTACGGCGGCACTGGCGGCAAGATCAGCCGTTGCTGCTGATTGGGCCACTCAACCGGAGCATTCCGTCGCGTCGCAGTTGATCGCGCCCGCTGCGACCGCTACGTGGTGCTCGCATGGCACCTCCTCTTCTGACCCTCAAAGATATTCACCTGACATTCGGCGGCACCCCGTTGCTCGAAGGCGCGGAACTGACCGTCGCGCCCGGCGACCGCATCTGCCTCGTCGGCCGTAACGGCTCCGGCAAATCGACCTTGCTCAGAATCGCGGCTGGCCTCGTCGAGCCGGACCACGGCGAGCGGTTCGCGCACCCCAGCGCCAGCATTCGCCATCTGCCGCAAGAGGCCGACTTCAGCGGTTTCGACACGGTCCGCGCTTATGTCGAAGCCGGGCTTGCCCCGACGGACGACCCGTATTCCGCTGAATACCTCATCAGCGAGCTTGGCCTTTCGGGCGACGACAATCCCGAGCAGCTATCGGGCGGCGAGGCACGCCGCGTCGCACTCGCCCGCGTCCTCGTCTCGAAACCCGACGTCCTGCTGCTCGACGAGCCGACCAACCATCTCGACCTGACGGCCATCGAATGGCTCGAAGCAACACTCCAGGCGAGCCGGTCCGCCCTTCTCCTTATCAGCCACGACCGCCGTTTCCTCGAAACGCTGTCGCGCGCGACCGTCTGGCTCGATCGCGGCCAGACACGGCGCCTGGAACAAGGCTTCGCCTCCTTCGAGGACTGGCGCGACAAGGTCCTCGAAGAAGAAGAGATCGAACGCCACAAGCTCGACCGCAAGATCGTCCGCGAAGACCAGTGGATGCACGGAGGCGTCACCGGACGGCGAAAGCGTAACGTTCGCCGCGTTCGCGAACTCCGCGCCATGCGCCAGGAGGTTCGCGATCGCCGCCACGCCGTCGGCAGCGTTCGCCTCGACGCCGCCGAGGGAAGCACGTCCGGAAAGCTGATCGCGGAAACATCCGGCATCTCGAAAGGCTATGACGGCCGCGATGTTATCGCCGACCTCAATCTCCGCATCATGCGCGGTGACCGCCTGGGCATCGTCGGACCGAACGGCGCGGGCAAGACGACTCTCCTAAAGCTCCTGACCGGCGAACTCGCGCCGGATCGCGGAACGATCCGCCACGGCGCCAATCTTGAGATCGTTGCCCTCGATCAGCGGCGCGACGAACTCAATCCCAATTGGACCGTCACCGATGCTCTGACCGGCGGCCGGGGCGATCAAGTCGTGATCAACGGCAAAGCCCGCCACGTCGCCAGTTACATGAAAGACTTTTTGTTCCTGCCCGAACAAAGACTGTCTCCCATTCGCGTTCTTTCCGGCGGAGAGCGCGCCAGGCTGATGCTCGCCCGTGCTCTCGCCAAACCGTCGAACGTCCTGATCCTCGACGAACCGACCAACGATCTCGATCTCGAAACGCTCGATCTGCTGCAAGAACTTCTGTCGGACTATGCGGGCACGCTGCTGCTCGTCAGCCATGACCGCGATTTTCTCGATCGCATCGTCACAAGCGTTCTCGCGCCGACAGGCGACGGCCATTGGACCGAGTATGCCGGCGGCTATTCCGACATGCTTGCCCAGCGCCAGGGGGAAGATCTCAAGACGGACGCGCGGGCCGAGGATTCCGCGCCGCAGCGCAAATCCGCCACCAACGCTGAGGCTTCGACCGGCTCTCAGCAACGAAAGCTGTCCTTCAAGGAGAAGCACGCACTTTCCACGCTGCCCGGCGAGATCGCCAAGCTCGAAACGGAAATCAAGACGCTGTCTGAAAAGCTCGCCGATGCCGGATTGTATGCGCGAGACCGCGCAGCGTTCGATCAGGCAAGCGCACGGTTGGCGGATGCCCAGGTTCGGCTCGACGATGCCGAAATGCAGTGGCTGGAATTGGAAGAAAAGCGCGCCGCTATCGAAGGCGTCTGAGAGAGCAAATCTTTATAACAAAAGCGGCAGCCGAGCGATCGGCCACCGCTTGAAGTTCGACCGTTTAGGTCGACGTCATCTGAATTTAGATGAGATCGATTTCAGCCGGCAGATAGCTGGTCACTTCAAGACCAACTTCCTGTTCGCGAACTTCAGGCTTCGACCACGTCTTCATTGGTTTCCTCCAAGAGTGATAGTCAAAAGCTTCACTACGGCGCCTTGTTTAGTTGCAATATGCATTAAGTGCCAATTGTATTTGCAGGCCCCCCTCATAAGCGCGCCTAATAACAATATAACACTACGAAACACCTGAAATCCGCACAGGGCCGGCGTGTTGCTGTTGCTAGGGTTGCCCGCTCCAGGCGTCCTTAACCTCGTCGCAACGCTTCGTTATGAAGTTGTTGGCCTCTTCGACGATGGTTCCTGACAACAGGTTGACGGTATTGTCGGCGGCGGTCGCCGTCCACATGGCGCTCTTCACCAAGGTCGGAGCTTCGATCTTGCCCCAGTTCGCGTGCGCCTTCGTGGCCTTGCCGTTTTCAAATTGGATCGTTGGCGTCAATTCGAACTTGAATTGTTTATCGCCCTTCTTCTCGTCCGCAATCGAGCACGTCACCGTGTGCTTCTGAAATGCGATTTCAGCCTTGGGTTCGGTCATCGCTTTTACGAGATCGGCGCGATCGACACTCAAATCGGTTGAGCAATGAACGCCGCCATAGGGCCAAGTCACCTTCAGCTTGCTGATGAGCTTGGTCAGCCGTTCCTTGCGCCAACTCTTGATCACGTGGCAAGCAATCTGGCCGGTCGCGGACTTTGAATGGAATGCCTTGCAGACTTCGATCTTGCAGGCTTTGCGCGCCTCTTTCTCCGCCTTTTCCTCCGGCGTCAAAGCGGCGTCTTCGGACGCCTCGGCGGCCGGCTTTTCAGTCCCCGCCGCAAGACTGACGTTAGCAGACGAAACCGCGACCCCAAGCGCGAACAGCACGGCGAGTACGGATTTGAGGCTCATTGTGAAGCGGTTTCCCTGGCGCTGAGCATTCCCCATGCCACAGATGCCGGAGCACACGGGCAGCACTATGGCAAAATCGGCCGTGGCCCCACGATTTCAGGCGTTTAGGAGCCGCCGGGACGCCCCCGCCGTCCGACTTGAATCCGGTTTGATATTTCCCATATCGTTGATGTCAGGACCGGGCGGAAATGCCGGTCCGGATGGGGTGGCCGCAAGGCACCCGATTGGATGGTCGCTTCAGCAAGGGCCTTCGGAAATGACACGCATGACAACCCTCTCCAACCCGCTTTTGCTGGGCTTTGAGGAAATTGAAAGACTGATCGACCGGGCCGCCAAAGGTGGCGGCGATGGTTATCCGCCCTACAACATCGAAAGGATCGCCACGGATGGCGACTCCACCGGCTTGCTACGGATCACTTTGGCAGTCGCCGGGTTTTCGAGAGAAGACCTCGAGATCACGCTTGAAGACAAGCAACTGACGATCCGCGGCAAACAACAGGACGATAAATCCCGTGATTACGTCTACCGGGGAATCGCTTCCCGGCAGTTTTCGCGGACATTTGTTCTCGCCGACGGCATCGAGGTCAAGAGCGCGGATCTTTCCAACGGCCTTTTAGCCATCGATCTGCAACGGTTGGAGCCCGAGCGACTCGTTAAACGTATTGAGATCGGAACACCTGCTCGGATCAAAAGCCATACGTAGAGAGTCTTTCACGTCACAGCCCTCGCGACCGAATCGTCGGAGGATCGGAGTTACGAGCGGTCCGGAAGCGCCAACAATGGCAAAGCCCCGGATGCGAGATTTGAGCCCGGCCTCGACACATGGAGGAAGAGCGTCATGAACACCAAAGCCACCGTGAAATCCACAGTTGAACATGTTGTAGCGCCCGTCATGACCGAGCTCGAGCTCGCACGTCTTGGCGGCGGCGAGGTCGCCTACATCAAGACGCTGACCTCCGATGAGGCGCTGAATATGTTTCCGCAAATCGAAGGCTTGCCGAAGGGCATCCCGCTCTTTTCGCTGCACGCAGCAGACGGCACGCCGATTGCGTTGACGGACACCCTGCAGGCCGCCATTGGCCACGCCCATGAGGACGAACTGGCGATTGCGCCCCTGAACTAAGCGCAGACACATCCTGACGAACAATGCGAGCCGTCCGCCATGCAGGCGGCTCGACGTTTATGCGTTCGAGAAATAAACCGGCTTAAATGCGATAGCTCGCGTATTGGCCCTTGGGCTTGAACCGCTCCAGATACTCCGGAACGATCGCATCGATAGACGCAGGCTCCCCAACGCCGAGCGCCGCCAAGGTGCGGCCGTCTTGCTTTGCGGCGTCCGACACGACGTTGTCACGCTTGAGAAGCCGGACCTGATCGACCGTAATTGGCCGTATTGAGTTGGGTAATGGCCACGTCAGCAGAGCCTGAAGTTGCATCGCCCAAAACGGAATGGGCAGTAGCAGCCGATGCCGATCCGAATAGCGCAGGACGGCCTGAAGAATATCCCGAAACGTCACGACTTCCGGGCCGCCGATCTCATAAATCGTGCCGGGCACCCCGGCATCGATCGCGGCATTCGCCGCCGCTTGTCCCACATCGCTGGAAAAGACAGGCTGAAATTTCGTGCGCCCACCACCGACCAGCGGCAACACCGGACTGATGCGCGCCAGGGCTGCGAAGCGATTGAAGAACTGGTCTTCTGGCCCAAAGACGATCGACGGACGCAGAATGATCGCAGACGGAAATTCCTCAAGGACGGCGGCTTCCCCCGCAGCCTTGGTCTGTGCGTAGTGTGAGTTCGACGCGCTGTCGGCGCCGATAGCGGAGATATGGACGAGCCGCCGGGCGCCAGCGTCCCGCGCCGCCTTAGCAACGCGACGAGCCCCCTCGACATGAACGGCATCGAACGTCTGCGCACCCTCAGGCGCCAGAATCCCGACCGCGTTGATAACGGTATCGGCGCCATCGACCGCACGCACAACCGAATCGGCGAACCTCAGATTTGCCTGCACGCCATGGACCTGTCCGACGACGCCCATAGGTTGCAGATAACCCGCGAGATCGGGCCGGCGCACCGCCGCCCGGACGCGATAATCGCGCCGCGCCAGGAACCAGACAATCTGCCGCCCCACGAACCCGGAGCCGCCGAAGACCGTCGCAAGTTTGCCGTTCCCCGCCATGTTTCACCTCGATTGTCGTCGTGGCCTCGTTATGCCGACCTGTAGCGGGCCGAAACGCCAATGTGAAGCCGAAGGGCCGCTCCGGGCACAGCACTTGCGTCGCAGGCGATGGAGCGGTCGCTGGCGCAATTGACTTCCTCTCCGGTACAATCTACCTGACAGTCCAAGCCCAGATGGCGGAATTGGTAGACGCACTGCTTTCAGGTAGCAGCGCTCACAAGGCGTGGAGGTTCGAGTCCTCTTCTGGGCACCATCAAGTTCATTTTTACAAATGATGGCGACGGTTGGCCACCAAAGTCGCTCAGAGATAAGCGTTCAGCTCAAAAGCGGAAGCCCGGTCGCCTTAGTCGCATCTCTCGACAATCAATCGCGTGCTCAAGCCCAGTCTACGAAATGGGGCGATGCTTCTTCTTATGAGAGGATTTTGACGCAGGCTTATGTGCGCCGTTTAATTTCGCCGAACCGGCGTGAGGGCTGGGACCGTCGGGATGCGCTTTCGGCGCATCACTCTTGGGATGGGCGCCGCCGGGTTTGCCTTTATTTTTATCTCGCCACGGCGCCTTGCCACGCGCGGCTTTTTTAGGGTCGAACGAAGTTGGAGCTTTTGCCTCGGCGTCTTTCCACTTGCGGGCTGCATACGCCGGTTTATCTCGCACACCAGCATCGTCTCCCATGGAGGCGCCAATGCGCGAGATCCGTCCCTCGTTGGGCTTCATTGAGCGCGCGGCATCCGCGAACGAATCTGCGAATTCGGCGGCGATCTGGAAGCGCGTGTCGCGGTCGAAGATCTTGATTGAACCGATCTCCGCCTTCGTCACATTGCCGGCGCGGCAAAGGAGCGGCAACAGCCAGCGCGGATCAGCTTTGCGCTCGCGGCCGATATCGACCCGGAACCACACCATCTCGCGGCCCTGATCCCGAACGGGGCGCGTGGAGCGGCTGTCTCTCGGATGCGTGCTCGCGCGTTCTGCTCGGTCTTGCGGCGCGTGACTGCGTGATGGCCGATGCTCGTCCCGCTCCCGTGGAGCTCGCGCACGATCATCGCGCCTCGGCGGTGGGCCGGTATCCTTGGTTAGATCTTCCGGCGCGGGAAGTTGCTCACGGTGAATGCGAACCAGGGCGCGAGCAATCTCTTCGGCCGTGCGGTTGGCCTGAAGCGATTGCACAAGCTTCATATCTTCCTCGGTCGCGGGATCGCTGAAGATAGAACTGGCCAGAAAGCGCTCCTGGTCGCGTGCGCGGATCTCCTCGGCAGTCGGTGCCGGTCCCCACGTGACCTTGAGCTTGGCACCGGCCAGCAGAGCATCGGCCTTGCGTCGGCGGTTGAACGGCACAATTAAAGTGCACAGCCCCTTGTTGCCGGCCCGTCCCGTGCGGCCGGAGCGATGAAGAAGCGTCTCGGCATCGTTGGGAAGATCGGCGTGAATGACGAGCGCGAGAGCCGGCAAGTCGAGTCCGCGCGCCGCCACATCGGTCGCCACGAGAACACGGGCGCGGCCATCACGCAGAGCTTGCAGCGCGTGCGTGCGCTCCTGCTGGGTCAACTCCCCCGAAAGGGCCACGGCAGAAAAACCACGCTCCACGAGCCGCGCGTGCGTCCGCTTCACGGCTTCGCGCGTCGAGCAAAACACAAGCGCCGCGCCGGCCTCGTGAAACCGCAGCACATTGACGACGGCATTTTCAGTGTCGCCCGGCACAACGCGAATGGCGCGATAGTCGATGTCGGCATGCTGCTCGTTGCGCCTTGCCGTCTCGATGCGAACGGTGTCGCGCTGGTAGCGCTTCGCCAGCGCTTCGATTTCGCGCGGCATCGTGGCCGAAAATAAAAGCGACTGGCGGGTTTCAGGAGTTGCGTCGAGAATGAATTCCAGATCCTCGCGGAATCCGAGATCGAGCATCTCGTCGGCCTCGTCGAGCACAACGGCTGCGAGTTTCGTCAGATCGAGCCGCCGCCTTTCCAAGTGGTCACGCAGGCGTCCCGGCGTGCCGACCACGATATGGGCCCCGAAGCTGAGCTGGCGTGCTTCCGCGCGTGCATCCATGCCGCCGACGCAAGCCACGATACGCGCCCCGGCATCTGCATAGAGCCAGTCGAGTTCGCGCTGCACCTGCATGGCAAGCTCGCGCGTGGGGGCGATGATCAGGGCCAGCGGCTCGGCGGCTTGCGGCAGACGTTCCGCCCCGCCGAGCAGCGTCGGCGCGATGGCAAGTCCGAAGGCGACTGTTTTTCCGGAGCCGGTCTGCGCAGAGACCAGCAAATCGCGACCCACCGTATTGGGCTCGAGAACCGCGAGTTGCACGGCCGTTGGGATCGAATAGCCGCGGGCGACGAGTGTGCGCCCGAGCGCGGGATGAACCAACGGGAAGGTCATGATCGGGAAGTCTTTTCGAATGGAGGAAACCCGCCGAGCTCTATTCGAGTGGCAGGCGCATGTCGCCAAGAATGTCGTGATAATGCAGGCCTAGCCGGTATTCGGTGTTGCCGCTAGCGGGCAGTTTGGCGCGCTTCGCATGTTCGTTAGTCTGCCATAAAACTTCGGCCACATAAGCCTTTCGGTGGCAAAATCCCAATTGCCGAAGTCGACCGTCGTCTGCTCCGCGACGAGGGCGCCCTCGCGCCCCACGCTCTGCAGCGTGGTCGCCAGCAAACTTAAAGGCTTTCTCTAAATTGCCCCGTCGATAAACGGCACGGCTTGGGCAGTCGCAACGGTGCTCACCCTTTCTGGTCCGGCCGTCGGCTCACGATCTTAACGTCTCATTTACCAAATCAACGACCTTCTTGACGTGCGATTTAGCAGTCTATGACGCGGCACGTATGCGTCCGTGCATCAATCGAAGCCGAGGTCCGCAGAAATGGCAACGGAGGCGAGACGGCAAAGCCTGTCCTCACACCGACGCCCACGATCTCCTTTGGCGTTCGCAAAGCAAATCCCCCGGATTGGCCTTTGCAGCGGCACGCTCATTTTGTTGCTCGCTAGTCCGGCTTGCGCCGAGGACAATTCTCAAGACGCTTCGATCGCCGAAATGAGGCGCCAAATTGAAGCGCTGCAACACCGCGTCGAAGAGCTGGAGGACGAGCGGCGCGCAGCGAAGCCAGCTCATTCCAAAAAGAAGCAGCTTTCGAGCCTGCCCAAGCGGAAGCCGGCGAAAAGCTCTTCCGAGCCGACCGTCGATGATCCACCTCAGGCCGTGGTAACGACGCCCGCAGGCATGGCCATTACGGAACCCGCCGCGACCCAGGCGGCGCTCAGCATACCTGGGCTCCTTCCACCCGAACCGATGGGCACCCAGTTCGAAGATGCCTTGCGGTCCGATTTGCCTGGCCTCTCGTTTCGCATTCCCGGCGCGTCCACCGAGGTCAGGTTTTATGGGTTTGCGAAGGGCTTGGCTTATACGGATCTCAATGGCCGCAATCAAAGCGATGCCCCGGCGCCTCAGGGTATTCCATTATCGGGAAGCGCCGCGGATCTGCAGGGCGGTGATTTTGGTATGTCGGCGCGCTTCAGCCGGTTCGGTATGGACACGCGCACACTGACGAACTGGGGTACGCTCGAAACCCGCATCGAAGGCGATTTCGGTGGTGGCGCCCCCGCTTCGAACAACGCGCTTTTCCGTCTTCGGCAGGCTTGGGGCGAACTCGGCACCGATCAATTTCGGGTTCTGGTCGGGCAAGCGAACAGCCTCTGGAACGAAGGCATGTTCGAAACTCTGAACGACTCCACCAATCTCAATCAATCTTTCGTTCGACAAATGCAGGTGCGCGCGACGGCTCGTCTTGGGCAAAACCTGGTCGGCCAAGTCTCGCTCGAAGCGCCGGACACCCAGTATACGTCGGTGGACGGGACGTTCACGCAGACCAGCAGTCCGAACGGCGGCCTCAGTCCGGCTTTTTCCTCGTTGCCCGATTTGCTCGGCCGACTAGCGTATAGCAACGACGGTCTTGAGGTTGATGTACGAGGGCTGGCGCGCGATCTGAGCATCCGCACAGAGGGCACAAATTCGGCACCGCCCACAGTTTCGAAAGACGCCTTCGGTGGAGGAATCGCGACATCGGTGCGTCTGCCGATGCGGTGGATTTCAGAAAGTTTCGGTCCGGATCAATTGATAGGCATGGCTTACTATGGGCAAGGCATCGGCCGCTATTTCGGTGGCAACACGTCGGGTCAAGATGCCCTCTCCAATATAGGCTTGCCCGGCACGACGTTCAGCTTCGATCCGGTTCCGACTTATGGATTTACAGCGGCCTATCGTCGATTCTGGACGACGCAGGTGCGCAGCAACGTAGCTTATTCGTATGCAAGGCAAGACTATCCGTCTTACGCATCCGAATTTACCCCCGGAAGTGCGGCGGCAACCGCGCTCAACAGCACCATGCAGCAAGCGATCGTGAATCTCATCTGGAGCCCGTTCGCGGAAAACCATGATGGGCGCGTCGATACCGGCTGGCTCGACACCGGCATCGAATACACCTTCACGCAGCGCGATTTGTTCGGTGGCGCGGATGCAAGCGGGTCGGATACCAGCGGCCAAGGCATCGCCAACCGGATCCTTGCAGCCGCGATCGTACGTTTCTAGTCGTGGCCTAGCATTGACAAAACAAGATGGCTGGGCGGCCGCGACCTCTCAAGCTCGTCTTCGATCGTCAGGAGCGATATCGTCCTCGTCCGGCAGTTCACCTGGGATGTAGTTGGGCAGGTTTCCGGCAGGAATGATGGTCAGAAAAGCCAAGCATGCCATGATAAGCAGCCCGATCTTCAGGGCGCGAAGGCGCGCTTCAGAATTGATGCGAACGGCCTCCGTCACCTGTTCCGGCGTCGCCGTGGTCGCCTCCAGCGCCGTTTTCAGTTGAGCGTTACTGACGAAATTGATGCTGTCCAGATCAAGCTGCGATTGAACTTCCGGCGCCAGTATGGGGCTGCCGGCGACCCGGCTCATGATTGCGGCACTGAGCAGTCCGACGAGGAGCGCGCCCGCAACGGCCGTGCCGACAGCAGCAGCAAGATTGTTGGCGGTGCCGCGCAGCGAGCCGACATCGCCCGCAAGTTCCTTTGGCGACGCCGTGACCAGCACGTTGAAAACAAGGGTAACCAGTGACCCCTGCCCGATCCCAAACAGGACAAGGCCGATGAGAACAGGGACCGTGCTCCAATCGTTACGGACGACCAGGGCAAGCCATAGAAGTGCGATCGTGCAAAGGATGAAACCGAACCGCCCGATTTGCCGAGGCGTTACCTTGTCGTACAGCCTGACGATCAGCAGCGCCGCGAAAAATACCGAGAGATTGAACGGCATCATGGCGATTGCCGTGGCCAGCGGCGAGCGTCCCTGGATAATCTGGATATAGAGCGGAACCGAGAAATTGAGCATCGCTTCGAGAGCGACGACCGAGAACATCGCATACACGGCGGCGCGCTCTTGAGCCGAACTGATAACCTCCAGCGCTAATAGAGGGGTTTTCCCAGCTTGCTGCCGACGCCGCGTCCAATGCACAAATGCTTGTCCGAGCATGACGCCCAGAACGATCATGAACGGAGCCGGAGAAAGGCCGAACAGGTCGAAGGGTGCGCCGGGGCGCGCCTGTACTAGTCCCCAGTTATTCAGATTGTTGAAGCCGAAGCTGATGAAAATGATGGCCGCGGCGGAAAGAACTACGCCGACGAGATCGATTTGCACGTCCGGCCGCCCATGATCCGGTCTCAAACGGAAACTCAGCAGAAATACGATGCCTGAGAGCGCAATGAGCAGTCCGAATGCCGGGCGCCAGCCGATATAGGTGCCAAGAATTCCGCCGATCAGGAATGCTGCTACACCGGCGCCCGCGCGGGCCGAGCCGAGAGCACCCAAGGCCGTCGCTTGCTGCGTTCCCCGATAGTTTTCGGCGATGAGAGCCACCAAGGACGGCACGAGTGCTGCGCCGGCCGCACCACACAGACCTTGCGCGATAATCATCGCGGTGGCGTTGGGGCTGAACGTCATCAGCACTTGCGCCAAACCGAACAGCAGAACCACGGCCCGAAAAACATTCAGGGCCCCGTAACGCTGACTGAGCTTAGCGCCGAGCATCACGAAGCCCGCAACCGAAAGCGAATACATCACGATGCCTGTCGCGACGGTCGTCGGCGGTACGCTGAAGCTTTTCACCATGCCGCTCATAGCCACCGGCAACGACGCGACATTGAACGACATCAAAACCTGTCCGAGCGCGATGGTGATCATCGGCACCCAGGAATCGCGAGCAATAGAGCTATCGGTATTTACTGCAGCGGATTGAACGGCCACGATCGTCTCCTTCGACCAAATCGAATGGAATGTCAGGTCAGCCGTCAGGCTGCGAGACGAACAGGTCCATTCCTAAGCTCTGAGATAGAAATTTCGCAGCGAGCTGCCCTTTGACACTGTTTCCCGCACTATCGAGCGGCGGAGCAAAGGTGCCCAATCCACCTTTGCCTGGAGAAACAGCGACGATGCCGCCGCCAATTCCGCTTTTGCCGGGCAGGCCAATTTCATACAGCCAGTCTCCCGACGTCTCGTATAAGCCTGCCGTCGCCATGGATGCGAGTGCGTAGTGACAGACATTTGCGTCGACCACGCGCTTCCTGGTGATGGGATTTACGCCGCCGTCCGCCAATGTCGCGCCCATGATTGCGAGGTCGTGCGCACTGACATTCAGCGAACATTGCTTTGTGTAGAGTTCGGTCGCATCTGCGGGAGCGCAATAGATGCGATTGAGGCTATGCAAGAGGCGCGCGATGGCCTGGTTGCGATGATTTGTTTCCGACGCCGATGCGTAAACTTCTTCGTTGAGCGGCAGTTCTCTTCCCGCGAAGCTGCTTAAGCCGCGATGAATGAATTGCCACTTGGATTCAAGAGTTGATCCTGGAACGAGACTGGTGGTCGCGATTGCTCCTGCATTCACCATCGGATTGGTGCGTCCGTCAGGACTGTGTTCCACGGCAGCCAGCGAGTTGAACGCTCGCCCCGTGGCGTTTGCGCCGATCAGCTCTCGCGCTCGATCCGCGCCGATCTCCTGGCAAACCAACGCGAAAATGAATGGCTTCGAAACGCTCATGATCGAGAATTCTTGGGTCGTGTCACCGGCCTCGTAGAGCTCGCCGTTGACGCCCGCGACACAGATGCCGAACAAGTCATGGGGCATCACTTCAAGAGCCGGATAGACCTTCGAATTCTCGCCCTCGGTGTTGAGCTTGAAACGCTCGTACGCCTCTCGCACCAAGTTATTGACATGCTCGGTCGCAGGAAGATGTCCCGTCGAGACATAGAATTGTGAGGGCATCGACTTCTCCGAACGACTTACAACGTTTTGACCGCGAGCGAATACGGCCGTCGAGTTCTCAAGCGTTCACGATCAGGCAACGAGTAGTAATTCCAGCCCAAATATCGCGAACGTTTCTTTGGTTCGCGCAAGAAAATTATGAAATACCCTTAAATCCCTTTAGGATTTCGACCCAGCTCAGCAAACCGCGACAACGATCGTTCCTGATTACGTTTGGCCGGACCGGGTTGGAAAGCAGCCTTGTAGATGCGGACGCTGCCACCAGCGGGCCATCTCCGAGAGATCAAGCGCTTGTCGATGCTACGCTCAGGATCGAGGAACCGCATCAAACTGGCCCCACCAACCACATACTTATTCAATGGCGCACGAAAATGAGCGCCGGCGAAGTACGCGAAAGCGCGAGATTCGACGCTGCCCCTTCCCAAACGCGCAATTCCGTCTATTCAGTCACAAATTTGCGCTAACAACCTTTCCGGGACCGAAGACATGAGGGATAACGGCGCCTGATTGCTCCGATTGCGGAGCCTTGAGATCATGACCGCCACCCTGGCTGGAGCACATTATGCAAACGAAACACCTCACATCCGATTTTTCGGTCGCTGCACAGATCGGCGTTGACGATCTCCCGGAACTTGCGGCGCAGGGCATCAAGACCATCGTCTGCAACCGCCCGGATGGCGAGGCCCCCGATCAGCCATCGTTTGCCGAAATCGAAAAGGCGGCTGCCGCGGCCGGGATAGCCTGTCGCTATGTGCCCGTATCCGGCAAGGTCACGCCTGCAAATATCGCCGAATTCAAAACGGCTTTGGGCGACGCCCAGACGCCGGTGCTTGCCTATTGCCGCAGCGGCACGCGCTGCGCCACGCTCTGGGCCCTTTCCGAACTTGGCCAGCGTCCCCAGGAAGAGATCGCGTCCAAGACGCTCGCGGCTGGCTATGATGTTCGAGGCGCTCTCGATCACGCGGCGGCCACATCGAGCCCGACGGATGTCGCTCCCACGGCACGCCATGACATTGTGATCGTCGGCGGCGGCGCGGCAGGCGGCTCCGTTGCAGCAAGCCTTCTGCGCCGAAATCAAAATCTCGACATTGCAATCATCGATCCCGCCGACATGCACTACTATCAGCCGGGCTGGACGATGGTCGGCGGCGGTATCTTTGATGCCGCATCGACCGCCAGACCGATGGCGGCCGCCCTTCCCCACGGCATCACCCGGATCAAGGCGGCGGTCACTGGATTCAATCCCGACAACAACACCGTCGCCATCGAAGGCGGCAAAACCATTCGATACAATCATCTCATCGTCTGTCCCGGCATCAAGCTCAACTGGAACGGCGTCGAAGGTCTCTCCGAGACGCTTGGCCAAAACGGCGTCACCTCGAACTATCGCTTTGATCTGGCGCCCTATACCTGGGAACTCGTTCGTTCCCTGAAGTCAGGCCGCGCACTGTTCACGCAACCGGCTATGCCGATCAAATGCGCCGGCGCTCCACAGAAAGCCATGTACCTCTCCGCCGATCACTGGCGGCGTAACGGCATCCTCGGCAAGTTCGAAGTCGAATTCTACAGTCCCGGCGGCGTTTTGTTCAGCGTCCCGGAATACGTCCCGGCACTGATGCAATATGTTGAGCGCTATAATGCGGCGTTGAAATTCAGTCACAACCTCATTGCCATCGATGGTCCCGGCAAAACGGCGACCTTCAAGAAGACGGATTCCAACGGCAATGCGGAAAATGTCGAGACGCGCTTCGACATGATCCACGTCACGCCGCCTCAGACCGCGCCTGATTTCATCCGCAGCAGCCCGCTCGCCGATGCGGCGGGATGGGTCGACGTCGATCCAGCAACGCTGCGTCACAAGAAATACCGCAACATCTTCGGCCTCGGTGACGCGATCAATGCGCCGAACGCAAAGACGGCGGCCGCCGCCAGAAAGCAGGCGCCTGTCGTCGCGGAAAACGTGCTGTACGATAAGGGCCAACGCCCGTCGCAATGTGCTTACGATGGATACGGCGCGTGCCCGCTGACCGTTGAACGCGGCCGGATCGTGCTTGCCGAATTCACCTACGGCGGCAAGGTCGCGCCCTCGTTTCCTCACATCATCGACGGCACGAAAGCCACACGCGCCGCCTGGATTCTCAAAGAGCGGGTGCTGCCGCCCGTCTATTGGAACGCCATGCTCAAAGGCCGCGAATGGCTGGCAAAGCCCCGCGTGAAGGCATGAGGCGGCCGGCAACTCGCGCTGGTCTCCTCGCTGCGACGCTTGTCGAATGTTCGGCGGTCAAAAGTTGCCGGTACTATCTGGGTTGCTAACGACCGTCATCCTGCCAAGACGGCTGTTGCTTCGTGACAGCCTCGCGCACGCTTAGCCCTCTAAAGGCTCGAATAAGGCGCGCCTTAGGTCTGACATGACGTAGACGCTTCCGGCGCCGGCCGATCCGATTGCCGGAGGAAAACATGCCGCCAGTTCAGGGAAGATCCGCGCACGCCGTCATCAGCGAGCCCGAGACGCAGGATGGCGCTGCCCTCGCCGCGACGTTCGATCTCACAACCGCGACGGCCTCCGAGCTTCTCCAACTCGGCGTGCAAAACGCTAGATCCGGCGAACTCCACGCTGCCGCTGACGCCCTCGCACGGGCGACCATGAAAGATCCGCAATTAGCGGACGCATACGAAGCACTGGCGACGGTGCTGCTGGCTTTGGATAATATCGAGTTCGCCTGCAAGGCCAAGGCCAGGGCCGTCGGGCTCGGCTATAACTCGGCCGCCGATTGGGAATTGCTCGGCGACATGTTCGTCGCGCTTGGTCAGGCCGACGACGCCGCTCAGGCATTCGGAACGGCGTTGGCGCTGCTGCCCGAAGCACCGCCGGCGTTGGAGCAAAAACTGCGCATCACAGCCGAGGCTTCAAGTTTCGCCACTTCGCACGCCACCGCTCCGCCGCCTGGCCTGCTGAGCCTCGACGATTTAATGCTCGCGGACGAACAGACGGCCGGCGACGACATTCCGGCAATCTGGCGTCGCGTCAATCTGATTACAATCAACCCGGCCGACAATCCGCACACGGCCGCATTCAGCGATTTGACCGCCGCCTTCGAAAAAGCGCTCCGCTCGCTTGGCATAACGGTCCATGTCCGCTCCAACGAAGTCGGACTTGAAGGCGTCAATCTGCTGTTTGGCGCGCACCTCATCGGTTCGCAGGAGAGCGCCGACCGTCTTCCGCCCAACACCGTCATTGTGAACCTTGAGCAGCTTCGCGGCTTCAACATCGCCGACCGCCCGATCTACACGAGCCTGCTGCGCCGCCTCGCCGTCTGGGACTACAGCAGGCGCAATATCGTGCAAATCGAAAGTCTGATGCACAATTCGCGCGTCACGCATTTCAGCATCGGATACACGCCGGAAATGACGCGCGCACTGCCCGGCCAACAAACCACCGACGTGCTGTTTTATGGCAGTCTCAACGACCGGCGCGTTGCCATACTGAATGGCTTGCAACAGGCAGGCCTGCGGGTCAAACACCTCTTCCGCGTCTATGGCGACGACCGCGACGCAGCCATCGCCGATGCCAAGATCGTGCTCAACATGCACTTTTATGAAGACAGCATTCACGAGATCGTCCGCACCTCCTATCTGCTCGCCAACAGCAAGGCCGTCGTGAGCGAGTGCGGCCCCGATACCGAAATAGACGACGATATTCGCCAAGCGATGGTCGCGGTTCCCTATAGAGATATCGTCCAGAGCTGCGTTGCGCTTATCAACGATGAACCGCGCAGGCGGGCGCTGGAGCGCAAGGCGTTCGAGATTTTCGCCAAACGCAATCAGCCCGAATTGCTGCGCGACGCCATCAAGGCAACGGTACTGCCGGCATCCTGATCCGCGACTGCCTCTTGCAGAACTCGGTTACGCCGCCTCTTTGAGGGCGCTGCTCAGGCTCGTGAGCTTTCGCCAACGGCGATCCAATTCTGCAATATCGGCCTGATGTTGCGCGCCGAAGCCATTCTTCACATCGAAGGTATCGCGGCGATCCGAAATTTGCAGCTTGCGTGCCTTGAAATCATTGCACCACGGGCTGAACCCATACCATCGGATTGAACCGAGATCGCGGCTGCCATTGCATTGACGCGGCAATTGCGACGAGTGCCGGCCGGGCGTGTACGCGCCGATAGCGTAGTGGTGATAGAAGCGGCTGCGGGTCGGAAACGTCAGCCCAGGTATGGCGAGCGCGTTGAAATCGATCTCGTTCTCCCAAACACCCGCCGACTTCTGCGCGACCAGCGGCTGCGCCGGATCGGGCGCGACATTCGGTTCGATATCGATCATGACGGCGCCGGGCAATCGCACGCCCGTCAAATCATGCTGAAGAAGAAGACGCTCCATCTTTTCCAAGCCCGGAGCGACGAAGAATTCCGTCGTATTCAGCGCCAGCTTCCACGCATCCGGAAAGCGCGCTTCATGCTTCATCACTTCGAAGTCGCACATGATCGCGGCAAACGACGCATTCTCCGACGGGATGACCTCCCAATGCGGAACAAGCTCCTTGCAGATCGCCACCGACTCGTCCGTTGACGCATAATCGATCAGCACGCCGTGGTCGAAAATCTCGCGATGATGTTTCAGCCACCAGGGCAGCAGATAGGCTTCGTTGAAGAAGTGCGAAATCACCACCCTCTGAGCCATCGTGCGTTATCCAATCTCGCGCAGTGTCGGAAAATACATGATGAACTTCGGGCTCGCTGATGAATTGAGCGCTCGAATCTTGCGCATCAACTCATCGGCGAAATTCCACGCCCCGATCAGGAACGTCGTATCCGATGCGATATCCGCCGCCCTCTGTAGAGGCTCGATCCGGTGCGGTGTCCCGGGCACGCCCAATCCGACTTTCAGCTCGGCTTCATCGATGTACATATCGGGATTGATTCCGGCGGCACGAATGAACGTCAGCGCCTTCGCCGCGACACCAACGAGCGCCACGCGCCGCCCCGATGCCTGCTGATCCGCAACAAGAGCGGCGGCCGACCCCATCGCCCGCTTCGCGCCTTCGGAAAAAGTCGCGTAGGCCGCGAGCGCATCGGCACCCGACAACGCGCCTTCGAGAAATGGCGGCGTCGGCTCCGGCCATGCCACCGCGAAAGGCGGAGTATCGGCGAGAGGCAGCGGAGCCGCTTCATCTTCCGCACGCCGCAGAAAGAACATTGAACTCACGCCGTGGACCGAGACCAACCGCGTTCCATCAACGCGCAAGCCGCATTTTTCCGCCAGCCGCGTCATCGATGCGACCGTGAAGAAGGAATAGTGCTCGTGATAGACCGTATCGAACTCGCCATTCGCGATCATCATCGCCTGGCTTGTTTGAATGATCGCGGTTCCGCCCGGAGCCAGACAGTCTCGCACGCCGCGCAAAAAGGCCGCCGGATTTGGCGTGTGAGCCGCTACGTTCATCGCCACGATAATATCGACCGGACCGTCAGGCCGCACGTCCGGGAAAAATCCGGTCAGCACGGTGCGGCCGGCGGCGGTCGCGATGCGATTGAGATTTTCCGCCGGATCGACGCCGATCGCATCGAAGCCACGCGCCTCCAACGAGGCCAGCAGGCTGCCGTCGTTCGAAGCGATATCGAGCACGCGCGCGCCGCGCCGCGCTCCTGCGGCAAGCGCATCCGCGAACCACTCGAAATAAGCCTTCAACGTGCCGCTGGTGCCGCTCGCATAGAGATAATGTTTGAACAGCCGCGCCGGATCGACGAAATGCGTCAGCTGCCCATGCGTACACACGGGACAGACGCTAAGCCCGAGCGGAAACGCATCGTAGGGGGAATTCGCATCTTCGAGCAGAAGATTGGCCGGCGGCTGAACATCGAGATCGAGCAGCGGCATGACAGTCGCGTCGCAGACGACGCACGTCTTCTGTGGAGCGCAGGCCGCCGTCATGACGCAGCTTTGAGAAGAGGTTGGCACGTCTCGCGGAAACGCGCACAGCGTTCGGCGATCGACAGCTGCGGAGGCGACCCGCACAGCTCTTGGATTTTGCCGCAATTCATCTGGAACGAATACGTCGTGGAGTTGCCCTTATCGATGACGGGCACGCCGTGAAATGCCGCGATCGAATCCGCGAGCGCGCCGATGCTGATGTTGATCGAACCGGTATTGAGAATGGGCGGAAGAACGGCGTTCCGCTCAATCAGCTTCAGGACGTAATGCGCCAGATCATCGAGGAACAGCAGATTTCGGTGCGAGTTCCGGTTGCTCACCTGAACGTATCCGTCGCGCATCGCCGCCAGATTCATCGCATTGAAAACGAGTTCGCCGCGCAGTTGCGGACTCGCGCCGCACACCGTCCCAAGCCGCAGCCCGGTGATGGCGTTGGCGAAGCAGCGCGCCAGCGCGTCGATCGATATTTTCGAGCAGTCATAGGGATTGAGCGGATCGAGCCGCGTCTCGGTCTCATCCAGCGCCGGCGGCGCCGTCTGCCCATCCGAGACAACCGAATAGACGCTTGCGGTGCTGGCGTAGATCAATCGTGCGTTCAGCGGCTTGCGGCGGGCGAAATGCAAAAGGTCGAGGCAGTTATTTGCCAGCGCCCCGTCCGGATCGCGCACCGACATCGGAACGCTCGAATGCCCGGCGAACCAGAGAATGACGCTGAAATCCGCGAGATCGGCGATCGTGAGTTCCTGATATCGGCAGCGCATGGCGTTCTCGACGCCGGCCAGGCGTTCGACGCTCTGGTCACAGACGGCGACATCGAGCCCAGCTCGAATCAGCAACGGCCGCAAGTACGCGCCGACATAGCCGTGTCCGATCAAAAGAATTTTCATCGCCGGTTCCGGGCAAATTATACGATCGCTGCACTGTTTCAGCTTCAGCTTGCATGTGGCTTGAGCGTCGGACACGCGAGCAGGACTCCCCGGAATCCGCCAATCAGGCTTGCGATTGAGCGGCTTAGGGCCGAAAGCATCACCTTGACAGCAAGCCGAAAGGCACGCACGTCAGGCGTTCCTGCCCTCAAGCCCGCTCTTTAACGGGGACTGCACATGACCGCTGCGAAAATCAAACTGCACCACGGGGATCTTCCCGACGGCCTGACCTTCCCCAACGGGGTGGCAATCGACACCGAAACGCTGGGACTGAAACCGCATCGCGATCGCTTGTGCCTCGTCCAGCTTTCGAGCGGCGACGGCACCGCGCATCTCGTCAAATTCGATGGCGAAACCTATGATGCGCCGCGCCTCAAGGCGCTCCTCACCGATCCCAAGATCCTGAAGATCTTCCATTTCGCGCGCTTCGACATTGCCGTGCTCGGACTTTACCTCGGCGTCGAGACGTCTCCGATCTACTGCACCAAGATCGCATCCAAGCTGGCGCGGACTTATACCGACCGCCACGGTCTCAAAGATCTGGCGAGCGAACTTCTCGCCGTCGAGCTTTCCAAGCAGCAGCAGAGCAGCGATTGGGGCTCGGCCGAGTTGTCGGATAGCCAGAAGGCCTATGCCGCCAATGATGTTCTGCATTTGCACGCAATTAAGGCAAAGCTTGACCCCATGCTGAGCCGGGTTGGACGCCGGGAACTGGCCCAAGCGGCCTTTGAATTCCTGCCGACGCGCGCCCGATTGGACCTCATCGGCTTTGAAGATGATGACATTTTTGCCCACTAGCACCATATCCGGCTAGGCAGCACGATCCCTGTGGGCGAATCCGGCGATCGGAAGGACATATGTCCCAAAGTCTCCCCATTTGCCGCCGACATTGACGAGATACCTTGGGGGCAAAATTTCATGGGCCGCGATGGCTGCCACTTCTGACAGCGCCGTAACCAGCGGCCGCGGGCGTTCGTCCACGCGCGACATCGTGTTCGATTCCGATCGGACGGCGAGCCGCCACATTGCCCATCGACATTCCAAGCGCGTTCGGTTGCTGAAGGTCACCCTTCCGTTTCTCGCGTTGGCGACGTTCGGCGTGTTCGTGTTGACCGTCCTCGAGGGCTCCGGTGTCGGCCCGCGCATTCCCGATCTCGAAATCCCACAAATCGTCGCGGAAAATTTGAAGATGAAGAATCCCCACTACGAGGGATTTCAGCCGGACGGCGGCCGCTATTGGGTCAGGGCCGAAACGGCGCAGCAGGATTTCAAAACATTCGGAGTCGTTCACCTCGACAAGATCACCGGCGATCTGATCGACCCCAAGAAGCAGAAGACGCACCTCGTCGCGGCGCGCGGTCTGTTCGATAACAAGGCGAACACCTTGGAGCTTTACGATTCCATTCAGGTGACCGGTGACGGCGGCCTGAACGCGACGCTCACCCACGCCAAGATCAAGACGAAGGAAGGCATCATCACATCCGACCAGCCTTCGACCATTCTGATGGACGCCGGGCGGATCACGTCAAACCAACTGGTCATCCATCAGAAGACCAAGCAATACGCCTTCATCGACAATGTGAAAACGCACATGAAGCCGAAAGAACCCGCGCCCGCGGCGCAGGATCCGGCGAATGCAAACGCGCTGCCCTTCGGCAAACCCGGTCAACCGGTCGATGTCGCGTCGAGCCGCCTGGACGTCGACGACAACAAGAAAACGGCGCTGTTCACCGGCAACGTCGTCGCGACGCAAGCTGGATCGACGCTGCAGGCCCCCGAAATGTCGGTCACCTACGAGGGCGCGATTTCACCGGAAAACGGCGCGGCTTCTAAACAGCCGCAAAAACCGGACGAGCAGGGCACCAAGCTGAAGCAGATCGTTGCGAAGGATTCGGTGACGCTCACTCAACCGTCCGGCGAAACCGCAACGAGCCGCACGGCGACATTCGACTCTGCGGCTCAACTCGCGGTTCTCGAAGGCGACGTCGTCCTCATTCAGGGCGCCGATAAGAAAGCCGTCGGCGACCGCGCTGAATATCATCAGGCCGACCAGACGATGATCCTGACGGGACCGGTCGTCGTCACGCAGGGCCAGAACGTCCTCAAAGGCCGCCGCCTCGTCTACAATCGCGCCACCGCCAAGATGCAGCTCACCGGCTCGACGGAGAGTTCGACCGGACGCATCAGCGCGCATTTCGTGAAGCCAAAACAGGTCGCGAAGAAAAGCGATTCCGATGATGCCGAGTCCGCGAACGGCATACCGTTCGGACAAGCCTTCAAGACCGATCCCAACGCCCCTTACGACGTGACGTCCGACCGTCTCGACGTCGACGACAGCGTCAAGATTGCAACGTTCTCGGGAGACGTCGTGACCGTACAGGGCGACTTTACAATTCGCTCCGCCGAAATGACCGCGCACTATACAGGCCGTGCCGGTCTCGATGGGTCCGATGACGACGCCAAGAACGCTGGCGCCACGCTGACCCGCATCCGCGCCAAAAAAGACGTTTCCATTATTTCGAAGGATGGTCAGAAAGCCACCGGCGATTGGGCCGAGATCAACGTCAAAACCAATTTGGCGACGCTTGGCGGCGCCGTCGTTCTGACCCAGGGAAAAAACGTCGTCAAAGGTACGAAACTGCTGATCGACCTGAATACCGGCGAAGCGACGATCAAGACCGAACCTACGGCGTCGAGTTCAACCTCGATGATTTCGGCAGGCGACATCAGCAGCGACGGGAAAACCTTCAAAGCCGACCGGCCAAGCGCCGTTTTCTATCCCGGTCAGTTCCAAAAGAAGGCCAAGAAGGCGGCGGAGGGCGTGGCGAGCGAGATCGATGGCTGGCAGGTCCGTTCGTCGCCTTGACCTTAAAAGTGACTTAAGACCAATTCAAATGCCCGTGACGTTCGTTGCGTGGAAAGGCGATAGGTGTTCAAAGCTCTTCCAATCCGCCTGAGATCAAGAGCCGCCTCCCAGGGCGCGGTGAACGGTCATGCGCACATGAACGGTCACGCCCCCGAAGCTGCGCCATCTGAGCAAGACCCGCACGCCATCGGCGCGGAAGGCTGGCTTACGGCCTACGATATCAAGAAATCCTATCGCAAACGCATGGTCGTGAAGGGCGTCAGCTTGGCCGTCGGTCGCGGTGAATCGGTCGGTCTCCTCGGCCCCAACGGCGCCGGCAAGACCACGGTCTTCTACATGATCACCGGCCTGGTCGCGGCCGACGCCGGACGCATCACCATCGACGGCGAAAACGTCACCCGGCTGCCGATGTATCAGCGGGCTCGGCTGGGGGTCGGCTATCTTCCCCAGGAAGCTTCGATCTTCCGGGGCCTGACGGTCGAGCAGAACATCATGGCCGTCCTCGAACTGATCGAGCCGGATCGCAAGGCCCGGCGGGAGCAGCTCGACAGCCTGTTGGAGGAGTTTTCGATCACCCGGCTCAGGAAGTCGCCGGCCCTGGCACTCTCAGGCGGCGAACGGCGGCGCTGCGAAATCGCCCGCGCCCTGGCCTCCCGCCCGTCCTTTATGTTGCTGGACGAACCATTTGCCGGTATCGACCCGATTGCGGTCGGAGACATCCAGCAACTCGTGCGCCACCTGACCGAACGCGGCATCGGTGTGCTGATCACCGATCACAACGTCCGGGAAACATTAAGTCTCATCGACCGCGCCTATATCATCTACGATGGTCAAGTTCTGACACAGGGCAAGCCTTCGGAAATCATATCGAATGAAGATGTGCGGCGGGTCTACCTTGGCGACATGTTCGTTAACGCGCGTTGAGTACAGCTGGCCGCAGGAATTGACCTACGGAGCAGCGGATTAGCGGATGGCGCTTTCAGCAAAATTGGAGCTGAAACAAGGCCAGCAGCTGGTGATGACACCTCAGCTGCAGCAGGCCATCCGCCTTCTCCAGCTTTCGAACCTGGAACTGGCCGAGTTCGTCGACGCCGAGCTTGAGCGCAATCCGCTTCTGGAGCGCGAGGAAAACCCCCACGCCAAGGCCGCCGACGACGCCGGACCACAGGCTCCGCAGGAACAAGCGCCGCCGGACGGCGATGATGACCGTTGGCTCGACCTTCGGCAGCCGGTCCAGGATCATACCGGCGGCCTTGATGCCGACTTTGGCAACGTCTTCCAAGGCCCCGGAACCGGCGAGCCTGCTGGCGGCGGCGCCACCACCGGCATGAGCTGGGCGAACGTCACCCAGCGCATGCACAACGGCGGCGATGAAGGCGGCGACCTCGAAGACTACGTCGCCAATCAAACGTCGCTCCGCGAGCATTTGAGCGAACAAATGCCGCTCATGATCGTCGATCCCGTCGAACGCATCATCGGACAATATCTGATCGATATGATCGACGAAGCCGGCTACATCCAGGCAAATCTCGAACCGCTATCTGAACGTCTCGGCGCACCGCTTGAACTCGTCGAAAGCGTCCTCGGCAAATTGCAGACGCTCGATCCGCCCGGAATTTTCGCACGCTCTCTTGCCGAGTGCCTAGCTCTGCAGCTCAAGGACCAGAACCGCTACGATCCGTTGATGGCGCAATTGCTTGCCAACCTCGATCACCTCGCCAATCGCAATCTCGCGGCCTTGAAAAAGGCGGTCGGCACCGACATGGACGAGCTGGCCGACATGATCCGCGAGATCAAAGGGCTCAATCCCAAGCCGGGCCTCAAGTTCGGATCGGTTCAGATCCAGCCCGTCGTGCCCGACGTCATCGTTCGCGCCGCATCAGACGGCGGCTGGCACGTCGAACTCAACAGCGATACGCTTCCCCGCGTTCTCGTCGATCGCACCTATTACACGCGGATCGCCAAGACGGCCGCGAACGAGCGCGACAAGGGCTATCTCTTCGATTGTCTTCAGAACGCCAACTGGCTCGTTAAAAGTCTCGATCAGCGTGCTCGCACCATCTTGAAGGTCGCTGAGCAGATCGTCCGTCAGCAGGACAGCTTCTTCATGTACGGTGTGCAGTACCTGCGGCCGTTGAACCTGAAGGCGATCGCGGACGCCATCTCGATGCACGAATCGACCGTCTCCCGCGTGACGTCGAATAAATACATCGCCACACCGCGCGGCATCTTCGAGCTGAAGTACTTCTTCACCTCCGCCATTGCCTCCGCCGCCGACGGCGAAGCCCACTCTTCCGAGTCGGTTCGCCATCGCATCAAACAAATGATCGAAGCCGAACATGCCGATGCCGTACTTTCGGACGATCAACTTGTCGACAGACTCAAAAACGAAGGCATCGACATTGCCCGCCGAACTGTCGCAAAGTACCGCGAAGCCTTGCGCATTCCGTCGTCCGTACAACGCCGTCGAGACAAGAGACTGGTGGAGCGGCTGGGCGGAGCCGCTTGAATTGGATTTAGAATAACTATTTGATTAGATTGATTTTTTTGATTACAATTGCATTCGAAGCGTGATTTGACAGTGGTTTTCCGCCAGCCTAACCCTTAACTTAATATCGAGGTAGTGGAGGCCACGCACACTGACGAACGTGCCAAGGACCACAACGGACATGATGGCGCGAGGTCACGCGCTGGAGTTGGCTCCTCACAGCCTCGGTAAATGAAGAACAGGCACATCCATGACCATCCAAATTACCGGAAAAAATCTCGACGCAGGCGACGCTTTCCAGACGTATGCCAACGACAAGATCCACACTGTGTTGCAGAAGTATCTCGAACGTGTGCCGGACGGCCACGTCCGTCTTGAGCGCGAGCGCGGCATGTTCAAGACGTCGTGCTCGGTGCGCCTGACGAGCGGCCTTCTGCTCGAAGCGCACGGTGAAGGCGGCGACGCCTATTCAAGCGTCGATTCGGCCGCCCATCGCCTTGAAACGCGCGTTCGCCGGTACAAGAGCCGCATCAAGAGCCATTCGTCGGCCGCCGCCGCGGCCCGCCGCAAAGTCGACATGGAAGCCCGCGACTACATCGTTAGTCTAGGGGAAGACGATCATGCCGAGCATCACGACGCGAATCCGCTTATCATCGCTGAAGGCCAGCGCAACATCGGCCATATGACAGTCAGCGAAGCCGTTATGCAGCTCGATCTGTCTGAAGCGTCTTTCATGATCTTCAAGAATGCCGCCCACGGGGGACTGAATGTCGTCTACCGGCGTAATGATGGGCATATCGGATGGATCGACGCGGAGCTTCCCGCACCGCCTAAAACCAACGGAGTGACCGCTTAGGTCCGCGCGTACGAGGGTACCGTAGCTTTTGATTTGCAGTGCTGGCGGCCGTAGGGGGCGCGTCGCCAGCGCGTATGGATAGCGATATGGATCGCGATGGAGCTTGAATGGATATTGAAGACATGCTCGCCCCGGACGGAATTCTCCCGAGGCTGAGGGCCGAGGACAAGAAGCAGGCTTTGCAGGCATTGGCCGCACAAGCCGAGACCGTCACCGGCGCAAAAGCGCACGAAATTTATGCGGCGCTCCTGCAGCGCGAACGGCTGAGTTCAACAAGTCTCGGCCGGGGCGTTGCAATCCCTCACGTCAAGCTGCCCGGGATCAAGGCGATCACGTGCTGGTTCGCGCGCCTTGAGCAGCCGATCCCGTTCGAAAGCCATGATGGCGAACCTGTCGATCTGCTGTTCTTTCTTCTCGCGCCTGAGCATGCGGGCGGTGACCACCTGAAGGCGCTGGCGCGCATCTCTCGTTTGGTTCGCGACCCGGCGACGCTGGAAGGATTGCGCAACGCCAAGGATGCGGGCGAGCTTCAAGTCGTCCTGACGAAGCCCATCGCTTCGCACGCCGCCTAGTCAGGTGACCGATCACCTGCCGATCGCACAAAAAACGCCCCAAACGGGGCGTTTTCGCATCAATGCAGAACAGCGAGCGCTCCGAGCCCCACGCCGCCGACGATGAGCCGCCACCATCCGAAGAATGACAGCCCGCGCTGCGAAATGAAATCGAGTGCATACCGCACGACGAAGACACCGGCGACGAACGCCGCAACGAAACCAAGGACGATGTTGTGCACGTCTTCCGGCGATAACAGCGCCCAGTTTTTGTAGAGGTCAAAAGCGAACGCACCGACCATCGTCGGCATGGCGAGGAAGAACGAAAACTCGGCGCCCGTGCGCTTGTCCGTACCAAGAAGCATCGCCCCGACGATCGACGAACCCGATCGCGACACACCCGGAATCATCGCCAGACATTGGCAAAACCCGATGCCCAACGCTTTCAGCGGCGGAATATCCATGACGTCGTGATACTGCGGCTTCAGCGGCAGACGATCGACGAATAAGAGAATGATGCCGCCGATCACTAGCGCCGTGCAGATGATGAAGGGCGACTCGAACAGATAGTCCTTGATGATCTTGTGTGCTGCGGCTCCGATGACGGCGGCCGGCAGAAACGCCAAAAGGACCGAAAACACGAACCGGCGCGTCCGTTGATCGCTGAAGAAATTCCGCGCCAGATGCCACAGGCGGCCGAAATAAACGGTCAGCAGCGCCAGGATCGCACCGAGCTGAATAAGAACTTCAAACGTCCGTCCCGGAGACGTCACACCGAGGAGCTTCTCTGTGAGCAAAAGATGCCCTGTTGACGATACGGGCAGATATTCGGTTAGCCCCTCGATCAGTCCGAGAAAAACCGCTTCCCATCCTTGCATCAATTGCCTCCCATCGGCCAACGGCGCGAGAGCGTTAGCAGAATTCGTTTCGGGGACATAGGAGGGCATTTGGCGCGGGGCGCCTTCGAATCGGCCTATGCCGAGGGTATAGTGCCCGTCTTGCCAAACGACGAGGCCCAATGCCCCCCCGCTTGACTCAATATCGCCTCTGCCCCCGCTCGCGCTCTGTGCGTCTGGCGCTGGCCGAATACGCCATCGATGCGACGCTGCTCGACGAAAACCCGTGGGAATGGCGGAAGGGATTTCTTGCCAAGAACCCCGCCGGCGAAATGCCGGTGCTCGAATTCGACAACGGCCTGACGCTCTGCGGCGCTTACTCGATTTCCGAGTTCATTGCTGACGAAGCCGTGCCCGTTACAACGGCGATGTCGGCTAAACCGCCGCCGCTCTTTCCGGGCAATCGCGAGGATCGCGCCGAGGTTCGCCGCCTCGTCGATTGGTATCACGGCAAATTCGAGCGTGAGGTCACGCGCGAACTGCTGAATGAAAAAGTCTACCAGACGATGCGCGCCGAGGGCGGTGCGGCACCCGACCCAGCCATTCTCCGGGCTGTCCGCGCCAACCTTCGCTACCACTTGGCCTACACGGGATACCTGGCCGATGCTCGCCGCTGGCTGGCGGGCGACGATTTGAGCTTTGCGGATTTTGCCGCGGCGGCCCATATCTCAACCGTGGATTATCTCGGCGAAGTGCCCTGGAATGAATACCCGGCGGTCAAGGCTTGGTATCAGAAGATCAAGTCGCGACCATCGTTCCGTGCGCTCCTCAGCGATCGCGTTCCAGGTTCCTCGCCGCCACTCGCCTATTCCGATCTCGATTTTTAAGGCTGGCGCCGCACGTGTTGGAAAGTGTTACCGCGACGACCGATCTCAATGCCCTGCTTCGCGACGAGACTCGAAAGCTCGGGCTCGATGCGATCGGTGTCGCACGGCTCGGATCGACCGGAGAACTCCAGTCGCGTCTGACGTACTTTCTTGAGCACGGTCGCCACGGCGACATGGATTGGATGGAGGAACACGCTGATCGGCGTGGCGATCCACACCGGCTTTGGCCGGAAGCCAGAACCGCGATCATGGTCGGACAATCCTACGCGCCGCCGTCGAACCCTCTCGACGCTCTCGAACGCCGCGATCATGGTGTCGTTTCAGTCTACGCCAAGGGCCGCGACTACCACGACGTCGTCAAGAAGAAGATCAAATCACTGGCGCGCATCTTCGCAGCCAAGTCGGGCGCCGACGTCAAGGTCTTCGTCGATACCGCGCCGCTGATGGAAAAGCCGCTCGCTGCAAAGGCGGGGTTAGGCTGGCAAGGCAAGCACACCAACCTCGTCTCGCGCGATCACGGCTCTTGGTTGTTTCTCGGCGCCATCCTGACGACCGCTGACCTTCAACCCGACGATATGGAATCCGACCGCTGCGGCTCGTGCAGCCGCTGCCTCGACGCCTGTCCGACGAAAGCCTTTCCCGCACCGTACCAGCTCGATGCACGCCGCTGCATCGCGTACCTGTCGATCGAACACAAGGGGCATATCGCGCCGGAGTTCCGCGTCGCGATGGGCAACCGAGTCTTCGGCTGCGACGATTGCCTCGCCGTCTGCCCATGGAACAAGTTCGCCGCCGCCGCGACGGAAATGCGCTTCGCCGCCAAGGCCGGAACAGACAATCCGCCTCTCGCCGAACTTCTGGCGCTTGACGACGCAGCATTCCGCGAACGCTTTGCCGGCACACCCGTCAAACGTACGGGCCGCAACCGCGTCGTCAGAAATGCGTTGATCGCCGCGGGCAATTCCGGCGACAGATCCTTGCTCCATTGGATCAAGCCCCTTTTGGAGGATGATTCACCGCTCGTTCGCGCGATGGCCGTCTGGTCAACCAAACGTTTGTCGAGCGACACGGAGCTTCGTTCGTTGCGATCGCACTACGAAGCTGGAGAGACGGACCCGGACGTCGCACGCGAATGGGCAATGCCCATTGAAGGACATGCCGCATGACGCATCTTTTTTGTTTTGGGCTTGGCTACTGCGCCGGTGTGCTTTCGCGTCGCCTCAAGGCGCAAGGCTGGACCATTTCCGGCACGGCGACGAATGCCGAAAAGATCTCGGCCCTCAAGCGTGAAGGCTACGAAGCATTTCTCTTCGATGGCCGCGAGCGTGATCCGGCGACGGTCGCGGAATTGAACCGGGCGACGCACGTACTTCTCTCCATTCCACCCGGCGAGGACGGCGATCCGGCGCTGCGCGTTTATGGTGCCGACATTGCAGCGAGCCCGTCGATTGCCTGGATCGGCTATTACTCGTCGGTCAGCGTCTATGGCGATTTCAAAGGTGAATGGGTCGATGAAAAAACGCCGCCTCGCCCGGTCACGGATCGCGGGATGCGCCGCTTGACGGCCGAAAATGGCTGGGCCGAACTCGGCCGGACGAGCGGTAAGAGCGTCGTCATCCTTCGGCTTCCCGGTATTTACGGGCCCGGCCGCAGCGCCATCGACCAGCTTCGCGCCGGCAAGGCCCGCCGCATCTTCAAGCCGGGACAAGTCACCAACCGCGCCCACGTTGACGATATCGCGACAGCGACTGAAGCCGCGTTGCAGCTCCAAAGCGGAATTCATATTTTCAACGTCACCGATGACCTTCCGGCGCCGCCGCAAGACGTCATCGCCTACGGCGCTGAACTGCTCGGCGTCCCCTGCCCGCCCGCAACCGACCCCGCCGATGCCAGCGTTTCGCCAATGGCACGCAGCTTCTACGCCGAGAGCAAGAAGGTCTCGAACCTGCGGATGAAAGACGAGTTGGGCGTCAAGCTCGCGTACCCGACTTACATCGAAGGGCTGAAAGCCATCGCACAGTCTTAGGCGTCATTCAGCGAAACGCCACACGTTCTCCGCCATTCGGCCCGAATGCGGCGCTCTTATGCTCGTAATGTCATCGCGAAGACGACCCTCGATGCACGGGACGCGACTCCGATGCAGCTCCGAATTTTGCCGATAGCTTTGCTGGCTTGCCTGCCGATACCCTCAGTCAGCCTGTCCGAGCCCGTTGATCCGGCCCAGGCCATTGCCCAAAAATTCTACGAAGCCGATGAGCCAGCTCCGGCCCCAGCGGCCAAACGCGACGATCGCCCCGATCACGACTACGAAGAGGACATGTTGCGCCGAGCCCACGCCGAAGAAGCGGAATGGCAAAAGCAGAACACGCCCCACGACGTAGCGGTCCAACCGTCCGCGCCGGTCGCCACAGTGCAACCCGCTTTCATTCAGCCGAAAGCCGCCCCCGACGCCGCAACGGTCTACGAAGAGGATATGTTGCGCCAGGCCCGCGCCGAGGAAGCGGAACGGCAAAAGCAGAACAAGCGCGACGACATAGCGGCACAACCGTCCACGCCCGTCGCCACAGTGCAACCCGCTTTCATTCAGCCGAAATCCGCCCCCGACGCCGCAACAGTCGTCGCGCCGCGTCTCATCGAAACAATCGCCACCACCAAGCCGGTGGTCGCGACACCCGTCGCCGTAGCACCGCAAGGACGCGCCGATGAGCCTGCTTTGCCGAAGCTGAACGAGGCCCGCGCCACGGTTCTGATCGTCCTTGACGATGACGACTATGGCTTGGCGCGCATCAAGCCCGATCCGATCATCTGCTTCGATCAGCAGTGCTGGATATCAAACGGCCTTGAAGCTCCGGCGAAGCCGATGCCGCGCTCGCAAGCGGTCGCGCTGAAAACAACCGATACGCCGACCGGCGATTCGTGCAGCGGCAAATCCGGATGCGCCTTCCGAGATATCGCCTTCAATCCCACGACCCGCGTTCAAGTTATCGAGGTAGGAGATAGCCGCGACGTCTCCGACGGCGCCTATACCATCACAACTGACGCGAGTTGCCAGAAACGGGACGGCGGTCTCGTATGTGATAATGCCGTCGTGACTCAAGCATTCCGAATGTGGGTGGTGCCGGAAGCGACGGCACAAGCCATCGGAGCGATCGCGCTCGAAAACGCTGTTGCCGATGGCTTACCGGATGACGGCAATGACGATCCGACGGCCGGCAAGTAGCAGGCCGGCATCTCCGAATTCGCGCTAAACGAGACTGTCGATGGCGTCGAAGAGCAGGGCCAGGTCTTGCGGTCGAGACAGGCGGTGCTCTCCATCGGGAATCTCGATGAGCTTGACGTGTCCGCCGGTCAGAAAGCGCGTGAGTTCGCGCGTGTGCTTCGCCGGCACATCGGGATCTTGGAGTCCCTGCAGAATGACGATCGGCCGCCCCGGATCGAATGGTATGCGCGCCAGAAGATTTTTTCGTCCATCCTCAATCAGCCGCCGCGTGATCGGATACGGCGCGTCATAGGCCGACGGTTGTTGGTAGAGTCCTTTGTCAATAATGGCTTGGCGCGCTTCTTCGCCGAACCGCTTCCACATCAGCTCCTCGGTCATGTCCCAGGCCGGCGCGATGAGCACCAGCCCTTTGATCCGCGCCGCTTCGTCCGGCTGGTTTTGCAGCAAGCTGCGGAGAAGCAGCAGCGCAATATGGCCGCCCATGCTCGAACCGATAATAACCTGCGGCCCGCGTGTGACCCTCGTGAATATCGTCGATGCTTCGTCCAGCCAGCGCCCGATGGTCCCGTCCGTGAAAGGCCCCTGTGAAACGCCATGTCCGGAATAATCGAAGCGTGTCGCGCCGAGGCCACGCGCCGCCGCCCAATCGGCGACCGCCGTCGCTTTCGTCGACGCCATGTCCGACATGAATCCGGAAAGCCAGAAGAGGCCCGTACCGCCGGACACACTGGGCGGTGTTGCACGATAAGCGATTGCACGCTGCTCAGAGCCTTCGCCCACGATCAAAGTTTGCGGATCATCGCCCGGCACCGTAAACAACCTCGTCAGTTAACTTGGAGCCTCGTATGGGCCCGAAGCGCCCCACCATATTGCAGATCATCCCCGAACTCGAAACCGGCGGAGCAGAGCTCTCCGCGATCGAAATCGCTGAAGCCGTCGTCCGCACGGGCGGACGCGCGATCGTTCTGAGCGAGGGCGGACGCATGGCGGATCGTCTCGCCGCATCGGGCGCCGAGCTTGTAACATTTCCCGCCGCCACGAAAAACCCTTGGAAGATCGCGCGCAATGCCCGAGCGATCGAGAACCTTGCCCAGCGCGAAAATGTCGATCTGATCCACGCACGCAGCCGGGCCCCGGCCTGGAGTGCGTTCGCAGCCGCGCGTCGCACCAAGCTGCCGTTCGTCACGACGTATCACGGCATCTACAATGAAAAAGGCCGCGCCAAGAAACTTTACAACAGCATCATGGCGCGCGGCGATATCGTGATCGCCAACTCCCGCTACACCGCCGGCATCGTCAAGCAACGCTACGCGACACCGGAAAGCCGCATCCGCGTCATCTATCGTGGCGTCGCACTCGAAGCCTTCGATCCGGCAATTGTCTCGTCGGAGCGCGTTCAGAATTTGCGGCAGCGATGGGGGGTCGATGATCGTCAACGCATCGTCCTGCACGCCGCGCGCCTGACCCGATGGAAGGGGCAAGGCGATCTGATCGCGGCCGCCGCACGCATTCGCGACCGGGTGCGCGACTGTGTTTTCATCCTCGCCGGCGATGCCCAAGGCCGCGACGAATATCGTGACACTTTATTGAAGCAAATCTCCGATGCGGGCGTCGCCGACATCGTTAAGCTCGTCGGTCACGTCGATGACATGCCGGCCGCATTCGCCGCTGCCCATACCGCGTTCGTCGCATCGATCGAGCCGGAAGCCTTTGGCAGGGCGGCGGCCGAAGCGCAAGCGATGGCCTGCCCGGTGATCTCGACGAATATCGGCGCGCCGCCCGAAACGGTCCTGGCTCCGCCGCGCGTTGCAGCCGCGGACCGGACGGGCTGGCTCGTCCTTCCGGGAAACCTGCCGGATTATGAGGCGGCTCTCATCGATGCCTTATCGCTAACCGACACGGAACGGGCCGCCACGGGACAGCGCGCCCGCCGGCATGTGACAGCTGCGTTTTCCACGTTCGAAATGCAGCGCGCCACTCTTGCCGTCTACGATAGTCTGCTTAAAACCGAGATGGAGGGACGCTTCCGCGAAACAGCGCATCCTGCTACGACGGGTATCCCTCGTCCCGGAACAATTTGAATAACGAAACGATAACCAGCGTTTTCAAAAGAGCTAGGTTCAGAAAACCAGACCAATGCAAACGGTGATATGCACCAAATGGGGTACCAAGTACGGCATCGACTATCTCAATCGTCTCGCCTCGATGGTGCGCAGGAACACGTCGCGCGAAACGCGCCTCATTTGTTTCACCGACGACGCCGAGGGCGCCGATCCGTGGGTGACCACCGCCCCCCTGCCGCCCATCAATTTGCCGGAACGCGAATCTTCGACGCCTTGGCGTAAGCTGTCGCTTTGGCAGTATCCGCTTTTCGACCTCGAAGGGGACGTGCTTTTCCTCGATCTCGATGTCGTCATCACCGGATCGATCGATGATTTTTTCGATTACATGCCCGGCCGCTACTGCGTCGCGCAGAACTGGACCCAATTGAATGAAAGGATCGGCAATACGTCGATCTATCGGTTTCCGGTTGGAAAAATGTCGTACATTTATGACGACTTCAACGCCGACCCGGCAGCGATTCTCGCCCGCTATCGAATTGAGCAGCAATACATTTCCGACGTCACCCAGGATCAGGTGTTCTTTCCGCGCGAATGGTGCCTGAGTTTCAAGCACTCGCTTTTGCCGCCGTGGCCGCTGCGATTTTTCGTGGCCCCGAAATTGCCGCCGGAAACCAAGGTCGTCGCCTTCCATGGCAAGCCCGATCCCCATGAGGCCCGCGACGGCATCTGGCCGGTAAATGCCCCCTGGAAAAGGCTTTATAAGCACGTCCGCCCAACGCCGTGGATTGCCGAGCATTGGCGTTAGCGGCGCGCCAACGCATCAAAATGGCGACAATCACGCATTTTTAGCGATACGGAAGCCTTTGGCCCGCCGTCCCGCTTGACTTACTTGCCGGATTTTTCTCAATGTCCGGCTTGGCGAGGGGGCCGGTCGAGTCATTCCTTGCCATAAACGGAACCGCAGAAGGAGTTCACCCATCCGTAGACCTATGCGACCCGAGCCTCAGAGCCGGGAAAACCAAGGGCCCCGCATCAACGATCAAATCAGGGCCCGGGAAGTCCGTCTCATCGATGAGACCGGGCAAAATGTCGGCGTCATTGCAAAATTCGATGCTCTTGCCCGTGCCGAAGAGGCGGGACTGGATCTCGTGGAGATCTCGCCGGACGCCGAACCGCCGGTATGCAAAATTCTCGACTTCGGCAAGTTCAAATTCCAGGAACAGAAGAAAGCCGCCGAAGCCCGCAAGAACCAGAAGATCGTCGAGTTGAAAGAGATCAAGATGCGCCCTGGCATCGACGATCACGACTACGACGTGAAGCTGCGCGCGATCCGGCGCTTCTTCGAAGACGGCGACAAGGTCAAGATTACGCTTCGCTTCCGCGGACGTGAGATGGCGCACTCGCAACTCGGCATGGCCGTGCTGCAGCGTGTGAAAGCCGATACCGAGGCAATCGCCAAGATTGAGAGCGAACCACGCTTCGAAGGACGCCAGATGATCATGGTCCTGGCTCCGAAATGAGTGTCCGCTACGGGGCCGCATAGTCTCCGCCAGCGACAAGCCATCGGCACACTGAACATTTGAGACGATTGAATCGAGAGAGCCTTGCTCCGCCATGAGCAGGGCTCTAGCTTTGCGTGGCGTCACGATCGTCCTGCGGAGTGACACTATGAATGAAGATCAGTCGTTCGATTTCTCGATTTTGGATCAGCTCGGCGCCCGCTATCTCCATTTCGACGCCGGCGAAAAAGTGTTTCTCGAGGACGAAATCGGAGACGCGATGTACATGGTGCGCTCCGGCCGGATTGATGTCATCACCTACGGCATGGTCCTTGAAAACGTCCGCACCGGGGGCATTTTCGGAGAAATGGCATTGATTGATGACGGGGTGCGAAGCGCCGCCGCGATCGCCGCCGAACCGACCGAAGTCGCTGCGATCGATAAGTCGACGTTCCTCGCCATCGTCCGCAACGACCCGCAATTCGCATTGCGTGTGATGAACCTGCTCGCGATCCGGCTTCGAAGAATGAATAAGCAGATGTAAGGAACGAGAGGCGGCATACATGCCGCCACCCGTTCGTATCGATGGCAATTCGTTAGCAGCCGTGGCGGATGACGCAGCGGCGGAAGCGTGGGCCACCCCAACCCCAGCGACGGGCACACGTATGGCGCCAGCGGACGCAGCGGTTGCGCCGCCAGCGATATCCGACCTGTTGGACCTGAGACTGATTGACGTGAGATTGTTGAAGCTGCTGCAGTGGTGAAATCTGCGCAGCCTGAGATGCACTGCCGGAAACGGACAAGCCGATCGCGACAACGGATGCTGCAAGAACTGGTGCAATACGCATATGGGGTATCTCCGTATTTTTTCCACGCACGCGGAGAATGCGTGCTCAAGGATTTTCGCTGGCGGTATCTGAACAAACTCTGAATATCGTGGACGCTTGAAATCTATATTCAATCGCGGGAAAACTCTGAATTACGGAAACGGGCGTTTATCCGAACCATGCCCGATCCTCTGTTGCGGCGCGCAATCGCTAAAATGCAGCCTTTCGCGTGCACGAACTCAAATGGCGGCCCTTGGTGATAGATGAACAATGCAGCGCAACCGCATCACGGGCGATATGGCGCAGAGCCGAAACCTCGAAGCAGTTTTATGACGGCCCAGATATACGCTTGGCGGTTAGGGACCGCATCGCGAAATGGCTAACGCGGAATTGCACGTCACAACGATAGACGTCACCGCAGTTTAATTTTCCAACGGCTGGGACAAAGACCAACGAGGGCTGTCGCATGCAATCTAAGATCGGGCATCTGTTGCGCTACACCGGCACCAACGTGATATCGACCGTCGTCGACTACACGTTGCTGCTGACGCTGACGCACTTCTTCGGCATGCCCGTCTTGCAGAGCGCATTCGCATACGCCGCCGCAGTCGTTGTGAATTATGGCCTGATGAAGAAATACGTCTTCAACGGAGACATGTCGCACAAGAGCGAGCATCGTCAGTTCATGGAATTCGTCGCCACCGGTTTTATCGGTCTGGTCCTGACAGCCGCGGTCATCTGGCTGACGGTGCACGTGATGAAACTGCCCGCCATTGAAGGCAAGACGATCGCAGTCCTTATGTGCTTCGTCATGCTGTACTTCGTGCGCCGTCACATCGTGTTCAACGAGAACCCCGAGTCCGAGCGTTCATCCGCGGCATGAGGTCGGCGAGCCGCGCAGCAGCCCGCCAAGCCAAGCGCGATCAGAAGTTCACGTGCTGAATGACATAGCTGCCTGCAGCCGCGATCAATCCGGCGATCAGCACGTAGGGCAGCAACGATATGAGGACCATCAGCAGATCGACGAAGGCTTTGAAGATCTGCTCGGCGGCACCCCAAAGCTGAAAGAAGCCTCGATACAGCACGTAGATGATGGCGACGACGGCGAGCGCCAGGACTGCGATTTTCCAAATCGGCAGTGCCTGCCAGTTCGACTGGAAGATCGTGACCATCTGCCCGAATGACCATTGCCAGACGAGTTCGATGAATCGGAAAATGGCAGTGATGCCCTGCTGAAGCAGATTGACGATTTGATCGATGATTTGCCGCACGCCCCACCTCCCCTCGGTGTCCGAGAACACCAGATTTCAATGCCCGGGCTTTTTTACTTGGTTCAGGCGCAATGGGCGGAGTTTTCCTCATCCGGCGAAAGAATTGCCCCGATGAGTTGCAGAAAGCACAACGTCTCGGAAGATATTGCGATTTTTCGAAGTCTTGCCTATAAACCGCCTAGAGCCGCCCGGCGAGGCATGCCGTGGCGGTTCTTATGCTTTTGAAAAACAAGCGGAAACCGCAAAAAGCACCCTTCGCAGGACCGGCCGTAGTGATGCGGCCGAGAGTGCAATCACCCCGGTGATCGCATTTCGGTTCGGAAACGAACCTAGGCACGCAGCGCCTCAAGCTCGCCTCAGCACTTCGGACCCATCGGGGCCGAGGCCGCAAGGCGGCCCGGCGCGAGCGCCGCCCCCGCGGAGGGCCAGGATGCGAAGCGCGTCAGCGCAAGCATCCGGTGCGGCCCGTGAGCGAACTAAAGGACCAAAGCAAAATGCCTAAGATGAAGACCAAGAGCGGCGCCAAAAAGCGCTTCAAGATGACCGGCACGGGCAAGGTAGTCGCCGCCCAGGCCGGCAAGCGTCACGGCATGATCAAGCGCACGGCGAAATTCATTCAGAAGGCGCGCGGCACGGGTGTGCTGAACGACTCTGACGCCAAGATCGTCAAGAAGTACATGCCCTACAATCGATGAGCTTTTCGACGCTTGCGGCCGGCTCGCGGAACGCGAGTCGCAAGCGTCCGACAAAGACTCATCACACGCACAAATCCTGAAGCACTTACTCTGAGGAGCATCCTCCCATGGCCCGCGTCAAACGTGGCGTTACCGCCCACGCCAAGCACAAGAAAGTCATCAAAGCCGCGAAGGGCTATTACGGCCGTCGCAAAAATACCATCCGCGTTGCCAAGCAGGCCGTCGAAAAGGCGCAGCAGTACGCCTATCGCGACCGCAAGCGCCGCAAGCGCAATTTCCGCGCTCTCTGGATCCAGCGCATCAACGCCGCCGTTCGCGAGCATGGCCTGACCTACGGCCGATTTATCAACGGCCTGACGAACCTCGGCATCGAGGTCGATCGCAAGGTTCTCTCGGACATCGCGATCAACGATCCCGCAGGCTTCAAGGCGCTCGTCGACAAGGCCGCGAAAGCCGCCTCATCGCCCGTCGCCAAGGCCGACCAGGACAAGGCAAAGAAGGCGGCCTAATTCGCCTTCGTTCCACTGTGCTGACGTCATCCCGGCGAAGGCCGGGATCCATCCAAGCCAGACGAACTACGCGACAGACACTTGGACGGATCCCCGCCTCTGCGGGGATGACGTTGGTAACTGGCAATCCGGCCATCACACCAACGTCAGACCTGCCATGAGCCAAGACCTGAACACGCTTGAAGGCGAGTTGCTCGCCGAAATCGCAACGGCCTCCGACCTCGCCGCGCTCGACGCTGTTCGCGTTTCCGCCCTCGGCAAGAAGGGCCGCGTCTCCGAACTGATGAGCAAGCTCGGATCGCTGCCGCCGGAGGAACGCAAGACCTTCGGCCAAACGGTCAACACGCTGAAGGGCAAGATTTCCTCAGCGCTCGATGCGCGCAAGGCTGAGCTTGAAACCGCCGCGCTCGATGAGCGGTTGAAGACGGAACGCGCCGACGTAACGCTCCCCGTTCGCGTCGGCCCGGTCGCCGAAGGCCGCATTCATCCGGTCAGCCAGGTCCTCGATGAAGTCGTCGAAATCTTCGCCGACATGGGATTCTCGGTGGCCGAAGGTCCGGACGTCGAAACGGACGAAATGAACTTCGACAAGCTCAACATCCCGGCCGACCACCCCGCGCGACAGGATCACGACACCTTTTACTTCGCGCCCAAGCCCGATGGCTCGCGTCTGCTTCTGCGCACACATACGAGCCCGGTGCAGATCCGCACGATGGTCTCACAAAAGCCGCCGATCCGCATCATCGCGCCGGGCCGCGTCTACCGCTGCGACAGCGATCAAACGCACACCCCGATGTTCCATCAGGTCGAAGGTCTCGTTATCGACGAGTCGACCCACATGGGTCACCTGAAATGGGTGTTGCAGGAATTCTGCAAGGCGTTCTTCGAAGTTGATGAAGTGAAGATGCGTTTCCGCGCCTCGCACTTCCCGTTCACAGAGCCGTCAATGGAAGTCGATATCGGCGCCGAGGCGATCGGCAAGCCGGGCCAGTGGCTCGAAATTCTGGGTTGCGGCATGGTGCATCCGAACGTGCTCAGAAATTGCGGCCTCGATCCGGAAAAATATCAGGGCTTCGCGTTCGGCGTCGGCCTCGATCGCCTGACGATGCTGAAGTACGGCATCCCCGATCTGCGCGCCTTCTTCTCCGGCGACCTGACATGGCTCGGCCACTACGGTTTCTCGACACTCGACGTCCCCACCCTCGGCGGCGGGCTGTCGTCGTGATGTGTCGGCCAAATCTTCTCGTCAGCGACGAGTCTCACGCTGGATCCCCGAACGCGCTCGCCGGGGCTTACACGTCCGAGGATGACGGAATATGAAATTCACGCTCTCATGGCTCAAGGATCATCTCGATACCAACGCATCGCTCGACGAGATCGAGACGACGTTGTCGGCCATTGGTCTTGAAGTCGAAGGCATCGAAGACCCTGCGAAGTTGCTGGGTGCCTTCCGCATCGCGCGGATCGTCGAGGCCAAGAAGCATCCGAACGCCGACAAGCTGCAGGTCGTGCAGGTCGAGGTCGCAAAGGGCGAGCCGTTGATGGAGGTCGTCTGCGGCGCACCGAACGCGCGCGCGGGAATGCTCTCGGTTTTTGCGCCGCTCGGAACGTATATTCCCGGCTCGAAGATCACGCTGGAGAAGAAGCCCGTCCGCGGCGTCGTCTCGAACGGCATGATGTGCTCGGCTGCCGAACTTGAGCTTTCCGAAGACAGCGACGGCATTCTCGATCTGCCAGCTGATTGGGCGAGCAAAGTCGGCGAACGCTACATCGACGCCGCGGGGCTCAATGATCCCGTGATCGAAGTCAAACTGACGCCGAACCGCCCCGATTGCACTGGCGTTCGCGGCATCGCCCGCGATCTCGCCGCCGCTGGCCTCGGCACGCTGAAGCCGGAGCCGCAGCTCGCGCCGATCAAGGAAGCCTTCGACTGCAAAATTCCGGTGAAGCTCGAATTCACCCCGGAAACGGCCAGCGCGTGTCCGGTCTTCGCCGCGCGCACGATCCGCAATGTCACCAACGGCGCGTCGCCCGATTGGCTGCAAAACCGCCTGAAGGCGGTCGGCCTGCGTCCCATCAATGCGCTCGTCGATGTGACGAACTACATCTCGCTCGACCGCGGACGGCCTCTGCACGTCTACGACGCGCACAAGATCAAAGGCACGCTCCACGCCCGGCTTGGAAAGAACGGCGAAAAATTCTTGGGCCTCGACGGCAAGGAATACACCGTTGACGACACGATGTGCGTCATCGCCGACGACACCGGACCGCTGGGCCTCGGCGGCGTCATGGGCGGCGAGAGCACGGGATGCACGCCGGAAACCAAAGCCGTCCTCATCGAGAGCGCGTGGTTCGATCCGGTACGGACTGCTGCGACGGGTCGCAAGACGGGTCTCGTCACCGACGCGCGCTATCGCTTCGAGCGCGGTGTCGATCCGGCATCCGTCCGGCCGGGACTCGATCTCGCAACCGACATGATCCTCAAATTCTGTGGCGGCGAAGTCTCGAAAGCCAAGGTCGCGGGCAAGGAGCCGATCGAAAATCGCGTCATCGCATTTGATTTCGCGCGCGTCGCCAAGCTGACCGGCGTCGAGATATCGAATGATGAGATTGCCAAGATCCTGAACGCGCTCGGATTCAAGATTGAAGGCAAGCCGAACGCGGCGAAGGTTGCCGTTCCGACATGGCGTCCGGACGTGCACGGCCCCGCCGATCTCGTCGAGGAAGTTGTCCGCATCGCCGGACTCGATCGCATTCCCGCGACGCCGCTGCCGCGTGCCGAAGGTGTCGCGCGTCCCGTTCTGACGGAAAAACAAAAGCGTGCGCGCCGCGCACGGCGTCTGCTCGCATCGCGTGGGTTCGTCGAAGCCGTGACCTGGAGCTTCATCCCGAAATCGGAAGCCGAGTTGTTCGGTGGCGGTGCGCCGGAACTCGATCTGGCCAATCCGATCTCGGTGGAAATGTCATCGATGCGCCCGGGTCTTCTGCCCGGCTTGCTGACGGCCGTAACGCGCAATCGCAATCGTGGTGCTGCCGACGTGGCACTGTTCGAACTCGGTCAGGCCTATCGCGGCGAACGGCCGGAAGACCAATACCTGAGCGCTGTCGCCGTGCGTGCCGGAACCTCCGGGCTCAACGGCTCCGGTCGCCACTGGACTGGGACGGCGAACGCTGTCGGCGTCTTCGACGTCAAGGCCGACGTGGTCGCGGCGCTCGCGGCTCTGGGCGTTGACGCAAGCAAAGCTCAAATCACGCGCGACTGCCCGCCCTGGTATCACCCGGGCCGTTCGGGCACCCTGCGTCTTGGCCCGAAAACGGTGCTCGCTCACTTCGGCGAGGTTCACCCGGCAACGCTCAAGGCGCTCGACGTCGAAGCGCCCGTCGCCGCATTCGAAATTTTCATCGACGCGCTGCCGCCCGAGAAGAAAAAGTCGCGCGCCAAGCCGCCGCTGGCAGGATCTGACCTGTTGCCTGTAAAAAGGGATCTGGCCTTCGTGGTGCCGAAAGACACCCTGGCCGGTGACGTCATCAAGGCCGCAACGAACGCCGATAAGGCGCTGATCCGGTCCGTCAACGTCTTCGACGTCTTCGAAGGCGGCAATCTCGCTGCCGAGGGCAAGAAGTCGATCGCGATTGAAGTCACGATCCAACCGGTTGCAGAGACACTCACGGATCAGGCCATCGATGCGGTTACGAAAAAAATAATAGCCGATGTTAAGAAGGTGACCGGCGGCGACCTTCGATCCTAACGCCACCGGCAAAAACAGCGCGTGAGGGACTATGACAATGGCGACACCCGTTTCCGACGCGACAACAAAATTGCACAAGATCGTCATCGTCGGCGGCGGTGCCGGTGGACTCGAACTCGCGACGCAACTTGGAAACAAGCTCGGCAAAAAGGGAAAGGCCGAGATCACGCTTGTCGATCGCTCGCGCACGCACATCTGGAAACCGTTGCTGCACGAAATCGCCGCCGGCAGTATGGATACGGGTCGTCACGAGCTCCCTTATCAGGCGCAGGGACACTGGCACGGCTTTCGCTATCGCTACGGTGAGATGGTCGGCCTCGACCGCGCCAACAAACGTGTTCATCTCGGCGCGACGTATGATGAGGACGGACGCGAGATTACGCCCGATCGCTGGTTTCCCTATGATACGCTCGTCATCGCGGTCGGTAGCGTCTCGAACGATTTCAGCACGCCCGGCGTCAAAGAGCACGCCATCATGCTCGACACGTCCGAACAGGCAGAGCGTTTCAACCGTCGCCTGTTGAACGCCTGCGTCCGCGCCTACGCTCAACAGGGCCCCGTCCGCCCCGGCCAGCTACACGTTGCCATCATTGGCGCGGGCGCCACCGGCACCGAGCTTTCCGCCGAACTGCATCAGGCGGCGCGCGGCCTCGTGGCGTTCGGATTGGATAAAATCGATCCCGAGAAAGACATCAAAATCACGCTGATCGAAGCCGCGCCGCGCATCCTTCCGGCGCTCCCTGAGCGGCTTTCGCAGGCGACGGCCGACGTCCTGACCAAGATCGGCGTCGATCTGCGCGTCGGAAGCCGCGTCACGAACGTATCGGACAAGGGCGTCACGCTCGCTGACGGAGAATTCATTCCGTCGGAACTCGTCGTATGGGCTGCGGGCGTGAAAGGCCCCGATGTCCTCGCGAAGCTCGATGGCCTCGAAGTCAGCCGCGCCAACACGCTGCTCGTCAAGCCGACGCTGCAGACGACGAAGGACGACAACATCTTCGTCATCGGCGACGCGGCGTTTCTCGTGCCGGACGGAGAGACCGTGGCGATCCCGCCGCGCGCGCAAGCGGCGCACCAGGAATCGACCCATCTCGTCCGCCAGCTTCAGCGCCGCCTCAATGGCGAGACCAAGCTCACCCCATTCAAGTATCGGGATTTCGGATCGCTGGTCTCACTTGGCCACTATTCGACGGTCGGCAACCTGATGGGATTTGTCTCAGGCAAGTCGATGCGCATCGAAGGCTGGTTTGCGAAGATTATGTATCGCTCACTCTACAAGATGCACGAGATGGCGCTGCACGGTCCCGTCAAAGTCGCGCTCGATACGATCTCCCGCATGCTGACGCGGCGCACCGAGCCGCAGATCAAGCTGCACTGACGATCGTTCGTACAATTCCGTCATGGCCGCCCTCCGAGGCGGCCATCCAGGATTACACGGCAATTATCTAGCTTGGAGCTCTGGATGGCCGGGTCAGGCCCGGCCATGACGCGAGTGCTGTATTGCTAAAAATGCTAGCTGCGCTCGCGAAGCGCGGTCAGCAACTCGGTTGTCGGGTAGCTGTCTGCCGGCAGGTCGAGCTTGAGTTGCATCTCCTTGACCGCCTTGCGCGTCCCAGCGCCAATTTTTCCATCGACCTCGCCGACGTCATACCCCCGGCTCTTCAGGAGCGCCTGAAGCTCTTTCGTCTGCCCAAAACTCAGCGAAGGCACATCGCCGATCGAACGGTTGAGGTTTGGCGCTCCCGCCATGCGCGCCGCCAGATACGCCGCCGTCGTGGCGTAGGTCAAAGACTGGTTCCAATGCGTGTAGACGCGGAAGTTGGGATAGGCGAGGAACGCCGGACCGTTGCGCCCCATCGGCAGCAGCAGCGACGCCGGAAGATTATCCGAGGGAAGATCCGTCCCAACACCCTCGATGCCCCACGCCACCCACTGTGAGCGCGGCAACTGGATAGCAAGATCGGCTTTCTCCCAGGGCAACGATTTCGTGACGCGCACCTGCTGCAGCCAAGGCTCGCCACGGCGCCACCCCATCGATGAGATAAACTTCGCCGCCGAGCCGATGATGTCCGGAATGTCGTGGATCAAATCGACACGGCCATCGTTGTCGTAATCGACGCCGTAGTCGTAGTAATGCCGCGGCAGGAACTGCATCTGGCCGAGTTCGCCAGCCCACGATCCGATCATCTGGTCGGGTCTCAGATCGCCGCGCTCGATGATCTTCATCGCCGCCTTGAGTTCTTCGCGGAAAAGCGCGCCGCGCCGGCAATCCCACGCCAGCGTCAACAGCGAACGCATGACCGGCAGCTTACCCATGCCGCCGCCGAAGTCGCTTTCGAGCGCCCAGAAGCCGGCGATCACCGGTCCCGGAACGCCGAACTCCTTCTCGGCGCGATCAAAAAGAGCGCTGTAGCGCTTCAGATAGCTTTTGCCCACCCGCTCGCGGCTGACCGTAGCGAGCTTGAAATAGAACTGGGTGAAGGTCTGCGAGAAAAAGCTCTGCTTGCGATCTCGCGCAACGACGCCCATGTCCGGCGTCATGCCGCCGATCGCTTCATTGATCGTCTCGGCATGAATGCCTTCGGCCATCGCTTCCCGCTTGAAGTCGGCAACCCACTTGCTGAATGGCACGTTATTTTTGCAGTTACGCGAATTCGCAGGCGGAGGCGGCGCGCTCTCAGCCATCGCGAGCCCGGACATCGCCGCAAGCGAAAGGATTGCGATCGGTAGAAGGAAATGAGCTGCGCGCATTGAGAGGCCTTCGCGAAGATTGAGACGAGAAAAGAGCTGAAGTGAAACCGGCAGTCCGCCAGACACGCGAATGGGTCAAGACACTATGGCCTCAGTGAGGCTATCTCGCGTGCGAATCGACACTTTCCCGCGCGTTTCCCAGCCCCTCAGGCGTTGCCGATCAAAATCCCCACGGCGAAGACGAGCAAACCGCCGACGACGACCTCGAATGCCGCCCGCACAAATCTCGTATCCATGAATCGCGCGCGGATGCCGGCGATGATCCACAATTCGACGAACACCACCGCGATGGCGATGCTGGTGGCCGTCCAGAAGTTCGGGATGAGATAAGGCAAAGTATGTCCGAGCCCGCCGAGCATCGTCATCAAGCCCGTGACGCACCCGCGAACCCAAGGATTGCCACGACCGGAAATCTGACCATCGTCCGCCAGCGCCTCAGCAAACGCCATCGAGATGCCAGCCCCGACCGACGCCGCCAGACCGACGAGGAACGTCTGCCAAGTGTTATGCGTCGCGAACGCTGCAGCGAAAATCGGCGCCAGAGTTGAAACGGAACCGTCGATCAGGCCTGTCAGACCGGGTTGCACGTACGTGAGAACGAAGGCGCGGCGCTCGGCCTGCTCTTCCACCGATCGCGCCTCTGTCGTGAGCTCGACCTCGGAAATGTGCTGCGCGATCCCGATATGCCGGTCTTCGGCAGCGATCAGATCGCCGATCAGCTTGCGGACTTCCGCGTCGGAGGCGCGCTCCAGTGCCGCGCGATAAAAATCGCGGGTCTCTTTTTCGATGGCTTCCGCCTGTTGCCGAACCTTGTCGAGGCCCAGCGGCCGCACGAACCAGATCGGTTCATGACGCACGAGCCCTGAAACATCCTGGCGGCGGATGAGCGGAATGTGGTCGCCGAACTTCCGGCGAAAAAGATCGATGAGCCAGCGCCGATGCTCGTTTTCCTCATCGGCCATCTCGGTGAAGACCTTGGCGCTCGCCGGATAGTCCGTACCTAGGCCCGCCGCGTAATCGGCGTAGATGCGGCTGTGCTCCTCTTCCAGCGAGATGGCGAGCGCGAGGATCTCCCGCTCGTTGAGGTCAGTGAATTTTCTCATCGGCCCAGTCTGATTGCGAATGCACTTGGATTGTAATTAGAATAATTCTAATTATGTGACGAGCGACGAAGATGCAAGTCGCGTAAGCCTGTGCGGATCACATAACAGCCGGAGGAGGTAAAAAACCGGGCACGTCCGCTAACGTGAAGCCCGTTGACGAGTGAGCGATCATCCAGTCGGGAACAAGCGCCCGACGTCAACGGACATCCCCGATGACGTTGACGGGGCTCGGACGGCCGCCGGTGAAGCCCCTAGCGCGAATTCCGGGTATTGCCGCCCGACGACGAACCGGGCTTGCCGCCCCCGCCCATAGCGTTCTGCTGGGCATCCATCCAGGTCGCCATCGCTTGCTGCCAGCCCTTCTGCCACATCTCGGCAGCCTGCATCCAGAACTGGATCGGGTTCGCCGCCCCTGCCCCGAAATCAGGCATTCCCGGGAACATGCCGGGACCGGGAGCTGTAAACCCGCCGGGCTGGCCGGGGACGCCGCCAAAACCTGGAAAATTCGGAAAGTTCGGGAATTGCGCGGGCGATCCGATTGATTTCACCTGCTTTGCCCAGACATCCATGACCTGATCGACGGCCTGAAGCTGTAGCTTGGAGGCGCTCTGCATCTGCTTGCGGCTCAATTCGACGAAATCCGTCGGCCAGCCGAGGGACTTGGCTGCCTCCGCCATCTTGTCAAAGACGGCGTTGCTGTTCTTTTCACCGAGTTCGGCAAGCTCGGAGCGCCAATTCGACATCGCGTCGAAAGCCTGTGCAACCGCTTTGCGGGTATCCTCTCCGAGCTTCGCAAACGCGGGATTGGCCTCGAATGGGGAATTCGCCATAGTCGTCTCTCCGGATTTTCCGAACGTCACTGTGCGTCTCAAGGATTTTGTCGCACACTGATACCAAAGGCGCCAGTTCTCTTATGGCCCCCGTGCGGCGTTGCAACCGCCCTGCAAACGGCCTCAGAAGCTTAACGGCCCTTTTGCCTGCAAGTTCCGGGTGCTATGAGCCCCGCCCATGACCGATATCTCCCGAATACGAAATTTCTCGATCATCGCCCACATCGATCACGGTAAATCGACGCTGTCGGACCGCCTGATCCAGCTCTGTGGCAACGTATCGAACAGGGAAATGAAAGCCCAAATCCTCGACTCGATGGACATCGAGCGCGAGCGCGGCATTACCATCAAGGCGCAGACAGTCCGGCTGGATTATCGCGCCAAGGACGGCAATGTTTATCAGCTCAATCTGATGGACACGCCAGGCCACGTGGACTTCGCTTACGAAGTCTCGCGGTCGCTCGCGGCATGCGAAGGCGCGATCCTCGTCGTCGATGCCAGCCAGGGCGTCGAGGCACAGACGCTCGCCAACGTCTACCAGGCGCTCGACAACGATCTCGAAATTCTTCCCGTCCTCAACAAAGTCGATTTGCCCGCTGCCGACGTCGATCGCGTCAAACAGCAGATCGAGGACGTCATCGGCATCGACGCTTCGGGCGCCATCGGTGTTTCGGCCAAAACCGGGCTCAACGTCGAAGCTGTGCTGGAAGCCATCGTCGAGCGATTGCCGCCGCCGAAGGGCGATAGCACGAAGCCGCTGAAGGCGATGCTCATCGATAGCTGGTACGATGCCTATCTCGGCGTCATCGTTCTCGCGCGCGTCATCGACGGTACGCTCAAGAAGGGTCAGCGCGTCAAGCTGATGTCCACCGGCGCGAGCTATCAGGTTGAGCGTGTCGGCATCTTCCGCCCGAAACAGGAAATGCTGGAAAAACTCGGCTCGGGCGAAGTCGGTTTCTTCACTGCCGCGATCAAGGAAGTTGCCGATACGCGCGTCGGCGACACGATCACGGACGAAAAGAATCCAACCCCGGAAATGCTCCCCGGCTTCAAACCGGCGCAGCCGGTCGTATTCTGCGGGCTCTTTCCGGTCGATGCCGCCGACTTCGAAGACCTGCGCGAGGCAATGGGCAAGCTCCGCCTCAACGATGCGAGCTTCTCGTTCGAAACGGAAAGCTCGGCTGCCCTTGGCTTCGGCTTTCGCTGCGGTTTCCTCGGTCTTCTGCACCTCGAAATCATCACTGAACGGCTTGAACGCGAGTTCAACCTCGATCTCATCACGACCGCGCCGAGCGTCATCTATAATCTGCACATGAAAGACGGCACGATGATCGAGATGCACAATCCGGCGGATATGCCGGATGTCGTCAGGATCGATCACATCGAGGAGCCCTGGATCGAAGCGACGATTCTTGTGCCCGACGATTACCTCGGCGCCGTGCTGAAGCTCTGCCAGGACCGGCGCGGGCGCCAGAAACAGCTCACCTACGCCGGCTCGCGCGCCATGGTCATGTACGAGCTGCCGCTCAATGAAGTCGTGTTCGACTTCTACGACCGCCTAAAGAGCGTATCGCGCGGCTACGCTTCGTTCGACTATCACATCAAGGATTATGAGGAAGGCGACCTCGTCAAGCTGTCGATCCTCGTCAACAGCGAGCCGGTCGATGCGCTCTCGATCATCGTGCATCGCTCGCGCGCCGAAAGCCGCGGCCGCTCGATGTGCGAAAAGCTCAAGGAACTCATACCGCCCCACCTCTTCCAGATACCGATCCAAGCGGCAATCGGCGCCAAGGTCATCGCCCGCGAAACCATCCGCGCGCTGCGCAAAGACGTTCTCGCGAAGTGTTACGGCGGCGACATCACCCGAAAGCGGAAGCTGCTGGACAAGCAGAAGGCAGGCAAGAAGAAGATGCGCGAATTCGGCAAAGTCGAAATTCCGCAGGAAGCCTTCATCAATGCGCTGAAGATGGACGATAACTGACGATCAAAAAATGCAGCGGCAGGACTACCCCGCTGCTGCATCTGTCGAAATCGGATGGCTCGATCAGTCGTTGTCGAGCTCTTTCTTGATGACGGAAAGATCCTTCGGACTCAAATCGACGTCATAAAACTTGCCGTCGGCGCCGACGGCATTGTCGATTTCCCATTTGCCGTCATCGAATTCGACCTTGCCCCATTTTGAAAACCCGGCCTTCGTCAAGGCCGCGCTGATGGCGGACGTTTCGTCGGCAGACGGCGGGCGCCCATCGGCAAGGGCGACACCCGCGACCAATGACGTTGCGGCGACGAGAGCGGCGGCGATTGTGAAGCGTCTCATGAACATACCTTTTGGGGCTATTGTTGACTAACGTCCTCATAAACGCGGCAAGACCACATTTTGTTCAATCGCGCGGCAGCCGACACACCGCCATTTGCGATGACCGCTGCTCAAATCAGACTGGAAAATTAACGGTGCACGTCGCGGCTATGGCGCCGATTGAAATTCTGCCGCTCGCGAAATTCAATATCCGGGGGACGGGAGGAGCCGGTATCGCACCAGGGATTGCCGTAGTACCCGTAAAATCCGTTGATCGGCGTGCAGTCCCGCTTAACTTCGGGAACATGCCGGCGCTTGGCCGTGTGAGAGTGGGCCGACGCCGGCAGACAAATCACCGGCATCAGACCCGCAGCCAAAATTGCAATAAATACGCGAGGCATCTGACGCTTGTCCTATCGGGCTCGCCAAGAACCTCGTCTCGTGAACGAGACGAAGCCGATGGCATTTCCCGCACATAGGTATTGCCCGGCGCCGTCACCAGCACCAACCAGCTTCGCGACGCTCATCGTCACTTATGTCTCAGGGCAACCGGCCAAAGCTGAAGAGACCATAGAGCCACGCCGCCACGGCTCCGAAGCCCGCCGAGATGCACAGGATCGGGACGATGACGCTGACGTCACCTTGAGCCAGCGGAAACGGCTGGTGCGCCAGATACGGCACCACCGTAAACGCGCTGATGAGACCCGGTCCGAACAGGCCCAGGATGGCGCCGCGAATAGTCATCATGCCTTCCGGCTTCCAGCCGAGGATCAGCCCGAAAAGTGCGCCCCAAAGGCCGCCCGTGATGGCATTCCCGACCAGCCACGGCAATTCCACCTCCGGGAAGATAAGGCTGCGTACCGGCACCATGCTCCACGGCTCGGCATTCCAGCCGGTCCAGTAGTTCACGAATAGCCAGCTGATGAATTCATAGGCCGTGACGGACGCAATCGCGCCGGCGATGAACCCCACCACGATGCTTTTCAGCGCATTCATATGATCCCCCTTTTCCGAGCATCCCCGGATCATTCAGGCAATCTTGCTACCCTGCCGCGACCAATTATTCCATCTCCCATGCTCAATTTGCAGACTCTGGCGCAATACCTGTCAGCACCGGGCAACTCTTAGGCTCGCCCGGGATACACGCTGCCATATTCTTGCCCACGACATCGGGTTTTCAGCGTGCGCCGCACAATGATCCTTCGACGTCGTTATCCGACGGGGGCAGCTCGACTTAACCGAGATCTTGGGCGCGGCTTAGGAAAGCTGGCGCTCGCGGCTTCCTCTCATTCCATCAGACGCCTCACGCGAGGATGCGGCTCGCGGTGCTCCACTTTTCGGACAAGTGGCCTGGCGTCGTTTGGCTTTCAAACATCAACCAAACTATGAGGACTTCCCATGAGTAAGGGATCAATTGTTGTGCTTTCTCTTGTACTTGCCGCATTTTTGCCGGCGACGGCCGATGCCAGGGGCTCGCATCGTTCGGGCGGCACGTCGGTAACCTGCCTGACTTGGGAGGCTCGCGCGCTTCTCAATCGCATTCGCGCCAAATTTGGAAACGTCCAGATTGTCTCGACCTGCCGTCCGGGTGCGAAAATCGCGGGCACCAACTACCCTTCGAAGCATGCTTCCGGCCGTGCCATCGATTTCCGCGTGCCGGGACATAAAGGCCAAGTGGTCCAATGGCTCATCGCCCACCATCACAACGGCGGCGTCATGACCTACAGCGACATGGACCACATTCACGTCGACATCGGTCCGCATTTCGTCGCTCTGAACCGTCCGAGCGGACGCACATAAGTCGCACACGAGAAATGGGGGGCGAGCGCGGGGCGCTCGCCGTCTCTCTTTACCCCCGCCTCTGATCTTGATAAACACCTCGAAACATCTGGAATTCCAAAGCCATTCGTGCCCTCCGGCAACCCCGGAAAGGCCTGCGGCGATCTTGCCTTTCTCTCGGGAGCAAGGCATATAGTCGCCATCGAACACGCCTTGGCTTACTCTTCGACAGCGCTACCGCCTGCCCTAAGACGTCTCCATCGCGCGATTTGATGGCCTCCGGTCATTCTGCCGGAGGACGCATGTATGCTTTGGAGGCATTGAATGTCGAACGGGACTGTGAAGTGGTTTAATGGTCAGAAGGGCTACGGCTTTATTCAACCGGAAGAAGGTGGCAACGACGTTTTCGTGCACATCTCTGCTGTTGAGCGCGCCGGACTTCAGTCGCTTCGCGAAGGCCAGAAGATCTACTTCGAAACCGAACGCGGCCGTAACGGCAAGATCGCAGCTGTGAATCTTCGTCCGCTCTAAGCGTTTCGAGACCACTCCACTCATGCGGGGAGCAGCTCGTCTGCTCCCCGCTTTTCATATCGGGCAACATCCGATATTCACACGACCAACGACGAAGGACGTTCGGAGATCGAATGGCGAAAGAAGAAATGCTCGAGTTCGAGGGCGTGGTGGATGAGGTGCTCCCCGATGCCCGCTGCCGCGTGAAGCTCGATAACGGGCACGAGGTCATCGCGTACACATCGGGGCGCATGAAGAAGAACCGTATCCGCATTCTCGCGGGAGATCGGGTAACCGTTGAAATGACGCCCTACGACTTGACCAAGGGGCGCATCAACTTCCGTCACAAGGACACTCGTCCCGGACAGGGAAGCGGCGATTTCGCCGGAGGATCGCGGCCGGGCGGCCCGCCACGTCGCGGCGGTCGCTGAACGATCGAGACGCACGGCCAGTCCACGGCCGTCGTCGGATCGGCGACCATCACGCTGTTTGAGAAACGTCCGCAGCGCGTTTCCTGTGATCGGCACCGAGCTGCCGCGCCACCCAGACCCAGACAAGAACCAACGGCAGCGCCACCGCGCCCATTGAGCTCGCCGCAAATCCGAGCCCGCCGCTGAGGCTGGAATAAAGCCAGCCCGACGCCGCATCGCCACCACGAAAAACAACCGTGTCGATGAAGTTCTGAACCTTGTATTTCTCGTCCGGCGTCGCCAGCGTATAGATCACCTTGATCGCCGGATTGGCGAGCGAGAAAGCGGCGATACGCTCCGCGACCATCACGGCCGCAACGACCCATAGCGCCGCGTCGAAGCTCAACAGAAGCGTGCCGACCGCTGCCGTGACAGGAAGCGCCAGCAAGGCGATCGTCACGCCGAAACGGCGAAGCACGCGCGCCGTGCCGAAAACTTCGATCAGAAACGTCGCGATGCTGACCAGCAGATCGCGGCCCGAAAAGAACTCGACGCGCGCGGCGCTGTCGTGGATCGTCGAGGCGACGAGACGCGCCTGCTCCAGATAGAAGAACGTCCCGACGATATTCGCCAGGAAAACGAACAGCGCGATACGCGCGAAAAGCTGCGTCGTGAAAACCTTGATCGCGCCGTCCAGGATGCCACCGCCCGCCGCGTCGGACTCGGCGCCGCCCCCGGATTTCCGCGAGCGCACGATGAAGCCCGCTGCCACCGAAGCCGCGAGCAGAAATGCCGAAACGAGCAGCAGATCGACGGGTGCCAAAACTCTGATGAACCCCTGAGTCAGCAGCGGCCCCATGAGCGCCCCGGCGGTGCCGCCCGCTGAAATGAAGCCGTAGAGGCGCTTTGCTTCTCCATGCGACCACAGCTCCGACATCAGGCTCCAGAACAGCGAGACGACGAAGAGATTGAAAACGCTGGCCCAAACGAAAAATGTTCCGGCGACCCAGACATTTCTGCTGTCCGTTCGCATGGCCAGCCAGAAGCCGACGAGGTTGAGCACGAAGAAGATGTAAATCGACGGGAGAACCAGCCGGCGCGGAAAGCGCGTGGCGACAAAACCGAAAAGCGGCACCAGCACGATCATCACAAGGAAAACGACCGTGAAGAGCTGATGCAGGGCATCCTTGCCCAGCGTCACCCCAATCTCGTCCCGCACTGGCCTAACGATGTAGTAGGCCGATAACAGCGTGAAAAACATCGCGAAAGACGCCAGCAGCGCCGCGATCTCGCCGGGCTCCACATTGACAAAACGCCGCAACCATTGGGCCGAAGACGGCGTCGGCGCGGGATTCTGCGTTGTCATGGGAAGCCCCGGTACGGGATTTGCAGAGAAAGTTGGCGCAAAATGAGTGGCTACACTGAACCTAAGGTCCGGCTCAACCGTTCAAATTCGGCGTTCAATTTGTGCGGCGCGGCAGAGTCGCAGCGCACTAGTGTTCCGGCGGGAACTGTACCTTTCCTGCATGTCCCGCAGAATCAATGGGTAAACAAATGCTTTCTGGATTGTGGCACAATACAATCGTTCTATACTAATGCAATGCAGCAACAACATGCTGCTTTGCGAGCTGGAGACGACCGTAAAAATCCGACGGAAAAACAAGGGATTCGCAGCGATATGAACTATTACGCCTATGAAATGGCCCACGCGTTCATGTCCCCCGTCCGATTCGGTGTTCAAGCTCTGCGTCACACGCTCGGATGGCCGCTGAACCCGATGAGTTACACTCTGGCCGGCAAGAATATGCTTGCGGCCTGTGAAGTGTTCGAAAATCTGACTCGCCGTTACGGCAAACCCGACTTCGGCATTGAACACGTCTCAATGGATGGTGTGAAAGTGCCCGTCCAAGAGGAAGTGGCCCTCTCCAAGCCGTTCTGTCAGCTTCTGCATTTCGCCCGCGACGAGGCGGTGGCCGGCAAGCGCCACGACCCCAAAGTCCTGATCGTCGCGCCGATGTCCGGCCATTACGCCACGCTGTTGCGCGGAACCGTCGAGGCCATGCTCCCGGAGCATGACGTCTACATCACCGACTGGATCGACGCCCGCGACGTGCCAATCGCCGCCGGGCGTTTCGACTTCGACGATTTCGTCGAATACCTCATGGAATTCATTCGCTTCGTCGGCGACAACACGCATGTCATGGCGGTGTGCCAGCCTGCGGTTCCCGCCCTCGTCGCCACGGCATTGATGGCGGCTCGGGATGAGCCGAAGCAACCGGCCTCACTTGTGCTGATGGGTGGTCCGATCGACACCCGCCGCAATCCGACGAAGGTCAACGATCTCGCCGCCCAAAGATCAATTGCGTGGTTCGAGCAGAACGTCATCTCGACCGTGCCGTTTCCGCACGCCGGCTTCATGCGGCCCGTCTATCCGGGGTTCATGCAGCTCACCGGCTTCATGACGATGAATCTCGAACGTCACATGAACGCCCACGTCGATCTCTTCAACAATCTGGTCAAGGGCGATTGCGATAGCGTCCATCAGCACCAGAACTTCTATGAAGAATATCTCTCGGTGATGGACCTGACCGCCGAGTTCTATCTGCAGACCGTGCAGGCCGTCTTCCAGGATCATCTGCTCCCAGACAAAAAGATGGTGCACCGAAACGAGCTCGTCGATTGTTCGAAGATCACAAAAACCGCGCTGATGACCGTCGAGGGTGAGCGCGACGACATATGTGGGCTCGGACAGACCGAAGCCGCGCACGACCTCTGCACATCGATTCCCGCCGACGAAAAAGTCCATTACGTGCAGGCCGGCGTCGGTCACTATGGCGTCTTCAACGGCACGCGCTGGCGCACCGAGATTCAGCCGCGCATCCGCGAGTTTATCCGCTCGGCCAACTACAAGCGGATGACGGGCGGCGAAGATACGCACAGTTCTCGTCCGTATCGCGCACAGAAGGTCTCGCCGGAACGCGCCCCCGACTGGCGCAAGAAATCGGCGGCCCTAAATAACGTCAACGGCAAGCACACGCCGGCGACCGTCAGCGAGTAACCCCGCCAAGGCCACTCCCCATACGCCGAACAAGCACGCCTCAGTGCGCCTCATCCCAGTTGTTGGCGGCTTTCGCATCAACGTGAATCGGCACTGAGAGTTTGACGGCCGGCTCCGCAGCCGTTTCCATCACCCGGCACGCTGCTTTAATCAGAGCCGGAGCATCGCGCTCGGCAACCTCGAAAACAAGTTCGTCGTGCACCTGCAGAAGCATCCGCGCCGATGGCAGCTTCGCGTCGGCGAGCGCTCCCGGCATACGGATCATCGCCCGGCGAATGATATCGGCAGCCGAACCCTGGATCGGTGCATTGATCGCCGCACGCTCGAGGAAGCCGCGCATCGACGGATTTTTCGTATTGATCTCCGGGTAGTGGATGCGCCGCCCGAAAATCGTTTCCACGTATCCATGCGCGTGCGCCTGCTTCTTCGTTTCATCCATGTAGTCGCGAATGCCGGGAAACCGCAGAAAATACGTCTTGATATAATCTCCGGCCTCTTCGCGGCTGATGCCGAGCTGATTGGCAAGGCCGAAAGCGGAGATACCGTAGATGATGCCGAAGTTGATCGCCTTGGCGCGGCGGCGTACATCCGGCGGCATATCCTTCACCGGTACGCCGAACATTTCCGACGCTGTCATCGCGTGAATATCGAGACCCTGCGCGAATGCGGTCTTGAGTTGCGGAATATCGGCAACGTGCGCCAGCACCCGGAGTTCGATCTGCGAATAGTCGGCGGAAACGAGCGTCATTCCCTTCTCCGCAATGAATGCCGTGCGAATCTCGCGGCCTTCCTTCGTACGGATCGGAATGTTCTGGAGATTGGGATCGGACGACGCAAGACGGCCCGTCGTCGTCGCTCCCAGCGCGTAGCTCGTATGAATGCGTCCCGTCCGCGCGTTGATGTAGGCAGGCAGCGCATCCGTGTACGTTGATTTGAGTTTCGTCATCTGCCGCCATTCGAGCATCGTATTGATCAGGCGGCGCGCGTCTCCATGCACGTCTTCGTTCGCAGCAAGTTCATCGAGCAGGTTGGCCCGTGTTTCCCATTGTCCGCTCTTCGTCTTCTTGCCACCCGGCAACTTCAAGCGGTCAAACAGCAGTTCGCCGAGTTGCTTCGGCGAGCCGAGATTGAACTTGTGCCCGACGAGCCCGTTGATTTCTTCTTCGAGTCGTACCGTCCGTTGCGCGAAGGCGCTCGAAAGCCGCGAAAGAATATCGCGATCGACCTTGATGCCCGCATTCTCCATCGCGACGATAACAGAAACCAGCGGCCGCTCCAACGTCTCGTAGACCGCCGTCATCCGTTCCGCCGCGAGACGCGGTTTCAACGCCATCCAGAGCCGCATGGTGACATCGGCGTCTTCCGCCGCGTATTCGGTCGCCTTGTCGAGCGGCATCGCCGCGAACGTCTTGTCCGACTTCTTGGCTCCCGGCGCGTGGCCCATCGCCTGTGCAAACGTCATGCAGTTATGGCCGAGATGGCGCTCGGCCAGCGCGTCCATGCCATGCTGCCCCCGCCCACCGTCGAGTGCATACGACAGCAGCATCGTGTCATCGAACGGCGCAACATCGATCCCGCGCTGCTTCATCACGAGCAGATCGTACTTGATGTTCTGCCCGATCTTCAGAACCGACGCATCCTCCAGCAGCGGACGCAATAACTCCAACACCTCTGCGCCATCGAGCTGAGTTGGACGATTGTCGTCGCCGCCGAAAAGATCGCCACTCGGCCCGGTATGACCGAGAGGGATATAGCAAGCCTCGCCCGGCGACACGGCAAGCGACAGCCCGACAAGATCGGCCTCGATGGCGTCGAGATCCGTCGTCTCCGTATCGAACGCGACACGACCGGCTTCCGTAGCGCGCCGGATCCAATGCTCGAGACGCGCTCGCGTCGTCACCATCTCGTATTTGCTGCGGTCTATTGGCTGCGCACGCGCGATCGCGGCGCCGGCAGCAACAGCGGCGGCCGGAGACGCTTCCTCCGGCGCACTTTCCTCCAGGGCTTCCAGATCGCTGGTCTTCGCACCCGCATTGGCTTTGACGCTCACACCGACGGAAACCGCCAGCGGCGGTGGCGCCTCTGCGCCGAGCCCTTCGGCGATCCGCTTGGTCAAAGTGTTGAATTCCATCGTACGCAAGAAGCCGAGCAAGGCTTCGGCGCGCGGCTCCTGTACGCCGAACAAATCGATCCCGGTTTCGAGCGTAACGTCGTCCTTGAGCAGCACCAGGCGGCGCGAAATCCGCGCCTGCTCGGCAAATTCGATGAGCTTCTCGCGACGCTTCGGCTGTTTGATTTCTCCGGCGCGCGACAACAGCGTTTCGAGATCCCCATAAGCGCCGATCAGTTCGGCTGCGGTCTTGACGCCAATGCCGGGCACGCCGGGCACGTTGTCGACTGAATCGCCCGCCAGGGCCTGCACATCGACAACTTTCTCAGGACTAACGCCAAACTTCTCGAAGACCTCGTCGGGACCGATGCGCTTCGATTTCATACCGTCGAACATCGTGATGCCCGGCCGCACGAGCTGCATCAAATCCTTATCGGACGAAACGATCGTGACGTCGGCGCCGGCATCGACCGCGTGCTTCGCGTAAGTCGCAATAAGATCGTCGGCTTCATACATGTCGAGTTCGACGCACGCGACGTTGAACGCTCTGACCGCATCACGAATGAGCGGAAACTGCGGGACGAGTTCTTCCGGCGGCGGCGGACGCTGCGCTTTGTACTTGGGATAAATCTCGTTGCGAAACGTCTCCCGTCCCGCATCGAAAATCACGCCCATGTGGGTCGGTGCTTCGGAAGCTTTCGTTTCCCGCAGCAGTTTCCAAAGCATCTGGCAAAAGCCGTGCACCGCCCCCACCGGCAAGCCGTCGGAAGGCCGTGTCAAAGGCGGCAATGCGTGGAAAGCGCGAAAGATGTAGCCCGACCCGTCGATCAAGTACACGTGGCTGCCTTTGCCGACAGGGACGGCCTCGGCGATCTCGGAAGATTGTTCGGCTTGCGCCTGCTGTATGGTCGATTTGTTCGTCATGGCGCCGCACTATAGGGCGATCGGCTGGCGTGACCAGCGGGTCTTGGAAGCTACGTTCTCGTGCGGCCAAAAATCCGCGAAATCGGTCCTTCCGGCCAAAATCCCACACTACCGAATCATTCCGCCCGTTGCGTGCCCGCTCCGTTGACAGCGCACGAGGCGGCATGGCTGATCTCACACTGACGAATAGGATCTGCTGGCTGCCGTCATAACATCGCTCGATGAACACGGGCGGCAGGCGGGCGTAACGTGAGGGAAGTTTGTCATGCACGCTAAAGGAAAGTTGATTGCCGTGCTCGTCGCCGCGTCGTCGGCCGCGGGACTGGGCTCTGTCGACGCCAATGCCTTGCCGCGCTGCCGTGCCCCCGTCGAGGCCTCCGCCACCGCGACCGGCATCCTGGGTGCCGGGTCCGCCAAGGCCCGAACCGAAGCCCGCGCACACTGGAAAGCAACCGTCGCCCGGCTTTATGGCCCACGCTATGCTGATTTCCGAAACGCCCGGAACCGGCAATGGGATTGCAAGAAAGGCGCAATCCTGCTGGCCAAATGCGTCGTCGTCGCGAGTCCCTGCCGCTACTAGAATTGCAGAGCCACAAACATCCGTTCGCGCCCGCTCGGGTGAGGCGCTGAGCCTCACCCCACGGGACCGCATTTCGCCCCGGCGTATCAAGCAAGCCTATTTGCTAGAGACGCAGGAATGGGCTATCAGTCTCGCCTCTTTAGCACCCGTAGCTCAGCTGGATAGAGTGCTGCCCTCCGAAGGCAGAGGTCGTAGGTTCGAATCCTACCGGGTGCGCCATTCAAAAAGCTCAATTAATTCGGCCTTTCGAGCAGCACCGTACCGGACGGAGATGAGAACTCTTCGTCAGAATACCGGCCCGGTCCGTAATTCGCGTCCAATGTGTCTCGTCGCTGTGTCGGCATATAAGCGGACACGGAATCAATCTTGTTCGAACGACGCTTCTGACCCAATGTAGGCACTTGCTTCGACGGGGGTAAGCTCCAGCGTTAACGAACTCAAATTAGATAATCGTGCGCGAGTTTTCACCGTGGTGCAATCCAGCATCAGGAGAGCCCTACGATTGTGAGTGCTATCTGGCCGTTTCACTGACGCATCGATGGCTGTGACAGCTTCAGTGCGCACTAAATTGCTGTTCTGAAATTAAGATGATGAAGACAGTCCTCGCCCATTCCCAATAAATCGCCGCAATAAAACATTCTGACGTTGAGGGAGTTTGACCATGTCTACATGCGCGCCCGCCGACGAGATTTCAGAGCCGACCTTCGGTTGCATTTGTCATAATCCGGCCTTTGCCCGGCTCAATGCAATGATGACGCAAAAGTTCTCCCGCCGCTCGTTTCTGTCCGGTTCTGCAGCAATCGCTGGTGCGATGGCCTTCTGGCCCAAGGAGGCATCTGCCGGGATCCCCGATGCGCCGCAGAAGCCTATTGTATTCACCAATATCAGGTTGTTCGACGGCAAGTCGGCAAAGCTTATCGAGGGCAAGCGTGTCCTCGTCGAAGCAAACAAGGTCAAGGCTATCGAAGCTATGGGCGATCCGATTGCCGAAGGCATCGAGGTCTTTGATTGCGGCGGACGCACGTTGATGCCCGGCCTCATCGACGCGCACTGGCACACCATGATGGTCGGGATCGGTTTCAACGATTTGATGACCGCTGACACGGGTTATATCAATCTCGTGGCTGCAGACGCAGCTGCTAAGACGCTGATGCGCGGCTTCACGACCGTCCGCGATATGGCCGGTCCATCCTTTGGCCTGAAGCGCGCAATCGACAGCGGCCTGACCGTCGGCCCGCGTATTTTTCCCTCGGGCGCAATTATTTCGCAAACCTCCGGGCACGGCGACTACCGTATGCTCTACGAAGTGCCGGCGGCAATTGACGCTTCCTTGAGCCGTGGCGAAAGTCTGAATGCCGGCATAATTGCCGATGGATCGGATCAAGTCATGAAGCGCGTCCGCGAACAGCTGATGCTGGGCGCCAGCCAAATCAAGTTGGCTGCCGGCGGCGGCGTCGCCTCGAATTACGATCCGATTGACGTCTCCCAATATACAGAAGCCGAGTTCCGCGCCGCTGTCGACTGCGCCGAGAATTGGGGCACCTACGTCGCCGTTCACGCCTATACGCCACGCGCCATACAGACATCCCTACGCGGGGGCGTGCGATGCATCGAGCACGGTCAATTGATGAATGACGAAACGGCCAGGATGATCGCGGACAAGGGTGCGTGGCTCAGCTCCCAACCGTTCCTTGACGACGAGGACGCCAACCCTCAGCCAGAAGGCTCGATCAATCGCGCCAAGCAGTTGCAGGTATCTGAGGGCACAAACACCGCCTATGAGTTCGCCAAGAAATACAAGATCAAGACTGCCTGGGGCACCGACACGCTGTTCGACCCCGGTCTGGCAACGAAGCAGGGCAAGCAACTTGCAAAGATGACGCGCTGGTATAGCGCCGATGAAGTTCTGATAACAGCGACCAGCACCAATGCAGAGCTGTTGGCTATGTGCGGGCAGCGCAATCCCTACAACGGCAAACTGGGAGTGATCGAATCGGGGGCGTTTGCGGATTTGCTTATCATCGATGGCGATCCCATCGCGAACATCAAATTGATTGCCGATCCCGACAAGAATCTCAAATTGATTATGAAGGACGGGCGGATCTACAAAAATTCCTTACCCGCCTAATGAGCAAGCTTTAACCAGCGGCCAGCTTGACCACTCTCGACTTCAGCTCCGCGAACGGGTTCACTTCGAGCTGGAGAACCCGCATTGCTTCTGTTCCATCTCGATCTGCTTCGTGATGCGGATGGCGTTCTGCGCGTAGGCCTCCGTCACGGAGCCGTGATTCACGGTCTTATCCTTCAACGGACTCACGCCTTCGCAGAGGTGGAAAACATGCGGAGTGTCGGTCTTCTTGGCTCCGCTTTCCGGCGCGATCCAGTACACGACATCTCGACCAGCAGGGTTGGCCGCATCCTTCGTCGCAGCCGCCACCGCGGCGGAGTCCCTGGCGATATCTTGCGCCTGGGCGGCGACCTCGGGCGAACAGGCAGTCGTCGGCTGTCCCGCCTTGATCTGGGTCGCGCAAGCGTTCATGTCCTGGGTGTACTGTTCGACCGACGGCGGATTGTAGCTAACCCCCAACGCCGTCGCGACCACGGCCAGCGCGGCGCCCACACCGCCGGCAATCTTCTTGCTCTGCGGGTCCAGATTCTTGTCGTTCAGAATTAGAAAAATCAGCGGCAGGAACGCGATCACTGTGATGATTGCGCCGAGCTGATTTTGGAAGAAGTACCTTGCCTTGTCGGATTCGCGAGCCGGATCATGCTGGTTGGCGGCCTTCCACAGCATGCTTCCGGCAATCGCGAAAATAGCGACCCCGACCAGGAGGCCGATCAGCAGCGGCAGATTTCCCTCGTCGAATTTGTGCCGGAAGAGCAGAACAATCGCAACGATCTCGCCGACAATGGCGACGAGCCAAGCGAGCGCCGCGAAAATGCGAAAGCGCGTGGCGGTGGACTTCTGATCCTTGGTCGCTTGCCAATCCTTGGTGACGTCGGGTCTTGCGGCAGGTTTGTCGTCGGTCATGACAGTTCTCTCCCGGTGTCGACGCTTTTGCACGGCGGACGTCAATCGGAAGCCTAGACCGCCTCGCGCAGCATCATTGCACGAACTTTGTGGCGACGGTGAATATCTTCAATTTTATCCAGTTAAAGCGTCTGAGAAGCGGCGCGCTGCTGCCGCAATGACCGCTTTTGACCCGAGCCTACACGTCGCGCGACACACCAAGAGTTCTATATACCCATTTCGGCTGCTTCGACGCTGTCCTTAAAGCTGAGAAGCAGGAAAGCAGCCGTCTTGGTCGAATTGTGAGTGATGGAGCTAATCGATGATGTGGTAACCGCCGTCGATATAGAGCGTTTCGCCGGTTATCAGCTTCGCTCCATCCATGCCGAGAAAGGCTACCGCAACGCCGACGTCATCGATCGAAACCAAACTTCGGCTCGGCGCTTTTGATTGTGCTTTTTGAAGAAGTTTGTCGAACGCCGTGATGCCCGATGCGGCGCGAGTCTTCAGCGGGCCGGGTGATATCGCGTGCACCCTGATGCCTTTCGGTCCCAATTCGGCGGCCAAGTATCGCGTTGCCGATTCAAGCGCGGCCTTCACTGGGCCCATCATGTTGTAATGCTCCACGACCATTTGCGAGCCGTAGTAGGTCATCGTGAATAACGTGCCGCCGGACGTCATAAGCGGCTCCGCAAGTTTGGCCATCCTGATAAACGACCAGCACGAAATCTCCATTGCGCGGAGAAATCCATCCTTCGAACAGTCGACGACGCGGCCCTGCAAGTCGTCCTTGGGAGCAAACGCAATGGAGTGCAGGCAGAGATCGAGCTTTCCCCACGTCTTCGCAATTTTTTCGAAAACGACCTCAAGCTGTCCTTCGTGCTGGAGATCGAGAGGCATGAAGATGGGTGCGCCGACCTCCTTGGCTAGAGGTTCAACGTGAGGTTTAGCTTTCTCGTTGAGATATGTGATCGCAATTTCTGCGCCGAAGGCGTGGAATGCCTTGGCACATCCCCAGGCTATGGATTGATCGTTTGCTATACCGGTAACGAGTGCCTTTTTACCTTTGAGCAGGTTCAGCGATGAAACATCGATCATGCCCGCATCTCCTTGGGCATTTCATGTTTTCGCAACATTTCGAGTGTGTGCCTTGCGATCATCAGCTCTTCGTCGGTCGGCACGACATAGCAGCCAACGCGCGATCCCTCCGAGGAGATGCGTAGCTCGTTTTTGGCATTGGCCGCTTCCGATAATTCAATGCCGAAGAAGGACAGGCGGTCGATTACGGCCTGACGGACCGCCGGCGCGTTTTCTCCAATTCCGGCGGTGAAGACCAAACCGTCGATTCCGCCTAATGCCGTCGCGAGCATCCCACCGAAAAGTGCGATGCGATACGCGAAGTAGTCGAGTGCCAGCTTGGCTCGTGGGTCGGCGCTGGTGAGCAAATCCCGGACATCGTTGCTGATGCCCGATAGGCCCCTGAGGCCGCAGTCGTGATAAAGGAAATGCTCGACGTGTTTAACGCTCATTCCCTTTTCATTCATGAGATAAAGCACGATGCCGGCATCGATTTGCCCTGGGCGCGTTCCCATCGGCAAACCGTCCAGAGCCGTAAATCCCATGCTGCTTTCAATACTCTTGCCCGCCAGCAGCGCACACATCGATGCGCCGCTTCCCAGATGAGCGACGACGACACGGCGGTCGGCAATCTCCGGAGCGACGTGTCGAAGCCTCGATGCGATATATTCATAGGACAACCCGTGAAAGCCGTAGCGGCGCACACCTTCTCGATAGAATCGATCGGGAATCGCATATCGGTCTGCAATTTCCGAATGATGCCGGTGAAAGGCGGTATCGAAGCACGCGACTTGCAACAGGTGCGGCTGCCGTTCCAGCACGATCCTTATGGGCGCGATATTGTTCGGTTGGTGGAGCGGTGCAAGCGGTACGAACCGCTGGAGTTGATCGAGGACCCACGAGTTGACCAGCGTCGGCTCGGTGAACTCGATCCCCCCGTGCACAACCCTATGTCCAATCGCAACCGGTAGCGTTCCAACATGCTCGCGCAAGAATACGACGAGCTTATCAAGTGCATGATGGAGTTCGCTGACTTCGTCAGTCTCCCAGGACTTATCGATTGCGCATTCGCCGTTCGCGTCGTTTGCAAATAGGCGCGGCCTCGTTCCAATGCCATCGATCTGGCCTTTAAGCCGTCGATCGAGTTGCTCTCCGGGCTTAATTGCAAACAGCTGAAATTTGATGCTCGAGCTGCCTGCATTGATAACCAGTATGGTATCAGCCATCGGTCAAGCTCTGATCGGAGCGTTAGCCCGTCTGCTGTAGGCGAGCAATTTCGCAATGGCGCAAGACGCCAAGCGTGTTCGAACGTTGTCGGCCCGCGACGTCAGAATGATCGGCACTCTCGCTCCGAGGACGATTCCAGCAGCGTCGGCGTTGGAGATGAATGTAAGATTTTTTGCGAGCATGTTACCCGCTTCCAAGTCCGGAACGACGAGGATTTGGGCATGTCCCGCGACCGTCGACTTAATGCCTTTGACGCGCGCTGCCGCTAAGCTGATGGCATTGTCGAACGCAAGTGGTCCATCCAGTTCTCCGCCGGTGATCTGACCGCGATCCGCCATCTTGCAAAGCGCGGCCGCTTCGATCGTCGACGGAATGGCGGTCGTGACGGTCTCGACGGCCGATAGAATCGCGACCTTGGGCTTGCCGAGACCTAAAGCTGCATAAAGATCGATTGCGTTCTGGACGATATCACGCTTCGCCATCAGATCCGGTGCAATGTTGACTGCGGCATCAGTCACAAACAACGTCTGGGAATGAGTGGGGACGTCCATGACAAACACGTGGCTAATTCGCCGCCCGGTACGAAGACCTGTCTCACGGCTCGTTACGGCGCCAAGCAGCTCATCGGAATGGAGGCTGCCTTTCATGAGCATTTCGGCTTTGCCGGCACGCACGATTTCAACGGCTTTCGCCGCCGCGGCGTGGCTATGAGGCACATCGACTATTTCGAGACCATCAAGGTTCAGATCGAGCGTCTTCGAAATCTCGATCAGCTTTTTCGCTGGCCCAACGAGTATCGGGTTTATCAGTCCGGCGTCCTTCGCCTCGATTGCACCACGTAGCGATGACTCGTCACAAGGCTGTGCGACGGCGGTTGGAAGTGGATCCAGACGCTGCGCTATCGCGACCAATCGCTCGTATTTTTCATGCCGATGAATTTTGGAGATGGTTGCTTCGGCCATAGCGTCTCTCCTTCGGAAGGTTCACCATGCGAGCGATAGAGAAACCTCTCCGGGCATACCGTCCGGAAAACTGACGATTTCGGCGTGAAGTTTGTAGCCGAGAGGCCGCAACTCTTTGTTGTAGAAATCGTACGCATCCTTAGCAAAGCCCGTCAGCGTCGTTGGCCACTCCGCGTCGGCGATATTGATCCGCCGTCCCCCATCGCTGCAGTAGCTTGAGGGGAAGGTGATGACCTCCAAATGATGATGGCCGTTTTGAGCGGCAATCCGTACTGCGTTGTTTATTCGCTCAACGGCTTCCGGCGCGACTTTGCGCGACATGAAAGCCTCGCGAAGTTCTCGCGCCTGCTGCTTTTTCTTTTCTTTTAGCTTCCGCTCCTGATCAACCTCTGCCATCTCCGCGTCAGAGCTAATCATCTTCAGGTCTTCGGGACGAAGGAGGCCGGGCATTTGCTATCTCCGTTTGTCTGCAACGGACGAAGCGCGACTCATATTAATGCGGCTTTTCTACTCTCGTGTTCCGGGAGGTCGAAATGGCCGCTTGCTTCGCGGGCATCGTTGCGACGTCTTCATTTTCAAACAGTGCTTCCACTTCCGCCAGGCGCGTGCGAGCAATTTTGCTATGAATTCCGACCAGTTCGATCATCCGATCGAGCTTGGCTTTCATTCTGGCCGCTAGCTCGGGGTCGGCCGCGAGCATCGCCGGAATGGCATCCACGGCGCGACGCTCATCAAGAAGCAGCATGAAAAACTGCTCGCGCAAAGTTTGTTTGAATGTCGCGAGGTTCAACCCTTTACCGGTCTCCTCTCGCATTCTCCGCAAAAGATTGAAGCCGCGTTCGTCCACGACTCCATCGGGCATCCTTATGTACAGCAATGCACGAATAACGGCTTCTCGCGGACCTCCCTCGGCGATCCCCCGTTTCAAATCTGCTATCTTTTGTTCGACAAGGGCGCGGTGTGCGGGGTCATCTCCCATTCTGCGATGCGGTTGTTCATCGGATGCCCTGAGACCAACCAGGGCCTGAAGAAATGGCGAGCCGTAAATCGCGTGAAACCACGCTTCTGCTGCATCGTCACGAACATCCCGGTAGGCGTCGAGCGTCGTGACCATCCAGTCGCTGAACCACTCCTGCATCTGCCAAAAGACGTTGTCTTTTGAAACGGGCCGTCGATTTTTCCGAAGCCTCGCCGCATCAGACATCAGGGGCTGGAACAGCGGGTTGGCGCTCGAGAAGAACTCATACTGCATTCGCAAAGGATGAAATCGGCGCATCCATTCGGCCGAACTCTCGTTCGCCCAGTTCCGCACCCAAGGCTGAACGAATGTGCGATAGAGACCGAGATTGATTTCGGAAACACGTGCAACGGTCGCAAACTCGCGGTCATCTTCGGCGCTATTGCTGCCGAGCGCGCGGATATCATCCATGCTGCGCGCTTCAAAGCGGACCAGATAGTCGCCCAAAATAAGATCCGCCGTAGGATCATCGGGGTCTTTGGGTGTCATAACCGCTTCGTACAGTCCAGGCGGCAACGCATCGATCAAGTCAATGTTGCTCGCGAACTGATCGTGCTCCTTCTTGGCGACGGACCCCGAGACGAAAATCCCAAGATGCCCAATCGATTCATGAACGGCATAGACGATCGTTTGCCCATGGGCCCGGATATCGTCGACGCTGCCGTAGAGTTCGAGGATCCAATCCAAAGCCTGCGCTGGCGGCGTGATGTTGTCGGCTTTTGAACAGAAGACCACGATCGGCGAGGCGATGTTGCGGAGATCGACGCGGGCTCCGTTCGCAGACCTCACAGACGCCGAGGAGAGCTTGTTCCCTACAAACAGTTCGTCGGCGATGAACTGCATTTCACAGGCGTTGAGTAGCACATGGCCACCCCACCATTGCTCAAATTCCAGATACCGCGGGACTTCGGAATCAATTTTGGAATAGAGGTTGTAGTGCTTGGACCAAAGCGTATTCGCGGGATTGAGATTCTCGAAATTCGAGACCAGCCACACTCCATCAAACTTGCCGTTCCCGACATCTCCAAGCAAAGCGGTTATCCAAGTACCACCGAGCAAGCCTGCGGTGTATCGCATCGGGTTTTGTTTCGACGTCCCGGCCCAATACGACAAAGGAGACCCTGCGACGATGATAGGACCAAAAAGCTCCGGTCGTGTGGCCGCGAGCATCATGACCGCCCAGCCTGCTTGGCAATTTCCGACCACGGCGGGCTTGCCATCGGCTTCCGGATGCAAACTAATCACGTGCTCGAGGAATAGGGCTTCCGCTTCAGCGATATCTTGAATGGTCTGATTGGGGACGGGATCAGGAAGAAAGCCGATGAAGTAACAGGGGTGGCCCGCCTTCATCGCTACGCCGATCTCGCTTTGCGGCTTGAAGCCTCCGATGCCCGGTCCATGCCCGGCTCTCGGATCGACAATCACAAAGGGACGTTTAAACTTATCCGGCTTCCTGCCATCGGGCGGAACGATGCGGACAAGGGCGTAATTTACAGGTTTCTTAAACTCACGTCCGTCAAGCAAAAGCTCGCAACCAAATTTCAAAACATGGGGCGCGATTTTGGCGGCATGTTCGTAATACCTGGAACTTCTTTGCTCCAAAGCGTCGAGAAACAGAATACCCCGCTGCCAAGCGTCAATTGAATAGGTCCATGCATCCTGCGCCAGCCCGAAAGGCCCCTGGACGCTCGTCGCGCTCGCCGCCGAAATTGCGGGTTCAGCCATATGCGACTACTCATAAAAATACTATCAGCACACATACTAAAAGGCGCCAGCATATGCCGAACTTGCTCAAAATCAAGCGACGAAACGCGACGAATGTTTCGATCCCTGCGCTTGATCGCGAACGCTCATACGCTTCAAACATTTGCTCCCCTAATGAACGAAGTTTGTTGTCCTTTGCTTTGCTTTCGGCTCCGCACGATCAATTGGCCCAACGTGCATACCTCAAGATCAACCGGGACGTCATCGAAGTGTCACGGCCGCCGCTAATCACGTTTTGCAATTCTATTGCTGTCCACAGTGCGTCGGCTCAATGTGGGAGAGAACTCCTGATCGATAGATACGCTGAGATCAGGGTCTGCTGATGGTATAGTCGCATGGCCGCTGACCCCGCCGCTTCGCCGGCATCCAAGAAAAGCGGGCTCTCCGTTCGCAATCATCAAGCGATCGGCCCGGCGTTGCTCGCTGGCGGCCGTGTCTCCGCATTTTGCGTCAGTAGCGATTTTGAATAACTCAGTTTGACTGAGGACGATAATGGAAAAAGATAAAGGCGCAGAAGCGCACGCTGATAACGATTCCTCACCCAACGCTAAACTCAAGCGCAAGAACTATGAGCGGGAACTCAAACGTCTCCACGTCGAGCTTGTTAAGTTGCAGGAATGGGTTCGGCACGAGGAGAAAAAAATTTGCATCTTGTTTGAAGGGCGTGACGGAGCCGGAAAGGGTGGAACCATAAAAGCCATAACGGCGAGAGTGAGTCCCAGAATTTTCCGAGTGATTGCGCTTCCCGCTCCCACCGAGCGGGAAAAATCCCAAATGTATATTCAGCGATATCTTCCATACCTTCCGGCGGGCGGAGAAATCGTGATTTTCGATCGCAGTTGGTACAATCGCGCAGGCGTTGAACGTGTCATGGAATTTTGCACGGACAAGCAGGCCGAACGATTTCTGAGAGCCGTCCCGGACGTCGAGAAAGCTATCATCGATTCTGGGGTCGTTCTGATCAAGTACTGGCTGGAAGTAAGCCCAGACGAACAGACGCGCCGGCTTGAGGATCGGATCGATGATGGCAGAAAAATCTGGAAGCTCTCGAAGATGGATTTGAAATCGTACACTCGCTGGGATGACTATTCGCGAGCACGGGACGAAATGTTTTCAGCAACAGATACGCCCTGGGCACCGTGGTACGTCGCGCGATCCGACGACAAAAGAAAAGCCCGTCTAAACATTATCGAACACCTCCTCAGCCGAATTCCTTATGCGGAAGTCAAACATGAGAAGGTCAAACTTCCAAAACGGCATGTTACAGCGGCTTCGGAGCGCGAAACTCACTCATTCAAATTTATTCCAGAACCGCATTAGACTCGACAAGCCGGACAAGGACACCTCCTTGGAGGGGTCGCAACGCTGGCTCGGTGATTTTTGAAAGATCGATCATTGTTCAATTAGACGGTCGCCTCCGAGATTGATCGCCAAAGATCAGCACGCAAACGGTCGACGCAATACATCATGCCCCACCTAACCCAGCCGGCCACCTCACAACTCACTTGGCGCTACAAACGTCTTTCGTTACGATAGTTCAAAAGGACTTGGTGCCGTGAACTACATCAAGAAGGCGGCCGGCATTCTTTTAGGCGCTGTGATTTTAGCGCTCATCATACTCGTTTGGGGCTTCGTGACCGGCGGCATCACGTTTTACGCGGAGAGGGCTTGGTGCTGGAGCGCCGGCTATCCCGCGGACTGCCATTTCCGGGGCGTTTGGAAATTTTTGGTTTGGTGCGTCGTCGGCGTAGTCGGCATTCTCATCGCCGGACTTCTCGTTGAAAGGTTCAGCAAAGAAAGAAATAACCATCGTTAGCTAGTCGCGTGAGAGAAACCACGCATAGTCGTAAAGTTTCTGCATCGGGTTTTCTCATCACCGTTTGGATCTGCACTTTTCGTTTCGTCGGCCACCATCCAACCTATGGGGTGCGAGTGAGGAGAGTGAGATGCGCATTCAAATCGGCGTAGCCGTCGCGCTTTTGCTGGCTGCTATGTCGTCTTATGCCCAACAGAATAACTCTCCGGACCGAGTTTCGGTTGGTGTCGTAGCCGCCGTACGCAAGCCAATCGCGAAATCGCTGGATTTCGTCGGGCGTGTCGAAGCCATCGACCGCGTCGAGATCAAGGCGCGGGTCACCGGTTATCTGGAAGCGGTCGAATTCAAAGAAGGAGACTTGGTTCAGGCCGGCGCATCACTTTACAAAATTGAGAGGGGGCTATTTCAGGCCGCAGTTGGAGAGGCGGCAGGCGCGCTCGACCGAAGTAAGGCCGCGAAAGTGTTGAGCGAAGTTCAATTGCAGCGTGCCGAAGAGTTGTACGCAAGAAATGTGGGTTCAGCCGTTGCCCGCGACCAGGCGCGTGCCGCCGATGAACAGGCCAAGGGCACAATTCTCATCGACCAGGCAAATCTCGACACGGCCAAGATCAACCTGGGCTACACCGACATTGTCGCTCCAGTAGCGGGAAAAATTGGTCGAACGAATGTCACCAAGGGCAACGTCGTGAGCCCCGAGAGCGGGCCTTTGACGGTAATCGTCAGCCAAGATCCCATGTACGTTACGTTTCCCGTAAGCCAGCGAGAATTCCTGCGTTTGCAGCAGACCGGGCAACAACTCGACGTCACCCAGCTGAAAGCTCGTTTGCGGTTCGCCGACCTCAGTAAGTACAGCGACGAAGGCACCGTCAATTTCGTCGACGTTACGGTCAATCGGACAACCGATACCGTGCTTGTTCGTGCGTCGTTCCCAAACCCGAACGGCGCACTCATCGACGGCCAGCTCGTCCACGTCTCGATTGAAGCCGGTAAGCCGATCGAAAAAGTCGTCATCCCACAATCGGCGCTCATCGCGGATCAGCAAGGGACGTACGTCTTTGTCGTAGACGACGGAAAAGCGGCGATCAGGAGGGTAAAGACCGGCGGTGAAAACGGTGGGACCGACATTGTCGTCGACGACGGCTTGAGCGGAGGCGAGCAGGTTATTGTCGATGGTTTGCAGAGCGTGCGCCCGGGAACTGCCGTAGTCGCAACACCTGTCCCTCAACTCCAGAATCGGAGTTGAGGGATGTTATCCTCTATCTTCGTCGACCGTCCGAGACTTGCCATCGTCATCGCGATCGTCACGACGATAGCTGGCTTGCTGGCGCTATACGCGATCCCGTTTGCTCAATACCCCGATATCGTGCCGCCGCAAGTACAGGTCACAACGACATATCCTGGGGCCAATTCGTCCGTTGTCGATACTTCGATCGCGCAACCCATCGAAGCGCAGGTCGTCGGCGTTGATAAAATGATTTATATGAAAAGCGTGAGTGGGGACGACGGCAGCTATACGCTGATTTGTTCATTCGAACTCGGCACCAATCCCGACATCAATACCGTCAATGTCAACAATCGGGTGCAAGTCGCGTTATCGAGCTTGCCGCCCGAGGTTCAGCGCCAGGGCGTGTCCGTCAAGAAGAAATCCTCGGCCCTGCTTGGCGTCGTGGCGCTCTACTCGCCCAAGCACACCCACGACCCGCTCTTTCTGTCCAACTACGTCACAATCAACCTGCTCGATCAAATCAAGAGCACACCGGGCGTTGGCGACGCCGTCCTTTGGGGACCGCAGGACTACGCTATGCGGGCGTGGGTCAAAACCGACAGATTGACCGGATTGGGACTGACGACCGGCGACGTCATCAACGCGATCCAGGCTCAAAACATTCAAGCTGCCGTCGGCCGGATAGGCGCGCGACCGATTTCAAACGAACAACAACTCCAACTCAACATCCAAACAAAGGGCCGCCTGAACACCATTGCAGATTTTGAGAAGATCGTTCTCCGGACCAACCCTGATGGCTCCGTGCTGCGGTTGGGTGACGTTGCACGCCTCGAACTGGGAGCCGCAAATCTGGATCGCGATACGTTATTCAACGGCGGGCCTGCCGCCGTTATCGCCATCTATCAGTCGCCCGGTGCCAACGCGATCACCACCTTGAAATCGGTGCGCACCAAACTTGAAACGGCCGAGAAGCGGTTTCCCGATGACATGGCTTGGAAGGTTACCTACGACCCGACACAATTCGTGACGGACACCATCCACGAGGTCCGAAAGACTCTCATCGAGGCTTTCATTCTTGTGGTGCTCGTCGTTTATCTCTTTCTAGGTAGTGTCCGCGCGACACTGATACCGACGCTCGCGGTGCCAGTCAGCTTGATCGGCACATTCATCGTGCTGTTGGCGATAGGATACTCGGCAAACACGGTCTCGCTGCTGGCAATTGTCTTGGCGATCGGAATTGTCGTCGACGACGCCATCGTCGTGGTCGAGAACGTCGAGCGCGTGATGGAAGAACATCCCGAGCTATCGCCGCCCGAGGCCACCAAACGAGCCATGGCCGAAATCACGGCTCCGATCATTGCCATAACGTTGGTTCTACTCTCCGTCTTTGTGCCCGTCGCCTTCATTCCCGGAATTTCCGGAGAGCTGTTTCGTCAGTTTGCAGTGACCATTGCCGTTGCGATGTTTTTGTCGGCAATCAACGCGCTCACGCTATCGCCCGCATTGTGCGGCATTCTTCTCAAACCCCATCATGGGCCGCGACGAGGACCGATCGGCGCGGTCATGCGAGCGATCGATCATGTGCGGGACGCCTACGGCGCAGCCGTCGCTCGCTTGTTGCGAGTTTCTCTGATTGGCCTGGCGTTAGTCGGCATCTCTCTCGCAGGCACCTATGGATTGGCCAAGGTAACGCCAACCGGTTTTCTCCCCGAGGACGATCAAGGTGCGTTGTTCGTGCTCGCACAGCTCCCCGGCGGCGCATCGGTCGGCCGCACGATTAACGTCGTCCGTCAGACGGAGGCCATTCTCAAGGGCGAAGCAGCCGTCCAGGACGTGACCTCAGTCATAGGGCTCAATTTTATTGATAACTACTCGCAGTCGAATGCTGCGTTCATGGTCGTGACGTTGAAACCGTTTGAGGAACGCAAGGATCGCTCGCTGGGCGTGCGTTCGTTGATCGAACGTCTCGGCCCCAAGCTGCGCGAGATCCCCGGAGGCACGGTCGTGCCGTTAGCGCCGCCTCCGATCATCGGCCTCGGATCTGGCGGTGGGTTCGCATATGTCCTTCAAGATCTTCGCGGAGGCGACCCGAAAGCATTGGCCCAGGTTTTGCGCGGCTTACTCGTCGCCGCCAACCAGGATCCCAAACTGGACCGCGTATTCAGCACCTTCTCGGCAACCAACCCCTCGCTCTATCTCGATATCGATCGCGACAAAGCGCAGATTTTAGGTGTTCGGCTCAACGATGTTTTTCAAGCGTTGCAGGCGTCGCTCGGTGGATATTTCGTCAACAACATGAATCTGTACGGCCGTACTTGGCAGGTCCAAGTCCAAGCGGATGCCACAGACCGCACGAGCATCGACGATCTCTATCGGATCAACGTGCGCAACGACAAAGGCCAGATGATTCCGATGCGAAGCCTGGTCGAGGTCCGAACGGTCGTTGGTCCCCCGTCAATCATTCGCTACAACAACCTGCGTGCCGTGACGGTCCAAGGCGCGCCCGCAGCGGGCGTGTCGTCTGGTCAAGCGCTGACGGCAATGGAGGCCGTTGCTGCCCGCACTTTACCCGATGGTTATGCCGGTGAATGGACCGATACGGCGTTCCAAGAGAAGCGAGCCGAGGGCAAAACGGCGCTCATCCTCGGCTTTGCGTTACTCTTTGCGTATCTTTTCCTGGTGGCTCTCTATGAAAGCTGGACGATCCCGGTCCCAGTGCTTCTGTCCGTTAGTGTCGGCGTATTCGGTGCATTCGCCGCAATTAAGCTCGCTGGTCTGACCTTAGATCTCTATGGGCAGATCGGGATGGTCGTCCTGATCGGTCTCGCGGCGAAGAACGGCATATTGATCGTCGAGTTTGCGAAGGAACAACGCGAGCGCGGCGTCGAACTCAATGAAGCCGCCACGGAAGGCAGCCGTTTACGTTTCCGCCCGGTGATGATGACGTCTTTTGCATTCATTCTCGGGCTGCTTCCTCTCGTCGTCGCAGTTGGAGCTTCCGAACTCGCCCGTCGCAATGTCGGAACACCCGTTTTCGGCGGAATGATATTCGCATCCTTCATCGGCATATTCGCGATCCCGCCTCTTTACGTCACCTTCCAAGCCATACGCGAGAAATTTAGGCCTTCAACTCGCCCTGTGGCTCGCCCGGAGCAGGAGCTGGCTACACATTAAGAAACTGATCAGGTACCCGCTAAATACGAGAACTCTTCTCCGGGATAATCGGTGTTAGCGACCTGTGTCCGCATTCGACACCAGCAAACATGAGGTTGATGCAGTGGGAAAGATGCCGGTAGTTGATTCAAATTTGCAGACGCCCGTCGGGACGACGTTCAGGAACCTTGCATCAAGCATGCGCTGAGTGCACCAGAGCTTCGAGCAGTCCGGCGGCGTCTAATTCCAAAGTAATCGCCACTCGCGAGACATTTGAATGAATGGCATTGAGCGCGACGTACCCAATTTCTGGATCAGTGCCGCGGTCCGATGGGCGATGTTCTTCGCTCTCTGGATTGTTCTAACGCTAGGTCATTGGAGTGATCTGGCCGTTGGCTTTTTCGCAGCGATTGTGGCCACCTCGATCAGCATGTCCCTCATGCCGCCGGGCTCCGCGCGTCCATCTTTGCTGCCGATACTGAAGTTCATGCTGCATTTCTTTCATCAATCCGTCATCGCAGGCCTCGATGTTGCAAGGCGCGCTTTTAGTCGGCGGCTTCCACTGCATCCGGGATATGTTCAGTTTCGTTGTCCGCTTACGGCCGGACCTGCCCGAAGCGCCTTCTGCGCGCTTTCAAGTCTTTTGCCCGGCACCGTCCCAGTCAGATCAGATGCTGCCGGCAACATTCTCGTTCATTGCCTTGATACGCGTCAGCCGGTTGTGGAGCAGCTTTGCGAGGACGCCAGTCTTTTTCGCAAGGCGATTGGAGCGACGCAAAACGATGGATAGCTTTCTTTTCGCGGTTGCGGCTTTCGTATTGGGCCTTCTGATTACGGGACTCATTTGCGTTCTGAAAGCGCCGACGTTGGCGGATCGGATGATGTCGGCCCAGCTTCTGGGAACCAGCGGCATTGCGGCGCTTCTGTTGATCGCGACCGCTGTTGGCGAACCGGCCATCGTAGATGTTGCGCTTGCACTCGCATTGCTTGCCGCCTTCGCCTCGATCGCATTCGTTACAAGTTCGGGTGATCGGCAGTAGTCGGGAGAGACACGCAATGACGTTGATCTTGGCGCGGGACGTCTTCACCATCTCAATGGTCAGCTTCGGTGCTTTCTTTTTTCTCGCCGGTACGGTCGGCCTCCTGCGATTTCCCGATACGTTGACGCGCCTGCACGCGCTAACGAAAGCCGATAATCTTGGGCTCGGCCTCGTGGCGCTCGGTTTGTTGCCTTGGACTGATGGCATCCTTGGCGCCCTCAAAATTTTGAGCGTTTGGATTCTCGTCCAATTCGCCGGATCGACGGTTGCCCAGCTCATTGCCCGGCGGGCACAACAGGAGAGGCCGCGAGCATGACGGTCTCCGTTGTCGTCGATGTTGGCTTGGCCATTCTGGCCTTGTTCGTCGCCGGCTGGATTATCGCCGTTCGGGACGCATTCGCTGCTGTCATTGGGTTCGTCGTTTACGGGCTGCTTTTGTCCCTCGTCTGGGTCCGGCTATGGGCCATCGACATTGCACTAACCGAAGTCGCTATCGGCAGCGGAGTGACCGGAGCATTATTGCTGCGTGCGATTTCGCAAATATCGATCGCGAATAGCGAACCTCCGGCGAAAGGCACATTTCGTTTATCGGCGGCAATTTTCTGCGCCTCGATTTCGCTCGCCATTGCGGTGGCTATTTTCGCTCTTCCGGAACCGCCCCCGACGCTTGCTCCTGAAGCCTCGTCTGGACTTCCGGCGGTCGGCGTCGGCAATCCGGTCACGGCCGTTCTTCTCGCTTATCGAGCCTTCGATACGTTTCTGGAGAAAGTCGTCCTGCTGTTGGCGCTTGTCGGCGTCTGGTCGTTATCGGCCGATCGTGACTGGGGTGGCGCGCCTGTTCTTTGGCGCTATTCCGACCCGGACGGTGTGCTGAAATTTCTGGCGCAGACCCTGGCGCCGATCGGTGTCCTGGTTGCCATCTATATGCTGTGGAACGGGGCTGATCATCCGGGCGGCGCTTTTCAGGCGAGCGCCATGCTGGCTGCGATGTGGATGTTGATTATCGTTGGGAGATTCACGCACCTCCCTAAAACCAACGACGAGCGTCTACGGCTGACACTTGTTTCCGGCGCGGCGGCTTTTCTTTTGCTCGGACTCGTCGGCTTCGGCATTGCCGGGTCGTTCCTCGCCTATCCGCCCGCGTACGCCAAGGCGCTGATCGTGGCCGTCGAAATTCCCATGACGATTGCGGTCGCCGCGACGCTGGTGATGCTGGTTGCCGGCCCATCGCAGAAAGGAGGATGACCATGACCTCCGCGACGCTATTCGGATTGTGCGGGGCAGCGCTGATCGGCCTGGGCCTGTTCGGGCTCCTGACCGACCCGCATCCGCTGCGAAAGATTCTTGGCTTCAATCTTCTCGGCGGCGGTGTGTTTCTCGTGTTCGGCGTCGTTGCGCGCAGAGGAGCTGCCGCCGGCTTTTATGGCGATCCCGTACCGCAGGCGCTGGTCATCACGGGTATCGTCGTCGCGTTTTCGGCGACCGCCCTCGCCGTCGCCCTCGTGCTCAGGCTCTACCAGGTGTCCGGCGGCCTATCGCTGACACCGCAATCCTCGGAGCAACCGCATTCGGATGGAGCCGAGGGATGATCGCCGATGCCGCTAGCAGTTTAAGCGGCACGAGCACGGGCGGATACCTGCTGGTTCTTGCTATCGTTGTGCCCGTCGGTGGAGTGCTGCTTGCTGCGGCATTGGGTAGGCGCAATGCTGAACGCACAGCATTTGCATCCATTGCAGCGGGGCTGGTTGTTGGAATTGCAATCCTGTCCGATGTCAATATGACGTCCCGTCCGTTAGCGTATGCTTTAGGGAATTGGGCGCCGCCGCTTGGAATCACGCTACGCGCGGATGGCATTTCGGCTGTGATGCTGGTCACGACCGCGCTCATCATCGCTGCGACCGCCATTTATGCGCGCACCAACTTCGCGACACCGCCTGATGTGCTTGAGGCGCGCACTCCATATGTTTTTTGGGTGCTTCTGCTCGCGGTATGGGGTGCACTCAATACGGTGTTTCTCGGCAGCGACCTCTTCAATCTTTACGTCGCCCTGGAACTGCTCACATTCGCCGCCGTGCCGCTAGTTTCGCTGTCGGGGCGCGCAGATGCCATTGCGGCTGCGTTGCGCTATCTGCTGTTTGCTCTTGCAGGATCGGTTTTTTATCTGCTCGGCGTTGGTCTTCTCTACGGCGCTTACGGTACGCTCGACATCGTGCTTCTGCACCAGCGAGTACAGCCCGAGCCTGCCGTCTGGCTGGCGGTCGCGCTGATGACGGCTGGATTGCTCGCCAAGACCGCGCTTTTTCCCTTGCACTTCTGGCTGCCGTCGGCACACGCAAGCGCGCCACCCGCCGCGAGCGCGATCCTCTCCGCGCTGGTCGTGAAGGGATCGTTCTTTCTCATCATTCGGATCTGGTTCGACGTCTTGCCGGGGCCGCGCAGTCTAGCAGCAGCGCAGCTGCTTGGTGCCATGGGGGCGGCAGCAATTCTGGTTGGCAGCATCGTCGCCTTCCGCCAGGCGCGATTGAAGCTGCTCATTGCCTATTCCACCGTTGCTCAGATCGGATATCTCTTCCTGCTGTTCCCGCTCGTCGTCGGATTCGAAAGCAGCCCCTGGAGCGCCACGGCTTGGACTGGCGGCTGGGTTCAGCTCATATCGCATGCCTTTGCCAAGGCCGCGATGTTCATGGCGGCGGGATTGATCGCACAAACTTTGGGACATGACCGCACCGGCGAACTTGGCGGTATTGCGCGGGCGTTGCCGCTGACGGTTCTGGCGTTCGCGATATCCGGAATATCCTTGATGGGTGTGCCACCGAGTGGCGGCTTTGTGGCCAAGTGGCTGATGCTTACGGCAAGCGTCGAAGAAGGCCAGTGGTGGTGGGCCGTGACGGTGGTCCTCGGAGGCCTTATCGCCGGCGCCTATGTGATCCGCGTCGTGACACACATGCTCACCCCTGCCCCCGAGCCGTTGACGCCCGCAGTCGTAATCAGCCGCTGGCAGGAAGCCGTTCCACTCTCGCTCGCGGTTTGCGCCATGCTTCTTGGATTTCTACCATTGCGGCCGTTGGAGCTTCTGCAAATTGGCCTGCCTCATCTGCTCGGAGGCGCTTCCCCATGACTGACGCAACGCTATGGCTTCCACTCGTGCTGACGATGCCGGGCGTTCTGCTGCTGCTGTGCCTATTTCCGTCAGCACGGGCGCGAATGCCGTCGCTAACAGTCGTGGCGCCGATCCCGGCGCTGGCGGCGGCCCTGCTTGCCGCACGCGATACGTCCGTCACCCATACGGCCTATTTTTTTCATGCGGTGCTCGCGCTCGATGTGGCGGGCACCATGCTGCTCGCCGCCTCGGCGATACTGTGGATTTGCGCCGCCCTTTATGCCGTCGCCGAAATGCGCGGCGCGCCGAATGCAGGGAGTTTCAGCGCCTGGTGGTTGACGGCGATGCTTGGCAACTTCGGCATCTTCCTATCGGCCGACCTTGCAAGCTTCTACTTGTTTCTCGCAGTCGGAACGATTGGCGCTTATGGCCTGATCATGCATACGATGACGCCGGATGCGCGCCGGGCGAGCGTGACATATGTCGGGTTTGCACTGGCGGGCGAAGCGAGCATTTTGATCGGCCTCGTATTGCTCGCGGCCGCCGCTCCGGGTGACAGGCTTCTGATCCGCGATGCCGTTGCAGGGCTATCGACGTCTCCGTGGCGCGACCTAACGATCGCATTTCTCGTCCTCGGGTTCAGCCTGAAGATTGGCCTCGTGCCGTTGCACATCTGGATGCCGCTGGCTTATACGGCCGCGCCTATACCAGCGGTCGCCGTCCTGAGCGGTGCCGCCGTTAATGCCGGAGTGATCGGGCTTATTCGCTTCATGCCGTTTGACGGCGGATCGGCGAACATCGGCGTCGTTCTGGCAACGGTGGGTATCGTCTCGACGTTCTATGGCGTTGCAGTCGGAATCAATCGAAGAAATCCGAAAACCGTCCTCGCGTATTCGAGCGTGAGCCAGATGGGCGTCATTGCCACGTTGATTGGCGTAGGGCTGGCGACGGCGAATACCGGGGTGGCATTAGCGGCCGCGTTCTACGCCGCCCACCACGCCCTGGTGAAAGGCGGCCTGTTTTTAGCGACAGGGATCGGCATCTCCGGAAAACGCAATGAATGGCTAGTCTTCGTACCGGCGGTCATTATTGCTTTGGGGCTTGCCGGCTTGCCGTTGACCGGCGGTTATCTGGCAAAGGAAGCCGTCAAACCATTTATCGGGGAAGGGACATTTGCAGTTTTTGCAGCGCTCTCGTCCGCAGGTACCACCCTCTTGATGCTCTTTTTTATGAAGCGCCTTAGCGATGCGCCGTCCGATCAAAAAGCAACCCAAATATCTCTGCGTCTGCTGATGCCATGGCTGGCGGCCGCTTTTTTCGCGATCGCGATACCGTGGCTTTTACTTCTGCCACTGTATGCGAGACCCTTGTTTGACGCCTCTTCGCTCGCAGATACTTGGTCTACGATCTGGCCAATTTTGGTCGGCGTCGCTTTGGTCGTTCTGTGGTTGCGCCACGGGCGCCAACCTCGGGAAATCGATGTCACCGCCGAAGCGAACTTTATCCGTCGTGTGACGAGCACCTGCACTTCTTTTTTTGAACGCGCCGAAGTCACCTTGGGTCAATGGCAGGCGGGCGGTGTCTCGTTATTGGTCGTTACGCTGGTACTGACCGTGATCCTCGCTACAGGTCATTAGTCATCATTATTCAAGAGACATCCACTTTCCTTTTCTGATTATATAGAAATACGAAATCGAGCATCACGGCGGCAAGACAAGGATAGGTCCTCATCACGTAGCGGCAGTTTCACAGAGGCAATCTCCCTGGGAAGAGGTTGGCGCAAAAGCACTAGGTGTTCGGGGGGTGTGGTCCTTGAATAGATGGGTGCTAGCTTATGGTCGTCCTCCGCGCCACTTCCGGCTTTATGCCGCGCATGCTTCGATTTTGCGTGTTGGCCGCGTTGCCCGCGCTGATGCTTTCAGCCTGCAACGAACAACAGGAAAGCAAAGAACCTCAGGTCCGCCCCGTTCGCACCGTCACGGTCGAGAAACGGGAAACTGGTATTCCGCTCGTTCTGACAGGCCGCATTGAATCGGCCGATGAAGCATCTCTAGGTTTTCGTATCGCCGGTCGCATGTTCGAACGAACTGTGGGCGTTGGCGATCGTGTTCAGCCTGGGCAGATCATCGCGCGTCTTGAACCGCAAAACGAAATGAATGCGTTGCGCTCCGCCCAAGCCAGTCTTGCCGCCGCGCAGGCGCAACTGGTCGAAGCGAGCAACCGCTATGAACGCCAAGCAAAACTACTCTCGCAAGGTTGGACGACACGCGCCAACTACGATCAGGCCGAAAAATCCCGCCAAACGGCAAGAGCCCAAGTCGATGCTGCGGAGGCGCAACTGGAGTCGGCGCACGACCTCGTCGGCTTCACCGAGCTCAAGGCCGACGCGCCGGGCGTCGTCACAGCAGTAGGGGCTGAGCCACACGAGGTCGTTCAGGCCGGGCAGATGATCGTTCGCCTGGCCCGGCACGACGGCCGCGATGCCGTTTTCGACGTGCCCGCCCAAGCGCTTCGAACCGCCGAGAGCGGATCGGAAATTCTGGTCCATTTGACGGATGATCCGAAGGTCACCGCGAGCGGGCGCGTGCGTGAGGTGGCGCCGCAAGCCGATCCGACGACGCGGACGTTTCAGGTGAAAGTCGGTCTCACCGATCCACCCGAAGCGATGAGGCTTGGTGGCACGGTGACCGGAACGCTGAAATCGAGCGCCGATCCTGTCATCGAAATTCCGGCATCAAGCATGACCAGAACAAGCGATCGCCCGGCGGTCTGGGTGGTTGACCAAAGCACCGATACCGTCTCGTTGCGCAACGTCGAGGTCGCGCGCTTCGACCCTGCGAAGGTTGCCATTGCGGAGGGGCTCGATTCCGGCGAAGTCATAGTCACGGCAGGCGTGCAAGCTCTGCATCCCGGCCAGAAAATTCGCATTCTCGGGGCACGTTGATGCGGGTCAATCTCTCGGAATGGGCGCTGAAGCATCGCTCGCTTGTCGTGTACTTGATGATCATCGCCGTTCTGGCCGGAGTCATGTCGTACTTCCGGTTGGGGCGAAACGAGGACCCGGCTTTCATTATCAAAACAATGATCGTCAAGGCCGCATGGCCCGGCGCAACGATCGATGACACCGTAAAGCAGGTCACGGAGAGAATTGAGCGAACTCTGCAAGAGACGCCGCATCTCGACTATTTGCGCAGTTTCACGAGCGCGGGCGTCACAACGGTATTCGTCAATCTTACCGGCGACACCAATGCACGGCAGGTCGCCGATACCTGGCGACACGTTCGCGAAATTGTCGGCGATATGCGCCACACATTGCCCGATGGTGTGATTGGCCCAGCCTTCGACGACAAGTTTGGCGATACGTTCGGCATCATCTACGGGTTCACGGCCGATGGCTTTAGCGGACGTGAACTGCGCGACTACGTCGAGGACGTTCGTTCAAAACTCCTGCATGTCAAAGACGTTTCGAAGATCGACATACTCGGCGCACAGGACGAGCGGATCTTCGTCGAATTTTCGATGAAGGAACTCGCCAATCTGGGTGTCGACCGCTCTGCTCTTATTGGAGCATTGCAGGCCCAGAACATTGTCCGCCCCGGTGGAACGATCCAGACCGGCGATGAGAAGCTCTCGCTTCGGGTTTCCGGCGCTTTCAGGTCCGAGCAGGATCTGATGAATGTCAATTTTGCCGTGGGCGGACGTATGTTGCGCCTGAGCGATATTGCTCAGGTGCGCAGAGGGTACGCCGACCCGCCGCAGCCGCTCTTTCGCGTTAATGGCAAGCCGGCTATCGGCCTCGCGGTCTCAATGCGTGACGGCGGCGATATCCTGGAGCTCGGAGACAATATCAAAAAAGTCATGACGGCAGTGACCGCCGATCTCCCCATCGGCATAGAGCCGATTCTGGTAGCCGATCAGGCCGTCACGGTGAAAAGCGCCATCGGCGAATTCATGACATCGCTCTGGCAGGCGATCGCCATCATCCTGGCGGTGAGCTTCATAAGCCTTGGAGTTCGCCCGGGCTTGGTCATTGCACTCTCCATACCGCTGACGTTGGCGATCGTCTTCTCGGTCATGGATCTGGTGCATATCGATATGCAGCGCATCTCGCTTGGCGCGCTGATCATCGCCCTCGCACTGCTCGTCGACGATGCGATGACCACGACGGATGCGACTCTCAACCGCTTGTCGCATGGCGACGACAAGATGGAGGCGGCGACGTTCGCATTCCGAACCTACGCCTTCTCGATGCTCGCCGGTACGTTGGTGACAATTGCCGGCTTCGTTCCGGTCGGTTTTGCACAAAGCTCGGCCGGTGAATACACCTTCTCGCTCTTTGCTGTCGTCGCGATCGCGTTGATCGTGTCCTGGTTCGTCGCGGTCGTTTTTGCGCCGCTTCTCGCGGTGGCCATTCTGAAGCGGCCGGCCGCAACCGGCTCGGGCGAGCCAAGCAAGATATTGACCGCCTACCGCAGCTTCCTGAGCAAAGCCATCAAAATGAAATGGGCGACCATTCTGCTGACGGTCGCGTTGTTCGTGGCATCGCTTCTGGCATTGCCGCTGATTCCAAGTCAGTTCTTCCCCGCTTCCGATCGCCCCGAGCTTCTTGTTGATCTGAGGCTGCCCCAAAATGCATCTATCTACGCGAGCGAGGATGTCGCCAAGAAATTTGATGAAGCGCTGAAGGGCGACGAAGACGTTCTTCGCTGGAGCACGTATGTCGGGCGAGGCGCCATACGGTTCTATTTGCCGCTCGATGTCCAGCTTCCGAACGACTTCTTCTCTCAAGCCGTTGTTGTAGCGAAGGACATAAAGGCGCGGAAGCGGCTGCAAGCAAAACTTGAAAAGCTTCTTGCGAATGACTTCCCGAGTCTCGTCAGCCGCATTTCCCCGCTGGAACTCGGCCCGCCCGTCGGTTGGCCAATCCAATATCGCGTGAGCGGACCAGAGATCGGGAAAATCCGCGAAATTGCTTTTAAACTTGCGCAAGTGCTTTCCGCCGATCCTCTGACCGAAAAGGTCAACTTCGATTGGATCGAACCGGTGCGCGAGGTGCGCATCACGATCAATCAGGATGAGGCACGACTTCTGGGCCTGAGTTCCGGCGCGCTCGCTTCGGTTTTGAATACGGTTGTCTCGGGCAACACCGTTACTCAAGTGCGCGACGATATCTATCTCATAAATGTCGTTGCCCGGGCGACCGACGAGCAGCGCGTGTCGCTCACGACTTTGCGCAATCTGCAGGTGCCGCTCGCCAATGGCCGAACGGCGCCGCTCAGTCAGTTCGCGACGTTCGAGTACGCGCAGGATTACCCGGTTGTATGGCGCCGTGATCGCGTGCCGACGCTTACCGTTCAAGCAAACGTCAAGGCGGGGGCATTGCCGGAAACCGTCGTCAATCAGCTTTCACCCGGCGTGGAGGAGTTGAGAAAGACGTTGCCTTCGGACTACGCCATTACAGTTGGCGGAACCGTCGAAGAAAGTCAGAAGTCGCAGGCATCCGTCGTCGCGGTTATTCCGCTCATGCTGCTCATCATGCTGACGGTACTTATGTTTGAGCTGCGGAGCTTTCAGCGACTCTGCCTTGTATTGAGCGTCGCTCCGCTCGGATTGATCGGTGTCGTTGCTGCGCTCCTCCTGTCGGGACGCCCGCTCGGCTTCGTCGCGATCCTCGGCATCCTCGCGCTGCTCGGCATGATCATCAAGAATGCGGTGATCTTGATTGGTCAAATTGAAAGCGAGCGTGCGCAGGGCAAGGACGTGGTGCAGGCGGCCATTGACGCAAGCAGCCTGCGCTTCAGGCCCATTATGTTGACCGCTGTATCGACAGTGCTTGGAATGATCCCGATCGCGCCGACCGTTTTCTGGGGGCCGATGGCTTTTGCGATCATGGGCGGCCTGCTCGTCGCGACCATTCTAACGTTGGTATTTCTGCCGACGGCCTACGCGACATGGTTTGGCCGCGGAAAGCCGTCGTCCGCCGAAGAGGTGCCTGCATCTGCCGACATTCGGTGAAACGGCAGCCAAATGCCTATCGGTTCGCACTTCATCGCCGATGGAAGTCAAGAACCTCCGATGTATAGGTCTCGACCACTTCGCTGAAGGGCGTCCCGTTTGGCAGGGCGAGCACAGCGCGATGCTCCAAAACAGCATGCGGTATCGCGAGCGCCGCATCATGTTGCTCCATCATCCGAGCGTCCATTTCCCAATTTTTTGGCAACGGCGAATAGAGAAGTTTTGCCGACAGCGTATGCCGGTGAAAATGGAGCGGCCGCACGACTCGTCCGAACGAGGTATCTGTCGTGTCGAGTATCTTGTTCATGTCAGGCGTCAGACGGCTCGGAACATACCAGTTGTCCGCTTCGGAGAGGACGTGATCACCACAACTCAGGCGTACCCTGCGATAGCGGACTTGCTCCGACGAAGATACGCCGAGCAGCTGGCGTTGTTCCGCAGTCGGCTCCTTGTCGGCACCTCGGACAAGATTCGCGACGATGTGCGCGGGAGAAGCAAGTTGATGATCGCCGCACCAGCGATCCAGCGTAAGTGTAGCACTATCGTGGCTTAGAAGGTCGGCATTGAGAGTTTCGAGTAGCGCAAGGACTTCGAGCCGGGAGGTGAAATTATCTTGCCAGGAAAGTTGATTGTGCGGTTGCGCAGCGACGGTTTGTCCAAAAAGCACGAAGACGAAGGTAGCGAATGCAATTCTACGGCTCATTTCCCATCCTGCCTCGTTGCGATCGTTTGCTGATCAAGCCCATGAGATACAGGACGGTTCGAAGCAAAATATGACCGCAGAGCTTGCTCCGTTTTGCTGCGAGCGGCTGCAACCGCATCTCGGCCAAGGGCCGTTCCTTGAACGGAAAAGAATGTTAGGTCCCGCAATCCAATCATACCAAGGACGGCTTTTTCCTGACCCGATACGCACCTTACCTCAGTCGCTCGCGAAGTGCCGCTTGTTTGGCACGGTTGCCGCATACGGCCATGCTGCACCATCGCCGTCGATGGCTTTTGGTGCGATCGATAAACATCAGCGTGCAAGCATGCCCCTCGCAAGCTCTAATGAGCTTGAAATCCTCATTGCAGATCACATTCGCCATCTCGCGCGCGATCGGCTGCAGCAGGCTTTCCGGCGAACGCCAGCGACGCTGCTCGACCCATTCGAAGTTGAAGCCACGTCCGGTTTCGGAATCATATTCGCGCGGCAAAACCTGACCAAAGACGTCGTCGCGCTCCAGAATCCGGTTGAGTGGATCGAGTTGCTGCAAGGCATTGGCCTTCAGGGACTTGCCCTTGTGCTTTTGAACAAAGCCGCGAAACCACTCGCGCAAAGAGCGGGCCTGCGCGGCAATCCCATCGAGCTCCCCCGGCAAGGCGCTGGTCTTTAAAACTTTAAGGATGTCGGGCGGCACAAGACCGGCTTCCTTGAGCCACGCCAAAAGCTCGTCACCGGAACCAAGCCACTCGACCGGAGTATCAACCGGCGTGGCGATGGAATTCAGAAAATCCAAACCTCTGGAATCCGCAATGAAAATGGGAGCGGGGCGAATGTTGCTCATGCTTATTGACCTACAATCGATCTCGTCACGAACATATAACCTGTAAAAACGCTATTGACAAGTTACTACGACCAGATGTAACCGTCTATTTGACGTTTCGCTAGTTACTCTGTTTTCCCCGATGGTTTGGACGCAGGGCGAACCAGGCGGATGCAGGAACAGCTCACACGTAAGTAACCGTATAAATAATTGTTAAATGGTTATTAAGGAGACGACGATGACCAAAGTCAACTTCAAGAAGGTCGATGTAGACGGCTTCAATGTTTTCTATCGCGAGGCTGGCCCTGTGGATGCTCCAGCGCTTCTGTTGCTCCACGGTTTTCCGAGCTCAAGCCACATGTTCCGCGACCTCATCCCGCGTCTTGCCGACCGTTTCCATGTCGTCGCGCCGGATCTTCCGGGCTTCGGTCAATCGGACATGCCACCCCGCGAGAAATTTTCGTACACGTTCGAAAACATCGCCACTGTCATCGATCGCTTCACCGAAGTCATCGGTCTAAAGACCTTTGCCGTCTACGTTTTCGACTATGGCGCGCCCACGGGTTTTCGGATCGCGTTGAAACACCCTGAACGCATCACGGCGATCATCTCGCAAAACGGCAATGCGTACGAGGAAGGTCTGAGCGAAGGATGGAACCCGATTCAGGCCTATTGGAAAGAACCTTCTGAGGCCAACCGCTCGGCTCTGCGTGCATTCCTCAAGCCAGAGGCAACGTTGTGGCAATACACGCACGGCGTATCCGACGCGAGCACCGTTTCGTCTGACGGATACTCGCTGGACGATTTCTATCTGGCCCGGCCCGGCGCCGACCAAATTCAGCTCGATCTCTTCGGCGACTACAAGAGCAACGTCGCACTCTATCCGAAATTCCAAGAGTATTTCCGCACGCACAAACCGCGCTTTCTAGCGGTGTGGGGCAAGAACGACCCCTTCTTTCTGCCGCCCGGCGCGGAGGCCTTCAAACGCGACAATCCGAACGCAACCGTCAAATTCTTCGATACGGGTCATTTCGCGCTTGAAACTCATGCCGACGAGATAGCCACAGAGATCCGCAACTTCCTTCCTTGATCCGAACTTGAAATCCAGCGGCCGTCCTCCGGTGAAGCCGGCCGCCAGCCTTGGAGCATTGATTATGCGTGCCATCGTTCTCGAGAAATTCGGCGGTCTCGACAGTCTCGTCTACAAAGATATCCCTGAACCTGAACCCAAAGCCGGTCATGTCGTCATTGAGATCAAAGCTTTCGGCATCAACCACGCCGAGATGCACATGCGTCGCGGCGAGTGGGCGGAAGCTGCCGAGGTCAGCGGTATCGAGTGCGTTGGCATCGTGACGTCATGTCCTGGCGGCGAATTTCCCGTCGGGGCCAAGGTTGCGGCGTTGATGGGAGGCATGGGACGCACCATCAACGGGAGCTATGCTGAATACACTCGCGTTCCCGTTTCAAACGTCGCGCTGATCGAATCTGATCTGCCGTGGGCGGAGCTGGCTGCGATTCCAGAAACCTACGCGACAGCCTGGACCTGCCTTTTTCGGAATCTCGAAATTCAAAAAGGCCAACTGCTTCTCATTCGCGGTGCGACATCCTCTTTTGGACTTGCCGCGGTTGGTATGGCGGTCAACGCGGGCGCGCGCGTGATTGCAACGACGCGCAACAAAGAGCGGTTCGCCAAGCTCGAAGCGCTCGGCGTCGAACGATGCGAAATCGAAGGACCGATGTTGTCGGAGCGCCTGCGGGAAACCAACACGCTGGATGCGATCCTCGATCTCGTCGGCAACAGCACCATTATCGATTCACTCAGAATGTTGCAGCGTGGCGGGCGCGCGTGTCTTGCCGGCTGGCTTGGAGGCCTCGATCCGATCCACGACTTCAATCCGCTTCTACAGATGGCAAGCGGCGTCTATCTGACGTTCTTCGGCAGCTTCGTTTTTGGAACGCCCGGCTTTCCGCTTTCGGACGTGCCGCTGCAGGACATCGCACGCCAAGTCGCGGAGGGAAAATTGAAGGCGAAGCCGTCCCGGATCTTCAAGTTTGAGGAAATTCGAGAGGCGCACCGCGTGATGGAAGACGGCGAGGCCCACGGCAAGATGGTCGTCGTTCATGACGAACCTATCCGCTCTGATGCTGGCTCTCGGTAACGGCCCGAAAGGCAGCGCTCGTGTAGGCTTGCAGAGAAACATGGAGAAAACGATGTCTGAAGTGGAAGAGGTCGACACGCTTATTCTAGGAAGTGGCCAGGGCGGCAAGCTCCTCGCCTGGCATTTGGGGCGAACAGGGAAGAAAGTCGCGGTCGTCGAGCGGCGTTGGGTCGGAGGCTCGTGCCCAGCGGTCGCGTGCCTTCCGAGCAAGAACGAACTCTGGAGCGCCAAGGTTGCGCATACGGTACGCAACGCCGCGAAATTCGGTACGGAAACCGGACCGGTCAAGACGAACGTAGATTTGGTGCGTAAGCGCAAGCGCGACATGGTTGATCGTGAAATTGCGCTGCATCTCAAGCTCTACAAAGAAAGCGGCGCGGAATTGATCATGGGGAGCGGGCAGTTCATTGCTCCGAAGACGATCGAAGTCAGCCTGAACGATGGCGGCACGCGCGTTCTCAAAGGCAAAGAGGTCGTGATCAATGTCGGTTCGCACGCGCTCATTCCGGATGTGCCGGGACTGAGCGACGCGCGTCCCCTCACGCACATCGAAGCGCTGGAACTTGATTACGCGCCGGAGCACTTGATCATCCTTGGCGGCGGATACGTCGGAATTGAAATGGCACAGACGTATCGCCGATTTGGAAGCCGCGTGACGATCATCGAGCCTGCGCATCAGCTGATGAGTCGCGAGGATGCCGATATCGCCGAAGAGATGCGCCGCATCCTAGCCGCCGAGCAAATCGAGATTCTTCTCGGCGCTGAACCGACGGTGGTTCAAGGCCTATCGGGCGACAAAGTCGCAGTCGAGATCCGGACATCCGAAGGTGTTCGAAAAATCGAAGGGAGCGACCTTCTTGTCGCGACAGGCCGCGTGCCCAACACCGCCGGAATTGGGCTCGATTTGACGGGCGTCGAAACGACGGACCGAGGTTTTATTCGCGTTGACGAAAGACTTCAGACGAGTGTTCCAGGCATCTGGGCGATTGGCGAGTGCGCTGGTAGTCCGCAGTTCACGCACGTATCCGTCGACGACTTTCGAATTGTCAGAGACAACATGACAGGAGGAAACCGGCGAACCTCCGACCGCCTCATCCCGCATGTGATGTTTACCGATCCCCCGCTGGCGCGTGTCGGAATAGATGAGGGAGAAGCGCGCCGGCAAGGTGTTGCGGTGCGGGTCGCCAAGCTGCCCATGAGCAATGTGTTGCGGACAAATGCAACAGACGAAACCGACGGCTTCATGAAAATCGCCGTCGGCGCGCAGGATGATCGCATCCTAGGCTTCTCGATGATTGGCGCGGAGGCGGGTGAGGTAATGACAGCGGTGCAAACTGCTATGTTGGCGGCCCTTCCCTATCCGAGGCTCCGCGACGCGGTCATCGCTCATCTCACATATGCGGAAGGGCTCGGTCCATTGCTTGGCAAGATTCCGGTGATCGCGGCGAGTCATTAGCCCCCCATTTTGAGTCCAATGAGGAGCAGGCCAGTCTTTTCAATTCACGATGGCCTGCTTCTCAAATTGGACACCACACTTCGAGGTACAGGCATCAAACTCTTGCCAACGACGTCATTTCCGTAGTGGAGGATACCCCGAACTATAAACCCAATCCGTTGCCTTGGCCGGTTCATGGCAGCTCTGGCAGTCGCTCTTGAAGTCGGTCGACGTCGTTTTCTGCGGGTTCGCAGCGTCAAACCAAGACCATGCCCAACCCTCAGCCCAAAGCTTATTTTCGGGATGGCTATTCTTGCTGTCTTTCAGCATCAGAAACCAGCCTTGCAGCGCATCTGCGTGACTGACCACACCGGTGGTCATCGGTCCGGTCTTTGCCTGATAAACCTCTTTGATCAAAACGGTTCCGTCGGGGAATTGCCCGTTCTTGCGATATGCCGCAGTCGTTCCGGGAGATGCGTAAACGGTATGCAGCTGCTTTGATCCCTGCCCTTCATCAGCCGCGACTGCCCAGCTTCCTAAGTATTCATAGACCGATCTGTAGTCCTCTGGGACGTGCAGGTTCCCTTCGGCGTCTGAAATCGCCAACGGCTTCGTGCTAGAAGGACCATCGGCGGCGCCGGCCATGAAATGCGGTATGGTAGCGAGCGCGCAAGCTGCGAGCAAAAGCGCAGCGACGTGAAGTGATCGCATGGTTTTAGCCTCTCGTAATGTAGCGATAGCTGAGTTGAGCGCGTACACACATTACGATGGCGGCTAAAACCAAGGGTCCAGGAATGGTGACCGAGAGTCCAGAGCACATGCTGTTGTCTGCCGACTTGGAGGCGCTGATTTCTTCTCTCCATGTCGATTTCGTGAATTTGACAGAGTGTGTCGTCAGCAAAGGCTGGCGTCTCTCGTTTGCCGGCAATGACCGCCCCGGCATCCATTACAATATCACCGGGCACGGTCAGATGCGGATTGGCCGTCAGCCGCCCGTGCCGATCGCACCCCATACATTGATCATCGTGCCGCCTCGCCAGTCCTTCACGATCGAAGCTGCGGGAAGGTCAGGACACGTCGGCAAGACCGCGGTGCGGAAGTGGGAAACGAACGACGCATCAGGAACACTGCAGCGAGCTGTCGCGGGTAACGGACGGCCTCATCTTCTGATGATCTGCGGGTATTTTCAGGCCGGGTATGGCGGAGCGGTTGATGTTTTCAGTTCTCTGCAATTGCCTTTGATGCAGACATTTGAAGATGGAAGCGGATTGCACCACAATTTGAAGAGTGCCTTGAAAGAACTGCATGCACAGGAAGTGGGAATGAACACGATGACCTCGGCGTTGCTCAAGCAGGTGCTCGTCATGCTCTTCCGCCAGTCACTTAAGTCTCCGGAACGCACCGGAGATGCTTTTCCCCTGTTGCGTGACGCCAGAATTGCGCACGCGATCGCGGCAATGGTCGCAGAGCCGGCAGCGGAGCACACCGTTGAACTATTAGCGCAGAAATGTGGATTGAGCCGTTCGGGCTTTATGGCTCGCTTCAGCGAGTCGGTGGGTGACACGCCCATGGTCGTGCTTCGTCGTCTCCGCCTGCGAAAAGCCGCCGAACTGCTAAGGGCCAAAAGCATGTCAGTCGAACAAGTCGCTAGCGTCACCGGATATCGGAGTCGGAATGGCTTCTCGAGAGCTTTCCGAAAGGCTTATGGATTTGATCCGGCCGAATATCGCGCCGCCGCGACCTCGACGTGACCTAACCACAGAGGAGGAGACGCTATGCCGAAGTATCTCGTGCAGGGTTCTTATACCGATCAGGGTCTGACCGGCCTGCTGAAGGAAGGCGGCTCGAAACGACGAGCTGTCGTTGAACGACTTGCCAAAGAAATGGGCGGCAAGCTCGAAGCATTTTATTTCGCTTTTGGCAGCGATGACTTCGTCATTATTCTGGATTTGCCGAGCAACATCGATATGGCAGCCACTGCGATCGTCGCCCAGGCGAGCGGCACGGTGAAGTCTCGGATCACTGTCCTCATGACTCCGGAGGAAGTGGACCAGGCAGTGCAAAGAAAAGTCGATTTTCGTGCGCCCGAATAAGCGACGGCGTTCAAGAAACGTCCGCTAAGTGTCCATCGCTGCATCAGGCGGAAATTCCATTCTGACCGCCTTCGCGTTCGGCTGCCTGGTCACCGACTATAAATACGTGACCGTGATCAAACGGATACATCGGACGCCCCGGATTCGGGCTAAGATTCGCCGAGCGTTGCGTTCTTAGCAATGGAGCTACCGGAATGCGCGCGACCACCGCAGCTCTGACAGTCGGAGCCCTTTGTCTCTGCTTCGCACCGGATGCAAAAGCGGACGAATTCGGCTTCTCGACGTACGGGCTTGGGAGTGCAGCGTTCGGCGCCGGCGTGACGCCCCCGCCAGGAACGTACATCACGACTGCCAGCGGTTATTACCAAGGCGAGATCAACGCACCGATAACTTTTGGCAACGTCACGTTGGAGGCGGGCGCCAAAGTTAAATTCTTCCAACAGATATTGAACGGTCTTTACGTCCCCGATCAGAAAGTCTTCGGCGGCAGTCTCGGTATTGGCGTATCGATCCCGGTCGGACACAACGATATAAGTGCAACCGTAACCGGTCCCCTTGGAAATAGTTTTCACGACGAGACAGCCGGATGGGGATTGGGCGATATCACCACCCGCCTGCAGCTCGGATGGCAAGACGGGGATTTCGCGCATCTCGCCTACGTTCAGGTCGTTGCACCGTCCGGTAAATATGCGGTCGGATTCCAGCCGATCATCGGTTTGAGCCGGCCGGGCATCGATACCGGTTGGGCCTTTACCTGGACGGAGAAGACTTCGAAATTGCAATTCAATGGCGCCCTCGGCGTCACCTTCAATTTTGAGAACGAGACGACAGACTATCAGAGCGGTACCGACTTCCACTTTGAATGGGCCGTTGGCCGGGAAATTTCTCCCGGGCTTGTCGTCGGCGTCGTCGGTTACGATTATCGTCAGTTGACGGGGGATTCAGGAAGCGGTGCCCGACTTGGGCCCCTTGAGGGAACGGTCGACGCCATTGGTGGCGGCGTCTCTTACACGACGTTGATTGGGACGACCCCCCTGATTTTCAGCTTGCGCCATTATCAAGAGTACAATGTCGAGCGCCGCTGGGAAGGCAACATGACGATCTTTTCTGGAACGACGAAATTCTGAGCGACGCGCGGGTTTGACAGATCTCCCGCATGGTTTGTGTACGTCGTTAACCAGCCTCAGGCCTTCCGCATCGCAATGACGTATTCGTTTGACTATGACGGGATTCCAGACGACTTTGAAACCGGACGGGCCGGGCAGCTACATATCCAGAGGTGATACTGGACATGCAGTTAGCTGTAATTTTTATTCGATATTTGCCTCCACAATTACCACTCAGATTTACATCCCGACGTCATTTTGATCCCCGGTCTCGCGAGACGAGGCAACGGTGGCTGCGAAACGCTGTTCCAATCGACGTCGCGTCATTTTAAGGCGATCCGGATGAACGACTGCTCGTCAGTTGCGAGTCAAAGCCGTCCGGCGGCCAACAAGGTTCCGCGCCTAAAAAACATGGTTTTTGTGGACGGCGGCACCTTTCGAATGGGCTCCGATAATCACTATGCTGAGGAGGCGCCAAGCCATCGCGTAGCCGTTGACGGATTCTGGATCGACTCAACGCCTGTCACGAATGCGCAATTTCGCGAGTTTATTGAAGCAACCGGATATGTGACTTTCGCGGAAATAGCCCCGAAAGCCGAAGATTATCCGGGGGCTCTGCCGCATATGCTGAAAGCGGGATCACTCGTTTTCAATCCCCCGCTAAAGCCCACCGGTCTGAATGACTGGAGCCGCTGGTGGGAGTTTCGATTTGGCGCCAATTGGCGCCGTCCCTATGGGCGCGGCACCTCGATCCGCGGACTCGACGACCACCCGGTCGTGCACGTCGCGTACCAGGACGCAGTAGCCTATGCGCAGTGGGCTGGAAAAGAATTACCGACGGAAGCCGAATGGGAATTCGCCGCGCGCGGCGGTCTCGATGGGGCGGAATTTGCCTGGGGCGATAAATTCACGCCGGACGGCCGGCACATGGCCAACACCTGGCAGGGCGATTTCCCCAATCAGAACCTGAAACTCGATGGTTTCGATCGCACGTCCCCCGTGCGCGCTTTTCCCGCCAACGGCTACGGCCTCCATGACATGATCGGCAACGTCTGGGAGTGGACGACCGATTGGTATGCACCGAAACATCCGGCCGACGCGGCTAAGGCCTGCTGCATACCTGAGAACCCGCGCGGCCCCCGGCAGGACCAGAGCTACGATTCCTGCCAGCCGCACATTCGCATCCCGCGCAAAGTCCTGAAAGGCGGCTCGCATTTGTGCGCTCCGAACTACTGCCGCCGTTATCGGCCTGCGGCCCGGCATCCTGAACCTATCGATACATCGACGAGCCACGTCGGATTTCGCTGCGTGGTTCGAGCACCCGCAACTGCACGTGATGAGCCTGGAGACGAGTAGAAAACCGCCGCGTAAGAGGTGTCGTTATGAGTAAGCGTTTCGAGGACCAAGACGCCAAGGAATCGCACGGCAATTTCGATCGCAGAAGCATTTTAATGAGCGGAGCATCGCTCCTTGCATTGTCCGCGAGCGGCGTAACGTCCGCACAGGCTCAAGCGCCTGAGCCAGCAGCCTCTCCGCCCTCGCCTCAAGGCAAACCGAACATTTTGGTCCTCTGGGGCGATGACATCGGCATCGCAAACATCAGCGCCTACTCCAACGGGCTCATGGGCTACGAAACGCCAAACATCGATCGCATCGCAAACGAGGGGCTGAAATTTCAACACTACTACGGAGAGCAGTCCTGCACGGCGGGTCGCTCGGCGTTTCTCACGGGCCAGCACATTATGCGAAGTGGACTGAGCAAGGTCGGCTTCCCCGGAGCGCCGATGGGCATGAGCCAGCTCGATCCGTCGGTCGGCGGCTTGCTTAAAAACTTGGGTTACGCAACGGGCCAATTCGGCAAGAACCACGTCGGCGATCGCAATCCGTCGCTACCGACGGTCAACGGCTTCGACGAGTTCTTTGGCAATCTCTATCACCTCAATGCCGAGGAAGAGCCGGAACTGCCCGATTATCCCAAAGACCCGGCATATCGCGCCAAGTATGGACCGCGCGGCGTTTTGAAATGCAAGGCGACCGACGTTGACGACCCGACGATTGACCCTCGCTTCGGCAAAGTCGGCAAGCAAATCATCGAGGACACTGGAGCGCTGACAAAGAAGCGCATGGAGACAATCGACGACGAGACGTCGAGCGCGGCCATCGATTTCATCAAGCGCCAGAACACAGCAGGAAAGCCATTCTTCTGCTGGTTCAACGCCACGCGCATGCATCTTCGAACGCACGTCCGCCAGAGTCATCGCGGGCGCTACACGCATGGCGATAGCGAATATCTCGACGGCATGATGGAGCACGACGATACGATCGGAAGCATTCTTAAAGCTCTCGATGACATGGGTATCGCCGATAATACGCTTGTCATTTACTCAAGCGACAACGGCCCGCACATGAATACGTGGCCGGATGGCGCCATGACTTGGTTCCGTTCGGAAAAGAACACCAACTGGGAAGGCGCATTCCGCGTGCCGTGCCTCGTCCGTTGGCCTAACCATATCAAGCCGGGAACGGTCACCAACGAGTTGATGAGCCACAACGACTGGATTCCGACGCTGTGTGCGATTGCCGGAGAACCGGACATCGTCAACAAACTGAAGGCAGGCTACACGGCCAACGGCATAGACTACAAGGTCCACCTCGATGGCCACGATCAGTCGGCGTTCCTGCAGAATGTCAGCGGAAGCGCCGCCAACAACAATGGCACCAAGAGCGCACGCGATCGGTTCTTCTACTCCAATGACGATGGACTGCTCGTCTCCTATCGCAAAGGGGACATGAAGTATGTCTTCTCTGAGCAACGCAAGCAAGGAACGATGGGCCTTTGGGCCGAACCGTTCACGACACTACGCATGCAGAAAGTCTTCAATCTGATGCAGGATCCGTTCGAGCGCGCGGACATCACCTCCAACACATACTGGGACTGGCAGCTCAATGAAGTGGGTGCACTTTACGGCGTGATCGACGACGTTGCGCAGTTTGCCGGATCCTTCAAGGAGTTTCCGCCCCGGTCGTTCCCTCCAAGCTTCAATCCAGCGAACCTGATGGAAGACGAGATGGACGCCATCAAACGCAAGGAGGCATTCAAGAAATCGCTAGACCTCGATCGGATTCGCGGCGGGCTGAACAAAATGATCGACGAGCGCATGTTGCAACGTGGCGCGCCATAACCGACGCACATAGGGTCCTAGTCTTCTACCGTAACGAGTTGCATTCGGATGGTCAGGCAAATGGTGTCCTTCAAACGTCTAGCGATGGCCGGGTTGCTGTTGGTCGCGCTACTCGTTTCGTCATTGGCGGCCCAGTCCGATCCATTGCCATCGTGGAATGACGGACCGGCCAAGCAAAGCATCATCGACTTCGTCGTCAGGGTGACGAAGAGCGGCGACGCGGAGTACGTGCCTGAGGCACGCCGCGTCGCCGTCTTTGACAATGACGGCACACTTTGGGCCGAGCAGCCGATTTATTTCCAGGTCGCCTACGCGATGGACGAAGTAAAGAAGATGTCCGGCTCGCATCCTGAGTGGAAGGACAAGCAGCCGTTCGAGGCCGTGCTCGATGGAGATCATAAGGCGCTGGCCGCGGCCGGCGAGCACGGCTTACTCGAGATCATGGCGGCAACCCACTCTGGGATGACGACCGATACTTATAACAAGTCGGTCGTTGATTGGCTTCACAACGCCAGGCATCCCCGCTTCGATCGGCCTTATACCGACCTCGTGTATCAGCCGATGCTGGAGGTTCTCTCGTATCTCCGGGCGAATGGCTTCAAGACGTTCATTGTCTCCGGCGGCGGTGTGGAATTCATGCGGCGCTTTGCCGACAAATCCTACGGTATTCCACCCGAGCAAGTCGTCGGATCATCAGGCGTCGTCAAGTTCGAACTGTCGGCAGATGGAAAAGCCGAACTGATCAAGGAACCAAAGGTCGAGTTTATCGACGACGGCCCAGGGAAGCCCGTCGGAATAAACCGTTTCATTGGGCGACAGCCAATCTTCGCATTCGGCAATTCCGACGGCGATCAGCAGATGCTCGAATACACCGCGTCAGGTGACGGCGCACGTTTCATGGGACTTGTGCATCACACGGACGGCGTACGCGAGTGGGCCTACGATCGTGATTCAAAAATCGGAAAACTGGACAAGGCACTGGACGAAGCGACGGCCAAAGGCTGGACCGTCGTCGATATGAAGAACGACTGGAAGCAAATTTTTCTCGACCGCTAGAAAAAATGTTGGAGGACGATAATGATGTTATCTCGCGAAATTGTGCGGCGTGGCGCTGTCTTGCTTGCGGCCACGGCGGTTGCTTCAATCAGCAGCTCCGCACTGTCTCAGGCAAACCCGATCACGCCGGAAGAAGCACACGCCATTGGCGTCGATGCTTATGTCTATTTTTATCCGCTGATAACGATGGACGTCACAAGGCAACAGCTCACGAACGTTGGAGCCGGGAAATCCGAAATCGGCGGCCCAATGAATATGTTCATAAACGTGCCGGAATTTCCGACGGCGGATATGAAAGTCGTGGTTCGGCCTAACTTCGACACCCTGTATTCCAGCGGCTGGCTCGACCTTACGAAGGAGCCAATGGTCATCTCGGCTCCGGATACGGGCGGCCGTTACTATCTCCTGCCGATGCTCGATATGTGGACGGACGTGTTCGCATCGCCTGGGTGGCGGACCACTGGAACTCAAGCCGGGAATTTCATAATTGTGCCGCCCCATTGGACTGGGGCGGTCCCGGCGGAGTTCACGCGCATCGATGCGCCGACGCCGTACGTGTGGATCATCGGGCGCACCAAGACCGACGGGCCGTCGGACTACGACGCGGTCCACAAAATACAGGCCGGATACAAGATCACTCCTTTGTCGGAATGGGGAAAAACACCCCAGCCGATCCAGGTCAAAATCGATCCGGCGATTGATATGAAGACGCCGCCAAAGCTGCAAGTCGACAACATGCCGGCGGCAAAATACTTTGCACGCGCTGCGGAACTTCTGAAGCTGCATCCGCCCCACATTACCGACCAACCGATTATTGCGCAGATGAAACGGATCGGTATCGAACCCGGCAAGAGCTTCGATATGACGAGCCTTGACCCTGCAGTTCAAAACGCACTCGCGACGGCACCGGAAGATGCGCAGAAGCTGATGGCCTGGAAAGTAGCGACCCTTGCTCGCGTCGCGGACGGATGGTCAATGAACACCGACACAATGGGCGTCTATGGCAACTACTATCTGAAGCGTGCCATCGTCTCTCAAGTTGGCCTTGGCGCCAACCTTCCGCAAGACGCGATATATCCGCTGAACCTCGCAGACAGTACGGGCAAGCCGCTCGACGGCTCAAATAAGTACACAATCCACTTCACGAAAGATTCAAAACCACCCGTCAATGCGTTCTGGTCCATCACGCTTTACGATACGGAAGGATTTCAGGTCGCAAACGAACTCAACCGGTTCGCCGTCAGCAGCTGGATGCCATTCAAGACCAACGCCGATGGGTCGCTCGACCTCTATTTCCAAAACGAGAGCCCTGGCGAAGATAAGAATGCGAACTGGCTTCCGGCCCCAAAAGGTCCATTCAATCTGACGATGCGGCTGTACGCTCCGAAGTCTGATGCCTTGACGGGAAAGTGGAATCCGCCGCCGGTAACGCGCGCAGATTCGGCGTTGCAGGGTGCGGGTAGCGGAACGACTGGCCAAGAGTGACAGCGAGCACACGTCACAAGGACCGAAGACGATAGCAACAGAACGCACGAGGTGAATCCATGTCGTTCATCGACTATTTCGCGTGGTTCATCCTCATCGTTCTTCTGGTCACGGCTGTCGCGATATTCGTCGCGATGGCCTCTGCGCCCGGATACATCGCCAAGAAACGTGGACATCCCTGGGCCGGAGCTGTCGAAGTCGCGGGATGGGTCACACTGATTTTCGGCTTCGTGCTTTGGCCCCTATCGTTGATCTGGGCCTACCTTGATGTCCCGAAACGGGAGGGAACGAGATGATCGTCTTCCTCCTCAATCTCTATATTTTCATTCTGTTTCTTCTTGTCTGGTTCAAGGTCGTCCCCTTCAACCTTTTCTGGAAAATCTCGCCGATTGCCGTGCTCCTGCTGCTGCTCGTCGGGCTTTTTATTCCGATGGGATGGGGCGCGCCTTCTGGTCCTTTGGTGGTCGGCCGTCACTCCGTTTCAATCGTCCCGAACGTTTCCGGCGAAGTCATTGACGTGCCAGTCAGTCCGAACACCCCATTAAAAGCCAATGACGTTCTCTTCCGTATCGATCCAATCCCGTTCGAAGCGCAAGTGAAAGCACTCGAAGCCCAGCTCAGTCTGTCCGAGCTTCGGTTCAAGCAAATGTCCGAATTGGCGAGCAAAGCCGCCGGACGCCAGTTCGACGTCGAGCAGCGCGATGCCGAAGTCAAGCAGCTCAAGGCACAGCTTGAAAACGCCCGATGGAATCTTGATAAAACTGTCGTGCGTGCGCCCGCGGATGGCTACGTGACAAATCTTGCGCTCCGCAAGGGAGCGCGGGTGTCGTCGCTGCCAATCGCGCCGGTCATGGCGTTCATCGATACATCCGAAACAATGCTCGCCGCTGAGATCGCGCAGATCTACGCTCGTTATATCGAACCAGGTCAGCGGGTCGAAGCGACCTTCAAATTCCTGCCGGGAAAAATCTACAGCGGCCACGTCGAGACCGTTCTGCAAGCCGTATCAAGTGGACAAATTCAGCCATCAGGCCTCGCGGTGACACCGAAGCAGGTCGAGGCCGCGCCATTTGTCGTCCGCATCAAACTCGATGATGCCGACGTTCTCAAGCGCCTCCCGGCGGGCAGTTCCGGCGAAGTCGCCATTTTCACCGATCACGTCAAAGCCAGTCACGTCATCCGGCGCGTCATGCTCAGAATGACGGCCATCCTGAACTACATCAATCCGTTCTGAAGCAACCCCGCTGATACGGCTGGAAGCCTCCGACTGGCGGCGCGTCAAGTTCGATCCCGGTCGAACTCTCCCGCAGCCCGCTGGCATCACTTATATTTCGATAAAGGCGACACGTGCCGCAAAGGCGAGTGCCGAGGGACGGCCAATCGCGCGCGGAGGTTTCCATGACGGACGAGCAAGATACGAAGCAGATCGCGTTAATGAAGCAAATGGTGGCACTGGCCGAAAAACAGACTGTCTATTCGTTACAGCGTTCCGAGATGTCGGAGTTCCGTTCCTACCAGAATGCGGAGCGCACTCTTTCGGTCTGGGTGCGGACGGCGCTGGCGTTGATGATCTGCGGACTTGCCATCGATCGTTTCGGACTGATGCTTGACGGGAATCCCCGGTCCACGCACATGTTGTTGCTTGACCGGCTGTCGGAATGGATGAGCATCGCACTGGTATTTCTCGGCGTTCTGATGGTGGCGACGACCGGCTTGCGCTTCCTGGCCTACGCCCGAACATGGCAACGGCAGCATGAACTGCCGGCGTCTCATGGCCCCTACCTCGGGCCATTCTTCGCGATGATGGTGGCGCTGTTCGGGGTCATGTTGCTGGTGATCATGATGGTGGCCGCGTCGTGAGACGCAATACCTGCGGCTTCAGGAAATCAATCCCGAGCCGTACGAGCATCGACCCGCCGGACGAATGCAGGGTTTTATTGCAGCGGTCGGAGATCCAGATCGCTGATATCAACCTTCTTACTTCCACTCGGCGGCGCGAAGTTAAATTTCTCCGATCGCGAGATTTTATCCTCCCAATTGTATAAATTGGTCTGCTGACTGCCTTCGTCCGGACTCCTGACGAAGGACTTGCACGGAAGCGGTTCGCCATCCGCGCGAAGCCACGCCGCCCATTGGTCGGTATCCTCGCCGGAGGTGTAGCGAATATCGTACCGGACGCAATTCAATCCACCGATACGCTCGACCCCTGCTTTCTTGACTTGCAGATCACTATCGCCGCTTGCGATATCGGTGACGACTCCCAAAAATTGGAGCACACGCGCTTGCAATGCCGCTAATCCGGTAAAAAGATTCATGGCCGCAAGAGGCGTTTCAGTTGCCGGGCGCTGTGCATACTTCTTCCTTATCTGGTCATAGATCGTAAGTGTCTTGCCGTCGGACGTCATCAGGTAGTCAAAACCCGACCCGGAAAATTCGACGCGCAGCAAGTTGGGGCGTTCGATAAAAAAGCGCGCACTTCCTCGCGACGTCCCTAGCGATACATTCTGTGCGTCATACGACGTGGTGAATTGGAGTGCGTTGTTTTTCAGATAGCCTTCCAACCGCCCGAAGGTTTGACGCGCGTCATCCGTGGTCGTCTGCTCGACGCCTTGAGGCGTCCTGTCTTCGGCGAAAGTCACCGCCGCCCAAGGTGCGCCCAGAAACAAAGAAAAAAGGAACGAGAGCGAGCAAGTTGTCGAAAATAAGCTGATAGTTTTCATTTCAGCCTCGCGCTGGATGCATAACGCCTAACCCATTCCTCCGCACTCTTTGCCACCCCCCACGCGCCAGTCAAACGAATACGTTGCGTTGCCGGCGAAGCTCGTGCTCCTTGGTAAATTGCTGCCCTGCCCGACGCGCTCCATCGCAAAGCGACCAGCGTTCAGCTTTGGCCCGCGGCGGTGCGAACGATACGAGGCGTCCGTTTACAGCACAGATCAGAAGGCGCAAATTTATGCCGCCGCCCTGCAACATCCTGCACGGAGAACAGCGTGCCTAAGCGATTCAAGATCGGCGATCACGTCAGTTGGAATTCCGAGGCGGGCCGCGTTTCGGGGACCATTATCGCCGTTCACACCCGCGACTTCGACTACAAGGGTCACGTCCATCACGGCACGGAAGATGATCCGCAATACGAAATCAAAAGCGACAAGACCGATCACATCGCGGCCCACAAGGGCGGCGCGCTGCGCAAGACCTGACGAAGGCGCCGCGTGAACCTCCCCTTTTTTACCATTGGCCATTCCACAAGAACCCTGGAGGAGTTTGCGGGACTCTTGCTTGAGGTGGAGATCGGTTTTCTGGCGGACATTAGGAAGTTTACGCGGTCAAGAACCAATCCCCAGTTCAACGAAGATAATCTGGCCGGGGCGCTCGCGATCCACGGCATCTCGTATGAGCATGTGGCGGCGCTCGGCGGCCGTCGCGGCAAGGCACCGGGCGTGCCGCCGGATGTGAACGCCTTATGGAAGAACCAGAGCTTCCACAACTACGCAGACTATGCAGCCTCGCCGCAATTCCGCGCCGCTCTCGATGACCTTCGCGACGAAGGGCGCAAACGCCGCTGCGCGATGATGTGTTCCGAAGCAGTATGGTGGCGATGTCATCGCCGGATTGTTACCGACTATCTTATCGCTAGCGGCGAAACGGTCTTTCATATCATGGGAGAAGGCCGGCTCGAACCTGCCCGCCTGACACCGGGCGCCATCGTCGAACCGGGCGGAAAGGTCATCTACCCGCGCTTGCCGGAGTCATGAATGTTTGACTGACAAGCCCGCGCCTGAATCATTCTCTTGGGCGCAGCCCGTCTCTTACGATAATACGATCCAGACATGCCCAAAACGATCGTCAGAATTTCCAGTTCGTCCGCACGTCGGGACGTTGGCTCCCTGGATGAATTGATGGCCTCCATCCGCGCCTGCAGGATTTGCCGCGACGAGCCTCTTTACGGAAAGCCCTTGGACCACGAGCCTCGTCCGGTCCTGCAAGTTTCGAAGACAGCGGGCATCTGCATCGCCAGCCAAGCTCCCGGAACACGGGTCCACGCGAGCGGCCGCCCGTTCGATGATCCATCAGGCATGCGGCTGCGGCAGTGGCTGGCGATTGACGAAGCTCAGTTCTACGACGCTTCCAAGGTCGCGATCATTCCTATGGGATTTTGTTTTCCTGGACTAAGAGCCGACGGGAGTGACTTGCCGCCGCGCCGCGAATGCGCGGATATTTGGCGAACAGGGTTGTTCGCGCAGTTGCCAAATCTGAAGTTGCTGTTGGTTATCGGCAGCTACGCGCAACAATGGCATTTCGGGCGGGACACCGCGCGTCAAGGCGTCAATCAGACTGTACAGCGATGGCGGGAGATCTATGACGCGGACACATCCTTGCGCAGATTTCCGCTGCCGCATCCGTCCTGGCACAACAACCGCTGGCTCATCCAAAATCCGTGGTTCGAAACCGACCTCTTGCCGATACTGCGGGCCAACGTCCGCGATCTCGTTTCCTGAGCCTCAACCGGCCGCCCGAGTCTTCCTGGCTAACCGAGTTCAATATCATCCTCGACGACGTGCTTAAGGTCGGTACCTTCCGCCGTGAGCACCATCTTGAGCTTCAACTTTCCCTTGAGGTGACGTTCGTGAACGACCCGCTCGACCTCTTGCTGCGAGGTGACGCCGACATGTTTGAGATAGCGGCGCAGCGACATGTTGAATTTTTCGTTCTCCATGAGTGGCTCCGGCTTCCATATTATTACGCCACCTGACGCGGCTTCTAAAATCTAATCATAAAAATGGACGACGCCGTAGGGGCAATCGTCCATTCGTCTTACGCCTGCCTTGCTGCTTAACCGTAGAAATAGGTGGAAATCACAGCAAAAGCGAACAGGGCGGCAATGAAAGCCACATTGAACGCACTGTTGATCTCACCTTCGGTGTTGGGGCGTCGGGTTTGATAGTATGCCATCGGATTTCTCCTAAGCTGCTCTACCCAACATATGGGGTCGCGCTCGTGGCTATTCCAGCCATGCAAAGCTGCGCCATTTTGCACGGCCGCGGCTGGTCAAGGCACCGGATTTCCGCATGGATCGGGCGTCCGAATACGTTCGGCGCCGCTGTCCGCCGTTGAACGGGCCGCACAACGTGCGGCGCGAGATTGACAAGGCTGCGGTGGGCATTATCTGCCTACGGGGCATGAAAGTATTCGCACACATCTCGCTTGTCCGACTGGCGGTTGCCACGACGCTCTGTCTTATGGCGCCGGGCGCCGACGCCCACAGTCGTCGCCAGGCATCCGATGCCCCGGCGTCAGGTATTTCGATTCCCAATCTGCATCACGGCCAGTTGAAGATCATGGCGCGGTATCGGCCCGCGATCCTCGATCTCGCCAACCGCCAGATCAGCCCGGACCTGCAAACGCGAACGCTGCAGAACTTCGTCAATTTGCAGTTCGCCTATTGTCTGTGGGGCCTAGTTCCGGGGAGCATCACGAACGAAAGCAGCGCGTTTAATGCGTGCTCCCATGCCTACCTGTCAGCCAGCAAGGCGCTTCTCGATCACCTGCAAAAGGCGGCCGACAACCGCGCCGAAGCCAGCAGTCTCCTGGCAAAGATCAATACCGCAATGATCGCCGACGCGACCGCGTTGACGATGTGCAGCAACGGAATAGCGCCGTTCAACACTGCGGAAATCATCATGCCCGAGTGGGCCGATGTGCCGTTCAACCCGCTGACCGGACTTGCCGGGATGGTTGCGTTCGCGGCGATTGCCGGCGCCGCCGCCATGTCTCGCTCAGGACGTAAAACACAGAACGCACCGCCGCATCGCTAAACCGGCGTCATCCCGCGTTCAGCTTATCCTGCGTCTTCGTCTGAAAATCGTTGGCATCGTGACGTTCCCAAAGCTGATCTGCCGGATCGCCCGAAGTGCGGTTGACCATGCGTCCGCGCTTCACGGCCGGACGCTCCGCGATCGCATTGGCCCAGCGATTGACGTGAACGTAGTCCTGCCCCTGTAGAAATTCCGCAGCGCCGTAGACGTCACCTTGCACGATTCCGCCGTACCAAGGCCAAATGGCGATGTCGGCGATCGAGTAAGTGTCACCGGCCATGAATTCATGGTTCGCAAGGTGGCGATCGAGAACATCCAGCTGACGCTTCGCCTCCATGGCGAAGCGGTTGATCGCGTACTCGATCTTAACCGGCGCATAAACGTAGAAATGGCCGAACCCGCCGCCAACGAAAGGCGCGCTGCCCATTTGCCAGAACAGCCAATTCAATGCTTCCGTGCGTTTGTCCGCGTCTTCGGGCAGCAGCGCATGAAATTTCTCGGCGAGATACAGCAGAATTGCCCCGGATTCAAAAACACGCCGTGGCTTGCTCCCGCTCCGATCCACAAGCGCCGGAATTTTCGAGTTTGGATTGATCTCGACGAAGCCGCTGCCGAATTGGTCGCCCTCGGTGATGCGGATCAACCATGCGTCGTATTCGGCGCCCTTGTGACCGAGCGCCAGCAGTTCCTCCAGCATCACGGCGGCCTTCACACCGTTCGGTGTCGCCAGCGAATAAAGCTGCATCGGGTGCTTGCCGACCGGAAGCTCCTTCTCATGCGTGGCGCCCGCCGTGGGCCGGTTGATATTTGCGAAGGCTCCGCCGCTCGCCTTTTCCCAGCGCCAGACCTTGGGCGGAACGTATTCGGTTGAATCACTCATCTGCGAAATTTTGCCTCGACATTTCGATGTTGCGCATTGCAAACGGCTAAGGAGCCTTCGCCGATCCCGCGAGCAGGAAGGTTCGCATCGACGCAGCCAGCGTCTCCGCATCGAGCACACCGATGGACATGTGCGAACGCCCATCGATCTCGATCACGTGCACATTCTTCAACTCACTCCGGACGCGCTCAATGCTGGCGCGCCGGAATGGCACCATGACCGACCGCTCGAAGTCGCGCAATTTCTGCGCCAGCGGCGAATTGCCGTCATCCGCCGGGAAGAACGTCGTGCCGTAGATGGCCAAAGCCGGTGCACGAACTTTCGAATAATCGCGCTTCCACGTTCCGAGCGTCTCCATGAGCGCGCCATAGACCTCGATCGATGGAACCGGATCCACCGCACCGTTCGGGCGGATACGAACGGCATCGCGAAGGAAGGCTTCGAGCGCCGGCGTCCAAGGCACGTCGCAACCGACCCACGTCTGGCGATACCATGAGCGAAGATTGTCGATCGAACGCAACGCCGATGGAGCTGGGCTGTTCGCTATCAGGATTTCCGTGAACGGCTTGAAAAAAGCCGGATCGGACCAATCGTAGCCGCCTTCCAGATAGACGATCTTGTCGACGCGATCGGGAAAGCGACCAGCAAAGGCCGTCATTTCATTGCCGCCCATCGACCAGCCGATGAAGCTCGCGCGCTCGATGTGCAGATTGTCGAGCAACCGGCGCAGATCTTCGACGAGCGCCCCGGCGTCGTATGGACCCGCAGGAGCATCGGAATGGCCGTGCCCACGCCGCGCATACGCCAGCACGCGAAAATCGGTGCGCAGCAGCGGAGCGATTTGGTCGAAGATATGCGGGCTGTTTGCGATCCCGTGAATCAGAATAAGCGCCGGACCGTTCCCGCCCCAATCGAGATAATTGAGCCGAACACCATCGCCATCGACGAATGCCGAACGATGCGGCGATTGATCGATCCAGCCTGCCGCCATGTCGCCATCCGACGCCTGAGTTGGAATTTTGCCGCCCACGGAACCGGCCCCCATCAGAAAGAATGAAACGATCAATAAACCGAGTTGGCGGCTTGGCGAAACGCATCGCATTGTATTTAGAACCTCAGCTCAATCCTATTATCTCTCCAACCATTCAAAAAACATATCCGCGATCCGCGCGGACGACGACGCCGCTCCCTATTGATGAACGAACAGTCAACGAGTTGCTCCGCCACACCGACTGATAACGGCGGCGCTCCGATCGCTTGAATCCGCAATTGAGCAAACTTGTTATGACTGCGTTAGGCAGGAGAGGCGTTTTAGATGGCAGGCGTCGCCCGCTCTGTTAGGCGTCTTTAAGCACCCATTTCCAATCAGAAACCTAAGATCCGAAGGAGTGAATCGCGTGTTGCGCAGCCTGACATTCGTAGCGGCAATCGCCGCAGCATTGTTTCTGCCGCTGACGGCGGAAGCCCGATCGCATGGCGGTCACCACGGTGGCCATCACGGCGGTGGTCATCACAGCGGCGGCCATCACCACAGCAGTGCACGTCATCACGGTGGCGGTCATCATGGTGCTCGGCACCACGGCAGCCGTCATCACGGCTCGGCTCATCATCGCCGCGGTCACAATAGCCACCGGCATCACGGACATCGCCATCACCATTCGCATGCCCGCCGCTTCTGGCGTGGCCGCTGGTACGCCTATGGCGTTGGCTCGTGCTGGCGCTGGTCGAACTATTACGGCGAGTTCATCTGGGTCTGCCGCTAAGCCGGCCACTCAATCAGAACATGACATCTTCCAGGACCGCGGCTTCCAAGTCGCGGTCTTTGTGTTTCCGGACTTGCCTATTTGCGGGGCATAGAGATCAGTTATCTTCGCGCATCTGAGTCGTGCCGCCGAGAAAATAGCCCATGCTTCCAGACGACGTATTTCGAGAGCGCCTTGAGCAGACACTGATCGGTCTGGAAAAATGGGCGCAGGAAACCCGCAATTGCGCGGAGATCGAGATTATCGCCTCGGACCGCTATTGGCGAATGGATGTTCGTCCGAGCTTTCCCGGCGCATGCCCCTTCGAGCTTCTGATCAATTCCAGCCAGACCTTCGATCTTTCGCTGGATGGCGAAGTCTATGAAAATCGCCCGATCGAAAATTTCGATCTATTTTTAAAGATAGCCAATTCCATCGCGGCTGGCCGCGTCGAGAAAATCGAAACACGCAATGCCCTGACCGGCATTCCGATTGCCATTGCGATGCGCGTCGAGCTTACCGACGGTTTCGACTGGATCGGATTTCGCACGGTACTGAAACGCGCGCGCCATCTTCTCGAACAAGACGAGGTGCGCCGCGCGTTTCGATATTTGCCGTACAGACGTTAGGCGAACGTCAGACCCGGCAGCCGTTTCACCGCGACGATATCTCCTGACGACTTCCTGATCCGATCTGCCGCCTCCGGCAACGGCTCGACGACGACAAGCATGTGATGACCGTTCGCATGCACCATCAGCACGCCGTCGATCATGATTCCGACGTGACCTTTCCAGAACACGAGATCGCCGCGTGCGAGGCCATCGAGATCGTTCCGCAAACGGACAGGTTCGCCGAGCTCGGCCTGCTGCATGTCGGTATCTCGCGGCGCCGCAATGCCTGCAGCGAACAGCGACGTCTGCACCAGACCCGAGCAATCGAGACCGATGTGCGTGCGCCCGCCCCAGAGATATGGCGTACCGGCGAAGCGTTCCGCGATTTCCACAAAATCGCGCGCATGACGGTCAATGTGCGTGGCATGGCGCGCGTAGATAAATCCGCCGCTATCAAGTTCGAGAAAATTCTCATCGCCGCCACGAACGGTGAGCAACGCGTTCATTGAAAGATGCAGCGTCGGCGGCGATTTGATATCGGGCGCGCTGTACACAAACGTCCCGAGCACATGAACGCGGTGCGTCGGGCGCTGAACGCCGCGTCGCAATACCTCGGTAGGCAGATACCCGACGTATCCGTCGCGCAGCAGCTGAACCCAGGCCCAGCCACCCGCGTCATCGAAGACCGTCACGGGCTCGCCGAACAGCGCCTCGGTTTCAAACCCGCGTGACGGGTCCGGAGATTTTCGAAGCGGCGCCGCCGAGCGTGCGACGGTCGCCGGTTCGCCTTCGACATAACGCGGCGCTTTGACGACTCCAGCGAGCGATTGCGCCGCGAGATCGGAACGAAAGGCATTGCGCCGCGGATCGAGATTGCCACCCATGCGATGGGAACCGTTAGCCATCACGACGTCAATTCCCCTCGCAAGTGCTCCATGACGGCCCGCGCCGTTTGCGGCTCGCCACCTTTCGGTCCCAACGGACGCGGTGCCGGACGCCAGCCATAAAGATCGAAATGCGCAAACCGCCGGGCTTTGCTGACAAAGCGCTTCAGAAACAGCGCCGCCGTGATAGCGCCCGCAAACGGCGATTCCCAAACGTTGCTGATGTCCGCCACGTCGCTGTCGAGATGACGGCGATAGCCGTCCCACAGCGGCAAGCGCCAAAGCGGATCACCGATCGCCGCGCCGACATTGGGCAATGTCTGCGCCAGAAAGTCATCGTCGGTGAAGAACGCCGGTAAATCCGGTCCGAGCGCGCTTCGGGCAGCTCCCGTGAGCGTCGCAAACACGAAGATGCTGTCCGGAGCGTCGCTATCGGCCAGCGCCAGTGCGTCCGCCAACACCAAGCGGCCCTCGGCGTCTGTGTTGCCGACTTCGACGCTCAAACCGCCCCGGCTCGAAAGCACGTCGCCGGGCCGGAAAGCATCGCCGCTGATCGCATTCTCCGCCGTCGCAATGAGAAGGCGCAGGCGGCATTTGAGCCCTTGCCCCATGATCATGTGTGCTAGGGCCAACGCCGTTGCCGCGCCGCCCATATCCTTTTTCATCAGAAGCATGGCGCTGGCGGGCTTGATGTCGAGCCCACCTGTGTCGAACGAGATTCCCTTGCCGACCAGCGTGATCTTCGGTGCGTTGACCGGCCCCCACGTCAGATCGATCAGGCGCGGCTGCCGCGGGCTGGCGCGCCCGACGGCATGGATGAGCGGAAAATTCTGCGCCAGCAGCTCATCGCCAGTGATGACAGAAACAGCCGCGCCATGCCGCTCGCCGACCATGCGTACGGCCGCTTCGATCTCGGCAGGCCCCATATCGGATGCAGGCGTATTGATAAGATCGCGGCCGAGCCAGACAGCCTCCGCCGTGTTGATGACACGCTCGGCGTTCGCACTTTCGAGCCGCAACTTCGGCCGCGCGTTGCCAGCACTTGCTTTGCTCTTGTAGCGCGAAAAGGAATAGGCCCCGAGCGCCCAAGCCAGCTGCGCCAGAAATCCGCTGTCCGTTTCGGATGCAAAGCGATACGTGCCCGCCGGAAGGATTGGCGCAAGCAAGCCGGCAAGCATCTCCGAAGGGCCGCTCGGTTCTCCGTTCCGTCCGTTGCCAAGCCCTAGGACGACGGATGCGATCTCACCATCGTCGCCGGGAAGCAGGACATGGCGCTTGGCGCCGCCTGAGAATTTCTGCGCCGCGAGCCACGCCTTCTGACGATCCGTCAGCTCACCCAATGCGCCGGGATCGGCCGATCGCGCAAAATAGATAGGCACATCGGCAGTCGCCGCCGGCCCCTCTGCGAAAACATCTTTGACTGACCAGGCCGTTGTTTTGACCATGAAACCTCGCAAACACATCGCTTCGAAGACCATCCAGCAGAGTCCGCCGCCCGTCGCAAGCCAACCTCCGGCCGGAAGGTCACAAGTTGCATCAGCTTTGACATGGCTAAAGCGGAGCTTAAGCGTTTATTGACGGCTGCCCCAGAAACTAACGGTCTCGCAGATTCGGCGGATTTGAATCCCGAATCTTGCCCGACGGAGACCGCAATGACGCGCCTCAAGCGCCCCAGCCCTACCTTAGTCCTGCCGGCCGCAGCAACGCGCCTCGGAGTTATCGCAAGCCTCACGGCATCCCTCATGCTCGGTGCATGCTCGCAATCGCCCGACCTGTTGCAGGACATCGCGCTCAAAACGGATTCGACCGGCAGCACCACCGGCACGGACCAGCCCGGCCCGCAGACCGAACTGCAGAAGGCAACGATATATTGGGGCAAGGAATACGCCAAAAAACCGACGGCGCTGCAACCGGCGCTGAATTATGCGCGAAACCTGAAGGCTCTCGGCGAGAAGCAGAAGGCTCTGGCTGTGCTCCAGCAGGCCAGCATGTTCCACGGCACCGACCAGCAGCTAACGAGCGAGTACGGCCGTTTGGCGCTGGAGCTCAACCAGATCAACGTTGCGGGCCAAGCTCTGGCGGCCGCCGACGATCCGACGCGGCCGGATTGGCGGGTCATCTCGGCGCGCGGAACCGTTTTCGCAAAGCAAGGCAAATATGGCGAGGCCGTTCCTTTCTATGAGCGCGCTCTGGCGCTTGCGCCGGACAACCCGACGATCATGAATAACCTCGCGATGGCCCACGCCATGTTGGGCGATCCGAAGAAAGCCGAGCAGATCCTGCGCCAAGCCGTCGCGACACCCGATGCGACACCGAAGATGCGGGAAAATCTGGCTCTCGTGCTCGGCTTGCAGGGCCGGTACGATGAATCCAAAACGGTGGCTTCGCGCGTCATGGATTCCCAGACAGCATCGTCAAACACCAAGTATCTGCGGCAGATGGTGAAGCTCGACGCCAAGAATGAAATGCCGGATGCGAAGAGCTTCCTGGCGCAGACGTCAGTCGCGCACGCCGAGACGCCGCCGAGTGCCCAAAGCGCATTCACGACCGACGTCGCGTCATCGACATCGGACGCCAAGAGCAACTGGCAGACGGTCAGCGCCACGCCCGCACCGCTCCGCGGGATGACACACTGACGATTCCGCACCCCTTTGTGGAAGACGCACGCGCGGCCCGCGCGAAGCACATTCGGCCGTTAGCTCTCGATTAGCCGCAAAAACGATAAGGCCCTGATCTGTTCAACAGACCGGGGCCGACGCAACACGTTCGAGAATTGGCAAATTCGAAAGAACCCAGCTTATTTCTGCAGCTGCATGTAGCTGATGCCTGCCGGTCCAAGAATGACGATAAACAGCACCGGCAGAAAGAACACGATCATCGGCACCGTCAGCTTCGGCGGCAGCGCCGCTGCCTTGCGCTCGGCCTCCGACTGACGGATTTCCCGGTTCTCCTTCGCCATCGTCCGTAACGCCTGACCGACCGGCGTGCCGTAGCGTTCGGCCTGAATGAGCGCCGTCGTCACGCCCTTGACACCAGGAAGCCCCGTTCGCTTCGCGAGATTTTCATAAGCCTGACGGCGATCCTGCAAGTAGGAAAGTTCTGCTGTCGTCAGCGTCATTTCTTCAGCAAGCTCGAGCGATTGAGCGGCGATCTCCTTGCCGACCTTGCCGAAGGCCGCTTCCACGGACATGCCCGACTGCACGCAAATCAGCAGCATATCGAGTGCATCCGGAAACGCCTGCTTGATCGACATTTGCCGCTTCTGCACGCGGTTCGTGATGAACATATTCGGCAGGTAAAAACCGAGAAAACCCGCAGCCAACGCCATGCCGACGTTCACCAGCGCCGGATATCCGGTGTCGTAAAGGAAGAAAACGTAAAAGAGAGCGGCAAAGAAAACGATGATCGGCGCGGCCACCCGAAAGAACATGAACGTCACGATATTGGCCTGACCGCGCAGACCGGCACGCTTCAGGTTCTCACGCAACTCCTCGTTATCGAACCGTTCCCGCAGGCGCAACTCGTCGACGATCCGTTGCATAAAACCTTTGGGCGTCGACCGCAGCCTGCCCGGCCGGTCTTTCGATGACATCTCAGCCAGGCGCGCCGAGCGCATTTTCCCGCGCTCGATCGCCATTTCCTTCATGCGACGGTTCATCTGATCCCGCTGCAGCATCGGCAAAGCCACGGTCAAAACCGTCGCGAAAACGCAGACAGCCGCAAGCATCGTTGCGATGAACTGCGGGTTCATCACGGTGTCGATAAAGGCCGTCATGTGTTTACCTCTGCCTTTTCCGCTCCGAGCGACGACTAGCCTAGAATTTGAAGTTGATCATCTTCCGCATGATCAGTACGCCCATCATCATCCACACCGCGCCGAACGCGACCATGAATCGGCCCACCGTTGTTGTGAACAACGGCGTGATGTAGCTGGGCGACGAAAGATAGACCATCATCATGACGCCCGGCGGCAGAGAGGCGAGAACGAGAGCCGATGCCTTTGCCTCGGCGGAAAGCGCCTTCACCTTCATCGCCAGCATGAACCGGTCGCGAAGCACGCTTGAAAGATTGGCGAGCGCTTCAGAAAGGTTGCCGCCGGCCTGCTGTTGAATGGCGATAACGATCGTCAGGAACCGGACTTCCGACAGGGGCATGCGATCGCACATCCGTTCGAGACCGTCGGGTAGCGAGACGCCGAGCCTCTGTTGCTCGACGATACTGCGGAATTCCCCCGCCAGCGGCTCCGGGCTTTCGCGCGAGATCACCTGCAGACAATCGTTCAATGGCAACCCCGATTTGACGCCGCGAACAACGACGTCGATGGCATTCGCCAGTTGCGATAGAAACTTCTGCTGACGGCGCTGCGTCATCTTGTTGAGCACCCAGCGGGGCAATCCAAAGGCACCGACGACAACGGCGACGACGACCGCTCCGATCGGCAGGCTGAGTATGCTGTGCGCGATGCCGCCGAGCACGATCCCCACCGTCGCACTGACGATATAGAAGTCTCGCGGCGTCTGCTTCAGACCGGCCCTTTCAAGGCGCAGACCCATCGTGACGTTCTTATCGGCCTTTCGGCGGTCGTCCATTTCCTTCAGGGTATCGGCGACGGATTTCTTACGGCTGCTTTGAATTTCGGCCAAAGCGCCGCCCGCTTTTCGCGCCCGGGCCCCGGCGACGCTCTCCACCCGTTTGCTCTTCTGCCTGTCGGCCGCGAAATACGGATACGCCAATGCATAGACGCCGCCCGCAAACGCGACCGCAGCGAGCAACGGCACCAGATAAGTCAGAAGATCAGCATTCCCCATCACGGTCACCCCAACGGATTTCCGCTATCGTCATCGACTTCCGAAGCCGCCAGCGCCCGCGCCAGCCGCTCCGTCTCGTTGTAGTATTCCGCCCGCTCCCAGAAACGCGGACGCGCGATGCCCGTCGAACGATGCCGGCCGATCAGCTTGCCATGCGCATCTTCCCCGGTGATCTCGTAGACCAGGAGGTTCTGCAGTGTGATGGTCTCTTCCTCCATCCCGAGAACTTCCGTGATGTGCGTGATCTTGCGCGAGCCGTCGCGGAGGCGTGAAGCCTGAACGATAACGTCGACGGAACCGCACACCATTTCGCGAATGGTCTTGATCGGCAGCGCATATCCACCCTGCATGATCATCGACTCGAGACGGCTCAGCGCTTCGCGCGGGCTGTTGGCGTGAAGCGTACCCATCGACCCGTCGTGGCCCGTGTTCATGGCTTGCAGGAGATCGAAGGCCTCGGGGCCACGAACCTCGCCGACGATGATTCGCTCGGGCCGCATACGAAGGCAGTTCTTGATGAGATCACGCATCTTGATCTCGCCCTCACCTTCGAGGTTCGGCGGACGTGTTTCGAGCCGGACGACATGTGGCTGCTGCAGCTGAAGTTCGGCGGAGTCTTCACACGTGATGATGCGCTCGTCGTGATCGATGGACCCGGTCAAACAGTTGAGCAGCGTCGTCTTACCGGAACCCGTGCCGCCCGAGATGATGACGTTGCAGCGAACGCGGCCGATGATTTCGAGTATTGTTTTGGCGTCCGGCGTAATGGAGCCGAACTTGACCAACTGTTCGAGCCTGAGGCGGTCTTTCTTGAACTTTCGGATTGTCAGCGCAGGCCCGTCGATCGCCAGCGGCGGCGCAATGACGTTTACGCGCGATCCGTCGGGCAAGCGCGCGTCGCAGATGGGACTCGCCTCATCGACACGCCGCCCGACCTGACTGACGATACGCTGGCAGATGTTCATCAACTGCTGATTGTCAGCGAAGCGGACGCCGGTTTTCTGCACCTTGCCGGCGACTTCGATAAACGTCGTGCCGGCGCCGTTGACCATGATGTCGGCAATGTCATCGCGCGCCAGCAGCGGTTCGAGGGGGCCATAGCCGAGAACGTCGTTGCAAATATCTTCGAGCAGCTCTTCCTGCTCGGCAATCGACATCACGACGTTCTTGATCTGGATAATTTCGCTGACGATATCACGAATTTCCTCGCGCGCCGCGACACTGTCCAGCTTCGAAAGCTGCGTCAGATCGATGGTATCGATCAGCGCGTTAAAGACCGTCGTCTTAATGTCGTAGTATTCTTCCGAATGCTTCCGCTGCACCTCGACGACGGGTTCCGGGCGCGGAGGCGGCGGCGGAGCGGCCGCCGGAGGAGATTGTGCGGGCGGGCGCTGTTGCACCGGCGCGCGCGTCTCCGGCGCCACATGGGCCGCCTGGGACGCGGATGCCGGCGGCTCCGTCCGTTTCGTTGGCGTCGGATCGTTCGAACGTCTGCCGAACATGACGAGGTGTCCTAACGCTTTAGCTTCAACTTATCGAGTATCGGCGCAATTGCAGCGAAGGCCGAGATCCCTTTTTCGGTCTTTACTTCTTTACGACCGGTAACCTTCAGCGCGATGTCGTGAAATTTCTCGACCGCCTTGGCCTTGGCGCTCAGTTCCTCGACCATTTGTCCGTTGTTCGATGCTTGGCTGAAAATTTCCGCGTCGTAATCGATGACGGCCAAAACCTTCACATCGAGCGCCTGCTCGAATTCCTTGACCGTGATCTCCTGTCGCTTCGGCAGGTTGGCCATATTCAGAATAAGATGCGGTCTGCTGTCGTTCTTGCGCACCGTCCGCAGAAGATCGACGATGTTCTTCGCATTCCGCAGGTTCGCCAGATCCGGAGCCGCGGTAATGATAACCTCATCCGCTTGAAGCAGGACACGCTTCGACCACGGCGACCATCCATGCGGCAGATCCACCGCAACGAACGGCACGTTCTGGCGCGCCACGTCGAGGACCAGATCGCAGGCATCCGGCGAAATTTCGTAATCGCGATCGAGGACGACCGGCGCAGCGAAGATCGAGAGATGCTCGGAACATTTGGTCAGCAGGCGATCGAGCAGCTGGTCATCGAGACGCTCCGGAGCCGCAAGCGCCTCGGCAATCCCCTGAACTGGATCCTGGTTGAAGTCGAGCCCGGTCGTACCGAAGGCCAGATCAAGGTCCGCGATCGTGACATCGGTCTTCAGAAGTTCCGATACCGTCCATCCGACGTTGTGGCAGATCGTCGAGGAACCGACGCCACCCTTGGCTCCGATAAACGCAAAAACATGCCCGACGGGATCGGTATCCGGATTGTTGTAGAGATTGGAAACGCTTTCCATCACGCCCAGCGGCTCAACCGGAGAGACGAGATACTCTCCGACGCCCCGCTTCAGCAGCTCGCGATAGAGAAAGACATCGTTATGGCGGCCAATGACGATGACTTTCGTTCCGGGATCGCAGCTTTCCGCCAAACGGTCGAGATCGGCCAGCAATTCCACCGGGCTGAGCGTGCTATCAAGAATAATGAGATTGGGTGTCGGACTATCGGCGTAGTGTGCGATTGCCGCCGCGATGCCGCCCATGTGGACGCTGACATGCGCCTTCGACAGCCGCCGGTCTTCCGCCGCATACTGAACCGCATTGGCGACGCCCACGTTATCGCAGAAGGCCTGAATTGAGATGCGCGGAATTGGTCGCGCTCGATCGCTCGGGCGAAAATCCTGATGCTCACCACTCTCCGGAACGTCCGAAAATTCGGCGTCGAGATCGGCAGCGGTTTGATGTTGATGGGACATGTCGTCTCCGGGAAATCAATTTGCAATCTTCTGGACTATGGCGGCTTCAGCATCGGCGCCGAGCGGCTGGCCCTTCACGTATTTTCCGTACATGTCGTCACGACGGTTGGCGTCACGCGGCGTCATCGTTCTCGGACCCAAAAGGTCGCCGGGGTTGGCAACCATGACAGCCAGATTGTGCTGGTTGGCGCAGCCGAAATCGGGATAGGGCGTGTTCTGATAGGTCCGCGCCAGGTTCTCCGACCAGTCTTGTCCGCAATCCGGCGCGTCCGCCACATAGCGCATGTAGGAAATGCGCAATGGCGATTCCCCTCTGCCCGACTGATAAGCTTCGGTGGCAATCGACGATTCCGAGTATCCGCTGGCGAGCAACACGCGGCGCGCATCGTCGGAGGCTTCCATCGCCGCGCCCTCATTCGTGGAACCAGCCGGCGCCGAGATGACGATCCGGGTGTTGCCGCCGTCCCGCGCACGGCCATGATCGATGAAATCCATCAACCGTCCGCGCTGCGATGGCGTCAGCCCCTCGGAGCCCGCCGCGACATGCAAATTGAGCACCGCGGGCTGCTGCGAAACGAGAATGGGATGGCGCTGCTCAGGATCGATCAGCTGCCAGGATGCCACCTGCGGCCCGATCTGATCGTGCTCGCAACCCGCGACCGCGATCGACAGGCAGGCCACGGTCAGAATATGGATCAAACCGAACCGTGCTTTCCTCGGTTCACGGAGTGACAAAGCTTCCATCTGCATGATGCGTCTCCGGAACCTGACTATTCGACGATGAAGCCGTAGTCGCCCTTCAGACCGCCGGAGGGCATCGTTTCGCCCTTGCCGTAGATCCGGTTGAGGTGACCGAGAAAATCCGCTTTGAGATCCGTCGCCGGATAAAGCCCGTCCGTCGGCGCCGCGAGTTGCTGACGCGAAACGGGCTGAACGAGGTACGGCGTAACGATGACGACGAGCTCCGATTCCTCGTTCTGAAAATCGCGGCTTCGGAAGAGCGTCCCGAGGATCGGAATGTCCTTGGCGCCGGGCAGGCCGTCGATATTCTGCTGTGACTTCGTTGAGATCAGGCCAGCCAGTGCCAGCGATCCGCCGGACGGCAATTCAACGACCGTTTTCGCTTGTCGCGTATCGAAGACCGGATTGTTCGCGACATACCCTGAAATGTCGCTGACGCTGGTATCGATCTTCAGGCTGATGCGCCCCTCCGTCAGCACGACAGGCGTAAAGCTCAACTGCACGCCGAACTTTTTGAACGCCACCGAGCTGACGCCGGTCTGCGTATCGACGCCGGTGACGTAGGGAACTTCGCCACCCGCCAGAAACTCGGCCGGCTCGCCCGAAATCGCGGTGAGGTTCGGCTCAGCCAGCGTGCGGATCAGACCGTCGCGCTCGAGCGCACGGATGGCCGATTGAATGTTATTTTTGCTGTTGCCCCACCCGGACACCAGACCGCTGTTGCCGAATGATCCGGCGCTCGGGCCTGGATTGAAGGCGCAGATCTGTCCGACGGCGCAGGCCGTATTCGCTGCCGCCGTGCCAACGCCGAACGTCGGAAGCGAGCCAAGACCCGCAGCCGAGGAGATCGGAAAGGAATTCGCCGTCAGAAGAGTCGTCGCAAAACTCCCCGACTGCAGCATACCGCCGAGATTGACGCCCAACTGCTTCAGCAGCGTGCGCTTCACCTCCGCGACCGTAACCTTGAGCATGACCTGCTCTTCGGCCTCGACCGACAGCAGGTTGATGACCGACTGACTCTCATCCTTGTTATTAAACGATGCCTGTCCCTCGCCCTTCGCCCCTGCCCCGCTGACATCTACGTTCGACGACCACCTCGCAATCATCTGGGTCATGAACTGCGCCGCGATTGTTTTGGCGCGCACCGAGTCCGCCGGGCTCTTGACGCGCCCCGTCAAAATCACCGTCTGATTGAGCGTCTCGACTTTGATATCCGATCCCGGAATGACTCGATGAAGAAGCGACTCGAGCCCATCGCCTTCTTGATCGACGTCAACCTCAATCATGGCTAGCTGCTCGCCCGACGTCGCAAAGAAAAATGCGTTGGATTGCCCCGGAGCCTTGCCAAGCAGGAACACGCGGTTGGAACTCAAAACGACCGCATCGACGACGGCCGGGTTGGACGCCATGACGTCGCGCACGCCATCGGGAAATTCCAGCAGTACGGACTTTCCAAGCCCGATCTTGATGCTCTTATGGATCGGTGTGCCATTGGATGCCGGAAGGCGAACGATGGATTGCGTGTTCTTGCCGGCGTCGGCATCGAAATCGTTCGATTGATATCGCGAAGGCATTCTGCCCGCGGCGCGCGGGTCGGCCGAGGCGGTCGCAATTGCGCACACCATCAGTGGCGCAAGCACCAGCAGCACACGCGCGGCTGCGTGCCACGAAAACCGGAAATTAGAGTGCATAAAGTCCCCGCCTTATGACGACTTACTGACCGTACTGACTCAAACCGTACTGACTCAGTTCACGCCATACACACGCGACTTTGCACCGTAGCGCACCACACTGACCGAATTACTCTGCGGCTTGGCGCGGAGATCGAGACCACCGGCACGTTCCGGATCGGAACTCAAATCCGCGACGCTCCGCAATGACAGCGTGATCTCGCCCATCGAATTGGCGAGCGCCATCATCTCGGCTTGCCGCGGCGTCAACTCGAGCGTCGCGGTCGAAGCCGATGAATCGGCCGACTTCTTACCTTCCTTGGTTTCGATCTGCTGGCCGATCGCCATGACCCGCACGTTGCGGAACAGCGTATCGGAAACATTCTCCTCCTGGCCCGAACGGCCACGCAGGCGCCGGATCAGAATAACGTCGACATGATCGTTCGGCAGAATGAGACTTCCCGCGGCCGTCTCGGCACGGATCTTCGTTGAGATGGCGCGCATGCCTTGCGGCAGGATTGCAGCGAGCACACCGCCCTGCCCGGCCTTGATCAGCTTCTTCGAGGTGATTGGCTCGCCGGAAAGGAGAGCCGAGCGCGCCACCGAGCCCGAAAGCTCGTGCATCTTCGCGATCCCGCCACCGGCCTTGGTGATGTAGTCGTGCGACAGCGCATTCTTCGGCCACGACACCCAGCGGAAATTGCCTTCGTTGACGATCTGACCAACGGCAATGTCGGCACCGGCGACGAGAACCTGCGCGCTATTGACTTCCTTCTCGACGGTGATCGGCGCCGAAGGGGTCATAAATGAACCCGCGACGTAATAGGCGAGCCCTGCCGCAGCCAGAGCTACGGAGAAACCGGTCGTTTGTGCCCGCTTCATTGCGCCCGAAGTCCTTCCAAACTTGGGTATGGAATCCTTGGGGCCGATAGTGGGGTACAAACGTCAATGCGAGGTTAACCGGCGTTTGGGATTGGCACGCCGCGCAACCATATTTTAAGCATGGGCTAGGGTCGAACGTCCGTTCAAACCATGATGCTGAGAAACAGCTCGGTCGCCGGAAACAGCATGAGCCCGCCGGCCGCGATGGCGATGCCGTAGGGAATAGGCCCGCCAGCGAGGTGCAGCCGTTGCGCCCAAGGCGGGAACGAAACAGAGACTGGGATCATGCGGCGATAGCCGAGGATGAGAACGCTGAGAGCTCCGCCGAAAATGGTCACAAAGGCGAGAAACTCCCCGATGTGAGCGCCGCCCATCCACAGAGCGCCCGCCGCCATCAGTTTTGCGTCACCGCCGCCTAAATAGTTCATCGAAAACAGCGTGAACGTCAGCGCCAGGACGCAAAAAGCGCAAGCGACGTGAATACCGAATGTCTCCAGCGGCATGCGCGTCACAACGGCGATGGCGACAAAGCCGCCGACGAGCGCAAGGGAAATGCGATTGGGGATCTTCATCGTGAAGAGGTCGTTCGCGGCGGCAAAGGCCATCGAAACGGGGAAGATCATTAGGATGAGAGTGGCCAGTGCCGTCATCGTTTCACTACCGCTGTAAAAATCCGCTTGCGCCACATTGTGCACGGACACGGTAAAAGCCCCGCTAACGCCGAACGGAACCGATGAGCGCGGATTGTTTAGTAATGCGCGAAACCCGACACGACGGAAGTGAACGTGTCGATAAGCGAGCCCTTGATTGCGAGCGCTCCGGCAACGATGGAGATGCTGATGATACTTGCGATCAGCGCATATTCGATTGCAGTCGCACCGCTCTCGTCGTTGACGAACGCAGCCCCAGCGAGATGCATCCCCGCAAGTTGTCTGGAAAACAATCCCGTGTTGCTCATCTCCGCCCTCAACACCTACTAGAGTATCTACATGAAATAAAAGCGCGCTCGGAGCATTCCCCGAACGCGCTGTCCGACCATTAAAGCCGATGTTTTTATCTTCGAATTAGGGTGTCGTAGAGGCCGTGCCGCCGAGATCTGTGGCGACCGAGTTGAACGTGGTGTTCAGGCCGTCCTTAACACTTTTAAGAGCTGCGATGATGCCGACGCTGACGATAGCAGCGATCAGGCCGTATTCGATGGCGGTTGCGCCAGATTCATCGTTCAAGAAACGCGAAAACATGGTCATTGGTGTCTCCCAATCTACTCTAATACTCTTTCCGATCCTGTCCCTCGGGAGAGGTTGTCCTCGCCGCTGAACTAAAGCTGACTGTAGATTGGAAAAATTAAAGGCAGGTAAAACGATTCAAATGTCCGCTAAACGGGCGATAACGGACTATTAGCAGTCTCCATCAAAAAGTATACCTAAGATATATTTCGAATAATACATAGAATAATTCTGAAGCTGTACTTCAAAACATAGAAATATGTGAGACAGTATGAAATACCTACTGGTTAATACTGTGCTCTTATAAGACAAGATCCTAAATGTTGCCAGCACAATAGATCAGGCCATGCCATTTTTCCTTAAGAGCAATGCCGAGATAACTTTGAACGTCTGGTTCGTGGGAGCGTGCCGCCGTTAACCGGTAAAATTAATCAGTGTTCGGATTAAGTTGCGCCCAGAGCCATTCTCAACCGGCTGCACGTCGCGTCGATCCGCACGGTCCGGGTTGGAGCGCGCGTTTGTCATTCGTTTACCAAATAATGACGTAATGCGCCGAACAACCTTCGAGGACACGGCCATGCGTCAACGATCAGCGGAAATGGGATTGTCGCGCGCCGCTTGCTTCATATGCGCAGCCGTGTTCGCCGGGTTCGCCGCCGCTCCGATCTCCACGGCCGACGCCTCCGACCTCATCGTGCGCTATGATCAATCGCAACTTTTGCGGCTCCCACGTGCCGCGTCCGAGGTGATTGTCGGCAACCCATCGATCGCCGACGTCACGCTCCAGGATGGCAACTTGCTGGTCGTAACGGGAAAGACATTCGGCATTACCAATGTCATCGCGTTGGATGCACAGCACAATGTCATCCAGGATCAACGGGTGATGGTCGAGCGCGACGATCGCAAGATCGTCAATCTTCATAAGGGAAGCACGCGATTCACTTACGCCTGCACGCCGAATTGCGAGCCGACCCTGACGATCGGCGACGACAAAAACTTCTTTGATGCCGTGCAACAGGCGAACTCGCAGAAAACCAAGTTCTCCGAAGGTACATCTGACTCGGGCAACGGTAACAACCAATAGCGTACTAGAAGCCGGGATCGGCGTGCGCAGCTGGGTCCGCCTCGAACGGTGTCGCGCCCCGGTCTCAGGTCCTTCACGATCGCTAAACCATCAATTGCAAAAAATCTTTCGATAAATGCCGCTTTAATCCGCTGCACTTAATTTGGCGCAGGAATTCATTCAGAGCGTTCAAGCGGTCCCATGCGTCTCCTCCCCTTCAAACGCGCAATTCGCAGCTTTCTCGGCCCCCGTTCGATCTTGCGGCAATGCCAAGCCGACGAACGCGGTGCGACGGCGATCGAATTTGCGATGGTCGCAACACCGTTCCTGATGTTCATTTGCGGACTTGTCGGCTGCGCCTTCTATTTCTTCATTACGAGTTCGATTGAGAAAGGCATGGACCAGACCAGCCGGCTCATTCGCACAGGCGAGGCCGTAACCGAGAAATGGAACGTAGATCGTTTCAAGAAGGGCATCTGCGACGCCGCCGGCGGCTGGATCGACTGCAAAAATATGCAGATCTTCGTAAAGTCCTATTCGAGCGGCTGGTCGGGATTGAACAGCGCCAAACCTCAGCCTTGCGTCGAAAATGGAGTCGTCGTCGAGAACCCGGCGCCCGGCAGCGATCTCATCGCCATTTATTCCGGCGCAGCCAGTGACGTTGTTGTGGTGACCGCCTGTTACAAATGGGATTTTCCCGCACGCCTTCCCCTCATGAAACTCGGTAACATGCCGGATGGATCGATGATGTTGCAGTCCTCGACGTCCTTCCGCAGCGAACCCTATCCAACCGGCTGAGCGCCGATCAGTCATCTCGCGGGAAGCCACCCATGCGCGCCATCTCACATTCGATCGCCAAAGCCCTGCTTCGCAAATTCAAAGCCAGCACGTCGGGCATTGCCGCCGTCGAATTCGCCTTACTCGCACCGCTGCTGATGCTGATGACGTTTGGAACGTTCGAGGTGTCTCGAGCTCTGCTCGTCCACAAACGTTTCCAACGGGCGACCGCGATGGTCGGCGACCTCGTCTCCCGTGAAAAGCAAGTCGGCTCGACCCCGACGGATGCTTCGAGCACCCTCGACGGCATGCTCATTTCGGCGGAGCACGCAATGGAACCCTACAGCTCTTCGCCTTTGCAGCTCTCGATCACGCAGCTTCGCGCTTCGAGCACGGACGCCAAGAAGACAAAAGTCGAGTGGTCGTGGTCCTATCACAACATGCCGATCGCCAGCTGCGGCGACGATAAATCAATGCCGGCGGAAGACATGATCAGCGCCGGCGATGCGGCGATCCTCGTCGAGGCGAAGTATGTCTACAAACCACTCCTGACCAAAATCGTCCCTGGGCTCGTCAGCGAGATGACCTGGTCGGACAAGATGACGTTTGCCCCACGATACGGGTCGGTCTTCTACGGCCAGGAGACCCAAAACCTCAAATGCCCGCCGGGCAGCGGCTGATCGGACGTACGCGGCCTTTTCTTGAGGCCGTTCAGCGCATAACACGATTCAATTATGCACTTTCGTCGCAATTGACTTGCAAAAGAGTTTGTGTGCGGATCAAATCGTGATCCGTCCGTAAAGCCTTGGAAAACGCACATTTTTTGAGCTTTCGGTTCACGCGCTGGCCTGTCCGGTGTTCAGTGGCCCTTGGTGTTGTTTCATTCGTGAGCTAAAGTCTGAACGCGGCGTACAGTCCGCAGGGGAGTTGAGCAATGGGCAGGAGATCCGTTCACTCACCAGAAGAACTCCGACAGCTAATCCTCGACGCATCCCGATCCATCGTTGAACGCAACGGCATTGCCGGACTGTCCGCTCGCGAAATCGCGCGCATGATCGGCTATTCGCCGGGAACGCTCTACAACATCTTTGAAAATCTGGATGACGTTCTGCTGACGCTTCAAGTTCAGCTTCTGGGACGTACTGTCGATCATCTGAAGCAAGTACCGCTTGGCGATGACGGTGAAAAGAACATCGACGCGCTCACCCGCGCCTATGTCGACTTCGCGCTCGCCAATCGGCGCATGTGGAATCTTCTATTCGCACACAGCGTTCCCAGTCCGAGCACGGTGCCCGCGCCCTTCCATGAACACCTGAACAATTTAGCGGAAGTTATGCGCAAGGCGCTGGCCCCGGCCACGCCCCAGGCGTCGCTTCAGGAACTCGACACGTCGGCCCGCGCACTGTTTGCCGGTGTTCACGGCATCGCGTCCATCGCGGCGAGTGAAAAGGGCGCGCATCTAACGCCAGCGACGGCGCAAACGTATGCCCAGGAACTGACATCGAATTTCGTTAGGGGGCTGCGCCACCGCTCGAGCCATTAGCGGGCGTCGGTTCGATCGCATGAGCGGAAGCATCGGCAGGGGGAACGTATTGAGCGTTCGGGCTCTCGCTGGTGGCGGCTGATGCCGGAGATGGCGCTTCCGGAACTTTTTGTTCCGGCGCGCTCCGGCCAATTGAACTCGTTTCAACGGACGGCGACGTGGCTTCCTGCCGGTGAGCCAAATACGGGCCGTCCACAAGACCGAACCATTTATCGGTTGGCAGCAGCCGATGTTCGAGACCGCTCCACAGATCGCGCGAGCCCAACCCGTCGACGAAGGTGCGCGTCGGCGGCGATAGAACGATGGCGCCGAACGTCGCTGCCGCCATCGCGACGGACGAGTAAAAGTGGCGGCGATCGAACAACTTCAATGCCGTGCCGAACGAGGATTTGAGCCTCGTATCCATGACGTCGACCGAATAGATCTCATCGAGCGTCAGATGCGTCATGTATCCGAGGAACATGAACGCCGCGGCAAGCCATGCAACCCCCGCCGGTTTATTGAGCAGATGATAGAAAACGATCGCCGTAACGATCGCACAGAATACCGCCGCGAGAATGGAATGCCAGATGCCGCGGTGCACGGAAATGCGATGGAATATGGAATGCAATCCATAGCGCACAGCCAGCAGCGTACCGAGCCACAAAATCCATAGTTCCGCGATCGAAAGCTGGGTCGCCGCGTTGAACAGCACCGCGAACGAAAAGAAGATCGCCAGCCCCGCGAACATCGCACGGCTCGGACGCGAATCTTTGAGATCGATATCGGGAAGCACCGAGCCGAGAACGCCTGCCATCGTCACGGCCACCAGATTTTCCGGGGCAACAACGTTCGCGGCAAGCGTCAGCGTCGCAAGCGCACCCGAAACGATCGTTCCAACGGCGATGTGCGTCGTGAAATTGGCCATGATTCCCCCAAACCATCAGGCCTGTTCAGGCAGACCGGCGACCGTAATCCCGTTTATTGGACCATCAGATTCGCCCAGTTGGGGCGAGACATTCCACGTCGAGGTATGTGGATAACAGCGGCGTTGCAGCGCACATACCAGCAGTACGAAGCGCGGTGGCGGTCAGCGCCCGAATGTGGCACGTAGGCGTTTTACAGCCCCGCGATACAGACGGCATGCCCACCGACACCCTGAAAATCAGCCGAGTTGCAGCAGCAAACATCGCAATCGCCCTCGCGGTTGTGATGATCAAGTACGCCGCCTACCTCGTCTCGGGCTCCGTTGCGCTCTTTTCCGACGCGCTCGAAAGTATCGTCAACGTCATGACGGCCGTCGCCGCCTTCGCCGCCATTCGCATCAGCGCCAAGCCTGCCGATATTGACCACCCATTCGGCCACCACAAGGCTGAGTTTCTGGCTGCGATGTTCGAAGGCGCGATGATTGCCGTCGCAGCCGTGCTGATCCTTCTCAAGGCGCGCTCGGCGCTGATCGAAGGCGTCACGCTCGAACATTCCGGTCTCGGCATCGGTCTCAATATCATCGCCTCGGTGTTGAACGCCGGGTGGGCCTGGCTTCTGATTAACCGCGGCACCAGATGGCGCTCGCCGGCGCTCGTCGCCGACGGGCAGCATCTCGTAACCGACGTCATCACGTCGGCCGGAGTCGTTGGAGGCGTAACGCTTGCCGTGCTGACCGGCTGGCACCTGCTCGATCCGCTGATTGCGACCGTCGTCGCGCTCAATATCTTATGGATGGGCTATAGGATCGCTGTTCAGTCGATGTCGCGTCTGCTCGACCAGGCCGCGAGCCCGGAAATCGAGCAGCAAATTCGCGCCGTCATCGAAGCCAATGGCGGCGGCGCGCTTCAGGCGCACGACATTCGTACCCGGCAGGCGGGACGCGCCCTTTTCATCGAATTTCATCTGGTTGTTCCAGGATCGATGACGGTAGATGACGCGCACGCGATTTGCGATCGCCTCGAACACGCGATCGAAAATGCGATTCTCGGTTCGGAAGTCGTCATCCATGTCGAGCCAGAGTACAAGGCGAAGCCCGAACAATCCGGCGCCGTGCCACTTTAGGCAGGAGCCCGCCGTCAGCTTTTGCCGTTGCCCTGCGAACTCTGGTCCTGCGGGATCTGGGTAATGATCTCGTCGTGGCCGCTCTTGTCGCTGTAGACCGCTAGCGCCATCAGAGCCGTACCAATGCCCGTTGCGAAAAGAATTCCAAACAACGCACCGACCGTCGCTCCCGTACTGACGCCAGAGAAGACGCCAAGTTCCCACATGACGCCGCAGCCGACGATGAAAAGGCCCAGACAAGCGGACGAAAAAATCGTGATCCAGCGCATGGGAAACGCCCTCCTGCGAACCGAATAAAGATGCATCAATGATACATGTTTATGCCGAGGGCTCAACTCACAAGAGTTTTGACCCCTGCGGCGAAAAAGCCGGGAGTCGCGTTCAAGCGATTTATGGGTGTTTCGTCGGAGCCTTACGGGCTGAAAGAAAGCTTACGCTTCGAGGGTGGCCCGTTCCGCCCAAAGATCATACTCGCCCGCTTCGACGACCTTCACGCGAACAATGTCGCTCGCTTTGACGGAGCGCTCGCCGTTCAGAAAGACGTTTCCGTCGATTTCCGGCGCATCCCACTTCGATCGGGCAATCGCGCCGTCCTCGTCCACCTCATCGACGATGACATCGATCACCGACCCGACCTTGCTTTCGAGTTGCGCGCTGCTGACGCTCTTCTGCGCTTCCATGAAGCGATGCCAGCGTTCGTCTTTCACCTCTTCCGGAACCATGCCTTCGAGAGCGTTGGCTCGCGCCCCATCGACGGCTTCGTATTTGAAGCACCCGGCGCGGTTGATGCCGGTCTCCTTCAACCAGTCGAGCAGGAATGCGAAATCTTCTTCCGTCTCGCCGGGAAAGCCGACGATAAAGGTCGAACGAATGGCGAGGTCAGGACAAACCTCGCGCCAGCGGCGGATGCGATCCGCCGTTTTCTCCTGCGCCGCAGGCCGGCGCATCGCCTTCAGAACGGCAGGCGAAGCATGCTGAAATGGAATGTCGAGATACGGCAGGATCTTGCCTTCGGCCATCAACGGAATGACCTCATCGACGTGCGGATACGGATAAACGTAGTGCATGCGAACCCAGACGCCGAGTTCGCCGAGCGCCCGCGAGAGATCGAGAAAGCGCGCCTTTAGCGGTGCGCCCTTCCAAGGACTCTCGGCGTATTTGATATCGAGTCCGTAAGCGCTCGTATCCTGGCTGATGACCAGCAATTCCTTGACACCCGCGTTGGCAAGACGCTCGGCCTCGCTCATCACGTGGTTCGAAGGCCGGCTCGCGAGATCGCCGCGCAACGACGGGATGATGCAGAACGAACAGCGGTTGTTGCAGCCTTCTGAAATTTTCAGATACGCATAATGCCGGGGCGTCAGTCTCAATCCCTCGGGCGGCACCAGATCGACGAACGGATCGTGCAACGGCGGCACGGCGTCATGGACCGCTTCGACAACCTGCTCGTATTGATGCGGGCCGGTAACCGCCAGCACGCCCGGATGCGCATCGCGGATGCGCCCCTCTTCAACCCCGAAGCAACCGGTCACGATCACCCGCCCGTTGGCAGTCATCGCTTCGCCGATGGCGTCGAGACTCTCTTTCTTCGCTGAATCGAGAAAGCCGCAGGTGTTCACCACGACCACATCGGCGCCCGAATAGTCGCGCGCGATCGAATAGCCTTCCGACCTGAGCTTCGTGATAATCCGCTCGCTATCGACCAGCGCCTTCGGGCAGCCGAGCGACACGAATCCGACCTTTGGCACGGACGTCGCCGCCGCACTGCTCCCATGCGCAAGACGGCGTACTTTCGCGCTTGCCTTCGCGTTTACTTTGACCGAGGGTTTCGCCATTTCGCGCTTCTAGCCTTGCCGCATCGGAAGCGCAATCGTGACAGAGTGGCCCCCCGGCAAAGGTTTCCCGTGAACGAAATTCGCACCCATATCGCTGAACAACAAAGCCAAACGCTGCTGACGGAGCCGCGTGCGGCCGCGCGGGCCTGGCTCGAAGCAGGCCGTCCGGTCGCCCTGGCGACGGTCATTGAGACTTGGGGCTCTGCTCCGGTTCGCACCGGCGGCCAGATGGCGATCGCTGGCCTGGACGAGTTTCAAGGCTCGGTGTCGGGTGGCTGCGTCGAAGCCGACGTCATCGCCGCCGCGCTCGACGTCATCGAAGCCGGTCCCCCGCAAACGTTGAGTTTCGGCATTGCGGACGAGACTGCATGGCGCGCCGGACTTGCCTGCGGCGGCAAAATCCGCGTCCACGTCATCCGCCTCGATCCCAAAAGCGACACAGCGCATCTTGACGAGCTGGATGCCGCCGCCACCGCACGCAAGCCTGTTGTCGTCACCACGCAGCTCTCCGACGGCGAAAGGCGCATCGTACCCGCGGAACAGACCACCGATCCCGAGATCGCGGAAGCGCTGCGGCGCGGGCGTAGCGCCGTCAATGAAAACGGCGATACCTTCCTGCACGCGCTGACCCCACCGCCGCGCGTCATCATCGTCGGCGCCACGCATATCGCCCAGCACCTTGCGACGATGGCGACCGCGTCCGGCTACGACGTGAAGGTTCTCGATCCGCGCAGCGCCTTCGCAAGCCCGGCGCGATTTAATCCATCGCAGCTCGTCCCCGAATGGCCCGAAGACGGCCTCGCGACCTTTGCCGCCGATCCGTTTACTGCCATCGTCACGCTGACGCACGTCGATCAGATCGATGACGAAGCGCTAACCGTCGCGCTGAAGTCGCGCTGCCGCTACATCGGTTCGCTCGGCTCGCGAAAGACACACGCCAAGCGCGTCGCCCGTCTCAAGGCTGCGGGATTTTCGGACGCCGAGATCGAGCGCATTCATGCCCCCGTTGGCTTGAACATCGCCGCCGAGACTCCGGGAGAAATCGCAACGTCGATCCTCGCGGAAATCATCGCCGCGTTCCGTAAGGTCCCTGCGGCGTGAAAATCACGGCGATCCTTCTCGCCGCCGGTCGCTCGACGCGGTTTGAGGATGGTCACAAGCTGCTGGCCGAGATCGACTCCGTTCCGCTGATCCGCCGCGCGGCTCTATCGCTCGCGCATTCGAGCGTTGAAGATATCGTGCTGATCACCGCAACAAGCGCGACGGATATCGCAGCCGCCGCCGGTCCCGGACGCTGGCGGCACATCGAGAATCCCAGCGCCGCCGAGGGCCTGTCGTCGTCGCTGCGTCTCGGCATTCAATCGGCAAAGGGGGCCGAAGGCATCCTCGTCGCGCTTGCCGATATGCCGGGCATCACCGCCGAATTGGTCGATACTCTGTGCGCTGCATTCACGGCAAGCGAAGGCCGGGGAATCGTATTTCCCATTGCGCCGGACGGACGGCGCGGCCATCCGGTGATTTGGCCTCGATCGCTTTTCAGCGCGCTTGAAAGCGTTTCAGGCGACACCGGAGGAAAGGCATTGCTAGCCGGTCATCGCGATCTTTGGCGTCCGGTCGAATGCAATGATCCCGGCGCCTTCACGGACATCGATACGCGCACCGATCTCGACGCATTCACCGCCGCGCGGAAATTCAGCTGATACGGCGCAAGTGATTGTCGAACGCGATATTTTGCAGTTCATGCTCGCTGAGCACCCGCGCTTCGGCGGTTTCGTAGCGGATCACACCGAAGCCCGATGAGGCGGCAAAGTCGTGCTCGCCATCCGATGACACCCCGCAAACGTCCTTGAGCGTGCTCCTGCCGGCGACCTTTCCGGTTTCGGTATCGACGTAGAGCACCTGCCCTGCCTTCGGCGCGCTGGCGGCGATGTAACGCCCATCTTCGCTGGCGGCCATCGCGCCGATATAACCGCGCAAATCCTTGCCGCCACCCGGCGCATCGACGAGCTTCATGTCGCGATCCAATCCGGCGCTGCCGACGATCTGCGGCGTTTCACTGGGACCGCCTTGCCATTGCCCGCCAAACCAGATGAGTCCCGATTTATCCTGCGCGAGGTGGCGGATGGAGAGGAACTTGAGATCACCGGACATGAAATGCTGGGCGATCAGTTTGCCGCTTTCGGCATCGACGAACGCCAGCGACGGCTGCATCGTATCGATATTGAGCTTGGCCCGCCAAGCATCCGGCACCGTATCGATGCCGCCGTTGCCGACCGCAATCGTCTTGCCGTCCGCGAGCAGCATGATCTCATGCGGATCGATCCCGTAGCTCGGATGCTCGCCGATCTTCTTGTAGCCCCGGCCGACATCATAGATGCCGATGACGCCACGCCTGCCCGCGACATCGTTCTCGGACGCATAGAGAAGCCGCCCATCCCGCGAGAAGCTGCCGTGGCCGTAGTAGTGACGCCCCTCGCCTGCGGTAAAAATATCGGGCGGCGTGGTCTTGCCGAGTTCGAACGCCACTCCGAAATTTCCCGGCCGCCGCGCAAACACGACAACGCGCCCCGATGCGCGATGATAGGCGGCGTCATGCCCGCGCGCCGAAAGCGGAATCTCCCGGATGATCGATCCATCGGCCTTCAGCAGAACAACGCAGTAGTCGTCTCCACCGCGCCGGGCCGTCGCAACATAGGCGACGTCGTGTTGCGCTTCCGATGCGAAAGACGTTCCCATCCGCGCGCTGCCGACGAACGCCAGCGTGCCAAGCAGCAACGATCTGCGATCAATCGCCATCGAGCTCATTGAACCCCACAGTCAAACCGGCCGCGACGGACAGCCTGTTGGATATGATGTTGCGGAACCCGTTCATGCGGTCGAAGACTTCCCGAACTTCCGGCGTATCGGGCCGATGCGCATCGGAGGCGCGTCCGCCCGCGCCATCGATGGACCGGATCGTGCGCCACGTACCGACCGCCCAGCCCTTCATCCAGGCGAGATCCGGCTTCAGATAGGCTTCGAGGTGCAGCGTATTGTAGAGCTGGTTCAGCGATTTCACGCTGGCGCCGTAGAACGCTTTCTGCAACCCGGCCTTTTGATAGGGCGGCGTCAGGCGGATCTTGGTGTCCACCTGCGGCTTCAGCTGCAAATCCGCCGTGAGCGAAATACCGACGAGCAGCGCCTTCACAACTTCGACCGCCGACTCTTCCGCCGACCGATAGGTGTCGTTGTCGGGGCCCGGGTTCAGCATCTTGTCTTTCCAGCCGCCCGGCTTCTCCCAACCGTCCGCAACCTCATCGGCAAGACGTACGAGATTGGCGGCAATGGCTTGCGCCAGCTTGCAGCGGTATTGCGAGGCGTCTCCCGGCCCCAGCGGCTTATCCTTGTCGGTGATTAGAATTTCAAGCGCCGGCAAACCTTGAATGGCTGCGCTCTGCTTGGCGAGCATGCCGGGCTCCAGAATTTTCTCATTCTTGTCGAGAAGCATGAGGCGCAACTGCCGCCCGACGAAGCCGCGCGGATCGGGCCAGAACGAAATCTGCTCGCGGCGTCCCTTTTCGGCCATCGGCCCGAAGCGTAGATAATCGATCCCCGCGTAGGCCACGACCGCATCGGCGAATTTCTTGTTCAACGCCTGTCGCGCATCCGCCGAGCCCGACGTGCAAACATTTTCGACCGCAGCGGGCAGTGCGTGACCAGCCGCCTTGAAGGCATCGATGTGCGGAATGATGTCCGTCTCGATCGCCGCCCGTGCCATATCGAGATGGCTCGGACGTTGCGCGGCTGACGCAGGGAGTGCAAAGGCGATCGCCACGAACAGGGATACTAGCGCTTTAGGCGTTTGCTTCACGATCAAAGTCCATTCACGTAATCAATCAGTCGTTGCTTATCGTCCGGCTTCAACGCCTCGAAGAGACTGCGGCTATGCGCGGCCTCCCCGCCATGCCGGTTGATCGCCGCCTCCACCGTCGCCGCCGAACCGTCGTGCAGAAAATGCCGCTCCTTCGCGATGATGCGGCCTTCGATCAGCGGAGCGGTTCGCCACTCCGACGATTTGACACCGGGCTCCCCGACACCGTCGTCGAGTCCCGCTCCCATATCGTGAAGCAGAAGATCGGTAAATGCGGGAATAGAGCCGCCATTGCGCGTCGCGAGCGTCGGCACATGACAGGCCGAGCAGCCCGTCGCGGCAAAGAGCGCGGCAGCGTCGGGATCCGGCGACTCGGGCCGAGCCCGTAACGTGCCGAGATAAGCCGCGACCACCCGCAAAATGTCTCCCGAGAGTTCCCGCCCCTTGAAAAGCGCGCTCTCTCCGTTCGGCGCCGCGAGACACTTCGTCTGCAGAACGGTGCAATCGCCATAGGGCCTCGCCTGCTTCGGACTCGAGAGGCCGATATCGAATGCAAACGCATGCGCCACCTGATCTTCGAGCGTCACGTGCGCGGCTTTCCATCCGTAACGCCCAATGCCTCCGTCAACCCGGTTGGCGCGGCCTCGGACGCCGTCTCCGTTGCGATCGTCGGGATCGACGCGCTTGAGAATTTCCTCGTCCGGAACCGCATCGAACGCCGCGCGACCGAACAGCGACGGCGCTAAACGCACGCCCGCCTTGACGCCCTCGGCCAGTGGCGGGCCGTTCAGGTGATATTGGAATCTCGGCAGATACTCAGCGCTGCCCTCCGGCATGAGGCCGGGCACGGCATTGGTCTGCAGTTCGAGCCCATAATAAGGATCGGTCTTGCCGTCGGCGTGGCCGAAACGCACGACCGCCCCGGCGATATCCTTGCTTCCATCCGCGCGCGATGTGACGTGCGCTCCCTCACCGCGCGCGTGGCATCCCGTGCACGATCGCGACACGAACAGCGGCCCCAATCCATCGGACGCATCCGTCGATGCGGGAGCCGGAATCCACGTTCGATCGAACAATGCCTTGCCCATCGCCGCATCGAGCGGATCGGCGCGCATCGAGAACGGTGCGAACGTCACCACCACGATCGTCGGAATAATAAGCCAATGCCGCGCCATCGAGATCATACGACCTCGACATAGCCCATCATGCCGGCTTCCTGATGGTCGATGATATGGCAATGGAACATCCATTTGCCCGGCTCGCCCGCTACGATACCGACTTGAACACGTTCATTCGGACGCAATAGCACCGTATCGGCCCTGTGCGGCAACACATGCCGGATACTGGAGTTCAACACCTCGAACGTATGCCCGTGAATATGGATCGGATGCGAATTCGACGTCGTGTTCTGCAGGTCGAAGACATAGCTTTGTCCGGACTTCATCACGGTGAGCGGCGGCCCGAGATCCTTGTGATCCATTCCCGGCCATGCCTGCTTGTTGATGGCCCAGAACGTCCGCTTCGCGAGACACAACGATCCGATCTGGATACCGGAGTTCTCGCCGATAGCGGCAACGGCGGCGCCCGTCGCCGTCGCTGAAAAGATGAACGGTATGGTCTGCGCCGTTGCAAGATTGACCTTCGGAAACGGCATCACCTTCAAGGGCGGAGCCACGAACTTGCCTGTCCGTTTCGGCGGCCCCTCGGAAACGAACTCGGCCAGCACGACCGGCTCTTGCGCGAAGTAATCGACCAGACGAATCGTGCCGCCCGCCGGAGCCGTCCGCAGCAGCATGTCCAGGCGCATCGCCGGTCCCATACGCCACGACACGAGAGGCACCGGATCAAGGCCGTTGCCGTCAACGGCGATGATCGCCGCTTCCGCATTCTCGAATCCGATTTCGGAAATCCGCGCGGGATCGACGTTGTAGAAGCGGATGCGAACGTTCGCCGACGACGGAACCTTGAAAACGGCTTTGTGCGCGCCGTTGACCGAGCGAACCGTCCCGTAGGTCCCGGCCTTGGCGGCGCCCTTGTCCGTCGTGAACGGCAGGAATTTTCCGTCCGGCGAAATGCGCCAGTCTTTCATCATCAGTACGTATTCGGCGTCGGGCGGCTCGATCTCGTCGCCCTCGATAATCAGCGCGCCGACCAATCCCCGGCCGAAGTGCTCCGATGAATTGCAGTGCGTGTGAAAAAAGAAGCTGCCGGTATCGGGCGGGACGAAGGAATAGGAACCTTCCTTGCCCGGCTCGATCGGCTGTTGCGTCATGAACGGCACGCCGTCCTGATCGTTGGGAATTCTAAGGCCGTGCCAGTGGATCGAAACGTATTCGCCGGCTCGTGGAAGATCGTTCTTGTAGAGCGTATCGAGACGCTCTCCCAATTTCATGCGAACGATCGGATAAAGCGAGCCTTCCTGAAAGGTCCACAGCGGCAGCGTATGGCCGTCGAAACACGGAAGCGCGGCCGGCCGCTCCGCCAGATCCAAAAGGAGCTTTTTCGTATCGTGCGCGATCGGCTCGGCGATCACGGCTTCGCGCGCCGCCGCCTGTCGGCCGGAAAAAGCAAACGACGCCGCGGCACTCCCTGAGAATGCCGCGACGCCAGCTAAGAGCTCTCGACGTGTTACCATGCCTGCTCGTCGTTACCCGTCATCGGGCGAAACAATGCGGATTTAGAGAGCAATCCGCCCGGTCACTTGGTTTCCTTCGCGACCTGATCGGGATGATCGAGGCTGTCCGAACCTTCGATCTTGACCTTCAGGTGCAAGGCCGCAACGACGGCTTCGATCGCGCGTGCCTGAGCAACGAGCGCATCGACGCCATCGAGGATGAGCTTGTTGCCGGCATCGTTTCCGGCCGCCAGCATCTGATTATAACCCATCTCGCCGGAATCGGCCTTGACCTTGATGGCGTTGAGCTTCGCTTTGGCGTTTTCCATCGCCTCGTCGACGCGCTTTGCGGCATCGGGAGCCTTGGCGCGCGCCAGATCGGCAATGCTCGCTCCGGAAACCGCAGTCGCACCGCTGTACTTGCCATTCCAGATTTCGGTGATGCCGATCTCGTCGTAGTAGTGGCTATTCTGCGTGTTGTTGGAGAAGCAATCGTGCGCTTCTTCCGGATCGTGCAGCAGAACGCCGAGCTTCATGCGCTCACCGGCCAGCTCGCCATAAGAGAGCGAACCGAGGCCCGTCAGAATCGTCGAAAGCTGCGCCGACTCGTCCTGCTGCTCGAGGGCTTTGCGCGCCGCGCCGTCCGGCTTCCAGTCTCCGACCATCTGCTGCAGATCGTCGATCAGCAGCGAGCTTGCCGCCTTCAGATAATCGCGGCGGCGGTCGCAGTTCTTGTGCGTGCAGTTCTTCAGGTCGTAGTCCGATGCCGGGCGCTCCCCCGCGCCTGGATTCGTGCCGTGCAGGTTCTGGCCCCACAGCAGAAATTCGATGGCGTGGTATCCGGTGCCGACGTTCGCCTCGACATCGAGGGCGCTGTTCAGCTGAGAGATGACGCTCTTGTCGATCTTGCTCGCATCGAGAACCTTCGGCCCGAGGCGCACCGACTTGTTGGCGATGATGTCGGCGGTGTACAGCGGATTCTCCGGCCTCGAGTCGCCATAGCGCTCTTTATCGACGTAATCGATCAGCCCTTCGTCGAGCGGCCACGAGTTGACGTTGCCTTCCCAGTCATCGACGATCTTGTTGCCGAACCGAAACCCTTCGGTCTGCATGTAAGGTACGCGCGACGCCTTCCAGGCATCCTGCGCCGCCTTCTGCGTCGTGGCGTTCGGATCGGCCAGAAACGCATCGATCGCCGTGTCGAGATCCTTCGCCTTGGCAAGCGAGTCGGAGTACATCGCTTCGGCGACGTCGCCGTAGTTTTTCATAATGTCTTTGACGGACGGTGCATCGGCCAAAGCCGGACGGATGGAAGCTGCTCCTGCAAGCGCCAGTCCCGTCGCGCAGGCCAAAGCAATGGCCTTGTTTAACATCATCGGTTCTCCGTGATATGAGCTCTGGCGATTTTGACTCTCAAACGGACGATCGCCTACTTAATTATTTACGGCCGTGGTATACATTAGGCCCCTGAGCCACTGTCAAGTGAACTCCGTGTAAACGGTGGCGGCCACCGGCGAAGCAGCCCTTGCCACGCCCATGCGAGTTGTGAAACAAGCGGGTTGACGGACTTTTGAGCCGCGGCCGCGCGGCCCCGGGTATCCAATATGCGCTTGACGAAGCAAACCGGTCACGCAATTCGAATTCTGATCGATTGCACCCTGGCCAAAGACCAACTGGTAAAGGTCGCCGAGGTGTCGGATCGGCTCGGCGTAACCAAGCAGAACGTCTTCAAGATCGTTCACATCCTCTCTCATGCCGGGTTCATTTCGGCCGTCAGGGGACCGAATGGCGGTATCCGGCTGGCGAAGCCGGCGGCCTCGATTCGCATTGGCGACATTGTCCGGGCGATCGAGGTCACGCGCGTGAAGGTGGACGGCGGCCACGGCCGAAAATCCCCCGATTCCGATCCGGCATCGATCAATGCCATGTTCGATCATGCGTTGAGTGCCTTCATCTCCGTTTTGGATCAGCATACGCTCGCAGAGCTCGCAACCCAGCGTTCACCCATCGGCATCTTTAGCGCCGACGATGGCAATCCGGCGGCTGGAAGCACACGCAGCGCCAAGCCGCGCACCAAGAAGCCCGTAACTCGCACAGCGCGACGGAGCTGACACTCCGCCGAGGGAGCGATGGGGCTCATAAGACATTCTCAATCGCATGAACGTCCGGCGACCGATGAGGCAGGGCTTGCCCTTGCGTGCGCGATCGTAGCGCTGGCACTTGTGCCGGTTGGACTCTACGCCGGAGAGCCGCTGCGGCCGGCGATCTTCTTTGTATCTGGGTGCGCCGCTGGTGCCGCAGCCATTTTGGCATGGAGACGTCATGCGGCGCGGATAAATGCGGGCGAATCGAAAACGACCCGCACGAGTTCCAGCACGATGCATTCTGAAGCCGACATTGTCGCCGCAATGCCCGACCCGGCGATCATCCTCCATCGCACAATGGGCGTAACGACCTACAATGATGCGGCACGCTCGGTTTTCGAAAGACTGAGCCGGGGCCAGGCGCTCGAATATCTCAACCGCGACCCCGAGTTCATCGCCGCCGTCATAGGCGTCTTCGAAACCGGCCAAAAACAGATAGCGCGATTTGTCTCGCCCAACCGTCGCGGGCAACGCCTTCTCGCCACAGTCACGCCGCTCGGCGATAGCGACGGCGCTGACCGATCCGTAACCACGGTGCTCATCACCGTCCATGATGAATCGGAACAACATCGCCTGTTGGCGATGCGCACCGACTTCATCGCCAACGCCAGCCACGAATTGCGCACGCCGCTCGCCTCCGTTCGCGGCTTTATCGAAACGCTGCAAGGACCGGCGCGCAATGACGAGGCGGCCCGCGCGCGCTTTCTCGCGATCATGGCGGAGCAGGCCGAGCGCATGACGCGGCTCATCGATGATTTGCTTCTGCTCAGTCGCGTCGAAGAGAAGGCGAACCTGAAACCAACGGGCGAAGTCGATCTCGACGCGCTGCTCAAGGACGTCGTGCGAGCGATAGCGGCGACAGCGGCCGAACGCGGCATGTCGATTTCGATTGCCGCAACGACACCACAACTGCTGACAAAGGGCGATCGCGACGAGTTGTTTCAGGTGTTTCACAACCTCATCGAAAACGCCGTCAAATACGGCCGCGATGGCGGATCGGTAAAAATCGAGAGCGCCGAAGCCACCGATCGTTCCAAAAATGCCCCTCGCCGCATAGCCGTGACGATTTCCGATGATGGCCCCGGGATCGCTCCCGAGCATTTACCGCGACTGACGGAGCGATTTTATCGGGTCAGCGCCGAGCATAGCCGCCGCATCGGGGGCACCGGCCTCGGCCTGGCGATCGCCAAACACATTCTCAACCGGCACGAGGGCGAAATGTCGGTCGATTCAGTCATCGGCTCCGGCACCACCTTCCGGGTGATCTTACCGGCCGCGAATACTAAAACATAATCATAGGCTTACGCTGTCACAAATCTATAGCATCAGAAGCCTACAAGATCGGCGCGCTCCGTGACGGAGTTGTGACGGTCTCGCTTCCAAAGATGAGATGACCCTCGCAGCACTCACGCGGATGCCGGGCCTCTACGATCCGCGCGGAAGACCACCCCGCGCGATGGAAAGGCAAGATAGAACAACGAGTTAACGTTTCACACAGACGTGACTTAAGTGACTTACAGAATGCGCGCCGAACCGGGGAGTTCGGTGAATGGAGTGGCATCAAGCCCCCGTTGATAAGGAGATTACGAGTGAAACAGTCTTTGATTGCGCTCTTCGCGGCGCTGACGGCAACCGCCGCCGCGACTGCCCCGGTGAAAGCCGACATTTCGGGCGCCGGCGCGACGTTTCCATATCCGGTCTACGCCAAGTGGGCCGATGCCTACAAAAAGCAGACGAACGTCAAACTGAACTATCAGTCGATCGGCTCGGGCGGCGGCATCAAGCAGATCACGGCCAACACGGTGACCTTCGGCGCTTCCGATATGCCGCTCTCCGGCGACAAGCTCGAAAAGGACGGCCTCGTCCAGTTCCCGACCGTCATGGGCGGCATCGTTCCTGTTGTCCACATTGACGGCGTCAAAGCCAACGATCTGGTTTTCGACGGCCCGACGCTCGCCAAGATCTATCTCGGCGAAATCACCGCCTGGGACGACCCGGCGATCAAGAAGCTCAATCCTGACGTCAAACTTCCTTCCGAAGCCATCGCCGTCGTTTCGCGTTCGGACGGTTCGGGTACCACGTTCGTCTGGACCAACTACCTCTCGAAGGTCAGCCCCGATTTCAAATCGAAGATCGGCTCGAACACGTCCGTGCAGTTCCCCGTCGGCATCGGCGCCAAGGGTAACGAGGGCGTCGCCAACAACGTCATGCAGACGAAGGGCGCCATCGGCTACGTTGAATACGCCTATGCCAAGCAAAACAAGCTCGCCAACACGCGCCTGATCAACAAGGCCGGCAAGGCCGTTGCTCCGGTCATGTCGGCTTTCCAGGCTGCTGCTGCCAACGCTGACTGGAATTCGGCGCCGGGAATGGGCGTTGTTCTGACGGAGCAGGAAGGTGAGGCCTCTTGGCCGATCACCAACCCGACGTTTATCCTGATGCACAAGAAGGCAACGAACGTCGCCGCTGCCAAAGAAGCTCTGAAGTTTTTCGAGTGGGCTTACGATAACGGCTCCAAGATGGCCGAAGAGCTCGACTACGTTCCGCTGCCGCAGACGGTTATCGCCCAGATCAAGAAGAACTGGGTTCAGATCGTAGGCGACGACAACAAGCCTCTCTTCGCTTCGAACCAGCAATAATCCAAAAATTGGGAGACGCCTCAACCAGGGCGTCTCCTGCCTGACGGCAAATACGCGCGATTGGTCCCCGTCCGTGGAGCAGAATTTTGAGTTTCCTGGCCGATTTGCAAACATCTCCTTCTGCTTCGCCAACTGAACGGCGCAGCGTCCTCGCAAGCCTGCGAAGAACAGACCTGTTCTTCCGCTACCTCACGCAGTCGTCGGCCTATTTCGTCCTCGTCCTGCTGACCGCAATCTTTGCTTCGCTGGTCGCGGGTGGATATCTCGCCTTCGAAACATTCGGATTGAACTTCCTCACGACGGAAGTCTGGAATCCGGTCACCGAACAATTCGGCGCACTCGCCCCGATCTACGGAACGGTCGTGACGTCGGCGATTGCCATGCTCGTCGCCGTCCCGATCAGCATCGGCATCGCCGTCTTCCTGACCGAGCTTTGTCCGAAACCGCTACGCCGGCCGATCGGCATCGCAATCGAGTTGCTCGCCGGCGTTCCCAGCATCATCTACGGCATCTGGGGCCTGTTCTTTTTCGCGCCGTTTCTCCAGCGCTACGTTCAACCGGAACTGATCGCGACCTTCAAGGACGTTCCGGTGATGAGCACGCTGTTCGCGGGTCCGCCCTACGGCATCGGCATTCTCACGTCCGGGCTCATTCTCGCGATGATGGTCTTGCCGTTCGTCACCGCCGTTTGCCGCGACGTCTTCGAAACCGTGCCGACGGTCCTCAAGGAAGCCGCATACGGCATGGGCTGGACGACACGCGAGGTCGTGAAGAACGTCGTTATTCCCTATACCCGCGTCGGCATCATCGGCGGCGTCATGCTCGGCCTCGGCCGCGCGCTCGGCGAAACGATGGCCGTGACCTTCGTCATCGGCAACGCCCACCGCATCTCCGGTTCGATCATGGCGCCTGGAACGACGATCTCGGCCGCGATCGCCAACGAATTCACCGAAGCCGTCGGCGACATCTATACCTCGTCGCTGATCGCGCTCGGTCTCATCCTCTTCTTCATCACATTCATTGTTCTCGCCATTGCGCGGCTGATGCTGCTTCGCATCGAGAAGAAAGCGCAGGCGTGACATGGCACTCGATCGCATCCGCTACCAACGCCGAAAATTGAGAAGCAGCATCACCATCGGCCTGTGCTGGGGAGCCGCCGGAGTAGGCTTGACCATCCTCGCCTTCATTCTCGCGACGCTGCTTTACAAGGGACTGGCCGGGCTCGGACTGAATGTCTTCACCGAGATGACGCCGCCTCCCGGCAGCGACGGCGGCCTGCTGAACGCCATCGCCGGCAGTCTGATCATGACCGTCATCGGCGTGATCGTCGGCACGCCGATCGGCATTCTCGCCGGAACGTACATGGCGGAGTATGGCCGTTACAATAAAGTCAGCTCCGTCATTCGCTTCATCAACGACATCCTGCTCAGCGCACCCTCTATCGTAACCGGCCTGTTCATCTATGAGCTGCTGGTCCGCCCGATGGGCCACTTCTCCGCGATCGCCGGATCGGCGGCGCTTGCGACGCTCGTCATCCCGACTGTCGTGCGGACGACGGAGAATATGCTTCTGCTGGTGCCCAACACCCTGCGCGAGGCATCGACGTCGATCGGTCTGCCGCAGTCGATCATGATCCGCAAGGTTGCCTACAAGGCGGCACGCGCGGGAATGGTCACCGGCGTGTTGCTCGCCATCGCCCGCATCAGCGGCGAGACCGCGCCCCTGCTCTTCACGTCTCTCAACAATCAGTTCTGGAGCACCAATCTCAATGCTCCGATCGCAAGCTTGCCTGTGGTCATCTTCCAGTACGCATTGAGCCCCTACGAGGATTGGCAACGCCTCGCCTGGACGGGTGCGCTGTTGATTACCGCAGCGGTCCTCACTCTCAGCATTCTCGCACGTTGGTTCGGTTCTTCGAGGTCCCCACAATGAATGTTATGTCGAAGGACGTGGATTCGGCTCTCACGGAAAAAATTTCGGTTCGTGACCTGAAATTTTTCTACGGCTCCACGTTGGCCCTGAAAACGATTTCCATGCCGCTGTACGAACGGCAGGTGACGTCCTTCATCGGACCGTCCGGTTGCGGCAAGTCCACCCTGCTGCGCGTGCTGAACAGGATGTACGACCTTTATCCGAACCAGCGGGCCGAGGGTGAAGTCATCTTCGACGGCGAAAACATCCTGAGCCCGCGTCAGGACTTGAACCTGCTGCGCTCGCGCATCGGCATGGTGTTTCAGAAACCGACGCCCTTCCCGATGTCGATCTACGAAAACATCGCCTTCGGTATTCGCCTCTACGAACGCCTGCCGAAATCCGACATCGACGATCGCGTCGAGACGGCCCTTCAGAAGGCGGCGCTCTGGAAAGAGGTGAAAGACAAGCTGCACAGCAGCGGCTTGAGTCTTTCGGGCGGCCAGCAGCAGCGCCTCTGCATAGCGCGCACCGTCGCAATCCGCCCCGAAGTCATCCTGTTCGACGAGCCCTGCTCAGCTCTCGATCCGATCTCGACGGCGCGCATCGAAGAGCTGATTGACGAACTGAAGAACGATTTCACCATCGCGATCGTCACCCACAACATGCAACAGGCCGCTCGCGTGTCTCAGCGCACCGCGTTCATGTACCTCGGCGAGTTGGTCGAATTCGGCGACACGAGGACGCTTTTCACAAATCCGACGGACAGCAGAACCCAGGACTACATCACCGGCCGCTTCGGCTAGCGATCGCCCCCAGAGGTCAACCGCATTTCAGGACTGACTTAAATGAACGAACACACCGTCAAGTCATACGAAGAAGAGCTGAAGCTGCTCGACCGCCGCATCACCCAGATGGGGGGCTATGCTGAAAAGCTCCTGGTGCAGGCGATGGACGCCCTCGAACGGCGCGACCCAAAACTCGCCGAAACCGCCGTTTCGAGCGATGCCATTCTCGATCAGCTCGAACGGGAAGTTCAGGAACAGGTCATCTTGATGATCGCCCGCCGTCAGCCGCTCGCCAACGATCTTCGCCACATCATGACGGTGTTGAAGATCGCCGGCGACTTGGAGCGCATCGGCGACCTCGCCAAGAACATCGCCAAGCGCGCTCTGGCCGTCGCCAGCGAAGCCTATCCCAAGCCGCTGATGACCGGCATGCGCCATATGACGGAGATGGTCCAGAACCAGCTCAAGGATGTGCTCGACGCCTTGACGACGCGCGACGCCGACAAGGCCATGAAGGTTTGGCACAGCGATCAGCAAGTCGACGCAATGTACAATTCCCTGTTCCGCGAACTCCTGACCTACATGATGGAGGATCCGCGCAACATCGGTCTGTGTACGCACTTCCTGTTTGGCGCCAAGAATATCGAACGCATCGGCGATCACACGACGAACATCGCCGAGAACGTCTATTATCTCGTTCATGGCGTGCCGCTCGCGGACGATCGCCCGAAAGGCGACCAGACGTCCTCGACGCTGATCACGCCGCGACAGTGAGCGTTGCGAACACAAGGGACTGAAGCGACAGACCATGCCCGCCAAGATCATCGTCGTTGAAGACGAAGCCCCGCTCGCGGAGCTTTTGAAATACAATCTTCAATCGGAAGGCTATGAAGTCATTCATGTCGCCGACGGGGAAGAAGCCGAGCTGCTTTTGGCCGAGCAGAGCTTCGATCTCGCGATCCTCGATTGGATGATCCCAAAAATCTCCGGCATCGAACTCTGCCGCCGGTTACGCAATCGCGGCGAAACGCAAAGCCTGCCGATCATTCTGTTGACGGCGCGCGGCGAGGAAGCCGACCGCGTACGCGGCCTGACGACCGGGGCCGACGATTACGTGACCAAGCCGTTCTCGGTGCAGGAGCTGATGGCCCGCATCAAGGCGCTGCTTCGCCGCTCCGCGCCCGAACGCATGAGCGACATCCTCGTCTCGGGTGAAATCACGATGGATCGCGGTGCGCACAAAGTCATGCGCGGCATCCGCGAGGTGCGCCTCGGGCCGACCGAATACCGTATGCTCGAAGTCTTCATGGAAAGCCCGCGCCGCGTGTTGTCGCGCAGCCAGCTACTCGACCGCGTCTGGGGGCAATCCTCCGAAGTCGATGAGCGCACGGTCGATGTCCACATCGGGCGTCTGCGGAAATCCCTGATCCGCGGCAACGAAAGCGACCCGATCCGCACCGTTCGCGGCGCCGGATACGTTTTCGATGGCCGGGAAGCCGAAGCCTCGGCCACCTGACGGCCTCGGAAACCCGCGCATCGCGCCGCTGCATCATCCCTGCGGGTTCAGGCAGTTCGTTAAATTGTGAGCGAGCCCGCGCATCAGCGTGAAGTAGAGATCCGACCCCGGCTTCAACATCAAGCCTTCGGCGTCGAGTGTTCCGCTACGCGCCTTTGTTCCTTCCGTCACAGCCTGGACGAGCCTCGGTTGAAAGTCCGGCTCGCTGAACACGCAGACAGCGCCGAGAGATTCAATCTTCTGGCGAACCTGCGTTAGCCGCCGCCCGCTCGGAGGAACATCCGGACTGACCGTAATCGAGCCGGCAGCGCTCAACCCAAAATGGCTCTCGAAATACTGCGTGGAATCGTGAAAGACAATGAACGGCTTGTTGTGCACACGGCTCAGCTCCGCGCTAAGCTCGTGGTCAAGTCCATCAAGACGTTCGTCGAGCGCCGCCGCGTTTGACGTGAATTTCGCCGCATATTCTGGATAGCGGGATGCAAGCGTCTTGGTCACGGCCGCAACGATCGCCTTGGCGTTTTGCGGATCGAGCCAGATGTGACCATCCTTGCCCTCCTCGTCATGATCGCCATCGTCTTCGGCGTGCGTGGCGTGATCGGCGTGAGCCTCGGCGCCGTTATGCCCATGCACGTGCGGTTCGAACGTCCCGCCGTGCCGCTGGTCGAGCAACGTCAGACCGGGAGCATCGGCCAAGGTCAGAATCTTGACATTGGCAGGAAGAGCTTCCGCGATTTTTCGCGTGAATGGTTCGAGAGCATCCGAGACGCGAATGAACACGTCCGCATCGTTGATCGCTCTCGCCGTCGAGGGCCGCAACGTAAACGTATGCGGCGAGGCGGAGCCATCGACCAGCAACGTCGGAGTTCCGACCCCATTCATCACCTCACTGACCAGTGCATGAATAGGCTTGATCGTAACGACGACGTTCGGCGTCTGCGTCTCGGCGGCGGCGAGTGAACCGCTGAAGGTCGCCAACAACACAAAAAAAGCAGTTCTGGTCCCGGCATTCCGCAACATCGTCGTCAAACCCCGCCATCAAATTGTTTGAGAATGTATAATATAACAAATACTTAGAAGGTTCGACAAGGCTCTGATTTCGTTTGCCGCGGCTTCCTGCGCGCGTATTCCCCGTGTCGCATTGTCGCCACGTTCACCACGCCAACGTTACGCGCCCCGGCAGTTCAGCCCCAGTGAATTTTCGTAGCAAACCCTAGAGGCCCGCACGTGATTTGGAATGCCGCACGATATGCCGGTTTGCTGATTGCGCTCGCCACGATGACGGCGGCCGGACCGGCATCAGCGCACCCGCACATGTGGATCACATACAAAATGACGGTCGACTATAAAGACGGCATGGTCACCGGAGTCGATCACGTCTGGTCGTTCGACGAAGCCTACACGGTGATGGCGCTCGAAGGACTGGATACCAACAACGATGGCAAATACGACCAGACCGAGCTTGCCCCGCTGTTGAAGGTCAATATGGATGGCCTGAAGGAGTTCAACTACTTTACCCTCGCCAAACTCGGCACCGAGGAACTGGACTTTTTGCCGCCGACCGACGCCCGGCTTGACTACAATCAGAACAAGGTGCTGAGCCTCCATTTCCATTTGACGCTTGCGAAGCCGGTTTTCGCCGATGCTCAGGGATTGACCGTCGCGGTTTTCGATCCCTCGTATTTCATCGATTTCGAACCGGAGAAAACCGACGCGATAAAGCTCGCCGCCGCGCCGCCGGGATGCAGCGCCGCGCTGCTCGATCCCGACGCTGAAAAGATCGACGCCCAAGCTAAGAAACTCGGCGACTCGATTGCCCAGCAACTCGGAGGCGCCGCTGTCGGATTCGGCAGTTACAAGACCGTCGCCATCAGCTGTAAAAAATCCTGATCGCGTTTCGTGCGTTCTATCGAAGGGACGCTGCCGCGCCCCGTATCGATTCGAAACAAACATTAACTAGGCCTTTAAGTTTTCATTTCGTCCCGGCGACGCCACTCTAAAAAGTAGGCGGTCGCCTCGCGCTTTGGTTGGAGAAATCCCATGCGCATAATGTTCGCTGCATCGCTTTTCGCGCTTCTGCTGCTGGTGCCGCCGGTTGCGTCTCGCGCCGGCCTCGACATCGGCGCCACGCCGACACCGACGAGCGCCTACGAGCTTGTCGTCGTCGAAGCCGAAGGTTGCATTTACTGCGGACTGTTCCGTCGCGACGTGCTGCCCGCCTACGCCACCTCCGAACAGGGCAAGGAGATGCCGGTGCGGTTTGTCGACGTCAACGACATCGAGCAAGCGCATCTCGACTTCAATTCTCCCGTCGATATCGTTCCCTCGTTCGTCGTCGTGAAATCGCAACACGAGATCGGACGCATCTCGGGTTATGTCGGACCTGAGAACTTTTTCCGCTCGATTAACTATCTGCGCGCCTCGGCGCCCTGATCGGCGTCCTCGACAGCGAGAAAAATACGCTTTCGTTCATCCTTTCGCAGCAAATCCGGCCTTCCCGGCTCGCATTCGCATGTCTCGGCCGTTAATGTCGCAGGGCCTGCGCACCTGGCAAGACGCGGGACGTTGAAAGAGGAATAGGCCTATGAGCGACAACTACATTGACGACGTCAAACGCTACCAGCCGAACGCCGACGAGAAAGCCGTTGCGGCCATCGTCAAGCACCTGGGCATCGCCCTCAAAAGCGCCGACGCATCCCTCGTTTCATGTTCGAGCAAGGACGAACTGGCCCGCGTCCGCGACAGCTGGCTGAAAAAGAAACTCGGACTGACCGATGACGAGGCCAAGCTCGACAAGTTGATCGCCGACGTCTGCGCCACGATGAAGGGCGACACACGAAAGCATCGCGTCACGTTTTACTATCTTGTCGCCGAAAAGGCCGGGAAGCTCGCAAGCCTCGCCGGCGCATAACGACGTGTACGGCACAGCCGCCAGCCAGCCTTTTAGGCTGCTGCGGCTTTCGCCGTTTCGGCTGTTTCCGCGATATAGCTCATCGCCGCTGCAACGCCGCCCTTCTGATAGGGGATACCCGCAATCTCGAAGCCCATCTCGACTCCGGTCAGGGCTCCGAGAACGGTGAGTTCGTTGGTGTCGCCAAGGTGGCCGATGCGGAAAGCCTTGCCAGCCAGCCTGTTCAAGCCCGTGCCGAGCGACATGTTGAAATTATCAAGCACGATCTTGCGGTAGGCGTCGGCGTTATGCCCGTCCGGCACAAGCACCGTCGTCACGGCAGGCGAGTAGTATTTCTCGTCCCGGCACTGGATCTCGAAACCCCATGCCTCGACGGCCCGGCGCGTCGCTTCGGCGAGACGCTCGTGGCGCACGAACACGTTCTCGAGGCCTTCGTCGTTGATCAGGTCGATCGCCTCGGCGAGGCCGTAGAGCAGCCCCGTTGCCGGCGTGTAGGGGAAGAAGCCGTTCGAATTGTTCGCAAGCATATCGCTCCACGAAAAGTACGAGCAGCGAAGCTCGGCCTTCTTCGACGCTTCGATCGCCTTGGCGCTGACGGCGGTGAACGACAGCCCCGGCGGCAGCATCATGCCCTTCTGTGAACCGGAAACGGTGACGTCGATGCCCCATTCGTCATGGCGCAGGTCGGCGCACGCGAGGCCCGAGATGCTGTCCGTCATCAGCAGCGCCGGATGCTGCACGGCATCCATCGCCTTGCGCACCTCGTCGAGGCGGCTGAGGCAGCCCGTCGATGTTTCGTTGTGCACGACGCAGACGGCCTTGATCTTGTGGCCTTTGTCGGCGCGCAGCGCCTTTTCGATGAGGTTCGCGTCGGCGCCGATGCGCCAGTCGGTCGGAATAACCTCGGGCTCGAGTCCGAGACGCGCCGCCATGGCCGCCCAGAGCACGGCAAACTGGCCCGTCTCGCACATCAACACCTTGTCGCCGGGCGACAGCGTGTTGGTCAGCGCCGCTTCCCACGCGCCCGTTCCGGACGAGGGATAAATGATGACGTGACCCTGCGTCTTGAAGATGCCCTTGATGCCGGAGAGCACGCGCCGGCCGAGCTGCTGGAACTCGAGGCCGCGATGGTCAAGCATCTGACGCGACATCGCAGCCAGGATTCGTTCCGGCACCGGCGTCGGCCCGGGAATTTGCAAGAAATGCCGGCCGGGGCGGCGAGGCTCTCTGGTCATTTCGTCCTCAGGGGTCTTATGTAAAATGCGTTCTTGCCGGTGTCCTAGTACGCCCGTGCGCCGGACACAATTGGCAGAAGAGCCCACTTGCCCGCTTGCACAGCGCTTTTTGTCTCGGTAGCCCGCAAGAAAGCCGGGCTCTTCGACCGGAAGGCGGCATCATCCGGGCAGGATCTTGCTACTTTCCTGAGCCTGAGACATCAAACGGCAATCGAAATTCGGCCGATTTCCTGGGAATAGACGCATATGAGCCATAGCAAACCCGACCAATTGACGGCGGCCGAGGCCCGGCGGGAGCTGCAAGCCGGCCGGCTGACCTCGGAAGCCCTCGTCACCGCGTGCCTGGAACGGATATCCGAACGGGACGGCCAAGTCGGCGCCTGGACAGCCCTCGATTCGGCCAGGGCGCTGAACGCCGCCCGGGCCAGTGACGCGCTGAGAGCCGAGGGCCGTCCTCTGCCGCCGCTCGCGGGCATTCCCGTCGGCGTCAAGGACATCGTCGATACGAAAGACTTCCCGACCGAACTCGGCTCTGAGGTCTTCGCCGGCCGCCGCCCGGAAACCGACGCGGCAATCGTTGCGCAACTGAAGGCGGCGGGCGCCATCATTCTTGGCAAGACGGTCACGACCGAGCTTGCCTTCTTCGGTCCGGGCAAGACACGCAACCCGCATGACCCGACGCGAACACCCGGCGGCTCGTCATCGGGCTCCGCCGCAGCGGTCGCGGACCATCAGGTGCCGCTGGCGATCGGCACGCAGACGGCGGGGTCCACGATCCGCCCGGCGTCCTACTGCGGCGTCGTCGGCTTCAAGCCGACATTCGGTTACACGTCCCGCACCGGCGTTCTCGCGCAATCGGCGCCGCTCGACACCATCGGCGGTTATGCGCGCTCCATTGAAGATATCGCGCTGCTCTTCGACGCCATCAGCGCATTCGATGCTTCCGACGTCGACATGCCTTCCGCCGCCAGGCCTTCGCTCGTCGAGGCGCTGCAGGAACCGGCGACACGCACCCCAAGATTTGCATTCATCAAGACTCCCGCCTGGCCGCAAGCCGATGCCGCGATGAGGGCAGCATTCGAAACGTTCGCCAATGGCTTCGGAGCCCGTGCCGAAGTCGTCGAGACGGAATTGCCGCCGGATTTCGAAAGCATCCTGCGCCTGCCGCAGATCGTCCAGTTCTACGATATTGCGCGCAACTACGGACCGATCGCCGACGCTAATCCCGACCGCGTCTCGGAAAAGCTGAAAGAAATTATCGCCGAGGGTCGCACGTTCTCGGCCGCCGATTACGCGGCTGCGCGCGCCGACCAGGAAAGCCTCTACGAAGTTTTGAAGCCCGTCATCGACGGTTACGACGCCATCCTGACACCCGCCGCCACTGGCGCTGCGCTGATCGGATTGGGTGGCACCGGCAGCCCGATGTTCAATGCCCTGTGGACCTATCTCGGTATGCCGTGCATCTCGCTGCCTCTGCTGAAAGTCGCCAACCTTCCCGTCGGCGTGCAGCTGGTCGGCACGCGCGGCAACGACGCCGGTTTGCTCCGCGCCGCGAACTGGCTGATGCAGGAACATCAGCACACGGCGTAATGCTTGGTGCCGTTTCGGGCTTATACGCGTAGAAATCTCAATACCCGTCATCCCCGCGCAGGCGGGGATCCGTCCAAGCATCGGCAAACAATAAAACATCGGCCTGGATGGATCCCGGCCTTCGCCGGGATGACGACTATGTGGAACTGCCGGCCACCTCACGACGATGTATTCGGATACAAAAATGGCCGGGAGCGACCCGGCCATTTTCAAATCCAGTTTCGAATGCCGCGATGGATCAAGCCAGCTTGAACGGCATGTCCTTGCCGGCGAAGAACGCGTCGATGTTGTCGAGCGCTTCAAAGCCCATCTGATTGCGCGCTTCGATGGCCGCCGATCCCAAATGCGGGAACAAGAACGTGTTCGGCAGGTCGTAGTAGCCCTCGTTGATCTTCGGCTCGCCCGCGAACACGTCGAGGCCCGCATAACCAAGGCGCCCCGACTTCAACGCCGCGATCATGTCGTCGTCCTTCACGAGATCACCGCGCGCCGTGTTCACGACGATGGCGCCCTGCGGCAGCTTCTCGATCGTTTCCTTGTTGAAGAAATAACGCGTCTCGGGCGTCGAAGGCGCGTTGATCGAAAAGAACTGCGAAACCTTGAGCAAGCTGTCGAGGCTGTCGTGATACGTCGCGTTGTACTTCGCTTCGACTTCCGGCTTCGCCCGATAGATATCGTAGTAATGAATATCCATATCGAAGCCGCGCGCCCGCTGCGCCAACGCTTGTCCGATCTTGCCGAAGCCGTAGATGCCGAGCTTCTTGCCGTCGAGCCGCTGACCGACGAGCTGCAACGGTTGCCAGCCGGGCCAGGAGCGCGTGCGGATCATCTTCTCGCCCTCGGAAGCGCGGCGTGCGGAGCCGAGCAGCAGCAGCATGGCGATTTCCGCCGTGGCGACCGTGACGCCGTGCGGCGCGTTGCCGACCTTGATGCCGCGCGCCTTGCAGGCTTCGAGATCGATATGGTCGAAGCCGATCGAATAGGTCGAGATGCACTTGATGTTATCCGGGATCTTGTCGATCACGTCCTTGCGGCACTTCTCATTCAGCGTAATGAGCAGCGCATCGACGTTCTTCGCCGTCTCGAGCATTTCGTCGATCGTGATTTGCGGATCGTCCCCGTGTGCGATGACGTCATAGGAGGCACGGGCGCGCGCCATGGCGGCCTCGGGCAGAGGCCAAGTGATGAGGATTTTCTTTTTCGACATGAGAATAAAGGTCTCCGGGCATCCAATTGCGTTCGCTGCCCGCTTGTGCCCGACCGGAGCGGACCTGACAAGCCCGTCGGGCCAGCGCGCTGCATCGCAACCAGGCACGAAGCAACTCTTTATTCATCACGTTTGGCGCAACATACCAGCTAGGGCGGAGCCCGCCACCTCACGTATTTCGCGTTTTCAGCCATGCGCACCTTTGTCGTCATTCTGGTATTATTGGCCAGCCTGAAAGTCTGGACCCAGGACCGCATGTACCGGTCCGTCATGGGCGACGCGCTCGTCACCGCCTATCGCGAGCGCGCCATCGAGGTGTGCCGCAAACAGACCGCGCAAAAAGCGCCCGCTGCCGCGACCAGCACCATCGCCTCCCTCTGGAGCGCCAGTTCCGGCGCCGAAGTCCGCTTAGGCGATCCTGACATCGACGTCGCCATCTGGGACACGCAAAACCCGCTCTGGGACCAGCGCTTCCGAAACCCGCACCTGATCCTGAGCGGCGCCGGCGAACCGGACGCCCACTGCGCCTACGATCTGCATGCCGGCGTCGTCACCTTGTCGCCCTGAGCCGCATCGTGAAGCAACGCCGCGAAAAAACGACGGACCGCTCGCAACCCGTTCGTTAAGACCGCGTTAAACATCCACAACGCCCTATTCATCTTTACGCCGGACAATGACAGCGCGAATCGAAACAGCGCGCTTCCGGCGGATTGCCGTTCGCTTCGCGCGGACCGGGCATTGCGGATGCATGAACCCAACGAATCGGAAAATTGAAAAACGCCGCGGCAAAGGCCAACCTTTCGGCCTGCTGCGCGTCGCCGTTTACAAGCGCCTGAAAGCAGTCGCGGCGTTTCCGATCGCCGTTGCGCTCGGAGCCGCGGTCGTCGCGTCCGCGCTTCCCAAACTTTACGAAGCAGTCGCGACCATTCAAATCGATCCGCGCCAAAGATCGCAAAACGCAACGGCGACGGACGCAGAAAATCCGTACGCAAACCGTCCGACGATCGAGACGGAACTCAAAGACCTGCAGTCCGATCCCGTGATCCGCGACGCGATTGCATCGCTGCATCTCGATCGGGATCAGGAGTTCAAGCCCTTCTGGTTGACGAGCGCCATCTCGAACCTGTTTGGCGCAAGACCGGAGGCCGACACGGAGACGGCGGTCCACGACCGGCTGTCGGTGTCCCGCCTGCGCAATACGCTGTTGGTCCACATCAGCGTCTCCTCCAGTGATCCGGTCAAATCGGCCCGCGTCGCCAATTCGATTGCCGACGCCTATTTGAAAGATGAAGCCGCCGATCAATGGTCGCTGCAATCGGCCGCTTCGATCATGGGCCAGATGTCCGGCAGCGAAACCACCGGCAGCGCCACGCCGACGCCCTCCGAACAAGTGTTTGAATCGCTCGTCGCGCGATACGGTCAAAACCTTGAGGTGCCGGGACCGCGTCTCGTCGCTCGCGCTGAGCCGCCGGGACGGCCCGCATCGCCGAGGCGAAGCCGGATCATCGCGATCGCATTTGGACTGGGGCTCGCAGCGGCCATCGCCCTCGCCCTCATTCTCGAACTCCGATGCTCGGCACGTCATCGCGCCACACGCGCCGCAGCGACATTTGCGTGCCCGCATATGACGTCGCTGCCGATGATCCCGGCCGAACACAGCCTCACGTCGCGCGCCTGCCGGTTCGTGCTCGCGGAGCCGGGTGGAAGTTACGCGGAGGCCGTGCGCGGCACCTGCCGCGAGCTTGAAAAACGCCGTGGAGGCGCTCCCTCTCGCCTGATCCTCGTCGTCTCTCCCTTAGCGGGCGAAGGCGCGGAATGTCTCGCGTCCAATATCGCCCACGAATATGCCTTGGCCGGGCACCCATCCCTGCTCATCGACGCCGATTTGCGCGCTAAAACGTTGACCCACGAGCTGGCTCGCGAGAGCGCGCGCGGCCTGCTCGATCAGATCGCAACGCACCAGCCAATCGAAAACGCCATCCTCCGCGACTGCGGGACGGGCTTGCATTTCCTGCCGGCCTTCGGACCGGCGCCGATCCCGCTCGCTGCCAAAGATGTCCTGCGCTCGAAAACGCTCATCGATGCGATTGCAACGCTGAAGCAGACCTTCGTCACCATCGTAATGACCGCGCCGCCCCTGCTCACCGCCACGGACGCGAACCTCCTCGCCGAACTGGCCGACGAGATCGTCTTCGCAACCGCCTGGCAGAAAACCCCGCGGCGGGTGGCGCAAAAGGCGCTGACGACAATCTCGGCTCATCACGGCAAACTCGCCGGCGCCGCGCTCACCGGCATCGTCGAGGCAAGCCAAAACGCCTCGATCATGAGTCTTCATGATGTGTTGGACGAGATGCGCCGCGCCGCACCACGACCCACCGCGAAGGTCGACGCCGCCTGATGGGTGAAAGAGTCGCACGACGCCTGCAACCGCGTGTGCCGTTCGCCCTTCACCCGCTCTGTCTCGGAAAATTGATCCGGACTCGTGACGTGGCTTAACTGTTGTATCCGAAAGCCAGCGCCCTGCCACAGCGAGTCATGCTTCGCGCCGGAGAAAATTGAAAACGCGCGCCGATAGCAGCGAAAAGCAAAGAGATGACTGGGAAATTGTCGCGTCGCCGCGCGCCGGCGTCCTCATCACCCTGCCGACATACATCGCCTCATCAGGAATTTTCTCTACTTAAATTCGGGAAGTTTTTCCCGCCGTCGAGGCGCTCTTCACGGCCTTGTTGGACGATCGTGAATCCTTCTAAAAAACATTCTAAATCAACTGCTCGCACTCTTCACGTCGGCGCGGCAAAACAATATGTATTTGTTACGGATTTGAGACTGGTAAGGCAGCGCCAAACTGGCTACACGCATTTTGGCAACTATGCCTATTTTCCGGAAACAGAAAGTCATAGCGTGATCAGAATTCTGAATCGTGTCCTATTGCCCTGCGCAGTCGTTGCATCGACGTTTTTCGCAGCCTCGATGGCTGGAGCCGAACCTCAGACGAGCGCGCCCGCCGAAGCCTCCGTCAACCTTGAATTGAATAAGCTCGAACCAGTCGACAAAGGCTGCCGGGCATATGTCGTCGTCAACAACACCGGCGATACGTCATATCAGTCCTTCAAGGTCGATCTGGTTCTGTTTCAGACCGACGGCGTCATCGGCAAGAGATTCTCGATCGACTTGGCGCCGCTTCATCCGAAGAAAAAGACGGTCAAGCTTTTCGACATCGACGGCATGTCTTGCGACAAGATCGGATCGTTGCTCATCAACGACGTCATGGAATGCAAATCGGACACCGGCGCTTCCGACAGCTGTCTTCAGAACCTGACGACATCGACTCTGACCAAGGTCCAACTATCAAAGTAACTGGTGATCGACTTGTATTTATTGGCTGAACAAATTGCCGCCCCGGACCTATCGATACTTGGGCTGTTCCATCACGCCGACATCGTCGTGAAGACCATCATCATCGGACTGCTGTCCGCTTCCGTCGTCTGCTGGGCGATGACGTTCGAGAAGCTCATTCGCGTCTGGCTCGTCAATCGCGAAATCGGCATGCTGGAAAAAAGCGGCAAAACCGGCGCTTTTCCGCAAGCCAAGTCCAGCGGTCTCGTTCGGGCCATCGTCGATGCGGCGCGCGCCGAATGGCACGAAGGCGCTCAGGACGGCTCCAGCGGTGAAATCCGCGATCGTCTTGAAATCGCGATGCGCAGCGCCACGAAGCGCCAACTGAAAAGCATCGAGCAAGGCTTGCCGTTTTTGGCGACGCTCGGATCGGCCGCGCCCTTTATCGGATTGTTCGGCACGGTCTGGGGCATCATGAACTCGTTCACGGCGATCGCGCAGTCCAAGGATACGAGTCTCGCCGTCGTCGCTCCCGGCATCGCCGAGGCGCTGTTCGCGACGGCCGTTGGCCTCGCTGCCGCAATTCCGGCGGTTATTTTCTATAACCAGATCACCGTCGCGCTCGGCCGCGCCTCCGATCGCGTCGCACCCGCCATTGTTGGTCTTGCACGCTCGCTGTCACGCGGCGGAGTCGAGGGTATGAACTGATGGGAATGTCCGTTGGAAGTGGGGCGGCTGGCGACGACGAGAACACCTATAAGCCTCTCGCCGAAATCAACGTCACGCCGTTCGTCGATGTCATGCTCGTGCTGCTGATCATCTTCATGGTCGCGGCCCCGTTGATGGTTCAAGGCGTTCCGCTGGATCTGCCGAAAACCTCGGCAACGAAACTCGGCGCCATCAAGAAGCCGATGGTCGTTTCGCTGTCGCCGGATGGCAAGCTCTACATCCGCGATGAAGAGGTTACGCCACAGACCCTCGTGTCGCGCTTGACGGAGATCAAATCCACCGAAGGCGACGGCGTCGTTTATGTCCGCGCCGATCGCAAGATCGCCTACGGCGACGTCATGGAGCTTCTCGGCAAAGTCGGCGACTCGGGATTTTCCCACGTCTCCTTGCTCTCTCAACCATCGCCATCGGCGGCCAACACCGCAACGAACTGATGTCACGAGCTGCGTCGATGAACTGGCTCCGAGCGATAGCCATTATCTTATCCGTGCTGATCCACGGATCGATTGGCTACGCGATGTGGCCCCATCTTCAGCAGAGCGATAACCAGGCCCTCGACATGGGCAAGGGAACCGACATCGTGCTCGTCGAGCAAGGCATCGCGGAAGAAGGAATATCGAAGCTCGGCGACGCGCTTGAAACGATCGAGACGGCGGAGATCGTTCCGGTCCAGGCCGCACCTCCGCCACCGCCGCCCGAGCAGGCCCAGCCGGACGAGCTTCGCGATGTCATCTCATCGGAATCGAGCAAGGTCGAGCAGCAGGTCGCGAAGCTCACCGATCCGCCGCCTCTCAAAGATGCGCCGCCGCCCACCAAAACGCTCGACGATCCTCCGCCTCTGAAGGAGCCGCCGCCGCCTGAGACCATCCAGGCTCAAGCGCAACCTGAACAGGTCGCGGTCGTCACCCAGCAAAGCTCCGGCGAAGCGAAATCCGGCGGCAACGCCAAGATGCTTGGCCTCTACCTCGGCAAGATCAACACCTACGTGCAGCGGGCAAAGGTCAACCCGCGCTCGACCGTCGCCGGCACCGTGGTCATGCGCTTCACCATCGGCATCGACGGCAAGCTCCTGTCGAAGGAAGTCGCCAAGAGTTCGGGCTCCAAGGTTCTTGATGATGCCGCCCGCGCAGCCCTCGACCGGGCAGCGCCCTTCCCTCCAATTCCTCCTGAAGTGAGCATCAGGCCGCTGGCGTTCACGCAGCCCTTCCGCTTCATCATGCGTTAACGCTTCGAAGCGTGAAGCCCGCCCCGCGATCAGATCAAACGTTTACGGATTATTTTTCTTAAAAGCGTCGGCTTTTCCAAAACCCTCAGGCTCCGCGCAACCGCGCTGCGGCCCGGTCGTTCTCCCCTGACGACCTCAGGCACGCCCAAATGATGACCGTGCCTTTAACCTTGAGTTAGGTACTCGCCTATAAATTGAGGCATGTCACCAGCACCGCGTTAGGCTGCATAGGATGCTTTTCGGATCCGCCGGAAACCCGAAGACTTTGACATTGATGTCTGAATACGCGTCACTTTTGAGCGATGCGGTTCTGCGTGATCGCGCGCGCGTGGCGGAACATTCCGCGCGCATCGAAGCCGAACTCGCGAGCAAAGTGAAATCCGAGTTCATCGCCAACATGAGCCATGAACTCAAGACGCCGCTTAACACTGTGATCGGCTTCTCCAAGCTGCTGACACAGCATCAGGAGCGCCGCCTTCCCGACAAGGAAATCGTCGAGTACGCCGGATTGATCCACGACGCCGCAGGCCATCTCCTGTCGGTCATCAACGACATCCTCGATATCTCGAAACTTCAAAGCGGCAAGTACGTGATCGACAGCCGCGAAATCATCCTGGAAAACATTCTATCTGAGACGGTCGATATCTTCCGTCATCAGGCGGAAGCCGCACAGATCAATTTCGACGCGGACGTTCCGGACGACCTTCCGTTGATCCGCGGCGACGGCGCAAAGCTGAAGCAGATCTTCGGCAACATCCTCGCCAATGCCGTCAAGTTCACGCCGGCCGGCGGCAACGTCTCGGTCAAAGCGCTGCGCGCGCCCGATCAGGGCGCCATCGTTGTGCTGCGCGACAGCGGCATCGGCATGACCCCGGAAGAAATCGAAGTTGCAATGACCCCATTCGGTCAGGTCGATGGCGGCCGCTCACGTTGGCGCGAGGGTGCAGGCCTCGGCTTGCCGATCGCTCGTGCTCTGGTGGAATTGCACGGTGGCACCGTGGAAATCCGTTCAGAGAAACAAATGGGCACCGAAGTCATCGTCATACTTCCCGGACGCGACAGCGTCATAGCTTCGGCCGTTGCGTCCGTATTCGGCGCGCGCAATCCGGCTGTCTGAGCGTGCAAAGAGAAAGCAACTCATGACCAGCCATCTGGAAAAAGGCCGTATGTCGGATCACTCGATCGGCCGCATCGTTTCGGTCAACGGATCGAAAGCGATCGTCCTGCTCGACGGCGGCAACGATATGCGGGCACGCGCACTCGGCGAACGGCCCGACATGGGCACGCTGATCGCGATCGATACCTCGACGACACTCGTGCTTGCGATCGTATCCGCCCTCAGTGTCCCGGTGCCGTCGCAGCGGGAAGGCGAAAGCGAAGTCTGGATTGCCGAGATCGGCCTCGTCGGCGAACTGAGCAAACCGGCGGAAGGCAAGATTGCGAACTTCAATCGCGGCGTCACCGCCTATCCCGCGCTCGGCGATCGCGTACGCCTCGCTTCGAAATCCGAGCTTGAACATGCGTTCTGCGGCTCGAACGAGGAAATGGTGCGCATCGGCTGCATTCGCCAGGACAGTTCGATCCCGGCGATGGTTCGCGTCGATGAATTGCTTGGCAAGCATTTCGCCATTCTCGGAACGACCGGAACCGGCAAGTCGTGCACGACGGCCCTGATCCTGCGATCGATCCTGGAGAAAAATCCGGCGGCGCACATCGTTCTGCTGGACCCGCACAACGAATACGCCACCGCCTTCTCGGACTGGGCCGAAGTCATCTCTCCGCGCAACATGCACTTGCCGTATTGGCTGCTGACGTTCGAAGAGATCGTCGAGGTTCTGGTTGGTGATCCCGAACGCAAAACCGAAGCCGAAGTTCTGCAAGAACTGATCCCCGTTGCGAAAAGCCGCTACGCCACCAGCCGGTCGGTCGACAGCAACAAGTCGCGCCGGGCGCTTGATGCCGGCCGCTTCACCGTCGATACGCCGGTGCCCTACCGCATCTCCGATCTCGTCAATCTCATCGACGAGCGCATGGGCCGGCTCGAAAACAAACGCGACCTGACGCCATATCGAAATCTGAAGCATCGCATCGAGACGGTGTCTCAGGATGCGCGCTATTCGTTCATGTTCGGGTCGCTGACCGTTTACGACGGGATGACCCAGGTTCTGGGACGCATCTTCCGCGTGCCCGTCAACAACAAGCCGATCACCATTCTCGAACTGACGGGCATCCCTTCGGAGATCGTCAACGTCGTCGTCTCGGTGTTGTGCCGCATGACGTTTGACTTCGCGCTGTGGAGCGAGGGGCGCGTCCCGGTCACGCTCGTTTGCGAGGAAGCCCACCGCTACGTGCCGGCAAACTCGGCGCTCGGATTCGAGCCCTGCAAGCGCGCCATCGCCAAGATCGCCAAGGAAGGCCGCAAATACGGCGCCTCCCTTTGCATCGTCACGCAACGTCCGGCCGAAATCGATCCGACGATCCTGTCTCAATGCAACACCGTGTTCGCGCTGCGCATGTCGAACGAACGCGACCAGGAGATCGTCGCCTCGGCCGTTGCCGATACCGGAGCCGGACTTTTGGAATTCCTGCCGTCGCTCGGCCAGCGCGAAGCCATCGCGTTCGGTGACGGCATGGCGCTGCCCGTCCGCATCAAGTTCGACGAGCTTCCCCCACATGCGCTGCCGCGATCCTCGACCGCGCGCTTCTCGGAAAGATGGCAAACGTCGCTAACCGACGACAGATTCCTCGAACAGGTCGTCGAACGCTGGCGCATGTCCGGAATCCCGACGAGCGAGAATTCTCAGACACTGTCGATGATGGCCGACGCCCTGGCGATGAACAACGGCCTCGGAATCGCACCCCAGCACGCCACACCGGCAAGCGCGCACATCCCGTCGCGGCCGCAAGCGCCCGCCCAGATGCCACCTCCCGCTCCGCCATTGCGCAGCGGCTCGAATACCGGCATTCCGCCACAGGCAAGCGAGCGGGCTCCGCGTGCGCCATCGCCTCCCGCCCCAGGCACCCCCGCAGGGCGCGTGGCCTCGTCGGTAACGTTGCAGTCCCTCCGTGACAGGCTGACGCGACCGCACGGCTGACCTTAGCCGTCTTTCGGATCAATCCTTGCATCGAGACGCGCTGTCCGTTTCGATGGGGTGGGCTTTCGACATGCCGGTAAAATATTTGTCCGGCAGAACGTGGTTCATCGCGCATCAATCGCCATCTGCGAAACGGACATCGCGATTATCGTTTGGGTTAAAAGGGGTTGGGTTCGCTACATGAGCAATATCTATCCGGTGATACTTTCCGGTGGTTCAGGCACCCGTCTTTGGCCGTTGTCGCGGTCGATGTATCCAAAACAGTTCATCCGTTTTTTCAACGGACAAGATCGCAGCTTTCTCGCGGCGGCGTTGTCGCGTTTGAAACAGACGGCCGGGTTCCAGGCCCCGATCCTTCTCTGCAACAACGATCACCGCTTTCTCATACGTGAAGAAGTGGATCGCGCCAGCCTTGATCCGCTCGCCATTATCCTTGAGCCCGTGGCGCGCAATACGGCGCCCGCGATTGCCGTCGCCGCGCTCGTGGCCCTCAAGACCAATCCCGACGCCATCCTCGCCGTCATGCCGTCGGACCATGTCGTGAAGGACGAGGAGCACTTCGCAACCGCTGTCGGACACGCCGCCGAAGTGGCTGCCACCGGCAAGCTCGTCTTGTTCGGCATCAAACCCACCGAAGCGCATACCGGCTATGGCTACATCAAACGCGGCAACGCGCTGACGAACTTCGAAGGCCAGGCGTTCGCAGTCGAAGCCTTTGCCGAAAAACCCGACCGCGCCACCGCCGAAATGTATCTCGCCGCCAAAGACTATTTCTGGAACAGCGGCATTTTCGTTCTGCACGCCAAGACCTACCTCGACGAAATCGAACGCCACCACCCCGAAATCCTGCAGGCGGCACGCGCCGCCCTCGACAATGCTGAGGAGGATCTTGGCTTCCTGCGGCTCCAAAAGAGCGGCTTCGCCGCCGCGACGAACATCTCCGTCGATTACGCCGTGATGGAAAAGACAGCCGCCGCCGCCGTATTGCCGCTCGACGTCGGCTGGAACGACGTCGGCTCCTGGACTTCCCTCTGGGACATCGCGCCGAGAGACAGCAACGGCAATTACGTCAAGGGCGATGCGCTCCTCGAAGACACGACCGATTGCTACGTCCACTCCGAAAAAGCCATCGTTTCCACGATCGGCGTCAAGGATCTCGTCATCGTCGATACGCCCGACGCGCTTCTCGTCGCCGACAAGAACCGCGCGCAAGACGTTTCGAAAATCGTAAAGCAGCTAAAGCAATCCAATCGCAAGGAGCAGGAGCAGCACCTCCGGAACTACCGGCCGTGGGGCTTTTTCGAAACGCTGAACATCGGTCCGCGCTTTCAGGTCAAACTGCTGCACGTCAACCCGGGCGGCAAGCTCTCGATGCAAATGCATCACCATCGCTCAGAGCATTGGATCGTCGTCCAGGGCACGGCGAAAGTCGTCATCGGCGAGCGCGAACAGCTCCTGCGCGAGAACGAGAGCGTCTACATATTCGCGACGCAGTGGCACCGCCTCGAAAACCCCGGCAAGGTGCCGGTCGAAATCATCGAGGTGCAGATCGGTTCCTACCTCGGCGAAGATGACATCCTGAGAACGGACGACATCTACCACCGCGCTCCGGAAGAGACGAAATAGCGTCTCGTCTTATTTCGGCGGCTCCGACGGTCTGAGCGTAAAGATGCGTCCCGTCGGCCCCGGTGACAGCGGGTCGGTCGGCTCGTCTGTCTCTGCTTCTGACCCCAGTTGTCCCTGCTCCGGCGGCGGCGCATCAGCCCCGCCGGTGTTGTCTCCGGCAACGGCGCTGGCTTCGACCTTGTCGCGAAAATGACGCCAGCTCATCGGAATGCACGCCAGATAAACCAGCGTGATCGCCGTCAGCGTCTGATAGGGATACGTGAACAGCATCGCGACGAGGCCCACCGCGATCATGAAGATCGGCAGCACCCATTCGCGTCCGACACGCTCGCCAAGCAGCTTGCCGGAATAGGTCGGGATCGTAGAAACCATCATGAAGGCGATGAAAAGCGTATAGACGAGCACGACCATCAGCGCCCAGCGCGCCTTGATCTCATCGAAGCCGAGTTGCGAGATATAAACCGGAAGCAGCACCGCGATCGCCGCCGCCGGAGTCGGCATGCCGACGAAATAGTTCGATTGCCACTTCGGCCGCTCTTCCTCGATGGCCGCGTTGAACCGCGCCAGACGCAGCGCCGAGGCAAGCGCGAAGATCAGCACGCAAATCCAACCGGCGCTCTTGAGGTCGCCAAGCCCCCACGTGAAAATGAGCAACGCCGGCGCGACGCCGAAATTCACGAAGTCCGCCAGGCTGTCGAGTTCGGCGCCGAAGCGTGACGACGCCTTCAACAGGCGTGCGATACGGCCGTCGATGCCGTCGAGGCAGCCGGCAAACACGATCGCCGCCAGCGCCAGATCGTAGCGCCCCTCGATGCCCATGCGGATCGACGTCAGACCCGCGCACAGGCCGAGCAGCGTGAAAAAATTCGGCACCAGCATGCGCACCGGCACGCGCCGGTGCCGGAACAGCGATCGCCGCCGCCGCCGCCGCGTTTCGGTTTCGAGAATTGGTTCTTCCGGGTCCATGCCAGGTCTCCTTCGACCCCGCGCCCTCGGGGCGAATAGAACCGCCTAACCGAGTCGGGCCTCGCGCTCGGGTTCCAGCGAGTGAAGATCGGCCAAAACCGTCTCGCCCGCAACCGCTCGTTGCCCGACACTCACAAGAGCGACCTTACCGGGTGGCAAATAGACATCGACACGCGACCCGAACCGGATCAGCCCGAAGCGCTGCCCCGCCCCGACCGTCTCGCCCATCTCCGAAAACGTCACGATCCGCCGCGCCACGAGCCCGGCGATCTGCACCACGCCAACCTCGCCGTCCGTCGGCGTTTCGATGACGAGAATGCGCCGCTCGTTGTCTTCGCTGGCCTTGTCCAGAGCGGCGTTCAGAAACGCACCCGGAACGTAAAGCGAGCGGACGATCCGCCCGGCAATCGGAGCGCGATTGATGTGAACGTCGAAAATCGACAGGAACGTCGAAATGCGCACACGCTCTTCGGAGCCCATGCCGAGTTCGGCCGGCGGCGTGACCTTGTCGATAGAGGAAACCTTGCCGTCGGCGGCCGAAATAACGAGCCCAGGCCGCACCGGCGTGACGCGCGGCGGATCGCGAAAGAAATACACGATCCACGCCGTTATCGCCGTCGCGATCCACCCGAGCGGCGGATAGAACAGAAAGAACGCCAGAGCGACGATCGCTCCGATGGCGATGAACTTGTGTCCGTCCGGATGCACCGGCGAAAACGATTCAAAGATAGTATCGAGTATGCCCTGATGTTCGGACACGAATCCCTCCTGGCGTGCGTTTCAAACCGGAAACCGCACGAACTATGAAATCGGCACGGCGACGAAGCGAAGATCGCCCTTGCCGTCTTCTACACGAAGCAGCACGGCCTTGCGCCCCGATTTCTTGACCTTCTCGATTCCCGCCGCGACATCGCCCGGCTGCGAAACGGGCTCCTGCCCGGCTTCGACGATGACGTCGCCCGCCTTGATGCCCTTCTTGCCTGCCGGACTATCGGCATCGACGGCCTCGACGACCACGCCCTTGACCTTGTCGTCGAACCCGTATTTGCGCCGCAGATCGTCCGTCAAAGCCGAAAGTTTGAGCCCCATGAGATGAGCGCTCGGCGACGTGATGACGCCGCCGTCGTCGTCCGGCTCGGTCACATCGACATCGGTATCGCCTTCGTCGGCGAGCAGCCCGACGGTCACTTGCACGTTCTTATGCTGGCCCTTGCGCAAAATTTCGACGTCGACGGCTTTTCCGATCGGAGCCTGCGCCACGATCCGCGGCAGCCCGCGCATCGTCGTCACGTCCTTGCTGTCGAACTTCAGGATGACGTCGCCGGCTTCGAGCCCGGCTTTCGAGGCAGGGCTGTCCGGCGTCACGGCCGCGACGAGCGCGCCATCGCTCTCGGGCAAGCCGAGCGTCTCGGCAATATCGTCCGTGATCGACTGGATTTTGACGCCGAGCCACCCGCGCCGCACTTCACCGTATTGCTTGAGCTGATCGATGACGTTCGCAACGGTATCCGACGGCACGGCGAAACCGATGCCAATGGAGCCGCCGGTCGGCGATATGATCGCCGTATTCACGCCGATGACGTCGCCGTCCATATTGAACAGAGGTCCACCCGAGTTGCCCTTGTTGATGGCCGCGTCCGTCTGCAGATAATCGTCGTAGGGGCCGGAATTGATATCGCGGCTTTTCGCCGAGATGATGCCGAGCGACACCGAGCCGCCAAGCCCGAACGGATTGCCGATCGCCATCACCCAATCGCCGACGTCGATCTGCGCCGACGACCCGAATTTCACGTCGGTCAGCGGCTTCTTCGGCGTGACCTTGAGCAGCGCCAGATCGGATTTGGTGTCTCGCCCGATGACCTTGTCGACCTTCAGCGTCGAACCGTCGTGAAAGTTGATGTCGATTTCCTCGGCGCCGTCGATGACGTGGTTGTTGGTGACGATCAGACCTTCCTTGCCGTCGATGACAAAGCCGGAGCCGAGTGACGAGATCTTGCGGTCGTTATGAGGAACGCCGCCGCGCTTGTTGAAAAAATCGTCGAAGAAGTCTTCGAACGGAGCACCTTTCGGCACCTTGGGCAGCGGCACGCCGGACGGTCCCTTCACCGTCTGCGACGTCGCGATGTTGACGACGGCATCGACCAATTTCTTCGCCAGCGGCGCCACCGACTGAGGGCCGTTCTGGAAGGCCTGCGCCGGGCCGGGCAAAGCCGCGCAAGCCATGACCGCGCCAATTGCCAGCCGATACGAAAGCGCCGAAAGTTTTCCGGTCATTGCAGAACTCCAGTATCCAAGCCGCACGAAGCTCCCGCCCCGCAAAAGTCCATTGGCGTACGATCAAAGCGCCAGCATGACGATGCTAGCATATTGCCGACACGCGGGGACAAGTCCGCGCGTCCTTATCCTCGGCCCAGCCAGACCAGAAAAACCCCAGCCGCGACAGCGGCTAGGGCACAGGCCTGGATCGGTCCATTGTTTCGCGCGGCTATGTCCAGGACCATGCGCCGCGCCGCGTCCGGAGCGAGGGCCCAGAGAAGGCCCTCCAAAACGAGCGCGATCCCCAGTCCCGCGAACAGATCGCTCATTGCCCTGGCGTTGCCGAAGACGGCTCCCCGGAGGCTTTCTTCCCGCCAAGAGGATCTTCGAAGTAGCGGAAGAAGTCGCTCTTCGGCGACAGCAGCAAGCGCGTATCGTCGGGCTTGATGGCCGTCGTATAGGCCTGCATCGAGCGATAGAAGCGGAAGAAGTCGGGATCCTGGCCGAAAGCGTCTGCGAAGATGCGGCTGCGCTGCGCCTCGCCGTCGCCCCGGATTTCGTCGGACTTCTTGGTCGCTTCCGCCTTGATGATCGTCACGTCCTTGTCGGCGTTGGCACGAATGCGGTTGCCCTGCGCTTCGCCTTGGGCGCGAAGCTCGGTCGCCTCCCTGACGCGGTCGGCGCGCATCCGGTCATAGACCTTGGCGAGGTTCACCTTCGGCAGGTCGGCGCGTTTGATGCGCACGTCGACGACCTCGAGACCGTAATCACGGCCCTCCTTGTTCACCTGCTCCGCGATCTGATGCATCAGCGATTCGCGCTTGTCCTTGACGATTTCCTGCAACGTCGCGGAACCGAGCACGCGGCGAATTTCGGATTCGATCAACGGCCCGACGATATCGCGTACGCGCTGTTCATCCCGCACGTTCTGATAGAATTTCAGAGGATCGGTGATCCGGTAACGCGCGTAGGCATCGACAATGAGCCGCTGCTGATCGGACGCGGTGACTTCCTGCTCGGTCGTGTCGAGATCGAGAATTCGCTTATCGAACTTCTCGACCGTATCGATGAACGGAACTTTCCATTTTAGGCCTGGCGTCTCGATGATCTGCTGCGTCTTGCCGAAGCGCAGCACCATCGCCTGCTCGTTCTGATGAACGATGAAGGCGGATGCGTAGAGGCCGGCCAAAGCCAGGATGAGGACCGTAACGATGAATGCAAAAAACGCGCGCATGTTATTTCGATTCCTCAGCCGGTTCGCGTTTCTGAAGCTGATCTAGCGGAAGATAGGGCACGACGCCCTGGCTGCCGCTCTTCTGATCGATGATGATCTTGTCCGCGCCGGAGAGCACGCGCTCCTGCATTTCGAGATATAAGCGTTCCCTCGTCACGTCGGGAGCCTTCTTGTACTCGTCATAGACCTTGAGAAAGCGTGCGGCTTGGCCCGTCGCCTCGGCGACGGTCTGATCCCGGTAGCCTTCGGCGGCGGCGACGATGCGATCGGCATCGCCGCGGGCCACCGGAACAACCTGATCGGCGTATGTCTGCGCCTGCTTGATCAACGTTTCCTTCTCCTGGGCCGCAGCGGCGACCGCACGGAAGGAACCGATGACTTCCTCCGGCGGATCGACTTCCTTGAGCTGGATCTGGTCGATCTTGATGCCCGCCCGGTAATAATCGAGCGTCTTCTGCATCAGCTTTTGCACGGCTTCCTGCGTCTTCTGACGTCCGCCCGTCAGCAGCGGCTGCAGGTTCGACTGTCCGACGACTTCGCGCATCGCGCTCTCCGCGACTTCACGCACCGTCGTCTCGGGCTGCGCGATGTTGAACAGGAATTGTTCGACGCCGGTATCTCCGTTGTCCTTGTCTTTGTCCGGGCTGATGCGCCAGAACACGACGAAGCGCGCATCGACGACGCTGCCGTCGCCCGTCAGCATCAGGCCGCTGTCGCGCGCGCCGGGAGTACTGCCCGCGCTTCCGACTTCGATGGTCCGCTGCTGCGTAACCTTCGGAAGGCGAACCTCCTCGATCGGATACGGCAATCGCCAGTGCAGTCCCGGACCTTCCCAGCGCTGGTACTTGCCGAAGCGCAAAACGATGCCCTGCTCGTCCGGATTGACGCGATAGAAGAAGCCGTAGAACGCCACGCCGGCGAGCAGCAAAAGTCCGATCAGAAACAGAAAAGCCTTCGGCACGCCGCCCGAGCCGCCGCCGAACCCGCCGCCGTTGCCCCGGCCACCGCCACCGATGACCTTGCGCATGCGGTCCTGGCCACGGCGCAAAATTTCATCGAGGTCCGGCGGCTCCTTGCCGCCGCCGCTGCCGCCGCCGGATCCCCAGGGCCCCTGGCCCCACGGTCCGCCCTTGCGGCCGCCGTTGCCGCCGCTTCCGCCACTGCCGCCTTGATTACTCCAGGGCATAAATCAGAGCCTCGTTCGTGTTAAATGCTGAAGGTGAAATCGAGACGGGACGTCGTCGGCCTCTTGTCACGGCAGCGGCCGAAGTCAAAACATGTACGTCCACAACAAAGCCTCGAAACGAAAAAACTGAAGGGCTGGCGCAGCTTATAAGGCAGGGGTCACCCGTTCGCAAATTCCGCCGGAATTGGCTAATCGCAATTTGGGGCGCCGCGCCCGGGCTTCAAGGGTGCTGGGCCGTCCCATCGCCACTCTCCGAGCGGCGTTCGTAGATATACAACGTCGACGCAAAGTCGTCGCGCGGTCCCTGCGGCAGGGCCTCCTTGCCCGCTTCCGCCCAGACGGCATCGTCGAGGGGCGCAAAATACCGGTCGCCCTCGACGTCAGCGTGAACACGGGTCAGATAAATCCGGTCCGCGACCGGCAATGCCGCTTCGAAGACCCGGACGCCGCCGATAACCATGACTTCCTCGGCGCCCCGCGTCGTCGCCAGAACCCGCACCAGCGTCAGCGCATCCGTCACCGTCTCGCACGTCGAAACGCCCTCGACCGCAAAATTGAAATCGCGGGTGACGACGATGTTGTCCCGCCCATCCAGCGCCTTGCCGATCGACTCGAAGGTCCGCCGCCCCATGATGATCGGCTTGCCCATCGTCAGACGGCGAAACGTTTTGAGATCGGACGACAGCCGCCAGGGCAGCCCGCCGTCACGGCCAATGACGCCATTTTCCGAAACAGCGACGATGAGGGATATCAGCAAATCGTTCATGCGGGACCGATAGCAACGCGCCATCGGACATGCAAACGGTGTGTTGAGGCAGTACCGCGCCCGGGTAATTCACAGCCAAATTCACCGGCTGGCTCTTCCCATGTTGCACGAACGACAATCCCTCTCTTAGCGTCTTGCTCAAAAGACTCATAAAGCTAGGAGAACGGGGCACATGCGAGCGTTTGCACGTGGGGCTGCAAGTGTCGCGGCACTTATTGTGGCCAGCCTTTTCAGTGGCTGTGCGGTCTACATGGCGGCACACCAGCCAGACGCCAAAGACCTGAATGTCTTATCCGTCGGCCAACCTCGTGCACGCTTGATCGCCGAGTTGGGCCCACCGGTCAGCACTTACACGACGAACGGTGTACGGACGGATATATTTAGCTTTACGCAGGGCTACAGCGGTGGTGCCAAAGCCGGTCGAGCTGTTCTTCATGGAGCTGCTGACGTCGCAACGCTTGGTCTTTGGGAGGTCGTTGGTACACCGACGGAAGGCTACTTCAGCGGCACGCAGTTGAGCGCTCAAGTGACTTACGACGCGCAAGACAGAGTTACAGCTGTGGTTCCTTTGAAGGGGTCGGAAGAATTACAAGCATCGGCAGCCGCCGTGACGACGCCATCCCCTGCCCCTGTCGTAACATCAAGCACACACTAAACCGCCACCGGCGCTTTGATGTGCGGCCACTCCGAGCCGCCGCCCAACGCACGCGGAGCAATACCCCTTCACGTCATGGCCGCCCTCCGAGGCGGCCATCCAGGGCAACACGATGAAATTCTCTGGGTGGCGCTGGATGGCCGGGTCAAGCCCGGCCATGACGTGGATCAAGCAAATCCCACCCTCAACGTCATCCCGGCGAAGGCCGGGATGACGGATGTTGCGATGTGCGACCTGCACTCTCACACGTCATGGCCGCCCCCGAGGCGGCCATCCAGGGCAACACGATGAAATTCGCCGAGTGGCGCTGGATGGCCGGGTCAAGCCCGGCCATGGAGTGCATTGAGCACACACTAAACCGCCACCGGCGCTTTGATGTGCGGCCAGGGATCGTAGCCGTCGAGGCTGAAATCATCGACCTTGAAGTTGAACATCGACTGGCCGCGCTGCTTGATCGTCATCACCGGCAACGCTCGCGGCTGCCGCGAAAGTTGTAAATCCGCCTGCTCAAGATGATTGAGATAGAGATGCGCGTCGCCGAATGAGTGAACGAAATCGCCCGGCTTCAATCCCGTCACCTGCGCCATCATCATCGTCAGCAGCGCGTAGCTCGCGATATTGAATGGCACGCCGAGAAAGACATCGCCTGAGCGCTGATAAAGCTGGCACGAAAGTTTGCCGTCCGCGACGTAAAATTGAAAAAGGCAATGACACGGCGCCAATGCCATTTCCGGAATATCGGCTGGATTCCACGCGGAAACGATAATGCGCCGGCTATCCGGATTGGTCTTGAGCGTTTCGACGACGTCCGCGATCTGATCGATGGACTGACCGCTGGGCGTGCTCCACGAGCGCCATTGCTTGCCATAGACCGGGCCAAGCTCGCCCTCGGGATCGGCCCATTCATCCCAGATCGAAATGTTATGCGCCTTTAGATATTCGATGTTCGTCGCGCCGGCGAGAAACCACAGAAGCTCGACGACGATCGACTTGATATGCAGCTTCTTCGTCGTGATAAGCGGAAATCCCTGCGACAGGTCGAACCGCATCTGATGACCGAACACGGACAACGTGCCGGTCCCCGTACGGTCGGACTTCTGGACACCTTCGGTGCGCACGCGGCGCAAGAGATCGAGATATTGCTGCATGCAGGAAGACCTAGCGCGATTCTAGCGAGCCATCAGCTATCCGAAGAGTCATCCGCTACCCCGTGACCAGCGAACTGTTCGGAGCGAAGGCCAGAACGAGCACGATCAACGAGTTGTAAGCGCCGTGACAAACGATCGGCGTCAGCAGCGAGCCGGTTCGCTCCCGTACCAGCGCCAGATAAATGCCGATGAACGTGATCGCCGTCACCCCGTAAATCGAATAATTGGCGTGGAGAAGCGCCCACAGGATTGCGCTCACCGCCGCCGCGCCGCCGATCCCCAGCGGCGTTCGCCGAAGCGTTCCGTACAGCAGCCCGCGAAACAAGCATTCCTCCGCAATCGGCGCGCCGATACCAGCCGCGATCAGCACGAGCCACCACGTTCGCGCCTTCATCAACTCGGCGAACGGGCTCATGTCGTTGCGAAACGCTTCTCTGTCGAGTGCGAAAATCAAGCTGCCGTAGAGGAACGCCAGCACCATCAGTCCGAGCGACGCCAGGATCAGCGTTTTTAAACCGCCGCGCGGCATCGAGAAGGTGAGAAAGCGGCCGCCGCCGCGCGCCAGCAGCGCGTTAACGGCAAACATCGCGAGGATCGTCACCGCTTGAAAAGCGAAGAAAGAGACGGAAACGCGCGCCGTCTGCAGGGACTGAATTTCCCCTGCGGCAAATGCGCGAGGCGCGTCGATCCGCGACCAGATATCGAACACGGCGGTTGCCGCGTATCCCGCCAGCGTACCCGCCGCCACCGTCGCAACGGCGATCGCCATCACCAGAACGATCGATTTCCACGATAAAAGCGTTTCCGCCCCGGACGCGCGATCCTCGATTGAAACGCTCACGCGGCTGCCTTTCTGCTCTCGTCAAACCCAGTATTTAGGCAATCGCGACGATATTTCCGCAGCATTCGCTTCGCCATTCGCAAAGTTGAACCGCGGCCAACCGGTAACAGGTTTTTCACGCCCTTGCGAAGCCGCACGTCGAAATGCTTTTTTTCTTGTCCCGCAATCATTATATTCGTTGGGCTGGCTTGCCAGCTATGGCGATAAACGCGGTCGTAATAAGCCGATCGGACCCGGGGGCGGTACCCGGCGCCTCCACCATTTCTCTTCACCGCGCCCTGCGGCCGGCTCTCCGGAGGAGAGTCGCAGGGCGCCGGTAAAGACTTATGGGGGCGAAATAGGATCGACGAAGGTCTAAAGGACTTAGCTTTTGCCCGGCATGATACCACCGTTATCGGGTCATACAGAATAGTTGCCAATGACAACTATGCTGAGGCCGCTCTCGCTGCGTAATGCAGTGCGACTAGCCTGAACTTGAAGCCCTTACTCCTAGCAGTGTAAGGCGCGGTTCGGAGGGCACCGGGCAACAGAAGCCCTCCACTCTTACAGTCGAAAGCTCAAACGGGCTTGACTGTGCGGCAAATCTGATTTCAGAGGTCGGTCAGAGTGCGGCATTCTTGAAGGCAGAGGCATGGCAACGGGGCCATCAATAGATTACGCGAAACTGCAGCAGGAAGCGATGCGCGGCGTCGTGCGCGCCGTCCTGCAGCAAATCGTCAAGACTGGCCTTCCCGGCGAGCACCATTTCTATGTCTCGTTCCTGACCCAGGCACCTGGCGTCATTCTCTCGAAGCGTCTCAAAGAGAAGTATCCGAGCGAAATGACAATCGTGCTTCAGCACCGCTTCTGGGACCTGATCGTCTCGGATGAGCGTTTCGAAGTGAAGCTGACCTTCGACGGCATCCCAGAGCGCCTCGTCGTGCCGTTCTCGGCAATCAAAGTCTTCATCGATCCGAGCGTCCGCTACGGCCTGCAGTTCGACGAAGACGTAAGCGACAACGAACCCATGCACCATCCGCGTCAGGCGCTGCCTGCCGACGCCACCTACGACCAAATCGGCGAGGCGAGCGGCGAAGCACCGCGCGCAACCGCGCCGAAGAAACCGCGCGCCTCGCGCCGCCGCACCGACAAGGACGCATCGGCGTCGACCTCTGGGCCCGAACGCTTGCAGCCCGTCGCTCCGACGCCGGAGCCAGCCTCGCGCGCCGGAGAAACGTCGGCCAAAGACGACGCCGCATCGGATGATGAGGCAACGTCCCCCGAAGGCGGCGCCAAAATTCTCAGCCTCGACCAGTTCCGCAAGAAGTAGGCCGACGCCTCCGCGCCGCCCGGGGCGCTCAACACTTCGAAGAAAACGAAAAAGAACTCGAACCGCTAATCGCGATACGGGGCACTGATCGAATGGCAAAAGTCAAAGTTGCCGGATTTGGCGTATCGCTCGACGGCTTCTCGGCAGGGCTCGAGCAGAGTTTGAATCATCCCCTCGGCAAACGGGGAGACGAACTCTTCCAATGGTTCTTTCCGACGCGCACGTTTCGCCAGATGCTAGGCCAGGATGGAGGCGATACCGGGCTGGACGATGCGTTTGCACGACGCGCAATGGCGGGCTTCGGTGCATTCATCCTCGGACGGAACATGTTCGGGCCAATCCGGTCCGAATGGCCCGATGATGAATGGAAAGGTTGGTGGGGCGACAACCCGCCGTATCACGCGCCGACATTCGTGCTCACCCATTATGCGCGCCAGCCCATCGAAATGCTGGGAGGAACCACCTTCTATTTCGTGACGGAGGGGATCGACGCCGCGTTAGCACACGCGCGCGAAGCGGCAGGCAACAAAGATGTAAAAATTGGCGGCGGCGTCGAGACGGTCAGGCAGTATGTCCGCGCCGGACATGTCGACGAGATTCATCTCGCCGTCGCGCCCGTGGTGCTGGGTCAGGGCGAAGCGCTGTTCGCGGATTTGGATTTGCGCGCGCTCGACTATCGCCCCGTCGAGCATGTCGCAACGGAGCGGGCCACGCACGTCGTATTGGCCCGCAGCCCGAGCTGAGAACGCCCGACCGGCATCCTCAAGCCTCGACGCATTTCGCAAAACGGAGGAATAGCCGCCGAAGCGGCTATTCCTGGCGTCTATTGATCAGTGCGTCCGGCCGTGCCGCTGGAACTGCCTTCGCCTGACGCGGGCTGTGAAACCGACGCGACATTGTCTCGCGGCGTGACGATATTGAACCAGAACTTGAAGGTGTCGAGGTAGGAGACCAGCTCGTCGAGCTTCTTCTGATCTCCGTCGATCTTCACGTCACCGGCGCTGATCGCATCCGCGAGTTTCGTTTGACCCAACATGATGTCGTTGAGGGTGTCGCGAGATAGTTTGATCGTCGCGTCGGCGCTGTCCAGTTGTTTGCCGAGCGTGTGGTTGAGCACGCCGTTTTCGAGTTCGACGGCAATCTTCCCGTCATCGCCTCCGACGTCGAAGTTGAGATTCATTTTGGCGTCGGCAGCTTTCTGGGGATCCAACCTCACGCCGAGATAATCGAAGACCATGTCGAGAGTCATGGCCCTGACCGTGTCGGGGCTGGCGGTGTTCGGGGTCGGCAACTCGGCCACGCCTTTGCGCAATTCCTGCGCGCCGGTCAGATAGAAGTTACGCCAAGGCCCGCTCTCGGCCTGGTAGCCAAGCTGTTCGAGCGCATCGGCCTCAAGGTTCTTCGCGTTCTGATTGGCCGGATCGGCGAACACGACGTGGTTCACGACTTCCGCCACCCAGCGGTAATCGCCCTTGTCGTAGGACTCCTTTGCCTTTTGCAAAACCGCGTCCGCGCCTCCCATGAACTCGACATAGCGCTTGCTGCCTTCGACTGGCGGCAGTTCATGCAATGTCGCCGGATTGCCGTCGAACCAGCCGAGATAGAGCACGTAGGTCGCTGCCACATCGTGGTAGATCGAGCCGTAGTAACCGCGGTTGGCCCAGAAGTTCGCAAGGCTGTCGGGGAGTTTGAATTGCTCCGCGACCTCGCGCATCGTTTTGCCCTGATTGACCATGTTCAGGGTCTGATCATTGATCGAGCGATAGAGGTCGCGTTGCTTCTGGAGCAGATTGACGACCTTTTTATTGCCCCACGTTGGCCAGTGGTGCTGGGCAAAAATGACCTCGACCTTGTCGCCCCACATCACGAGAGCCTTGTTGAGGTATTTCGACCACGGCAGAGGTTCGCGAATCTTGGCGCCGCGCAGCGAGTAGGTGTTGTGCAGCGTATGGGTCGCGTCCTCTGCCGACTCCATCGCCTTCTTTTCCTCGACGAACCACATCATTTCCGACGGTGCTTCCGATCCGGGCGCCATCAGGAACTCATAAGTCAGGCCGTCGATCGTTTCCTTCTGCCCCGTCTTGGTGATGATGTCGGTCGGCGCGATCAGCGTCACGGTGCCCGCCGAGGTCGTGGTGCCAAGGCCGGCGCCGACCTGCCCCTTGGGATCGGGCGGAAGCAGGTTGCCGTACATATAGCTGGCCCGCCGGCTCATCGCGTTACCGGCAAAGACGTTCTCGGCCACCGCCGCTTCCATGAAACCGTCGGGCGCGTAGATCTTCGTCTTCCCCGCCTTGACGTCGTCCTCGCTGACGATGCCGCGAACACCGCCATAATGATCGACGTGACTGTGCGTGTAGATCACCGCCTTGACCGGTTTCTGCCCCCGCTTGGAATAGTAGAGATCAAGAGCGACCTTGGCGGTCTCGGCCGAGACCAGAGGATCGATGACGGTGATCCCTTCCGTGCCTTCGATGATGGTCATGTTCGACAGGTCTTGATTGCGGACCTGATAGATGCCGTCGGTGACCTCGAAGAGACCGCTGATGTTGATGAGTTGAGATTGCCGCCACAGGCTGGGATTGACCGTTCCCGGCGCATCCGAGCCCTGCTTGATGAAGTCGTATTTGGTTGGATCCCAAATGAGATTGCCGGCTTGCCCTTTGATGAGAGCGGATGGTAGCGGCGCGATGAAGCCTTTGTTGGCGTCATCGAAATCGGTCTTGTCGGAAAACGGCAGCGTCGTAAGCAACGCCTGATTGGCAGCCTTGGTCGCGGCGGTCGCATCCTTGCGATCGCTGTCCTGGGAAAATGAAACCGTCGCAAAAGCTGAACTGAGAAAAGCAGCGGTCAAAGCCGCAAGTAAGGGCGGTGCGTGTCTCACAACGAATCTCCCTTGTTGGGCGCGGCCTTGAAATGGCCGTCGCTCCCCCCAGGAAAACCCCTCGAGAACCCGTCCTCGCGAAGTGGGTAGTGGCTCAGAAGCTAGTACGATATCTAGCGCACGCAAGCGCGGCAATCATTTTGGTGAATGTTTGCTTTATAGCGGACCTAAGTCTCGCTGATAACCATCCGCAAACGTCCCAGCCGAAAACTTATCCCCGCCGCTCGCAACATCCGCATACTCCCGGCCATCTCACCACGCGCACGAAGGGCATGAGCTCGTGCCGCGAGACATGTGTGGATGAGAGCATGCGGGGCCGCGCGGAGAAATCGGTATGCCGCGGGTTCGCTGCCTGCCGCGTGACAAGCACGATAGCGTGCTCGACGCGGTGAAACGCCACTCGAAAGGAGATGCGGGGGCGGATGGCGGGTTCGACGGCTCAGGGATCGCTTTCGGGCGATCCGCACTCATACGAGAGGTGCCGGACACATGGGCCGGGACCGAGGCGGAGAGTTGGCATGCACGGGGCGGCATTGGTCCGCATCCCCAATCCAATTGCACAAAGCGAGGCCACGTCGCCCCGTCCCTTTATAATTAGCGCAACCGACTCCGCTTCGCGGAGCCGGCCGGTTGCGCTGGCCCTATTGCGTTGGCCGCCGTGCGCGTTTGCTGTTGCGCCTTTTAACGTCATCCCCGCGAAGGCGGGGATCCGTCCAAGCATCGAGGTATCGGTCAACTGCGGGCCTGGACAGATCCGGGCCTGCGCCGGGACGACGGAATTTGGCAGGTAACGAAAAAATCTCGACAAAATGCGCCCCATGCGCGACGAAGCACGAAATTTGAATTCACGAACCACGAATGGGACCGAAACCGCCATGACCAAAACACGTACGGAAACCGATACCTTCGGACCCATCGAAGTCGCGGCCGATCGCTATTGGGGCGCCCAGGCCCAGCGCAGCCTCGGCAATTTCAAGATCGGCTGGGAGCAGCAGCCTGCTCCCATCGTTCGCGCGCTCGGCATCGTCAAACGTGCCGCCGCCGATACGAACATGGCGCTCGGCAGGCTCGACCCGAAAATCGGCGAGGCGATCGTCAAAGCCGCGCAAGAAGTCATCGACGGCAAGCTCGACGACCATTTTCCGCTCGTCGTCTGGCAGACCGGATCCGGCACGCAATCGAACATGAACGCCAACGAGGTCATATCGAACCGCGCCATCGAGATCCTCGGCGGCGAACGGGGCTCGAAAAAGCCGGTCCATCCCAACGACCACGTCAACATGAGCCAATCGTCGAACGACACCTACCCGACGGCGATGCACGTCGCCTGTTCGGAAGAGGTCGTGCATCGCGTCCTTCCGGCACTCCGCAAGCTGCATAAGGCTCTGCACGCCAAGGCCGAAGCCTGGGCGCGCATCATCAAGATCGGCCGCACCCATACCCAGGATGCGACGCCGCTGACGCTCGGCCAGGAATTTTCCGGCTACGCGCAGCAGGTCGAAAACGGCATCGCTCGCATTGAATCGACACTCCCCGCACTGATGCAGCTGGCGCAAGGCGGCACGGCGGTCGGAACCGGCCTCAACGCCCCGAAGGGCTTCGCCGAGAAAGTCGCCCAGCAGGTTGCGGCGATTACCAAGCTGCCGTTTACCTCTGCGCCGAACAAATTCGAAGCGCTCGCTGCGCACGACGCGATGGTCTTTTCCCACGGCGCCCTCAACACGATCGCCGTATCGCTTTTCAAGATCGCCAACGACATTCGCCTTCTGGGGTCGGGGCCGCGCTCCGGCCTCGGCGAGTTGGCGTTGCCGGAAAACGAGCCCGGCTCGTCGATCATGCCCGGCAAAGTCAACCCGACGCAGTGCGAAGCGCTGACCCAGGTCTGCGTCCAGGTCTTCGGCAATCACGCCGCGCTGACGTTCGCCGGGAGCCAGGGCCATTTCGAGCTGAACGTCTACAATCCGGTGATGGCCTATAACTTCCTGCAGTCGGCGCGCCTGCTGGCCGATGCCGCCGTTTCGTTTACCGACAACTGCGTCGTCGGTATCGAACCGCGTGAGGACAATATCAAAGCCGGGCTCGAGCGCTCGTTAATGCTTGTGACCGCGCTGGCCCCGAAGATCGGCTACGACAACGCCGCGAAGATCGCCAAAACTGCCCACAAGAACGGCACGACGCTGCGCGAGGAAGCCGTCGGCGGCGGCTATGTCACCGACAAGGAATTCGATGAGGCCGTGCGGCCGGAGAAAATGATCGCACCGGATTGAGCACGCCTACACGGAAATTCGAACGCTCGATTGCGAGACAAGCATACGAATGCAAGCGAGCGTTTGACGGCTTCGCGTGATCGATCATAAGATGCAGGAAGATGAGGATGCCGCTTCGGCATCTAATGCGGAGTGCATTTTATGACCGCAGAGATCGTAAATCTCAACAAGGTCCGTAAAGCCCGCGACCGCGCGATGCGCGAGAAAGACGCGCAGGAGAACCGGTTGAAGTACGGGCAGACGAAATCCGATCGCAGCCTGTTCGAGGCGAAGCATCGCAAGTCGCAGTCCGAGCTGGATGGGGCAAGACGTCAGTCCGATGATGATCTCATGGACGACGACTCCGGGCCCGATCACGCCTCTTGAATGCGACCCGAGAAGCGATCATTTTCCATCCAGGGCCATCGCACGTCGATTTCGCTTGAGGCCGAATTCTGGGTGGCGCTGAAAGACGCCGCCGCCGAAGACGGCCAGCCGCTGGCAAGCGTCATCAGCGCAATCGACAAGGAGCGGGGCGGCGCCGGCCTATCGAGCGCGGTCCGAGTCTGGATTCTAAAGCGTCTGCAAGCACGCGCCGCGCCGAAAATTTGAGACCATTACTGCATATTCCCAAGTGATCTCATCACTTCATCGGATGACGTACGCCGGCGCACCGGCGTCCGCGGGCGCGACGCGGCCGTCGAGCGCGCCGCCACTGGTTGCTCGGTCGATGCGTCGACCGCGACGTCGCCAGGCGGCGCTGGAATGGGCTCGACGGTGATCGTCGGCGTTTGAACCGCTCCCGCACTGACGGCGCCGATCGGCGCGGCGCTATTTTCCTGAATCACCGGCGGCGCGGGCACGGACGGATCTGGCGCCGTTTGCGCATTGGGTGGCGTCTCGGAAGGCAACGCTTCGCCGGTCGAACCGTCCGCGGTTCCGGCTGACTCCGGAATGACGGGCGGCAAAACTTCGCTGTCTTTCTTTGTGGTGGAGGCCCGTTGCGCATCGAGCGCCTTCCGGCGCTGTCGATCGAGCCGGGCGCGTTCTTCGTCGACGCGCCGCGATTGTTCCAGCTCTTGAACGTTCCGCTCGACCTGACGCACCGAGAGCTCGCGCTGAAAATCGCCGACATCGACACTCGATTTGATGACCGGAAGATTATCCAGCGGTCCCTCGTACAGCACGACGGCCGGAGGCAGCGGCCCCTTCGGTGGCGGCGGCTGCCATTTGGGCAGCGGAACCGACGGCGGCGGCGGCGGCTTCACGAGCGCGGAGACCTGACAGGCGGCGCTGACACCGAGCGATGTCAGATCGACCGCAACGGTCGCCTCCACTTTGCCATCGGGCGACTCGAACCCGATCGTATCGAGCTTCACCGAACCGCCATCGATTGCGATTGGAAATTGCCGGTCGCCGATCGCGATGCTCGACGTATTGAGCGACGTCAGCAGCGCGGAGGAAATTGTCCGCAGATCGTTCTGCATCTTGCCGTCCAGCACGGCGTCGGCGATTTCGGCAGCGGCTGACGCCGTCGGCCCGTGCACGCTCCCGCCTTGGACGCCGATCGCCCCCGAGCCAGACATAACCGCGATGAGGCCCGCCGGACTCTGCGCCGTCCCGCCGCCTTTGATTTCGAACGTCGCCAGACCTTTCGACGAAGGACTGAGCGTGGCAAGATTCACATGATCGAGTTTCAGATCGGTGGCGAGCGCAACTCCGCTCGCACCCTTCTCGAGGCTGAGGGCCCCCGTGAGCCGCCCGCCCGCTGCTTGCGCCGATAGATCGCTGATCGCTACCTTGCCGGGCATGAGCACGAGGCGCAGTTCGCCGTCGCGCGTCGCCAGATTACCGCTGAGATCGAGCGACGCAAAACTGACGCGGACGTCGGCATCCGTGTCGCCCAGCGCGCTGAAATTGAAGACGCCGCTCGGCCAGATCGAATGCGTTTCCGTGACCGCATCGGCACCGGCATCGATCCCGTCGCTTCCAACGGGCAGCGACGCCGGCTTGTCGGTGAGCATCGCAAGTAGCGGCGTGATGCTCACGCGGTCAGCGCCGAGCTTGCCTTCGATGCGATGACGGCCATCGCTCCCTGTCGCGACCTGAAGGTAGGCCGCCAACGACGACGTGCCGAGATGGAGATCGCGCGTCGTGACCGTCCAGACGTCCTTGTCGCGGGCAAGATCGAGGTGTCCTTGCGCGGACGTACCAGCCGCACCGGCTGGCACACGTAGCCCCGCGATCGCCAGCGCTTCGGCAAAATCCTCCGCCTTGACGTTGACGGCGCCGTTGAGCGCCAGAGGCGCGTTCTCCGGCCAGACCGCCGTGCCGTCGAACGCAACATCGAGGCCCTGCCCTGCGATCTCAAAGCGTGTCTTCGCATCCGTGCCGAGCGTCCCTGCGGTGATCAGCGACGCCTCCGCGGGTGCGCTACTGTCGCCTGCCGCCTCTATCCGGTCGCGACCGAACAATGCGAGAAGGTTCGCCAATGACGGCGATCCGACCGTCGCGTGCACGCGGCTCGGACGCGAACGCCACGATGCGAGTCCAGCGTCGAACTCCGCTGCACCCTTGAAGCGTGAATCGTTCAACGTGCCGTCGAACGTGATGTCGCTGGCTGACGGCGTGCGGCGGCCGAGTTCGATGAGACCCGCCAGCTTGGCGCTCTGCAAGCCTTTGAACGTCTCGCCGCCGAAAAGGGGAGCCAGACCGATCCGGCTCACAAAATCACCAGCCGCATCGGCGGTTGGCGCAACGATATCGTAGGCGAGCGTTCCTGAAGGTCCGCTGTCGAGCGTTTTCACCCGGCCTTCGAGACTGACCTTGAGACCCTTCTCGGTCGTCAGCTTGGCAGCCGGAAGCCGGAACGTTTTGCCTTCCGTCTCGAACGTCACATCAACGTCGCGATAAACGTTGTGGCCATCCGTCAGCCGGCCAGCGATCACACGCACCTGCATATCGCCCGGCAATTCCTGAGGCGCAGGCTCCGTCGGGTTGGCATTTGAAGGCGCGACGCCCAGCGCCTTGCGCAGCGATGCTTCGAGAGCGTCGGCGGTCGTTGGAAAAATCTCGCGCGTATCGAGATCAGCGGCCTGAAGTGTGAGATCGGTTCGCTTCTTCTTGCTGCCCTGCGAAATGGTCAGATCACCCGCCAGCGCTCGGCCCGAAATTTGACCCGAGGCATCGGAGATCGAGAGCTGCGTCTGATCGATGTCGAGTTTGCCGGTGAGCGAAAACGGTCCGTCGGACGTGATGTCGATCGGCATGCCCGATTTCCCGGCCCAGCTTTTGAGGCGTGCCAAGCTGGTGCCTCCAACGAACAGACTGCCGGAAAAATGATGCTTGCCGTCGCCCAAGTTCGTCAGATCGCCGGAGAGATCGAGGCGTGATCCGCCCGGCAGACTCACATTGAACTCCTTGATGTGCGTGACCTTGCCGTTGCGCTCAGCGTTGATATTGAGGCCGCCGGCCGTTTCGCCGCCGACCTTGACTTGCTCCAGCTTGATCCGGGCGCTCGCCTTGCTGTCGCCCGCAACGGATTGGACCAGATCGAGCGTCAGTTGCTTCAGTTTCGAGAACGAGGCGCTCCCCTGTCCCGCACCCGACAGCCGATCGATATCGAGCCACTTCGATGTCAGCGCCAAATCGAGATGCGGCGGCGTCGTCCACGTGGCCGCCGCCGAGCCGGTGATCATCTGCGGCTCGGCCACATTATCGAGCGATAGCGTCAGATCGTCGAACTTGGCCCCGAGCGCATCAGCCGAAACCTTCGCCTTGAGGTCGAGACGCGAGGCCTCGTCTTTGCCGCCGGGCGTTGTGCCATCCTCGTCGGACATGGCGATCTGACCCGTCCACTCGCCGTTGAACGTCGGCTTGCTATCGAGATCGCTGACGCGGCCATCGAGCAGATAGTTCGTCGGCGAACCTTCGGAGCGCGCGGAAATCTTCAGGCCGAACGAACCGTCAGCGGCCGGCTGTTCGGTCGCAAATGCAAGATCGTGCGCCGCTCCGGCCCAAGAGGCCGCACCCTTGAAACGGAACGGACCTTTCAGGCCGTCAGCCGATAGCTCGCCATTGATATTGTCGATTGTCGCGATGCGCTCCGCCGTCGCGTTGAAGATCGAAATCGCCCCGTCGCTGAGCTTGACCGAACGCAGCGTCACATCGCGCGGCGCGAACGGCAGATCGGCCGAGAGCAATTTGATGTCGCTCCAGTTGCCGGTACCGGACTTGTCGACCGCCAGGGTGAGAACCGGCTTCTCCAACTCGATCTGGCTGGCCTCCAGTACGCCCCGCAATAACGCCGGCCCCGAAAGCCACATCGTGAAGCTGTCGGCGCGAACGAAGGGCTCGCCGGTCTGTCCACTGACATTCGCGATGCGCACCTTCTCGAAACGGACATATGGCGACGGCAAGAATTTGAGATTGACCGAGCCGCCGACCCGCACTTCGCGCCCGAGCACCTTCGACGCTTCTTCCTCGAAGACCCCGCGGTAGCTGTTCCAATCGATGAAGTTCGGCGCAGCGAAGAGCGTCGACAGAACGACGATGAGGACCGCACCGAGAAATAGAAGCCCGTTGTTCATAAACGTCTCTTGCAGCCCCGCACGAAATTGCTGAGCGCCTACGGCGAACCAATTGAAATACGCGGCGCCGTGCGCATCTATATGGCACGGCGCGAAAATACTCTGAACCCGAATTTTGGCTTCATTCCAAGCATTTGAAGTTTTTGTGGTCGATTCGAGGCCGACCGTGTCCATGACGCGCGGTGTGCGGCCGCGCCAGTTGTAGGATCAGCTTCGGTGGTTTAGGTCATTCGCATGATTTCGACTCGCAAGCCGAACGCCGCGACGGGCACGGATTTGCCGCATGACGACGATCCACCGTTCGACTTGCCGCAAGCCCCTGCGCCTGCAAACCAAACGCACCGTCCGGCCGGTAATGAACAGACGACACAATCGATTTCAGCGCGCGCCATTGCGGCTGCACGCGGCGCTCCCGCATATCTTGAGGGCCTAAATCCCGAGCAGCGCGACGCCGTCGAGACGACGGAAGGACCGCTTCTCGTTCTGGCCGGCGCCGGTACCGGCAAAACCCGCGTGCTGACCACCCGCATCGCTCACATCCTCGCGACGGCGAAGGCTTATCCCTCGCAAATTCTGGCTGTCACATTCACGAACAAAGCCGCGCGCGAGATGCGCGAGCGAATCGGCGGCCTGATCGGCGGCACCGTCGAAGGCATGTCGTGGCTTGGGACATTCCATTCGATCGGCGTGAAAATCCTGCGCCGCCACGTCGAGCTTGTCGGGCTGAAATCCGGATTCACGATTCTCGACGACGACGATCAGGTCCGGTTGCTGAAGCAGGTCATCGAGGCGGCCGGCATCGACAAGGATCGCTGGCCGGCCCGCCAACTCGCAAGTCTTATCGACAGCTGGAAGAACCGCGGGCTGACCCCGGATAAAGTGCCGGGCAGCGAGGCATTCTCCTTCGCGGCCGGCAAGGGCGCCACGCTCTACGCCGCGTATCAGGCGCGTCTCAAAGACCTGAACGCCTGCGACTTCGGCGATCTGCTGCTCGAATGTCTGCGGCTCTTCCGCGAACACCCCGACGTTCTGGCGGATTATCACCGCCGCTTCCGCTACATCCTCGTCGACGAGTATCAGGACACCAACGTCGCCCAGTATCTTTGGCTGCGGCTCCTCGCGCAGGGATCACCGAACATCTGCTGTGTCGGCGACGACGACCAGTCGATCTATGGCTGGCGCGGCGCCGAGGTCGATAACATTCTGCGTTTCGAAAAAGATTTTCCGGGCGCCAAGGTCATCCGCCTGGAACGCAACTATCGCTCGACCGCCAATATCCTCGCGGCGGCTTCAGGTCTTATCGCCAAGAACACCGGCCGCCTCGGCAAGACTCTGTTCACGGACGGCGCAGCCGGCAAAAGGATCGCCGTCGCAAATTTCTGGGATGATCAGGCCGAAGCCCGCTCCATCGGCGACGACCTGGAGAACTTCCAGCGCGCCCGCGAGAAGCTGAACGACATCGCCGTTCTCGTGCGTGCGTCCTCGCAGATGCGCGCCATCGAAGACCGCTTCATTACACTCGGGTTGCCGTACCGTGTCATCGGCGGCCCGCGCTTCTACGAACGGCAGGAAATCAAGGACGCGATTGCCTATCTCGAGGTCATCGCCAATCCTACGAACGACTTGAAGTTCGAGCGCATTGTCAACGTTCCGAAACGCGGTCTCGGCGATACGACCGTGAAGCGCATACACGAGCTGGCTCGCGCGCGCGGCTTCCCGCTCTATCACGCCGCCCGCGAGATCGTGCAGACGGACGAACTCTCTGCGAAGGCACGCAAGTCGCTCACCGACTTGACGCAAGCCTTCGAACGCTGGCGCGGCAACCTCGATCACATGCGCCACACTGATCTTGCTGAACTCGTTCTCGACGAGTCCGGCTATACGGCCATGTGGCAGGCCGATAAGAGCCCGCAGGCGCAGTCGCGGCTCGAAAACCTGAAAGAGCTTGTGCGCTTCATGCACGACTTCGATACGCTGCAGGGCTTCCTGGAGCACGTCTCACTCGTGATGGATGCCGATCAGGGCAGCGACGGCGACCGCGTATCGCTCATGACGCTCCACGCCGCCAAAGGTCTTGAGTTCGGAATCGTCTTCCTGCCGGGCTGGGAAGAAGGACTTTTCCCGCATCAGCGCTCGCTCGACGAAAGCGGTAAAGCCGGACTCGAAGAAGAGCGGCGGCTCGCCTACGTCGGCCTGACCCGCGCCAAGCGCTTCGCCAAAATCTCGTTCGCCCAGAACCGCCGCACGCACGGCCTTTATCAGTCGGCCCTGCCGTCGCGCTTTGTCGACGAACTGCCCGAGACGACAGTCGATGTCATCGAAAGCGAAATGCCGTACGGCGGCCGGGCCAACCCGTTCGGCTTTGGGGACTCGTTCGGCCCGAGCCGGTTTGACCGCGCCGGCGGGAGCGAACCCTTTGGCTCGAACTATAAAACGCCCGGCTGGCAGCGCGCTCAGCAATCCTGGAGCAACAACCGCGACACCAAAAAGAAAGCCCGAGCGCCGGTAACCTTGGAAGGTGAATTGGTTGCATCATCGACCGCAAATGAACCGACGTTCACAACCGGCACCAGGGTCCGTCATGAAAAATTTGGCCCCGGAACGGTGACCTTCGTCGACGGCAACAAGCTGACCATAGAATTTGACGACGGTTCGACAAAACGGGTCGTGGCCAGCTTCGTTGACCCCTATGTAACTGATTTTTAACACGGAAATGCTCAACGTGAGTCGATTTTTTGCCATCGTTTTCTTCTTGTTGCCGCAATTGCGTGACATATTTTAATGGCTCGTTGAGCTGTGGGGGTTCATCAGCAGACCGATCTGAGTTCGACGCCGCGTTAATTTCGGCGGTCGGTATCGATGTGCGTTTGCCCGCAAAAGTTGAGCGAGAAAAAGTGAAACCAGAGCGAGCCAACGTTGTTTGGGAGGGTAGAGTCCTTGAGAGGAGCTATCCATGAGCACTTACCGCTTTCCTTTGAGAGGTAAGATCGGCGTCGTCCGTGGACTTAACGACCAACTCGCCGTGCGCCTTGGCGTCGCGAAGCGAGAGCAAAAGGCGAAAGCCCGGATGATTGCAGTGCAGGAAGCAGAACCGCTGACCGAGGAGGAAGTCCGCAACCTCCCGGTGGCCCATCGCTGCTCGGCCTAGGGCACGCCTCGCGTCCTAGGCTCCAACATCAACGGATACAGTCCAGATCATCATGAACGGCGCCGCTAGACGGCGCCGTCTATCGTTTCAAGGCGCGAGCAGCCTAGGCGGCGGCTTGAGCCTCCTTCAGTAAATCCCAGGCGGCGTTGACCTGCTTGATCCGTTCCTCGCGCTGGCGGCGGTCGGCATCGTTGCGCGCGTGATCGGGATGCCACGACATGCGCAACGCATCGACGACTTTCTTCACTGCGGTTGGCGGCGCGTCGGAATTGAGCCCCAGCACCCGGTACGCCTCGAAAACCGTGGCGGGCGGATCGAGCGACGCTGATCCCTGCTGATCTTCCTGCCGCACCGTGCCGTTGACGATTCTCGTCATGCGGTCGAGATCGCGCAAGACCGAACGCAACCCGGCGCTTGTTTTCTTGGCGTCGAGTTGATCCGAACGGCGCGCGAAGCCCGCCGCTCGTGCCCGCAACCCGTCCAGTTCCGTTTGCAGAACTTCGCGCAGAAGAAGGTCGGGTGGCAATGTTGCAATCAGCAATTCGGTTTCGACAATTCGAGCGTGAACCGCAGCCAATGTCTTGGAGACGGTGTCGTCGCGCTCAACCGCTTCGGGCTTCGACGACCGGTTACGATAGTTCCGCCAAAAGGCGCCGGCCGTTCGCGCGTAAGCACGTTTGCCGGCCGTCCATGATCCTTCGATGTCAGGTTCGGCGGGTTCCGCCGGACCGGCAAAATCAAATGTCCACGGCGTACGTCGGCGCGCCACGAAGAAGCATCCGGCCATCAGCGATATGAGAAGCACCGATATGACGCCGGCGACCTTGAAGGCGCCGCTCGCGCCGGCAATGCCGCGTACCGGATCTACCACCGTCACCCACTGCGGCGCCCGCGGACCCGGATCGACCGCACCTGTTTCAATCACGCTGTCGGCGGATAGGGGCCGTCTCTCCACACTCGCTAGGTGCGTCGTACGCCCAAACCCCGGCAGGACCAGACGCCCCTTGAACCGGCTGATTGGCGCGAAATCGTCGGGCAAGTGCGCTGGCAGGACCACTCCGACCTCTGGCGCCGAGGCCGCGACCCGCGCCCATGAAACTTTGTGACCCGCACATTCGATTGCGAATTTATGGACCATCATCATTTCGCAGGCGTCAGAGGATGATCCGCACGCTGTGAATGACAAATCTTCCTTGGGTCCGATAATGCGATAGGACGTTGCACTCGCCGGCTTCAAATGCGGTGCGCCGTTATCCATTTCGCAGGCATACGGAATAACGAGATCGTCGGCCTTTGCGGACCATCCCAATGCTCCCGCCACCAAGCCAAAAAAGCCCAGAGTCAGCACCCTCAAGGCCCTCATCCGCACGCCCCCAAGACTCCCCGCGATCTCCAGATGATGGTAGCTGAACCTTGGCATATTGCGCGCAATAGCAAAAGTTATGAACAAGTTTGCTACAACGCGAGGCTTGTGCTCTATGCGCTTCTAAATCCGGTCGCCGTAGCGGGATTCGCCGCATAGCAGCGGCGCAGCACCTTCCCGGCCATCTTTGCGCCGAATGGATGCGGTTGCTCGACAAACTCTTCTCAGGATCGCTAAGACAGAGAACCGGCCAGAGGGGCGGAGTGGTCCGGGAAAATGTGTTCAACGGGGAGTTGCGTTGATGTCGGCAGATATGGCGAATGGCCGGTTATATCGGCCGGGGCTGTTTCAACGCCTGTACGATCTCACGGATCTCGACGCCAGACCCGCCCCGGTCCATGAGGACGAAGACGCGACGCCGATTAACGACGTCCTCCAACCTGATGAGAAGCGCAAGCGTGAGCGCTTCATACCCGTCACACGTTTTGCTCTGCTCGATCGCTTGACGCGGCCCTATCTATGGCCCGCGGGCCAGGCGGCGGAGGCGCGCCGTTTTTTTCGCTATCTCGATTATTGGCGGCAGCAGCAATACTTCGCTCTGCTGCTTGACCTGGAGCAGAGCTACGAAGCGTTTTCTCCCGATAGTGATTTGCTGATGACCCGGACCTTCTCACCCGGGGATCGCGTGGCGTTACAGCACCGGGTCTTCGAAGGCGTCGAAAGCCTTTTGCAGCGCGCGAATTACGAGCGAATCGATCCGACCGACGTCGAGATGATCCTGACGCACGACAGCCATTACGGCCTCGATCTCAACGTCGACATGAAGGCTTTCGAGCGCATCGTGATTTACTATCGCGGCGCCTCAAATCAGAAATATGAACGCCGCAACATTCGGAAATTCCTCCGCAAGGAAGAATTCAACGTTCCGATCTTTCAGCGGCTTTTCATTATGTTCAAGCTGAAGCCCTTCGCGATGCGCGTCGAAGAGGTCATGCGCGACAAGAAATGCAATCGTGTGACCGCCGAGAAATGGGTCGAGCGGGCCCGCCACAGCATGCCGCCGGGAATATCGGACAAGAACATCTATCTGAAGCTGTTCAAGAACATCCCGCGCACCGACGTCGAAATGATTTTTCCGAATACCGAAGTCAGATTCCGGTCACTCGACAAGTTGCGCCTTGGCGTAACAGCCGGTGGCGGTCTTGGCATGGGAGCATTCGGCGCCGCCGGGAAGATCGCTCTATTGGCAAGCAATCCAATCGCCGCTGTCGGTGCGCTCGCCGGTCTTGGCGGAATTGCCGCTCGGCAGGCAATGGGCTTCTTCAATCAGAAGCAGCGCTACATGGTCGTGATGGCACAAAATCTCTACTTCCACACGATGGCGGATAATCGTGGAGTCATTCTCAAAATCGCGGCGCGCGGCGCCGAAGAAGATGTGAAAGAAGAGATGCTGCTCTATAGCGTTCTCGCCAAGGAAAAATCGACCCGCGCCGATCTGCCGTCGATTGATCTCGCCATCGAATCCTATCTCACGCGAACGTTCGGCATCAAAGTCGATTTCGAAATCGACGATGCGCTCGACCGGCTGATCCGCGACGGCATTGTTGTCGAAAAGGCCGACGGCACGCTCGTGACGTTACCGCCCGCCGAAGCCGCCAGGCACATCGACGAAAAGTGGGATCTGTTCCTGAACCACCTTCCCGATTCCATTCCTTCCGAAGGATATGAATTCGAAGGCAGATCCATGCCTCCTGTAGATTGACATCCATGCCATTCAAGAAATACGCAGCGGACTTCAACGACCGCGCTTACGCCGGTGAAATCAGCAACGCCTTACAAGATCTTCTCGAAACGCCGCCCGACGCCGTGACCGTATTCGAAAACGGTCCGGACAGCTGGCGCGTCGAAGCCTACTTCGATGCGGATACCGGAGAGCGAGACCCGGCGTGCGAACTCCTGGGGCTCGTGTCGGGATCGGTGCCGTCCTTCACGCTTGAACTCGTGCCGGATTTGAACTGGGTCGCTATCTCTCAAGCCGCCTTACCGCCGGTGCATGCGGGCCGATTTACCGTCCACGGCAGCCACGACAAGGGTCGCATCCCGCGCGGGCCGAACACCATCCTGATTGACGCCGGCGAAGCCTTTGGAACGGCCCACCACGCAACGACACTCGGCTGCCTGCTGGCAATCGATCGTTTGGCTCGAAGCAGTCCCTTCGCTAACGTCTTGGATCTCGGTTGCGGCTCAGGCGTGCTCGCAATCGCCGCCGCGAGGTCGATGCCCGCGGCTCGCCTCATCGCCACCGATATGGATCCTCAATCGGTGACGGTCGCGGCCGAGAACATCCGCATCAACGGCACAGCACGGCAGATATCGGTCATATGTGCCAGTGGCATCGCGCATCCGGACGTCCGGCGTCGCGCTCCCTTCGATCTGCTCATCGCCAACATCCTGGCCGGGCCGCTCGTTAAACTCGCACAGGATCTGGCGCGCGCGGTCACTCCTGGCGCGACGCTCGTGCTGTCTGGCATCCTCATTCCGCAAGCGCCCGAAGTCATAGCTTCCTATCTTGCGCAAGGCTTTAGACTCGATCGCCACGACCGCATCGCCGGATGGTCGACGCTGACATTCTCGCGGCGTTGAAATCACCCGTTGCTCCGGTACGAACCTGTCCTTAGAACGTCGTCATGTTCCAGACCTTCGATACCCAATCCGGACCTGAGCACGTCGCTGAGCGCGTCAAGGCGCTTCGCGTGCTAATGGCGAAATCGAAGCTCGACGCTGTTCTGATCCCACGCGCCGACAGCCATCAAGGAGAATACGTTCCCCCCTGCGCCGAACGGCTGCAATGGCTGACGGGCTTCTCAGGCTCTGCCGGCATTGCCGTCGTAACGAAGAAGGCCGCGATGCTGTTCACGGATGGCCGGTACACCGTGCAGGCCGCAGTCGAAACTGACACCGACATCTTCAACGTTTCTCTCCTGCCCCGCGCCAAACTGTCGGAATGGTTGCTCAGCGCGCTCGGCAAGGGCCAGACGATCGGCTTCGATCCTTGGAACCACACGGCTGGCGAAATCGGCCGGCTGAAAGCCAGCGTCGCGACAAAAAAAATAAAACTGAAGCCGCTCACCAAAAACCCGATTGACGTTTTGTGGGGCAAGGCTCGTCCTAAACCGCCAGCCAATCCCATCATGGTGCAGCCCCTGACGCTGGCTGGACGTTCGCCCGCCGATAAAATCGCGGAAGTCCAGACCCGCATAAAGAGCGAAGGCCAGCATGCTGTCATCCTGACGCTGCCGGACTCGATCTGTTGGTTGTTCAACATTCGCGGCAGCGACGTCGCCCACAACCCGGTCGTTCTCGCGTTCGCGATCGTACCCGCGACAGGCAAGCCGGAACTCTATATCGAGCCTGCAAGATTGGATGCCGATGCGCGCGCGCATCTCGCGCCGGTCGCCAAGCTCCTGCCACCGAAGGCGATGGCGGAACGTCTGGCCGCGCTTAAATCGCAAGGCAAGAAAGTTCGCCTTGATGTCGAAACCGCGAGCTTCTGGTTCGAACTGAAGCTCGGCGCGGCCGCGATCTCGCGCGGTCCCGATCCATGCATCTTGCCGAAAGCCATCAAAACCGACGCCGAAATCGCCGGATCGCGCGCCGCGCATATCCGCGACGGCCACGCCGTCGTCCGCTTTCTCGCCTGGCTCGATGAGAACGCAACGAGCGGATCGCTTGATGAGATTACCGCCGTGCGCAAGCTCGAAGAGTTTCGTCGCGACACCAACATGCTGCGCGAAATCAGCTTTCCGACCATCTCGGGTTCAGGGCCGAACGGCGCCATCGTGCATTATCGCGTCAATGAGGCGACCAACCGCCGTGTTCGTCCCGGCGAGTTGTTTCTGATCGATAGCGGCGCGCAGTATCAGGACGGAACGACCGACGTTACACGCACCGTCGCGATCGGTGATCCGAGCGACGACATGCGACGGCACTTTACTGCCATTCTGAAGGGTCACATCGGCGTCGCGACCGCGCACTTTCCAAAAGGCACGCGCGGCATCGATCTCGATCCCTTCGCACGCCGCGCACTCTGGGCCATCGGCGAAGATTTCGACCACGGCACCGGCCACGGCATTGGCAGCTATCTGTCGGTCCACGAAGGCCCGCAATCGATCTCACGCGGCGGCATGACACCGTTGCAGCCGGGCATGCTGATTTCGAATGAGCCGGGCTTCTACAAAGTCGGCGCCTACGGCATCCGCATCGAAAACGTCGTGCTCGTCACAGCGCCGCAGAAGATCGGCAAAGGCGAACGCGAGATGATGCACTTCGAAACGATTACGTTGGCCCCGATCGATCGGCGGCTCATCGTGCCGGAGATGCTCGACCAGAACGAACGCGATTGGCTGAATGCGTACCACAAGCGCGTTTTCGATACGCTCGCGCCGAAGCTTGACGAGTCCACACGCAGCTGGCTGAAGCACGCGACGCTGCCGCTCTGATTTGACGAAATCCCAAGACTACGCCTGTCCGATCAGATCGAGCCATTCATCTTCGGTCAACACCGCAACGCCGAGCGCCCGAGCATTGTCGAGCTTCGATCCCGCCTCGGCCCCAGCGACGACATAGTCGGTCTTCTTCGATACCGAACCTGAAACCTTCGCGCCGAGACGCTCCGCTTGCGCCTTGGCCTCGTTGCGCGTCAGCTTCGTCAATGTGCCCGTGAAAACGACGGTCTTGCCGGTGACAGGCGTATCCTTCTCCTGCGCTCGTATAAACGGCGTAACCGTCACCTCATTCAAGAGCGCCGCGAGCTGCTCCTGATTGTGCTGCTCGCCGAAGAAATCGACCAAGGCATCGACGACCGTTTCGCCTATGCCCTCGATGTTGTCGATATCCTGATAGGCTTCGCTGCCCTTGCCGTCCGCAATCGCAGCATCGACAGCAGAACGGAGCGCATCGAGCGTTCCATAGGCCTTTGCGAGATCTTTTGCCGTCGTCTCGCCGATGTGACGGATGCCAAGCGCAAACATGAAGCGGTCAAGCGGCACGCTGCGCCGCGCATCGATTGCCGCGAACAACTTGCGGACCGACGTTTCCTTGAAGCCTCTGACCTTCGTCAAGGGCTCGTCCGATTCGCGATCGCGCCGTTCCAGCGTAAAGATGTCCGCTGCCGATTTGATGCGGCCCGTCTCAAAGAAAAATTGAATCTTTTCCGCGCCCAAGCCTTCGATATCGAAAGCATTGCGCGACACGAAATGCTTGAGGCGTTCCTTGACCTGCGCCGGACAGATCAGCCCTCCGGTGCAGCGACGCACGACGTCGGCGGCATTGCCCTCTTCGTCGGCTTCACGAACCGCATGACTGCCGCAAATCGGACAGACGGTCGGAAATGCGTACGGCTTGACGCCTTTCGGACGCCTGTCCAGAACGACCTCGACGACCTGCGGAATGACGTCTCCGGCCCGCTGCACCACGACCGTATCGCCCTCGCGAATATCCTTTCGCGCGATCTCGTCCTCGTTGTGCAACGTCGCATTCGAAACGACGACGCCGCCGACCGTAACGGGTTCAAGCTTGGCAACTGGAGTCAACGCACCGGTGCGGCCAACCTGAATCTCGATCTTGTTGAGAACCGTCGTTGCACGCTCGGCTGCAAACTTGTGGGCAACCGCCCAGCGCGGCGACCGCGATACAAATCCAAGGCGCTCCTGATAATCGAGACGGTTCACCTTATAGACGACACCATCGATATCGTAGCCGAGTTGCGACCGCCGGCTCTCGACCTCCCGATAAAACGCAAGCAGTTCATCGGGGCTTGCCGTGATCCGCATCAGCGGATTGACGGGCAGACCCCAATCGCCGAACGCCTGGACAACGCCCGACTGCGTGTCCGCGGGAAGCTTGGATACAGCACCCCACGCATAAGCGAAGAATCGCAGCGGGCGCCTCGCCGTGATCGAAGAATCGAGCTGACGCAGCGATCCGGCAGCGGCATTGCGCGGATTGGCGAAGATTTTATCACTGCTCGCGGCCTGCGTTGCGTTGAGCGTCTCGAAATCCTTGTGCCCCAGATAAATCTCGCCGCGAATATCGATAAGCTCGGGAACATTTCTGCCCTTCAAGATATGTGGAATCTCCGAGATCGTCTTGACGTTGGCGGTGACGTTCTCGCCTTCGCTGCCATCACCGCGCGTCGCCGCCTGTACGAGCTTTCCATGCTCATAGCGGATCGAGATCGAAAGACCGTCGATCTTCGGCTCCGCCGTGATGTCGAGCGCGTCGGTCTCTGCCAGATTTAGGAAACGCCGCACCCGCTGGGCGAAATCGATGACGTCCTGATCGGCGAATGCATTTCCAAGCGATAGCATCGGAACGTCATGGCGAATTTTTCCGAAAGCCGCGACAGGCTGCGCGCCGACTTTTCTACTGGGGCTTTCGGCGCGCTTGAGGTCCGGATGTGCGTCTTCGAGTGACGTCAACCGACGACGAAGCGCATCATATTCGGCATCAGAAATCTCGGGCGCGTCATCCCGATAATAAAGCGCATCATGATGCGAGATCTCCGCCGACAGGCGCGCGATTTCCGCCTCGGCTGTTTCCTCCGACAAGGACGACTCTCGCCCAGCATTCGGTGCAGGCGTCTTGGATTTCTTGGCCATCGGCTACAGAGGATTGACTGTCTGCAAAACAAGAGCGCGGAGGGTACCCCTGCCGCGCTCCAAAACTAGCATATTTTAAGTCCGCGCTGTCAGCTCGCCAGTGCTCAACCGCTCCCCATCCCAAATTTCGGGACAGAGTTCCAGGCTTTGGAAAGCCAGGAGCCGGTATCAAGCTGTGGCCCGACACCGCCAGACTGAAGCAGGGCGTAGGAATCCTTATACCAACGGCTGTCCGGGTAATTGTGACCGAGAATCGCCGCCGCACTCTGAGCCTCGTTAACGACGCCGAGAGCCATGTAAGCCTCGACCAGACGCGCCAATGCCTCCTCGACATGCGCCGTCGTCTGATAGTCCTTGACCACCGTCTTGAAGCGATTGATGGCGGCTACGTAATTGTGCTGATCGAGATAGTAGCGGCCGACTTCCATTTCCTGCGCAGCGAGATTGTCCATGCAGATGCGCGCCTTGTTATCGGCGTCGCGCGAGTATTCACTGTCAGGGAACTGCGACTTGAGAATCTTGAATTGCTCAAGTGCTTTCCGCGCCGGCGTTTGATCGCGGTTCGCGGTCTTCAGGTCATCGAAGTAGGCCATCGCGATGACATGGTGCGCGAGCGGCGCTTCTTTTGTGCCCGGATGCAAGGCGAGATAGCGCTCCGCGGAGGCGATTGCTTCCGGTGATTTACCGGCACGGTAATAGGCATACGCTGCCATCACGATCGACTTGCGCGCTTCCGGCGAATAGGGATGCTCGCGATCGACGGATTCAAACTTCTTTGCCGCGTCGTCGAAATTGCCCTTCGACATCAGCGCATCAGCATCGCCGTAAATTTTCGTAGGAGGGTCCGGATTGAGCGCCGAGGTATCGAGCGAATTGCCGGCGCAGCCTGCAACCGCCAGGGTGGTTGCCAGCGCCAATGCGCTCAAAGCCTTTTTGAGATCCCCTGCGAGTGTCATGCGCCGCGTTACTTCCTACCATGGCCTGCGTCTTCCGCGCTTACGGCCATCCCCAAGATCGCAGACCGGATAGCATTTCAGAAAGCGATGCGAAAGACTAGCGCGAGTCTGTCGAGCACTCGAAGCCTCGGCGGCAATTTATCGGTGGAATGTGGTGCATTCCAGGCCGATAGCCGCATGGCTTAGTCAGCTGACCTGCGCTCGCGCTTATTCTGCGATCGCGGCGATGGCCGACGGGGCAATCTGCACCGGCGGACGTGTGGCCCGTGTCTTGGGCGCCTGTACCACGGTCCAGTTCGATGCGTCGGAGAACAGCTCCTGAAGCACCATCGAGTTGAGACGATGGCCACCGCGATAAGAGCGATAGGCGCCGAGCAACGGCATTCCGGCAAGCGCCAGATCCCCTACGGCGTCGAGCATCTTGTGGCGCACGAATTCCTGCGGATAGCGCAGACCTTCGCGATTCATGACCTTATCTTCGCCGATGGCGACGGTGTTGGAGAGATCGGCGCCAAGCGCCAGACCGGCTTTCCACAATTTCTCGACGTCGCTCATGAAGCCGAAGGTACGTGCGCGAGAAATTTCGTGACGGAAGACGCCCGGGCTCATCTCATATTGCAGCCGCTGGCGGCCGATCACAGGCGAGGTGAAATCGATTTCGACGTCCATGCGGAAACCCGCATATGGCTCGAGCGATCCCCAGCACCCGCCTTCTTCGGCGCGGACCGGCTTTAGAACTTTAATAAATTTGCGGGGTTCCGACAGTTCACGAATTCCGACCCGATCGATGGCTTCGACGAATTCCGCCGAGCTGCCGTCCATGATCGGAACTTCTTTGCTATCGATCTCGATATAGAGGTTGTCGATAGAGAGGCCGCGCAGAGCAGCGAGAAGGTGTTCGACGGTACCAACCGTCGTGCCGGCGTCATCGCCAATAACAGTGCAGAGCGTCAGATTTTTGACATTGGCAACGTGTGCCGCGATTTCCGAAATGACCCTTCCTCGTTTCGTAACGAGAAAGCGGAGCCCAGTATCTGCCTCTGCTGGATGCAGTGTAAGAGATACCGGAGCTCCGCTGTGCACCCCCGTGCCTGTCAACTGGATTTCGCGGGCAAGCGTGGTTTGCCGCGCACCGATGAATCGATTCGACATACAGCGCCGTCCCTCATTTTTGGCGGGCCGCTGCTCCCCAGCATTTATGCGGCCAACCACCCCCTGACCAGAATACGCTTCACCTTCTTATTTTTGCCAGCCCGCCGGCCTTATTTGGCCGTGTCGTTGCTGTCTAAAGGATCAGCGTATGAAGTCGATGTACAAAAGCTAACTGCTTCGCCCAACACCGACAAATCACGCTTTCTTACACTCTGTTACGTCTTAGCAACCTTGTTGACGATATCGCCAACTTGATGCAGCGCTCGTTCAGCGGCGATCTCTCGCGACAAACGCCGGCAGCGATTGCGGCTCATCATCGTCATCTGCGACGTGTACGGCATTTTTGCCTTGGGCCTGCTTCATCCCCTTGCTGAGATTCGCCAAGCGTCCAAAAAGGCCCGTTTTTGCTTGCTGTTCTGCACGTCCGTCAGAAGCGCCGCGATGCGCATTCCATTGCTTTTGCGCTTGCGGAGGGAAATCTTCGATCGCCGGAAGACGACGTGACGTACGCTGAAATTCCGTTGGCGGTTGCGGCTCGAAAGAATGATTCTCCGTTCCTGGAGCACCAGCCAACGGCAGCGGCGGCGTCCGCAATAATGCGCTGCCCGTGAGCGGCGGGAAATTTTGCAGCCCGTCTTCCACCATCACGTTGCCGGGCGCGATCCAGCTATCGCGCGAGTGTTGTGACTCACTCGGTGCGGAAGAAGAATAATTGTGCGGTGCACTTGCCTGCGATGGTTGCAGTGCTTCCGCAAGACGGCGCTGTAAGTCGCCTGGCTGCGCCGCAGCACCCTTCGTGTTCGCCTGTTGTCCCGAGGCTTGAGATTGCACAAACGGAGCATTTCCTGCCCCAGATTCGGGAGCCGAGCCGCCGTGGGGGCCGAATCCGGGATGTGGACCGCGCGGAACGGCAAATTGTTCGTTCCCTCGGTGCATGCCGGACGCCACGATCGAAACCCGCAAGCGATCGCCGAGTTGCTCATCAAATGTGGCGCCGACGATGATATTGGCTTCCGTATCGACTTCCTGACGAACCCGGCTAGCCGCCTCGTCGACCTCATAAAGCGTCATATCCCGACCGCCGGAAATCGACAGCAGCAGCCCGCGCGCGCCGCGCAACGTCACATCGTCGAGCAATGGATTGGCAATGGCTTCCTCGGCCGCGAGAACGGCGCGGCGTTCGCCGGTCGCTTCGCCGGTTCCCATCATCGCCGTGCCCATGCCGCTCATGATCGTGCGCACGTCGGCGAAATCGAGGTTGATGAGACCTTCCTTCAGCACCAACTCGACGATGCAGGCGACGCCGGAATACAGCACCTGATCCGCCAGCACGAAGGCTTCCGCGAATGTCGTGCGCTCGTTGGCGATGCGAAAAAGATTCTGATTGGGAATGACGATCAGCGTATCGACGTGCTGACGAAGGGCCTGCACACCCGCTTCCGCGATGCGCATGCGCCGCGCGCCTTCGAATGCGAACGGTTTACAGACAACGCCGACGGTCAAGGCTCCAACGTCTCGCGCCGCCCGTGCGACGACCGTTGCGGCGCCGGTTCCGGTGCCACCGCCCATGCCGGCGGCGATGAAAACCATATGCGAGCCCGCGATGAGGGTTCGAATTTCAGCGATGGCTTCTTCAGCCGCCGCTTCGCCGATCTCGGGACGCGATCCCGCGCCAAGGCCTTCGGTCAGGTTGGCCCCGAGCTGGACGCGATATTCCGCACTCGACGCCGCAAGCGATTGCGCGTCTGTGTTGGCAACGACGAATTCGACGCCTTGAAGGCCCGCGGCGATCATATTGTTGACCGCGTTGCACCCCGCGCCTCCGACGCCAATAACGGTTAGCCTTGGTTTCATATCGACCAGTGTCGGCAGTTGCAGCTTGATGCTCATCGCACCCTCAAAATTCACGATCTGCGAAAACGATCGAAGCGAAGATTCTCGATTTTGCTTCCTTGGACGATTTCGTCACCGAACACGCCACGTCATCAAAATCCCTGTTTGAGCCACGTCCCGACTCGGCCGAGGTATCCTTGCTTCAGTACCTTGCGCCCGTATGGCGTACTCAATTCCTTACTTCCGCGGGCTCCGAGAGTTGCGAGCCCGGAGAGCGTCGCAAGCTGCGGACCCGATAGGCTCGCACTGAGCCCGGCAAGATCCATTGGTCTGCCCAGGCGCACCGGCCTGCCAAATTCATTGGCGACGAACTCGGAAATCCCGAGAAGCTGGCTGGCTCCGCCCGTCAGAACAACCTTCTCTCCCGCATAGTGGCCCGCCGCATTGAGCGCCAATCGCTCGCGCACGAGTCCCATGAGCTGTTGCATGCGCGGCCGGATGATGTCCGTCAGCCGCGCCTTCGTGGTTTCGTAGCTCGCATCGTCCTCCTCACCGGCTATCGGATAGGAAATCGATTCGTGCTCGTCGGACTGGGCATTGAGCAGTGTGCCATAAAGTGTTTTGATTCGCTCGGCTTCCGCGAGTGGCGTCTGCAACGTCCGCGCGATGTCATAAGTCAGATGTTGACCGCCAACCGGAATGACCTCGACGCCGGCGAAAAGACCGTCGGCAAAAAGTGCGATGGAGGTCGTGCCGGCGCCAAAATCGATGCACGTCACACCGAATTGTCGCTCTTCCTCGGTCGTCACGGCCAGCGCACTGGCATACGGAGACGCCACCAGACCCTCGCATTCCGCGTAGCAGCGATCGACCAAGACCAACAAATTCCGCAGGGGCGCTTCGTCCGCCGTGACGGCGTGCAGTCCGGCCGCAAGACGGCGCGCCGAAAAACCGATAGGATCGCGCACGCCGCCTACACCATCGAGTTCGTACCCGAGCCGATTGAGATGGATGAGCGTTCGGCCGTTGCGTTCCGCAAAACTCTCACCCGCCGCCATCAGCTTTGCTAAATCGTCATGCGTGACCCGCCCGGTATCGACGTCAACGCGCGCGGTGCAATGCGCCGAAGACATGCGGCCGGCCGCCACCGAAACGGTGTAATTGCCGACCGAAACGCCGGCGGTCCGCTCGGCCTGCGCCAAAACCGAGCGAACGACGGACTCCGCTTCGTCGAGATCCGTCAGCACACCCGCCTTGATGCCGCGCGAACGCTGCAGGCCGAGGCCCGCGAGACGAAGCGAAGGCTGCCCGAGCGACGGCGCATGCTCAGCAACCATCACCGCAGCAACCGTTTTGCTGGTGCCGATGTCCAGAAGCCCGAACGTCCGGTACGTGCGCCTATCAGCCATGAAATCCTGCTAACGTGAACTGACGGTGAGAGAGCCGCCCAGTGATTTTTTTCGTGCAGCCGTTGCGGCGGGTTCGGTGCCGGCCGGCCGCATCGTGATACGTCCTGGTGTCCGCACGTCGATGATCATCGGCGTTCCTTTGAGCGCCGGCACGACCGCCGGAGCGTTCATGATTTCTTGTAGCCCCTCGGTTTCGCGATCGGCGTCCAAATCCAAAATCGTTCCGTTCTTGAGAACGATGCGCCAACGGCGTTCCGCGACGCGCTCACCATAAGCGTACTGGCTTTCAATCGCCGGATACCGCCGCAATGCGGCGAGCATGGAAATGGCACTGTTTTTGGCGCCTTCGCCCGCGACGCGAGGCAACGGCCAATTGCTCGCCGCAGGCGTCGGTCCAAGCACCCGGCCTGTCGCATCGACGAGATAATTTTCATTCCCGCGCGTCCACACGATCGCCGGCGCACGTTCACGCACGACGATATCGAGTGTTCCCGGATAGACCCGCGTGAGCTGTGCTTTATCGATCCACGGTATGCGTTCGATGCGCTTCAGCACCGCCTCAGAATCGAAGGCCGCGAACGTCTTGACGTTCGTGAGATCGAGCGCGTCATAGATGTCGCTGTCCGAGGCGAAATGTTGCCCGGAAACATTCACCTGATTGATGCCAAATCCGGCCGCGATCAGCAGCGTGTTCGTCTCTGCATCCGCCATCCGGACGATATCGTCGAATTTCACATGGTGAATTGAAAGCGCGTAGGCGCCGCCACCGATAGCCGTGAGCAGGGCGCTCACTACTAGCCCGTAGATCATCCATCTTCGGGTGGTGCGCCGCGATCGCCGGGGACGCCGCTCGCCACGCGGAATTTTCAACGCCGTCGACGGACGGCGCGGAGCCGCCCGCGAGATTGTCCGCGTCGTAGGAAGTGTGTGAAGAGAAACGTCTGATCTGCGGGCAGCTTCGGGCTCCGGCGTCGGCGCTCGCTGCGCCCGCCACCAGAACCCCGACATGCCTGCTACCTGTTGCAACTCGCGTCCTCGACCATCCATCGGACGAGGTCACCGAACGACCAGCCCGCGTGACCCGCCAACTCAGGCACGAGGGATGTCCCCGTCATGCCAGGTTGCGTATTCACCTCAAGGCAGATCAGTTCGCCCGTACCGCCCGCCGTGTCGTCGAAGCGAAAGTCCGCCCGCGAGACGCCACGGCAGCCCAGCGCCTGATGCGCCCTTAACGTTAAGGAACGGACTGACTGGTAAACATCAGGTAAAATTTGTGCCGGAAGCTCGTGCTTCGACCCGCCAGCCCCGTATTTCGACTCATAATCGTAGAAGGCGAGCCCCCTGAGCGGCACGATCTCTATGACGTCCGTTACGAAATCGCCGATGACGGCGCAGGTTAGCTCGCGACCCGGAATATATCTCTCGACCATCACGATCTGATCGAGCGAACCACCCTCCGCGATCGAATTCAGCGGCCGATCCGCGTTCGGCGGTACGATGACGACGCCGACGCTCGATCCTTCCGTGATCGGCTTCACGACATACGGCGGCTTCATGACGTGCTGATTGAGCGCCTCGCCGCGAGTCACCAACTTGGCTTCCGCGACCGCAACACCGGCGAGTTTCATGACGTCCTTGGCGCGTTCCTTGTGCATCGACAGCGCCGAGGCGAGCACGCCCGAATGCGTGTAAGGAATGGCGAGCATTTCGAGGATGCCCTGCACGCAGCCATCCTCACCAAAGCGGCCGTGAAGCGCGTTGAAGCAGACGTCCGGATTGATCGCTTCCAACTGCCCCGCAAGATTACGGTCGACGTCGATTTCCGTGACGCGATAGCCCTCCTCGCGCAGCGCCTCCCCGACAGCGGCGCCGGAGTTGAGGCTGACGTCGCGTTCCGCGGACAATCCCCCTTTGAGGACCGCCACATGATCGCGTGTGCGCTTCGGCACGACGCCGAGTTTTGTCATGGCTCGTTCCCCACGATTTTCAATGGATTCTACGATTGAGCTTGATCAGCTGGATGATTTGAAATCGCAAGCGCTTCCCCGGTCGGACGTCCGGCATTGGGTGCTCCAAGTCGGATAATCTCCCAGTTCAGGGTGATGCCGGACCGCGCCTTGACGCGCGCGCGGACCGTCTCGCCAAGCGTCTCGACATCTTCGCCCGTCGCCTGCCGGTCATTGATCAGAAAATTGCAATGCATGTCGGAGACCTTCGCGCCGCCGACGCGCAGACCACGGCAGCCCGCGTCATCGACCAGTTTCCATGCGCTATGGCCAGGCGGATTCTTGAACGTCGAACCGCCGGTGCGTTCCTTGATCGGCTGGTTCTTTTCGCGATACTCGGCGACGGCTTCCATTTCCCGAAGAATTTCCGCGGGATCTCCGTGCTCGCCTTCATATAGAGCTTCCGTAAAAATCCAGCTCTCGGGAATGCCGGAATGGCGATACGTGAAACCCATGTCGGCAAGCGAAAGAACGTGAATGTTGCCGTCGGGATCAACCGCGCGCGCGCCGATCAGGCAATCCTTCGTTTCGCGGCCGTGCGCACCGGCGTTCATCCGCAGCGCGCCGCCGATCGATCCGGGGATGCCGCGATAGAACGCCAGCCCGCGAATGCCCGCATCGCCGGCAGCTCGTGCCACCTTCACGTCGGGAACTGCCGTTCCCGCGCGCAACCGACAGCCGTCTTCTACCTTGATCTCGCTGAAGCCTCGTCCAAGTCGGATGACGACGCCCGCAACGCCGCCATCGCGAACCAGCAGGTTTGAACCGAGTCCGATGACATAGACCGGCAGATCGCGCGGCTTGTTCTTCAGAAAATAGGCAAGGTCGGCTTCGTCCGCTGGCGTGAAAAGTACCTGCGCCGGACCGCCGACTCGGAACCATGTGATGTCGACGAGCGGTGCATTCGCAATGAGCCGGCCTCGCAAATCAGGTGCCGCTACGCGAAGGCTCTCCGTAATGTCCGCGAACATCACGCGACGCTCCCGGCGCGTTGCGCAGGCCCGGCAAGCCACTCGGGCAATGCGTGCGCCCAATCCGTCGAGTTGCCCGCACCAAGGCACACCACGACATCACCTGGCTCTGCCACCTTCTTGAGTGCCGGAACGATACCGGCGGGGTCATCGACGGCTTCGACCGATCGCCGCCCGAGCGTCGCGATTCGTTCGGCGAGCGAACGGTTATCGATACCTGGAATCGGCCCCTCGCCGGCGGTGTAAAGCGGAGCCACGATTACGTGGTCGGCATCCTTGAAGCAGCGCGCGAAATCATCGAAGAGATCGCGAACGCGCGTGTAGCGGTGCGGCTCAACGACGGCGATGACCTTGCCTTTAGCTCCGCCACGAGCAGCAGACAGCACCGCCGAAATCTCCGCCGGATGGTGTCCGTAGTCGTCGTAAATACCAACACCATTCCACTCCCCGGTAAATTGGAAGCGCCGTTTGACGCCAGAAAAACCGGACATTGCCGCTTTGATCTTCGCGTCATCGAGGCCCGCTTGCATGGCGACCGCGATCGCCGCCAGCGCGTTTAGCGCGTTATGTGTTCCGGGAATGGGGATCGCCCAATCCTTGATTTCGCGGGCTCCGCCTTTGACGTTCGCGGTCAGACTCGCGTCGAAATACGTCGTATTGCCCTCGATGCGGATCGACTGAAGCACGAGATCGGCATCCTTGCTCTCGCCATACGTCAGCAACCGGCGGCCATCGGCACGCAAGTTCAAATTCTGAACCATATCGCGCACGACCGGATGATCGATGCAGACAACGGCAAGGCCGAAGAAGGGAATGTTCTTCAGAAACGCTTCGTATTCGCGATGCATCGCCTCGACGGAGCCGAAGTAATCGAGGTGCTCCGGGTCGATGTTGGTGACGATGCCGATCTCCGTCGGAAGTCGCGTGAACGTGCCGTCGCTCTCATCGGCTTCGACGATCATCCACTTGCCCTGCCCGAGCCGTGCGTTCGAGCCCCAGGAATTGATGATGCCGCCGGTGATGACAGTTGGTTCCTCGCCAGCCTCGGTGAAGATGTGCGATAGCAGTGATGTCGTCGTCGTTTTGCCGTGTGTTCCGGTGACGGAGATCGTCGAATAGAGACGCATGAGTTCGGCAAGCATCTCGGCTCGGCGAATGATCGTCAGCCCTTTCTGACGCGCCGCGATCAGCTCGGGATTGAACGGCTTCACCGCCGTAGAAATCACGACGTAGCGCGCCCCGATCAGATTGACGGGATCATGGCCGACGAAAACGCGGATGCCTTTGGAACGCAGCCGCTTGACGTTGGCGCTTTCTTTCTGGTCCGAGCCTTGGACCGTGTAGCCCTTCGCAACGAGAATTTCCGCGATGGCGCTCATGCCGATGCCACCGATTCCGATGATGTGGAAGGGCCCTATGTCCGGCGGCATTTGCATGAATGGAAACGTCCTTGTCGTCGAGCTTGCGTCGCGCTCCGAAAAATCGCGCGTTATGATTGTCACGTTGTGCGATTTCCCTCAGGATGGCGACCTTCCGCAAGAGCTAACGCGAAATCGGCCAAATTACGGACCGCATCGGGTCGTCCGGCATTTTTCGCCGCCTTGGCCGCCGCAGCAAGCGTATCGGGCGACTTTAGAAGGTTTTCGAGTACGTCCGCCAGCCGCTCCGGCGATAAATTGCGCTGCTCGATGCACCAGGCGCCGCCCACCTCTTCCAGCCGTCGCGCATTGTTGAGCTGATCGTTGTCGAGCGCGTGCGGCAACGGCACCAGGATCGACGGCCGGCCGATGACCGTCAGCTCGGCGATCGTCGAAGCGCCCGCCCGTCCGATGACCAGATGGGCATCCGCGATACGTCCCGGCAGATCGGTAAAGAACGGCGCGATTTCGGTTTGAATGCCAGCTTCCGCGTAGGCTTCGTGCACGCGGTCCATGTCTTCTTCGCGGACCTGATGAACGACGCGCAGGCGGCTGCGCAACGCATCGGGAAGCGCAAACAACGCCAACGGCACGATATCAGCGAAGAACCGTGCGCCCTGGCTGCCTCCGAACACGAGGACGCGAACGGCGCTATCAGGCAGCGGCGGCAAGAACCCGAGCTTGGCCGCTTCAATGACGACCGAACGAACCGGATTGCCGGTCAGCACGGATTTGGCCGCCAGAGGCCCATCGAGAAACTTCGTCTTTTCGAATGACGTCGCTATGGCGCTGACGCCTTTGGCGAGCATCTTGTTCGCGCGTCCGAGGACCGCGTTCTGCTCATGGATTGCGGTTGGAATGCCTCTGAGGCGCGCTGCGACGAGCGGCGGATAGGTTGGGTAACCGCCAAACCCGATGATGGCATGAGGTTTGACTCGGCCAAGCGTTCGAAAGGCCGCGGCCGTTCCTTGGGCCAGAGTTGCAAGTGTTTTCACCACATCTTTCGGCGAGCGCGACTCCAATGTCGCGGAGGGCACCTGGTACACGGTGCGCGCCGGAAATCCGCCGCCGTAGCGATCGCCGCGCATGTCGGTCATCAGATCAACAGCAACGCCGCGCCGCCGAAGTTCCTCTGCAAGCGCAAAGGCAGGAAAGAGATGTCCTCCCGTTCCACCGGCCGCCAGCATGATCGATTGCATACCGCTCATAGGTCCCCGCTCATCTCGACGGTGTATGCCCGGAGAAATGCACGTCGTCGATAGTCGGAACCGGTCGCGGCTTTTTGAGACGCATCGGATCGGGACGCCAGCGCGTCAGCGCAAGCAGCATTCCGGCGGTGATCGACAGGGCGAGCATCGACGAGCCACCTGCCGAGATGAACGGAAGCGTCATTCCCTTGGGCGGCAGAAGACCGATGTTGACGCCCATATTGATCAGCGCCTGCAGGCCAAGAAGCAGGGAAAGTCCCTGAATGGCGAGACGGTCAGCGGGATTCGGCTCATCCGTGGCACGTTGCAATGACCTTATGACGACATAGGCGAAAACGCTGAGCAGCGCGATGCAGGCGATGACACCGTACTCTTCACCGATAACCGCGAAGATATAGTCGGTGTGCGCGTCGGGCAGAACCGACTTGATCGTTCCTTCGCCCGGGCCTCTGCCGAAAAACCCGCCTTCGGAGAACGACTGCATGGCGCGGCCGACCTGATAGTTCTCGAATGGCGCCGCGCTGAAGAACTTCTCAAGCCGCGACTGCACGTGGCCGAAATTCACGTACGCAAGCCAAAAACCGGCGCTGCCAATCATCATGAGAATAGCGGCCCCGATCAGCGGCAAGCCAGCAAGCAAATACAGAAGACCCGCCGTCGCACTGATCAGTACCGTCTGCCCGACGTCGGGTTGCGCAATAAGCAGCGCCGCCAAGGTCGCCCAGAGCAGAAGCGCCAAAGGCAACGCTGGCATATCGGAGCGACGGCCCGCAGCCTCGCCATAGAGCCATGCAATGACGACGATGAAGGCGGGCTTGGCAAATTCCGATGGCTGTATCGAATAGCTGCCGAATGTCAGCCAGCGTTGCGCGCCATTCAGCTCCGTTCCCGTGAACAACACGACAGCCATGCTAGCAAGCGAGACGGCCAGCAACACCGCTGCGAGGCGGCGCACGCCTCCGGGTGAAAACAGCGAAATGACGAGCATCAGCACGGCGCCGATGGCCGCGAACGTGACGTGCCGTTCCACGAAGTAATAAGTCGGCAAGCCCTTCTTGATGGCGACCGCGGGGGACGCCGCAAAAGACAACACGACGCCGATGGCAATCAGCGCAAGCAGCGCGGTCAGCAGACCGCGATCGATCGTAAACGACCAATCGGCGAGCAAGCTGCGATCGGCGCGCGACAGCTTCATGAGGCTTGCCTCATGACAACGCCCGGAAGCGTCCCGACCAGTTGCCGAAAGCTGTCGCCACGAACCTCGAAGTTCCGAAATTGGTCATAGCTAGCGCAAGCAGGAGACAGAAGGACGACGGGCTCCGGTCCCGAACTTGAGAGTGCGTCATGGGCCGCAGCCGAAACCGCAGCCTCGAGTGTGCCGCTGCGTGCGTAATCGACCTTTCCGTCCAATGTGCGCGCAAAGTCATCGCTGGACTCGCCGATAAGATAGGCCTTCGCGATGCCGCCGAAGTAACGCTCGAGCGCGGCAATTCCCCCAGCCTTTGGCTTGCCACCGACAATCCAGAACACATCGCGCGGAAACGACAGAAGAGCTTTCTCCGTGGAATCGGCATTCGTCGCCTTGCTGTCATTGATGAAGACGACCTTGCCGATCCGGCCGATCTCTTCCATCCGATGCGGCAAACCCGGAAACGAGGCGAGCGCGCCCTGCCAATCGAGATCGGATGGTTGCCCGATCCAGTTCAGGCATTCACGGACGGCGGCGACGGCGGCAAGTGCATTCTGCGCGTTATGCTTGCCGCGCAGCGTCGCGATCCCTCGAAGCGACGCCAGCTTGACCGCCAGTGCTTCGCGATTGCTGCAGATGATCGTGTCGTCGAGCAGACTATACCCAGGCGCCAGCGATTTTTCGGCACTGAACGCAATCGCCGGACCATTCTGAACCCGGCGCTGCAGCATCGCCAGCGAATAGTCGTCATCAACGCCGACCGCAGCGACCTCCGCGCCCTGCACCAACCGCTCCTTCACCGCGGCGTAGCCCTCGATTGAACCATGCCGGTCGAGGTGATCGGGCGTGATATTCAGCATCACGCCGATCGTCGGCTTCAGCGTCGGCGTCAGATCGATTTGGAACGACGACATCTCGATAACGTGGAAACGGTCGGGCGACGGTTCGTCCAGCGTCAGAATTGGGTATCCGATGTTGCCGCCGAGTTGTACGTCGCGCCCTCCATAACGAAGAATATGCGCGATGAGCGCCGTTGTCGTCGATTTGCCGTTGGTGCCGGTGATGGCGATGAACGGAGCGTTCGGAGCCGCCTTTGCTCTTTCGCGGGCAAAGATCTCGATATCGCCGATAATCTCGACGCCATTCGCTCGCGCCTTCTGAACCGTCCAGTGCGGTTCGGGATGCGTCAACGGTACGCCCGGCGCCAAAACCAGCGCCGCAAATCGCGACCAGTCCGCCTGCGAGAGATCCTCAAGAGGGACGCCCTCGCGCTCCGCGGCTTCGCGGCCGGCCGCGCCGTCATCCCAGGCGGCAACAGATGCGCCGCCAGCGGCAAGCGCGCGCGCGGCAACGATCCCGGAGCTACCCAGGCCGAACACCGCGACGGCTTTGCCATGAAATGACGTGGCGCGAATCATCGTCGGAAATCTATCGCATCTCACGTGGCTTGGCTGGGGTCCTAGCGCAACTTCAGCGTCGAAAGGCCGATGAGCGCCAGAATGACGGCAATGATCCAGAACCGGATGACGACCGTCGATTCCTTCCAACCCTTCTGCTCATAATGGTGGTGCAGCGGCGCCATCTTGAAGACGCGCTTCCCGGTCCATTTGAACGATACCACTTGGATAATGACGGACAGCGTCTCCAGGACGAACAGCCCCCCGACAACCGCCAGCACGATCTCATGCTTGATCGCCACCGCGATAGCACCGAGCGTGCCGCCCAGGGCCAGCGAGCCAGTATCCCCCATGAAGATCATCGCGGGCGGCGCGTTGAACCACAGGAAGCCGAGCCCTGCCCCGATCAGCGCACCGCAAATGACGGCAAGCTCGCCGGTTCCGGGCACATGATGGATTTGCAGATAGCCGGCGAACCTGGCGTTGCCCGAGAGGTAGGCGATGATGCCGAACGTCGCCGCTGCGATCATCACCGGCACAATCGCCAAGCCATCGAGGCCGTCCGTCAGATTGACGGCGTTGCCCGCGCCCGCGATCACGAACATCGCCAAAAGAATATAGAAAGGCCCGAGATCGAGAATGAGATCCTTGAAGAAGGGGAACGTCAAATCGGTGTCGAGCCCCTTGGGGCCGAGCTTCATCAGCGTGTAACCGGCGATAGCGGCAACCAGCGCCTCCAGCAGAAACCGCGATCGGCCCGAAAAGCCGTCCGACGAACGCTTCGTGACTTTCAGAAAGTCGTCGTAGAAGCCGATCGCGCCGTAACAGATGGCAACACCGAGAACCACCCAGATGTAGCCGTTCGAAAGCTGCGCCCATAGCAGCGTCGATACGGTGATCCCGGCAAGGATCATCAGCCCGCCCATTGTCGGCGTGCCGCGCTTCAGCAAATGCGTTTGCGGTCCATCATCACGGATTGGCTGACCTTTGCCCTGCTTGACGCGCAAGAGATCGATGATCGCCGGACCGAACATCATCACGAACAGCAGCGCCGTGAAGGTCGCCCCGCCCGATCGGAATGTAATGTAGCGAAAGACGTTCAGCGCGCTGACCTGATCGCTGAAATTGACGAGCTCATAGAGCATGCGCGCCGAATTCTCCCCCCTCTAGGCCGAGATCCTGTCTACGAGACAGAGCTCTCGGTCCCGAACCGTGACTTCAACGCGGCAACGATCGCACCAAGGCGGGTGCCGTTCGATGCCTTTACGACAATCGCGTCGCCGCCCTGCAAGTTTACCGCGACGGTATCCTCTAGAGATGAGGACGTTAAAGCGTAACCGCCTTTCTTAGACGCCGGTAGGGCATCATAAAGGCCCTTCATGTGCGGTCCGCAGGCAAATATGAGGTCGATACCGGCTTCATCCACCGCATCTTTCAGGCCCGCGTGCAGCGCCGGCGCATCGAGGCCAAGCTCCAGCATATCGCCCAAGACCGCGATTCTACGGGGAAATTTCTCTCTCGGAAGCGAAGCGAGGGTGGCCAACGCGGCTCGCATCGAAGCCGGATTTGCGTTGTAGCTCTCATCAATGAGGAGCACCTCACCTCCATCGATTCGGAGCAGGCTTCGCGCACCGCGACCTATCGGCGGCTGAAGATTAGCGAGCACCACGAGCGCCCGGTCAATATCGGCCCCAACCGCGGCGAGCGCGGCAACGACCGAAAGGGCATTTTCAGCGATATGCCGTCCCGGCATCGCCAAACGCAGCGGAACGCGCCGCGATCCCAGTCGAACGACCATCTCGCTTCGATCATGGCCGAGCTTCAAGTCTTCGCCGCCGACATCAGCGTTCCGATCAAATCCGAATGTCACAGGCCGCGCGCCAAAACGCTCTGCAATCGCCTTCAAACGGTTCATGTGCGGATTATCGTATTTGATGATCGCTTGGCCGCCCGGCCCCAGCCCTTCGAAAATTTCAGCCTTCGCGTCCGCAATTCCCTCGACCGACGGAAAATGTTCGAGATGCACGGCTTCGACCGTGGTGACGATCGCCGCATGCGGACGAACCATTTTTGTCAGCGGCCGGATTTCATTGGCATGGTTCATGCCGATCTCGAAGACACCGTAGCGTGTCTCGCGCGGCATGCGTGCGAGCGTCAGCGGAACGCCCCAGTGATTGTTGTAGGATTTTTCCGAAGCATGCGTCGGGCCGAGCGCCGAGAAACACGCGCGCAGCATTTCCTTCGTCCCCGTCTTACCGGCGCTACCGGTCACCGCGACGATGCGAGCATCGTTGTGCAACCGCGCACGTGCTGCGCAGCCGAGTGCTTCGAGTGCGGTCAACGGATCGGGCACGCGAAACAAAACGCCGTCATCCGCACCACGCTGATACGTGTTGGCGACAAGCGCCGCCGCCGCACCGGCTTTGAATGCCGCCGACACGAATTCGTGGCCGTCCCGTTGATCCTTCAACGCTACGAAAAGGTCTCCGGCAACGAGCGATCGCGTATCGATCGAAATACCGGCGACGGAACCCTCAGCGCCGCCGTCTGGCTCGATGCCAAGCACGGCACTCAGATCTGAAAAGCTCCAGAGAGGTTGCATCGATGATCAGCCTTCGAGCGCCCGCCGCACTTCATCGTGATCGGAAAACGGAACAGTGCGATCACCGATAATCTGGCCGGTTTCGTGTCCCTTGCCTGCAATCAAAACGACGTCCCCCGGCTGCATCATGCCGACGGCGGTCGCGATGGCCTCGGCCCGTCCGCCGATTTCCAGCGCCCCCGTCGCGCCTGCTAGAATTTCACTGCGGATCGCAGCTGCATTTTCGCTGCGCGGATTGTCGTCGGTTATGATTGTAACGTCGGCCTTCTCCACCGAAATGCGCCCCATGATCGGCCGCTTGCCTTTGTCGCGATCGCCGCCACAGCCGAAAACCGAAATCAGCCGCCCCGTCGCGAACGGCCGGCAGGCATCGAGCGCCGCTGTCAATGCCTCGGGCTTGTGGGCATAATCGACGACCGCGAGCCCTCCGTTTCGCTGCCCGATGATTTCCAGCCGTCCCGGAACGCCCTTGAGGCTGCTCAATGCCGCGAGCACAGTGGTTGTGTCTTCACCCACCGCGATGGCGAGCCCGGCCGCCACCAACGCATTCTCGGCTTGATAGGCGCCAACGAGCGGCAATCGGACGTCATACGTGCAGCCGCCGGACTCGACCTTCAGCCGTTGTTGAAAGCCGTCGCGCGTCAACGATGTCCGCTTCAACGTCTCGCCAGACGTCCCGACCGTCAGAACACGAAGCCCACGCGCAACGGCGGCCGCGCTGACGTCAGCGAAACGCGCACCATCGGTATTGATGACAGCAGGCTGGCCCGGCTGCAGAAGCTCCGTGAACAGCCGAAGTTTGGCGTTCAGGTAGGCGTCTTCCGTCGGGTGATAATCCATATGGTCGCGGCCGAGATTCGTGAATGCCGCCGCTGCCAGCTCAACACCATCCAGACGGTTTTGATCGAGCCCGTGCGACGAGGCCTCGAAGGCAAGATGCGTCACGCCTTCGTCCGCCAAGCCGGCGAGCGTCGTATGCAGCGTCACCGGATCGGGCGTCGTCAGCGATCCATAGACTGCACCATCCGGCTTCACGATTCCGATCGTACCGAGAGACGCCGATTTGTGACCGAGGCTTGCAAAGATCTGTCGCGTAAACTCGGCGACAGACGTTTTCCCGCTGGTTCCCGTCACCGCCACCGCGACGCGCGGCTGCCGCTGCGCGAACCGAGCTGCTATTTTCGCTAACGCAGCTCTCGGATTATCGACTTTGATCAGCGCGACGCCGTCAGGAACGGCGACGTCCTTGCCCTTTCCGACGATAATGGCTGCAGCGCCCCGCGCGACCGCATCCGGAACGAAATCGGCGCCGTCGGCTTTCGAACCTGGCAAGCCCGCGAAGATCGCTCCCGCTCCGACCGCAGAACTAACGGCGGTTATTCCTGTGACCTGAATGGAATCGGTGCCGGGCGGCCGTTCGATGTCAGCCGGCAGAACATCGCTAAGCCGCATGACACCCCACGTCGCCTCGACCGCTCATCATTGCCCCGGATAGACCCACGTTCCATTGATTAGATACGTGGCGGAAGCGCCTGCCGTCAAATCCGCGCGCACCGCAATCACTCGGTCGCAGCAACAGTCATCGGCGCAACGCCAAGCTGCCCCGCGATACGAGCGATCAGCCGGCCCGTGACCGGCGCCGCGGTATAGCCTGCCGTATGCTGCCCGTGTGTCCCCTTCATGCCTTTCGGCTCGAACAGCACGACGAACGTCAAATACTGCGGATCATCCATCGGAAATGCGCCGAGAAACGACGAAATCACCGCCTTCGAAGAGTATCCACCCGCCTTCGGAAGATCCGCCGTTCCGGTTTTGCCACCGACGCGATAGCCCGGCACATCCGCCTTGTGGCCTGTACCGTCGGGAGCGGTAACGTTGAGGCGCATCATTTGCGCCATCTCACGCGACGTCAGCGGCGAAATAATCGGCTTTTCGTCCAAGGCGTTGCTGTCGAACTTCCTCAGGAATGTCGGATGCACCGGCTTGCCGTTGTTGAGGATCGTCGCTGCCGCAGCAGCAAACTGCAAAGGCGCCACGGCAATACCGTGCCCATAAGCTGCGGTAATCGTCTCGGCCCGTCCCCAATTTTTCGGCAATTGAGGCGGCGAGACCGCACCTTCCTCCGTGCGGAGTTGCGTCAAAAGCCCGAACTTGCCCAGGAAGCCCGTGAGCTTGTCGGTCCCGGCCTGCAGCGCCAGCATACCCGCGCCAATGTTCGACGAATGCGTGTAAATCTCCGTCACACTCAGTGGCCGGTTCGCCGAATGGAAATCGGTGACCTTGAACCGCCCGACTTGCAGCGGTTGGCGCACGTCGATCATCGTATCCGGCTTCACAATGCCTTCGTCTAAGGCCATTGCGATCGTAAACGTCTTGAACACTGAGCCGAGCTCATACGTCCCGACGGTCATCCGGTCCATGTGCGTCTTGTCGAGCGCCTGCGTTGGCCACGCCGGGTCGACACGTGGGATAGACGAGCTTGCAAGCACTTCACCGGTCTTGATGTTGAGCACGACTCCGGCTGCGCCTTTGCTGCGGTAGAGCTTCTCGCCGGCGATGAGTTCGTCTTCCAGCGCATGCTGAACGCCAATATCGAGCGACAGCCGGACTGGCGCGCGCGATGACAGGACTGCTGAATGCACGGGATCGACGCCAACCTTGTCGTCGATATATTTTTCAATGCCGGTGAGCCCCCGGTTATCGACATTGACAGAGCCGAGCAGATGCCCCGCCAGCTTGCGCGATGGATATGCCCGCTTCAATTCGTAACGGAATGACAAGCCGGGCAAGCCGAGGTCATGCACTTCCTGCGCGATCTTCGGCGACACGCCACGCCGCACCCAGATAAAGCGACGCGAGCGGTCCGAGATGGAGCGCAACAGGTCTTTCTGATCGATGTCCGGTAAAACGGTCGCCAGCTTCTCGACCAGTTCATCGCGATCGAGGACGACGCCCGGATCGACATAGATCGACGGCGCCTCGAGATCGGTCGCCAGGAGACGTCCATTGCGATCGACGATATCCGGACGGCTGAAGCTCGTCGCTACGGCCTCCGATACCGCGAGCGTCACATTGGACTGATGATTGAGCGCCAGCGTCGCCAAATGAATGGCAACCTCGGCAAAGGCAAAAAACAGGAAAGCGTAGACGCCAATCTCGGCGGCACTTCTAGTGCGGCGCTTGCGTGCTTCCTCGCCGCTCCCGTGGTCGGCGCCCATCGCGACATCAACGACCATTTGGACGGTCCTGCTGCTCGTTGAGCGACACCTCGCGGCCATCGACGAATTGATCGACACGCGGCGGCGCGAGACCAATCTGTCTCGCGATCGTGTCGATCCGGCCCGGGCGCGCCAGCGTGCCGCGTTCCGCCTTGAGAACGGCAATGTCGTCGCGCGCCTGTTCCGCGATGCGTTCTTTCGCGTGCACCTCGGCTTCGAGGCGGCGCGTGTCATAGTTAAGACCGTAAAGAAGGAGCGCGCTGGAAATCGCGAAGAAGAAAGCGGCAACGTTTAAAAGACGCATCGACTTTGTCCCGAAATTGACTCCGGTGACAACCGAGACACTAATCGCGCAAGCTGACAAAACCCAGCGTTGCGAGATCAAGAGGCCAAGGGTCTGCCTCTGTCCGGACTGCCGCCCTGAGCCGTGCCGACCGAGCACGCGGGTTCACATCCAATTCACCTTTAGAAGGTGTTAACGGGCGCGAGTTAACAATTCGAAAACTTGGCGTAGGGCTTTTTATCGAATCTGGAGGCAAATGCCGGGACCGTGACGCCATTTTTCCGCTGCGCTCGGCGATGAACTTCTTAACGATCCGGTCTTCCAGGCTGTGAAATGAAACGACGACCAAACGGCCTCCTGGCTTCAAAATTCTTTCCGCCGCCGATAGCGCTGCTGCCAGTTCCCCAAGCTCGTCGTTGATGTAAATCCGAAGCGCCTGAAACGTCCGCGTTGCCGGGTGCCGCCCGTCGACCTTGCGACCATGAAAAACGCGCGACACGGCATCGGCCAGTTCTAGCGTCCGCCCGAAGGCCGCATCCGCGCGCCGCTTCACGATCGCCCGCGCGATTGACCGCGATTTATGTTCTTCGCCGAACGTGTAAATGACGTCGGCGATGTCCTCTTCCGACGCCGTATTGACGAAGTCGGCGGCGCTCATGCCTTCGCTCGACATGCGCATGTCGAGAGGCCCATCATGCTGAAACGAAAATCCGCGTTCCGCATCGTCGAGCTGCATCGACGAAACACCGATATCGAGAACGACACCATCTGGCTGAACGTCTCCCAGCGTGTCGCGCGCCACCTCGTCAAGCTGACCAAACGGCGACTGAACGAGCGTCAATCGCGTTTCGAACTCGGCAAGCGTCGGCGTTGCCCCGCGAATCGCATTCGGATCGCGATCAAGCGCCAGGACCTTGCAACTTGCTGCGTGGAGAATGGCGCGTGTATATCCGCCCGCGCCGAACGTCCCGTCGATATAGGTCTCGCCGTCCTTCGGCGCCAGCGTTTGCAGCACCTCCGAGACAAGCACGGGAATGTGGCGCGGAGACTTTTCAGTCGGCCCCAGCGAGGCTCCCTCCGCCCCGCCACCGCGCGTCATTCCCGTACTCCCTCGTCGCCGTCGTCCGCTGATGGACGGCTACCCGCTGCGAAAAGTTTGCGCGTCACCTGAACTTTGCTTCGCGCTTCCGCCCGTCGCTTTTCGAAGCGCCCAGGCTCCCACATCTGAAACTTGTCACCGAGGCCAACAAACGTGACGGCGGCGTCCAGGCCGGCGTGGACCCGAAGCCCTTCAGGAAGGACGATGCGCCCGTCGCCGTCGATCGTGAGAATTTGGACGTCGCCATAGAGCGCGACAGAAAGCTCGTCGCGCTCATCCGAATAGTCCGGCAGGCCCGCGAGAAGCCCATCGATCTTCTTTGCAAGTCTTTCGCCGCCTGCATCGAGCGCAGGAGCATCGAGCGAGGGGTAGCAGTAGAGACCGCCCGCGTAGCCATCGCGTTCGAGAACGGAGCGAAATGATGCGGGAATGGAAACCCGCCCTTTGGCGTCGATCTTGTTTGTGAATGTCGAGACAAAGCGGTCCATCTCCCAGCTAACGAATACTCGCCCTCCTCACTCGCTACTGGTCGTTACGCTTCGGTTGGCTCTGGCACTCGCCGGAGCCGGAAATCCCGTTTCGGGCGCCCGGCGTGCGGACCGCGTGTCGCCCAAAACCAGTAAAGAGCCGTGGCGGTCGCTCAGATCTGGGCCCTCTACCAAACCGGCGCCCTGCCACGGTGTCCTGCCCGGTGCGGTCGGGCACTCCTGGGATCGCATGGGATAATGTGGTCGTCAACGGTTTATTAAGGAAATTTACGCCGAGACGCGGAATTGCACCATGCGCCAACGGCGACTAGCGCGGCATGGCCCGGCGCAGGTTGGACAGAGCCCCAACAATTCAATTGGTTAGCGGTTGTTCGCAACGTCCGGGCTTGATCGCCAGAAAAAGAAGCGCATGTTCAATGAATCAGCGAAGCGGGGCGCACGAACCGGTGCCAAGGCTTTTCGCATAGCCGGCGGCACCACAGCTCATGGGTGCCAACATGGCGAATCCCAAACCAGCAGCCGACTCAAAGCATCACGTCCTTTATCCAGGCACGGACCTTCGCTGGCCCGCCTCGAGCATCTGGCGAGACGACGAACCGGTGGTCCGCCGGATCACAAACTCCGATGTCTGGGACTCACTGGCGAAAGGCGTCAACGATTTCCGCGCGATGCCGACGCACGTCTTTTTCGCGTGCATTATTTATCCCGTGGTCGGACTCATCCTGGCGCGGTTCATCTTCGGTTACGAATTGCTGCATCTGATCTATCCGATGGCCGCCGGCTTTGCGTTGCTCGGTCCCTTCGTCGCGATCGGACTTTATGAATTGAGCCGCCGACGCGAACTTGGGTTGGATATGTCCCCGGCGCGCGCCTTCGACGTTTTGCATCGGCCGAGCATCAGCGCCATCTGGCGACTCGGAATCGTACTCGCGGCGATCTTCGTCGGATGGCTTTACACCGCCAACCTGATCCACACACAACTTTTCGGCGGCGAGATTTCGTCGCCAAGTCAGTTCTGGAATCAGCTGACGACGACGACCAAGGGAACGCAACTCATCATAGCCGGCAACCTCGTGGGCTTTGTATTTGCAGTGGTGGTATTGGCGATCAGTGTCGTGTCGTTCCCGATGCTCGTTGATCGCAATGTCAGCGCCGCAACCGCGGTCCGAACGTCTGTCCGCGCAACGCTCGAAAACCCGGAGCCGATCGCACTTTGGGGCTTGATCGTCGCGATCGGTCTGTTGCTCGGCGCCATACCATTCCTGCTTGGACTTGCGATCGTCCTGCCGATCCTCGGGCATGCAACGTGGCATCTCTATAGGAAGCTAGTCGAACCCGAGACACCGCTCTAAGCAGCTTAAAGCAGGGGTGACTCGCATGACTCGTTGGAGAGTGGCGGCGTTCGCGTTCGTCTACGGGATCGTGTGCTACGTTGCGTTTTTTGCGACGTTCCTCTACGCGATCGCCTTCGTTGCAAACGTCATCGTGCCCAAAACCATCGACTCGGGCGAAGTCATGCCTGCCCGCGAGGCATTGGCCGTCAACGTCGTGCTCCTGCTCATCTTCGCTCTTCAGCACAGCGTCATGGCGCGTAAACCGTTCAAGCAATGGTTGGCTCTCTGGGTATCTCCTTCAGTCGAGCGCAGCACCTACGTACTGGCATCCAGTCTCGCGCTTGCTCTGCTCTTCTGGCTATGGCGCCCCATGCCCACCGTGGTCTGGCACATCGATAATACCCTGCTGGCAAATGCGTTACTGGCTCTGTCCCTCATCGGCTGGGCGATCGTTCTGGTCAGCACTTTTTTGATCGATCATTTCGAGTTGTTCGGCTTGCAGCAAGTCGCTAGCAACCTCACCGGCAAAGCGATGCCCGAGCCAAAATTTCGCACGCCGCTTTTCTACAAATTCGTGCGCCATCCACTTTACTTCGGCTTCATCCTAGCCTTCTGGGCAACGCCAACGATGACGATCGGACATCTGCTGTTTGCCGCTGGCACGACGGCATACATCCTGATCGGCATTCTTTTGGAAGAACGCGATTTGGTCGGCGCCTTTGGAGAAGACTACCGGCGCTACCAGCATCGCGTTTCGATGCTGATCCCTTGGCGAAAATCGGTATAGGCAAACGAGTGAAGAAAATACCAGCCGGCCTGTAAGCCGGGTTCTGTCTGGAGTTGCCTCCGCGACGGCCATTCATCTGGGACGCCTGTTGCCAGGACGCCTCGTGCAATCAACCCGGGCGAGAGGCGTGATAACGCGCCTTGCGTCTGCGGTTTCCCGCTCCGCGTGCCCACCCCTATTCGATCTTGCTCCCGGTGGGGTTTGCCCTGCCACGCCTGTTACCAGACGCGCGGTGCGCTCTTACCGCACCTTTTCACCCTTACCACGCCGAAGCTGCGAAGCAGCCAAGGCGGGCGGTATGTTTTCTGTGGCACTTTCCCTGGGGTTGCCCCCGGCGGCCGTTAGCCGCCACCGCGTCATCATGGAGCCCGGACTTTCCTCCACCGGATGTTTTGCTTGCGAGCCTTTAGAGCTCACTTCGCCACAACGAAATCCGGCAGCGGCCGTCCGGCCGGCTGGTTTCTGACATAAGCGATGCAAAACGTGAAACGTCAAGAGACCCAGCAACGTATACGCCTTCAGCAAGCCCCCCGAGAACAGCAAAAGCGCGCATGGCATTTGAAGTTACCGAGACCTTACCCATATGGCGGCGAAGGCCATTGGACAGGAGAAGCATGATGCAATCCGATAACGATCACCCGATCCGCATCGTGCCACATCCGGCCCGTTTACGTGTCGTTTGGAACGGCAAGGTCGTCGCCGACACGATGGATGCGCTCACCCTCCACGAGGCATCATATCCCCAGGTCGCCTATATTCCTCGCACCGACGTCGACATGACGCTGCTAACCAAATCACAGTCCAAAACGCACTGCCCGTACAAAGGCGATGCGCACTATTTTTCGCTTCAATTCGGAGACATGGCGGCAAAGAACGCCGTCTGGAGCTATGAGACGCCTTTACCTTCAGTCCATAGCATAGCCCGGCATCTCGCATTCGACCCGAAGCAGGTCGAATTTACAGAAAATAATACGGCGTAGCTGGACGAACATTGCGGATCAGCTGGAACGATCCCACCCTCTCAAACGTTTGGCCCGATCGACTGCGCGCTCGGCTCGGCAAGATTGGCGCAGAAACATCGTCTAACCGAAAGTGAAGCGTGTTGGATTCCGGCGTTTCGTGCACCACACGACCACACGTCGCAAAGCCCGAGATCAACGATCGCGCTTTCGTAAATTCCGGCTGCGCGCCCGCGCATATTGCGTCTCAAAATCGTCGTCCATCGGGGGTTGACGTTTTCAGTCACAACGGCATCATTGGATCAGTCGTCACGAACGCAACAATCACACCGACAATCCCCCAACATCAAATCGAATACCACGAGGCGCAGAATGCTATTCGCGCACCTCGACAATGGCCATTCAGATACGCCGCATATGCTCCCAATCATGCGTTGGGATAGCACCGGGCAGGGAGAAGATCGATGCAAGGAACGTCAGCAGCAGCGCGGGAGAAGCGGTCTGAGACGCCGGTCCTTTTGACAGAAATATCAGAGCGGCTGTTCGCAACACGCGAACACTCTCTGGCCCTCGCTGCGCCTCTCACACCGGAAGACATGGTCGTACAGGCGATGGAGGATGCCAGCCCAACCAAGTGGCATCTCGCGCACGTTACATGGTTCTTCGAAAATTTCGTTTTGAAGCCACATCTCGATGGATATCGGATTTTCGACGATGCCTTCAATTATTGCTTCAACTCTTACTACGAGGCGCTAGGCCCACGTCACCCGCGCCCGAAACGCGGACTTTTGACGCGACCCTCGTCTGAGCGCGTCTTCGCATATCGCGCCCACATCGATGAGGCATTGCGGTCGCTTTTGGCCACCGAACAGGGACAAAGCGACGAGGTCGCGCGGCTGCTTGAAATCGGCATCAATCACGAGCAGCAACATCAGGAGTTACTGCTGACCGACATTTTGGCGCTGTTCGCCACGAGCCCGCTAAAGCCCGCATACCAGTCTCTGCCGGCCGAGGTCGATCTCTCTCAACCCGATCCCATTCACTGGATCGATTACGAAGGTGGCATCACTCGCATCGGACATGCGGGCGAGGGCTATTCCTGGGATAACGAAGTGCCGTCTCACGACGCGCTCGTGCATCCCTTCAAGCTCGCCGATCGCCTGGTCACCAATGCAGAATGGCTGCAATTTATTGGCGACGGCGGATACAAAACCGCTTCTCTTTGGCTCGCCGACGGCTGGACCACGATCAATCGCGAGGAATGGCAGGCGCCGCTCTATTGGGAAGCGACGGACGCCGGATGGTTTCAAATGTCCCTGCAGGGCTTGCTGCCGGTAGCACCCGCCGAACCTGTCACGCAGGTGTCCTATTACGAGGCTGATGCATTCGCGCGTTGGGCAGGCAAACGGCTGCCGACCGAATTCGAGTGGGAGACCGCCGCGACGAGCGCCAACGCGCTCCACGGCGTTGCCCATGACGCACCGCTGCGCGTCCGGCGCGCTGAATCGGACAAGACTGAAACACCGAAGCAGCTGTTCGGCGACGTCTGGCAATGGACGTCGAGCGCCTATCTCCCATATCCGGGATATAAACCGCCGCTCGGCGCAATCGGGGAATACAACGGCAAATTCATGGTGAGCCAGCAGGTTCTGCGCGGCGCGTCTTGCGTGACACCCAGCGGCCATTCCCGGCCGACGTATCGCAATTTCTTCTACCCCCATCAGCGCTGGCAATTCACCGGTCTGCGCCTCGCCTCGGAGATCGAATGATGAGCCGTACTCAAACCCTTACGAAAACGCGCGACGACCTGGACGAGATCGAATCCGAATTCGCGCAGGCCGTCATCGAAGGGCTCTCGAAGGCTCAAAAATCTCTGCCTTGCCGTTATTTCTACGACGCACGCGGCAGCGCCTTGTTTGAAGAAATCACGCGCCTGCCGGAGTATTATCCGACCCGCACCGAAGCCGGCATCCTGAAAGCACACGCCGCCGAGATGGTCGATACGATCGGCGAAGGCGAGCTCCTGGTCGAGTTTGGCTCCGGATCGAGCCTGAAAACCGAAATCCTTTTGGACCGCATTAGCGCATCGATCGCATACGTCCCGATCGATGTCTCCGAGGCGGCATTGATCGATGCGGAGGCCCGGCTCGCCGATCGCTATGCGGCGCTCGACGTGCGGCCCATCGTTGCGGATTTCTCGCAGCCGATCCCCCTGCCTGATGACTTGGCAGCACGACGGAAGACCGGGTTTTTTCCGGGCTCGACGATCGGCAATCTGTCGCCGAAAGAAGCTGAAGGTCTGCTCACCGTATTCGGCCAAGCGCTCGGAGAAGGCGGACGACTGATCAGCGGCGTCGATCTGAAAAAAGATCCGCGCAATTTGGTCCGCGCTTACAACGACGCAGCGGGCGTCACCGCATCATTCAACTTGAACCTTCTGCGCCGTATCAATCGCGAACTCGGTGCAAATTTTGAAGAAAGTCATTTCCGTCACGAAGCGATCTTCGATCCCCTGAAAGGCCGCATCGAGATGCACCTCGTGAGCAGCCGAGTTCAAAAAGTGGATGTCTGCGATCGTATGTTCCGCTTCAAAGCTGGCGAGAGCATCCATACGGAAAATTCGTACAAATATACGATCGAGCAGTTTCGTGACGTGGCGCGCGCAGCAGGTTGGGAGGCTCGGCGCGTTTGGACGGATCCCGACCAGCAGTTTAGCGTCCACGAGCTGATCTGGCCGTCTCGATCATAAAAAATTGCCGAGCGTGCGCACGCCAGTCGCGCCATGAGCATCGGCATTTGCCGCGCGATGCGTTCAGAAATGATATTTGGGGAAATTGGTGCCTCAGGAGGGACTCGAACCCCCACACCCTTGCGAGTAGCAGATTTTGAGTCTGCCGCGTCTACCGTTCCGCCACTGAGGCTTGCGCCCGAAGCGGGCGAGAGGGGCGATCTATACCGTCCCTAGGCGCTGCGTCAACGCCGCGATGAGCCTATTTTAGGCTATGCGTCACGCGGCCAGTCGCATGGTGATGCTCCATGACCTCGATTTTATCTCCGACCTTGAGCCCACGAGACTTGTACGCGAGCACTCGGACCAGAGGACCGTGGTCCAGTTGGACAATCACGTTCTCTCCTTCAGCCTCAGCCGTGCTCGATTTGGTGACCAGCGGCTCGATATCGGTCACCTTGCCCGCAACTTCCTTGTTGTCGACCTTCAGGTCCAATGTCTCATAGGCGAACGCCATGCCGATGGTTGCGAGCACGCCAAGTGCGATCGCCCCATATTTCGCGCGTTCGAGCCAAATCGCCCGGTCTAGTCTCCGCCGAACATCGTCGCGCACGTCAAAAGCTCCTTTTAATCGCGCTGCGTGTACCAGATCTGCCCCCACGGTGTCATCCATTCCGTGATGCGGATCTCATCGCCGGTGTGCGCCAGTTGCAACCGTGCAGCAACGTCGACAACGCGGCCGTCGGACAACCGCACCCGGTAGCTGGGCGCCGTCGCCGAAAACACTTTGGACACGGAGTATCCGGGATGGACGGCGGTGACAGTGCCGGTCACAACGCTTTTCTCATGCGAAAACAAATCGCGCGCCAGGCCCCAGGCGACACCCACCCCAAGGAGAAGCAAGAATAGGAGCACCCAGAGCTTCATGGGCCGACAATGCTCACCGAGGCCACATGACAGCCGTCGCTCCGCAAAAAGCCCATTACGATCGTCAGGCAGCCTGCTGTGCGTGCTGATCCACGAGTTGGACGATATCGGCCATGATGTCGTTCAGCTGGAAATCTTTCGGCGTGTAAACAGCCGCGACGCCGAAGGCCTTCAGGGCCTTCGCATCCTCCGGCGGGATGATGCCGCCGACGATGACCGGAACATCGTCCAGCCCTTCTTTGCGCATCCGCTCCATCACGTCCTTGACGAGTGGCACATGCGATCCCGAAAGGATGGAAAGCCCCACGACATGAACGGCTTCATCGACCGCCGCCCGCACGATCTGCGCCGGCGTCAGACGAATGCCCTCGTAGACGACTTCCATACCGACGTCGCGCGCCCGAACCGCGATCTGCTCGGCGCCGTTGGAGTGACCATCCAGACCCGGCTTGCCGACGAGGAATTTGATCCGTCGGCCGAGCCGATCCGAGACCTCATCCACCGACGATCGGACGGCTTCGAGCTGCGCCCCTTCGCGCACGACAGCGGCTTGCGCAACGCCTGTCGGCGCCCGGTATTCGCCGAAAATCTTGCGTAGCGTCGTGCCCCACTCGCCTGTGGTCACCCCGGCCTTGGCGGCCGCGATTGATGGTTCCACGATATTGAGGCCCTCTTTCGCGGCGCGCTCAATCTCGGCAATTGCCTTCGCGACTTTCTTTGCATCGCGATTGGATTTCCAGGCCTTTAGACGCTCAATTTGCTCGGCCTCGACCGCAGGATCGACGACCATGATCGCATCCGATCCGGCTGACAACGGTGACGCTTCCGTTTCCTGAAATCTATTCACGCCGACGACGGTCAGCTCACCGCTCTCGATTTGCGAAAGGCGACCGGTGCCGCTTTCGACAAGGCGGCGCTTCATGTAGTCGATAGAAGCAACGGCCCCGCCCATCTTCTCGATCGTGGCAAGCTCGGCCTTGGCTTCTTCCTTGAGTGCAGCAACCTTCCTGGCGATTTCGACCGAACCGTCGAAAATATCGCCGTACTCAAGAAGGTCCGTTTCGTAGGCAACGATCTGCTGCATGCGCAGCGACCACTGTTGGTCCCACGGGCGCGGCAATCCCAGCGCCTCGTTCCAGGCAGGAAGCTGAACGGCGCGTGCACGCGCGCCCTTCGACAGCGTTACCGCCAGCATTTCGAGCAGAATACGATAGACGTTGTTTTCGGCCTGCGGCTCAGTGAGGCCGAGCGAGTTCACCTGCACGCCATAGCGGAACATGCGGTGCTTGGGATTCGTCACGCCGTAGCGTTCGCGGGTGATCTCGTCCCAAAGCTCATTGAACGCGCGCATCTTGCACATCTCTGTGACGAAGCGCATGCCCGCGTTGACGAAGAACGAAATGCGTCCGACGACATTGCTGAATTCTTCGTCGGGAACCTCGCCCGACGCCTTCACCGTGTCGAGCACGGCGATCGCCGTTGCCAGCGCATAGGCAAGCTCCTGCACCGGCGTCGCACCCGCCTCCTGCAAGTGATAGGAGCAGACGTTCGTCGGATTCCACTTCGGCACGTTCTTCGTCGAAAAGACGATCGTATCCTTGATCAGCCGCAGTGACGGCTCGGGCGGGAAAACGTAGGTGCCGCGCGACAGGTATTCCTTGATGATGTCGTTCTGAATAGTGCCTGTCAGCCTCAGCCGCGACGCATCGGTCTGATCGGCGACGGCGATATAAAGCGACAACAGCCACGCGGCCGTTGCGTTGATCGTCATCGATGTATTCATCTGATCGAGCGGGATGCCGTCGAGCAGCGTCAGCATGTCGCCAAGGTGGGAGACTGGGACGCCGACCTTGCCAACCTCGCCGCGCGCCAGCTCGTGATCGGAATCGTAGCCCGTCTGCGTCGGCAGATCGAAGGCGATCGAGAGGCCCGTCTGCCCCTTCGACAGGTTCTTCTTGTAGAGAGCGTTCGACTTGGCCGCTGTCGAATGGCCGGCATACGTCCGGAACAGCCACGGCTTGTCGCGTTCAGGTTTGCCGTCTTTGCCTTTGGCTGAACTTGAGGTCTTTATTTCCGACACGATGGGCGTCTCTCGGCTCTGGGACAACGAGGAAAGGGGTTGTAAAGTAACTGAATGTCGCGGAAAGGCAAAAACGGCAGTTCGCCGCGCTTTTCCGCTGGATAGAGCCGAGCTGGCGACAAAATCAAGCTAGCGCCTGATGCGCGAAGAAGCGGTGACGGCTGTAATTTTTGCCCGCCGTGCCTGTCGCTCGGCAATGAGCGCCGACAGCCATTTGGACACGACGATCACAACCAGCCCGGCCAGGCTCCCGACCGCCACCGTGGCGGCCGTGTTGGCCTCAGTGTCGTACGCGAGCGTGATCATCTCCGCCCGAAACAAAAGCGGCGACAGAATACCGCTCACCATGATCACCGGTGCCGAGACAATCGCCAGCATCGGCGCATCGACGATTTCCCGGATAAACCAGAAAATAACGATGGTGAATGCCCCAGCCAGATAGATTGTGAATGAGTCCGTATCTTTGAGCTGCCACAATAAATCTTGCATAGCGGTCATCCAGTCGGCGGACGTGCGGCGAACAAGCGGGTGGCAAAACGCCTCAAGTCTTGTAGAGGCTTAGGATAGGCGTGCGCGGTTAAGGACTTCTTGATCCTCGGCTAACTTCGGGCATCAACCCCTTCATTGCAGCGCAAAAACGTGCTTCATACATTGGTCCCTCAGTCCAGAGGCGGGGCACGCGAAGAAGACGAGCCAGAACGGCCCTCGTCGCGGGAATGTCGGAGACGAATCACCTATGTCGAGCCAGACCATGGCAACAAAAACCGAGACGGCGTCAGCCGCCCAATCGCTCGAAACTGGGGTCAAGAAAGATCTTTACGAGATCGGAGAGATCCCGCCGCTCGGGCACGTACCGAAGAACATGTATGCCTGGGCCATCCGGAAGGAGCGGCAAGGCGAGCCCGACAAGGCCATGCAGGTCGAGGTTGTTCCGACATGGCAACTCGACAGCCACGACGTGCTCGTTCTCGTTATGGCTGCTGGCGTCAACTACAACGGCGTGTGGGCATCGCTCGGCAAGCCGATCTCGATGTTCGACGTTCACAAGCAGCCTTACCACATCGCCGGATCGGATGCCTCGGGCATCGTTTGGGCGGTCGGCTCCAAGGTTAAGCGCTGGAAAGTCGGCGACGAGGTCGTCATTCACTGTAACCAGGATGATGGTGACGACGAAGAATGTAATGGCGGCGATCCGATGTTTTCGCCGAGCCAGCGCATCTGGGGCTATGAGACGCCGGACGGGTCATTCGCCCAATTCTGTCGCGTGCAAGACCGCCAGCTTCTGGAGCGTCCGAAGCATTTAACCTGGGAAGAAAGCGCCTGCTATACGCTGACGCTCGCAACCGCCTACCGCATGCTGTTCGGCCATCGTCCGCATGTGCTGCGCCCGGGCCATAACGTCCTCGTCTGGGGCGCCTCGGGCGGCCTCGGTTCCTTCGCCGTCCAGCTCTGCGCCACCTCCGGCGCAAATGCCATCGGCGTCGTCTCCGAAGACGATAAGCGCGATTACGTGCTCCAGCTTGGCGCCAAAGGCGTCATCAATCGCAAAGACTTCAAATGCTGGGGGCAGCTCCCGAAAGTCGGCACGCCGGAATACAACGAGTGGCTGCAGGAGATGCGCAAATTCGGCAAAGCCATTTGGGACATCACCGGCAAGGGCGTGAACGTCGATTGCGTTTTCGAACATCCTGGTGAATCGACAATCGCAGTCTCCGTGCAGGTTGTGAAGCGCGGCGGCATGGTCGTCATTTGCGCCGGCACCACCGGCTATAATCTGACGATGGATGCTCGCTATCTGTGGATGCACCAGAAGCGCGTCCAAGGCTCGCACTTCGCAAACCTGATGCAGGCAAGCCAAGCCAACCGCCTCGTGATCGAGCGGCGCATCGATCCGACGATGTCGGAGGTTTTCGGCTGGGATCAGATCCCCAAGGCCCACATGCGCATGATGAAAAACGAGCACAAGCCGGGCAACATGGCCGTGCTCGTCTCCGCACCGACGACCGGCCTGCGCACGCTGGAAGACGCCATCGAAGCCGGCCCGAAGCAGGGCTAACTTTTTCCTTCTCCCTAGGGAGAAGGTGGCCGAAGGCCGGATGAGGGAGCCGTCGTGCTCCCTCTCCTCTCCCACGAGGCTAGGAAAACGCCGACCGGCTCAGCTTGGCGATCCGGATCCGAACGCCGCGCGCTCGGCGGCTTCACGCCGCATTCGTTTCATTTCCATGATGCCGCGATTGAACTCTGCGCCAAGCAGGATTGTGATCGCCGTGAACTGGAAAAAAATCAACGCGACCATCAATTGCGACAGACCCGCGTAGAACAACGAGTAATTCGTGATCTCAAGATAGTGCGACCAAAGCCCCGCAAGCGCGAGCCACAGCACGATCGATAGCAAGACACCCGGCCAGACATCCGCGAGTCGCCGCCTGCCCGCAGCCAGCCACAAATGCAGCGCCAGCAGCTGCGCCGCAATGACGGCACCCGCCAGTCCATAACGAACGCCCGGTCCCAACGCCGTCGAGTCGAACAGCGTCTTGATCCACTCCGATTGAAACTGCGACGCGATTGTCGGACCGATGACGCTCGGCCCAACGACGACGGCCCACGTCAACACAAGCGTCGATGTCGCGCTGACGAAAACGAAAAGCATGCTCACCAGCAAGCAGAGCGGATACGGCCGGGTCTCGTGAACGCGGTAGGCTCCGTTGAGCGCTGCACGCAACGTTTCAATGGCGCTCGTTGCAAAGAAAAGCGCGAGAAACGCACTGACCGTCAACAGATCGATACGCCGCGATCCCATGACCGCCTCGACCTGCGGGGCGATACCTTTCGCGACCGGCGCCGGCAGGATTTCGAAGAGCTGAGTAATCGCATCCTGCGCCAGCTCTCGCCCCCCGAACACACCCGACAGCGCGCCAAGAAAAATGCAAAACGGAAATAGCGAAACGACAAAAGAGAACGCCACCGCGCCGGCCATCGCGAAGCCCGAATGCTCGTAAAGCCGATAAATGGCCTCGAACAGTCTGCGCATGCGCTTCATCGGTATGTCGCTCTCCCGGCGTACGGCCGCTGCGGAACCTAATTGCTCGCCGATCGAAGGTCCACATAACTGAAACGGACGTTCCGGCCCGCAACATTTCAGACACAGCGGTCGCTCATCCCTCTACCGTCGGTTAACGATAGAAGACCTGGCAGCGATCCGCAGCACCGACGCCAGCGACGTCGAGCCGCTTGGCTGCGTCCCAGCGCCGGTTGCGGTCTAGCATCAGTTGGCTTATTTCCCGCGGTCAGTAAACTGACCACGGCGTCGCCAGAAGCAGCTGTTTTGGCCGCCCGCAGCCACTTTTCAGGAGAACCGCATGTCCGTCGCGCCCTTGAAGGCCGGAGCCGCCATTTTGTCCGCCGGTCCCGAGAAGCTGATCGAACGTTGCGGAGAAGCGGTGACCGGCGCCGACCGTATACTACAGGCCGCCAAGACCGGCGTGCGCGTCAAGATCCAGGAAGCCGGCGGCATCGATAATGCACAGCATACCGCCCACGGACTTGCCTGGCTTGCAACGGCGGTCGAGGGTCTTCGTCAGATGCACGACTGGGGCGCCCGCCTCAACGGTGAAGGTCGGTTCGGAGAATTTGAGCAGCACCTGCTGATCGCCGCCTTCGCCGAATATGGCGCGCAGATCGCCAACGGCATTCCGATGAGTCAGCTCGAAATTGCCCGCGCCGATGCGCTCGGCGTTCCGAAGGCCGACGTCCGGCGCTTCGAGGATTCGATTGCCGATCTCGTCGCTGAAGGCGGCTCGGAGACTGTGAAGGCACGTCTCGGCGAGCTGATTGCGGCCCAACCCGAAGCCATGACGTTCGGCGATACCGGCCTCGACGAAACGCACGCGCAGATCCAGGATCTGATGCGTCGCTTTTGCCTCGACGAAGTTTATCCGCACGCCCACGAATGGCATCTCAAGAACGAATACATCCCGCTCGACGTCATCGCGAAACTTGCCGAGCTCGGCGTGTTCGGGCTGGCGCTGCCGGAAGAATTTGGCGGCATGGCACTTGGCAAGGAATCGATGTGCGTCGCCTCGGAAGAGCTGTCACGCGGTTACATCGGCGTCGGCTCGCTCGGTACGCGCGCCGAAATCGCCGGTGAGCTGATCCTGCACAACGGCACGCCGGAACAGAAAGAAAAGTATCTGCCGAAGATCGCGTCCGGCGAGATGCTCCCAACCGCCGTCTTCACGGAGCCGAATACGGGTTCCGACCTCGCATCGCTGAAAACGCGCGCAGTGAAGGACGGCGACGTCTACAAGATCACCGGCCAGAAGACCTGGATCACGCATCCGGTCCGCGCCGACATCATGACCGTGCTGACACGCACGAATCCGAAGGAGCCGGGCTACAAGGGCCTCTCTATGTTCCTCGCCGAAAAGCCGCGCGGGACCGACGACAATCCTTTCCCTGCCGAAGGAATGACCGGCGGCGAGATCGAAGTCCTCGGCTACCGCGGCATGAAGGAATACGACATCTCCTTCGATGGCTTCGAGGTTCCGGCCGAGAACCTTCTCGGCGGCGTCGAAGGCCAGGGCTTCAAACAGCTCATGAATACTTTCGAGGGCGCACGCATTCAGACCGCCGCGCGCGCCGTCGGCGTTGCCCAGTGCGCGATGGATCTTGGCCTGAAGTATGCGCTTGAACGCAATCAGTTCGGCAAACCGATCTATGCCTTCCCGCGCGTTCGCAACAAGGTCGTGATGATGGCCGTCGAAACGATGATCGCGCGGCAGCTCACATATTTCTCGGCACGCCAGAAGGATGCCGGCCGTCGCTGTGACCTCGAAGCCGGCATGGCCAAATTGCTCGGCGCGCGCGTCGCCTGGGCGAACGCCGACAATGCATTGCAGATTCACGGCGGCAACGGCTTCGCACTCGAATACCCCGTGAGCCGCGTCCTTTGCGATGCCCGCATTCTGAACATCTTCGAGGGTGCCGCAGAAATTCAGGCTCAGGTTATCGCGCGTCGCTTGCTTGAAGGCGCCAACTGATCGGGCCACGCGCCGTCAACAGGGAAGGAGCCGAAATTATGAAACTCACAACGGCATTCCTCGCGACCGCGCTCTTGCTGGCAGGCGGCGGTGCTGCCTGCGCCGACGACGCCGACGACGGTCCCGTCACGGCGAGCTGGACCGCAGTCGAACTCAACGGCAAGCCCGTCGAAGGACCGACTCTCGACTATACGACCGACAAGGTCTCGGGAACGGGCGGCTGCAATCGCTTCAACGGACCGATCGTCATCGAGGACGACGCTGTCCAGATCGGCCCGCTGGTATCGACGAAGATGATGTGCGAGGGCAAGGTCGAGACCGAATCGCAATACTTCGCGGCGCTCGAAGCCGCGCGGTCCTTCGTGCTCGACAATGGTATGCTCGTTCTGAAGGACGATGGCGGCGACGTCATTTTGAAATTCAAGAAAGAATAGCGGCCGCGAGCACTCCGCGCATCGCGTATTTGCGTCTTGGGGACGATGGCGGGCATATACACGAGGATGTGCTAAGCCCCTCCGTATATGATCGACTGATTCCAAGGCCGCCATGACCCGCTCAATTCTCATCACCGGATGCTCTTCCGGCATCGGCCTCGATGCCGCGCAAACCATGAAGCAACGCGGTTGGCGGGTTATCGCGACGGCGCGCAAGCCTGAAGATCTCGACCGACTTAAAAATTTTGAAGGTGTCGAAGCCCTCCGCCTCGAACTCGCCGATCCGCAGTCGATCGCCACATGCGCAGTCCGCACTATGGAATTGACGCGCGGCCGCCTCGATGCGCTGTTCAACAACGCCGCCTTCGGCCAGCCGGGCGCAGTAGAAGACCTGACCCCAACGCTCTTGCGCCAACAGCTCGAAGTCAATCTGGTCGGCACGCACGACCTGACACGGCGGTTGATTCCGGCAATGCGCAAAAACGGCAGCGGACGCATCGTCAATTGCTCGTCCGTTCTGGGGATGCTCGTGGCGCCGTATCGCGGGGCCTATTGCGCCTCAAAATTCGCGCTCGAAGCATTGACGACATCGCTGCGCCTGGAACTTGAGGGCTCGGGTATTCATGTCTCGCTGATAGAACCTGGGCCCATCCGTTCGCGCTTCGTCGAGCACGCGGTCGAGCGGCTCTTGGCAACCATCGACATCGAGAACTCACCACATCGCGATATCTATCACACACGACTGGAAGGCATGAAGGCCGGCGGCCAGATCACGTTCAAACTTGAACCCGAAGCCGTCACCAAGCGGCTCATTCATGCCGTAGAAAGCACGCGCCCACGTCGCCACTACTATGTCACCACGCCGACGTATCTCGCCGCCGCTATGCGTCGCCTCATGCCGCAGTTCGGCATCGATTACTTCGCCCGGCGTTTCTAGACGAGTGTTTCCACCGGCAAGACTGCGCGCCAGATCGCGAGCTTTTCCTGCAATGGTTTGGTGTAAAGCGGACTCGATGACGGCAAGTCGAGCATCGTTAAAGCCTGCTCCGATACGAGCCCCGGCTTCACGACGTAGCGACGAAACAAGTTGCGTGCCGTCTGCCCGTTGAAAGCAATCGTCTTGATGTTGGGATAGTCGGCAAAGAATGCGCCGAACGGATTCGCGATAGGCGCCTGTATCGCGGCGTCTGAGCTTCCGTCTCGCTCCGCACATTCGAGCACATCCCATAACGCGCAACGGTTTCGCTTTATGAGCGCAACACGCTCGGCGTAGCCATGTGGAGCGGTCTCGCCGAAAACCGCAGAAATCAACGGCCAGAAATGATTGCGCGGATGGCCGTAGTATTGCTGCAGCCGCAGTGACTCATCTCCGGGCAGCGTACCCAGAATGAGCAGGCGTGCATCGGGCGTCACGATCGGCGGAAAACTGTGCTTTGGCATTTTACATTTCCCCGCGCCATTCACCTGAACACGGCGCTCATCGGACAGCATCACGCCCGATGATACGGGTGCCCCAAAAGGATTGTCGCTGCCCGATAGAGTTGCTCGAGCAAAACGACGCGCGCAAGACCATGCGGTAGCGTCAGGGGCCCAAGAGACATCTTCATGATTGGAGATTTGAGCGCCTGCTCGCCGTGCCCATCAGGGCCACCAATCAGAAATGCGCAGGTTTTGACGGCGCTATCGCGCTTTTCTCCAAGCATCGCCGCAAACGCTTCGCTGCTGATCGAGCGGCCCGCCGGATCGAGTGACACGACGAAGGCATCATCGGCCACATCCTTCATCAAACGCGCCGCCTCGTCGCGCTTGCGCTCGTCTGCGCTCGCCGCCCGGCCCTCTGTCAGTTCACGAATTTCGATCGGGCCGAGACCCATGCTTCGGCCGGCGCCATTGAAGCGCTTGACGTAGCGATCCGAAATCGCCCGTTCCTCGGCATCCTTCAGCTTGCCGACCGCGACGACCATGATGCGCATAATGACCGCTCGCGGCTCCGGCGCTGAGCCGCGTCCAATTCAGCAAGATAGGTCGCAGCGACGCTAGTGCTGCGAGCTATCGCTACGCGATGCGTCCGGCGGGATATCCGCTTGCCACATCTTCTCGAGGTTATAGAATTCGCGAACCTCGGGCCGGAAGACATGGACGATAATGTCGCCCGTATCGATCAGCACCCAGTCGCAAGCGCTTAAGCCCTCGACCCGGACGCGCGCTTCTCCACGCGCCTTCAGTTTCTCGCGCAGCTGTTCGGCTATGGCGCCGACGTGCCGGTCATTGCGACCGGAAGCGACAACCATAAAATCGCCAAGCGCGGATTTTCCTACGAGGGGGATGGAGATGATCTGCTCGGCCTTCGCATCGTCAAGCCAACGGACGACGTCGTCGAGCAGTGCTGCCGAATCCGGCGCCTTGGCGGCGGATTGAGCCATAGAGGAACCCTTTCGGGCGGCCTCGGTTGTGGTTCGGATCAAGCGGTAGGCATCCTTTGCTGGTTGGTCCCGCAAGTCAGACGGTCCGGCCAATTCCGGACTGCTGCCATTGTAAACGGCGTCGCCAGCTCCGGCAAACAAAATCGGGACGCGGTTTATTGCAGAAATGTGATAATTATCAATAGACTAGCTCACTACTCTCGGCCTTTGCCGACGCCGCCTTGCGCAGTGCGGTCGATGAAAGGTCCGAAAGCCGGATGGTGAGCAGCGTCCACGCCGGCGGTTTCCGGTCCGGCAGCGAGCGCGCTTCCGACTCGGCCACGCGCCAGCGGGAAAGCGCCTGCGCCGCGCGAGACGATAGCGCCGGATGCCGCCAACCGGGACGATCGACGACCACGATCGGCATAGTCTCGGCGATGCTCCGCCAATGCTGCCATCGGTCAAACGAAGCCAGATTGTCGGCGCCCATGATCCAGACGAACCGCACACCGGGATAGCGCCGTTTCAGGAAGGCCAGCGTCGCCGCCGTGAACCCCGTTCCGAGATCCTTCTCGAAGCTCGTAATCTTCATCTGCGGCCCGCGCGCAAAAGACCGGACCAACGCCGTCCGCCCGTCGGCGGACGATAGCCCGTTTCGCGACTTTAACGGATTGCCGGGTGTAATCAGCCACCAGACCTGATCAAGCCCGAGCCGCCGCATCGCGGCCTCTGCCGCAATCTGGTGTCCGGCATGTGGTGGATTGAACGAGCCGCCCATCACCCCGATCCGCTGACCGGGAAGACAAAGGGGCGTACGGACGCGAAGCGAACCGAAGCTCTGCAGCGGGATCTTTCGCGTCAAATCAGATGTGCCTCATCCGCGAACGCTCACTTCGGCCTTGTCTGACCGGTGCCGCGCACCTTGTACTTGAAGCTCGTCAATTGCTCGACGCCGACCGGACCGCGCGCATGCATCTTGCCGGTCGCGATACCGATCTCGCCGCCGAACCCGAACTCGCCGCCGTCCGCGAATTGCGTGGAAGCGTTGACGACCACGATCGCGGAATCGACGCGGTTCAAAAACCGTTCCGCCGTAGCCTCGCATTCAGTGATGATAGCGTCCGTATGCTGCGATCCATATCGTGCAATGTGCTCGATGGCGCCATCGACGCCATCTACCGTCTTGACGGCGATGATCGCATCGAGAAATTCCTTGCCGTAATCGTCGGCTTGACTGGCCTTGACGCGCGGATCGACCTTTTGCGTAGCGGCGTCACCGCGAACTTCGCACCCGGCATCGAGCAAAGCCTTAACCAGCGGGCTAAGGATGTCGGCATGGGCATTCCGATCGACGAGCAAGCATTCGGTAGCGCCGCAAATGCCCGTGCGCCGCATCTTGGCGTTGACGACGATCGGCACGGCGATGTTCATATCGGCACCTTGATCGACGTACGTGTGGCAAATGCCTTCCAGATGCGCGAACACCGGCACTCGCGCTTCGTTTTGCACGCGCTCGACAAGGCCCTTGCCGCCGCGCGGAACGATGACGTCGATCGCCCCGTTCAGACCGCGCAGCATCTCGCCAACCGCCTCGCGATCGGTCGTCGGAACGAGTTGAATGGCCGCTTCCGGCAAACCTGCCGCACGCAGACCTTCAACGAGGCACCCATGGATGGCGACGCTCGAATGATGGCTTTCCGAACCACCGCGCAGGATCGCGGCATTGCCCGCCTTCAGCGCCAGCGCCCCCGCGTCGGCGGTGACATTCGGACGGCTCTCGTAAATGATGCCGATCGTTCCAAGCGGCACGCGCACGCGCTGAAACTTGAGTCCGTTCGGCCGCGTCCACTCTGCGAGCACCGTCCCAACGGGATCGGCAAGGGCAGCGATCTCTTCCAAACCGGCGGCGATGCCATTGATGCGCTTTTCATCAAGAAGCAACCTGTCGACGAAGGCCCCCGGACGGCCCGCAGCCTTTGCCGCTTCGATGTCCTTGGCGTTGGCGGAAAGTATCTTCGACGTCGAGTCGCGCAGCGCCCTGGCTGCGGCCAATAGCGCCGCGTTCTTTTCCTCAGACGTCGCAATTCCAAGGCGACGGCTTGCGCCTTTTGCGGCTTCGCCGATGCCACGCATCAGTTCCGCCGTGTCGTTGTCGATGCGCTCCGGTCTGTTCATGGCTATTTCCTCGTCAGCGCCATATCATCTCGATGGATCAGCGTATCGCGACCTTCAAATCCCAGGATCGCGGCGATCTCGCTCGAACGCTTGCCTATGATACGCCGCGCGTCGTCCGCCGCATAGGCGATAAGGCCGCGACCAAGCTCCCGTCCGTCGGCGGCACAGATGATGACGGCATCGCCGCGGTCGAACGCGCCGTCAATGCGCGTCACGCCCGCGGGAAGCAGGCTCTTTCCCGTCGATAGGGCTTTTTCCGCGCCCGCGTCGAGAAAAACCTGCCCATTCGGAACGAGCTGGCCATAAATCCAACGCTTACGCGCCGTCACCGGATCCGACTTCGCAATGAACCAGGTGACCCGCGCCCCATCGGAGATCGCGCGCAGCGGATTGAGCACCTTCCCGCTCGTAATAACCATGTGCGTGCCCGAGGCGAGCGCGATTCTACCGGCCGCGATTTTCGTCTTCATGCCGCCTTTGGAAAGCTCGGTGCCGGCGTCTCCGGCCATCGCTTCGATATCGGGCGTAATCTCGGTTACGAGCGGGATATGCGCAGCATTCGGATCGTCGCCGGGCGGCGCCGTGTAGAGCCCGTCAACGTCGGACAGCAGCACGAGGCAATCGGCCGACGCCATCGACGCGACGCGCGCCGACAGCCGATCGTTGTCGCCATAGCGAATTTCGGCGGTGGCGACCGTATCGTTCTCGTTGACGACCGGAATGGCTTTAAGCGACAGCAGCACGTCAATAGTGTTGCGTGCATTGAGATAGCGCCGTCGCTCCTCCGTATCGCCGAGCGTCAACAGGATCTGCGCGGCCGTCAACCCGCGCGCCGCCGCCGACTCCTGATAAGCGTGCGCCAAGCTGATTTGCCCGACGGACGCCGCCGCCTGGCTCTGCTCAAGTTCGAGCGGCCCTTTCGGCAGCTTCAGTGCGTGACGGCCCAGCGCAATCGAGCCCGAAGAGACGAGCACAATGTCCTTGCCGGCCTTCGCCAGCTCGGCAACGTCGTCCATGAACGAATTGAGCCATTCCGACTTAAGCCGCCCGGTCGCGCGATCGGTCAGCAGCGCCGAACCGATTTTCACGACAATGCGCCGCGCGTTCGTCCATTCGGGACGCACGGTCAATGTCGGAGTCTCGGGCGCGGAAGCGCGAACCATATTCATCTCGGATCGAAAGCCTGCCGGCTTCTTTTAGGCAATAAATCTCGCTGTGCTTATCAGCAAATGCGCACATCTCGGCAAGGGGTGCCCGCCCGCATATCGGCCAGAGGCGTCAATTTTTACTATCTCTGCCGATCAAGCCGAAGAATTCGTTTACGGCACAAAGGCCAGAAAAAGGAATGTTCCGAAGATCACGAGGTGCAGAAACCCGAAAAGGACGTTCGTCCGCCCGGTACCGAAGGTCAGCATGCTGGCCGCCAGCGTCATCACCACCAATGTCAGGTCGCGCTGATCGAGTCCCAAGATCAGCGGCTTTTGCAGGAATATATTGGCTGCGGCAATGGCCGGAATCGTCAAACCGATGGTCGCAAGCGAAGAACCGAGCACCAGATTGATGCTCTTTTGTAGATCGTCACGCATCGCCGCCCGCACCGCCGCGATTGCTTCCGGCATCAAGACGATCAAGGCGATGATGACACCGCTGACGCCTGGTGGCGCACCGACCGCAGCGACACCCGCATTGATCTCGATCGCGAACAGCTTTGCGAGAAGAACGACGGCCGTAAGCGCAATACAGAGATAGGCAATCGACACGACGGCCCGCCCGTGATCTGTCGCCGGTTCGTCAGGCTCTTCGCGATCCCCGGTGAAATAATCTCGATGCCGAACTGTCTGGGTAAAGAGAAAAACGCCATAGAGCGCTATAATCGCGACGCTGATGAAGGCAAGCTGGCTAGTCGAGTAGAAACCGCCGGGCACCGAACTTGTGTAGTTCGGCAAAATGATCGAGAGCGTCGTCAACACGATCAGCATGGCGAGATAGATCTTCGCCGATGTGACGTCGAATTTCTGCTCGCGATAACGCAGGCCGCCGACGACAATGCACAGACCGACGAGACCGGTCGTAATGATCATGACCACCGAAAAGACCGTATCGCGAACGAGCGTCGGCGCCGCTTTGCCGGTCAACATCAAAGAGACGATCAGCGCCAACTCGATGACCGTAACGGCGATCGTCAGAACCAGAGTACCGACCGGCTCGCCGGTGACATGCGCGACCTCCTCGGCGTGATAAACCGCGGCGAAAACAGCCCCGATCAACATCGGAACGAGGGCGATCGCAATCGCCAGTCCCAGCGGATCGGATGCGAAATTCTCCCCAAATTCCGCCATCGTAGCACCTGCAAAGAGCAATAAGCCGGCAATGGGCAGCGCCCAGCTCCAGACAGGCGTTCGCGCGGAATGAACCATGTGTGTTTTATGTCCAGGGTGATCGATGACCAGAAGCGGCCGAATGGATTGTGCGCGACTTGCACGCGGCTCGCAAGTGAGTAGCGATCCCTAAGACACGCTCAAGGCTGCCAATGACCGCTATCGCTTTCGGCATCCTCTTCGGCATCGTTGCTGCGCGAAATTTCGCGGACTAGCGCATAGAGTGCCTCTTTGACCCCGGCGCCGGACACGGCCGAAAGCACAAGAGGTGTTTTGCGCGCAGCCTTTTTCAATGCGTCGTGCCGTTCGGCGAGTGTCGTGGCGTCTAGGGCGTCGATCTTCGACAGCGCCACAATCTCTTTCTTCTTTTCGATGCCGTTTCCGTATGCTTTGAGTTCGCGTCGCACCGTTTTGTAGTCATTGGCAACATCCTCAGAGGTTGCATCAACGAGGTGCAGGAGAACACGGCACCGTTCGACATGCCCGAGAAACCGGTCGCCAAGACCCGCCCCTTCATTAGCGCCCTCAATTAGGCCCGGAATGTCGGCCAGAACAAAATCAAAATCGCCGGCGCGTACCACCCCGAGATTTGGATGCAGCGTCGTGAAGGGGTAATCGGCAATTTTCGGCTTCGCGGCGCTGACGGACGCAAGAAACGTCGATTTTCCCGCATTTGGCAGTCCGACCAGACCGGCATCAGCGATTAGCTTTAGACGCAGCCAGATCGTCAGCTCTTCGCCGGGCTGCCCCGGATTGGCGTGACGCGGCGCTTGATTGGTCGAGCTCTTGAAATGGGCGTTGCCGAAGCCGCCGTTGCCGCCCTTGGCAAGGCGTGTGCGTTCCCCCGGCTCCGTCAGATCGGCGAGCAGGGTCTCGTTGTCCTCCGCGAAAACCTGGGTCCCCGGAGGAACCTTGACGATGCAGTCGCGGCCGTTCGGTCCGGCGCGGTTCTGACCCATCCCCGGCCGGCCGTTCTCTGCCGAGAAATGTTGCTGATACCTATAATCAATGAGCGTGTTGAGGTTTTGCACGCACTCGACCCAGACGTCGCCGCCGTTGCCGCCGTCGCCGCCGTTCGGACCGCCAAACTCGATGAACTTCTCGCGCCGGAAAGCGATACAGCCGTTTCCGCCTGCGCCCGACTTTATGTAAATCTTGGCCTGATCCAGAAATTTCATGACGCTAGCGCCCGGATAGCCATTGCCCACGGCCGTCTACGTTCGTACGTCAGCGCCGGCAATTCACATTGCTGCGCTTCGCACCATCCGGTCGTGCTGCCGATATACTTGAAGCCGAGCTTCTGAATCACGCGCGCCGACCCCGGATTGCCGCTAAAATGCTTGCAGACGAAACGTCGGACACCTGCTTTCGTGTATCCGTAGGTCATAACCGCACTCGCTGCCTCCGTGGCGAAACCACGCTCCCAATAGGGCTTACCGATCCAATACCCGAGTTCAGCGTCGCCGTTCCGGTCGGACGTGAAGCCACAAATTCCGATGAGATCCCCTTCGTGCTCGATGCCGAAGACCTTCTCACGCTCCTCGACACCGTGGATCCACTGATGTGCTGCCGCCTCTGAATACGGGAACGGCAGCCGACCGGTCATGCTCGCGACATCCCAGTCGCCGGCCAGCAGCGCGATACGCGGGGCATCGCCGTCAACGACAGCTCTCAGGCGAAGACGATCGGTTCTCATGAGGAGTTGTAAAGAGAATTGGTGTGGCAAAAAGTGATACGAGGAGACCGCCGAAAAAGCAAAAGGGGACGGCATCGCCATCCCCCATTCACTTTGCGAACCTGTCCCGGTCGATTATTCGGCGGCGATCGGCTTAGCCGGCATCACCGAAATATAGGTGCGGCCGTTGCGCTTGGTGTCGAACTGGACCGTTCCTTCTTCGACCGCGAAGATCGTGTGATCGGTGCCCATGCCGACACCCGAACCCGGATGCCACTGCGTGCCACGCTGCCGGCAGAGAATGTTGCCGGGAATGACGTACTCGCCACCGTAACGTTTGATGCCAAGGCGTTTGCTCTCGGAATCGCGGCCGTTACGTGTCGAACCGCCTGCTTTTTTCTGTGCCATTTGAGAATCCTCGAATGAAGCGGCGGCTCGTTACACGCCGGAAATTTCGGTGATGCGCACGACCGAAAGATCCTGACGGTGACCCTTCTTACGGCGCGAATTTTTGCGGCGGCGTTTCTTGAAAGCAATGAGCTTTGGTCCGCGCGATTGCTTGACGAGTTCAGCGACAACCTTGGCGCCCGAGACAACCGGCGCGCCGATCGTGACGTCGGCTCCCGAGCCGACCATCAGCACTTGGTCGAATTCAACCGTCGCACCGGCATCGCCCGGCACGCGCTCAATCGTGACCACATCGTCCTTGGAAACGCGGTATTGCTTGCCGCCTGTCTTAATGACAGCGTACATGATCTAGTCCTTCCGGCCGTCTTGGGCCTGTTACCGCGCCCTGTGGCGCCATCGAAAAACGATGGACTTTCAAAAGGATGCCGGAAATTTCCAGCAAGAGCCTCGGGCAGCGCATTCTCCGCAGGCCTATTTCGCACCTGCGAGTTGGCGGTTTATTGTCGAACTGAGGCACCTTGTCAATCGCCGTGCGGCGTTTCGGCGTCCGTTGTGGCCTCAACCCCCGCCCTCGCAATTCCGAGCCCGCATAGCCAATTCAACAGCTCCAAACACCGGACGGCAAAACTTCCGAACAAAGGGCCACGACGATGGATGCGCGCATGGTGGCCGAAACGACCGAAACGGAGCAGTCCGGAACGTCCCTTCCCGCAATCCCTGTCATCGAAACCGGCCGCGATTTCCCACTCGCGACATTGCGGTCCGCCGAACATCGGACACATGCCCTCCTGGACGCAGCTTCGCGCCGCTATCCGAGAAGTCTGCTCACCGGCCTCGACAAAGTTTCTCGCGCCTGGCTTGCGCGGTGGGACAACGAGCATCTCCCCGAAATCGACACCATCGCTCGCATGTTGGGTCGGCCCGGAGCTTACTTCTTTTCCGTCAATTACGAATGGGCCTGCACCTGCCGAACGGCGCCATCACCCGACGGCCGCTCGGCACGACTCCTGCGCGTGCTTGATTGGAAAAGCGCGGGCCTGGGGGCCAACTTGGTTTGCGCCAAGGTCACCGGCCCAAAGGCGGGACCTTTCACTTTGCTGACTTGGCCCGGTTATACCGGTGTGCTGCAGGTCATGGCCCCCGGCCGCTTTTCGGCGGCGCTCAATCAGGCGCCGATGCACGACGCCACCGGGCTTTTCTACCTCGATTGGGCCGCAAATCGCCGCCGCGTCTGGAAAATGCCGCATCCGACACCTGCCCATCTGTTGCGGAAAGTCGCGGAGGAAGCCGAGACTTTTGATGATGCTCGCCGTATGTTGAGCGAGCGGCCGATCTCGACGCCGGCCATTTTCACGCTTGCTGGCATCGATGCGGACGAAACGGCCGTCATCGAGCGCACTGAGCGCGACGCCCGCGTCCGTGATGGTACGCACGTTGCCGCCAACCACTGGGAAACGACCGGCTGGCACGGCCACGCACGCGGTGAGAAAAGCCGCGACCGGGCGTGCCTGATGAGCCGCGCCGAAATGGCGTTCGACCCGGCGTTCTCGTGGCTCACACCTCCGATCCTCAATGACAACACGCGCCTGGTTATGGTTGCCGATGCCAAAGACGGCCGCCTGATGGCCCGCGGTTACGAAAGGACCGGCCCCGCGACAACCGTTCTCGATATGACTTGGCGTAAACCGGTTTGACACGCTTGCGCGATGCGCGAACCAAAGCTACAAGCCGCAACTTGCCGTCTGGCGCCACGGCTTACGGAGAGGTGGCAGAGTGGTCGATCGCGCCGCACTCGAAATGCGGAGTACTCGCAAGGGTACCGGGGGTTCGAATCCCTCCCTCTCCGCCATAAATACTTGAAAAAAAATAGGAAAATTCGCCTCCTGGCCGTGATCGTATTTTCGTGCGCATTGTCCGGGACCTAGCGCGTGCGGACCGCCGACGCACGACCGAGAGACGGGTTTCGGACCGGAATTGCGAGGCCGTCGTGCCGAAAGTCTCCTATCGGCTTTCAGGTGGTACCGCTGTGCGTCGGAAAGAATTGGTCTTCTGTGCCAGGATCTGCCGGTTCGTTTCTGCGTTGCCGGTTTGCCCGCCATGAGGGCGCGCCTTCTGCGCTTTGGAGCTCATCATTTTCTCGTTCGCCTACTGCGTCTCGTCGTAGATTAATCCTCATGACCGTTCCCGACATTGCGATGCGCACCTACAATCACAATTCTCGGCTCGATCCGATCTCCGCAGTCTGCGATACCTATTTCTGCAAATTGCTGATGCTCTGCAAATGATCCGCAAGCCCATCCGGATGTGCAGGTTACTTTTGTGCCCCCTCAGGAGCTACCGGACAAAATGAGCTGATCGCATAAGAGAGAGTTCGCGACTTCCGCCAAGGCAGAGGTCGCAATGCAGAGATTCCGGACGTGTGAGAAGTCTGTGGCCGCCCTCGCCGTAGTGTATTCGAGGACGTCTGCTTGACCGCCCATTGGAGGCTTCCATATGACCTCAAACGCGTTTGATTTCGGACCAATGTTGGACGCCTACGTCGCTCGCTGCACAGTGGGTTTTGTCGATGTTGAGAGTGGCGAAGGCCGTCCCTTCGGATCCGGCACTTTGGTCAGGACAAAGACTACGCAGGGGATTCTGACCTGCGCGCACGTCCTAACGATCATCCGCCAGCATAAGGAGATCGGCATCTGCCTATTCCCGGTGCGAGGGACCGCTCTTCAATTGTCACGGATTCCCGTCAAGGATTGCGCCCCGCATGCGATCGCATTCCTCGACATCCCTGAAACCGCCGACGGTCGTGACCTCGCCTACCTGCCGCTCCCTCTTCGCTTCATGGCTTCCCTTTTAGCATCTGCTTCGGTCGTGGATCTCGATTTGCACGAAGCGCGCAGCAAGGCACCGTCGCCTAGCGGCTCCACGTCCTTCGAAGGGGTAGTCGGTATAATCGAAGAGATCACACCACCAGCGGCCCCTAAGGGGGCTCGACTTGTCGTTAGCGTCGAAGGGCTGATTAATGTTGGTCGAGTCATCTGCACGCGGCAGGCAAAGGGCTTTGACCTGCTGGAGTTCAATCCGGTTCCCGGTCCAGATTTCGTGGCACCTTCGACCTATGGCGCCACCAGCGGCGGCGGGATGTGGCGGCTCTATGTCAGACGCCGGCTCGATGGCGACTACGATCATGTGGAGACTCGTTTGATCGGGGTCGTCTTTTGGGAAACCGATCTGGCACCCCGTAACCTCATCGGGCATGGACCGATCAGTGTGTTCGGTCACCTGCTGAGCGGCATACGGCGCCAGTGGCCGTGACGGCGCCTATCGATTGTGTATTGCCCGATGTGATCGCTGACGGCATGCCTCGCATATCGGACATCGGCAGAAGCGTGCTCTGCGTCGCAGATTGCCGGAGACTCGAGGTCTGCAAGTGGGATGAATCGCCCTTTCCTACGGAAAACCGAGCTGATTAAGTTGATCGGACCAAAGTAGATTGAGTTTACCCGCTTGCTTCAGTTTGTTGGCGGTCAATTCCACTGGTTGGGAGCCTTCAAGAATAGCTGCGGTGATGCGCGGCGCGAGAAAGCTCAAGCGGAAAACTCTTGTGAAATATGACCGCGTAACACCAGCGGCTTCGGCTAGTTCTGACAGAGCCATGTCTGTATTTTGCGCGACCATGTTGTGAAAGTTCTGAGCCTGTCCCAGGAGCCGCACGAGACTGCGATCTGGAACTCGGTTGCCAACTGCCCCCTCGATCATGAGCCTTGTCTCCATGCCGGCTCGTCGTAGGCGAGCGGCAATAGAGAGAACGGTGACCGGACTCGTCGACGGCTCGAGTGGTCGCGAGAGGTCTCGATCGGGCGCCGTGATTTGCAGTAGCATAGAGGATCGGATCGCGACTTCTACGCTGTCCGGCATCACGTCGATCCGCGCGACGAGCGCATGAATCACAACGCGCTTCTTCGCGAAAGGTAGGGTCGGCCAACGCTGCTCGAGGTCGGCCGCATGCTCGATCAACGCTTTCCGTGCCGCCACGGTTGAAGCTTCGGCGGCATCGGCGAGTGCTGTCTGATCCCTCAGAAGGCTTTGGATCCGCTTTTCAACCAAAGCTTCAAGATCGGCCGCCGGGACGCGAGCGCCCGCGTCGGTTGTCCTTGGGCGTCCTCGTTTGATAAGCGATTGGCTGATATAGTAGCGATAGCGAACACCCTTCTTGTTGGCATGCGTCGGTACCATCCGCTCGCCATTGCTGTCGTAGGCGAGGCCAGCGAGAAGGCTCGGCGTTATCGCCGTCGACTGTGTTGCCCTTTCGATGCGGTTCTTGGCCAGCGCTTCTTGTACCTCGTTCCATAGATGCTCTTCTATGATCGTCTCATGCAGGCCAGGATGCACGGTTCCTTTGTGAACAATCTGGCCTCGGTAGACCCAGTTTTGCAGCATCAGATAGAGCGCACCACGTGCCATCGGTAAGCCACCGCGTCGGGTGCCGTTGGCGCAGATACGGATTTTGCTGACGATGCCTGAGACGTCGAGGTCCTCTTTGAGGGCACGCACCGACTTCAAGGCTGCGTAGCGCCGGAAGATATGGCGCACCGTATCAGCCTCTTCAGAGTTGATGACGAGCTTGCGATCTTTGGCATCGTAGCCAAGCGGTGTCATGCCGCCCATCCACATGCCCTTGGCCTTGGACGCAGCGATCTTGTCGCGAATGCGCTCACCCGTCACCTCGCGCTCGAACTGTGCAAATGAGAGCAGCATGTTGAGGGTCAATCGACCCATTGACGTGGTCGTGTTGAATTGCTGGGTGACGGACACGAACGATACGTTCTTGGCGTCGAAGACGTCGACAATCTTGGAAAAGTCGGCAAGAGAGCGTGTCAGTCGATCGACCTTGTAGACGACGACCGTATCGATGCGACCGGCGTCAATATCTGCCAACAGACGACGCAGTGCCGGCCGCTCCATATTGCCTCCGGAGAAGCCGCCGTCATCATACATCGTCGGCAATGCAACCCAGCCGGCAGATTTCTGACTCTTGACATAGGCTTCGCAGGCTTCCCGTTGAGCGTCGAGTGAATTGAAGTCTTGCTCGAGCCCTTCTTCGGAGGATTTGCGGGTGTAGATCGCGCAGCGATGGCTCTTGAGCGAAGTCGAAGCGCTTCGGCTACGCATCGATGTCTCCGTCTCGCTTAGCAGCGGTTCTAAGCCCAAAGAAGCGAGGACCGGACCAACGAGCGCCTGTGATTTCGCGGGCAATAACCGATAGGGATGTCCAGATTCTTCCCTGCCAAACGAAACCTTCCTCGGTGACGAGGATCTCGTGAGATTTGCCCGCCCACTCTCGGAGCAGGCGTGCCCCTGGCTTCAAGGTTGTCGTGCGCTTCTGTATCGGATCTGGCTTAGTCGTCAGTGTGCGAGCCAGTTCATCGAGTCGGCGTCGAATGGCGATGTTCAGTCCGCCGCTTATCTGGGCCTGAAGCTTCCAGGCGATGCCAAGCTCCAGATGATCGCGGGCGAACTTTTTCGGTGCGCGATAGCGAAAGAGCCGGCTCCACATTGCGTGCAGTTCGGCGTAGTCCAAATTGTTCAGGGCAGCGATCTGCCGTGCCAAATCCCTCTGCCCACCATTACTCTGTAGTTTATCAGAATCGGCTCCGTCGGCGGCCGCTTCAGAGACAGCCGCCGTGGCTTTCGCCAAGATCGATCTTCGATTGGACATAACGTCAGCGGCTGCGGCGTGTCTCGAGCCGATACCGGCGCAACTCTCCATCGGATTTGGACGAGGTCAGAGCGAGACCGAGCTTCTTCTTGACCGTCCCAGCGAGAAACCCGCGTACGCTGTGCTGCTGCCAATCGGTTGCCCGCATGATCTCGGGGATCGTTGCGCCGTTGCGCTGGTTCAGCAGCGACAGAACGCGATCCTGCTTCGTGTTTCGCGCCGACGTCTCGGCCTTCGGCCGCTCAGCCGGTGTGACGGACGATTTCGCCCGTTTTGTATTGGGCTTCGACTTGTTCGTTCCGCTGGCTGCTAGCTTGGCTTCCCTTGAGGAACTTGCTTCAACTGCGGTCATTTTAGGACTCCGTGGCCTTTAGAGAACGTCCCAATTGACGCTCCCACTGCCCGAAGCCCCGCAAATCGCGAGGCGAATCTATGAGCTCCCGGCTAACCGCGGTGCCTGTCACACCACCAATGCGTCCTTTGCGACAGAAGTCCAGGACCGACTTGGCTATGACAGCGACTGTCGAAATGGCGGTTAATTAGCTCTGTCAGACGACAAGACGGATCAAACAAACGCGCGGATATCAGGCAGAAAGCATTGACCTTGTTGCTGGAAGTAGGGGCTCAAGGATGCTTCATCCCAGAAGTGGCCCTGAGCAATTGCAGCATGACCCAGCGAACGATGACGGCTGTGCCGAGAAAGCGGTCTTCGACCGGCAATCGCCGAATGGCATCAGACCGCGCCTGCGCACGTCTGCTCCTCACTCAAGAACAGATTCCACGGTTCTTCTGCTCAGGGCCAGGACCAGCCATTGCCATGCTGCGAACCTTGTACTTGAGCGCTTAGATCGCTGCCGGCGAAATTAATCAGTCGTGACCCTATCGCTACAGCTTGAACGATCATTCGGAGGTAGCCTCCAGACCAGCGGCTTGCGTTTTTTCTGCGGGATGGAGTCTCGGAAATGCGCATACGATTTACCGCCATAGCCGTCGCGTTTTTCAGTCTGTCTGGCATCTCGGCGGCAAGTGCCGATGAAGCAGGCTTCTCTTCCTACGGACTTGGTGCCTCGGCATTTAACGCTGGCGTTACGCCGCCGCCCGGTACGTATTTGACCTTTGGAAGCGGCTTTTACACCGCCACGATCGGCGGCGCAGTGACATTGGGGAACGTGACGCTCAACGCAGGCGCTCACGTCGACTTCTTCCAGGCTTTTATCAACGGTCTCTATGTCCCCGATCGGAAAGTCCTTGGGGGCAATTTTGGTCTTTCCGTCACCGTTCCCACCGGTCACATCGACATGAGGGCCGACGTTTCAGTCCCGCCTCTGCCAGCGGTTGAACGGGAGACGTCGGGCTGGGGATTGGGTGATATCACCACACGAGCACAGCTCGGATGGCAGAGTGGAGAATTTGCCCACACCGCCTACGTGCAAGTCGTTGCGCCGAGCGGGCGATACGAGGTTGGGTTCAAACCCGACATCGGCCTCAACCGGCCAGGCATCGATACGGGCTGGGGCTTCACATGGACGGAAAAGACCTCGAAGCTCCAATTTAACGGCACCTTCGGGGTGACCTTCAATTTCGAGAACACCGCCACGGATTATCAAAGCGGCACAGATTTCCATTTCGAGTGGGCAATCGGGCAAGAAGTATGCACCGGATTGGTCATTGGGGTCGCCGGCTATGACTATCGCCAGTTAACAGGCGACTCTGGCTCTGGCGCCGTGCTTGGGCCTAACGAAGGAAGCGTTGACGCTATTGGCCCTGCGCTCACGTACACCACGCTTGTCGATAAGACGCCGGTAATCCTCAGCGCGCGCTTCTATCAGGAATTCAATGCCGACCATCGTTGGGAGGGTAATTCGACGACGGTATCGGGAACGGTAAAATTCTAGAACGTCCGTTTACCAACGGTATGCACTGCGGATTCGTTTGACTCGCACGCAGGCAAACGAAACAGTGACGGCGGGCGGATAGGGCACACTGGTCTTCGAGAGCGAGTCTCGATATGGGCCTGGATTTGCCTGCTCAACCGATGCTCAATAGGTTCATCAGTTGGCGTGCGATCGTCGCCTTAGCAGCGGCGCTTACTTTCTTACTTACCATCCCCCGGCCCTCCTTAGCAGACATCGACCCTCTGCCATCTTGGAACGAGGGTCGGGCGAAGCAATCCATCATCGCCTTCGTTGGCAGGGTGACGAAGGACAGCGGCGCGGATTTTGTGCCTGAAGCACAACGCATCGCTGTGTTCGACAACGATGGCACGCTCTGGGCCGAGCAACCGGACTACTTTCAGGCGGAGTTCCTGGTCGCTCGCGTCAAGGCCATCGCGCCGCAACACCCTGAATGGAAGACCGAGGAGCCATTCGCGTCTCTTCTCAAGGGCGACATGAAGGGCGTCGCCGCGAGCGGCGAGGCGGGCATCGCAGCCTTGATGGCAGCGACCCACTCCGGCATGACGACGGACGAATTCGCGGCCACGGTCAACGACTGGATCGGTACGGCGAAGCATCCGAAGACCGGCAGGCTCTACAGCGAGATGGTGTACCAGCCAATGCTCGAATTGCTGGCCTACCTGCGGGAGAATGGCTTCAAAACTTACATCGTCTCAGGAGGCGGCATCGAATTTATGCGCCCGTGGACCGAGCGCGTTTACGGCATTCCGCCCGAGCAGGTCGTTGGTACCACCGGTGGACTTAGACTCGAAATGCGAGAAACGGGTCCGGTAATCATGAAGCTGCCGGAGCTTGTGCTCAACGACGATAAGGAAGGCAAGCCCGTCGGAATCCAGCGGCATATCGGCCGTCGGCCCATCGCGGCTTTTGGCAACTCCGATGGCGATCTGTCGATGTTGCAATGGACGTGCAGTGCGCCGGGCGCTCGCCTCTGCCTCTATGTGCATCACACCGATGCGGCGCGCGAATGGGCGTACGACCGCACATCGCACATCGGCAAGCTCGACAAGGGGCTCGACGAGGCTGCGGCCAAAAATTGGACCGTTGTCGACATGAAGGTCGATTGGAAAAGGGCGTTTCCGGAGCAACCGTGAGGGAAATTACAATGAAAGCAGTACCGATAGCCGCACTCGCGCTGTTCTGCCTTTCGGGCGCCGCCGTCGCGCAAGCGCCGTCGGCCGACGATAGCCTCATGCGCAGCCGCGCCGTCGAGGCTGTCATTTGGGGCATGCCGGCCGCCAATTACGATCTTATGCTTCAGCCGGCTCTGAAGGCCGGCGCCAAGGAGAACGAGATTATCTACTGGTCCCGACCAGTAGATTGGCACAACCAGACGCTTACGCCCAATCCGGACGCGCTTTACTTCATGATCTTCTTCAATACGAAGGAGGCGGGTCCTATTGTGATCGACGTTCCGCCTGCAGACGAAGGCTCGTTCGCGGCCAACATCGACACGGTTTGGCAAATGCCGCTGGAGGACGCCGGCCCCTATGGCGCCGACAAGGGCGCGGGCGGCAAGTACCTGATACTGCCGCCCGGCTACACCAGCACGCCGCCCAACGGCTACATCCTGGTCCAATCCGAGACCTTCGCCGGCTATGCGCTGTTCCGATCCAACCTCGCAAGCCACGGCGAGGCCGACATCGCCCGGGCCGCCAAATACGGCAAGCGGCTCAAAGTTTATCCGCTGTCGCAGGCCGCAAATCCCCCGCAAACGAGGTTCACCGACGCCAAGGACATTCTCTACGACTCCACCATCCCTTACGATCTGAGATTCTTCCAGTCGTTGGACCGCGTCGTGCAGACCGAACCGTGGCAGACGCGCGACAAGGCGATGATCGATCAGCTCAAATCTATTGGCATCGAGAAGGGCACGCTGTTCAATCCCGATGCGAGGGCGACCACGCTTCTGAACGGCGCGGCGGCCGATGCCCGCGGTGTTCTAGACCGTATGTACGATGCTGGGTTCCCGCCATTCTTCAAAAGCTCACGTTGGGCGGTGCCGGCATTCCCGGCGCTCGTCAAAGCTGGATCATCCGGATACGCCGAAGCGGACATGTACCCCGTCGACGCCCGCGCGCTCACCTACAGCATTGGCTACATCGGCATTAAACGCCTTGGCACAGCGCAGACCTACCTCATCGCGGGCAAGGACAAGAATGGGGAAGCGCTAGGCGGCGACAAGACCTACCGTTTGCACGTCCCGCCCAACGTGCCAGTCGACCTATACTGGTCGGTCACTGCCTACGATCGACAGACGCACGCGCTGATCAAGAACATGCCCCGCGCAAGCCGCGCCTCCAACGCGGCGGAGGTCCAGAAAAATGCGGATGGCTCCGTGGATATTTACTTCGGTCCGGAGGCACCGTCCGGGAAGGACGCCAATTGGGTGCCGACCGCTCCTAAGCGCGATTTCGAGCTGTTGTTCCGGCTCTACAGCCCAAAAAAGGAGCTGTTCGAGAAAAAATGGGTGTTACCGGATGTGGAGAAGATCGCAGCCCAATGAGATCCCGTTACCTGCTCGACCATTCCACTGAAAGGTGAGCCATGACTGCCGAAAATTTCGTGCCCGATCGTCGCAATATGCTTCTCGCCAGCGCAACGCTCGCGGCAGCTTCAATGCTGCGCATGCCGGAAGCTCGCGCCCAGACGTCCTCGTCGTTGCCCCCGCAGCCGTTGACGCCATCGCCCGACTGGAGTCGCGCGCTACCGCCAGGCCCCGATGCCCGAGTGAAGATCACCGACGCCTATGCTGCTCACGTCGCGCGCGACGTCTTCTTCTGGGCTTGGCCGCTGGTCAATACCTATAACCGCCGGCTTGCGTTCTCGAAGATGACGGAACAGAGGTATGCCGGCCCATTGCTTGAGGCGCCGCTCAACCGGCTCACCATGCTCATGGACTATGTCAATCCGGAAGAGCGCAATGTCGCGTGCCCGAACCAAGATGTGGTCTACGGCCTCGGCATGGTCGCGCTGGATGTTACTCCGGTGGTGGTGCAGGTGCCGGATTTCGGCGACCGCTTCTGGGTCTACCAGATCGTCGATCTGCGCACCGATAGCTTCGTCCAACTCGGCAAGATGTACGGCACCACGCCCGGCTTCTACCTTCTTGTCGGCCCCAACTGGAACAGTGAGGTGCCGAAGGGTATCACCCGCGTCTTCCGCGCATCGAGCAATACAGGCCTTGTTGCGCCACGTATCGCCCAGAACGACACTTCGGAAGACAAGCGCGCGATTCAGGGCGTGTTGACCGGGATCGCGATTTACCCGCTCGCGGAATACGACGGGCGGATGAAAAGTACGGACTGGAGCAAGCTGCCCAAAGTCCCAGGCGCCCCTCCCGGCGAAGAGGAAACGCGGTGGGTGTTGCCCGAGAAGTTTTTCGACGAACTTCCCATGGTACTCGCCGATGCGCCGCCGCTGCCTGGCGAAGAAGCGCGCTACGCGCAAGTGCTCGCGGTACTCGCGGCCGCCAAAGACAATTCAAAAATGAAGCAGGTGATGATTGAGGCGGCCAAGGACGCCGAAGAGAAGCTGGTGAATCCGTTATTCCAGTTCCGCACCTATGGCCAGCAGCTTCCCTACCACTGGAGCACAATCTCGAACGAAGCCGCATTCGGCACTGACTACTTCACCCGCACGGCGGTGGCGAAATCAAATATCTTGGTGAACTCACCGAACGAAACGAAATATTTCTACCAGGACCTCGATGCCGAGGGCGAACGACTTAACAGTACCAACCGCTACATCGTGACGTTCGCGAAGGACGGCACGCCGCCTGTGAATGGCTTCTGGTCACTCTCGATCTATAACGAGCACCATTTTTTTGTCGCCAATCCGATCAACCGATTCTCGGTCGGCACCAAGAACAAGGATCTGAGGCTTGCTGCCGACGGCTCGCTCACAATCTACGTGCAGCCCGACGCGCCTACGGATGCGGTTCAGCGCGCCAACTGGCTGCCGGCCCCGAAAGGCGACTTCTCTCTCTACGTGCGCGCCTACTGGCCGAAGGCGCCGGTCCTCGATGGCTCCTGGACGCCGCCGGCAGTTCAAAAGGTTCATTGAAAGAATTCGCGACGAGAGGCCATCAATGCGCCAGATAGCAATTGGTCTTCGAAACCAAAATGCTCCGACTTAGCGCATAACCTCCAGTAGCGAGGTTCGTCGTCTGGAACGCACTTGCGATGTCTGCTCAGGGTCAAAATCGTCGACCGCTAACCAAGCCAAGGAAGAATTGGGCCGATAGCGACCATTAGATTGGTCCGCGCGGCCGTCGCGAGCGCATGGTCGTTCGTCTCTCTAGAAAGGAGACAGGCCATGGAACAGGAACATGCCAATTCGCTTATCAAGCCAGTTCGCGTGCCGTGGAACAAAGGGAAACTTGTCGGCGCAAAACCGCCGCTGAGGCCGAGCCATGTCTGGTCGATTAGAACCAAGTTGCAAATCGAGGGCAAGAAGAGGGATCTTGCACTCTTCAACCTAGCGATCGACAGCAAACTTCGCGGCTGCGATGTTGTCGCCGTGCGCGTCGATGACGTTGCTCCAAGCGGATACTCAATGGATCGAGCAACCATTCGGCAAAAGAAAACCGGCAGGCCGGTTCGCTTCGAACTGACCGATCAGACTCGACAGGCCATCGACGAATACCTGCGTCTGACGAAGCGCAAGCCGGGCCAGTTTCTTTTCGCCGGCCGTGGCGACAGAGGTGGGCTGACAACGCGGCAATACGCGCGGCTGGTGCTAGAGTGGATCGCCAGCATCGGTCTCGACCCGGCAAAATTTGGCACGCATTCGCTGCGGCGGACGAAGGCCGTACTCATCTACCGGCGAACAGGAAATCTCCGGGCTGTTCAACTCCTGCTCGGGCATTCCAAGATCGAAAGCACGGTCAAATATCTCGGCATCGAGGTCGACGACGCGATCGAGATCGCGGAGAAGATCGATATCTGAGCGACTAACGCACTGCCTCCGATACCGGACGTGGTCGGCGGCGCTCCTTGCGTCGCCGATCTCTGCTACACCATGGCAGCTAATGGGACGAATCGACCGGTTGCGGCGCACGATGCCCCGGCTCGCTTTGGACCGCTTTCTCTGCAAAGCGGACTTTGCAACTTTGGCATGCCTATTCGAAAACCGCTCGTAGGAAAATTGCACGAATATTCGAAGGCATCTTTGCGGGTCCGCTATTGGGATTATCCATTCGCATCTACTACGAGCCGCCTAATTCTATTGGAGGAGTAGAGTTTTATTAGGACGAATTCCTCTGGTGAACAGTCTATTGCGACCGCCTATGCATCAAATTCTTCTCCTGATGATGGGAATTCAATCGAAACATAAAGCGACGCTGCAGACGCAGTCCATAACGGAGATTATTCGACATGGAACGTTGCGGTCGGAAGTCGCGTCGGTATCATTCTTGTCGCAGGGAAGTCGATCGCTGGATGGGAACCTCTGACCATCCATACGATTCTCAGGAAGTGCAATCGGGCGCCGATCTAATGCTAGGCTCACAGACGAACTTCTCAATGGCGAGATCTTCTACTCGCTCCGTGAGGCAGAGGTTTGTCATCGAGAGCTGGCCCCGCCATTACTATGCGGTGCGTCCCATCAATCACTCGATTACTGGCGCCGGCACTCGAAGTCTTCGTGCCGCGATCTGCTGCATGGCCTCTCTCGCAGGCTACGCACGCTCCCTCGTCCACGCAGCATCTAGCAGAAGGAAGCAGCCTGAACTAATATTCAACCTGGCCACTCAGTGGGAGCTGATCACCTGCGGCAATCCAAGGTTTGATCGCTACGTCTCGGCAATTCGTGCTCGGTTGGATCCGCATGAAGTTGAACTCTCGGGAGACTTCGCCATCTTAAGAAAAGCACGCGTCATCGTCACTTTCGGTCTTTGCGCGATGTCTCCGGCCGCAACTGCGCAAGACCCAACGCCATTCTTAGTCGATACGACGGCAACATGGGTCGAGCGGAGCAATACTTATGCGCAGATACTGATCGGGGCAGAGGCACAATTCAGACCTGAATCATTCTCGGATTTCGGCATTCCCGGCTACGATGATCGTGTCGTGGATTTACGAGCCGATAATGCCGGCCGGTTCCGCTCGGCGGTTGCTAGCGCGAAATCAGAATTACAGGAAAAGCTCAAGATCGAGCGCGATCCGAGCGTACGCGAAGATCTTGAAATTATGATCGCGGCGGCAGCTGACGACATCGAAAGCAGTGAATTGCAAGAACAGCTGGTCTTGCCTTGGGCCGACGTGCCCCAATTGATTTTCGAAGGTCTGCGCGGTCTTTTATCAGAGCAGACTGCCGCCAAACGCAGAACGCACGCTCTTGATCGTCTCAAACGCTACGTGGGCTTCAGCCCCGACGCCGTTCCTTTGATGACGCTGGCGAAGCAGCGGTATGAAGAACGTACAGACAATGGCGCGCTGCTACATCCGGCGAGACGAGAAGTTGAACAGGCTCTACGCAATGCCGACACCTACATGGTCGGTATCCGGAAATTATTCATCGACTTCGAGATCGCCGGCGCCGAGAACGCTCTCGATGTGCTTGATAAGCAAACCGAAGAATATTTGTTTTGGTTGCGTTCCGAGGTGCTGCCTCATGCCCGAACAGACACAAAGCTACCTCCTGCCTTATATGCCGACGCGCTGAAGCGGACCGGCGTCGATGTCGACGCTCAGTCTTTGATTCACAGGGCTGAATTGGAGTTCGTGGAGACGCGCGCGGCAATGCAACAGCTCGCGCCGCTGGTGGCTCGCGAGAAGGGCATCTCGGCGACGGATTACCGCGACGTGATCCGTGCTTTGAAAAAAGATTCGATCCCTCCAAGCAAACTCGAAAGCCACTACCGGAAAGTGATCGAAACGATTGAGGCCATTATCCGAAAGCAAGGAATCGCCCTTACGCCCAATAGGCCGATGGCCATGCGTCTTGGAAGCGACGCCGAGAACGCGTCTCAGCCAGCGCCACATTTCTTGCCGGCACCTTTGGTTGGAAATACCGGAGAACAGGGGACATTTGTTCTTTCCGTCACAAATCCGGCGCTCGGCGAAGACGGAGCCTTCGATGATTTCAATTATCCATCGGCCGCTTGGACCCTGGCTGCCCACGAAGGCCGGCCCGGGCATGAACTGCAGTTCACGGCGATGCTTGAACGTGGCGTCTCGCTCGCGCGAGCACTGTTTGCCGCCAATTCAGTCAATTTGGAGGGTTGGGCGCTTTATGCCGAGGCGGAGATGATGCCGTACGAACCCCTCGATGGCCAATTAATTGCGCTACAATTTCGATTATTCCGAGCGGCACGTGCGATGCTTGATCCGATGTTAAATCTGGGACTGATCGAACGCGGGTGGGCAAGCGCTCTTCTAACCCGAGACGCCGTTTTATCTAAAGCGATGGTCCGACAAGAACTCGACCGCTACACCTTCAACATGCCTGGACAGGCAGCCAGTTACTTCTATGGTTATGCGCGTATCATGAAGTTACGGATGGAAACCGAACTCACACTCGGAAATGTTTTTGACAGGCTCGCATTCAACAATTTCCTGCTTGAAGAAGGGCCGCTACCACCAGCTCTGCTTGCAAAGGCGGTACGCGAACGTTTCATTCCCGCCCAACTCGCAAAGCGCTGAGCATCATGTCGAGCCGACGTCGTACAGCCTCCCATCATCTTCGGTTTGTATAGATGGCGTCGGCGAGAACGCGAAAATTTGTCGAAAACATTCAAGTTCTCATGCACGCATGATGCCTCCTGCGATTGAGGCAAATCAAAGCAATAATACCATTGTCGCACTTTGCTTACATGTTTTCCTCCAAAGAAGGAGTTTCGAGATGAGTAGCCAAAGTAGCCTTCACACATATTTGGATTGGGCCAAGGAACGACTCGACGAGATTGATGCCACGTTGGCTTCATTCGAACATGGAGCCGCGAAGCTCCAGGCCGACGCCCGTACGAAGGCAGAAAAGTCCATCACTGACATGCGGACTGTGCGCGATGACTTCTATAAGGCGGTCAGGGAGCATGGACAGGCGAGCGAAGCTGCCATCGCGCAATCGAAGACGGCACTGCAGACGCAATGGGCTGCGTTCGAGTCGAGCGTATCATCATTTCTTGACGCGACAGATCGGCAGGCAAAGGAGCAAGAGGCGGCCTTTCGCGCCCGCGCAGATGCTCAAAGAAAGGCATGGAAGGAAGCGATCGATAAGCTGCACAAGAGTGCCACGAACTTCGCTGACAGTCGCCGCGAAGAAGTTGAAACGGCAGTGAAGCATATGAAGGTCGATGCCGACGCGGCAAAGGCCAAGCTTGAGAAATTGAGAAAAGCTGGAAGCGAATCCTGGTCGGCGATGCAATCGGCACTGGCTGAGACGCGCGCTGCCTTGGACAAGGCTAACCAGGCTGTTCACGAATCTCTTAAACGCGCCGCATGACCGCAATCGCGGACCGGATCGGCATCCTTCGATCCGGCCTCGGTCAGCCGGTGGGCTTTTCCCGTGATTTGGAGATCTGCGCTTGTGAAGCTTTTCTGACTTCTCCAAAGTTCGCCCAACGATTTGCGGCACCAAGCCGGGAAAGGCTTGGTGCCGCTTAGTTTTGGGTTCATTACCTCGGATATCTTCCGAGGCATCGGCTCACTTCACAGGGGAGAAGTTGGAGCCTCCCAATGATCTGTCCGACGAGGGATGACCGGACAGTCATTGATTTTTGTACTCGTGCCGAACTAGCTTCCTTGATTCGGATCAATTGGTTGCCAAACTACTTCTGACAATGATTGGAATGGCGTCTGTCTCGTCCGACCATTCGAGTTCCCTTCCTGGCCGATTGGCGTCTACGTCCTCCGCGCTAACACTCGTTAAGGGAAGTACAAGAGAGACGAATATCAACGCTCGCATGGCGTCACCATCAATTTTGAGGGGCACCCTCAAAATGTCGCCTTGAGGCAGGTCAAGCTTTGTTGGACGCTTGAGTGGAACTTGCTCGCGCGAAGATACATTTCACCGGATCGTTCGATGGCAGCAAAGCGCAAGCGCAGACTTGCGACGTGTTTAATCCGCGCCGGATAGCGCTTAGCCAAATCTTCGATGTCATCGGCAGATCAAAACCGACGTCGTGCTCTGCGTTACAACACGATTAGCTTGGCTTCCGAGCACGAGGCGCATCAGGCCCCTACGCCCATGCGATGCCATCACGATCAAATCGCAGCCGCGCGCGTTTGCAGTTTCTACGATGGCTTCGGCGGGATATTGATCTTTGACATGAACGGTCTGGCAAGCAATCTGCAATTTTGTTCCAGCGGCGGATGCGTCGTCCAGGATTTTGCTCGCGTTCGCCGCCGCAGCCTGCTCGTATTCTTCGACCGGATAGACTACCGCGACTTCGGCCGGAGCAGCCATCCCCCAGGGCTCCGTCACGGTTAATATCGTTACTTTCGCTCCAATAGCTTTCGCCAAGGCGAACCCCTCCGCGACAGCTTTTTGCGCGAGTTCAGAACCGTCCGTCGCAATAAGCAGATGTTTGTACATGTCACTTCATGCAACCCTAATGGAAAATGCGCCTATCTGATCTCATGCCGGCAAACCAAGGACTTTGATCCGCATCAACTATCACCGTTCATGTCGGATGATGGCTGTACACTGGGTATTTTTGTTTTTCTGACTTTCCACGCGAATGGTCTTCTACTGCATGGATACATTTGAACTTCTCCAACGCCTTTCTGTAGCTCTCGCTATTGGGCTCATCATAGGCCTTGAGCGCGGCTGGCAATCACGGGAGCATCCCGAGGGCGGTCGCGCGGCGGGGCTTCGAACACATGCGTTGTGCGCGCTGCTCGGCGGCGTATGGGGAGCAATTGCGCAAACAAAGGGCGTGGACGGAGTGCTCGCCCTCGGCCTTGCGTTTTCGGCGTTCAGCGCCGCGATCATTGTATTCCGCTATAGGGAAACAGCGCACGAAGGCACGTTCGGCGCGACCACCGTGGTCGCAGCGATGCTTGCGTTCACGCTAGGCTCTTTTGCCGTGGTCGGCGATGTGCAGGCCGCAGCGGCGGCAGGTGTCGCGGTGGCTGGACTGCTTTCTCTCAAGCGGGTTCTTCACGACTGGCTGATACGGCTCTCCTGGGATGAACTTCGTTCGGCGCTCGTTTTGCTGGCGATGACCTGCGTTCTACTGCCACTGCTTCCCAACCACACAGTCGATCCGTGGTCCGCGATCAACCCGTTCGAGCTTTGGCTTATGACGATTATGATCGCCGCGATCTCCTTCGTTGGCTACGCCGCGATCAAGTTTGCCGGAATCGGAGCGGGGGCTGTAATCATGGGTGTTGCAGGTGGTTTGACTTCATCCACCGCCGTTACGATGACGTTGTCGAAATTGGCAGGTGAGCATCCTGGGGGGAATAGGGCCCTGGGAGCGGGGATCGTTCTCTCATGGGCGACGATGATGATGCGCGTATTGCTCATCGTGGCTTTCGTCAACTTTGCTTTGGTTTCAAAGTTGGTCGCACCTCTCGGGCTGGCCGGAGCAGCGTTAACGGGTATAGGGCTGTATCTGACGAGAAAGAAACCTGCTGGAGGTTTTCCTTCAAAAGTCGAACTGTCAAACCCTTTCGAGCTCAGCACAGTCCTGACATTTGGCGCTCTGCTCACACTCGTCGCGGTTATGACAAAGGTCGCGACGGCCTACGCCGGGAACGCAGGAGCTTATGCGCTTGCCGCAATCTCCGGCTTCGCCGACGTTGATGCCATCACCTTGTCGATGTCCCGCCTCGGAATAGGAGAACTTGGAGCAGATGTCGCTGCGCGTGCCATCTTGATCGTCGTCACTGTGAATACATTTTCCAAAGCCTGCTTGGGATGGATGACGGGCGGGTTTGGAATCGGCAGAAACCTATTCGCTACAGCGGCCGCGGCGATTGCAGCGGGTCTTTTGGGCTACTTCATTACGGTTCAATGGTGACATCGGCGACCGCCAATGCATGCGAGGCAAGCCGATGCTGAAGAATACATCGTCGCTGGGCGCGTGAATTTCCTTGGGACGCATCGCTTCGAATTATCGTGCATCTTCCGGAAGAAGAAGCCCGCAAAGCACGGGAGCGCGGGCTCAGCGCTGAGCTGGCCAATTACTTCCCTCAATGCAATAGCGCGAACTCAACGAACTTTTTCGTGTCGGTCGAGGCTATCTCCTCACCGGCATCCTCGTATTGGTTGTGTGCCTCCTTGGCAATCGAATAGCGCGCACGCATCTGGGTACCGGACCGATGGAGAGCGTTATTGCCGAAAGTCTGATTTTAGTTGGTTGGGTCGCAAACTGGAAGCCAATCGAAACGTTCCTCTACGATTGGTGGCCATCGAAGCGAGGCGCGACCTCTACCGGCGATTAGCTCAAGCATCTGTGGACATTAAGCCAACCTAGATTGCCGAGAATTCGGACATGTGACCCCTAGCTGGCGTCAAGCGGAAATGGACTTTGGATTTCGGGAAAAGAGAAAGCCTCGACCTAGATATTGTTGAACGTCACTATCACGGACGGCCGCATGCTGTCTGCGAAATGCATCAGGTAGGGGCCCTACGTCAGGCGTTAGCTCGCCGCTGCTTGCTCGTAGATGTCGTCCTCCTGTGCATTGTGCATGCGGACTAGGGATTCAATTGATTCAATCACCCGCTGGGCATCGCGGATCAGATATCTGTCCACAGCCTCAATCTTTAGGCCGTTCGACAATCTCGAAAGCAAGCGCGACAAATGAAGAATTTCGCGGTGAGCACGACTCATAGCGACAAGCCCAGGAGCATCATGAAGGATCTTGGCAATTCGCGGATACACATTGCTCTCGTCATCGCGTTCGTGCTCGACGATGTCTTGAGCAATCACATCGTTAGCCTCAAGGATTAGCGAAACCGCAAGCTGAGAAGATGCTTCGTCGAGAGCGTCCGCAATTTCCCTCAAACGATCGAGGCTGGCTTGAAGTTTGCTGTGACCCTGCCGAAGAGCACGGCTGGCAGCCGTCTGAAGCCTCTGCCGACCAAATCTCCAACCGGGAGTCAGCGCACGCAGCGCATTGAGTATGACAGCGACATCAATTGCCTCCTGTGTAATTGCGCCCTCCACCGGCGTTAAATATCCGAGCGCCGCGGCGATCATCGCCATGCCCGACATGGCCATGCCCGCGGCGATGCTCTGAATAGCGATGCGGCGCGTTCGTCGAGCGATCGCAACAGCGTCAGAAACGCGATCAAGCTGATCAACGAGAATAACAACGTCGGCGGCCTCTGAGGACGCGCTGGCGCCACGAGCTCCCAATGCAATGCCGACATCGGCGGCCGCAAGAGCAGGCGCATCATTGATGCCATCGCCGACCATGATCGTTGGGTGAAGCCGTTGTTCGACAACTACGGCCTCAACTTTATCGGACGGAACTCGTTCGGCAAGCACGGAGTCGAGATCGAGTGCCGCAGCGATCGTATCAGCTGACTCGGCGCGATCACCGGTAACCATCATGATACGTTTCACCCCGGCGGCGCGAAGATTTTGCACAGCCCTTGGCGTCTCCGGCCGCAGTTCGTCAGCTAAAAGGATCGCGCCGATTGTGGTGCTATCCGCCGACACGAATACACTCAGCGCGGATCGCCATGATGCCCGGCGAAGTGCGCGTATTGCCCAAGGTTGAGGCTGTACCGGCCCATATACTAAGTCGAAGGAGCCCACGCGAACTTGGCGACCCTCGACCAAACCCTGAAGGCCCGATCCCATCGTCTCTTTGACGTTGGTTGCCTGAGAAAGCACAACTCCTCGTGCGCGCGCCGCCGCAACGATCGCCGCCGCGACCACATGGTGGGAGGCCTGTTCGAGAGAGCCTGCAAGGCGCATGATCTCGTCGGGCGACTGCTCCGGCGCGGTTTCGATGGCAACAAGCCTTGCACCACCAACTGTTAGTGTACCGGTCTTGTCGAACATTACGGTATGAGTTCGCGCCAGAGCTTCGATCGCGGCACCGCCTTTGATGAGGATGCCGCGGCGAGCAGCGCGGGAGATACCTGCGATGAAGGCAACCGGAGCCGCTAGAATGAGCGGACAGGGAGTCGATGCCACGAGAACAGCAAGGCCCCGGATCGGATCACCCGACCACAGCCAAGCTGCTGCCGCCAACGCTAGCGTTACCGGCAGCAGGACCAAAGCATAGCGATCGGCGAGCCGGATGAAAGGTGCCTTCGCCGTTTGCGCCGCGGTCACCAGTCTGACGATGCCCGCGTACGTGCTTTCGCCGGCACCGGCTGTCGCCCGCATTTCAAATGTTTCGCCCGCATTGATCGTGCCGCTATGAACCGGATCGCCTTTCGGGCGCGTCACGGGAATGGGTTCACCCGTCAATGCCGCCTCGTCGAGCGTCGCAGCGGCGGCGAGGATGACGCCGTCGACAGGAATAACTTCGCCGGCGCGCACGAGAACCGTATCACCGACGATGACGTGTTCGATCGGGATATCTTCCAACAATGCCCCGCAACGCCGGTGCGCTATGCGGGGTGCGCGGTCGGTCAGGGACTTGAGATCGCGTTCAGCGCGCGCGACGGCAAAGTCTTCGAGCAGATTGCCGCCCGCATACATGACCGCGACCACCACGCCGGCCAATGGCTCTCCAAGCAGCAGCGCCGCTGACATGGAGACGAACGCCACAGCATCGACGCCCATACGGCCAGCCATAAGGTCGCGAGTCATGGACACGAAAAGCCCAATGACAACCGGCACGGTCCCGGCCGCCCACAACCATCTCGCCGCGTTAGGATAGCCCGCCGCATAAAGCAGTCCGCCGAAAGTTAATCCGGACAGCGCAATGGCGATCAGGGCTCTGCGTTGCAGTCGTTCATGAAAAACACTAGGCACAGTTTGGCCTCGCGAAATCTGGAACGAACGGCGGTGATCTCAAACAACTATCGCGAAAAGTTTTCCGATCCCGGCCGTCAAAGCCATCGCAAGTGCTCCCCAGAACGTGACGCGGGCCGTCGCCTTCACCACATTGGCACCGCCGGCTTTGGCGCCGACGGCCCCAAGGAGGGCGAGGAAACCTAGAGAGGCGACCGAGACAATTGGCACAAGCTTGCCTGACGGAGAGATCAGAACCATCAACAACGGCATCGAAGCACCTACGGCAAATGTAGCCGCCGAGGTTAGCGCAGCTTGCACGGGACGCGCCGTGCTGATCTCAGAAATTCCAAGCTCGTCACGGGCGTGCGCTCCCAACGCATCTTTGGCCATGAGCTGATCGGCAACTTTCACGGCCAGTTCTTGCTCAAGTCCACGTTTGACGTAGATTTGAGCCAGCTCCTCCCTCTCGAAGCCGATGTTATCGCTGAGCTCTTGGCGCTCGCGCGCGAGATCTGCGTGCTCGGTATCCGCCTGCGAGCTGACGGAGACGTATTCACCGGCTGCCATCGACATTGCTCCCGCGACGAGGCCAGCGACGCCGGCGATAAGAATATCGCTGGGCTTGGCTGAAGCAGCCGCCACGCCGACGATGAGGCTCGCCGTGGAGACAATACCGTCGTTAGCGCCTAGCACGGCGGCGCGCAACCATCCGATACGATCGATGAGGTGATTTTCGGGATGGACGTGGAGTCTGCTCATTTTATGTCTCTTTCCTTTGTGCTCGTGCGCGGCGGCGGAAGCCCGCGTGCCGCGACCTGCTGCATGGCTTCACTCGCAGGTCACGACCGCTCCCTCGTCCACGCAGCATCTTGCAGAAGGAGGAACCTAATTAATATTCCAAGCAGGCCACTCAATGAAGGCCGATCACAGCCATGTGGAACTAGGTCGGCGTTAATTCGGCATTGCACTATAGCGAACCGCATACTTATCGCTGCCGTCGTGTGCATCTCAAAGCACCCCTACTCTGCAAGCAAACCCGTTATTGGGTTTCATTGCGGAGGCGCCGGTACTTTGACGCAAGTCAACGCACAAATGCTTTCGCCTGCCTACAAAATTCCCAGAACCGGTGACCGGATCCACATTGCCGTCCGGATTGATGTGTTCATGGAGATTGAATTATGAAAATGAAGATGGCCTCAGCTTTTTGCTTGCTCGCAGCTAGCCCAGTATTCGCTGCTGGCTATTCCGGTACTTGCACCACAGCTGCGAAAGACAAGTGGATGACGGAGGCGGCCGCTAAGGCCAAGATCATAGAGGCCGGCTACACCGTCGCGAGCATTAAAACAACGCGCGCGGGTAATTGTTATGAGGCTTATGTGACGGATAAGGCCGGGAAGAAAATGGAACTCTTTCTAGATCCAACAACCGCAAAGATAGTTCACTCGCAATGATAGAGAGCCGCCCCTCAGAAGGTGCCTCCGCGGTTAAGTCTGGGAAAGCCGCTGGATCGAGATCGGTCAAGGTTTGGGACCTCTTTGTGCGGGTCTTTCATTGGTCCCTCGTCATCGCGTTTGCAACAGCTTGGTATACCGGCGGAATCTGGGACCAATCCCATCTCGCCGCCGGCTATATCGTTCTTGCGCTCATCCTTGCACGCATTGTCTGGGGCTTTGTGGGCTCTCGCCATGCACTCTTTTCCGATTTCGCTTATCGACCACGCATCATCCAGGGCTATATGACGGACATGATGCATATGCGGGCTGCACGGTACCTCGGCCATAATCCGGCTGGCGGCGCGATGGTCATCGCGTTACTCGCCATGCTGCTCATCCTTTGCATCACCGGAATCATGATGACCACCGATGCCTTCTGGGGTGTGCAGTGGGTCGATAATCTTCATGCGACCACGAGCAACTTAGCATTGGTTCTGGTTGCGCTCCACGTCGGGGGCGTCGTGTTCGCTAGCATCGAACATGGCGAAAATCTCGTACGCGCAATGTTTACAGGTTTTAAACGATCCCCATGAAGGGACCTCCGTTGGCCGATGGCAAAATCGTGAAACCGTCTGGCGGGAAGTGGTCATTAGGCGTCGCGTTACCATCAACCATTGCTCAGGGCACCAACGGGATCGCAATTTCAAAATTCTGTGAAAATCGCGACGTCTCACCGATCTACGATACGGTCCGATGCCAGGGAAAAGAGTACTGGATTTATCGTTTCTCCAAGAGAGAAGACGCCGATGATTTTTGCAAGATTTTCGGCGGAAAGCTCATACAGCCCCACGGGCCGGATTGACGCTTCACCGAAAAAGAGTGCCGCTCCACTCTCCGCCGACGCTAGCCAATATTCGGGGTTGAAGCCCCGTCGACCTTGACCCTTATCAAGGCAGCGTATGAACCTTATGGCAAATCCGATGTGCCAAGCTTCGTGGGGAGGTCATGCAGGTACAGAAACGGGGCACGTTATTATTCCCAGGCATTAGAGAAGAAGGATCGGATCATGAAACGGTATTTGCGTTTCCTCGCAGCGGCGCTGATCAGCGCCGTTAATCTTGGCGCGGACGTGGCACTCGCCCAGCCGGTTCAGCAGCAGCAGATGCCCATGATGGGCCAAGGCATGATGGGCCACATGGGGATGGGCATGATGGGCTTCGGCAACGGGTGCATGACGATGCAAGGGATGATGGGACCGGGCGCGATGATGAACTTCGGCCCCATGATGGAGGGACGCCTTGCCTACATAAAGGCTGAACTAGGCGTCACTGAAGCACAGACCTCAGCTTGGAACGATTACGCGAGTGCAGTCAAAGCCCGGGGAACGGCCATGCAGGATATGCACACCGCGATGGCGCAGACCACGGAGACGGGAAGCGCGCTCGAGCGCTTGGACGCTCACATCAAGACGATGGAAAGCATGGTCGAAAGTCTCAAGGCTTTGCGGCCCGCGACCGAGACACTCTATAAGGTGCTGAGTGCCGACCAGAAGACAAAGGCGGATCTGTTGCTCGGCATGGGCGGATGCATGATGTGAGCATTAAATCCGAAGTGTGGTCCCGCGTTAAATGGAGACTGCAAAATGATGCACGATTGGTGGACGAGTGGAAGCTGGGGTATGGGTTTCGGTTGGGTGTTCATGACGCTCCCTTTAGCGCTGCTGGTCGGCCTCGTACTCGCCATTGTGCGGCTTTACGACCGCAATTCGAGCCGTGAGCGGACCTCGAGGACGGCGCGCAAAATCCTCGATAAGCGGTTCTCGGAAGGCGAGATCGATCGCGAGGAATACGAAATGAGGCGCAAAGCGCTCATCAGCTGACGTGGCCAACGGCGGCAAACCTCGAATTCGTGCGCGCCAGACTGCCGCGCGTGCGCGGCGCGTGTTTCTCGGTCCAAGCAAATTGATTGCATCCGACGCCGCTAGCACAACCTTGGAGGTTCAGGCCATGAGCTTTTACATCGCAAAAACAATTCAAGTGCCGTTCGATGCCGCAATCGAAAAAGTTATCGCGGCGCTGAAAGAGGAAGGTTTTGGCGTTCTGACTGACATCGACGTCCGCTCCACGCTCAAGACAAAGCTCGGTATCGACTGGCAACCCTATCGTATTCTCGGTGCGTGCAACCCTCAGCTCGCCCATCGCGCACTTCAAGCCGAAGACAAAATCGGCGTCATGCTCCCGTGCAATATCATTCTGCAAGAGCTCGCCACCGGGGAGGTAGAGGTGGCCACAATCGATCCGACATCGTCAATGGAGCGTGTTGGAAAACCCGCCTTATCGGAACTCGCCGAGACCGTGCGCAGCAAGCTGAACGCCGTCTTGACGCGGCTCTAGACGTCCATTGCTTATGATCTGAGAACATCGGCGCGTCAGCCGAACGAATGACGACCATCTGCGGTTTCATGCAGTCGGCCTCAAATATCGAACGGATGCAAGAGAGGAGGACTTCTCTAATTTGTGGCGCCTGCGACGGGCCGCTTTTCACCGGCCCCATAAATCACTAACCCCGAAAGTGGATCGACCCAGGCCAAATGGTTATGGACGCCTTTGACACCAGGAACGTTCTCCGCGGCGACGACGGCGGACTCGTCTTGGCGAAAAGCTGTAAAAGCCCCCCAAAGATCAACGACACCGTTATTTACTGTAACGGTGACGAAAGTCTTTGCCGGCCACGGCAGTTCTGCAAGCGCGTCAAGCACCTTATTGCGAATTTTTGCGTCGTTGTCCTTGCCCTCCACTCCCTCCCGAAGCACGCTCGCCACGGCCTGCAAAATGTTAGCCCGGCTGACAATACCGACGACTGTACCGCCCTTTACGACCGGCACTCTTTTCACCTGATGCTTCTCCATCAAATGAATGATCTCGGATACGTCGGTTTCCTCGCCGACTGTGATCGGATTTCGTGTCATCACTTCAGAAACCTTGCGGCCATGTTCCCGGATATAATCTTCGGCGCGCTCTTCAGGGTCGGCAAGAAGTGAGCGCCAAAACGATCGCTTCTTTGCCGTTCCGGTTTCCACACGGTGCATGCAGTCCCCCTCCGTGATCATACCGACAAGTTTGCCCTTCGCCGTTATGACGGGTACACCACTGAAGCGTTTCTCGAGCATTAAGTTAGCGAGGTCAACGAGGGTGCTATCGGGTGTTATTGAAACAACCTGACGAGTCATGATTTCATGCGCCTTCATCGCACATCCTCCATATTTAAATTTATCTTATCCGCTTCCCGCTGGCGTCTGCGCCAGCTGCTACTGAAGAACGATACCTATGCATTGATCACGATCAAAACCGTCGTCGTGTCTCAAGTTTTCTCCGGATGTTGCGTTCGTTTGGCCATGCGGCTTCAACCTTCGCGAACAGTCCATTGAGCGCGCAGAGCGCAGGGCCGGTAAGCCCAGCACCAATCCCCCGCACAAGGCAGTGCTCAAGCGCGACCTGTCGCCTAGGCGAGGCGCACGCCCTTCTGCTCGTCGATATTTACGCGCCAGGTTTCCCCGGAGGCTCTCGCCTATTTGACTTTGCAATCTCAGGATCGGGCAAGCTCAGTGAGGCCAGAAGATATAAGGTCGGCGAGCCTCAACTCCGGCTATGATTGCTTGAAATTGTCCAGCCGACCCATGGCGGGCACAATAGTGAGCCAAATCGGAACCTTGCGCGGCGGCTTTCACTGCGGTCGGAACCGTTCGTGGCTATCAGCAAATGTTCGTACATGCGGCCGAGCTCTGAATGGAATTTAACGTCGAGGTAATGTTCTGCGCGTTGATCCGAAATGTTCCAGCAACCGTCGCCTGCATGGTGAGAAACCGGCTGTACGACCGCGCGCACAATGAGCCGTACAGCAAAAGGATACGCGGCTTGTGGCTGGCGGCCGCGGCGAGTTTTTCCATTGCGGGAGTGTGTAGGTGCTCGTGCTCGACGTTGTGTTGGTCGCCGGTACCGTTCTTAGTCATCAAGTCTTCTTCCTTGCCGGAACCACTTCGCCATCCTCTTTGGTGAAGCTGCCGATATTTCGCTCCGGCAGGATATCAGGCACTGCCTCCGAGGGCCGGCACAGCTTCACACTCAACGGCATCACCACGATCGGACGGTTAACAAGGATAGGCTGCTCGATCATGAAATCAATCAGTTGATCGGAAGTCCACTTGCCATCGTCCAGGTCAAGTTCCGCGTAGGGCGTCCTCTTCTGGCGAAGCAGTTCGCGTGGTCCGATGCCCATGCGCCTCATGAGGTCCATCAGCATCTCCCGCGACGGTGGAGTCTTGAGGTACTCAATGGTCTTGGGCTCCTCGCCGCTCTGGCGGATCATGGCGAGCGTGTTCCGCGACGTGCCGCAAGCCGGGTTGTGGTAGATAGTGACGGCCATGACTTATTCTCCTGCCTGGGGGGACAGTCCATGCCTTCTCACAGCCTGACCGGCTTCGTACCCGTCCCGCGAGGAGCTGACGATCTTCACCACGGACAGCATTACAGGAACCTCGATCAAGACGCCGACGACGGTAGCAAGCGCCGCGCCTGAGTGAAGGCCAAAGAGGCTGATGGCGGCGGCCACGGCCAGCTCAAAGAAGTTGCTGGCCCCGATCAAAGCGGACGGCCCAGCTATACAATGGGCTTCGCCCGCCGCGCGGTTGAGAAAGTAGGCAAGCGCAGAGTTGAAATAGACCTGGATGAGAATGGGCACGGCCAGCATGACGATAATCAGCGGCTGCGCTAATATCTGTTCGCCCTGAAAGCCGAATAGCAAGATCAGCGTGGTGAGCAACGCCATAAGGGACAGCGGGTGCATGCGCTGGAGCAAAGCATTCAATACTGGCTGCCCTCGCCTCGAAAGCGCGGTTCTGCGGATCACCTGCGCGAGGATGACTGGCACCACGATGTAAAGTGCCACTGATAGCAAGAGCGTATTCCAAGGCACTGTGATCGCCGACAGTCCAAGCAGCAGGCCGACAATCGGCGCGAAAGCGAAAACCATAATAACGTCGTTGAGCGCCACTTGACTTAACGTGAAGTGCGGCTCGCCCTCCGAAAGGTTGCTCCAGACGAACACCATGGCCGTGCACGGCGCCGCCGCCAGCAGAATAAGCCCCGCAATATAGCTGTTGATCTGCTCGGCGGGCAGATGCGGCCTGAATATCCAGCCGATAAAGAGCCACCCCAGCAGTGCCATCGAGAATGGTTTCACGGCCCAGTTGATAAAGAGCGTCACGCCGATGCCACGCCAATGCGCTGTCACCTTGGACAGCGCTGAGAAATCGATCTTAACCAGCATCGGAATGATCATCAGCCAGATCAGCGCAGCAATGACGAAGTTCACATTGGCGACTTCCGCCACGGCGATCGCGGCAAACGCAGCCGGAAAAAAATGACCAAGCGCGATTCCGACGACGATGCAGAGGGCGACCCACACCGTCAGGTAGCGCTCAAACCTCGACATGTTCAGGCTCTCTCTGGTGCGACAGCACCCTTCGACCAGCCGATGGCGTCGAGCTGCTTCCGAATACTGAGTTCATCGAGGGAAGACAACGGCGGGCTGGTGAAGATGCCGATGCGATTGTTCAGCATGCGGTAGGTATCGGCGAAGGCCAGCGCACGCTGAGTTTGATCACCTTTGACGTCAACGGGATCTGGCAGCCCCCAATGCGCGGTTACTGGCTGCCCCGGCCAAATCGGACACACCTCGTTGGCGGCATTGTCGCAAACAGTGATGACGAAATCCAATTTAGGGGCGCCTGGCGCCGTGAACTCCTCCCATGACTTCGAGCGGAACGCGCAGGTATCATAGTTGAGCTTCTTAAGAAGATTGATTGTCGATGGGTGAACTTCGCCCTTCGGCATGCTGCCGGCGCTGTAACCTTTGAACTTGCCCGCGCCAATGCGATTGACGATGGCTTCACCCATGATCGAACGCGCGGAATTGCCAGTACAGAGGAAGAGGACGTTGTAGGTCCGATCTCGGTTCATTTCGCTTCCCCCTTGCACAGCTTGCGCGTTTTTTTGACTGACGAACGGCAGAGCTCCGGATGGCCTTGGCAACAGTCCTCGGTGAGGAAGTTCAAGAGCTGCCGCATGCCTTCGAAGTGGACGGCATAGCGGATGTAGCGGCCCACGCGCGTGGCATGAATCAGTCCCGCGCGGTCCAACTCTTTCAGGTGGAAGGACGCGCCGGTGGGCGTCGCGCGCACGGCCTCTGCAATCTCTGTGGCGGGCAGACCATTGGGACCTTCCCGCACCAAAAGCCGGAAAATGGCGAGGCGCTGATCATGGGCCAGTGCGGCGAGGCGGGTGACGGCCCCGCCCGCTCACTTTACCCGACGGGACGATCAAATATGCCCTTCAGCAACTCTAACACCATCAACAAGATGAGTCCTACGCTCGCCGATATGAAAGCATCGGGCGCGTAAAAAACACCAAAGTCGAAAAGCGCACGTGCAGGTGTCCAATGAAGAGTTATCGCGAAGATCACTGAAGCGACTGCGAAGACGACCCATAAGATGGGATTAGGCCGAAGGAAAGCCCGAAAGAGCGATGTGCCGAAGCTTCGATTGACGACAACGAACGCGATCGAGGATGCAATCATCGCGCCGAACGAGAGTGAGCGAGCCTGGTCGGCAGGAAACCCATACCACAATGATACAACATAAAGGGAGGTAATGAGCGCAAGCGCCGTTGCACCCTGCAACAAACACCATAGGAGGCGTGTCCAGGAGAGTAGCGGTGCTTTCGCCGATCGGGGCGGCCGGCTCATGACATCGGACTCTTCTCGTTCGTTTTCGAAAGCGATCGAGCAGACCGGGTCGATGATAAGTTCAAGAAATGCTATATGTAAGGGACCAAGGATCGGCGGCAATCCTGCGATAATCGGAAACAAAGCGAGTCCGGCAATCGGCACGTGAACAGCTGCAATGAAGCCCGTCGCCTTGCGAAGATTGTCAAATATTCGACGACCCAACCGAATAGCGGTGACAACCGAACCGAAATTGTCGTCCAGAAGCACCAGCGCAGCCGCCTCACGTGCCACATCTGTTCCGCGGCCACCCATAGCAATACCGATGTGCGCCGCCTTCAGGGATGGCGCATCGTTTACACCATCACCAATCATCGCGGTAATTCCGCCGTTTGACTGAAGCGCTTGAACGATGCGCAACTTGTCGGCCGGCGTAATTCGCGCGAAGACGGAACATTCCCTGATATGGCGGCCAAGTGTCGCCGTGGGAATGTTTTCAATTTCAGGTCCTGAAACCACGTGACTTGCGTCGATGCCGGCCTTGCGAGCGATTGCAAGGGCAGTTGCCGGATAGTCGCCGGTGATCATTATCACACGAATGCCAGCTGCCCGGCATTCGCTGACGGCACGGGTAATATTCGCCCTAATCGGATCAGCAAGACCGATGAGCCCCAGGAAGTGGAAGCTGAAATCATCCGGTTCGTCCGGCAGCCTTTCGTCCGAGAACGTCGCGTTGGCGACTCCTAAAACACGCAGTCCGTCGTGAGCCATCGAATCCGTCATTGTAGAGAGGTCGGCACAGTCGACGGCTGACAGTCCGCACAGTCTAGCTATCGTTTCGGGAGCGCCTTTCGCCGCAATTCCAAAACCATCTGAGGACTCCGATCGCCAGACGTTCACTACTGCAAGACGATTGCGCGTCATGGCGTAGGTCTGCTGCAAGATGTCCCTGTTTCGTGACTCAGCACCGCAAGAATGCGCCTCAGCAAAATCGACAATAGCCACATCCATGGCGTCAACCGGAGCTTTTTGCGACGCCAATGCTCCGTTCAAGAGGAGCGGATGGAACTGAGAGGGCAACGAGCCTGTTTGCTCTGCGCGGGCTGCACTGAAAGCCTCACCAGTGGCCAAGCGCAGTTCAGCGATCGACATACGGTTCTCTGTCAACGTTCCCGTTTTATCGGTGCAGAGAACCGTAGCTTCGCCGAGCGTCTCGATCGCGGCCGCACGTCGCGTCAAGACCTGAGCGCGAGAGAGACGCCAGGCTCCCATGACCGTAAAGACGGTGAGGACAAGAGGAAATTCTTCCGGCAGCATCGCCATGCCAAGTGAGATGCCCGCAAGGAGCGCGTACAGCACCGAATGGCCCGATACCCATTGAAGTAGAAACGCAAGAGAACAGACGGCCACGCCGATAATCGAGAACATGCGCACGAGACCATTGATCTCGGCCTTGAGCCGGGGCGGTTCCGGTTCAATTCGGGCCAGCGAGGCGCCGATTTTTCCGATCTCACTCCGGCTTCCAGTTGCAACGACCTCTGCCTTACCCTGACCACGGACGGCGAGCGTGCCAGAAAACAGGTAAGGGGTATCGTCGCCGCCAGGATTTCGAGTCGATGAAGTCGAGGCATTCGCATCAACAGGAATCTTGCGAACGGCAACGGATTCACCTGTCAGAAGTGATTCATCGGCGGATAACTCACCTTCAAATAAGAGTGCATCGGCCGCGATCCGATCACCTTCGCTGATAATTAAAATATCGCCACGAACGACATCCCTGCCGGCGATGCGGTGACGCTCTCCATTTCGGATGACGAGGGCGCGAGGACTCGCCAGATTTTTCAACGCCTGCAAGACGCGTTCGCCGCGAAACTCCTGGACTACCGCGATAGCGACAGAAGTTGTCGCGAAGAGACAGAGGACGATTGCCTCGCTTGTTTCACCAAGAATGACATAGATCCCGCCGGCGCAGACGAGAAATAAAAACATCGGTTCACGTAGCACTTCGCGCGCGATCATGAACGCAGATCGGCTGCCCTGCCGTTCAAGTTCGTTTGGACCTTCTATGAGAAGACGCTTCCGCGCCTCGTCCATAGTCAGTCCCTGCCCGGAATGTGAGCTCAGTTTCAAATTGTCCGCATCAAGAGCCATCATCCAGCAAACGTTGAAATCGCCTGAAGAGAATCTACGTTGTCCATCCCTCAGACATTCGATTCGACGCGCTGGTCAGCACGTTCTCACGACACTATTTGCCGCATTACGAATTCGGGAACGTTTGAAGGCAACTTCTCATCGGCAGATCAACACGGATATAGTACAGGTCGTTACGGCCCGGTGAGCTTGACTGCCCAGTACAAGTTCCATCAATCCGCGGCGTCCATGAGATGCCATGACAATCAGATCGCATGCCCGACCTCGTGCCGTCTGGACAATACCCTCAGCCGGAAATTCGTCTTTGATGTGCACGGTCTCGCACGATATTCCGGATTTCGCCGCAACCGAAGCTGCATCAGAAAGAATCTTCTTCGCATTTGAAGCAACCGCTTTTTCGTATTCTTCGACCGGATAGACCACTGCGACCTCAGGCGGAGCAACAATCCTCCACGGCTCGGTGACCGTTATGATTGTCACATTTGACCCTAGCGCTTTCGCCAACTCGCAGCCCTGCGAGACCGCACGTTGCGCAAGCTCTGATCCGTCCGTCGCGATGAGCAAATGCTTGAACATCTCGCTCTCCGAAAAGATATTTCTCAATTAACTTCGCACGGCGCGCCGTATCTCCCTTGATAAAGGTCAATTTGCTGGACCCGGACATACTTGATGTCGATCAAGGTCAGCTCAGGCAATGGAGGCATTTTTCCTGGTGTTCTTGCACCGAGAAAAATAGCGAACCGAAAACGATGACTCATTTCACTCCAGTTGCCGCCGTATTCGGCGGCCTTCTGATAGGCATCGCCGCTACTTTGCTGATGCTGACGACCGGATTTATCGCTGGAGTGAGCGGCTTCGTCTCCCGTCTTCTGCCGCCGATTGAAGATTCAGACTGGTTCAGTCGATTGACTTTCATTGGCGGCCTGATGCTAGCGCCTTGGCTCGTACAAGCAGTGACCGCAACCCGTATCGAGATCGAGCAAAATGTCAGCCCTATTGTGCTCGTTATTGCAGGGTTGCTGGTCGGCTTGGGAACCGTTCTTGGTGGTGGTTGCACGAGTGGTCACGGCGTATGCGGATTGGCGCGACTCTCCTGGCGTTCCTTTGTCGCGACTGGCACGTTTATGGTCGCTGCTTTCATCACCATTTTCATTATGCATCACCTGCTTACGGGATCCACCCAATGACGGCGCTTGCCACATTCGTTTCAGGGATCATTTTTGGATTGGGTTTGGTCGTGTCGGAACTGATCAATCCGTCAAAAGTGATCAGCTTTCTCGATCTAGCCGGAAATTGGGATCCGAGCCTTGGCATTACGATGGCCGCTGCCGTGCTTATGACGAGTGTGGGCTATCGGTTGACATTCCGACGCGGAGCGCCCTGGTTATCGGCGAAATTCAAGTTACCTCAAGCGACGAAAGCCGACACGCGATTGATTGCAGGTGCAGGCATCTTCGGGATCGGCTGGGGGTTAGCGGGATTTTGCCCCGGTCCAGCATTGGCGGCCGCGGCGCTCGGTTACGTACCCGCCCTTATATTCACAGCATACATGATTGTTGGAATGGCCGCAGCTCGCCGGATCATCAAATTGGATCAGCCTGGCAATCGGCCACAGCCCGTCCAGGATTTAGGACGCTAGGGAGCTAGCGAGAATGACATGTCCGCTATCCCCCACGAAGTCGATTTCGATATAGAGCCCGAGATCACCCCATTTTCGACGCGCAGACGAACACGGTGAGTTACGTTGTGAAAGATCCTTCCCGAGCCGGACAGCCGGCGAGCGCCATCTCAAAGTGCCTATCAATGCGCTTTAGTTTCTTTGAATCGTCGCTATGAACTTGAAGCAGCTGACGCGCGTCCTTTGCGATCGACGAATCCGTGGCCTTTCCTGAGATTTCACTTCCGCGGGAGACGTTACGACTTCGTTTTGCGCAGCGAGATTATATAGGCTGAGAGGTCGCGAAGTTCTTTTCGCGTCAAATGCACGTTTGGCATTGGTCCGTGAGCGCTAAGCAGCCAAGCCGATATACGTTCCGCTGATTGGTTCGGTTTGTTGGCAATTGCAGGAAAGCTCGGGACATCTGCATTCACGGCCGCCGCATTTGATCCTTCTTCGGTCACGTGACAGTTCGTACATAGCGCACGAGAAATGATGCGCCCGTTTTCGGGATCTGGTTTCGTCGGCTTAATTGTTTCCGGGGAGTCAGGAGACTCGCCATCATTTGGCTGGCCACTAGCCAGCGTCGTCATGGCAAAAGCCGAGGTGCAGATCGCGAATATGGCCGCGACCATGCTCATGCGCCTCTTCAGGGGCGACGTATGACTAGTTGTTCGCACGATCATAAACCGGACTGAGCCCTTTGTTTCAAATCAATGAAACCTTATCGCCGTCGGCTCATGTTGAAATTGACCTGTCGCAACCCGTCGACTTCAACCTAACGAGTCCGAAGGAGTTTCCAGATGAGACGGCTCCTAGAAAATCCAGGTTTTCGAATCCACCTCATCGTCTATGTTGCGGTGAACATTCTCCTATTATTGATCAATCTTATAGTAGGCCCGCATCATCTTTGGTTCTATTGGCCAGCCTTCGGGTGGGGCCTCGGAATTATGGGGCACGCGTTTCTGGTTCACCGCAAACAAGTGCCTCCTCCGTTCTATGCAGCGACCCAGCCAACAACTCCTCCAAAACATTTATAATTGCACGCGAAGCATAAGATAATGGCGAGTGCGCATTTCCCACTGAGCGCACAGCGGGAGAGTAGCGATAGCGAGGAATCTGGCGGCGGCTTAGGCCCGGCTCTGCGCACGCGTTCCGGTCAACGTTCCTAAGCGTTTGCTGCGTCGCAAATGCCTTGCGGGTTTGAGCTAGCGCAAATACCGTTCGTACAAACACCTCTAGCTTTCAACATCTGTCTCAAGAGGGGGCAAGCCGTTGATGCTGCGTCGCTATCACACCGTGCTTATATCGACGTTGCTGCTGGCGAGCACGGGAAGCGTCCGATCTGCTGAGAAAGTTCCGGACACGATGGAAGCTCGCGTCTTGGCCTGTGCATCATGCCACGGCGCAAAGGGCGAAGGGACGGACAACGCCTACTTTCCCCGGCTTGCCGGCAAGCCCGCAGGCTATCTGTACAATCAGCTTTTGGCATTTCGCAATGGTAGGCGCCACTACCCGCCGATGAATTATCTCCTCGAATATCTGCCCGAGACATATCTGAAGAAAATGGCGGAGTACTTTGCGGCACAAAGGCCTCCGCTCCCCCCACCGGCAATTTCCGACGTCAGCAAGGAGATGCTAAAGCGCGGAGAAGAACTCGTCACCCACGGTGACAGCGCAAAAGGAATTCCCGCATGCTCTGGCTGCCATGGCCCGCGCCTCACCGGCATGGAGCCGGCAATCCCAGGCCTGCTCGGATTGCGCGCCAGTTATATAAGTGCCCAGCTTGGCGCCTGGCGGTATGGAACGCGCACCGCAACGGCACCAGATTGCATGCAAATCGTAGCCGGTCACCTGACCGAGGATGACGTTAAGGCTGTTGCCGCCTATCTTGCCTCGCGTGCCGGCTCGCCGGACCTTTCGCCCTCGGCGAAGGGAAGCTACCAGCTTCTCCTCACGTGCGGGAGCGAGCCGCAATGACGATCTTCACAACTTATAATGCAAAGATCCTTGCGCTCGTTTTCGGGTTGGGCGCGGTCGCCACCGCAACATCTTCAACCCGCGCGGAAGATACGCCATCAGCGCAGCCGCCAGCAGCGTCGCTAGTTGCGCAAGGAGAATATTTGGCGCGAGCTGGAGACTGCATTGCCTGCCACACGATGCCGGAAGGCAAGTTGTTCGCCGGTGGCCGCCCGATGCCGACGCCATTCGGTACACTCTATACGTCGAACATTACGCCGGATCCGGAAACCGGAATCGGCAAGTGGAACTCAGACCAGTTCTACGCCACGATGCATAACGGCCGCTTTCCGGATGGCGGATTGATCTATCCGGCGATGCCCTTCGGCTCCTACACTAAGGTGACCCGCCAAGACAGCGACGCGATCTTCGCCTACCTGAAAACCGTGCCACCTGTGAAACAGGCCAATCGTCCACACGATCTTAAATTTCCTTACAACAACCGTTCGCTAATTCTCGGCTGGCGCACGCTCTTCTTCTATGAAGGGGAATATAAGCCCGACACGAAACAATCCGACGAATGGAACCGAGGTGCCTATCTCGTCGAAGGATTGGGTCATTGCGGCATGTGCCACACCGCGATCAACGCGCTCGGCGGCAGCTCAGAATCAGAAGCCTTTCAAGGCGGCTTGATCCCGATGCAGAACTGGTACGCGCCATCGCTGACATCGAACAAGGAGGCCGGACTTGGCGACTGGAGCATCAAGGACATCACCGATCTCCTGAAAACCGGCATCTCGGCGCGAGGTGTCGTTTTCGGTCCGATGGCCGAAGTCGTCTACAACAGCCTGCAGTATCTCAGCGATGAAGACGTCCGCGCCATGGCCGTCTATCTCAAAAGCCTCGGACAAGGCGCGCCGCCTGAACTGGCAGCATCCAAGATCCCGAGCGCGGAAAGCAATCTTCTGTTGGCGCTCGGCAAGACGATCTACGATCGCCAATGCGCAAGCTGCCACGGCACCGAAGGGATGGGAAAGCCGCCCCATTATCCACCGCTGGCAGGCAACCAATCCATTCAGATGTCTTCCGCGGTCAATCCCATTCGGATGGTACTCAACGGCGGCTATCCACCGGGAACCGCGCGCAACCCGATGCCCTACGGCATGCCGCCGTTTGCCCAGTCGCTCTCCGACGATGAGGTTGCAGCGGTCGTGACGTACATCCGCACCGCCTGGGGAAATCGGGGCGCCGCCGTCAGCGCTCGCGAGGCCAACGCGCTCCGCTCGTCACCCCTTGATTGAGGTCACCATGCTCAATTCGTCGCTACATCCATCTGGTGATTCCGACGCCAGCACCGAAGATGTCGAACGGATTATCAGCGAGGGGCCGTATGGAGCCATTGTGCTGGCGGCAATCTCCACGTTCATCGTCATCGCGCTCTGGTTTGCCTTTTACCTGTTCGTATTTGTGCCGCGTGGGGTGACGGGATGACGGAAGGATCTTCACCAATGCAGGGCGCTTCCGCCAGCGGGGAAGTCGCCACCCGCGCCGAGCAGCGATGGGCCATCATCTCCATCATCATCATCACAGTTCTTGCGGGGATGGCCGCCTATGCAGGCATTCATCGGGCAACGATGCCCCAGACTCAGGTCGAGACGATCGATCCGACAACCCTGCATCTCAATGGCGAGTTCATCGAGAGCAATCTCGGAAGCGCGATCGAGCCCAACGGTTCCGTAACCGTGCGTGTGGTCGGTCAGCAGTATTCATTCACGCCGCAGTGCATCTTGGTGCCGACTGATACGCCCATCACCATCCGCGCGACAAGTCCGGACGTCGTTCATGGCTTTCTGATCGAAGGCACCAACATCAACACGATGCTCGTGCCGGGATACATCTCCGACCTGCCGGTTCAGTTCAACAAGCCTGGAGAGCACCTCATGCCCTGCCATGAATTCTGCGGCGTCGGACATGAAGGCATGTGGGGGAAGGTTAAAGTCATCGACAAATTCGATTTCTTGCAACTGAGCACCAAGGAGCGGAGGCTGAACTGTGTTGACTAACAAGCGGCTCATCCTTGCGCACTTCTGGCTTGCGTTCTCGGTGTTTGGCCTCGCGATTCTTCTCGGTGCCTGGCAGATGCTCATCCGCAGCCCCCTCCATCCCTGGATCAGCAATCCGGAATGGTACTATCGATCGCTGACGGCGCACGGCACGGTGATGGGTTATGTCTTTCCGACGCTCGTCGCCATGGGCTTCGGTTACGCGATCAGCGAAACTTCGCTCAATCAGCCGCTTATAGGGCGCCGTTGGGCCTGGGCCGGATTCTGGCTCGTTCTCATTGGTGCAGTGACAGCCATGGTGCCGGTCTCGCTCGGCTTGGCATCCGTCCTCTACACTTTCTATCCGCCGATGGTTGGCAATCCCTTCTACTATATCGGCGTCGTTCTGGTGGTCGTCGGCTCATGGATCTGGGTCGCGCTGATGTCCATCAATCTTGCCGCGTGGAAACGGGCAAATCCCGACAAGCCGGTGCCGTTGGCAATGTTCGCGAATGTTGCGGGCTCTTATTTGTGGGCTTGGACAGCGGTCGGCGCGGCGCTCGAATTGCTGCTTCAAATCATTCCAGCCGCCATAGGGCTCACCTCGACGATCGATGCGGGATTGTCACGCGTCTTCTTCTCATGGACGCTGCACGCCATCGTCTATTTCTGGCTGATACCGGCCTACATCGCCTATTACACCATCGTGCCGCGCGCGATCGGCGGGAAAGTCTACAGCGATGCGATGGCCCGCATCGCGTTCATCCTGTTTCTGGTCGTATCGATGCCCATCGGCATGCATCACACGTTCGCAGACCCGCAGGTCGGCGCCGGCTTCAAGTTCATCCATTCCGCGTTCACGGCACTCGTCGCCATACCGACTTTGCTCACCGTCTTCACGATCTGCGCATCGGTTGAAATTGCGGGTAGGCTGCGCGGCGGCAAGGGTCCATTCGGCTGGATCGCCGCATTGCCTTGGGACAATCCCATCATGCTCGCGGTCACCTTTTCCTTCATCATGTTGGGGTTCGGCGGCGCCGGCGGCCTGATCAACATGAGCTATCAGCTCGATGCGGCCATTCACAACACGCAGTGGATTACCGGCCATTTCCATCTGATCTTCGGCGGCGCGATCGTCATCATGTATTTCGCGATCGCCTACGATCTCTGGCCCCATCTCACCGGCCGTCAGCTGACAAACCTGAGACTTATGCGAACCCAGCTGTGGCTGTGGTTCATCGGCATGATCGTGACGACGTTCCCATGGCATTGGGTCGGAATTCTCGGCATGCCGCGCAGAATGGCTTATTATGATTATACCAACGCCGCGATCGAACCGACGGCGTTGTCAGTCAGCATTTCCGTCGTCGGCGCCGTCATTCTCGTCATTTCCGCAATTCTGTTTTTTGTCGTTTTGCTCGAGGGCCAACGTGCACCTCGTGAAAACGCAGCTCCCTATCGTTTCGCCGTAGCTGTTCACCCGCCCATTAGACTTCCGGCCGTGCTCAACGGCCATGCGCTCTGGGTGACGCTGATGGTGGGCCTCACGATAACCAATTACGGATTCCCCGTTTATGAACTCGTGACACGATCGGGCATGTCGGTCCCGGCCATTTATGTCGGAGGCGAGCGATGAGCGTTCGCGGCAATTCGATCTTCCGGGATCCTTGGGCCATCCGCTGCATCGCTCTGACCGCCGTGCTCTTCGTCGCGATGGCATTCATCGGACTTGTTCTGTTGCCGCTCCTGCAGCCGAACATAAAGGCGGCAGGACTGTGGAACGCGATCTGCAGCGCGGCCGGCGTCGCAAGAAAGCCGACAAGCACGACGCCTGTCGCCCCGGATTTCAAAATTTCTTCCGTCGTCGTAACACCTGAGATGTTGGATACCGCCGACACACAATCCATAGGGCGCGGCGCAACTCTCGCGCATCAATGTGCGATCTGTCACGGACCGGCCGGATTCAGCCGTGCTGATGCACCCAATCTTTCGGGCCAATTTGCCAGCGCCATTCACAAACAGTTGAAAGACTTCCAAACCGGGGCACGCACCAATGCCATCATGACTCCGTTCGCGGCCAAGCTGGCCGATCAGGATATGATCGACGTAGCGTCATACTATGCCTATTTGCCGAGATTGCCGGAGGATCGAACACGTCAGGTTGTCGCCCCGCCGCGGATCGTGAGCAACGGCGCACCGTTGCGGAATATTCCTCCCTGTGGATCTTGTCACGGCAGCATCGACCATAAAGTCGGAAGCCCTTGGCTCCAGGGACAGCCCGCTGCCTATATCAAGGCTCAGTTGCAAGCCTTCGCGCGCGGACACCGCAATAACGATATCAGTCAGCAGATGCGCAACATTGCGAGGCACCTGACGCCTGAAGAAATAGATGAGACGGCGCGCTACTATTCTTCTCTTTCACAGTCAGCGGAACTCGCTGGGCGCTAGAAACAATGGAGACGCCGGCGGTATCCATCGTCACTCAGCCACCGCTTCCGCTTACAATTGACCAGCGGACAAGCTTGTGAGCTGCGCGGTTTACGATGCGCCCTTGCTTCCGCGCGTCTGTTCTCTGTGCATGAGATATAGCTGCCGCCGGCAACCAACATTAAAGTCGACCGAAGGTTGGCGCCTCGTAAGCTGAGGCCTGCTTACTTTCCAGGCGGATAGATACTCTCGGCATTTCTAGCTAGCGCAGCGCGCGAATCCGGGCGGAGGTACATCATATGACCCCCAGGAAGAAGATTGAGTGATACCCTGTCCCGCGTGAGTTGGATCGGAAGGTGCGTAATTACATAGCGGCTCGTCATGTAGGGCGTTACGAGATCTGTCATACCATGCACGACCGCTATCTTTATGTTCGGATTGAGGGCTAATCCCTCACGAAGATCATCGGCGGTGCCAACCGCTCCTGAAGGATCGTCCCGTCCCCAGTCCCATTTTCGGCTCACCTCTCTGTTGAGGAGGACGTACGGACGTTCCGTCTTGAACTTCAAATCATCGCGTAGGTAGGCAACGAAGCTTGTAGTTAGCGGTGCAATGATATTTTCAAAGACCGGATCGGTGCCGCGGCTTCTTGGCGCCGATGGGTAGGGATCGACGCCATCCACGGACCCGTCATAAGGGCTCGCGACTTCGCCCATCTCATGATGGATTTCCTTTGTGAAAACGCTCACGGGCAGTCGGCCATCCCATCTTGCAACTAAAGCCCCCGGCAGCCCGATGTTCTTAGCGACAGCAGCATACATGGCCGCACTTTTGTTAGCGTCGGGAGGAGTTGTCGCAAGAGTTGTGAGATAGTCGCCAAGCGCGAACTGCTCCGCTCCCTGGATCGCTTCCAGGCTTAGCTTATTGTGTGCCTCCAGAACGACGGCGGCATAAGCCGGCAGTCGCAATGCCCAGGCCAACGGGTTGAAATCGTCATCGTCTAAAAGCGAGAACTCCAGTACGGGAGAAATCAAGGTGGCACCCGTCACAGCGATGCCCTGCTCGGCGGGAAGGTGCTTGACCAGCTTCGCCGCTCGAAATCCTCCGTAGCTTTCACCCGCTAAATAAACCGGCGAACCGACGCGGTCGTGCTTAGCTAAAATCAGCCAGACGATCTTGCCCAGCTCATCGAGATCTGCGTGAATGCTCCAGAACGCTTTTCCAATGTCCTTGACCGAATTCGTGGCGCGACTGTAGCCAGTTCCCACCGGATCAACGAACACAAGATCGGTAAACGGAAGCCATGAATCGGGGTTATTGATGGTTTTCCCATCCGGTGTAATAGCTGACCGGCCGTTGCCAAAATCGAGTACACGCGGTCCGATCGCTGCCATGTGGAGATAGGCTGAACTCGCACCAGGACCGCCATTGAAGACGAACGTGATTGGCCTTTTGGTGGGAGACGCGCCCGCGAGCGTATAGGACACGTAGAATATTTCAGCGGTCTTGCCGCCCTGCGCATCGGTCAACGTCACCGATCCTGCCGTGGCCGTATAGGTTATCTGAGCGCGGTTATTCAGGGTGAATTGATGGCTGGTAACCGCGTCTGGCGACAGGACCGGCTCGGATGGGGACGGCGAGTCTGAGGACTGATGAGCTTGCGCTTTCTCTTCGCTTGGCTTTCCAGCGTCCGCTGCTTGCAGAGTCTGTGCGAGGGCACAAAAAATGAGCTCGGCGGAAAGCAGCAAAGATGCTCGTTTCGGCGACATTAAACGCAATAGTTTCTCCTCATGTATCGTCTATTTTTCTGAATACATGGCGCCTAGGCCCACTGATAGCTGCTGTGCCGAAATATTGGTTGGGCGCCGAAGTGCAGCCCGGTACAGCAAGCGCCATTTCCTATCCATTTACCCGATAGATTTAAGCCTCAACATCTCCAATTTTGTTAGCTTCTCGATGACGTAACGCTCCGGAAACGAACGAGTGCCCGGAATAGGAAAAGCCACCGACTGCTGCGACGGGCGACGAACCTGGGCCAGACGACATCGAGCCCAGCTCCGCGGTAGAGAATAGTCTGTGCAAACGACACAGAATGCGTCAACGGTGATGCATAATGGTACGCAGGAACAGCGGCATGCGGCATCGTGCGGGCAATCGTTGCTAAAAAATTCCGACCGAGGTCGCGAAGAAGAAATAGATGATTACACCGCACATCAGCTCGCGTTAGCGTTAAGAGCTGAACGGGCATATGCGTTGACCTGGAGCAAATTTGGGTGCAGTCCGTACACTGAATATAAAACGGTCGGCAGCGGCACCCGCTTCATTTGACGCTTGTCAATGCTCTCGCCGTCAGTTGCTTTTGAATTTTGTCAGCCAATATCATTGCCGGTTACTCAGATGGTAGACATAAGCCGCTCGCATTTCGCGCAAATTTGCTACGCTGCTCTTGCGCTTGTTGTTTCCACACTCGTCGCTGTTCCGACATTTGCGACATGGGCAATTGCCAAGCCACTTGGTGCTGCCGATGTGCCGTCGGGCAAAGACTTGTTTCTTGAGCATTGCGCGCAGTGTCACGGCAGCGACGGTACCGGCAATGGCCCCATGGCTAGCGTGCTCAATGTGAAGCCGGCAGATCTTACAACCGTCAGCAAACGGGCGAACGGCAAATTTGATGCTGCGCGTATTGCCGACATCATCCGCTTTGGTGGCGACATTTCCGGACATGGGACGCGCATCATGCCGATTTGGGGTTTGGTCTTCAGCAAAGAGGGCAATGGTGGCAAAGGCGGCGCTGCATATTCCCGCCGTGCAGTCATCGTGCTCAAGACCTATCTTCAATCCATTCAGAAGAAGTAAGGTCGGTAGAGAAATGGACACTCCAATCCAAATCAGTTTCGAGCACGTCGAGCATAGCGACGCTATCGAGCACCGGCTCCTCGAAGAATTCGATAAGCTTGAACAATTTTACGGGCGCCTGACCACGGCTCGCGTCGTCGTCGACAAGGAGCAGCGTAGCCATAATAAGGGCGATGGCTATAGTGTTAGGCTCATTCTCTCAGTTCCAGGCGCAGAGGACATAGCCGTCACGCGCGATCCTATCGAGACCGGCCGGCTCAATGTCGCGATCTCTGACGCGTTTGCCGCTGCCCGCCGCAAATTGCAGGACCTCGCTCGCAAGAGACAAAGACATCCCAAAGCGAACTTGGCTAATCCGATGCAGAACTAGCTTAGCCACTCATGTCGATATGCCGTACAACCCCTCAACTCGGCAGATCATCGAAGTACGCGTGAAGGAGCTTTCCCAGCTCTTCAACTCTCTTGATCCTTCGCCATTTCCGGAAAGAGATCTCGACGACGACGCTGCGGAGTATATCGTAGGATGGGCAGGCGAGCTTCCAACACATGCGGAGCTTGCAATAGCTATTCATCTTCCCGAACCGGAAGCCAGGAAGGCAGAGGCACGCGACGTGAGAACGGCGCTTCTGAATTACTTCGTGCAACGTGCCGAAGCCCAGCAGCGTGAACTTAACGAGCTTTTTCGAATCGGACGCCGTTACGTCGCAATTGGCCTACCGATTCTCATTGTCTGCTTCATGTCGAGCCAAATTGTGCGTTCGCGACTCGGCGCCGGTCCTCTCGCCAGCACCATTGCGGAAAGTTTGCTACTTGTCGGCTGGGTAGCAAACTGGAAGCCGATTGAAACATTCCTCTACGATTGGTGGCCGTTGAAACGGCGCCGTGATCTCTATCGTCGCCTCGCTGGCGCTGAAGTGATAGTAGAGCCGAGACGTGTCTCTGCGGGCGTAGCGGATCCGCCGGAGCGGAGATAGTCGGCTGCTTTTTCGTCGCCTCTCGCGAGCGCAAAGCTGCTCTGCCGACTCCGCATTTAATTGCGCCGGGACGACTGATCCAGGTCAAGGGCCTGAGAGCAATGGTCGTAAATCGCAACCGGCAGATAGCTGCAACACTGGCATCGAAACGAGACACACAATGAAAGCACTTGTCTACAAAGGCGCCGGCGAGAAGGCCATCGAAGACCGGCCCGTCCCGGACGTGAAGGACCCAGGCGATGCCATCGTGAGAATTTCCAAGACAACAATATGTGGCACCGATCTCCACATCTTGAAGGGCGATGTTCCAACATGCAGTCCTGGACGAATCCTGGGCCACGAAGGGACTGGCGTTGTCGAGAAAGTTGGAGCGGGAGTCGCGACGTTTCGAGCCGGCGACCATGTTCTTCTTGCATCTCCGCATGCGGGCGCTGCGAATATTGCCGGCGGGGCATGTACTCACACTGTACAACGGGCGGTTGGATTCTTGGCAACGAGATTGATGGGACACAAGCTGAATACGTTCGCATCCCTCATGCCGATACGAGCCTCTATCGGATACCGGAAGGGATCGATGAGGAAGCCATCGTAATGCTTAGTGATATCCTTCCGACCGGTTTCGAGTGCGGAGTTCTCAACGGCAAGGTTGCGCCAGGCAGTACAATCGCAATTGTCGGTGCTGGCCCGATCGGGCTTGCGGCCTTGTTGACTGCGCAATTCTACACGCCGGCGGAAATCATCATGATTGATCTTGATGATAACCGGCTCGAAGCCGCAAGACGCTTTGGCGCCACAAAAACGATCAACTCCACGGGAAACAAAGCCACAGAAGCTGTAATGAAATTAACCGGCCGACGCGGCGTTGATACAGCCATAGAGGCCGTAGGCGTGCCTGCCTCGTTTCTGACCTGCGAGGATATCATTGCGCCGGGAGGAACGATTGCGAATGTCGGGTGTCCACGGAGTTAAGGTCGATTTGCATCTTGAGCGTCTCTGGAGTCAGAACATCACCATAACGACGCGCCTTGTCGACACCGTATCTACGCCAATGCTGCTGAAGACCGTTGGGGCACACAAGATCGACCCGACAAAGCTCATTACCCATCGGTTCAAGCTCGACAAAATTCTTGATGCCTATGACACCTTCAGCCGAGCGGCAGAGACGCGGGCCTTGAAGGTTATCATCGAAGCTTGACCAAAATCATCCAACTCGCAAAGCAAGCGACGCGGCAACGGCAAAGATCTTATTCAGCGACAAGCTTTAAGCGCATTCTGGAGATTGCTTGGATGCGAGAGATGAAATTGAGCCGCGCCTTGACCCTGATTGAGCCCGGGCCAGTGGTGCTCGTGACGACTCGAGACAAGGGTAGGAGCAACATCATGACGATCTCTTGGATCATGGTGCAAGACTTCACCCCGGTATTCGCTCTCATTACCGGAAGCTGGATTATTCGTTCGCCGCTTTGCTAAAAACCAAGGAGTGCGTGATTGCCATTCCCACTGTTGACATGCTGGATCAGGTGGTAGGCATCGGAACATGCTCGGGCGGCGATACTGACAAGTTCGCCAAATTTGGGGTCACGGCCGTCACTGGAAAGGCTGTCGGCGCGCCTTTGATTGCAGAATGCCTCGCCAACATCGAATGCAAGGTCATCGATCTTATCCAACGTCACGACATTGTCATGCTTGAGGGTGTTGTTGCGCACATCGACGTTGGGCGGAAAGAAAAGCGCATGCTGCATGCTGTCGGCGACGGCACATTCGTAGCGGACGGGCGCAAATATGATCGGAAAAAATGATGGCTACCAAGCTTCCAACGGGTCTCTGAAGATGTAGCTATGCTTTTGAGCACTCGAGCGTGATCGATCAGTGCGGCGTTGAAGGAGCGCTCCCAACGAGTGTCGACGTCCAGACGACAAGATCAGGCAGCATCGATCCAAAGGCTGCATCGAGCGCGCTTGCGGCACCAACAGCATCCGGTGAATGAACCGGCTTATTTATGCGGAAGAGACGCGCACCGGCCACATGGCCTTCGCCATTGAGAACCTTGGCGGAGAACTCGACATCGGCGGTCGCTGGTGTTCCTGCAAGAATTTGAAAATTGCGAATGTCCGTTACGAGTTGAAAATCCACCGTCGTGCCTTCGACCGGTCGCGACACCTGACCCAGAAAACCGGCATTTTCGAAACTCTGCACAATACTCGATTGCACTTCCTCAAGCAGCATGTCGCTCCACTTCGCTTCCGGCGTAAAAGGCCTGAGCCCGCCATCGTCCCGGATCAGAATTTTGTCCTGCCCGAGCGCAGCGGCAGCTGTCGGATATTGTACAACCAGCAAGCCCAGGGCAGGCTTTCGAAATTTCGGGAACGTGCGCGCAGCCGTCAGGTCAAAGACCGCGTTCTGTGCCTTCGAACCCCCAGTCATGCGCTCAAGCCCGGCAAGAATGCTATCGACGCGATCTGAATTGCGTGCAAGTGCGTCTGTAAACTTGCTGAGATTAGCGATCGTGCTTTTGAGAGGAGCGGAATTTTCCGAAACGACGGCATCGACCCGATGTAGCGCACCGAGCGCGGCTTCGGTCATTGTTTTCCCCGCGTCCGGATCTGCGATCAGAACAGGTATATCCGCGGAAGATGTCCCTGAGGGCAGCGGCGTACTCGATCCGCCGGTAAGCGCGACAGCAGGTGCACCCATTAAACCCTGAAAGGCAAATCCCGCTTTGGTATCGCTACGCACAGGTGCGGACGGCGCCACCGCTACCGTGACGACAACTTCCTTTGGGGTGGCAGGATTGAGATCGAGGGCCGTCACCTCGCCGACGCGAACGCCGTTGAACTGCACGGCAGAGCCGACAAGCAAACCCGCGACGGAATTCTGATAGCGAATGCGATAGTATGATCGTTGCTGTAGGGCGCCAGTCGTATTGAGCCAGTAGGTGAATGCGAAACCCGCGACAATAACCGCGAGCGTGAAAAGACCAACGAGAATGTAACGAGCCTTGTTTTCCACGGTCATCCTCACTCGCGTTGCCTCGCGCCCCTGCTCAGAACCGGCCGCCCTTTTCTTTCGCCGAAGTATGTTCGCACCCACGGATCCGCAGAGGCTTTCATTGCTTCAAGCGTGCCTGAAGCAACGACTCTGCCGTTTACGAGCGCAGCAATGCGATCACAGACGTTGGCAAGGCTCGCTAGGTCGTGCGTTACCATGAAGACCGTGAGGCCCAGGGTCTGTTGTAACGTACGGATCAATGCGTCGAAATCGCTTGCGGAAATAGGGTCGAGGCCAGACGTTGGCTCGTCAAGAAAAACGATTTCTGGATCGAGTGCCAATGCACGGGCAAGAGCCGCACGCTTGGTCATACCTCCGGAAAGTTCTGATGGGTATTTCTCCGCGTCCCTGGCATTGAGACCGACCATATCGAGCTTAGCGAGAGCAACATCGTCCATGAAGTCCTGCGAAATGCCCAAGTATTCACGCATCGGAAACTGGACGTTCTCCAACACGGTAAGAGACGAGAACAGCGCTCCGTGCTGGAAGAGAACACCACAACGTCGCTCTATCGCGCGCCTTTCCTCATAACTCATGTGGTCTATGTCGCTGCCGAGGACCTCGATCGATCCCTCTTTCTTCTGCAGCAGCCCGATGATTGTCCGGAGAAGCACCGACTTACCACTGCCGGAGCCTCCAACGAGGCCAAGGATCTCCCCGCAAAAGAGATCTAAGGAAATGTGATCGAGAACAATAAAGTCATCGAATCCGACGACGAGGTCGCGCACACGAATAACGGGATTGATCGATTGGCCCATGCCTTCACATCCCGATTGAGGCGAAGAAAATGGCGAACAATCCGTCCAGAACGATCACGAGAAATATCGATTTGACGACCGACGACGTGGTTTGACGTCCAAGAGATTCCGCACTGCCCTTCACGGCAAAGCCTTCGGCGCATGCGACTGCTCCGATCGCCAGCGCCATAAATGGCGCTTTGATAATGCCGACCTTGAAGTGTGTAATCGATATCGCGTCTTTCAAGCGAGCAATGAAGATCTCGGGACTCATATGTCCGTAAAACCAGGCTGTGAGTCCACTGCCATAGAGCGCAGCTATTGAGCCAAGAAAATCGAGCATCGGCAGCGCGATGATCAATGCCACAACGCGCGGGAGCACAAGGATTTCAACAGGATCGAGACCCATAGTTCGCAATGCGTCGATTTCCTCACGCATCTTCATCGATCCAAGCTCGGCGGTGTAGGCGCTCCCAGATCGTCCAGCGACCATGATGGCCACGATTAAGACGCCGATCTCGCGCAGAATGAGTATCCCGACCATGTCGACGACATATTCATCCGCTCCGAATTTGCGGAAATGGAAGAAGCCCTGCTGCGCGATGATGCAGCCAATCAAAAATGTAATCAGAAGAATGATCGGAACTGCCTGCCACCCAACGCGATCGAGCTGATTGACGGCGGACGTCAAACGAAAGCTCCGCGGATTAAGAGACACGCGAACCGCAGCGTTGCCAATTTCCCCAACCATTGCGAGGAAATCTAGAAGGCCGGTTTCCATGCGGAGAACGTTCTGCCCGAGAACGCTTACGACGGAATTTAATGACCAACCGGCCTCAGCGGCTGCATGTGGATTGTCGGCAGCTTTGCTGACACGATTGAATAGATCGCCGTAGTGCTGCGGCAAGCCATGCAGAGAAACATCACGGCTACTCATTGTGGAGCTGCGCAACAGCCGGTCGAGCGTCCGAGCGCCGAATGTATCGAAGGCTTCGATATCCGTTGCATCTATCTCGAAAGATAGCGCCCCCATTAGGTCTCGCGCGATGACATCCAGTTCACGCGCATTATCCGCTGTCCAGGCACCGCTCGCCTTGAACTTTGTTCCACCATCGTCGTCGATCGGCTGCAGTAGCTCACTTCCCAAGGCAGGGCCCCTACGCATTCAGGCCTTTGGAGGCCGCTTCCATCTCGCATCCGGACAGCTCAATCCGTAGTCGCGGACGCACGCCACCGAGATTATGCGGTGGAGTTCTTCCTAGCGTTGATGCCCGTCAACGACTGCTCATCAGCTAGAGGTTTATTATGCCTCGGCTTTCTCCCATTTGGAGACCGGCGAGCCTATGCGAGGATGTTGTCGTATGCTGTCTTACACTTGGCCATCGCTATTGGCCGCCTGCATCTTATGCACGCTGAACCTCGGGGTCGCCGACCTGAGCGCCCAGTCCAGCGACATCGATCGCGGCAAAGCGATTCTTCAGCAAAAGTGCGCGCGATGCCATGGGATAGGGAGGACCGACGAGAGTCATCATCCACAAGCGCCGCCATTTCGCGATGTCGTAAAGCGCTATCCCGTGGAAGATCTCGCCGAATCATTGGCCGAAGGTATCACTTCTGGGCATCCAGAAATGCCGGAATTTGTGTTCCAACCCGACGAGATCAACGCAATCCTCGCCTATCTCGACAATCTCAAGCACCCTACACAGAACGACCCATGAGCTAGTCGAGCCTACGATATCTAACGTAGCCTGCCCTTTACGGTGTCCAGGTGCTAGTTCGATAGAAACACAGGAATGGACACGTGGCTGAGCACATCGCGTGATGCGCCACCCAAAAAGAATTCCCGAAATCTGGAATGGCCATAGAGACCCATGACGAGCAGGTCCTGATTTCGGCTCTTGGCATAATCGAGAAGGGTATCTCCGACCGACCAACCGAGTCTTGGAATGGATTCGATCTCGGCCTCGACGCCGTGCCTGGAGAGCGAGGCCAGGAGTTCGGCCCTTAATGCAAGGTCGGCATTCTCGACACCATCTTCGAGCACAGTAACGAGACGCACGTTTCGCGATTTGCGCAGCAGTGGCAAGGCATCGAAAACGGCGCGGGTCGCTTCCTTTGAGCTTTTCCAGGCGATGGTGATTTCTCTGCCGATCGAGAGCAAGTCGCCTTCTTCCGGCAGCACCATGACCGGCCGCCCGCTCTCGATGGCAGCACGTTCCGCAACATCATTGATCCAACCGTTTCGCGGGGCCCAGCTCGTGACGATCAGGTCTGCAGCGCGGCCGTGCTCAATTACCGAATCCGCAACGGACGCATCGAAGCTCGACTTGTCGAAACGCCATTCGTGAGTCCCCGGTCTGTCTTTGAACAGACTTTCGAATTTATGTCGTACACGCCCTGCCTGCTCCTCGAACGAACGCAGTTGCTCATCCAGCCACGATCTGTCCCCGACGCCAATAAGCTCTTGCGGAGGGGCAACCGACGGCAGAGCATAAAGGCCGATAAAGTGCGCGTTATCGCCCCCCAACGATAGCGCGGCGCTCACAAGATTCGGCACGCGCGGCTCGTCATTGAGGCTCAACAATATTGTCCGATACTGCATCTCAGACTCCGAATGGATACGTTTCGGGCATACCCTCGACTTCCAGAACGTCCAGCGGATGGATGGCCGATGTCCGGTCGATCCAAATATATTCGTCAAACTGTAGCGGTAGCTTCGCTTCGAAGTAATGACTGGCGAGTTCGCTCTCCGGTCGGTAGATCACACCGATCGCCCGCTCGAGCAGCGGCTTCATCAGTCTTTCGGCGAGATCGTCGTGAGCCACTCCATTGAGTGACAGCATCAACCCCGGCGCATTCGTCAGATGGAAAAGACGCTCGTAACTCTGCGGATGTGCGGAGCGGACGTTCATAACCCGCATCGGACCATCCCATGCCGAGGCGGCCGCGACGGTCCCGTCGTTTGTTCCGAAACCAATGGCGTAGCATTCGGATCCAAAATGTTGTCGGCAAAGCTGGCCGATATTGTATTCACCTCGCCGGCCCATCTCGGTCGCGGACGCATCACCGACATGCGAATTATGGGCCCAGATGACTGCTTTCGCATCGGGTCCATGAAAATCAAGCGCATGTTTCAGAGTATCGAACATGTGGCTGTCGCGCAGATTCCAGGATGCACGAGAGCCGTAATACATCACCCGATAGTAACGCTCGGCGTTCCCAACGAGGCGCGCATTCTGCGCAGCATCGAAAAAACGCTCTCCATCGCCGTCTAAATACGCCTGCCGCTTTTGCAAAAGCTCGACCAATAAATGCGCGACATCCTGCTCGCACTTGCGATAAGCACCTGTCAAAGCCGCGTGTCCGTAGGCTGCCGGATCTGCTTCCCACGGCATTAGGCATCCGTAGCGCTGACGTGCCACTTCGGCGAGATCCGGGTCGACGGATTCCAGGTAGCTGATGACGGCACGCACCGAGTTGTAAAGGCTATAAAGATCCAACCCGTAGAAGGCGGTGCGCTTTTCATATTCGAGCGTGGCGTTGCGCTTATGCAGCCAGTCGACAAACGTACGGGTTTCTTGATTTCGCCACATCCACGTCGGGAAGCGCGCAAACGCTGTCCATGCAGATCGCAGCACATCCCGATGACGGACATAATGATCGATGCGCGCGGCGTCCGGCCAGTCGGCTTCCACAGCAACAATATTGAAACGCTTGGATTCGATCAGCCGGCGCGTAATGCGCGCTCGCATTCTGTAGAATTCCGACGTGCCATGGGTCGCTTCACCGATGAGCACAACACGCGCCTCTCCGATCCGCTGTTCCAGTGAGCCGAGATCGGCATCCTTCAGATCGGAGAACATGTGCGCACGTTTCGCGATGAGTCCCGGCACTGAGATACTAACTGCCGGCCTCGTTTGAATGACGCGCGGCGGATGCTCCTGCCATCCGTCGTCGTCGCTTTCCCAACCCTCCTTACCGATCAACGGCACGAAACGGACATCCGCAATATCTTCACGCTGAAAGTCGTCCTCCGTGGTCCGCGTGATACGGATGAGTTCTTGCGCGCGCGGGTTCTTTCCAACGGGAATGACCATGCGGCCGCCTACCCTCAATTGCCGCATCAATGACGCTGGCGCATCCGGCGCGCCGGCCGACACGAGTATGGCATCGAACGGTGCTTCTTCCGCCCAGCCCTCTGTACCGTCGGCGTGACGAATATGGACGCGTTCGTAACCCGCCTTTTTCAAGTTCGAAGCTGCTCGTTGCGCAAGCTCACCAACACGCTCGATGGTGAAGACATCGCCTGCGATCTGCGAAAGGACGGCCGCGGCGTATCCGGAACCGGCGCCGATCTCCAGGACCTTATCCCCTCCCCGGAGGGCCAAAGCCTCGATCATGAACGCCACGATATAAGGCTGAGAAATCGTCTGGCCAGATCCAATCGGAAGTGGGCTATCCTCATAAGCCTCGGCTCTGAGTTCCTTCGGCACGAACAGTTCCCGGGGAACCTTCCGCATGGCATCGAGCACGAGCTGGTCACGCACGCCCCGCGCCTCGATCTGTCTCTCGACAAACTGTCTCCGTTCAGTCTTATGGTGCTCGGCATCGTGCTTCATGCTCTTACCCTCACGCTCATCTCGCGACTTGGAACAACCTAATAATTATAGGACGAAGCACACTCGCAATTGCGTGAGATCAAGCGCCAGACAAGCGCGCCTCAGAAAGATAAAGATCTACCAAAAGACGAGGTTTCCCGTCGGAGAATGCTTGCCGCGATGATTGATTTGAAACAATGCGAGCCGTCGCGAGATTTGAGCCTGATGCCAACACACTCATGGAGGCTCAGATGGATTCTGGCAGCTGCCGAAAGCAGAAGACTCCGCATAGCGACCGGAAGAGCGAGAAATCTTATGCTCTCCGCGGATGTGTGTTGCTCGAATGGCGTTTGACGGCTCTCGGCTTGAATCCCAAAGGCATCGGGCGGGTATCACCAGAAATACTTGAACGTCTGCGGAGCACGTGCGCCGCGTGCTCCCATAAGCAGCAGTGCTTCGATGACATGACCGATGGCAACAACGGTTCCAGACGGGAACGCTACTGTCCCAATGCGGAAACGTTATCATCGCTTAATGCGAGCAAAAAAACTGATATAAGCATCAAGTAAATCACGCGGAAAAAAAGGAGCTGCGTGACCCATTAGATCACCTGTGTACTGCGCTTTGGCCCAGGCGCTGACACTCTTTGACGCTCAAGCTGCCAGCTGCTCAAGCTTGCTTTCGTCAAGGATATGGATCTCGGTCCCATTGACGATGTCGATGACGCGCATGCCGCGTAGCTTCGTCAGCGTTCGGCTAACGGTCTCGATCGTCAGACCCAGAAGATCGGCGATATCGGAGCGGCGTACGACCAAGCTGAAAACACCGTCATTCGCACCGGAGGCCACGGCGCGATCACGCAACCCGATCAGGAACATGGCGATCCGCTCCATCGCCGTGCCTTGGCCAACGCAGACAAGCAGATTGCGAGCCGTGGTAAGCTCCGCCGATACCGCCTTGTAAAGTTTCAGTGCAAGATTGGGATCGGATGCAGCAGCCTCCTCCAGGGTCGAAGCCAAGATGCACTTAACCTTAGCGACGCAGGTCGCCTGGGCATCAAAGATATAATCCTTAAAGAGACCGAGCCCGATATAGTCGCCCGGATAGGCAAAGTCGATGATTTGTCGGCGCCCATCCCCTAGAACCTTCGACAACGCAATAACCCCTTGCTCGACGTGGAAAATGTGCGTCCTGGGGTCGCCGTCGCAGAAAACATATTCCTTGGCTTCGATCCTCCGGAAAGTAGCATTCTCGAATCCTCCGCGCTGCCTTGCGCCGGACTTCTCCTCGCTCGACCGTCGCGTATGAGGCTTGTACGAAACAGCATCATGAACAAGCGTTGCGCTCAACATATCCGCTCTCCTTGGCTCTGGCGAAAGGCCTCATCGACTGGACGGCATAGAAGCGGCTAAGAATCTTTTGGGTATGCGCGAACGGTGAATAATTGTAACAATCTGTAATTCGAGACCACCGCGCCAGGCCCTTCGGAAGAGCTGACGTGACAACGAAAATACTTGTCGTGGACGACGAACCTGAAATCCGACGTCTGCTGAAGACGTGCTTCGAGCGGGAAGGTTATTCTGTTGCAGAAGCTGCAGACGCAGCGGCGGCACGCGCCAGGCTCGAGCGGGAGGTGGTGAGCCTAGTCACGCTCGATCTATCTCTCGGCAAGGAGGATGGCCTCTCCCTCGCCCGCGAAATACGCGCGAAGCACGATGTGCCCATTATCATGGTTTCCGGAAAGGGCGACACCATCGACCGCATTGTCGGTCTTGAGATAGGTGCGGACGATTACATCTCGAAGCCCTTTAACTTGCGAGAGGTTTTAGCCCGCGTTCGTGCCGTCCTAAGGCGACATGACGGCGGCAACCGAACGGACTTAGCTGCGCCCCAACAAGCACACGAAGCTTACGAGTTCGGGAGCTGGACGATGGATGTTACGAGTCGAGAGCTGAAGGATGAAAAAGGCGCCCTTCGGGAGTTGACGACTGCGGAGTTCAATCTCCTGGAGATGTTTGTCCGAAGGCCGCATCGAGCTCTCACACGCGACGAGATCATGGACCTGCTGAAAGGGCACGAATACTCGCCACTCGATCGCTCGATTGATGCCCTTGTTAGCAGGCTCCGACGCAAGATCGACTCCGACTCAGATGCGTCGGCAAAAATCAAGTCCATTCGTAGCATCGGCTATATGTTTGCATGCGACGTGAAGCGCATTAAACGATAACCTGCTGCCTGCAATCGAGGACGCCAATGCGGCCAGCGTCCCCGATCTGCCAAGCGGAAGCGCTCATGCGGCTTTTTTCGCTTCGATCTGTTTCTCGCCCTTGATTTCGATTTTCTTTGTAGCTCTTTGCACCTCAGGTGGTTTGGGCAGCGTCACCTTGAGAACACCGTCCTTGAACGACGCCTGGACCTTGTCTGGATCAACGTCGTAGGGCAGCGAAAATCGCCGCTGGAACGAACCGAATGACCGTTCCACGCGACGATAGGAACGACCTCGCTCGTCTTTCTTCTTGTCAGTTTCAGATTTCTTCTCGCCCTTAATAAGAAGATCGCCGCCGGTGAGCGTGATGTCGACATCCTTCTGTTCGACGCCCGGCAGTTCCACAGTAATCTGTAATTCCTTCTCGCTTTCAGAGACATCCATGCGCGGACTTATCGCTCTTGCCCATTGCGTCTGCGTCCATGGAATATGCGGAAAGCCGAAGTCCTTCGTCCAGCTTTCGAAAAGTTCGTCCATCTCATCGCGCAATGAGGTCAGAGGATGGCGGTCTTCTCGCCAAAGCCGGGGGAGCATATTTCGAACTGACATCACAACCTCCGTTCTGTTAGATCGGCACCGCATAAGCATCGATAATCCCCCAAAATTGGGCGACCTTGATGCGTGTCAAAACGCGGCCGCGTGGAAGCGAAGGTCAGTAAACTTGTCGGTCAAGCTCGCGGTTTCCTCGACCTGCGCCCATCAAATCGAGCGCTTCTCGAGTGTTTTTCGTATGACTTCTGCAAGATCGCGTTGTGTATATGGCTTGCGTAGGATCGGCCACGCGTCGGCGATCGCCGCAATATCAGTCGCGTCGTCCGCAAACCCCGTCGTCAGAACTATGGGCAACCCCGAAAGATGTTCGCTGATCCATTTTCCGAGATCGACCCCTGTCAGTCCGCCTGGCATCATGATGTCGCTGAATACCAGATCGGCTTTTAGCCCACTCTTGAGCCAGTCCCGCGCCGCTACGCCCGTGGCGAAGTCGACGACGTCGTACCCGAGGCGTCGCAACCGTTGCACGGTCAATTCGCGCACATCTCCATTGTCCTCAACGACTAGAATCCGTTCGCCACGACCCTTTTCCTCGATCGCATTTGCCACTGAAGCGGCCGCTCCGCTACTATCATGGCAGCGCGGAAAATAGAGGTTCACCGTCGTTCCGACGTTCGGCTCACTGTAAATCGTGATGTTCCCGCCAGATTGCTTGATGAACCCATAGATGGTGCTGAGCCCCAACCCCGTTCCGCGCCCCGGGGGCTTGGTCGTGAAGAATGGCTCGAATACGCGGCCCAGTACTGTCTTGCTCATTCCAATGCCATTGTCAGATACCGATATTCGCACGTAGTCACCCGCTGTTAGGGGTCCCTCGAAACCAACCTCATCTCTTTCCAGTATTACATTGCTGGTCTGGATTGAGAGCTTGCCTCCGTTTGGCATCGCGTCGCGTGCATTGATAGCCAGATTGATAACGGCAGATTCTATCTCGCCCGCATCTGCGCGCACGAACCATAAATCCCGCGCGAAACTCGTTTTCAGATCAATCGTGTCTCCCAGCGTACGACGAAGAAGCTCCGACATGCTTCGGACCTGCTCGTTTAAATTTATTACCTCCGGAGCCAATTGCCCGCGCCGTGCGAATGTCAACAATCTGCGGGTAAGTCGCGCGCCAGAATCAGCAGCTCTCACTGCCCGGGATAGAAGCTCTTGATCCGCTGCGTTCGAAATCGATCCTTCCAACAGCTCGAGGTTACCGGAAATGATCGTCAACAGATTATTGAAGTCATGGGCAATGCCGCCCGTCAGTTGCCCAATGGCTTCGAGCTTTTGAAGTCTCAGAGAACGTTCTCTCCTCTTAATCTCTTCGGTGACATCGCGGAAAAGGCTAACGACTGTCATCTGTGCCTGGTCGGCGGCTCTGATGACCGCAATATGTCCCTGTGCCGGGAACTTGCGTCCGTCCTTGCGGCGGAGGATCGCGGAGATGGAGACTCCATCGCTCGCCCCGGCTAGATCTTGTTCAAGTTGCCTCTTGTCCGGGGGCTCGTGGAAAAGCGCTGTCCAATCAAGTTCCACTGCCTCGCTCATGCTGTAGCCAAACATCCGCTCGGCAGCAGGATTGGTGAGAATGATAGAACCTTCTGGCTCTGAGACGACAAGCGCCTCGGGTACATGATCAAAAACAGCCTGAAATAACAATGACTGACGGTCGATCTCCGCCTGCAGTCGGGCGTGCGAGCTAAGGTCGGTGATAATGCCTGAGAAAAATCGATCGCCGGCGACCTTGAATTCACCTACCGCGAGGTGAATTGGAAAAATCGTTCCATCTTTCCGCTGACCTTCAACTTCTCGCCCAGTACCTATGATCCGTTTTTCCCCCGTCTTTAGATAACGTTCCATATAGTGGTCATGTTGCGTGCGGTACGGCTCCGGCATCAACATGCTGACATTGCGACCAAGCATTTCGTCTGACGTGTAACCAAACATGCGCTCAGCACCAGGATTCACAGTCTTTATCCGACCTCTATCGTCGATAGCTAGTATTGCGGCCGCTGCGGATTCGAGGATTGCCTGCAGCATTGATCGATCCTTTGCTCATTTCACGCATGCGTTAGCAGACACATTGTCTTTGGCACCTTATGCATGATCCAGATCAATTAAATTCATTGAACTGATCTTGATCAAAGCAGTTTCTGATTACTTGGCGCATTATTCAACAAAGCAAAAGGATAGATGTTTTTGACATGAAACATACGAAAACATGGATATTGGTTGCCGACGGAGGCAGGGCGCGCATTCTGGAAACTACCGGAAATCGGCAAGGCTTGCAGCTAGTCGCGGGATCACAGTCGCGCATCTCTAATTCGCCAAGCCATGAACTCGGCAGAGCCGCCCCAGGCCGTGTTTATGAATCGGTCGGGCACGCCCGACATGCCGTCGAACCGCGGAGCGATCCACACACCGCCCTCGAAGCCTTGTTCGCCAGTCAGCTCGCGACCATGCTCGCTGACCACTCGGCGAAGGATGCTTTCGATCGATTAGTTGTAGTTGCGCCAGCCGCAATGCTTGGCAATCTCCGCAGGATGATCAAGCCTGAGGTGCGAAATAAAATCGTCGCCGAGATCGACAAGGACCTGACTCGCATTCCGAATAACGAAATTGCCTCTCACATCGAGAACGTGCTCGACACCTAGCTGCTAAGGAGAGGAAACGATGCAAGCTTCTGTTCCCCGTTGGCCGATGTTTCACCATGTGCTTCGACGCCAGAAGTTAATGGACGAGGTCATGGAAGCGAGCCATGTAGACGTAGTAACTGTCATCCGGATCGAATCAGGTCAGGCTTTCATGAGCGCTCGTTCGAATTGCCGGCTTTGCCTCCAAGAAACTCGATGCCGGGCATGGCTGTTCTCTCCAGACACGAAGAACGGACCACCCGAATTTTGTCCAAATGCGGAGCTTTTCAGGATGTGCAAACGCGCCAAGATTTGATCCGCAAGACAGCGTGATCGCACTTGCCTAGTTCCCGAAGCCGATCGATTACGTGCAAGTTCTCCCCGGATCGATAATGGTCTTATCGCGTATGATGTGCTGACACAGCGGCTATGACCTCGCCCGATAATTCGCGGGACGCCGCATGCGAGATATCGCCGAGGGTCAGCATGCCGACCATCCGCTTCTTCTCGTTGATGACGGGCAGACGGCGGATCTTCTTTTTCTCCATGAGCTGGACGGCGTCCTTGAGTTCATCGCTCTCGGTGCAATAAATGATACCTTTCGACATCACGTCACGCGCGGTGAGGCGGGATGCATTTTTGCCATCCGAAAAGCCGCGGCAAGCGATGTCCCGATCCGTGATCATGCCAATCAAGCGATCGGTCTCGCCCACAGGAAGCGAACCGACGTCAAGATCCTTCATTTTCTTTGCGACCTGTGCGAGCGGCGTTTCGGGAGCTACCCATTCCGCGTTCTTATGCATTGCATCCTTGACTTTCATGGTCGTCTCCTAGTCAAAAATTTGAATCCATGACGCATCGAAGCACGTCAGCGTTGATCTCGATCAACGGAGGCCTTCCTGCGTCAAGAATTCCGAACAGAAAGTTCACACGGCCGATACGGTCTCTCCGAATAATCCGGAGGCGAATGACTGCTTTGATGCGCATCAAATTCCGCCAGCAGAAAGTCGACTTAACTTCACGCCGAACCTGTCACCGGAGCGCCGTTCATGCTGAATCTGATCTTTCGCCCGATTATGATCCTCGCGGCATTTATTGCCAGTTATTTCGTCGCTCGCGACGCCGTGAACTTCAGCATCGTTCAAATGGTTGTCGCGCTGCTTCTGATCGCGGGCCTCGTCGGCGTCGCGGCTTTCTGGGAAATACTTGCCGATAGGTTCAACGCTAAAAAGCGGACGGCTGGCGATAACCAAGCGTTACTATTTGAGAAATAGGTACCGCCGAAAAGCTCCGGCTCATGAGCAAACCCGCTTAATCGCATTTCGTACTCGTGTCGGCAACACCGACCTTCTTCTCGGAAACCGCGCCTATTGCAGCAACGGTGACGTGCTACCGTCGAGGTCCACGCCTACGACTTCAGCTTGGCCTGCGAGCATGCTCACATACTGTTGTAGCGCTTTTTGCTCGACCGCCGCGCGGAGACGATCACTGATCTTATCGCGCACAAGATCGTAGGGGAGCCTTGAACCGGGAATGTGCTGGTCGACCGCCACGATGTGAAAGCCGTAGCGTGTTTTAACGAGCTCCGGCAATACGCCGGGCGGTCTCAGTCCAAAAAGTGCTTTCTCGAACTCGGGCACCGTATCGCTCCGCCCGATTTGCCCGAGATTGCCGCCATGCTCGCCGGATGGACAGTTTGACAGCTCGCGCGCCATCGCCGTGAAGCGTTCCGGCTCGCGCAGAAGCTCGTTCAAGGTCTGCTCGGCGCGGGCGCGCATTTCGGGAATGTTGACGCGGGGCGTCACCTGAAAAAGAATGTGCCGCACGTGAACGAGGTCACCGCTTTCGAACTCCCGCGGATGTTGATCGTAATAGCGCCGGCATTCAGCGTCGGTTGGAGTTGGCGTCACGACCTCGCGCGCGAGAAGCGCTTCGACGGCGGCATCGACTTGATCGCCGCCCGCGTCTTCCGCAAGCGATCCTACCGCGACGGCGCGCTGCCGCAACAGCTCGCGCACCGCAGCGAACTCGTTAGAGGTTTGCGGCTCGGCCTCAACGCCGACGCCATTGACCGAGACCGTCATGAGCGGATCGGCTCCTCGGCCCGCGTCTTCGGCGTGCGTACGATCTGATAGGGCCGGAACAGATAGGCGAGCGCACCGGCTCCGCTCCAGATATGAATCATGCGCGTAAATGGCGAAACGAGAAACAGCGTGAAACCGAGCAGGATATGAAGTTTGTACGTCAAAGGCACACCGACCATCAGCGCGGCCGCTCCGCCATCGAGCGTGACGATGCCTTTCACATAGCTCGTTAATGTTTCGAACAGCGCACCGTCCATGTGATAGGCAGAGAGCGGCACCGTTAGCAGCCCCAGCGCAAGCTGGAGCCACAGCATGAATGCAACTGCGATATCCCATTTGCGGCTATTGAGGCGGATGCGGGGATCGGCAAGGCGACGATGCAGCAAAATGGTCAGGCCAACGAACGCAATCAACCCCGCGATACCGCCGACCACCATCGCGAGAAGCTGATGCGCGGTCGGCGACAGCGCCCAATCAACCATCCAGTGCGGAGCGAGAAAGCCGGCGAAATGCCCCAGGATGACGACGATCACGCCGTAGTGGAATAGATTGGAACCCAGCCGCAACTCGCGTTTGCGCAGCATCTGCGAGGAATCGCTTTTCCACGTATAGGGCTCGCGATCAAAGCGGATCAGGCTGCCGATCAGCAGAACCACCAAGCAGATATAGGGGTAGACGCCAAACAGCAGCGTATTGACGTAAGCATTGGAGAGCATGTCTCGCCTCCTTTAATTGACTTGCCCGCTTGTGCGCGACGTAGCGTCGGCAAAGGCGGGCTGTTCAGCCCATTCCTGATCGATGTTTTCACGCAGATTGCGCGCCGGTGGAATTTTTCCGGCGTCGATAGGCTGCTCGCCCGCGATCACCAGCAACGCCTGCAGCGCCGATGCATAGCGGCTCTGGCGCGCGATGAGCGACCGGCCGATACTGGCCAGAATGGCACTGCAATCAACAAGCAGCTCGCGCGCTTCCTCAATAGGTCGCTGGCTGAGATATTCCAGCACGACCGGAAGAAAGTCCGGTAGCTCGCGCGCGGAAAGCTCGAAGCCGGCCTTGGCGTAAAGCTGCTTCAAATCGATCATAGCCTTTCCGCGATCGCGGCTGTCGCCGTGCAAATGTTCGAAAAGGTGCAGCGATAGCGCGCGCCCGCGATCGAAAAGATCTACGTAGCGCTCCTCGACTGCCAGCAAATCGTCGTGCCCCAGTTCCTCGATCAGATCGAGCAAACCGGCACGTTCGCGCTCCGCGATAAAGCGTGACACGCGAACGACTTCCGCAATTTCCGGCAACGCCTTGCGCATCTCCGCCGTTGGATAGGAAAGAAGCGCGCTTAGTGCCTTGAAGATGAGCATTCGCATTTCCTCACGTATCGAGCGGCCTGACGGGCGTCATCTTGCGCCGGCCCATCTTGCCGCCAAAGAGCGTTGAGTGCGGCGGCCCGAAATCGCAGCCGTTGCCGAAGCTGAAACCGCACGAGCCTTTTAGCCCATAGGCGTCCTCCGCCTGCTCGCGGTGGCTTGTCGGGATAACGAAGCGATCCTCGTAGTTGGCGATCGAGAGATATCGGTGCATGTCCTCAACCTGCGCGACCGAAAGACCAACTTGCGCGAGTACCGCCGCGCCGTCACCCTCTTCGAGCTGACGCTGCCGAAAGTAGATGCGCATTGCCAGCATGCGCTCAAGCGCGCTGACGATCGGCGCCTCGGAGCCCGCCGTCAGCAGATTGGCGAGGTAGCGAACCGGGATGCGCAGCGACCGGACATCCGGGATTTCACCGACCGACTCGATGGCGCCGGCGTTCGCGTGCGATTGGATGGGAGACAGCGGCGGCACGTACCAAACCATCGGCAGCGTGCGGTACTCGGGATGTAGCGGGAAGGCAATTTTCCAGTCGACCGCCATCTTGTAAGCCGGCGAGCGCTTCGCTGCGTCGATCCACGCGTCCGGTACGCCGTCGGCGCGCGCCTTCGCCGCCATGTCCGGATCGTGAGGATTTACGAATAGCTTAAGCTGCGCCTCGTAAAGATCCTGCTCGTCCTCCACGGACGCGGCGCGCTCGATACCGTCAGCATCGTAGAGCAGTACGCCGAGGTAACGGATGCGACCGACGCACGTTTCCGAGCAGACGGTCGGCTGCCCGGCCTCAATCCGCGGATAGCAGAAAATGCACTTCTCTGCTTTGCCTGATGTCCAATTGTAATAAATCTTCTTGTATGGGCAGCCCGAGATGCACATACGCCAACCGCGGCACTTATCCTGGTCAATGAGGACGATGCCGTCCTCCTCGCGCTTGTAGATGGAGCCCGATGGACAGGACGCGACGCAGCTCGGATTGAGGCAGTGCTCGCAAAGCCGCGGCAGGTACATCATGAACGTATTTTCAAACTGCCCGTAGATGTCCTTCTGCACGGCCTCGAAATTGTAGTCCTGCGAACGCTTGTCGAATTCGCCACCGAGAATTTCTTCCCAGTTGGGACCCCATTCGATCTTGTCCATCGGACGACCGGTAACCAGCGACAGCGGCCGCGCGACAGGCGACGTCGGCAGCTCGGGGGCAACCTGCAGGTGTTCGTAATCGAAGGTGAAGGGTTCGTAGTAGTCGTCGATCTCAGGCAGGTTCGGATTGGCAAAAATATTTGCGAGCACCGCGAGGCGGCCACCCTGCTTCGGCACGATCTTGCCGTTTTTCCTGCGCTGCCAGCCGCCTTTCCAGCGCTCCTGATTTTCCCAATCCTTCGGATAGCCGATGCCGGGCTTTGTCTCGACATTATTGAACCACGCATATTCCATGCCCTGCCGCGAGGTCCACACGTTCTTGCAGGTGACCGAGCATGTATGGCAGCCGATACACTTGTCGAGGTTCAACACCATTGCAACCTGCGCGCGGATTTTCATGATGCGGCCTCCTCGATCGCACGATCGACAGGATTGGAGTGGTCGAGCCAATCGATCTTGTTGAGCTTGCGGACGATCACGAACTCGTCGCGATTGGATCCGACAGTGCCGTAGTAATTGAAGCCGTAGGAAAGCTGCGCATAACCGCCGACCATGTGCGTCGGCTTGAGCATGATGCGCGTGACGGAGTTGTGAATGCCGCCGCGTTGTCCAGTGATTTGCGAGCCCGGCACATTCACGATCTTTTCCTGCGCATGGTACATCAGGCACATACCATCCTGCACGCGTTGGCTGACGACGGCGCGTGCCGCGATCGCGCCGTTAAGATTGAACAACTCGATCCAATCGTTGTCGATGATGCCTGCTTTTTTCGCGTCGGCCTCCGAAATCCAAACGATCGGGCCGCCGCGCGACAAAGTCAGCATGATAAGGTTGTCGGTGTAGGTCGAGTGAATGCCCCATTTCTGATGCGGCGTGATGAAGTTGAGGACGATCTCGGGCTCGCCGTTGCTGCGGCGGCCGAGCATCTCGGCGACCGTGCGCGTGTCAACCGGAGGCCGATAGACCGCGAAGCTTTCACCGAAATCGCGAAACCAGCGATGGTCCTGATAAAACTGCTGGCGCCCGGTCAGCGTGCGCCAAGGAATCAGCTCGTGAACATTGGTGAAGCCGGCCGTGTAGCTAACGTGCTCGCTTTCGATACCTGACCAGGTGGGCGACGAGATGATCTTGCGTGGCTGCGCTTGCACATCGCGATAACGGATCTTCTCATCCTCGCGCGTCTCGGCGAGGTGGGTGTGGTCGCGTCCTGTGGCCTTGCCGAGCGCCTGCCACGCCTTGACCGCGACCTCGCCGTTCGTTTCGGGTGCGAGATAGAGAATGACCTCTGCGGCATCAATGTCGGTTTCGATACGAGGGCGTCCTTCTGTCGGGCCGCCATCATTTACACGGTAGTTCAAACTGCCGAGGCCGTTCACCTCGTCCTCGGTATTCCATGTGATACCTTTACCGCCGTTACCGAGTTTGTCCGCCAGCGGCCCCAGCGCCGTGAACCGCCGATAAGTATTCGGATAATCGCGTTCCACGACTGCGACCTGTGGTGCGGTGATGCCCGGAATGAAATCGCACTCGCCCTTCTTCCAGTCCTTCACATCGAAAGGTTGCGCCAGTTCGCCGGCCGTGTCGTGCTGGATCGGCATCAGCACCACGTCGCGCTCGACACCCAGATGCCCCGCGGTAAGTTCGGAGAAACGCTTCGCGATCGTCTTGTAGATTTCCCAATCGCTACGTGCCTCCCACACCGGGTCCACCGCCGCCGAAAGCGGATGGATGAAGGGGTGCATGTCGGAGGTATTGAGGTCATTCTTTTCGTACCACGTGGCCGTCGGCAGCACGACATCCGAATAGAGACAGCTCGTCGACATGCGGAAGTCGAGCGTCACGACCAGATCGAGCTTGCCTTCCGGTGCCGGATCGCGCCACCGGACCTCTTGCGGCTTTGCCTCACCCATTTCACCAAGGTCTTTTCCCTGCAGCCCGTGGCGCGTCCCGAGAAAATGGCGCAGAAAGTATTCATGCCCCTTGCCCGACGAACCAAACAGATTCGAACGCCAGATGAAAAGGTTGCGCGGGAAGTTCACCGGATTGTCCGGGTCCTCGCACGCCATCGCGATCTTGCCTGACTTAAGGCCAGCAATGACGTAATCACGCGGCGCGACGCCATTACGCTCCGCTTCTTTCGCAAGCGTCAGCGGATTTTCTGCGAGTTGCGGGGCAGACGGCAACCAGCCCATGCGCTCGGCGCGGACATTCAAGTCGATCATGCTTCCGCGGTAGGGCGCCGGATCGGCAAGGGGCGACAGCAACTCGGCGACATCGAGCTTCTCGTAACGCCATTGGTCGCTGTGGGCGTAGAAGAACGAGGTGCCGTTCATGTGCCGCGGCGGGCGCACCCAATCGAGTGCGAAGGCTAGCATCGTCCAGCCGGTCTGCGGTCGGAGCTTTTCTTGCCCGACATAGTGTGCCCAGCCGCCACCAGAGATACCGACCGTTCCGCACATCATCAGCATATTGATGATGCTACGATAGCCCATGTCCTGGTGATACCAGTGGTTCATGCCCGCCCCGATGATGACCATCGAGCGGCCTTTCGTTTTCTCCGCATTGTCCGCGAAGTCGCGCGCCACGGCGATCGCTTTATCGGCCGCAACGCCCGTGATCTGCTCTTGCCAAGCGGGCGTGTACGGCACGTTGTCGGAGAAATCCCTGGCACAAGCGCCGCCGAGTCCGCGATCGAGCCCGTAGTTTGCGCAAAGCAGGTCGAAGACCGTGGCGACATGGGATTCGCCGTCTGCCAGAGCGATACGGCGCACCGGAACGTTGCGTAGCAATACGTCTCCGCCCTGATCATTCTCACGGAAGTGCTCGTGCGGCTTGCCACCGAAATAAGGAAACGCAACTGAGACGACCTCATCGCGCCGATCAACCTGGCTCAGCGCAAGACGCACGTCCGCGCCCGTTTCTCCATCCTTCGATTCGAGATTCCAACGCCCCGCCGGCTCTCCATCATTCGGCCAACGGTAGCCGATCGAGCCCTGCGGTACGACGAGCGCACCGGTTTCTTCCGCGATTGCAACTGTCTTCCACGCAGCTCGATCCGATTTCGGCGCATCGGGCAGATCGCTTTGGCGAACATAGCGATCCGGCACCCAGCGCTTGCCGTCCTTCTTCAGCCGGACGAGCATCGGCATGTCGGTCAGGCGGCGGCAGTAATCCTGAAAATAGGGCACTTGGCGATCGAGAAAGAACTCGCGCAAGATGACGTGGCCCATCGCCATCGCAAGTGCCGCATCGGTACCTTGCTTGGGGTGCAGCCAGAGATCAGAAAGTTTCGCGACCTCCGCATAGTCCGGCGTGATCGCCACGACTTTCGTACCGTTGTAACGGGCCTCGACGAAGAAATGCGCGTCCGGCGTGCGCGTTTGCGGCACGTTCGAGCCCCACGCAATGATATAGCCCGAGTTGTACCAGTCAGCAGACTCCGGCACGTCCGTCTGCTCACCCCAGGTCTGCGGGCTCGACGGCGGCAGGTCGCAATACCAGTCGTAGAACGAAAGAAGCGTCCCGCCGATCAAGCTGAGATAACGCGCGCCTGAGGCGTAGGAGACCATAGACATCGCTGGGATCGGCGAGAAGCCAACGACGCGGTCCGGTCCCCACTTTTTGATTGTGTAGACATTGGCGGCGGCAATGATCTCACTTGCTTCTTCCCAGGTCGAACGCACGAAGCCGCCGCGACCGCGCATCGACTTATAAGAACGTGCCGTCTTCTCATTTTCCACGATTGCGGCCCAAGCCTCGACGGGCTCAAGCGTCTTTCGCGCTTCCCGCCATGCTTTCACGAGACGACCGCGCACCATCGGATATTTGATGCGGCTCGCGCTGTAGAGGTACCAGCTATAGGACGCCCCACGCGAGCAGCCGCGCGGCTCGTGATTGGGCATGCCTGGGCGTGTTCGAGGATAGTCTGTTTGCTGCGTCTCCCATGTGACGACGCCGCTTTTCACGTAGATCTTCCAGGAGCACGAGCCGGTGCAGTTCACGCCGTGAGTGGATCGCACGATCTTGTCGTGCTGCCACCGCTGCCGGTAGCCCTCTTCCCACATGCGATCTTCATCGCGGACCTCGCCATGGCCATCGGCGAAAGACTCCCGCCGCCGCGAAAGATAGGTCAACCGTTCGAGAAAGTGGCTCATTGAGATGCCCTCTCATGCTATCAGGCTTGTGCCGCGTCTTTCGGCGCCGCTGTCGGACCAATCGGGGAAGCTCGCCGCACTTCGGTCATGTAATTTAGAGTCAACGAGACCAGCACGATTCCATAAAGGAGCATGAAGCAACTCGAGCTTATGCCCAGCCAGTCGACAATGGCGCCGAACATGATGGGCAGCAAGAAGCCTCCGAGACCACCAGCCATGCCGACAATGCCGCTGACGATACCCATGTTGTCGGGGAAATCGTCCGCAATATATTTGAAGGTGGAAGCCATGCCGCAAGCAAAGGCAAGACCGAGCACGAACAGCAACACAGTAAAAAACCAATATGGCAGCGCGATCTCGAAGCTCAAAGGTTCGCGCACCGTATGTACTGTCAGACTGGTCTTCGGGTATGACAGCAGGAACAGACAGATCGCCGCGACCCAGAGCACCCACCACGTCACGGCGTGCGCGCCAAAACGGTCCGAAAACCAGCCGCCGAGAGCGCGAAACACGCCGCCTGGCAGTGAGAAACAGGCGGCAAGCAATGACGCCTGCGCAATGGAAAAACCATACTCGGTTTTGAAATATTGCGGCATCCAGATCGAAAGCGCCGTGAATCCGCCGAAGACGATCGAGTAATATTGGCAATACTTCCATACGCTAGGTATGCGCAGGACCATAAGCTGCTGCATGATCGACTGCTGCTTCCCGTCGCTGCGTGCAGGATCCGGCACCGAGAAAATCCAGAACAATCCCGCCGTGACGATGAGTGCCACCGCATAGACTTTCGGCACCATTTCCCAACCATAGGCATCGATAATAGCAGGCGCGACAAACATGTTGAGCGCAGCACCCACGGTTCCGGCGCCGAAAAATCCCATGGCAAAGCCGCGCTGCTCTTTCGGAAAGAAACGCGCCACGTAGGGTGTGCCGACCGCAAACGAAGCGCCGACGAGCCCCAGCGCAAGGCCGAGCAACAGAAACTGCCATAAAGCCGTCGCATAAGAGGATAGCCACACCGGCACGGCGCAGCCGAGCAAGAGCAGCAGCATAATGCGGCGCCCACCGAAACGGTCCGTCCAAGCACCAAGCGGTAAGCGAAGCAGGGCGCCGGTCAGAACCGGCGTCGCGGTAAGCAATCCGAACTGTGTGCCGTCAAGTCCAAGCTGAGCGCGTATCGGGATGCCGGTCACACCAAACATCATCCAAACTGCAAAGCAGACCGTGAAGGCCCAAGTGCTAACCAGTAGGACAGAAGTGCTTTCCGATCTCGACATCCGAAACCTCTAAGCCAAGCGTGCCCGTCATCAACGCTGGCGATATTACGCAAGAAGGGCCACGACCGCGATAGGTTCGGCGCCATGATAGGAAAATCGTGGGCGTCGTTCCGAAACAGGACGGTCGTGGAAAGGAGCTCCAGGCCAGACGTCAGGAGAGAAGCAATAAAATCATATACTTTGTATGCGCGTATTGATCCGCATCAAATCCGATTTCTAAGAAAGTCGTGATCATTTAAAAGTGACCTATCGGCCAACCACTTCGGCAATCGCCTAGCGGAGGCAATGATGCCGTTTCAAAGTCTAACAGACCTGCCGGCATCGCTGCGATCGCGCCTTCCCGCGCATGCCCAGGAAATCTTTCGAGCAGCCTTCAACAATGCCTGGGCAATGTACACCACGTCATCCCCGCGTGAGCGGGAGGAACTTTGCCATCGCATTGCGTGGTCAGCGGTCAAGAATAAATACCGCAAGCTAGGAGACTCCTGGGTTAGTCCAGAGCTCACACTCTGCGGCACCACAAGCGTTTTGGCTTGTCCCCATCGGCGAGGCGATGCGCGTGCTCGCGAGCCGGCGCCAGGGATTGACCTCCGCCGAAGCAGCAGAGCGGCTCGCACGCGACGGCCCGAACGTCATCGACACGCGCCGTTACCAGAGTCTCACCACAAAGATAGCGCGCCGCATCGCCGAACCTTTGGTCGCCATTCTACTGATCTCCGCCGCAATTTCCGGCGCGACGGGAGATTGGCAAAGCTTCATCGTCATTGTCTTGATCGTTGCACTATCGATCGTCCTTGATGTCTTCCAGGAACATAAGGCCGAATCCGCGATCGCTGCGCTGCAACGTTCAATCGCGGTCACCGCAACGGTCCGCCGCAACGGAGTTCCTGTTGAATTGCCCGTCCGAGATATCGTGCGTGGCGACATCATCGAATTGCGCGGCGGTGACCTTGTTCCGGCTGACGGCATCGTGCTCGCAAGCCGCGGCGCAATGGCCAACGAAGCAATCCTGACAGGCGAGCCCTACCCCGTCGAAAAGTCATCGGAGACGTCAAAATCGCCGTCGATTGCGGAAGCGAACAATGCGCTATTTGCCGGCACCACGATCGTCGGCGGCGAAGCGGTGATGTTGGTCCAGCGTATTGGCGGAAGAACGAGCTTCGGTGCGATTGCCGCTTCGGTTCGGGCTAGAGAACTACCGACGAGTTTCGAGCGCGGTTTGCACAGTCTTGGCATTCTAATTCTGCGGCTTACCGCCTTTCTGGTTCTCTTCGTTCTACTGACACAACTCGTCAGACATGGACTTTCGCTTGAAAGTTTCATGTTTGCCGTGGCGCTGGCGGTAGGCCTGACGCCGGAATTGCTCCCGATGATCATGACGGTAACGCTGGCACGCGGAGCCGTCCGGATGTCGGAGCGCCGGGTCGTCGTCAAGCGACTCTCCGCGATTCATGATCTCGGTGCCATGAACGTCTTATGCACCGACAAGACGGGAACGTTGACAGAAGCAAAGATCGCGCACGTTGGCAATTTCCGATGCTGATGGCCACGAAAGCGAACGCGTTGCGGAGTTGGTTCGATTGAACAGCCGCTTCGCGAGCGGCATGCGTAGCAATCTTGACGACGCGATCCTTGCCGTCGCACCCAAATCCGATAGCAGTTGGGACCACATCGACGACGCACCCTTCGACTTCGAGCGTCGACGTGCTTCGGTCCTCGTTGGCCGACGCGATGAGCGCCAGATGATCACGAAAGGAGCGCCGGAAGCCCTTCTCGCCCTCTGCACGGATATAGAACAGTCCGATGGGAAAGTCGTCCCACTGAATGATGCCACGCGTAAAATAATTCTCAACTTTTTCGAGAATAAAAGCCGCGAGGGCCTGCGCCTGCTCGGAATCGCCCAACGGCCAATGAGCCCCGATTGCTCCAAAATAGTGCCTGAGGACGAGGTAGCTCTGACGTTCGTCGGATGTGCGACTTTTCTCGACCCGCCGAAGGCAACCGCCCGCGGTGCCGTGGCGCGCCTCGTCAACGCCGACATAAGTGTAAAAATCGTTTCCGGCGACTCTGCGCCGGTCGTTTCGCATTTGGTCGAGATGCTTGGTATCCCGGCGCGCGGCATTCTCGCGGGCGACGAGATCGATACATTGACCGACAGGGCTTTGGCAGACCGGGCGGTCGCAACGGACCTCTTTGTCCGCATCTCGCCAGAACAGAAGGGCCGGATTGTTCGTGCGCTAAGCCTGAGCGGCAATACCGTCGGTTTCCTCGGCGACGGAATCAACGATGCCACGGCCATTCACGCTGCCGACGTCGGATTATCCGTCGAGGGCGGAACCGACGTTGCGCGCGAAGCCGCCGACATCATTTTGCTCGCGCCAGATCTCAGCGTTCTGGCCGATGGAGTCTCCGAAGGACGGAGGACATACGCAAACATCATGAAATACGTCCGCATGAGCACAAGCTCGAATTTCGGCAACATGCTGTCGATGGCGCTGGCTTCGCTCGCCCTGCCTTTCTTGCCGCTGACGCCCTTGCAAATCCTTTTCAATAATCTTCTCTATGATTTCTCGGAAATCGGTATTCCATTCGACACTGGGGACGAGGCCACACTCGCGCGCCCGCAGGCATGGAACATCAATTCAGTGCTAGGGTTTACACTTATCATGGGACCGTTATCGTCGCTCTTCGATTTTGCGACGTTTGCCCTTCTCGAACTTGGCTTCAAAGCGGACGTCGACGTATTTCGCACCGCTTGGTTCGCGGAATCTATCGCGACGCAGATCCTGGTGATTTTCGTCATCAGAACGGCACAGCGAGCATGGACCAGCCGGCCAAATCGAATTCTCGTGTGGACGTCATTGGGCGCATTAGCGGTCGCTTTATCAGTGGCATTGACGCCGATCGGCCGATTTGCGGGATTTGTGCCGCCGCCGATGCCCATTCTGGTGGCGATCGCGGGCATTACCGTAGCATACCTTGCAGCAGCAGAAGCATTGAAGCCTCTGGCGATGCGTTGAATGCGGTATCCTGTCAGTTTCCTTCGACGTACTGGTGTGGGTTTTTAAATGCTTCCCGACGTAGAAACGGCGCCCGTAGCATTGATGGTCTGCTTCCGTTCCATGTCGGTCGGGAGCCATACGACCTCCCGAAGAGGAGCATCGCCTACTACGTGTCCGGAAGCGAAGCCAAGTTGGTGCGCCATTTCGAGCATATTTTTGTTCTCGACATGCACGATACCTTTGACCTCTTTCACGCCTTCGCTTCGCGCGTATGTAAGCAAAGCCTCCATGAGCTGCCAGCCGATGCCGCGGGCTTGCATGTCCGAGCGCACAAGAATGCCGAATTCGCCGTGCGTGAGATCTGGATCCAACACAAGGCGGGACACGCCCAGCAACTCCCGGCTTCGGTTGTCGATCGCGACAAAAGCCATTTCCCTGGCGTAGTCGATCTGCGTCAGGTGAGCGACAAACGTATGAGGAAACGAACGGCGACCCGAAAAGAAGCGCAAACGGATGTCATCGGGAGAGATGGCAGCGAAGAAGCGCGCATAGCTTGGCTCGTCGTCAGGACGGATCGGCCGCACCGTCATCTCGCCAACGCCCTCGATCTGCATAGTCTGCTGAAGCTGGGAAGGATATGGGTGGATAGCGAGAGGCATTCTCGGATTCGCCGCCTCGCTCGCGACTTTCATGCGGGCATCAATGGCGATAACGCCATTTTCATCGATGAGCACTGGATTGATGTCCAGCTCGCGAATTTCGGGATGAGCGATGATGAGGTCGCTGACGCGCACAAGAATTTCGACGAGATCATCGAGCTTCGCCGCCGGTCGATCGCGGTATCCGCCGAGAAGTCGCGCGATGCGCGTTTCGCCGATCATCTGACGCGCAAGAAGCGCGTCGAGTGGTGGCAACGCCAGGGCGCTGTCGCGCATGACCTCGACCGCCACGCCACCGGCTCCGAACAGCATCATCGGCCCGAACGTCTGATCGACATTCATCCCGACGATGATCTCAACTGCGTGAGGTCTGCTGACCATCGGCTCTACGGTAAAGCCTTCGATCCGGACATCCGGCCGCACGCTCGTGATGTGCTGAGCCATTTCTTGAGATGCTCGGACGGCAGACTCGGAGCTTTCAAGGCCCAGCCGAACACCGCCGACGTCCGATTTGTGTGAAATGTCCGGAGACGCGATTTTGACAACACACGCCGCCGAGTTGCTCAAGATATTGCTAGCGATCGTTCCAACCTCGACCGCGTCGCGAGCGAGGACGGCTCGATTGACCGGAATGCCATAAGCCGCAAGGATGGATTTGGTTTCCGACGCAGACGCCACGCTGCGGTCAGACAACAGAATTTTTTCGATCTCCCGGGCTGCAGCCACGGCATCATACCTTCGCTCCGTTTTGACGCTGGGTGGCACCTGCATCAACTCGGCCTGAGCGTGCGCATATCCGACAAGCTGCATGAAGCCGGTGACAGCCTCGGAGGTCGTCTCGAATGTTGGAACTTTATTTTGCGCGAAAATCTCTCGTGCATCTTTAACCGCAGCATCGCCGAGCCAGCACGTGAGCACCGGATTGTTCCTGGCCCCGTCGCGCATCTTGGCGATAGCATCGACGACAGTTCTAGCCGCGTCTGTTGCAGAGACCGTTGCGGTCGGACAATGCAGCACAAGCACGGCGTCAGACTGCTCATCACTGAGCAAGACGTTCAGCGCGTTCGAATAACGTGCTGTATCGGCGTCACCAATGATATCGACGGGGTTCCCGCGAGACCACGTTGGAGGCAATACTTGGTCAAGTGCGGTAAGCGCGCCGGTATCCAGGACAGCCAGCTTTCCATCGAAATCCTGTAACTCATCAGACGCGAGAACACCCGCACCGCCACCGTTCGTCAGGATGGTAAGCCTTTCGCCACCGAGCCTCGGGACGCGAGCCAGAGTCTCTGCCGCCGCGAAAAGATCGTCGAGCGTCTTCACTCGCAATAGACCGGAGCGCCGAAAGGCGGCATTATAGGCCGCGTCCGATCCCGCCAGCGCCCCTGTATGGGAGAGCGCGGCGTGCGCACCGCCGGCATGGCGTCCGCTTTTGACGACGATGACGGGCTTCAACCGAGCAGCCCTGCGAGCAGCCGACAAAAACTTTGGCGCGTGCGTAACAGCCTCGACATAGAGCAGAACGGCCCGCGTTGAGCTATCGGTCGCGAGATGATCGAGCATATCACCGAGATCGACGTCAGCCATTTCGCCGAGTGATACGACCTGAGAAAATCCGATGCCGCGCCCAGCCGCCCAATCGACGACTGCCGTGATGAGCGCACCGGATTGCGATACGAACGCCAGATCCCCTGAAAGCGGCGCGCGGGACGCGAAGCTTGCATTGAGGCCGATGGTAGGTGCCATAAGCCCGATGCAGTTCGGCCCTAGAATACGCAGACAATACGGTCGTGAAGCATCAAGCATCTCCTTCTTGAGATCGCCTAGACCGGCGGTCAGAATGATGGCCGCTCGCGTGCACTTGCGGCCCAGTTCTCCGATCAATCCTGGAACCGTCTGTGGCGGCGTGGCGATCACCGCCAATTCCGGTGCTTCGGCAAGCTCGGCGACAGAGGCGACACAAGGTCGGCCGTCGATCTGTCGATACTTCGGGTTGACGAGTTGAATGGTTCCGGCAAACCCGCCCGTCAGCAAGTTGCGCATGACGGTGTAGCCGACGGAACCTGGACGCGCACTCGCGCCAATGAGCGCAACCGTTCGCGGTGCCGTCAGATAGTTCAGATTACGAACGGTCATTGAGCATCCTTGCGGCTTTTTCCGACGCCTATTTCATTACTTTTCTGGACGCACAGCAAACTGATCCTCGTCAAACCAAAAGGCCGCATACCAGATTGAGCTGCATCAATGGCGCTAGAGAGGAATGTGAAATGCTGTCCTGGTCGTGGCGCGACGTTGGAGGCGCAAGTGCTGCACGAGCCGACATATCCCGTTCCTGCACTATTTCCGAACCCGTTCGGACAGGACCACGAGACTTCCGGACCTTCGCAAGGCGCAACCGTACCGACACAAGGCGTCTATGAGGAATCGCACCTGTCGAACCTCGATCAGCACCTCAACTATCTCGTCGCGCGCGCGACGGCTGGGCTATCGCCCGCGGCCTGCGCTAATGCCTTCTTCGATTGGGGATTTCACTTGGCGGGCTCACCCGGCCTGCAGCTTGAGCTCCTCGCCAAGGCATTTCACAATTGGTTGCACATTTGGCACTTCGCGCAAGCGGCAACTTTCAAGAATACTGAAGCCGCGCCCGCCATAGATCCGCAGGCACACGATAAAAGGTTCGCGTCGGAACGGTGGCAGAATTATCCCTTCAACGTATTCGCTCAAACTTTCCTGCTAACGGAGGAATGGTGGCGCGAAGCGGCAGTGACCGTAAGGGGCGTCGAAAGACAAAATGCGCTGCGCGTCGATTTCATGATCCGGCAGGCTCTAGACGTTTTCGCACCTACGAACTTTATAATGACGAATCCAGACGTACTTGCCCAAACGTCAGCAGAATTCGGATTCAATCTCGTACACGGTTTTTGGAATTTTATTGACGATCTGAAACGCTTCCAAACTCGGGAAGCGCCCGAAGGCGCCGAGCAATTCACTGTCGGAAAGAATGTGGCGGTAACACCCGGCAAAGTCGTCTTCCGAAATCATCTCATCGAACTCATCCAATATGAGGCACGCACCGCGAAGGTTCACAGCGAGCCCGTTCTCATCGTGCCTGCCTGGATCATGAAATACTACATTCTCGATCTCAGACCCCAGAACTCACTGGTTAAATTTCTGACCGAGCAAGGATTCACCGTCTTCATTATCTCCTGGCGCAATCCGGACGCCAACGACCGCGACACAAGCTTCGACGATTACCGTCGGCTCGGGGTGATGGCAGCGATCGACGCTGTCGAAAAAATTACCGACGGTAGAAAGATTCACGCGGCTGGTTATTGCCTTGGCGGGACATTGTTGGCGACCGCCGCGAGCGCGATGGCTTTGGTCGATGATGATCGTATCCAAACTCTCACGTTTCTCGCGGGCCAGGCCGACTTCAGGGAAGCCGGTGAGCTGACCCTCTTCATTGATGAAAGTCAGGTTGCGCTCCTCGAAGACATGATGGCCGAACAGGGCTTTCTCGACAGCATCCAAATGGCCGGTGCGTTTCAGCTTCTTAGATCAAACGACCTGATCTGGTCTCACGTCGTTAACGACTATCTGCTCGGCAAGCGTAAGCCCGTCTACGATCTTCTAGCGTGGAATGCCGACGCGACGCGCATGCCCTACCGTATGCATTCTGAATATCTGCGATCTCTGTTTCTGAACAATGATTTTGCGGAAGGCCGTTTCAAGATCGAAGGCCGTACGGTGACGTTGGATGACCTGCGGATTCCAATTTTTGCAGTCGGAACGGAGACGGATCACGTCGCTCCCTGGCGCTCAGTTTACAAATTCAACATTTTGAGCGACGCGGCCGTAACTTTTGTCCTGACGAGCGGTGGCCATAACGCCGGCATCGTCTCACCACCCGGATTACCCGGCCGACGCTATCGCATGGCGACAAAGGCCGCCAACGCACCCTTCATTGATCCCGACGAGTGGCAGAAGACAGCGCCGCAGTTCGAAGGCTCCTGGTGGGCCGCGTGGTCGAAGTGGCTTGCTGAGAGATCGTCGGAACAGATCAATCCACCACCAACGGGCACGTTAGCCGATAAGCCGACAGCTCTCACAGAGGCACCAGGAACATACGTTTTTCAACGCTGAGTATTCGTCACATCGCAGATTGATCTTCATCAAGGTGCAAGGCATTTCGCAATTGGAACTGTTTAAGAAACTTTTAGGAGTTCAAACGATGCTCGATAATCCAAGCAGAAATGGAAGCCACGGCTCGTGGGTGCCCGGTCCAGGTATCACCTCGTTTACAAGCGCCTGGGCACCAACAGCAATCTGCGCTGAGGCGTGGAACGCGGCGGTCTGCCAAGCCGGAGACGAAGTTGCAAAAAGCTGGGTAAAATTTATTGGCGAACGTTTCGCCAAAGACAGCGTCTTTTCTCAGCAGTTCGCTGCATGCCGTAGTCCCGCCGACATCTACGATCTTTACGCCAAATTCTGGCAGCAGATGGCGGGCGACTACGCGGCAGAATACTCGATCATTGCAAACACCGGCTGGAAAGCCGCGCGCACGTTTCTCGATGCGGCCAGTAATGGCCACAACGCATCCAAGACAAATTAATTTCCGGAGAACTGTTATGAAAGCCAGCGAAATCATGACGACTGGCGTGGTCTCGACGAAACCCGAGTGCCCCCTTTCCGAAGTGCTGCAAGTTATGCTCGATCGCCGCATCAGCGGCCTGCCTGTCGTCAACACAAGCGGCAAGCTAGTAGGTGTGATCACCGAAGGCGATTGTCTACGCCGCGTAGAAACAGGCACGGAAATCAAACGGCCGTTATGGCGCGAACTCTTCGCAGGTCCGGAAAAGCTCGCGCAGGAATACATTCACGCTCACGGCCGTAAAGTCTCGGAGGTGATGACAGCGGATCCGATTACGATCACCGAAGATACCGACGTTTCCGAGATCGTTCATCTGATGGAAAAAAGCCGGATCAAGCGGCTTCCGGTCATAAGAGGCGACACGGTAGTCGGGATCGTCAGCCGCGCTAACATCGTTCGGGCATTGGCGAGCCTGCTGCGCGGCGTGAAGGTGAACGAAACCGACACCGAAATCCGAAATAATATTGTTGCGGAATTCGACAAGCTGCCCTGGGCTGCAAACGAGCTTGTTGACGTCAGGGTAAAGGACGGCGTGGTCGACCTGTGGGGATCTTTTACGGCATTTCGCCAGGATGAAGCTGCCGTCGTCGCAGCCGAGAACATTGCTGGCGTGAGAGAGGTGCGAAGTCATCTCTCCTGGATCGATCCCATGTCCGGCATGACGATCTACTCGTCTGATGAGAAAAATCCGTTGGAGGCGCGCGCGCAGGCGTGACACGCCCAGATAGGACCCAATCTCAGACAAAAGTATTCTAAAAGGAGTAGGACGATGGACGATAAGCAGCTGAGACAAGATATTATCGATGAGCTCGAATTCGAACCGAGCGTAGACGCGCAAGATATTGGCGTGCAAGCGATGGCGTCGTGACATTGTCAGGCCACGTCTCCAGCTATGCCGAGAAGATCGCCGCGCAGCATGCCGTTCAACGCGTTAAAGGGGTGCAAGCAATCGCCCAGGAAATCGAAGTTCGTTATCCAGGCGAGAAGAAAACAGCGGATGATGAGATTGCCAAGCGTGCGCTCAATATTCTGAAGTGGGACGCAGTGATCCCAGGAGACGCCGTGAAAGTTACAGTCCAGAAGGGCTGGGTCTTGCTCACTGGCGAAGTTGATTGGCAATTCCAGAAGAAAGCCGCCGAAGACGCTATCCGGAAATTGTCCGGCGTAACTGGAGTAAGCTCCGATTATTGCATTTCGCTTGAAATATCATTCAGTCTCGGTATGTCCACGTCGTAACCTGAGCGATAGATTCAAAGATTGCGTCCGTTCCATGATTGAGAGGATCTGAGCGCAAGAGCTCTGCCCACACGATTCAGTTCGCAATGCGATTACCAGCGATTTCATTCTGAAAATTGATCTACGACAAGAATTTTACCAGGTCGTCAAATTGCATCCCCGTGGCCGCAATGCTGGTGTCGAGATGTTCTTCAACGGTCCTTAAACGATTGAGCCAGAAGGTTCGATAACCAAACCAAGCTGCTCCAGCTGCGTCCCACCCTGCGAAAGCGACATAGATAATCTCATCTCTCGGCAACTTCAGCGCGCTCTCTCCCATCGCATAGGCTTGCGGATCTGATTTGTCGCAACGCTTTCAATTGGAGATCGGCGAAGCGGTCCTCTTTATAGGATGCAGGGCAAGACGCGTGATCTCGCTCTGTTCAACCTCGCAATTGACAGCAAGCTTCGAGTCTGTGACGACCATGTCCGAAAACCGCCAGACAAATGCGATAGCGCACCCTATCTTCAGTTCATGATGATGGACGTTGACGCCTGTTATCGAGCGCTATTGGCGCGCGATTGCCGTTTCGACGGACGCTTATTCGTCGCGGTTAAGACGACCGGCATCTATTGCCGACCGATCTGTCCGGCTCAGACGCCCAAACGTCAAAACGTAATCTTCTACCCTAGCGCCGCCGCTGCGCAGGTTGCCGGTTTCCGGCCCTGCCTTCGGTGTCGTCCGGAAACGTCGCCGGAACTCGCAGTATGGCGCGGCTCGTCCAACACTGTTTCCCGCGCGCTGTCACTGATCGATGCTGGCGCGCTCGATGATGGTAATGTCAACGCGCTGGCGCTGCGTCTCGGGATGGGTGATCGGCAACTTCGCCGCCTCTTCCGCAGCCATCTCGGTGCAACACCGATCGCCGTCGCGCAGACTCGACGTGTTCTTCTGGCCAAACAATTACTTCATGAAACCCGACTGCCTATGTCCGAGGTGGCGTTGGCATCGGGATTCGGCAGCGTTCGACGATTTAACGAGGTCTTTCAAACCTTGTTTAATCGCCCGCCAGGCGCGCTTCGCCGACTGACCGGCGAAGTCGCCGCTGATGTGGCCGGAATTCGATTGGAATTGCCTTACCGCACCCCATTCGATTGGGAGGGGTTAATCAGCTACCTCTCCTTTCGCGCGATCAAGGGCGTCGAGGCAGTGACGCCTGAGCGCTACGCACGCGCAATCGCGCTGGATGGCGAAGTTGGCCTTCTGATGGTCGAACCCGGCCGGAAAACCACGGTCTCGGTGACTATTCGATTCCCGAAACTCAGCGCTCTTCACAGAATTATCGCTCGTGTGCGTCATATCTTCGATCTGACCGCTGATCCGGAGGCGATCACAGAGCATCTGAGCCGTGACCCTGCACTCGCGCCTCGCGTTGCTGCGCGACCGGGCTTGCGAGTACCTGGCGCTTGGGACGGCTTCGAACTCGCGGTCCGAGCGATATTGGGACAGCAGATTACGGTGGCGGCGGCGACACGCCTTGCAGCACACATCGTTACCGAATGGGGCGAGCCGCTGCCGGCGACGCTGCGGAACATCGTGCCTGGCATTACTCATACATTTCCTAACGCCGAACGCTTGGCGGCGGGCGACCTTTCGAAACTTGCCATGCCGCGCGCACGATCGGTCACGCTTGAAACGTTGGCAAAGGCTGTCGTGTTGAACCCCAAGCTTCTCGAGCCGGTTGGTGATCTCGCCGAAGCAGTCAGCGAGCTTCGACGGCTACCCGGCGTCGGATATCGGGCTTCTTCGAGCGATGGTCGATGCCACCGGTATGAGACCGACACCAGCCGCCCTGAAAGTACGAGCCGAGGCCTGGAGGCCATGGCATGCTTATGCGGCGCTTCATCTCTGGTCGGGCGAATTGATCCCCGACCCCCTTGCCCAATTTTCCATTTCGGAGGACCACGATGCCAGCGAAGCAGTCTGATCAACTAACCCTCGACCGCCTCGAAACACCTATTGGCACCGCCCTGCTCGCAAGCGATGCCGATGGTTATTTGCGCGCGTTTGACTGGGTGGATCACGCCGATCGCCAGCTCAAACTCCTTCGCCGCTACGCCGGTGAGGTGACCTTGACTCCCGGTGCAGCTCCCGCTGCCACGCGCCAGGCCGTCATCGCCTACTTTGACGGCGACCTGCAGGCGCTCAAGACAATCCCTTGGCGTTCGCCGGGATCGGATTTCCAGCTCCAATGCTGGAACGCGCTCTGTGCGATCCCGGCCGGCGAGACGATGACCTACGGCTCTCAGGCCGCGAAGATCGGGCGGCCGGGCGCGATGCGCGCGGTTGGTCTCGCCAACGGCAGCAATCCGATCGGGGTCATCGTCCCCTGCCACCGTGTCATCGGCGCGAACGGCTCGTTGACCGGATACGGTAGCGGCCTGTGGCGCAAGCGCTGGTTGCTCCGTCATGAAGGAGTTGCCGCATTCCAGGGTAATGGCGATCTCTTCGACTGCGCTGAAGATTTGCGGCAAGCGCTGGCAGCCGCTTGAATTAACCTGCGAGCAGTCCAACTCCTGCTCGGACATTCGAACCACCGTTCGCTATCTCCGCATTGAAGTTGATGACGCGATCGAGATTGTGGAAAAGATCGATATATAACGCGATACGTCAGTAAGCAGACTTGGTCGGCGACCGTCTCGGCATCGCCGATCATGGCGCGGACGACTTCCGCTACTGGGACGTCTCGGCCACGTGCAGCGCACCACGCCCTCGCTCGTCCTAAGGCGGCTTTCTCGGCACAACAGACATCTTCCGCTAGTTCATGCTGCACCTGCTCAGGCGCCTTTTGGGATTAAGCAATCTTGGGTTCTTTGCAATTCCGTCTGATGGTTACTCCGCGGATTCTCCTTCCCGCATCCGCCGTTCTGCCAACTCTAAGACCGTCTCCCCGGTTTCGCGGAGAATTCCGAGGTGACCAGTGATCTCGTGGTACCGACGCAGAATAACGTCGACATAGCGCGGATCAAGCTCAAGGCCCCGACAGCAGCGCCCGGTCTTCTCCGCCGCAATCAGCGTTGAACCGGAGCCCAGGAACGGATCGAGCACGATGTCATCGCGGTTGGTCATGTCGAGCAGCGCGTCTTCGAGCATTGTGACCGGCTTCACGGTTGGATGATCTTGCAGACCACGGCGGGCGTCGGATCCCATGCTAGACGCTCCGGGATAGGTCCAAGTGTTCGAGCGCCAGCGTCCGTGCTTGCCGAGTTCGATATTGTTGACGTGCGCTGAGGTGCCGATCTTGAACAACGGCAGAAGCTCATGCTGCGAACGGTACTGACTGCCCATACCGGCATTGGTCTTGACCCAGACGATCAGATTGACCGCTGTCAAGCCAAGTGCAGTCGCTGCGGCGTGCACCGTCGGATAGCCGCGCCAATCGATGAAGGTGCCGAACAACGCTCCATCATGAAGATGTGACCGACACGCTGCCATCCATGCGTCGTTGAAGACATGGAACTCTCGATCCGACATCTCGCCGCTCGCCATGACGAACTCCCGGTGCGCGCCACGCGTGACGTTGCCGGAGATTTTGACGTTGTACGGTTCATCGGTCAGCAGAAGCTGTGCTTGCTCCTCGTGCATCAGGCGCTCAATGACGCCCGGATCAGTGGCATCACCACAGATGATCTCGTGCCGACCGAGAATAAAGTGATCACCGACCCGCGCGACCGGCGGAACGTCAGGCTCCGGCGCCAGCGGTCCCTGTTCGATCGCGGCGACCTCGTCGTCAAGAAGGATCTGGTCGATCTCGGGCAGCGAAAAGCCAGTGATCTCGATCGGCTCGTCTTCAAGGATAAGTTCTTGAAGTTCGATCTTCAGGTTATCGAGGTTCCATTGTCCTTTTTCCTGCAGGCGGTTCATCGCAATGCGCAGGAGCCGCCGCTCGGAAGTTGAAAGGTGGCTGACGACGATGCAGGGCACGCGCGGTAGGCCGAGCAGCTTGGCCGCTTCAAGGCGGACAACGCCGTCGACAAGGTTGTTCTCGTGATCGATCAGGATTGGCACGCTGAAGCCAAGGTGCGAGACGGCAGTAGCCGTCTCGCGGACGTGAGCGGGGTCCAGATCGCGCACGTTGCGCGCGGGAATAATGACTTCAGGAGGTGTGCGATCGACGAGTTGAAGTTTCGGTAAAAGGTCATTGCGAACGACGTCCTCCTGAGCGCCAGAGGCGCTCAGGAGGACAAGGTGTTCACGGCGTTGCCGACTCTTAGCCTTGAGCGACTCAAGAACTCCGGAACGGTTTCGCGTTGAAGGTTGACGCATAGAAAAAGCCTTTGCAGGTTGGAGCAGAAGAAGTTACTGGCGGTTTCGTCACTAGAGCCAATGCTTGCGGTAGTGCATGCCGTAGCGAAGCGAGGTCTGCTGCGGCGGCGGGTCCGGAGGGAACCGGCGGCGTCGATGTTGTCCGGCTCGCATACAGGCATCGCGCAGTCTGATCAGGAACTGCGAGAGCGCGTCCGGCCAGTCGTCACTGGGGCCATACGGGAATGATCCGATAAGCCTCAAGAACTGACGCGCCCACTCGGCATTTGCCGGTACGAACACCCGTCCCGCTTCGATCATTGGCGAGACGATTTCCATGCGGCGGAGCTTCGGGAGGCCGTTGTGGGTCTCGATCGTGCCGACGTGGTAGAAGTTGCGCTCGCGCAAGAGACCCCAGATGCCTTTACCGGCGCCGATCGCCTCGATCAAAAACAGGTCAGGTTTCCAGGTCTTGTCGAGCTTCTCGATCCAGCGAAGAAGGTTCGGGTAGTCGTATTGAACCTGTTCGCCATGAGCGAGATAGATGTCATCACCGATGACGTCGCAGACCAAAGCCGCACTGAAATCGCCGCCGTTCTCGGTGAACGCCGGGTCGATGCTAATGATGCGGTAGTCGTACTTCGGAAGCTCAGTGTAGGTCCGGAACCAGGCGGGGTTGATGGGGCAGCCGCCGGTCTTGACGGGAGCCTGCATGTACTGCGCCTGGAAATGCACTTCTCCCTGCGCGGTTCGTAGTTCTTCGAGGACCACATCCGAGAGCCGTTCCGGCTCGAGGAGTTCGCCTTCACGGAACTGGTAGACCTCGTCGTCGTCAAGATGAAACGTCATATCGGTTGGAGCTACGGCAGGAATGTTGAGATGAACCGTATCCTTCCGGAGCCGCAACAAGAACGCTGTGAAGTCGTCGACATGGAGTCGCTGCATGACGACAATGAGAACGCCGTCGGCTGGATTGCGCCAGCGGTTGGCGATCGCACTCGCATAAAGCTCTTCGAGGTTCCGCCGTTCCGTCTCGGAATGCGCGAGGCTCGCCTTCTGCGGGTCGTCGATGATGATGTAGTCAAAACCGTGCCCGGTGATGCCGCCCTGTACGGAGAGGGCTCTGACTTCGCCGCCCGCTGTCGTTTCAAAAAGCGTCTCGGTATCTTTCTCCTTGCGAATGCGGGTATCCGGAGCCAAAGCCATATACCACTTGCTCCGCAGGATCAGGCGGATCTTACGCAGCTGCGTCGAGGCGAGGGCTTCATCGTAACAAATGATGGCGATCCGAAGCGACGGGCTATGCATCAGCAGCCACGCCACGTACGCGATGCTGACGAGGTGCGTCTTCAGGGTTTTTGGTGGCTGATTGATGATCAGTCGCCGGCTCTCGCCACGAAAGCACCGCGTCAGTTCGTACGTGATCGCCTTTTGGTGCCAATTCCTGGACAGCTTGGTCTGCGGTTCCAGGATCGTCATGGCCCTTACGGCAAAGTAAAAGAGAGAGCTGCGAAAGATCGCTGCGAGAACAAGCACGTTATTCATCGTTCGTATCCTTGTATTGTCGGATGATGTCAGCTCGGAAGAGGTCGAGGATTTCCGCATCCGCGGCCCCCCCGATCAGATCCTCGGCCTCCTCCGTTTCCGGATTGGCTTCAGCCTTATTTGCAAGCTGGATGAGTTGGGCTCGTGCCTTCGCGTCGCCACTCAGAGCGTCGGCGATGAGCTTCTTGACGAGCGCAGTTTGCCTCGGAACATGTCGACGTCGACCGCCTTCGGTCACCGCGACGCTCTGGCTAAGCTCATCAATAAGTTCAGCTCGTAACGACTTCGCGCGACCCGTCTTGCCACGTTTGCGCTTTGATCCCGCAGGGTTGCCGCTTTGGCCCTTGCGAAATCGATGCGATACCGGAGGTTTGCGATATCCAACCTCGTAGAGCGTGTCTTCGTCTTCCTCTCGGCCTCGAGCGCGCTCGTCTCGATCGCCGGCACTCCGTCTTCGAGTCACTTCTATTGTCTCCGCTATGAGGCAAGGATTTCCCGTTCGGAGCGACGCGTAGCGCCGCCCCGCCAAAAACCCCGGCCGGGTTAACGAACTTTCGAAGATGAGCGCGGAACGAATTAGGTGCTCCGCGCCGCGGAATAGATTGCGGCGCTCATCCGGCGCTAAGGTTTGACCTTACGAGACCGAAATGCAATGCAGACGTTACAAACTGGCACGTGTACGCGCCACCAATTGTAATTGGTTACATGACAATTAAGCGGCTGAGCTTAACCGGTGATTTGAGCCTTGAGCCCGACGATCAAATGGTCCGCAAAGCGCTGTGGCCTGCCAGGTGCAGGTTTCTTAAACTGGAGATGTAGACGGCGGGCCTTAATCGCGAAAATAAGTTGATCTTTCAAACTATTGATTTGTGGATACTCGCCGAACGACGTTCCGTCGCCCGTTCCAGGCAGTTTGTGCAGCCATTTCGCTGCAGGTATTGTGGCTAACCCAGAGCACTCGACCGCGAGCATACCGATCAAGCTACCCATGACGAGGTCTAGCGCGCTCACCTTCTGGGTCCCGGGTACGCCGGCAACACTCAGCGCAACTAGGATCCGTTCCACCATTAAGGGGTTGAGATAGTAATTGGCTGCAATTCTGCTTACCGCCAGTCGGGCGAGTTCGGGACGTTTATGGAAGGCAGCGAAGACCGCGAGGAATAGATCGCGGAAATACGTCTCCCAGCTTTCATTGGGTTGGAAGGGACGCGCAACATTGGTCAACCTAGTCCGAACCATCTCCGTAAGGATCTCATCAATCCCCCCTCGAAAATACGAACTGACCGCAGTTGGATAGACTCCGAGGGCATCTGCGACCCCCTTAATGGTAAAGGTTGAATTCGCCTCCAAGAGTGCCAGAGACTGCGCGATGATGTCGGCGCGGGTCAGTCCGGCTTTTTCGCCCGGTTTGCGCTTCACGTGTTTCGACATGGTCGTGGACCATCCATCAATTGTTTCTGAAACAATTAATGTTGTGTATACGCCAATTTGCGTTGGTGCGCTAGTATCCGGACGATTAGAGGCAAAGGGTTCCAGGAAAAAGGCACTCACTTCGCTGCGTCTAACGCGCGAATCCCTGCGCAAACGACAAAACATTCCCTGCCGAGAAACACATGCTGAGCTCATCTAAGTATCGGAAACTACCGTATTTTTCCGAACTAACGTCCCCTGATTTCTACCTTTTTGCGTGTTTTTCGCTGCTTAAAGCGCAACGCAGGGAATTTTCCTATCAGAGACCGGTTCGCCCATGACTGCGTCCACCGCCAATTCTAAATTATCATTTAAAAGCAATTAGTTATGTAGCATAAAGAGGGATTCGAACTCTCTCCTATAACCTATTCATTGCAGGACGACTTCACGTCGCCTCACGGAACGTCAGATTGATGCGGTAACGTCCTGTCGCCGGATGGGCCCCATCCTTCAACGTATCGATGCCATGGAATGCCAGTCGAGATGGTCCTCCCCAGACTGCGACGTCGCCATGTTCCAACATTATGCGTTGTACTTTATCTGTTCGCTTCAGGCCGCCGAACAGAAATTTGGCAGGCAGCCCAAGTGACACGGAGACGATTGGAGCCTCGAAGTTCCGCTCATTTCTGTCTTGATGCAGCGTGAGGCGCGCGCCCGGATCGTAGCGATTGATCAGGCACGCATCCGGCGCAAAACGCGGAAAGCCGCCTTCAGCAGCGGCACGTTGCACCAGTTTCAGAAAGACCTCAGGCATGACTGGCCAAGGTTTTCGTGTCGTAGGATCGATAGGGTCGTAGCGATAACCGCTCCTGTCAGACACCCAGCCTGCCGAACCGCAATTGGTCATCGCGACTGACATCGTCTGGCCGCCGGGCGTTACAAAATGCCGAAATGGGGCAGCGACGACGATACTGGCTAAGGCGCCAACAATTTCTGCTGCGTCGTTGAGGGCAGAGCCTCGTAAAAGAACGGCACCTGTCGCGAGGTCGATACGCGCCGGATCATCGGCGGCGAACAAATCGGTGAAGCGATTGCGTTCAGTCATAGCGCTATTTGGCATCGTGGAAAATGATACCGACGGTATGCCGTTGGCCGCTCCTGATTTCGCTGACGCCATGCCGAAGGTTGACACGATATGTGCCTCGCGTTCCGCGTACGGGGCGATGATGGACGGCAAACACCACGGCATCGCCCTGCCGCAGCGGAACGACCGCTGCGCGTGACTGCATGCGCGGACGCTGTTCCGTCAGAATGAATTCGCCGCCCTCGAAATCACGGTTCGGTTCCGACAGCAGGATGGCGACCTGGAGCGGGAACACATGTTCGCCGTAGAGATCCTGGTGGAGGCAATTGTAGTCGCCGGCGACGTATTGCAACAGGAGCGGCGTCGGCCGCGACTGACCGGCCTCGTGGCATCGTTCCAGAAATTCGGCATGCGTCTTGGGATACTGAACATCGATGCCCATTTCCATGTTCCAGCGATCGGCGATGCGCGCGAACTCGGGATAAAGCGCGGTCCGAAGCTCTCCAATCCGATCGGGTAGCGGATAGTCAAAGTATTGGTATTCGCCGCTTCCAAAACCATGCCGCGCCATGACGATGCGCGTGCGAAACCGCCGGTCGTCATCGTACATCGCGGCGATCTCCCGACACGCCCTTGACGTCAGGAGCTGCGGCATTACCGCGAAGCCTTTGGCATTAAGGTCGGCTCCCACGCACGCCCAATCGACGAGCATATCACCGGTCCCGTCACTGCTTTTGGCTATGGCCACACTGCTCATGATTTGGCCTCGCGCTCGATAAGCTTACGCTTGCGTTCCACACCCCAGCGATACCCTGACAGCGAACCGTCGTTGCGCACGACCCGATGACAGGGAATCGCGACGGCGATTTTGTTTGCTGCACAGGCTGCTGCAACGGCTCGGACCGCTTTTGGCATCCCGATCTTCTCGGCAATCTCACTATAGGTCGCCGTGGTTCCGACGGGAATTTCGCGGAGCGCCTGCCAGACGCGATGCTGGAACGCCGTGCCGCGCATGTCGAGCGGCAGGTCAAGACCCGTTTCGGGAGCTTCGACCAACCCCACGACCTTGGCCATGACGTCCTCGAAGGCGCGGTCGCCGCCGATCAGATTGGCCTTGGGAAAGCGGTCTTCCAGATCGTGGATGAGCACCTCGGGATCATCACCGAATAAGATCGCCGCGATACCTTTGTTGCTGGCGGCAACCAGGATCGAACCGAGCGAGCATTCGCCGACCGCAAATCGCATATCGGCATTGTTTCCACCTGAGCGGAAGTCCGTCGGGGTCATGCCGAGAACTTCAGCGGAGTTGGCGTAAAAACGGCCGCTCGAATTGAAACCGGATTCGTGGATGGCTTCGGTCACGGATGTGCTCCTTGTTAGGTTCGCGCGCACGCGGTTCTGCCGGTGTGCCACGGCGTAGGCCTTCGGCGTAACGCCGGCGATGGTCTTGAAGATGCGATGAAAGTGATACGTGCTGAGCCCGGCCGATCGCGCCAAGTCATCGAGCTTCGGCGGCTCTTCAGACTCTTCGATCAGACGGCAAGCCTGTGCCACCTTGGCCGCATAGCGATCATGGAGGGACGGCTCATTTGGCTTGCAACGTTTGCAGGGGCGAAAACCCGCTCGCTCGGCTGCTTCACACGATGCGTGAAACGCAACGTTTTCACGTTTTGCCAATCGCGCAGCGCAAGAGGGGCGGCAATAAACACCGGTCGTTGCCACCGAATAATAGAACTTGCCGTCAAAGGAACGATCACGTGACTGCACCGCAGTCCAATAGGTCTTATCGGTCCCGGGCGACTTAGGCACGGACTTCGCTTTCACACTTGAGATTTGAGGGACAGGAATCATTTTGCCAGCTTTCTTCATCGTTCATGTCCTGAAAAAATAAGCGGCGATCCCTGTCCTCGCACTCCGGTCCTTGCTGTCTAATTCAGATTTTTTCCGCTCAACGCCTACATGTCCAGCACGACCCGATAACGCGCCTTGCCATCGAGCAAGTGTTTGACGGCGTCGTTGACCTTCGCAATCGGAAAATGTTCGGTCTGTGGCAGGATTTTATGCCGCGCTGCGAATTCGAGCATTTGCGCCGTCGTGATCGGCGAACCGTTCGGCGATCCTGAAACGCTCCGCTGTGTCATGATGATGTCGAACGCATTGATGGGAATGGGCTCAAGAACAGCACCGACAAAATGCAATCGTCCCTTCGGACGAAGCGTCGCAAGCATCGCCGGCCAGTCCAATGGCACGTTCACGGTGATGAGCAGGAGATCAAGGGTTCCTGCGATCTTCTTGATCTCGTCTGCTTTTCGGGAATTGACGACCCGGTGGGCGCCGAATCCACGCGCTTCGTCCGCTTTGGAATCCGTGGACGTGAATGCCGTTACCTCGCAGCCCCACGCCTTTGCGAATTGGAGGGCAAGGTGGCCAAGTCCGCCGATTCCGACGACGCCGACACGGTCGGTCGGCCTGATGTCGAAAACTTTGAGCGGCGTAAAGACCGTTACGCCGCCGCAGAGTAGCGGGCCTGCGTTGGCAGGATTCAAGCCATCCGGAAGCGGCACCGCCCACGGCCATTGGGCCCGAACGCGATCAGCAAATCCTCCGAAACGACCGACGATAGTCGGCACATTTTCGGCGCAGAGATTACCTTCGCCATTGAGACACTGGGCGCAGTGCATGCAGCTCGCCGAGCCCCAACCGACGCCGACGCGCTGACCGATCTGCAACCCTTTCGCGTTGCTGCCGAGAGCGACGATCTTGCCGATCACCTCATGCCCCGGGATCACCGGATAACTTGAAATGCCCCACTCGTTGTTCATGACCGAGACGTCGGAATGACAGAGCCCGCAGGCTTCGACGGCAATTTCGACATCGTCAGGCGCAAGTGGGCCTGGATCATAGCTGTAAGGCTCAAGGGGCTGGTTTGGGCCTCTAGCCGCCCACGCATTGATGCTCACGTATTGGTCTCCTCTAATTGGAATCAAGAATGCGGTTGTTCTTTACAAACGCCGACGCGCTTGCCGGTTTGCCGTTCGCTCATGGTCATGTTCTTGCCGCCCATCTTCATGTCGAACACGCCCGAGAAACGATCGGGCCAAAGCTGGAACTTGGCCCAGGCGACAGCTTGATTGTGGCCTTCGCAAATCAGATCGAAGGTCAATTCATCGGCGCTCTGGTGAATGTTAGAGGCGGGACAGCGGACGAGCGGATTGTTTTCGCTGAGAACGACGATCCCATGTGTACCGCTGTCGGTGACGCAGATTTTTGCGGTTTTCTGGATGCCCATATCCTCCACGTGCGGCAGCTCCAGCTTCATTTGCACCTCGTACTCCCCCGGCTGTAGCAATGCCTGGTCTTCCGCGTGCGCGCCGCAGGCGAAAGCCAAAAGCGCTGCCGTCAATGCGATCCGTGTCATGAGATCCTCCGAACCTTGGACGCGCGGTTTGAACATGAGGGACGACGATCCGCGCCCCGTTTCTTGCTTTCAAATTCGAGGACCGCGTTTTTTAGTTTGAAAGCAAGGAACGAGGTGTGCCGCCCTCACGAGCATGCCTAAGAGGCGGGCAAACAACGCAATCCTTCGAGGAGCTTGCAGTGCCCAAGAAAAAGTTCATTCAAACGCCGGGCGGCCACATCGCCTATCAGGAGCAAGGGCAAGGTCCTGTCGCTCTTTTCGTTCATGGGGTGATCGTCGATTCGTACCTTTGGCGTCACCAACTCGCCGAGTTGTCGGCCGTCCGCCGCTGCCGGGATCATTGAGCCGTTGCCGAGAGACCAGACAAGGCGGAAAGATCGTCAAGGTGTTGCCATGCAGGCGATGGAGGACGATAGGCGCATCGTGATCGAGGCGATGGACGCGCTCGTAGACAATAGACTGGCGCGATGGTCAACGTCCGGCGTGGGTCTTCGAAGACTTTGCCTTGAGAGTGGTGAGGTCTACGACTTGGATGTCGCTGGCATCAGGCGGATCAAATGACAGTGAGGTTCGAAAGTCCTCATGTTTCGCGCCGCGTGATTGTAATGGGCGGTTCAGCGGCGTTGGCGCTCGGAACGACAACCGGTCACGCTCAGAATTCTCCAACCTTGCTCGTTACGCATCCTGCATTTGAAAAACATAATCCCGGGCCTTTCATTGTCGAACGACCATCGCGTGAACGCGCGATCCTGGATGCTCTAGCTGTTTCGCAATTCGACGCGCTTGTTCGCCACGAACCGCCGTTGCGAGAAGATATTGTGGAGGCGATCGAGCGCGTTCATACTGGCGCGTATTATGAGTTCATTCGTGCGCATGCTCAGGACGAGGCGCACCTTCCTTTTTCAATCGACGGCGATACCGTGATTTCCGCTGGTTCGTGGGAAGCCGCAATGCGCGCTATCGGGGCGGGATTACACGCAGTCGATTGCGTCATGGATAAAGACATCGGCATCAAAAATGCCTTTTGCCCCGTACGACCGCCCGGGCATCATGCTGAGGCGAACCGGGCGATGGGATTTTGCCTCTTCTCAAATATCGCCATTGCCGCGAAATATGCACGCGCACGCCACGGTGCCGAGCGTGTCGCCGTGATCGATTTTGACGTTCACCACGGCAACGGGACGCAGCACGCCTTTTGGAAGGAAAAAAACCTCTTCTATGGTTCGACGCATGAAATGCCGCTCTTTCCAGGAACAGGTGCCGCGAACGAAACCGGCGTCGGAAACATCTTCAATGCGCCGCTCAAAGCAGGCGACGGCAGCGTTGCGTTTCGCGCGGCGATGACGGAACGCATACTGCCTGCGCTGGCTGCATTTCATCCCGATCTTATTCTTGTCTCTGCCGGGTTCGACGCGCATGAAGGCGATCCTCTCGGCCACATCCGGCTGCACGAAGCCGACTTTGCCTGGATCACCAATCAACTCATAGAGATCGCGGACAAGCATTGTTCCGGCCGGATCGTCTCGATGTTGGAAGGCGGCTACGTTCTGCAAGACCTCGCGCGCTCGACTGCGGCGCACGTCACTACCCTGATGGCGGCATAAAGAATTGGTGATCCGGAAAAGCCTCGCGGAATTCACCCATCATTTTCTTGACGGCCACGCGGCCCTTGGCCCATCGCGTCATTTAGCATGCGGAAGCTGACAGGCGCTTGGCCGGACAAAACTTTCAAACACTTTCCAGTAATTCCGATCGCGTCTGCGCGGCACATGACAGACGCCAGCCCTTCACCAGCGCGTAGATCGCCGGTATGACGATGAGGGTCAGCAGCGTCGAGGAGACCATGCCTCCGATCATCGGCACCGCGATGCGCTGCATCACTTCAGAGCCTGTGCCGGTGCTCCACAAGATGGGCAACAACCCAGCTGTGATGGCGGCCACGGTCATCATCTTAGGTCGCACGCGCTCCACGGCGCCGATCATGATGGCGTGGTAAAGGTCTTCGCGCGTGAACGGACGACCTTTGGCGAGGCACTCAGCCTGGATCTCGCGCTTGGCATTGTCGAGATAGATCAACATCACCACGCCGGTTTCGGCAGCGACGCCCGCTAGTGCGATGAATCCAACCGCTACAGCTACGGACAAGTTAAAGCCGAGCCACCACATCAGCCAAAATCCGCCGACAAGGGCGAACGGCAGTGACAGCATGATGATCAATGTTTCAGTCAGGCGTTGGAAGTTGAGATAGAGCAGCAGAAAGATGATCATCAGCGTGACCGGCACGACCAGCTGCAGGCGGGTTTCCGCGCGTTCGAGATACTCATACTGTCCCGACCACACGAGATAGATGCCAGAGGGCATTTTCACCTGCGCATGCACCGCCTTTTTGGCATCGGCGATGTAGCCACCGAGATCGCGGTCGCGGATGTCGACGTAGACGTAGGTCGCGAGCTTGCCGTTTTCAGTGCGGATGGTGGTTGGCCCGCGTGTGAGCTTGATATCGGCCACCTCTCCCAATGGAACCGTGCCGCCGTCCGGCAACGAAACAACCACATCCTTGGCGATGGATTGCGGATCGGAGCGAAGATCGCGCGGATAGCGGATCGCCACGGTGTATCGCTCTCGCCCCTCGATTGTGGTGGTGATCGGCTCGGCGCCTAGCGCCATGGCCACGACGTCTTGGACGTCCGAGACCATGAGGCCATAGCGGGCGAGACGTTCGCGGTTCGGAGTGATCTCAAGATAGTAGCCACCCAAAACGCGCTCAGCATAGGCGCTGGAGGTGCCTGGAACCGATTTTAGAACGGTTTCAATTTGGTGAGCGACGCCCTCCATCTCGTTCAAGTCCTTACCGATCACCTTGATGCCGACGGGCGTGCGAATACCGGTGGAGAGCATGTCGATGCGCGCCTTGATCGGCATCGTCCAGGCGTTGGAGACGCCAGGGAATTGCAGCGCCTTGTCCATTTCCGCAATCAGGCTGTCGGTAGTGACACCGGGACGCCACTCGTCCTTGGGCTTGAGATTGATGATGGTTTCGAACATCTCGGTCGGCGCGGGATCGGTCGCCGTCTGTGCGCGTCCCGCTTTGCCAAAGACAGTTGCCACCTCCGGAAACGATTTGATGATGCGGTCCTGTGTCTGCAGAAGTTCCGCCGCCTTGGTGATGGAGAGGCCGGGCAACGTCGTCGGCATGTAGAGCAACGTACCTTCGTTCAGGTCCGGCATGAATTCGGTGCCGAGTTTTGTCACCGGCCACACCGAAATCGCTAAAACAATCACCGCCAAGGCAATCGTGAGAGTCTTCGCTTTGAGCACGCCCTTGATGATGGGTCGGTAGGCGGCAATGAGCGCTCGGTTGATGAGGTTTTTCTTCTCCGGGATGATCCGGCCGCGCACGAAAATCACCATCAACGCCGGCACGAGCGTTACCGACAGCAGCGCAGCCGACGCCATGGCGAACGTTTTGGTGAAGGCCAACGGGCCGAAAAGCCGTCCTTCCTGCGCTTCCAGCGTAAAGATCGGTAAGAAGGAGACGGTGATGATCAGCAGCGAGATGAAAAGCGCTGGCCCAACCTCGGATGCCGCATCGATCAGGATTTCCGTTCTTGGCTTGTCCTTTGGTGCACGTTCCAGATGTTTGTGCGCGTTCTCAATCATGACTATGGCTGCGTCGATCATCGCGCCAATCGCAATGGCGATGCCGCCGAGGCTCATGATGTTCGAACCGATACCAAGCAAGCGCATAGCGACGAAGGCCATCAGAATGCCGACCGGCAGCATCAAAATGGCGACAAGTGCGCTTCGGACGTGCAACAAAAAGATGATGCAGACCAAAGCGACAATGATGCTTTCTTCGACGAGCGTCGATCTGAGTGTCGCAATGGCGTGATGAATGAGCTCGGAACGGTCATAGACCGGAACGACATGAGTTCCAGCCGGCAGCGACGGCATGATCTCCTTGAGTTGCTTTTTGACGCTGTCGATAACCGCGAGGGCATTCGAACCGGACCGTTGCAATACGATGCCGCTCGCGACTTCGCCGTCGCCGTTAAGTTCGGCAATGCCGCGCCGCTCGTCGCCGGTGATTTCCACGTGGGCGACATCCTTCAACAAAACGGGGATGCCGCTATCGGATTTGAGGACGATGTTTTCGAGATCTTTGACGCCTCTCAAGTAGCCGCGTCCGCGCACCATGAACTCGTGCTCGGCCAACTCCAGCGTGCGTCCGCCGACGTCCATATTACTGCCGCGGATGGCATCGCGGACCTTGTCCAGGGGAATGTTGAAACTGCGGAGGCGATTGGGATCGACGATGACGCTGTATTGCTTGACGAAGCCGCCGACGCTCGCAACCTCGGCAACGCCCTGGGCCTTGGACAAGCCGAAGCGGAGTTCCCAATCTTGCATCGAGCGAAGATCGGCCAGGGACTTGTCCTTGGATTGCAAGGCATACTGATAGACCCAGCCGACGCCGCTGGCGTCGGGACCGATCGTCGGGGTTATGCCTTGAGGCAGCCGCTTTGCTGCGGCGTTCAAGTATTCAAGAACGCGCGAGCGCGCCCAATAGATATCGGTCCCGTCCTCGAAGATGACGTAGACGAACGACACGCCAAAAAACGAGAAACCCCGCACCACCTTGGAGCGCGGAACAGTCAGCATCGCCGTGGTGAGTGGATAGGTGACTTGATCCTCGACCACCTGCGGGGCCTGACCCGGGAACTCGGTATAGACGATGACCTGAGTGTCGGAGAGATCAGGGATCGCATCGAGCGGAAGTGTCTTGATGGCCCAGATGCCAGCCACCACCGCAAAGGTCGTAGCGACGAAAACCAGCACCAGATTCTTGGCCGACCAAGCAATGAGACGGGCGATCATTGACCGGCCTCCGTGGCCGGAGGCGTCTCAAAACCCTTCAGGGCAGACTGGAGATTGCTTTCCGCGTCGATGAGAAAGTTTCCGTTTGAGACGACGCGGTCCCCTTCCGAAAGACCACTCAAGAGTTCGACATAACGATCGCCCCGCCGACCAAGTTTGACGTCCCGCGGCTCATAACGGCCATTACCTCGATCCAGCAGGACGAGCCGCTGATTGCCGTCGTCGATCACGGCACTCGACGGCACCGTCAGCGCCGTGGCGTTGTCGGTGGCGATCTCCACGTCGCCGTACATGTCGGGCAACAGGGCTAAGTCCGAATTGGCAAGCTCGATACGGACTGGAACAGTGCGCGTCTTCTTTGTCAGATAAGGATAAATGACTGTTACGCGCCCGTCGAATACGCGGCCAGGGCGTGCTCGTGTCATGACCTTGGCAGCTTGACCGACCTTAACGGAATCGATGTCGCCCTCGGCGATCTCCGCCATCATCCACACAACGGAATAATCAGCGATACGAAATCCCACATCGCCAGCCTTAAACCCTTGGCCGTCACTCCAATTGCGTTCCATCACTTCGCCGTCGATTGGGGACCGGTAGATGAGCGCGTTCGGTACGCGACGGTCACGCTTCACCTGATCCATGAACTCATCTGAAACGCCGAGGTTTTGCAGTCGGCGGGTGGCGCCGACGAACGCGCCTGCCGGACTGTTGAGGCCAGAACGCGCATTTTGCTCAATCAGCAATCGCGCGGCTTGATCGAGGACGTCCTGGCCGAACACGGTCGCCAAAACATCGCCCCGCTTTACGTGCGTGCCGGTCGTCGCGGAGCCAACGCTTACAACGTACCCGTCGAACTTCGGCGCGACCACGACGACGCGCCGCTCGTCCAGCTGAACAACGCCTGGCGCCTTGATCGTGCGTGCGATGGCCCGTCGCGTGACGGCAACGGTCTCGACTCCGGTCCGCTGGATCTTGCCCGGCGCGATCTTGATGGAGCCGTCCTCGCTATCCTCCCCCTCGTAGACGGGGGTGTAGTCCATCCCCATGGAATCCTTCTTCGGCACCGGCGAGGTGTCCGGGAGGCCCATCGGATTGCGATAGTATTTGATTTTCTTTCCGCCGCTTGCTGCGTCGGTCGCTTGCTTTTGCGAAGCCTTAGGTTTCGGCTCGAAGGACACGTCTTCGCTCGCACGAACCGCGACGTAGTCTTCGCCGGTGTCGGCGGTCTTAGGCGTCAGCGAATAGAACGGTTTGCCGTCGGGATCGCGGTAATAGATCACCGCGCCGGTCGGCGCATGCGCTCCGGCCATCGCCGCTGGGGAAGAGAGCGGCAGCTTGAGCAGACCAGCTTGGTCAGCCCACAGCCCGGCTCCCGCCCCAGCCGTGACGGCTGCGACGGTGACCGTACCCCTGATCAGGGCGTTCATTGCACGGCCTTGACGATGAGCTTGTTCTCAACCGTCCCGGTCTCGCCCTGGACCTTGGCGCCAAGCGATAAGGCCCATTCCCCAGCCATGCTGAGATCGGTCTTGAAGCGATAGACACCTGGCTCAGTAGAGGTCACGGCCTCGATCGGCGCGGCCATCATCTCCATGCCGTCGGGACCCATGTCGATGCGCTTGGCAAAGATCACGGCGTCGGGAACGGCGCGCCCGGACGCTTTGTGCACGAGCTTAACCGCAATGACGGCCTCGCCCTTTTTGACCTCTTTGTCGATAAGCTGGAATTCGTAATCCTTGGCGTCGGCGAACGCCGAGCCGGTCATACCCGTGAGAAGCGCGAAGCCGATGACGGCCGCGCACAATACTGGCGAACGTTGCATATTGAATATCTCCGATTGTCTTTGAACCCGCACGGGCCAGAATGGCCACGCGCGCGAGGCCACGGCGCAATGCCACGACCTCAGTCACGCTGTTCGGCGTGGGCTCAGGCGCTCGGAGGTCGGAGAAGAGGTGGTATCAATGACCCGGCGGTGACCAGCGTGTGGCCAGGGGCAACACGGTCTCGGGTAATCTCGCCATGGAACTGCGCCTCAGTGAGAGGCGACAAAGGCTGGAAGCATTTAACGAGGCAACTGCTCATATCCGGGCAGACCTTTTGCGGGCAATCCGGACAGTGCTTCACAGGACCGTCGCATGGCATCGGCGCCTTAGTGGCCGACATGTCCATGTGGTGTGCGGGTTCCATCGTCATGGTGGTCATTTTGCCCGACATCGCTAAGGCGTAGGTCGCCGTCAGCGGCAGAGACACAAGCGCCCCGAGCATGGCCACCATGCTGAGGATGAAAAAACATCTCTGGGACAATCTGTTTCGCACGGCAGCAGACTGCCATAGCTTTCTGGCGAGAGCAACTCGAAGGCCGCTGCGGGAAAGACGGATAAATACGGCCTAATGCTTCCTGCTGACACAATGTTCATGGTTTGAAAGCACGTCGATGATGCGGCACTCAGCGATGCGGCTGGACACCGCCTTAAAGCTCATGTTTGCTAACGGGTATAGGTCGCCGCCGGCGTGGCGAGACCACTTACGCTTTGCCAATACTTATTGAAGTTGCAGCCCTACTGCGCGGGCTTGCCCGCTGCGACCATCAAAAACTCCCGCTCGGCTCTCGTAAAATACCGCTCCTTGTGCCGGAGCGCGAAGAAACGTCGCTTCGGAAGTTGAACATCGAGAGCCACAAGTGTCTTCGCTTTGAGCGACGCCGCCACGACGAGCTTGGAAATGATTGTGATCCCGCTTCCTGCCTCGACCGCTCCACGAACCGCTTCGTTGGATGGAAGCTCAAGTGCGATATCGAGATCGCGCATGTCGATACCGAGCTTCGAGACTGCCGATTCCAGGACAGCGCGCGTTCCCGAACCGACTTCGCGCACAACCCAGCTCGCTTGCGTGATCTGAGATACCGGCCGCAACGGCCGTTTCGCAAGAGGATGGCTTGGAGCAACGACGAGAACCATCTCGTCATCTGCGACCGGCGTCACTGACAAGGTCGGATCGTCGATTTCGCCTTCAATGAAGCCCAGATCCGCAACGCCTGCCCCGACATCCGTAGAGACAGTCTCCGTATTCCCGATTTGCAAGGATACGGCGATACCTGGAAATCGCGACTTATATGCATGCACGATTGCAGGCAGCCAATAATTGCCAGCCGTCTGACTTGCACCAATTGTCAAGGATCCGCGCTCAAGACCTGCGAGATCGGCAAGAACCTTTTCCGCTGCTTCGGCGCGCGCCACGACCGACTTCGCTTCGACGAGAAAAAGCTTACCGGCCTGGGTCAATATAATGCGGCGACCCACGCGATCGAAAAGCTTCGTTGCATAGCGCGTCTCAAGGGCAGCGACGGCCGCGCTCGTCGCCGACTGTGTCAGGTTAAGCGCTTTCGCAGCTTGTGTGACGTGCTCCCTTTCGGCGACGGCAATGAAAATGCGAAGCTGCTCGAGCGTCATGTCGCCTCTCGACCGATCCTCAAGTCACCGCCTCGACATGGCTCAAGCCGAACGTCAGCCGAAAAAGCCGGTGATCCCGATCACATTTGACAGGCTTATATTCATCGATCCAATTGATAGTATCAATTATATCATTCGATTTTATCGATTAAATAAGATCCTGGCAACGCTTCGATACGAAGAGCCAACCTAGCTATGAAATTCATCGTGAGATACGCGCCTAATCTGCGAGTCATCTTCGGATCGAATTTACGTCATCCAACACGTAGGGCGATGCGATCTAACTCGCATCGCCCTGACCTGACTTCGCAAAGTGGCAGCTAGTCCAGCTCACCTCGACGTTCCGGTCCTCAGACGAAGAACTTGATGAGAGCCAGGCTGAAACCAGAGATGAACAGCGCTGATGCGGCGCCAAGTAGAAGCGGCTTTAGTCCCTTTGCCTTGAGCTTCATGATGTCGGTTTCGAGTCCCATCGCGGCGAGAGCTACTGACAACAGAAAAGCTGTCACCGGCACGATGATGTTCTTGAACTCTGGCGGCACGACGACCACGCTGTTCACCACCACGAGTGCGATGAAGCCGACGACGAACCAAGGCATCGGAGCCTTGCCGGTGACATTTGCGCCATCGCCGTGATGCGACGACGAACTCCGCGCCGCCAGCACGCCAAGTGTAATGACGACGGGCGCGAGCAGCATGACGCGGCTGAGCTTTGCAATCGTGCCGTATTCGCCGGCCGTTTGACCGTACTGGAAGGACGCGGCGACGACCTGTGCGATCTCGTGGATTGATGCGCCGGCCCAGAGCCCAAAGCCGTGGGTATCCAAATGGAAAATTGCCGGAAGCAACGGATATATAAACATCGAAATCGAACCGAAGATGGTCACGCAGGCAACGGCGTAAGCCACATCTTCGTCGTGCCCTTTGGTGACTGTGTTGGTCGCGATAACGGCGGATGCACCGCATATCGACGTACCTGCGGCGATGAGCTGTGTCAGTTTACGGTCAACACCCAGGACCGGGCCCAACCAACTTGTAAACAGGAACGTGGCCATCAGCGTCGCGACGATGATCGCAAATCCGGTAGGCCCAACCTCGACGATCTGCTGCGCCGTCAACTGGAAGCCGAGAAGAATAATGGCGAACCGCAAAATGCGCCGAAGCGAAAATTTCACGCCCTCCTTGGCGCGTTGCGGAGTACCGACGATGTTGTGGAACGCAATGCCCATGACGATAGCGAGGATCATGGGGCTGAATGTTCCGACCCCGGGCAATGCGCGTAGTCCAAAGGCAAGCGCCGCGATCGTGCCGGTGAGAAAAAGGCCGGGCCAAATGCCTTGACCGTCGCTCCGCGAGATCGATCGATTTTGAAAATCGGTTGGCGAAGCGGATACACTGGCCTGCGACGCGTCCTGCATGGTATTCTCCTTGTCTTACGCGCAGCAGCATCCAGTCCTTCACCTTCACCTTCCAACGCAAAATTTTTCTGATTCCGATCGACTCGGCTGATCATTCGCGCGCACAAGCCGTCGCGCGACAAGTTGCGAACATTGATTGCACCGACTCTGATGACTGGCTGGAGGACGATGGAAAAGCATAGCTCTTCCGCCATCCGCGCAATCGATTGCGGCACTACATGAAAGGCGCGCTTAGCGGCTGGATGCGCCAATCGCATCGGGCAAAAGTGCTGCATCGAAATACAAGCACGGGACCGCCTCGCGCCCTCAGGGTCGCGACCTCTGCTGCAGGCGACGCGGAATAAAACCATTCGGCATCGCTCTCAAATTTTCTCTGTATCATAAACGCAATCGATCAAAACGATCGGAAAGATCCGTTGGACGGTCGCGTCATTCATCGACCTGATAGACGCAAGGCATTTCCGTGCTTTTCTACCGGAGATCACGAATGATTCCATCGGATACCAGAAACCGGTTTTTGACGCGCCGAGCTCTACTGGGACAGGCCGCTTTCGGCAGCGCGGCATTTGTTGCGGCCCCTGCATGGGCGAACATGATCGACCTGCCATTTCAGAACGGCAGAAGAGAAACGACCCGCGCTTTTCCGCAGAAAGGACAGATGATCCTTCAGCGGACACGAGCGCCTTTGCTGGAGACTCCGTGGAAGACCTTCGACAAAGACCTCTACACACCTAACAATCAGTTTTACGTCCGTTGGCACTGGGCAGGCATTCCAGAATCCGTTGACGTCAACACGTTCCGTCTCCGGGTGCATGGAAACGTCGAACGCGAGCTTTCGTTTTCGCTTTCCGAGCTCATGCACAAACTGCCGCGGGTTGAGCTTGCCGCCGTCAATCAGTGTTCGGGGAATTCCCGAGGCTTGTTCTCGCCGCGCGTACCCGGTGCACAGTGGGGAAATGGCGGCATGGGTAACGCGAAATGGGCAGGCTTCCGCCTGAAGGATTTGCTCGACTTGGCCGGAGTGCGGGCCGGTAGCGTGCAAGCGCGCTTCGCCGGGCTCGACAAGCCAAGCGTCGATGACGGTCCGACATTCTGGAAATCGCTTGCTATCGATCATGCGAGAGACGGCGAAGTCATGGTCGCCTACGCCATGAACGGACAAGCGCTCCCGTTTCTCAATGGCTTTCCGTTACGCCTCGTCGTCCCAGGGTGGTACGCAACCTATTGGATGAAGATGCTGACGGACATCGAAGTGCTCGATAAGCCGGACGAGAATTTCTGGACGAAGAAGGCATACCTCATTCCGGACACTCCACACGCCAACATCTCGCCTGGCGCCAAGGACGTGAAAATGGTGCCGATTAACCGCATGGTGCCGCGCTCTTTCGTAACCAACCTCAGCTCGGGCGCACACATAAAGGCATCGGCGCCAAATGAGGTGCGCGGAATTGCGTTCGGCGGCGACTGCGGGGTCGCAAAGGTTGAGACGTCCATTGACGGCGGCACGAGTTGGCAGCCGGCAGAGCTTGGCCCCGATGAAGGTAAGTATGGCTTCCGGCGGTGGACCGCGAAATTCACATCACCGGGTGCGGGCCAACGATTGGACCTCATGGCTCGTTGCGTGAATACCAATGGCGTGCCTCAGCCAGCCAAACCAAGCTGGAATCCCTCAGGCTTCATGCGCAACGTCATCGAGACAATTGACCTCGTGACCATTTGAGGAGAACGCCATATGCGACTCTACGTTCAAATCATCGGCCTTGTGGTCACCGCCGCGCTGCTGACCGGCACCGCCGTTGCGCAAGATTCAGCTCCGCTAAAGTCGGAAAGCTTTGATCTCCCGACCGGCGACCGTCAATTCACGGGTGCGGGGTCGGAGGTTGCCAACAACAATTGCCTGACCTGTCACTCTGCAGGAATGGTGACCGTCCAGGCGCCGCTTCCAAAAGCGACTTGGGAAAAAATCGTAAAAAAGATGATCAACGTATACAAGGCACCAGTTCCAGACAGCGATGTCGAAGCTCTTGTCGACTATTTGAGCAATGGCCCAGCGGCCAGCAAATAAGCCGTTCCGGCTCCGCGCGCCGCATCCGACCGACTTCGAACGGTGCGCGGCTTTGCCAAACATCACTGTAAGAACTGCCTGTCACACGGCTGCCAGTTCGGTTCGCGCTCACCGCGGCCCTATTAGGCTTCCCGCAATCCGTGCATGCTATGGTAACCCGTTTTTCCGTGTCGGAGTTGGCGACTAAGTGTAGCCAATCGCTTTTTATCAGAAGCAGCAAGCCGGTGGCGGTCCGGCAAATGAGCAAGCTTCGCTGCCGATGGCGTGCCGCTGCCTCGATGCCTAAACTATGATGCAGTGATGATTGGAGCGGCCGCCATCTTCATCTGAACTGAATTGCACCGTGCGATCGGCGTCCAACTCCTAGCGCCCAGTTTCAGGACATAGCTGCCTGTCTATCCCGCCGCGATTTCCGCCTGCCCTGAACGGATGCGCGCTTACCAATCATCATCCGTTCGAACGTCTGCATTCTGCAAGTCTTGGCAACGCCTTGGGACTCATCGCGATGGGATGGGCGACATTGACGAGATCGAGTTAGTCACCTCGTGAATCGTCTATCATCCAAACATCTTTGACGTGATGCTCGGCGGCCCATTCAATTAGAACGATATCTGTGATCCGAGGGCAAAGGTGTCAGCATCCTCTAGAGTACGACCAGGGACGTCGACCTCATGATGTCGGTAACGCAGCCAAACTAACATGGCAGCATCGTCGATTTCCTGAGCAACGCCGAGGCCCCAAATTGTACTCCCTGACCCATCGATGACCTTGGCGCCGCCTTCCGTGTTGTCCACGTCATAGATTGCAACGCCATCCGTCGATTGCAGATATTCTCCGTACGGAATCGTGTGACCGAGTGACGTCAGTTTCAGTCTCTCGCCGACCTTGAGATAGTAGGTATCTGTCGTCGGATTGTTCATTTTATTGACTTGCTGACTGATGCGTGCCCATGCGCCGAAAGCGAACAAACCGGTTGGCGTGTGCTCAAGATAGGTGGCCGCCTGCCAGACACTGAGACGGTCGTCGGATGCAAAAGTATTATTGAGTGGGTTTTTCCAATCCATGGACGAGTTAGAATAACTAAGTAGGCCTTGAACTTTCAGATCTCCGAAGTGTCCATTTAAGTATCGGAGGGCCAATGCCCAGCTATCATGTTTGGGTTTCCAGGAAGCCGTCGCCACGAAACCCGCCAGCGCTGGACTGTCATATCTAATGATCTCTTCTCGGCCAGAGTCGCAGTCGGCAGGGCCCGCGCCGTTGCCGCGGCAAGAGCCAACTTGCGACCAAACGAGTTTTTCGCCGGGTCCAATGTCTCCCTGAACATCGAAGGCGTAGACGTTGTAGGCTTGCCAATACGCAGCCCATATAGTGCCGGAGGCATCGATCGTCTGAGGGCCCTGTGAGTCTGCCGTCTGACGTTTGCCCACACTGAGTTGACCCAATCGCTCGCTTTTCAGATACCAGTAAGAGAAGAATGTTTGCGGCGCATTTGCCACGCCGGTATATAGCCCGGGCCCATCCGGGTTTTTTTGGGTAATCGAGAAGAGGTCGCTGTCAATAGCTTCCAAATACAAAACGAAACCGGCGGAAACGTCTTTTGTTAATTTAGCTTCGCCGCTGAAGCTTATATAGCTCGCAGCCCCTGTTCCCATACCTGTTACGTAGACGTTCGACTCTCGGCCATCGTCCCAATAGAGCACTTCTTCGGCGACTTTGCCTTGCACCGTCAGCGAGATTTTTCGATTGCCTTTTCTTGCAGCCGTGTTTTCCAGCTCCTCAATTCTTTGCTCCAGGTCGGCACAGCAATCCCCTCCGAGATCCGCAGCTTGAGCGTTGGTCGCGCTCAAGCAGACGAATGCCATGAATACCAAACGTTTCATTCAATAATTTCCCCCAAGGCACTCTGAGCAACGACAAGTCTCACCCGGCGATGGAATGTCGTTCTTGCAGTACGGGTTTTCTGGCGGGGTACGCCGGACCTTTACTCATCCCGCCGCCGCAAAGCAGCATCCCTCCTCCAGATGCTCCCGCCATCTGTTGGAGGCTTCTTGCTTGTCATGACAAATGGCCGCGATCTAATGCAAATATTCAATTTTCAAATTGCCGAAGGCAATCGCTCAAAATTATCAATATATAATCTCGATAAGGAATATCTGCGCGCGACGCCAAATGGCGTTAAACGAACATTCCGAATTTCACAATTCGAGTACATCGGAATAAAAAACCAGAAGGGCGGCGCAGTTGGTGGCGCCGCCCTCCCAGCTTTCTCGAAATCAAGCAGTTACAGCTGCACGTCTTCGAGCTCTTTGCCTGCAGTTTCCGGTCCGATGAGGTATCCGATGATCGTCAAGATCCACAATCCGGCTGTTGCCAGGAACGGTCCCGTTGGTCCGTATTCCGCGATACCCCAACCAACAAGCAGCGGCGCCAGAATTGAGACGGCCCTGCCGCCACCAACCATGATGCCAAATCCCGTGCCGCGGACCGACGTACGGAAAAACTCACTTAGGTAGGTATCGCCAACGCCCCAAAGCCAGCCAAGCATACCAACCATCAGCCCGCCATATATGAGGAACGTGTTCAGGTTATCGGCCGTAGACGCCATAATCGTGCATGCAATCATAATCAGTGCGCCAACAATTCCTGCTGGGCGCCGACCAATCAGATCGGAAAGGCCAGTGCCGATGAAAGAAAGGAAGAATTGGGCCACATAGAACAGCATTGCATAGAAGATCGATTCGGAAAGCGTGACGTTAAATTTCCGCATCATGAAAATCGTCAGAAAGTAGGTAACTCCCCAATAACCGCACGCGTTTGCCGTATAAAGCAGCCAGCCGATCACGATACGCTTCTTCGCTCCGGGGATCCGCCAGATGTTTTCCTTCGGGTGTTTAATCCCCTGTGACTTAACAAGCTTCTCCATTTCCTCCTGCGCTTCTCTAAAGCGCGGAGAATCTTCGAGGGTGGTTCTCAGCCAGAAGACGAGCGCAGCCGGAACAGCCGCAAAAATGAAAGCCCATCTCCATCCATATGTGGGAACGATGGCCAACGCCGCGATTGCAGCCACGATGTATCCCAAGGAATAGAGAGAGAACATGATGCCGCCCGTACCGAGCGCGCGATACTTCGGTGGCCACATCTCCGCAGTATATGGCGCGCCAACGGCCAATTCGCCGGCACCTCCGACGCCAGTGAGAAAACGCAAACCAGTGACCGCATACAAATTGCTTACCACGCCGCCAAGAACGGTCGTCGTGCCGTAAAGCGCGATGGAGAATTTCAGCGATTGCCTTCGGCCCACACGATCCGCGAGGTATCCGAAGAAAATCGTTCCAAGCGTGTAACCGACGAGAAACAGCGAACCGATGACGCCGATAGCTGTTATGCTAATGTTCAGCTCTTTCATCATCATCGGGCTCAACATCCCGAAAATATTGACCGCGTACGCGTCGAACCCATACCCCAGACCCGATGCAATAGCGACGAGAAGAGCCTGCTTAAACGGGATCGCTGTCCCGGCTGCGGTGTGATCCCCGACGATACCTTGGCCTATCGTCCCTTCTCTTGGTTGCCCGCTTGAGTTTGACGGCGACCCTTCCGTCGCCATTGGTCCCAGCATGCCGATGCTCCCTAAATTTTTTCTATTTTGAAGGCAGCATTACCGCTCAAGACAGATCATCGGTAAAATCAATATCCCAAATTTAGGAATAGCCCGCCGCATGACATCCAATAACAAACGCAAAAAAAGCATCGCATATTTCACATTCAAATTTCAACCGACCCAACGGAGTTCGAACAAAAAAGCGCCATGTTCGAAGCATGGGCGATTTCGTTGCAATTCGAAAATCGAACAGGTGCTCAGCGAGTAGCTGCGTTCGCAGACTTCGCCTCTCGCGCGCTCGATTCAGAGGTTGCAACAAATTGAAAGTGCGGCGCTAATCAGCACTTCACGGAGCATTTTTCAACATCCATCGCCAATCTTCCGCACTCCATCGCGATACCGATTGGCAACGCCGCAAGCGGCGATCATTTGAACGGCACACGCTCAGACGTTCGCAAACAGCATCGACACAGACGTGCATCGTGCTCGTCTCTCCACGGCACTTGGATGCCTGCATCCAAAGATGTTGTTGGATTCTTCATTCAGCACGCCGACCACTTTTCCATTCCGCATCGCACGACGGCAGGGAGACCGGCCTCGTAGGCATCACAGCTAGAATCATAATTGTGGTGCCCAGAAGGTCACGACGTACCGCCATCCCGGAACCGTCATGGCACGTGCCAACGTGTTGACGCCGACCGTTGAAATTGCAAGCAAAACACAGCTCAGCTCTGCTACGGCTAATGTGACGACATGATCGCTCGAAGTCCGAGACGCAATCGCAAAGATCACCGGCGCGAGCATACTTAATCGCGCATCCCGACAAGTCGACTCACGTAGGAGCCCCGAACAGGCGGTAGCAAAACGCGCGAGCGAGATTCTAAACCCTCGCAGATGACAAAACTAAAATAGGAAATATCAATTCCCAAAAGCAGACATCGTTGTTCCGCTCACGAGAGCCGACGCGTACATATATGTTGGCAACTACCTTCATGCGCCGTGGCTACTCGCACGATGCATCTAGGCGTTAGATGGAGCTTGTTGAATGTCTATAAATCAATCCGCCGTTCCAGCAGAACCCGTCACCGATCCTCTCCGAGATGCATTCTCGCAATCGCACAACGCGGTTCAGTGGCTGGCAAGAATCATGCGCAGCTTTCGAAGCGCGAACGCAGGTGACGACGTTGCATTGCGTTGGAACAACGAGCGCAATGCCTTCGTGACCGACAATTTTTCCGAAGGACTGAAAATGGAACTCAGGCTTCCCGAGCTGACGCTTCAGTTTTTGGAAGACGGCGAGCCGGTCGACCACGAGCTTCATATGGAGGGCCGCTCACCGGCGCAAGTCGAAGCCTGGGTACTGGTCGAACTGCTCCATCGAGGCGTTGACCGGGCACGCTTTTCGAAGGATCTCCCTTATGAAATTCCGCACGCCATGGCGGGCGACAACGTCGAATACTCTCCGGAATTTCGTGAAAGCGAGTTGAAGAAAATTCTCGAATGGTTCACCGCGGCCGCCGATCTTCTGACGAAACTTGGCCGGCAAGCGGACACTAAGGACAACGATTCTGCGACGCTCACACTGCGTACCAGGGATTTTTGTCTGGAAGCGAGCGTGCCGCTCATCGGCCGGCCCGCGGCCGCTCAGGATGACAGACAAATACGGGTTGGATTCTTTCCGCTGCGCTCCGGCGCCGTCGATCCTCATTATCGAGTATCTCGTTCAGAGCCCTCGACTGCTGCCCCGGACATCTTTGAGATCATCAAATTATCGGACACGACACCGAGTGCGATTGCTGGTCCGGAGATTTCCAAGAAGATAGCCGATGCCGTAGCAAAGTTGCAAAAACTGGCGGCCCAATAACCCCGCCCAATCGCAGTGCTGAATTGCGGTTACCCAATTCAGCACTGCCCTGTCGTTTTCACACCCGCAGACCCTCGTCAGAACGCCAACGCTTAACTCGCTCCGCCTTGGCTTCAGACATTGCCTTTGAAGGCAGGCACTGAATCAATCATAGCGCGGCTTCGCGTTTGGCCGGATCTTTAAGCTCAACGCTCATATTCCCGCGTCCGACAGCTCTCTTCTGCGGTTCCGATCGTCCTCGCGCTCCCGGCTGCTCGCTGCTTTGCTCACCATCATCCGATAACTTGGCAGCAAGCTCGCCTGATTTATTCATCTGACGGATGATTTTGATGAGCGCCTTCGCCATCGGCATCGTCGTCTCTCCCTCCGCCCAGAATATAGCAACATCCTGGCTCGCTACAGGGTCCACGAGATCGAGTGCGCGTGTGCCGGCGTGCAAACCAGGCATCTTGGTGAAATGCGACGGGATGATCGTGCACAGCTCGGTATATTGAACCTGAAACATCAAGTGCAGAATCGATTCCGTTTCGATTTTCGGTTCCGGCTTGCATCCGACTTTCTGGAACATTTTGTCCACAAACGCTCTTTCGCGAAGTTTGGGACGCAACATCGCCAACGGCAATCGCGACGCCTCCTCCCAAGTGATCGAAGTCCGGCCCCGGAACTCATCGCTATCGGGAACAAGAAGACTTAACTTCTCGCTGTACACCGGCAGCGTATTTCGCCGGCCCATGTCTGATGCTTCGAAATATGTGAACGCGACATCCAGAGAGAATTCGTTCAACCCCAACCGCATCGCATCGTTTCCGATGAACTGGACGTCGATGATGATGCCGGGATGCTGTTCCCTGACATGGCGAAGCAAGGAAGGTAGTACGGGCGACATCGAGGGCATCGCACCGATGCGAAGACGCCCATTTAGATTATTCGACATTGAAGAGATTTCGTCGCGCATCGCCTCGCAGTTCGCAACGACACTCCGTGCCCAACGCGCGACCTTCTCTCCCTCCGGCGTGAGTCCGCGGAATCGCTGTCCACGTCCGCGCAGGAAAATGGGTGCACCTATCTCCAGTTCCAGGAGCTTGATGCCCGTAGATAGACTTGGCTGCGTTACGTGGCATCTTTCCGCCGCGCGCCCAAAGTGCCCCTCCTCTGCAACGGCAATCAGATACTGGAATTGCTTCAAGAACATCAGCGGTCTCCTCTCTGGCAGAGAGCCAGCCTCCCGACGAGGTCTTCCTATGATCATTCTAATAAGTGACACAAATCAATATGGGAGAGTGATAGTTTTTCTCTATTCTATAATATGCGGAGGCTACGTTGACGCAGGTGCGAAATTCGACCCAGAGCTACAAAGAATAAGTACACAAATCATGTCCTTACGTTTGTGCACGGTAGTTTGTGTACGTCATATTATCCGACTCAGGCGACATCGAAAAATTATTGTGTCGTGAATCGAGCAAGGACGCGCAGTTGGCCGGCGGGCACAATGTGACGTCGATGTGGCGTAGATCCTCCCGAAGACGTCTAATGCAAATTTGATCTTCGGCGCCGGCACGAGACCCGCCGCCAGAGACCGACTGCATTCGAATTTGAAGACATTGAAGTTCGCGCACGTGCACTGCGGAAAGCCGATTCTAACGCGGCAAGAAATAATCGACCACGCTGCAGCGAACAGAAAATTGAACGGATGCAGCTTACGCTGCATCCGTCGTCATTCGTGAGTGTCGATCACATCAATACGGAACGGGGAGGCTCGAAAATATCACCGCGCTCGCCCCTGGCTCAGCCAAACTTGTCATAGCGGATTGCCTGCGGGGACAGTTGACCCTCAGAGATCAGCACACGGAGCGCTGCATCGACCATCGGTGGCGGGCCGGCAAGATAGCCAAGCGCATTCTGGTAGCGTCCCGCCATCGATGAGGCCATGGCCGTGTGAACGAAACCGCTCGCAAGCTGGATTCCCTCATAGTTTGGATGGCACGCTTGTGGCGGAGGCTCGTTTGAAAGCGCCAGCGTAACGTTGAGCCCACCCTGCGCTTTGTCGACATACTTGGCGAGTTCGTCGAGGTAGAACCCATCCTGCAACGTGGGCACGCCAAAGAAAACGTGGCCCAAGTGACTCTTAAAGTAATTCGATCGTGTCGCCCGCTCAAGGATGGCCATCATGCCCGCAATGCCTGACCCTCCTGCGATGATGATGAGATCTTTATCTTCGCTTGTATCGAACGTCGCGCGCCCTAGTGGGCCGTAGACATCGATTTCTGCGCCATCAATCATTTCTGAGAAAAGCCAGTCGCAAAATCCGCCTCCGGATTTGCGCTTGACGAGAAATACAATCCTTTCCGTCTCAGCGTCGTAGTTGACCATCGAATAAGCGCGCGCGCCGGTGACTGAGGGCGTGCTGATAAGCACGAACTGACCCGCTTCGAACGTCATCGGACGCGACAGTTTTACAGAAAATTCGACGACGTCATGTGTCAGCTTGCGACTATCGAATATCGTTCCCTTGAGCTTTCTCGGAGCACTCTCAAGCGACGCTTGCTCTATCTTGGCTGCGACTCGCACGAGACAATCGGATTTCGCCTTCGTCTGGCAAAGAAGAATATCACCCTTCTCTCTTTTGAGCTTTGCAAGTGCCGGTGACTCTTCCCAGCCGATATCGACTTCACCCGTCATCAACCTGCCGCGGCAACTGCCGCATGTGCCGGTTGCACACTCGTAGGGCAAAGAAACTCCGGAACGCAAACCCGCGTGCAACAGGGCTTCCCCATTTTCGCAAGGAAACGCGAAAGCTCCGGTCGGGGTCTGCACGGTAACGGTCACGAGATCGTCCACTTGAGACGCTTCGCGTGGCCTTACACGTTCAACTTTGGCTAAAGAAGTCATCGTCGAATTCATCCTCGCTCTCAAATTCGTAGACGAGCTCTTCGACCATGTTCACGAACAGCGTGCCGTCCTGCTCCCGAATTTCGTAAAACTTCAGCGGCTTTTCCGTCTCTCCGAGCATGTCGAGCGTGCGCATGTCCCAGGCCCAAAGATGCTTTGAGCAGGTCAATACGCAGTTGGCGACAATCCCGGATACCGCGAGCGGCTCTTCCATGTGCGGACAGATGGGTGGGATTGCCCTGAACCCCGCGCCATAGTTCGTAACAAGGACGTTCACCCCTTCGACGTCGAAGATCTTGACGGAATTCGCTTCCACATCTCCGACGTCACATACCTTTTTCCACGTCATAACAGCACTCTTCCCGTATGTTAGAGTGGCCAGTGCGATCCCTTGTCGAGCCGGCGATTGTCCAGTTTGAGTTCGCGCTTCAGGAAGGTGCTTTTTCCGTCTTCCACTTTCAGCGTGTCGAAATATCTTCCGATCAAGAACAAACGGCTTTCACCCGCATCGACATGCGAATGCGCACCATCGAGCATGTTCTGATAGATGATCACTGAGCTGACGGCAGTAGCGGTCTTGCCGTCTTCTGATGGCGATACCGAATAAATGGACGTATGCCGATGAAGAGGGGAATGATCCGTGTTGTGCTTCGGAAGAAGGTCGACGAGGTGATGAAGATCCTTCTTGTTCGCGGCAAGATAGGTCATCTCATAATTGATTTCCGGGCTAAACGATGTGATCGAGTATTGGAATTCATCATCGCATAGTGACAACCAATCATCCCATTTTTGATCATCGAGCAGCATGGTAGCTTGATAGATTGCTTCGCGAACGGTTTCGCAGGTAGACACTGTCATCTCTCCACAGGTTGGATTGGCGGAGGACGCTGACAATCGCCACCGTCCCCTCTATTGCCGAACTGGATTTCAGTTATTCCGCCGCCGTAACGGCCTCAGGCGCCGTGTACGGCTGATCGGGACTGCTCGGCAGTCTATTCAGCCACCGTCCCCATTCATCGTAGTAGTGACGCATTCCGTTTTCGTCATGAATCGTCTGGTTTTCCTGACGGCCATGAAGCACGCGGCGCGGTTCCGTTCCGGGCATCATCGTATTGCCTTGACCCTGAACACCGATGAGGTCTTCGTGGAGGTTGCGCCCGAACGGTCCCCAAATCGAATTGTGGTGGTTGATCCGGGTCATGCGATCTTCCTTCGAGTCGCTCTTCAAACCGAAACCCCGGAACTCAATCATCGTCTTGTTCGGTCCGAGCGGCGTTACGACATCGCATCTCAGCGCCGAACCTCTCAGGTTGAAGTTGACGCCCGGAAAGAGGTCGATCATGTACCACTGGTTCGGCGGCAAATGCGGGAACGACAACGATGCGCGGCTCTCGAAGCCTTCATACTTGTCGTAATTGACCTCGAACGTACCGACGACGATATGCCCGTTGTCGAACGCTTCGTTTTTGCGCGCGAAGTAGGCGTCGTTAAAGCCCGTCACGCGGTTATGATAGTGCATGAAGTCGTGGTAAAATTCGCAGTTGGTATCGTGCCACAACTTGTAGTTCGTATCGACGATCGCCTTGTGATAATGGAACACCTCCAGCGGTTCCGCTTCGAGTGATTTGCGCAGGCACTCGAACGGCTTGCCGGCCCATGTTTCCAGATCGGGCGCTTTATCGTTCAGATTGACCCAAACGAATCCGCCAAATTTCACCTCGCAGCGAAGGCGGCGCAGACCGACGTCGTCTTTGCAAAGCCGATCCTGATAGCCTTCCTTTTCGCGGCTGACGTACACGCAGCCGCCCTTCATATCGAACTGCCAGCCGTGGAACATGCACGTCATGCGCTTCGGATTGCCTGACGGTTGTCCCTCTAGGAAGCTGCCCGAAGGACGGCGCTCGATCATCATGCCGCGATGCGGGCAGACGTTGAGGAACGCACGAATCTGATTGTCGGGCCCGCGACAAACGATGATGGGTTCACGCGCAATCGAGGTCGTTCGAAAGTCATACGCTTTCGGCAACTCCGACTCATGACAAACCGGAATCCAGGTATTTTTGAAGATTTTCTCGTTCTCTTCCTCAAAAATATCTTGGTCGGTATACACCCGGCTATCGATCCACTCTCCCTTTTGCAGTGGCGGCTTGGACGTCCATTGATTGTGATTTCGAGCGGCCATACCGATCCTCCTTTATTACCTTTGTCCTGATTGGTCGCATTATCCAACGCGCTTGATCTATCAATAGCAGCGCGCGGAAGAATTGAGGAGGTTTGGAGGAATTAAAGTTCGTTATGCATATATAGTTGCGGACCATGATGTGTGCTTCAACTATGCGTCTCGGCTATTTCTGATTTGGCTCTCGCACTAGCTTCTCTCGCGGCAAAATAAAAAAAAATCACAGACAAAAAATTGCTGGAGAATTGAATCGGCCCTGGAGGCCGATTTTTCTCGAAATCCGCATAAAAAAGGGCCCGAACAAATGTTCGGGCCTTAGTGTTTGGGACATGGAGGATTGGGTTTTGGACGGTCTGGAACTCGCATTAATCGCTTACCTTGAATCTCGCGCGTATCGAAAGGGCATATTTCGTATATATAAAACGATTTTTCCAATATCCAGATTCGCGTTGCGCAACAGATGTCGCGAATAAGCCTCTCAAGAAATATCGATTTTTATTAGGAGAGCCGAGGCGGCAAACGAGACGCCTGCAGTGGACATTCGCGCCGGCTTAAACCCGATATGCCGCATCCGAAGAAATCAATGATACGGGCCCCTCAGGACGTGCATTGCTAGAAGAGTAAATCTTGCCGGCAACGTCCAGAAAGATTGCGGCGCCGATCCATATCAGCAAACAAGAAACACTGATCTTCAACACTTTCGCCGGGAGTTTGTGCGCAACGGATGCGCCAAACCAGCAGCCCACCGATAGCGCTATGGCCAACAGGCCTCCCAAATAAAGATTGACTGTTCCCATTGCCAGATTGCTCAACGTCGCGACGATCGAAATCGGAAGCTGAATGACTTGGCTCAGACCGATGGCCCCAAGAAGCGGCTGCTGTAGCCACATCAGAATCGGAACGAGAAGAAGCGGCCCACCCGTACCGCTTGCGGTTGAAAAGAAGCTCGTGAACGCGGCGGCGGATGCCAGTCGTCCTGACGACAGAGCCGATGCTGGAGCACCCTCAATTAATTCACCCGCGAAGATTGCCTGAAGCCCTGATACCGCGGCGAGCCCCCCGATTAGACATTTCAGCAGCAGCGGGCTCACCATCTGAACGATCAGACTGCCTACTAGGGCAGCGGGAATAGCGGCCGCAACGAGAACCCACGCCGAGCTCCACTGGATAGAACCCTGTCTTTCATACTGGATCGTTCCAACGATGCCGGTGAGTATGAAGCCCATCAAAGCCGCAGCAATCGCAAGCTGTATGTCGATATCCATCAGGTACGTTAGGGCCGGTACGATAATGACGCCCCCGATCCCAACGCTCCCGATCAAAAAGCCAGCCAGTAATCCGATCCCGAGAATCGTTATCACGTCCGCGCGCCCCACATATTACCGCTTGATCAATATAAACGATCGATGTCGGAGCGAGGATTAAAAATCTCAATTCCAGTGTTGAGAGAAACTTACGAACGACGGCGGCAGGCGAACATCGTGGATGCTTTCGCAAGCCGTCGCTCCCGAACTCGCTCCACGCATCGCGGCCCAACGCTCGACAAGTCCGCCATCGAACAGGCTGAAAATAGACGCCTCCAATACAGCAATTGAATATCACTTAGCTACGCAGGGATACCCGAAACGCGCGTGCAGTATGCAGAAGGTGGAACGGACGCGACGTTGGCCGCGAGCATGCGAATTAGGATCGAACTATAGCCTGATCCGAAATTTCAAATTTTTTCGCAGTCTCTCGCCAGCCAGAATAGCGTCGTTCTCGCGTGCCGAAACTGGAAGGGCCAGTAATCCGCACCTCTACGGGTGTTGAGCAGTCAGGCGGCGATCCACAACATCAGCAACGATGCAAACAAAGGGAAACACAATGCTGTCTCGCAGTGCTCGGCCAGTCATCGACATGCGAAGCCGCCCGGCTTTTCTGCATAAATTCTTCGGTTCGACGCCTTCAACGCCGGAATACGAAGTCGTGCGCTGGCTCAACAAGCGAGTTGGCGCCCTAGAGATCGACCATTTTGCGCGCGCTCGTGACGCGAAGGGGTTCGTCGCGGAGATGAACAACGCAGGAATCACCGCGGCGGTGATGGTTGCTCGCAGCGTACCGGGCGTTCGTGTCGGCAACGACGAGCTGGCGGCCGTCGCCGCCACCGCGCCGGATAGGCTCATCGCCATCGCTTCAGTCGACCCCATCGATATCGGAGTCGACAATGCGGTTGCCGAGGCGACACGTGCCGTGAAGGTACTCGGTCACAAGGGAATCAATATCGACGCCGGATTTTACGCGGAACCGCTCAAGGCACATGATGATCGATTGCTGCCGCTCTATGAGCGCTGCCAGACTCTCGGTGTTCCAGCATTTGTAATGTCAGGACCGACAACGCCAGACCTCACATTCAATGATCCCTTTGCAATCGATATCGTCGCGAAGACATTCCCCAAGCTCAAGATCATTTGCTGCCACGGATTCTATCCGCGAGTTGCAGACATCATTACTGTCGCGTTCCGCAATGAGAATGTGTTTGTATCGCCGGACATGTATACGTTCGCGCCTGGTGGCGGGCTGTACGTCGAAGCAGCGAATGGCTTCATGAAGAACCAGTTCCTGTTTGGCAGCTCCTACCCGTTCCGGCCGATGAAGCAGGGCGTTGAAGACTTCCAAGCGCTCGGCCTTTCGGAGGAAGCTTACGAAGCAGCGACATATAAAAATGCCGAACTTTTGTTTGGCGTGCCTTCGTATGCCTGAGTCGTCGCCGACGCATTGATCACGTCACGTGTCCAAGCCGTCCGAGCGCGGAAATGCATTCGCGCTTGGACGGCATAAATCCGCTCTTGCGGATCTGAATCTCCAACCCGCGTTGACAATCAAAGCTCGTTGATCGGAACCTTGAGATGCCGCTTGCCCGTTTCATCCGGTTCCGGGAGATTTCCACCGCGCATGTTGATTTGAATCGATGGGATAATGAGCTTTGGTAGCTCAAGGGTCGCATCGCGGGCCGTGCGCATTTTGACAAAGTCTTCTTCGCTGACTCCGCTCCCAACATGGATGTTATGCATCCGTTCTTCGGCGACGCTGGTCTCCCATTTGATCTCACGCCCACCCGGCGCGTAGTCGTGACACATGAAGAGCCGGGTCTCGGGCGGTAGCGCAAGTACGCGCTGGATCGAGCGGAAGAGGATATGCGCATCGCCGCCGGGAAAATCTGCACGCGCAGTACCGCTATCCGGCATGAAGAGCGTATCGCCAACGAACGCGGCGTTACCGATGACGTGCGTCATGCAAGCTGGAGTGTGGCCCGGCGTCAGCATCGCAAATGCCCTCATGCCGCCGATCTGGTAGATCTCTCCATCCTTGAACAATCGGTCGAACTGACTTCCATCGCGCTGGAACTCGGTGCCTTCGTTGAAGATCTTGCCGAAAACGTTCTGTACGATCTTGATGTTCTCACCGATACCGAGTTTCCCGCCGAGCTTGCCTTGTATGTAAGGAGCGGCCGACAGATGATCGGCGTGCGCGTGGGTCTCGATCAACCATTCAACTTTCAGATCGTGATCGCTGACAAACTGAATGATCTTGTCGGCAGACTCATAACTGATGCGACCGGCGGCATAGTCGATGTCCATCACACTGTCGATGATGGCGCAGGAATGCGAGCCCGGATCCTTGACGACGTAGCTCACCGTGTTGGTTGGCGGATCGAAAAACGCCGTTACTTCCGGTTTGAGTGAGAGATCGACGGGATGTGGAATTATCGTCATGGAACTCTCCGATGATCGTAACGTGCTCCTCGACGATCAGTTATTACCGGCAATCACCTCCGATTTGAACCTCCGTTTGCATCCGCCGTGTCGGATTCAGTGATGGCCGATCGGCTGTCTGACGATTCTTATCGGTATGGATTTGGCAGCTGGCACGTGACTGCCTGAGGCATGATGCCAGAGCGGCAGCAGTGGATTGCACTCCGGAAAATAGCCTGCGCAACTTCCACGAGGCACGTCATACGTGGTCGCGCGCATGCCAGTCACAATTCTTGTTGCCTGGTCTCCAGCATCGCCATGAAGATCCACGTCGTCTCCGTCATGAATACCGAGCTCCTCCATATCCTTCTCGTTCATCAGCACGACGCTTCTCGTGCCTTTGATGCCGCGTAGCCGATCATTATATCCGTATACCGTCGTATTGAATTGATCGTTGCTGCGCACCGTGATCAGCGTGAGAATTCCTTCTCGGCAACGCGGAAGATCGGGGTCTTCGGAAAGACACGGCGGCGCGATGAAATTAGCCTTGCCGGTTTTCGTCAACCATTTGCGCTCTCGAGCCGCAATCGGTCTATCGAAGCCTGCAGGATCCATGATGCGCTGATTGAAGTCGGCGAAGATATTGGGGTACGTCGTCGCGATCGCATCACGGATACGCGAATAATCATCTGTCCAGCCATCCCAGTCCACGTGCGCCGAGGAATCGAGAGTCGCAGCAGCAACGCCGGCGACAATTTTAGGCTCTGACAGGAGATCGGGACTCGCCGGTTCAACTTGGCCGTGAGACGCATGGAAGCGGCCGGTCGTATCTTCGACAGTCACGAACTGCAGCCCGGTCGCCTGGCGGTCTCGTTCAATTCGGCCAAGGCACGGAAGAATGTACGCGTTCCGGCCATGCACGATGACGCCACGGTTTAGCTTGGTGACGATCTGCACGGTAAGCTCTAGCTCCCGCCACGCCCGCTCCATTCGAACCGTCTCGGGAACCGCCCGAATGAAATTGCCTCCGAGCGCAATGAATGCCTTGACGTTGCCTTTGAGAACGCCTTCGCACGTTCCGACTGTGTCGCGCCCCTTCTCGCGCGGCGGTTCAAAATGGAACTGACGCGCGAGCTGATCCAACGGTACCAGCTCCGGCTTTTCGGTGATACCCACCGTCCGTTGACCCTGCACGTTTGAGTGACCACGAACAGGAAAAATACCTGCACCGGGTTTTCCGATGTTGCCACGGAGAAGCAGCAAGTTGCTGAGCATCTGGATCGCCAGCACTCCGGAACGGTGCTGGGTCAGACCCATGCCATAGCAAGCAATGACCGCTTTCGCGTTCGCATAAGTTTCGGCGGCCGACTTGATGGCTTCTCGCGTTAGGCCCGAACACCTCTCGATCCGCTTCCATTCAAAGCCGCGAATAGACTTTTCAAAGTCTTCGAATCCGGACGTTTGCTGAGCGATGAATTCCCTATCGAGGATTTGCTTTCCAGTACGCTCCTCGTCTTCAATCAACACCTTGGCAATGCCGACCATGGCAGCGAGATCGCCTCCGGGATTGACCTGATGATACTGCGTGCTGATGCGGGTCTCAGACAGCGTCAGCATCTGCTTGATCGATTGCGGATTTGTAAATCGCTCCAGACCGCGTTCGTAGAGCGGATTGAAAGTGATGATTGGAACGTTTCTCTGCTGCCGAGCGCGCTGCAGCTGATGCAACATCCGTGGGCTGTTGACGCCCACGTTCTGGCCGAAGAACATGATGCAATCCGTGCGATCGAAGTCTTCGAGCTTCACGGTTCCAACCGGAACCCCGATAGTCTGCGGCAGCGCGACAGAAGTGCTCTCATGGCACATGTTCGAACTATCGGGCAAATTGTTGGTGCCGTACATGCGGGCAAAGAGTTGGTACATATAGGAGGCTTCGAGAGACGCGCGCCCGGACGTGTAGAAAATCACCGATTGCGGATTGAATCCATTCAACCGCCTGCCAATGTCGGTAAAGGCATCATTCCAGCTTACGGGAACATACTTGTCTGAGTTCGCGTCCCATTTGAGTGGCTCGGTGAGCCGACCAAGTTCTTCGAGCTTATAGTCCGACCAACTCTCGAGACTCGAAACGGTGTGCCTATCAAAAAATTCGGGCGGACAGCGACGGTCGGTTATCTCCCATGCCGTTGCCTTCGCGCCATTTTCGCAAAATTCGAACGTCTTGGGATTTTCGGGTTTGGCGTACGAGCAGCTCACGCATTCAAAGCCGTCAGGTTTATTCTGATGAAGGAGCGCTCTGGGGCCTTTGAGCGGAACGTGCTCCCGCAGCATGATTTCGATCAGACTTCTCGCCGAGCCCCAGCCGCCGACGGGACCTCGGTACCGGTCAATGTTGATTTTCATCGCAGGGCGTTCCTTCAGCCGATGATATTCAGAACCCCCTGATCTTTATTGCGTTCCCGATTTCTCCAGCTCCACTGGGATATTGTGGTCTTCCCCGCAGCCGCCATGCTACGCCGAAAATCCGCGTGCGTCTCATCGATCTAATCGGATCGCGTCTATAACGCGGCGAAATAGGCCGACACAGGCCGCCGCAAAGGGTTGCATGAACCCGCTTGCTCGCTGACCTGCGGGCAGCGAGCGCGACGACTGGAAAAACCAATCGTCAAGCAAGTCGAACCGCGCCCTTTGCGGCACTTGTCGCCATAGCTGCATAGGCGCGGAGCGCCTTGGAAACCTGCCGCTTCCTTGGCGCGGCGGGCCGCCAGCCGGCAACCGATTGCTCCGCGCGACGCTCACCTAGCTCTTTCTCATCGACGCGAAGATGAATTTTTCTATTGGGAATGTCGAAATCGATCACGTCGCCATCTCTAACGAGCGCGATGGTCCCGCCTTCGGCGGCTTCCGGTGACACATGCCCAATCGAAAGTCCCGATGAGCCACCCGAGAAACGGCCGTCGGTGACAAGCGCGCAAGACTTGCCCAGCCCTTTCGATTTGAGATAGCTCGTCGGATAAAGCATCTCCTGCATTCCAGGCCCGCCGCGGGGCCCTTCATATCGAATGACGACGACATCACCCGCCTTGATATCTCCGCCGAGGATACCTGCCACCGCCGCATCCTGACTGTCGAAAACACGCGCCCGGCCAGAGAATATCAACAAACTGTCGTCCACGCCGGCCGTCTTAACGATGCAACCGTCTTCGGCAAGATTTCCGTAGAGAACAGCCAATCCCCCATCCTGAGAAAAGGCATGCGCCTTATCGCGGATCGCACCGGCCTCGCGATCGAGATCGAGCGCGGCATATCGATTGTCCTGACTGAAGGCGACTTGCGTCGGCACACCGCCCGGTGCGGCTCTGTAGAACGTATGGGTTGTTTCGCTACTCGTCTGCTTCACGTCCCAACGCTCTAAAGCCTCGCCGAGCGTGGCGGTATGGACCGTCGGAAGCGCGCTATCGATCAAACCGGCGCGGTCCAATTCGCCAAGGATGGCCATGATGCCGCCGGCGCGATGCACATCTTCCATGTGAACATCCGCCTTCGCCGGCGCGACTTTGCAAAGGCATGGAACACGCCGTGAGAGACGATCGATGTCCTTCATGGTGAAGGGCACCTCAGCCTCATGGGCCGCTGCAAGAAGATGCAGGACCGTGTTCGTCGATCCGCCCATTGCGATATCGAGCGTCATCGCATTCTCGAAAGCCGCAAAGCTGGCGATCGAGCGCGGCAATGCGCCGACATCGTCTTGCTCGTAGTAGCGGCGCGCCAGATCAACGATGAGATGACCGGCTTCGACAAAGAGACGCTTTCGATCTGCGTGCGTCGCCAGCGTCGAGCCGTTGCCCGGCAACGCGAGCCCCAAAGCCTCGGTGAGACAATTCATCGAGTTGGCCGTAAACATTCCGGAGCAAGAACCGCACGTCGGACAAGCGGACCGCTCGATGATCTTGACTTCGTCATCGGTCACGCTGTCGTCGGCGGCGGCAACCATTGCGTCGACCAAGTCCATTGCCTGTTGCTTGCCGCGCAGCACGACTTTGCCGGCTTCCATCGGCCCGCCGGAAACGAAAACAGTCGGGATATTGACGCGGAGGCACGCCATCAGCATTCCAGGCGTGATCTTATCGCAGTTGGAAATGCAGACCATTGCATCGGCGCAATGGGCATTGACCATGTATTCCACGCTGTCCGCAATCAGCTCCCGCGACGGCAGCGAATACAGCATGCCGTCGTGCCCCATCGCGATGCCATCATCGACCGCGATGGTATTAAACTCCTTCGCCACGCCGCCGGCACGCTCGATCTCGCGAGCGACGAGCTGTCCCAGGTCTTTGAGGTGAACGTGGCCCGGAACGAACTGCGTGAACGAGTTTACGACCGCGATGATCGGCTTGCCGAAATCCTCGTCCTTCATGCCTGTCGCACGCCATAGCCCCCGCGCGCCTGCCATGTTCCGGCCGTGTGTCGTCGTGCGTGAGCGGTATGGGGGCATGTTTAATTCCGTATTGTTGGACGAAGAAAGGCGAGGTCGGCGTGCCAGCCATTCACGTTACACCAATTCCAAATTAGGCGGCATGTCGATCGGATTGACAATGCGGTAACACGTCATCGGGTGTAGCAGCGACCATGAGCATGGAACAGCTTCATTCCATCGATTGGCGACCAGAAAGTTATCGGGACGGCGCTGCGACCCCCTCTTTGACAACGGCGGTCTTGGAGATTACGGAGATAATATCCTTCGCAATTGTCCGGCGGCACGCAAAGGCATGGAGCGAGGGTCCAGGCATCTGGACGGTACTCGCTCAAAGGGACCGCGCTCGAATGTCGGTTTCGCGGCGCTTGGATAGGGATCATTCCCGCTTTTAGAGTCGATTCATGAACATCAAAAATGACGTGGTTGCCGCCATCGGCCATACGCCGCTGATCCGCCTTCGACGTGCTTCCGAACTGACGGGCTGCGAGATCCTCGGCAAAGCCGAGTTCATGAATCCCGGCCAATCGGTGAAGGATCGCGCGGCGCTCTTTATGATTCAAGATGCTGTCGCCCGTGGTGAATTGAAGCCTGGGGGGCTCATCGTCGAAGGCACCGCCGGCAATACCGGCATCGGACTGGCGATGATCGCCGATGCGATGGGCTTTGGCTCGGTGATCGTCATTCCCAATACGCAAAGCCAGGAAAAAAAGGACGCTCTGCGTCTGCTCGGCGCGCAATTGATTGAGGTTCCTGCGGTTCCGTACAAGGATCCTAACAACTACATAAAATTGTCGGGCCGTCTGGCGGAAAGTCTGGCCCGCACAAATTCGGCCGGCGCGGTCTGGGCCAATCAGTTTGATAACGTTGCCAACCGTCAGGCTCACATCGAAAGCACCGGCCCCGAAATCTGGGAGCAGACGAGCGGCAAGGTGGATGGTTTCACATGCGCCGTCGGCACCGGCGGAACGCTCGCCGGAGTGGCCATTGCGCTGAAAGATAAAAATCCGAACATCCGTATCGCCGTCGCCGATCCGATGGGAGCCGCCATCTATTCGTGGATCAAGACAGGTCGATTGGAGACGGAAGGCAGCTCGATAACGGAGGGAATCGGCCAGGGGCGCGTCACGGCCAATCTGGAAGGCGCTCCAATCGATGACGCTTTTCAGATTCCCGACGAAGAAGCACTCCCGATCATCTTCGATCTTCTGCAACATGAAGGACTTTGCTTAGGCGGGTCGTCCGGTATCAATGTCGCGGGCGCTATCCGTCTCGCCAAACAGATGGGCCCGGGACACACCATCGTCACGGTGCTCGCCGACTACGGCACACGCTATCAGAGCAAGCTCTTCAATCCAGAATTCCTGCGTTCGAAGAATTTGCCATTGCCGCCCTGGCTTGCGAACGAAAGCCCCGCTATCGAAGTGCCATTCGAGCACTGACGAGCGGCAACCGAAGAAGACTTCGCGTTGATGCGCTGCGCGCTGGCCGCTTAGATTTCGACTTATGATTAGGATTGCATATATTATGCATTGTTTTTCCCTCGGCCCCCGCTTTACAACAGCGGGGATCGACATGAGCGGATCGATGGCGAACGTTTCGCAACACCGGCCAAGCCGGTGACGAACCAGCTGATAATTTCGCATCGGATTTTCGGCCGCTCGAGCCGGTCAACGAATGCGGCTAATCGCTGGCGCTTGGAAATTTCACGCAATCTTTATCGCGGCGGGGCGGATTTCTTCGCAAGCGCCAGAACAGGATGCGTTTCGACATCCAATCGGACGCGTCACAAGTTGAAAGAAAGGCTGTTTCAGTGATCGAGCGGCGGTCAGAAGTCGTGGCCGCCGAATTGTTCAAATGTTCATACGGAAAGGTAGCAAAGTCATGCCGAAAGCCGACGCAAACCCTCTCGTCACCGCTGACTGGGTCAAGGATAACCTCAACAATCCCAAGGTGCGAATTTTCGAGGTCAGCGTCGATCCCGGCGTTTACGCCAAGGCGCATATTCCGGGCGCCTTCAATCTCGATTGGCACGTTGATCTCGTCGACACCGTAAACCGCGACATCGCCTCGCGCGAAAAACTGCAGGACACGTTGCGCAAAGCTGGCGTCGAGCCGGACACCACGATCGTCATCTACGGCGATCACAACAATTGGTTTGCCGCGTGGGGTGCCTGGGTTCTCGACGTTTACGGCCTTGGAGCCAACGTCAAGCTGCTGGATGGCGGCCGCAAGCTCTGGGAGGCGCGCTCGCTTCCGGTAACTGCCGACGTGCCGTCCTTCCCGGCATCCTCGATCACCCTATCCGAGCGCAACGAAAAGCTGCGGGCGCGGCTTCCTGACGTGCTGGCGATCGCTGAAGGCCGGGTTCCCGGCAAGCTGATCGATATCCGCTCACCTGACGAATACCTCGGCAAAATCTTTGCGCCGGAGGGCGTGAAGGAACTCTCCATTCGCGCCGGTCACATTCCCGGCGCCGAAAACGTCCCGTGGGCAACCATCGTCAACGACGACGGCACCTTCAAACCGATCGACGAAATCCGTCAGATCTACGCCGCTAAAGGCGTCGACGGCTCACAACCGGTCGTGACGTATTGCCGGATCGGCGAACGATCGAGCCATTCCTGGTTCGCCCTGAAGCGCATCCTCGGCTACGAAGTCCGCAACTACGATGGCTCCTGGACCGAATATGGCAATGCGGTCGGCGTGCCGGTCACCAACAAGAGCGGAACAATCTGGCTCGGCAAATAAGAGAGCGTGCTTCCCAGACCGTCGCGAACGGCCATGACGTCGTTGCGGGACAGAGGGCTTCAGCGCCCGAAAAGCAAGAGCAGGTCGATCGCTTCCAGGCGATCGACTTTACCCAGCCGCACCTGACGCCAAAAGAATCACGTCCTGTGACGGCTTTCGCACAGGATCGCAATGAAGGTCCGCTCCAAAGCTGTCAGCGTCGAAATGTGTGCCGCTTAACGAAGCGACGTAGACGAAAGAGCTTGAGAAACCCCAGCAAATTCCTCTCCATACGGAAAATTTCACACGAGGAACGTACGCTATCCCATTGAAGCCACGTCAAAGATCCATATGCGTAATGTTATGCTTAAGTTGCGATTAACCACTCTGTGATCTGATCATCAGTAGTCAAGCAAAGCGATAAACGCCGGCAAATCAATTTTTTCGCGTTCTGCCCGCACTTCTATTTCGCCAGCTCACGTCATTTGTTCTCCGGACGCAAAATCATATGCTTTCATTCTGGATTTTGATCGGCATCGTCATTTCGTGCAGCCTCTATATTCTCATGAAATATGAGGAATACAGACCGCGCGGACGGCAGCGCGCTCACCAAGATATTGACTCCGCACGCGCCGAACTCGAGCGTCAATTTTTTCAGTTCATGGAAGTCCTCGATTTCCAGATCGACAAATCGGAGATACACGCAAGCTCTCTCGATTCAGCGCAACTCCGCCTCGATAACATCACGTCCGACGTCGAACTCCGCGACCTTGTCCAAGATCTCAAAGTTTCGAACGATGCATATCGAAAAGAGACGTCCGAACTTCAAAGCCGCTTGAAAGAATCCCAAAGGCAAATTTCGCAGCTAAAGGAGAGAGCCAAGCAGGCCGAAAAGCTCGCGTGTCTCGATCCGCTTACGAGCATCGCTAACCGCCGAAAGCTCGATATGGAACTCACGAAAGCGGTAACGCTATCACACGAGCGGGAAACACCACTCTGCATCATACTCACCGATATCGACCACTTCAAATCGGTGAATGATTCTTTTGGTCATCGCACCGGCGACGCTGTGCTGAGGCAGTTCGCGCAACTCCTGACGACGATGGTCCGCTCGTCCGACATCGTCGCGCGATATGGCGGCGAAGAGTTCGCCATCGTTCTTCCCAACTCGCCTCTCGGAAACGCATTCGAAATCGCGGAGCGCATTAGAACGGCCGTTCAAGGCCAGACCTGGAGCGACTCTGAAGCAGCGCTGGATCTGAAGCTGACGGCTTCCTTTGGCATCGCCGATATCCGCGACGGAGAAACAACGATGGACCTTATCAATCGCGCCGACACCAAACTTTATGAGGCCAAGCGCCTCGGGCGCAACCGGACAATGCTTTGGAATACGGCTGCCTGACGCTCAACAAGCGTCACTCTGCGGCTCTGCCAAAGGCGGCCTCCGCGAAGGCAAAATCGCCAAATAAGTCGAGCATGTCATCTTGCTGCAACACCGGGACTTACCGGCGCGGTACCCACTCGCACCCCGCGTAAAAAATGCGCAATCAAATAGCTGCCATTTCCGTCACAAACTGGTCGGGTTGATCTGAAAGGCGTAGGCTCCGGCCGTACCGAGGAGGACCTCATGCCGAACTTTGGGTTATCACGCCGGGACTCGGCCAACATGACCGCAACGAGCGACGTGAACTGGAAACGCGGCCTGCTTCGCATTTGGATGTTGATCTCAGCCGGCTGGATCATGGGATGGACGATCTATCTGCTGCTCGAAGGCGTGCAAGGTAGCCTCAGAACCGCCCGCGACTTTATTGAAGTGCCCATCTTGCTCTTCGCACCGCCCATCGCACTCTGGCTCTTCGGCGTCGCCGCGGCATGGGCTGTTCGCGGTTTCGATCCCGAGCGCTAACGGTGCTGACTGCACGGGCAGCCGCGCTTGCGGAGCCCGCGCAATATAACGATCCCCCCTAACGCTCCAACCGATCAATGACTGCCGCCGGACGATCCGCCTGCTGACGACCCACCCGACGCAGCCCCGCCGGCTCCCGACGTTCCACTGGAACCCGCTCCAGTCGAACCCGAAACACCGGTTCCGGCACCGGTCCCGCTGCTCGATGGCGCACCCCTAATCATCGTATTGTACGAGGTGCCGGTTCCCGACTGCTGCGCATTGGCATCGGGGTTTTCTCGCGCTCTGGCACTCTGTCCTTCATCGATTTGCAGCCTGTTGCGACTCGGTGCGGCAGGATCGATGCGCCCCTGCTCGACAGGCGAACTTGCCGCGCCCGGTGCTTCGGTCGTCGTTCCCGACGTGTTCGGCGAAACCGGCGCGTTGAAGTATTGCCGCTGCGTACGCTGCTGAATACGCATGCTTTCTGGTTGCGTGGACGTCGATGGAGAGGGCACCTCGTTTTTCGTGGAGGGCTGACTCGTCTGCGCGAAACTGGGCGACGACACGGCTGCACCTGCGACCGTCGCAACCACGGCAATAATGCGTTTCATATCATAAATCCTTGTGCGTTGCTTATAAGGGCAACGCCAACCCGGCGAACGCAGTTCCGCCCAAGGGACGTGTTCACGCGGGAACCAGAATTCGGCCATTTCGTTCTTTGGTGAGCGAGTCGTCGCGAGTGGCTCGCTAAGCGCCTGAAATGGCGCGGAGCCGTTGGCCATGTGCAAGCATGACCGGCGGCTTCTCTATTTTGCCCGGCTTGTCCTTGCCGAACGACGATGGCATTGAACAGCGATGACAAATCAAGACGCCGCCAGCTCGGCCCCCATCAGCTTCGACGATTTTGCGAAAGTCGATATACGCGTCGGCACGATCATCGCCGCTGAGACATTCCCGCAAGCGCGCAAGCCAGCCTACAAACTGACGATCGATTTCGGTTCAGCGATCGGGATCAAGCGATCCTCGGCTCAAATCACAAAGCACTATGCGCCGGAGACGCTTGTCGGCCGGCAGGTGATGGCGGTCGTCAACTTTCCACCGCGCCAGATCGGCCCGTTCATGTCGGACGTGTTGACGCTTGGAATCCCGGACGATGGTGGAGACGTCGTGCTTCTGCACCCATCGCAACAAGTGCCGAATGGCGGCAAATTGTTCTGAAATGTCGGAGGTCCGCCCGCGCTTCCGCTTTCGTCTACTGGCGCATCTGCGCGGCGCGGCGCGCGACTTCTTCCTCGCTGACTTCACCAGCCGCAATCAACGCATTGAGGCAGCGTGACGACAGTTTTTCGCCCGCGGCGCGCATGCACTGGCGAACTTCCGGACTGTCGGAAGCATACTGGCCGCAGAGGGAGCGATAATCGCTCACGCACGCGAGCTTGACGCGAAGGCTCACTGCCTCGGCTTGGTTCACCCAAACGCCGAAAGCGGCCGCAGTCATGGCGACGCTCAGTATACCGGATCGAAAATCGAACGTTGTGTTCGGCATAAGCGCTCGCATGCTGCACCCTTCGTCAGGATGATTGTTGATATGCTGACGATGAAAGATTTCGCGGATACTAGCAAGCTTTGGCAGTGAAATTAAAGACCAAATGGACTCCGCATCCAAATCGATAAGCTTAAAATTCTCTTACTAAGTATAATTGGGAATTAGCGGACGGCGCGGTGGAGATTGACCGATTGATCGAGCCCCTTGGCGTCTTCAACGCCTTTCGCGCCGACGAAGTTGGCTTCGTCGAGATCGGCGCGCGTGAAATCTGCGCCTGAGACATCAGCACCGGCAAAATCAGCGCGCGAAAGATCGGCGTCCGTGAAATTGGTGCCGGTCAGATCAGCGCCGGTGAACTTTGCGAACCAAAGCACAGCACGCTGCATATTGGCATTGTGAAGTTTGGCGCCGGAGAAATTGCAGTACTTAAGTATGTTTCGATAGGTCGTCGTCATTGTCCCTTCGCCCGGGCGTGCCTCGAGTGGAGAGAAATTGGCATTCGATAGATCGGCACCGCGGAAGTCCGAACCCGAAAGATTTGCTTGGACATGAACATCGGTAAGATTGGCTCCGGAGAAACGCGGCGCATCCGAGATTTTGTTTGATAGGTCCGAATAAATCGTCGGCCGGAAAATCGTAGCGCCTGTCAAATTGGCGCCGGAGAGATTGGCATGAATAAGTACCGAACGATCGAGGCGCGTGCCGGACAAGTCAACACCGGACAAATTCGCGCCGGTAAAATCGGTACCGTAAAAATCCGAGCGCGCAAGATTGGCGCCTTTGAAGTCCAACTCTGACAAATCCAAGTAGGCAAGAAACTTGTCGGAGAGATCAGGCCGCTGCCCCACCTTTGCCTGATGCAATAGCACCGTAATGGCATGAGCGTTTATCTCGGCGTGCATCGACACGGGCGCCAGCGGTTGCTCGGCTGACGCTGCGCCGGCGAGCATCGCGATGACCCCCGCCATAACGACCGACAATGTGGGAAGTGATAGAGTGAACGGCATGACATCACCTCGTGACGGTCATATCATGACTACGCGCAGCTTCGCGAAAATTTCCATGCGATTGCACAAGCTAAAAAACGAGCTGTTTGACCAAAGAGTTAATCTTTTGGCGCGGCATGGCCTCACGACGGAGGCATCCGGCAAGCAGCAAAAAGATCGAGCGACGAATCATAGACTTTGGTCTTCACGTCCATCACACCCAGCGCCGAATGAAACAGATTGTCATGGCCGACGCGGCCGGATGTCCGCTTCACCAAACAGTCTTGGTTGATGCCGGTCGATTCCCGCATCGACGGCGACAGCCAGATCATCATCGGCACATGGATCTGCGCTTCGGGCGCAATCGCATACGGCATGCCATGAAGAAACATGTTGTGTTCGCCGAGACTTTCACCGTGATCGGAGACATAGAGCATCCCCGCATCGACGCCGTGACTTGCGGCGCCGGACAACACGTTGATCAGGCGCGCCAGAACATGATCGGTGTAGACGATCGTATTATCGTATGCGTTGACGATGTCCTTCAACTCGCAACGGCTGAATTGCACGACCTTGCAAGCGGGTTTGAAACGTTCGTAGCTTTTGGGATAGCGCTTCCAATAAGCGGGGCCGTGGCTGCCCATCATATGCAGCACAATTACCGTATCGTTCTTCAAATTGGCGATGCGTTTGTCCAGACCATCGACCAGAACATCATCGAAATTTTCGGTACTCGGAAAAAACGTCGGAGCCTTGTGTCCCGTCAGTGTCTCTGTCGGGATGCGCGCGCAGACTCCCTTGCACCCCGCCTGATTGTCTAGCCAAAAAACGTCGATACCGGTTCTCTTTAGGATATCGAGCAGGTTCTGCCGGGCGCTGGCTTTGGCGTTTGTGAACTCCGATTTGCCGAGCCCCGAGAACATGCACGGCACAGATTCCGCAGTATCCGTCCCGCAGGAATACGCGTGCGGATAATTGACCAGATCCTTGATCTTTGACAGTTCCGGATTGGTCGGCTTGCTGTAGCCGTTAAGTGCGAAGTGATCCCAACGCGCCGTTTCCCCGACAACGATGACAAACAGCGATTTGCGCGACCGCGCCGCGATCCCCTCAACGCGATGCGCATCCTGGCCATATGGCGCCAGAGACTTGGAGGCGATCGCCCGCTCCCGCCGCTGCACATAGCTCGACGCTGCCGCAATGTAGTTGTACGGCGTCAACGTCATTTTTAATTCGCGATGCTCCCGGAACACCGAAAGGAAATTGCCCCACACGGGGAACATCGCCGCCACGAGCAGCAATCCCGCCACGCCTGCGAACTTCATTTTGGCAATGGCCTCATTCATGAACGTTCGCGGCGTCCACGGAACAAGGAAAAACAGAATTGCGGGCAGCACTCCGAGGAGACCGATATAAGCAAACAGCTTGAAGCTGAGGAGATCGCCCGCCTCGTGCGTATCTGTCTCGATGATATTGCGGATCATGCCGCTGTCGATCACGATCCCGTACTCGCTCATGAAGTACGTCGCGGCGGCGGTCACCGGCAGCAAAATCAAAACGGCAATGCGAAATACCGGCCGCCAGGAGACCATCAGCAAGATCAGATAGAAAAGGACCACCACGGCAAGAAGAACGGCGCCGACGAAATACCAATCCTCGAAATTATACGGCGCCACCGCATCATAGAGTTTGCGCCAGAACGGCTGATTGAGAACGAGTGCGATGTAAATCGCCAGGATGAGGATCAGGATCTCGGGACGGCGCGGTTTCAATACATCGATCCTGCTTGGCTGTGCCCCGGATGAGCGCTCGAATCCGGCGCTCCGACAATTCGAAGCAGCATCAATGCCGGCTTTATGCCGCCGTCAAGCGGCGACACGCCGGCGCGACGCTTCGAGCAGCCGTTCGAGTGTGATTTCAGTGGAGCGGTCGAGCCTGCCATCGACGCGGCGCGGACGGTAATGGGATTGAAAAGCCTTCAAAACCTTGTCCGTATGCTCGTCCAGCATTCCGGTTGGCTCGATGCCATAGCCATACAAAGCAAGATGCCGCTGGGCGGCCGCCACGCGGCTGCCGCAATCGCCGAGGCCGAGTCCTTGATCATCCGGGCGCACGAGCGACGGGCGAACCCACAGCCCCAGCCCTTCGCGCGCAAGCTGCAGCCAATTGAATTTCTCGCCCGGATCGATCTTCCGCCCGGGGGCAATATCGGAATGCGCCAAAACCGCATCGGCGGTCATGGCGTGACGGCGAACGATGTCCTTGCCGAGCGCGATCACCCCACGCATTTGCGCAGGCGGAAAATCCGGATAGCCGTGCTGATGCCCCGGATTTTGAATTTCGATTCCGATGGAATGCGAATTGATATCCGTCTCGCCCCGCCAATGCGAAACACCTGCGTGCCATGCACGCAAACTCTCCGGCACAAGCTGCGTGATGTGCCCAGCTTCATCGATCACATAATGGCACGACACACTGCTTTCGGCGCACCCAAGCCATTCGATCGCCTTCGCAGCTGAAGACATGCCGGTGTAATGCAAAATCAACAGCGATGGCTGAACGCCGCCACGACGGGGCTCGCGGTTTTCCGCCGGATGGACAGCACTGACGAGGCAACTGTCGGGCGCGAACGTCACTGGCTCGGTTCCAGCGCCCGTTCGGTTCGTAGCCCTCGATCGGCGAGAATGGCTTCATAAGCCGAGGTAATGGCGGCCAGCCTGCGTTCCGCGCCGGCCAGAAATTCCGGCGGCACACCCTTCGAGACCAGCGCATCGGGATGATGACTTTTCACCAGATCGCGGTAGCGGCCTTTGATTTCCTTGTCCGTGGCCGAAGGCGAAACGTTCAGCACTTCATATGGGCTATCCGCATCGATGACGAAACCACGCCGAACGCACCGAAACTCGCGCTGAGAAAGCCCGAGAATTTCTGCAACATGAGCGAGATAGTTGTCTTCGCCGGGATGCAGCACGCCATCGGCGCTCGCGACATGAAACAGGCACTCGAGAACGTAAATCTTGAGATCGGGTTGGTCCTCGAGCAAACGCGCGACCTGCGCCGCATACGCTTCGTATCCGGCAACGTCCTGACTCGCCAACTGATAGAGACGGCGGATATGCGAGCGCTCCGATTCCGGAACGGAGAATTGCCGCTCGAAGGCCCGCGCCTCGATCGGCAGCGACACGCCGTCTGCCTTGCTCATCTTGGCGGCCAGAGCCACGACCGCGATCGTGAAAGCAACGCGCGACTGCGCCGGCGAACGCACGCCGTCGAGACCGAGGGAGCCCTTCAAATGATCGAGCGCCGTCCGCAACCCGCCATTATAGGTCGAAGCAACTGCGTTCTTGAGAAATTGCCACGGCATTGATGGAGCGCACCCGTCTAGCTTCCGCCACCGATTATAAATCGCTGGCGTCGTAATGTTACAGCATAGGTGAGGATGCCAAATACTTCCCCTAAAATAACGGCAACATTGGCGGAAAATCGGAAATACCAGATATGCTTACCGACCGCACGCCAGCAATCTTGCCGCCAAATCGTCGAGGGTATCAGGAACTCTGCGGACGCCCCGCGCGACGGGATTTCAGGAAGTCCTGAAAATCGGCCGCATCGGTGGCCTGCCTCAGCTTGGCAAGAAAAGCTCGAAACTCCTGCGCCTCGCCGTCAAGCCTCCGCACGGTTGCCCGCCGGTAGTCTTCGAAGGCAACATTCCCGAAATCGCGCGCCGTCCGTTCGTCGCGATGCGCGCTCGCCGCGCGCCGGAACCGGTAGTTCGAATGACCGCGAGAACGCCACGCCCATCCTCGCCAGATCCGACGAAGAATTCCGCTGCCGAACAGCAAAACACCGGCGATAACCGCCAGCGCGATGAAGAGCAGAAACCGTAGCAGAACCGCGCCGAGCGCAAACAGCGCGACCGCTGCCACGAAAAATGGCACCAACAGCAGGGGTAGCATCGGAAGGCGAAGCAGGTGCATCGGTCATGCTCCATTTTGCCGTTAGATGGCGCCTAAAGGGGAGAAGAGGCGACCTGGTGCGGCCGCCTCAGTCCTTGATCTATCGCGATCAATTCGCGCTCTCGCCCGACGCCGGACGCTCACGACGTTCGGACATGAACTGATCGAACTCGGATTTGTCCTTAGCTTGCCGCAAACGATCGAGGAACGTGCGGAACTCGCGCTCCTCTTCCTCAAGCCGTTTGAGCGTCGCCTCGCGATAGTCGTCGAAGGCCTTGTTGCCGCTCGAATGCGCACCGCGGGCGAAATTCCGCATCTCGCCCTCGGCGCGAGAGCAGGCCCGTCCGAAACGTTGCGCGAACCGGCTTTCCCACCGTCCACGTCCACCACCGTGCCATCCGCAATTCATGCGTCCACTCCAAAGCATGTAGGCCAAGATGGTGAGCCCAACCGGCCAGAAAAGAACGAAACCGAGAATCATCGCGACAAGCCACGCGGGCCTGCCGAAATCATCCAAAGTTTCAACCACTTGTGCCATCACCACCCTCTCCTTGGTTCAGGATGTAAATGTATTTTACATTCACATAAGTGGGAGAGCAAGGGGCGGATTCAAGTGGAGGCCGAAATGATTTTCGATTGCTACGCAATCTCGAGCTTCATTCGCGCGACGGCGACTGCACCAATGAGACTGAAGCCATTTCACGCGGTTTCGCCGATGGCGCGTGGCTTTGCTAGCGGTGATGATCGCAGTGTTCCCTAAGGAACAGACCGCCGACCCTGCGAGGGCGAATCTTCCGTTCGTCACAGCGGGCGCAGCGCGCCGCATCCCTCACAGCTGTGACAGTCCCGAACACCCTGATTCCACCCCCGGATCAGGGTGTTCCCTTGTCTACCGCGGCAACACCCAGCACACGATCAGGCGGGCTTGCTCCGCACCCCCAACCCATCCAGATAAATCAGCACGGCTGCGTCGAGCAGGTCTTCGGGGCTCATCGGAATGGGACGCCGCGCTTCGTCGCCACGCGCGAACAGCGATGCGATGCCGTGGGCTTGCGCCCAAATATGCAGGGCCATCATCATCACCGGCGGCCGCTTGCCTGCGGGCATCGTCACGATCAGCGCCGAGCAGGCATCCCGCAGCACATTGAAAGCCCGCTCGCCCGCCACATGCAGATCCGGAAACGTCGCGAACGACAGACCCGACTCGAACATCGCCGAATACTGCGCCGGCTCGGACCGCGCAAAATCGAGATACGCATGGCCGACACGTTCGAATGCCTTGAAGGGATCGGGCGAACCGTCGGCCCACGCCTGCTTGAGCTTCACCTCGAAGGCTTCGAACGCACGCCGCGCGACATCCGCCATCAGCGCATCACGATCGCGATAATGCCGGTACGGCGCCGCCGGACTGACCCCAGCGGCCCGAGCCGCTTCCGCGAACGTGAACCCGGCCGGACCCTTGGCGGCAATCAGCTCCAACGCCGCCTTCATCAAGGCTTCGCGAAGGTTTCCGTGATGATAGCCGCGCCGCGCACCGGGCGGCGGATCGTGATCCCAGGTCATCAGCCGCTTCTACCGGATTTGCCTGCTTTCTGCACCAATGCTCGGTGCGACCCACAGGCTACTTGCAGATGCGCTTCAGCCCCTCGCGGCCGTGATGAGCAAGATCGAGATGGAAATGGTTTCTATGGAGGCTGTTGTAGTTCGGGCCGAGCACGGTCGTGAAGTACTCACACGACCCATCATGTACGCGACGCAAAAAGGCCTGCTCGCGATCCGAACCGTTCCAATCGTGAAGCACGCTGATCGTATCGCCGTTCGACAACTTGAAGCCGCCGATATCAATGGCATTGGCGTAAGCGTGCTCGGAAATTTGCGCGCCGTCGACGCTATTCATCGGACGGCAGGAATAGGACGCGAGCACCTTCAGCCCGGTAAGCTCCTGCCGGAAATAATAGCGCGCCGCGGGCTCGACGACGTTACGCACCCAGTTGTCGATCTGCGGGATCATCGGACAGCGGAGCGAAGCCGGAGGCTCAAGCGGAACGCGCCCGTTGTCGGCAGCCGACATCTCGAAGGCGATTTCCGCACCGCAGACACTCGGACCGCCGAGCGCCGAGCGTGTACGGACGAATGCCGTTTGGTGAACAACGCCGGAAGCAAGGCAGGCGCGCTCTTCGGGCGAACGCCAGGGATCGCTTTTGACGACAAACGTCGGCCCTGCGGTGCCTCCGCAGCCCGAAAGAAGAACGGGGCCGGAGAGCAGCAGGACAGCGAGCGGAATAAAAACGCGGATACGACGCGAGACCATGACCGGACGAGTAAAAGCAGGTAACGTTAACCAATCGTAAAAAAGTGCCCGCCCAAGCCTTGAATCTCCATGTTTTCCAGGCTGATTTTGGCCGCGACCTTGTCAAAGCCGGGGCAATTGCGCGAATCGCGCTCCGCGCGACAATCAAGATGCGCACCCGAAAATTCTCGAAGTTATCCACAGATCAGAAAAAGCCGACACACGACTGATACCCGCCTGTCATTGACCACAGCTATCTGGCTTGTGCTCCCGGAGGGTGCTGCCGGCTCAAATCGTCCCGCGTATGAGCCCGGAATGCGCCGCTCTCTCTCGTCTTCGATCGGATTTGTATCTCGTACCGATTTGAAGACGTCCGGGGCGATGTGCGGAATGCGAAAGCACTCGCCAAGCCTCCGCGCCTTGGCGGGGACGCGTGCCCTGGCGCGCCCGGATGCCCGGCTTCGCGGCATCCCTGGAAATTTATGAAGCCCGGTCACCGGGTCGTCAGGGTCCGTTCTCCGAGCCGGAATCGGCCGGTTCGAGAAATGCCAAGACTTCCGATTTGAACGATCGGTCGCTCACGGCGCGATTGTGATCCCGGCCGGGAATTGTGAATGCCCGCGCCTCCGGGATGAGCTTCGCAAGCTCCTCCGCCGAACCGCCGATCACATCCGTCTCACCGACCGCGATAAAAACTGGAGCGGAGATGCTGGCCACCATTTCAGCAGTAATCGGCGCGCGCGACGACCGAATGCAAGCCGCGAGCGCCTTGAGATCGCTCTTCGTCTGCTCTGCAAACGCCCGGAACGTCCGCGCCGTCGGATTGCTGACATCCTCGATGCTTGGAGCTTCGAGAGCGCGCGCGATCGGCCCCGTCCCCGCCATGCCGCGCACCATGTTGATGCCAAGCCCACCGAAAACGAGATGATCAACACGGTCGGGATGCGCCAGTGCCAGAAAGGCCGCAATGCGGGCACCCATCGAATACCCAATGACATGTGCCCGCGCGATTCCAAGATGATCGAGCAGTCGCCGCCCGTCCTCGGCCATCAAGGGCGCCCCGTAATCGGTCAGCTCGTAAAGTTTCTGGCTTTCCCCATGGCCACGATTGTCGAACGCTATGACGCGGCATCCGGCCTTCGTCAGAAAATCGATCCAGCCCGTGCCGCCCCAATTGGTCTGCACATTTGACGCAAATCCGTGAATCAGAAGGACAGGAGGCTTGTCCGATGGGGATTCGGTGTCGAGATAGGCGATATCCACGCCCGCGCTGTCGAAGTGCTTCATGCCGTCGCTGCCTGGTTTCTGCAAGTAAGAGCCATCTCCCCTACCATCATCGCCACGCAGAAGGTATGGTGCGGCCGCAAATCTTCAATTCGCAAAAGGGCGTCGCATGGCCGGAACAGTCATCCCACATTTCGCAAACGACGTCGGCGCCGAACGCATCTTCGTCGGCGTCAAGGAATTCAATTGCATGGGAGCGCGCGCACCGTTCGACCATCCTCACGTCTATCTCGACATGGGACAGGATGGACAAATCCTCTGCCCGTATTGCTCCACGCTTTATATTTACGACCCGCGTCTGAAGGCGGACGAAAGCGACCCGAAGGACAGCCTCGTCTCTGACGCTGCTTGATCGTCCCATGAGCCGGGGCGCTCATCAGATCCGGCACCGCTGATGACCGACGGCAATCTCAAGGTCGCGATCGCGGGAGGCGGCATCGGCGGCCTCGCCACAGCAATCGCGCTGGCGAAGCACGCAATCCCATCGCGTGTCTTCGAACGTCGCGCCGCGTTTCCCGAAGAGGGCGCCGGCATCCAGATCGGCCCCAACGGCACCCGCATCCTCGAAGGCCTCGGTGTCGCAGATCTCCTGCGAGACCAAGCAGCGACTCCCGACGCGCTGAGCGTCCGCGACGGTGCAACGGGACGCGAACTGACGCGCTTGCCGCTCGGCTCCTGGATCGCCGGGAGACACGCTTCGCCTTACTGGACCGCTCACCGCCAAGATCTGCATGTCGCCCTACGTCAGCGCGCCGATGCCGATCCACTCATCGCGCTCACGACCGGCGTCGAGATCGTCTCTGTCATTGATGAAGGCGCGGAAATTCGCGCCGTCGCCGCGAACGGCGAAACCTTCAACGCTTCGCTCCTTGTCGCCGCTGACGGGATTTGGTCGAAACTTCGGAAGCATGTGGCCGCCGATACCACGCCACGGCCGACAGGAAAGATTGCGCTGCGCAGCGTAACCCCGGCCGATACTCTTCCCGCCGGACTGACGCGCAACGCCGTCCACATCTGGCTCGCGCCGGGCGGACACGTGGTCCACTATCCCGTCAATCATGGCCGCGACATTGCCCTGGTCGTCATCGCCGACGATCCCGCACACGATGTCGAGTGGGATCTGCCGGCGTCCGGCCAAGCTGCACAACAGAAAGTCCGGAGCTTCGCAGAACCCGTACGCTCCCTGGTCGAAAAAGCCGGGCCCTGGCGTCACTGGGCGCTCCACAGCTTGTCCGAACTCAACAGCTGGTCCGCCGGGCGTACCGTCTTGCTCGGCGATGCCGCCCACCCGGTGCTGCCATTTCTCGCCCAGGGCGCGGTGCTCGCGCTGGAAGATGCAACCACACTCGCCGCGTGCGTCGCCCGCCACAACAACGACATCGCGATGGCTCTGCGCAGCTATGAGCAGACACGCCGCCCACGTGCCCGGCGCGTCGCGCAAGCCTCGGCACGAAACGGGCGCATCTATCATATGGCAGGCATCAACGCAGTCGCGCGCAACACGGCATTGCGTATGACGCCGCCGAACCGGGTCATGGCCGGTTTCGACTGGCTTTACGGCTGGAGGCTTTGAGCATGCCGAGCCGCCCCCCCGCCCCGCGTTTATCGTACCGCACCGGACTGACGACGCTCGGCGTTCAAGGGCTTGTTATTGACGCCAAAAAGCGCGTCCTGCTGGTCCGTCACGGCTATCGTCCCGGCTGGCATTTCCCGGGAGGCGGCGTCGAACGAGGCGAGAAAATCGACACCGCGCTTTGCCGCGAACTGCATGAAGAAACGGGCGTCATCATCACCGCTCCCGCTCGGCTGTTCGGGATCTATACGAATTTCCAGCAATTCCCCGGAGACCATGTCGTCCTATTTATTGTCGAACACTGGCGACAGCCGCACGTCCCCAACCGCAACGCAGAAATCGCCGAGCAGCGGTTTACATCCCTCGACGATCTCCCCTCGACCATAACGCCGGCCACGCGCCGTCGCCTCGACGAAGTCTTCGCAAACGCCGAGCCTGTGACAGACTGGTAATCGCCAAATTCCGAAGACGCCTTTTCCTGCGGCCGGATCGACTTTAAGAACGTCTACCTATTCATCGGGGCAATTCTGAATAATGGAAATCGTAAGCGGCATGCTCGGCAGCTTCCTGGTTGCATTGCCGGCATTGTTCTCGATCGTCAATCCGATCGGCGGTGCCCTGATCTATAGTCAAGTTACGCTTGGCCGTCCGCACCCCGAACGTGTCGCGCTCGCCTACCGCGTGGCGTTCTATTCCGCCATCGTCATGCTCACATCGCTTTGGATCGGTGCAACTCTGATGAGTTTCTTCGGAGTCAGTATCGACGCCCTCCGGGTTGCCGGCGGCCTCGTGGTAGCCGCCAGCGGCTGGCACATGCTCAACGATCCCAAGGAAAACGAAGATCGCAAGCAAGATCACGCCGCGCCCGCAGCGTGGGCAAGCGACGTCGCCTTCTATCCGCTGACGATGCCGTTCACGACAGGGCCCGGCACGATATCGGTCGCGATCGCATTGAGCGCCGGTCGTCCATCAACGACCGAGGGATTGCTACCGTTTTACGCAGGTGCATCGGCTGCAGCCATTGCAATCGCGATTGTCGTTGCAATTTGCTACGCCTCCGCCGATCGCCTTGTGGCGTTGCTCGGTCCCGCACGAGCGCGAATTCTGACGCGGCTTTCGGCCTTCCTGCTGCTTTGCATCGGCGTGCAGATCCTGATCTCAGGCGCTCAGGGTGCTCTGACAAGCGTGCTCAACCGAGCCCACTAAGCCGCGCCTTTCCGCAGGCATGAAAATCCCTTACGTTCGTCTGCAACGTCGCGGCGGGCAGGCCGAATTGCAGGGAGCGCAACGCGCATGACAGCTATCATTGCTCTGATCGTCGTTCTTTATCTTTTCAGCGCCATCCGGATTTTGCGGCAGTATGAGCGGGGCGTGGTTTTTCAGCTCGGAAAATTCGCCGGCGTGCGCGGACCCGGCTTGACGTTGATCTTCGCTCCGATTCAGTCGATGAGCCGCGTTTCACTTCGCACCGTGACGATGCAGATCCCGTCACAGAAGATCATCACGAAAGATAACGTCTCGATCGATATTGCGGCGGTCGCCTACTATCACATCAACGATCCCGAAAAGGCGGTGATCGCAATCGAGAACGTCTACGAGGCGATCAACCAGATCAGTCAGACCACCGTCCGCAACGTAGTCGGGCGTTTCTCATTGGATCAATTGCTGGCGCAAACGGTCGAGATCAATAATCAGATCAGGACCGTCATCGACGAACATACGCATCCCTGGGGCACCCAGGTCACGGCGGTTGAGATCAAGGACATCGTGTTGCCGGACAACATGCAGCGCGCAATGGCGAGAGAAGCGGAGGCCGAACGCGAACGCCGGGCTAAGATCGTCGCCGCCGAAGGCGAATTTCAAGCGGCTGTTCGCCTTGGTGAAGCCGCCGATATCATCACCGCTCACCCGGTTGCGCTACAGCTCAGAACGCTTCAGACGATGGCCGAAATCGCGACCGAAAAGAATTCGACGATCTTCTTCCCGGCGCAGTTCATGACAACCGTCCAGGAAGCCTTCGCCACACTGCAACAGGATGCCAAAACGAAGTAGTGGCCGCTGTGAGAGCCGCCACTACGCATTTGTTACCACCAATTGAAAAACGCCGGCTTGTTTCGATAGCGCCGCTCATAGCGGTCGTAACGATCATAGCGATCATACCGGTCGTAGCGGCCGCGGTCGTCGTAGTAGTCGTACGGATCATCGCGCACGTATTGCGGGGCCGGTCTACGAGGCCGCTTCTTCAGGCTGCCTTGCGGTTCGGTGCTGCTCACGACGATGAAGTCCGTTGCTTTGCCGGTCTCCTTGCTCAACGGCTCGTCCGAGACGATGAGCGATGAACCAGGCCAGACGTATCCCGAGATCCGCGACGCGACGTCCGGAGGGATCGTAATACGATCGAGCGCACTCGTGGCGGAGGCAACGTCGGTCGCCGGCGCATCATAGTTCAGGTCGGCACGGCGGCGCTTCTTGTACGAAACGGCATCGACGTCCTCAGCCGAGCGCCGCGCGATCGAAACCACCTGCCAGCGCAAATCCTTGCCTTGATCCTTGTAATCGACGGCCGTGAAGACATGCGTTCCGATTGCCTCGTCCGGCTGTGAGATTGTAATTGGCGCGTCGAACACCGGCTCATTGCCCTGGCGCACGTAGAGCCTTTGTGTTTTCCGGCTGATGAACATCGAAACCGGAAATGTCTTCCACTTCGCATTCTGCATCGCAGCGACCGCCGTCGCCTTCACCGCATCGGCCTTCTTCCACTCGTCGGTCGCTGCCGTCAGTTCTTGCTCTGCGGCATCGGTTGCAGCTTTTGCAGCTTCGAACTTGTCATTGGCAATCTTCGCGGCCGCGTCCGCCTTTTCCTTTCGCGCCTCGGCGCGCTTGGCAACGGAAGGTTTTGTCGCCGTGGCCAGTTTCTTCGCGGCGAGCTCCACCTGCTTATCAGCGCGCTTCTTGACAGCCTCGGCACGCCGCAATTTCTTGGCCGCTTTCGCGTGAACGGCTTTCTTGCCGTCCATCACGGATTTCAATTCATCGGCTTGCGAGGTTGCAGTCTGCGCTTCGAGACTCTTTTCCGAAGCCATCGATTTGAGCGCCTGCATCTGGGCAGCGCGGGCCGGCCACTTTGAAACCTCGGGCACGAAGACGTCGGGTTGGTCCTGGTCGGTAACCCCGTCTTCGAACGTTGCCGGGACGGCGATTGCAACGTCTCCGGCGGGCACGGGCTTCGGCAGCAACGGATGAGAAACGTCCGATGGCGCGACATCGTCATGCGCGACGACCACGCGCAATCCCAGCCTCGTCAACGGAAAGAGGCGGCTTGCGAATTCGTATGGCATGCGGACGCAGCCGTGCGAGGCCGGATACCCCGGCAGCGCACCGGCGTGCAACGCGATCCCCGACCACGTGATCCGCTGCATGAACGGCATCGACGCGTCGTCATAAATGTTCGAGTAATGCTCTTCCTGCTTCTGCAGGACGCTAAAAACCCCGACCGGGGTTTCATAATCGGTCTGGCCTGTCGAGACGCCAGCATGTATCGCCTCGCCTTTGGCGTCATAGACGGAAATTCGCTGGTCTTTGATTGACACCACGGCCACAACCGGCCGACCGGATAATGTGCTTTCAACGGTCTGGTTGTTGCCGGTGTCCCGATTTCGGTTCCGGGCTTCCGCCGCATCCGACAGGCTTCCCGCAGCCAGCAGGATAAGAGTTGCGCCGGCGCATTTCCGAACGTGCGCGAACGACGATACGCTAAACATTTCTGACGCCCTACCGTAGACGGAACGGAAGAGCCCAATCTGCCCTCCCCCTCAGCCTGACCTAAACTCTTTACGCCTCGTTTACGTTCCAGCCCGCGCGGCTTCTCCACGCGGATATATCAACCACTGAATCGTGCCGGAAACTCGGCGTTGACGCAATCAAGTTTAGCCGGCGCCCGTGAAGCGAGCGTTAAATTCAGCTGCGTTTTGCCTCAAAACCCGCCAGACCCTCACATTTCGGTCAATCATCGCTCATCTCTTGCTCAGCCGTTAACGGGCTCGCGGCGAGGCATATCGCTCCACACGGCCCTGGCAACCTCCACAGGCCGCCCTTCAGAGCCTACATGTCGGCCGAGGCATTATCTGAAAGCCTCAGAACGAATAGAAAGGCATGTGGCGATGACGGTGACGGCAGAAACGATCGAGCGTTCCGGACATTTCACGATCGGCGGCGACATGCCGGTTGTCCGGTTGGGCTTCGGAGCCATGCGTGTAACGGGGTCGGGCGTCTGGGGCGAACCGGACGACCGCGCCGAATGCCTGCGAACGCTACGCAAGCTCCCCGAACTCGGCATCAATTTCATCGATACCGCCGATTCCTATGGCCCGGAGGTTAGCGAACGTCTTCTTCGGGAAGCTCTGCATCCCTATCGCGGGATGACCATCGCCACGAAGGCCGGCCTCCTCCGTACCGGCCCCGGAATTTGGATTCCGCTCGGGCGCCCCGAATACCTGCGCCAGCAGGTTATCCTGAGCATCCGCCGGCTGGGTGTCGAACGTCTCGACCTCTGGCAATTGCACCGCATCGACCCCAAAGTCCCGCAGGACGAGCAATTCGATGCCATCAAGTCGATACAGGCCGACGGACTTATCCGGCACGTCGGTCTTAGCCAGGTCAGCGTGAAGGAAATCCAGGCGGCACAAAAATACTTCCAAGTTGCAACGGTTCAGAACCTTTACAATCTTGCCGACCGCTCGAGCGAGGACGTTTTGGACTTTTGCGAAAAGAACGGAATTGGATTTATTCCGTGGTTTCCGCTTGCCGCGGGCGATTTGGCGAAGCCGGGTTCACAACTCGAAAGCATCGCCAAGAAACACAATGCCGCGCCGAGCCAAATTGCGCTCGCTTGGCTGCTGCGGCGCAGTCCCAACATGCTCCCGATCCCGGGAACCTCAAAGGTCCGTCACCTGGAGGAAAATGTTGCGGCCGCCGGGATCAGCCTCAGCGACGACGATTTCACTGCGCTCAGTCAGCTCAGCAAACCGTAGTCTCACGCGGCCCGCTCGGTTCGAAGAGGTGGCGTGCTGGCAAAAGAGCACGCCATCTCATGCAACAAGGCACGGACTTCCGGATGCTCGTTGCGGTCCCATTCCGACAGCATGTGCCTGAGCGTATCTTCCCGGCTATCCAGCAGGCGCGCGTAAGCCGCCTTGCCCTTGGCGGTAAGCTCCACGAAGCCTCCCGCTTCGCGCGCCATTCCGGCAGCAAGGAGAGGCGCAAATAGCCGGTTCCGATCCCCGTCACCCACAGTCAGCCGCTTTTCAAGCTCCGCCTTGCTGGCGCGGCCGTCTTTTTCCCCGATCCGCGCCAAAAGCCAGAATTGATCAGGTTCAAGATCGATCCCGAGACGCACCGCCGTTTGTGTGTACACGCGCCACCGGTTTTCCCGCGCCGTGACGCGCGCCACGATACGCCCGAGTTCTTCCAGCGACGTCGCATCACGAGGCATCTGCAGCGGATCGTTGACCGGCTCCGGCGCGAGGCTCGTTTTAAGCGGCTCTTCCTTGATCGCGAACGTCAGCAGAAAACCCAGGAAGGCCAGCACCGTGGCCGTTAGAAAGACGGGGTGCAGCGACTCTATGAAGAGCCGCAGGTACTCCGCGTGCAGGGATTCTGGCAGCGACGCGATGGCCGACGGATCGTTTGCGGCTGCCGCCAACGGCGGCGCAGCAGCGGAGAGCTTGCTCTGCAATGTATACGAAAAGATACCGCCAAAAAGCGCAGCGCCGACCGCACCACCAATGGAACGGAAAAGCGTCGTGCCTGATGTCGCGACGCCGAGCTGCTCGTAGGCGACGACGTTCTGTACCGACATGACCAGGATCTGCATCACCATGCCGAGGCCTAGCCCGAGGCACACCATGTAAAGAGACGCCATGCCGGCGGAGGTCTCCAAGGTGATGCGAGATAGCAAAGCGAGACCGAGCGTCATCAATCCGGTCCCGAGGACCGGAAACATCTTGTATCGGCCAATACGGCTGATGATTTGTCCGCTGGTCACCGAACTCACGAACACGCCGAGCATCATCGGCGTCATGTGCAAACCGGCGCTCGTCGGGTCCAAACCTTTGACGACCTGCAAATACACCGGCATCAGCGTAATCGAGCCAAAGAGCGCCATGCCGACAATGAACCCGACCGACGTCGCAATGGCGAATGCCCGCTTTTTGAAGAGCGAGAGCGGCAACAAGGGATCCGGAACCTGCGTTTCGGCATATAGAAACAAGCCAAGCGCCAGAAGCCCAAGCGCCGAAATCGCGAACATGCTCACCGGCGCGTCGTTCGCAAGTGTCCCGCCCAAGCTCGTGATGATGACGAGGCTCGTCAGGACAACCGCCAGCAACGCAGCGCCGACGTAATCAATCTCTACTCGCGTCATTCGTTGGTGCGGCCGAAACGTCCTGTTGATGACGATCAGCGCCAGAATGCCGAATGGCAGATTGATCAGAAAGATCCAGCGCCAGGACAGATTATCGACGATGAATCCGCCGATGAGCGGACCGAGCACCGTCGACAGTCCGAAGACGCCGGCGAAAAACCCCTGATACCGTCCGCGTTCGCGCGGCGGCACGACGTCGCCGACGACAGCGATGGCCGTGACGATCAATCCACCGCCGCCCAATCCTTGCACAATCCGGAAGGCGATCAATTCCGGCAGATTTTGCGCGAGGCCACAAAGTGCCGAGCCGATAAGAAAAATAATGACGGCCGTTTGGAGAACGATCCGGCGTCCGAACAGATCACCGAGCTTACCGTAGAGCGGCACCACAACGGTCGTCGCCAGCAGATACGCGGTGACGATCCATGAAAGATGCGAAATGCCGCCGATATCGCGAACGATGGTCGGTAGCGCCGTTGCAACGACCGTTTGGTCGAGGGATGCCAACAGCAGGACGAGAGCGAGAGCTGAAAAGATTGCCATGCGCTCGCGCGTGTTCGAGTGTGTATCGTCGGTAATGTTGGCGCTCGAGCGCTGCATGTCGTCACAACTTTCTGGCCGGCTTTTTCCGTCGCATTGTTAGGGTGCGCGTGACTGCCGCAATCGGTCATGCCCCAAACCGCGTGCTCCCGCATCTATTGCAGGATGACAAAGCGAGCGGGAGCACAGAAAGGCTGAATTCGGAACCAGCTTGCAAGTGTTCAGTTACGTCACTGCGTCACGTCCTTGATGGTCTGCAATTTTGCCGGAAGGCCGCGATTATTTGGACATTTGCCTTATCGAGCGCCGCATAAGCAACACAACTCACTTTATGGTAGGCTTTCAACGAGGTTCGGTTGGCGCCGGCAGTGCGAATATGATAGCCGAACGAAATTGAATCCGGAGTTCTTGATGCGCGCACGGGCGGCTCAGATCGCAGCGATAGCCATGTTTTGGCTCGGAGGAACAGTCTCCGCGTCATCCAATCCTGCCCTCCTGTTCGAACCCTCGACGGGTAAGGTTCTCTATTCCGAGGACATCGACGACGTCTGGTATCCAGCTTCGCTGACGAAGTTGACGACGGCTTACGTCGCCTTTCAGGCCATCAAAGACGGCAAAATTCATCTCGACGACAAAATTCCATGCTCGCTCGTTGCGACACTGCAGCCGCCGAGCAAGGCGGGGCTCAAGGTCGGCCAGACGTTGACCGTGGAAAAAGCGCTGCAAGCCGTGATCGTCAAATCGGCGAATGACGTCACAGTCATGCTTGCCGAAGCCATTTCAGGCAGCGAGTCGGCTTTCGTCGCGCAAATGAACGAGACCGCCCAGCGCCTCGGAATGACGCGGACACACTTTGACAATACCAACGGCCTGCCGTCTCCCGGACAACTCACGTCGGCCCGCGATCTTGCGAAGATTGCAACGGCCGTCATTCGAGATTTTCCGCAATACGCCAGCTATTGGACGATGCCGGCGATGTACATAGGCAAGCGCCGGCTTGGCAGTCACAACGCGCTGCTCCGCACGTTCCCCGGAGCCGACGGACTGAAAACCGGTTTCACCTGCGATTCAGGCTACAACGTCGCCGCCACCGCGACCCGCGACGGTCATCGGCTGATGGCGATCGTGCTTGGCGAATCCTCCGGCAACGAACGGGCAATTCGATCCGCCGCCCTGCTTGAGTACGGCTTCCAGATCTACGACTGGAAAAGTTACCTCGGTATGCCGACGCTCGACACGTTGCCGGTCGAGGCCGATGCGAAGAACATCAGGTCCGTCCGCGATACGGTCGTTGCCTGGAGTTGCGGTAACCATCCTCGCGCGCACCATCGCGGCAAGGTTGCGAAGCACCATCGTCACAAGGGCAAGGGAAAGAAATCCGGACCGGGTGACGATTCGACGGCTAAGGCCGATCCGGCGAATGCCGCCGATGTCACAAAGCCGGCGCCCAAAGCCGCCGAAGCGGCCTCCGAGTAAAGACGCGCGGCAATCTTCAAACAATCAGCTCAAGCGGGGCCTTCCTGTACACGCAGCCCGGAGGGTCTTGTGCTGGCGGCGCGTTGTTTGACCGAGCATCATCCTCGTCCTGCCGCTCGCGCGGCGGCTGATGCCGCGGACGCTCCTGCCCTGCACCGTGCCCGGGGCGCCGGCGATGCTGAGCCGTACCGGCGTCGGCCTCCACCTGTTCTATTGCGAAACGCTGGCGATCCGCATGTGGGACGGTGGCGGGAGTTGCAGCCGCCGCTAGCGCCAAAAGCGACCAACCTGCCGATATAGTCACTGCAATCGTCATGCCCGTCTTTCGCGCCTTTCTTGACGTCAGCGCACGTCGGGATGCGCAACAGTCGATTAACCTACGCCGAGCGCGCCGGTTAAGGAAGCCGTCCACGCCGTGGCGTCAAACTTGCTTTCCCGGTTCCGTAAACCCGCATTTAAGCCTTGAGTAGGACGATACCAATGTCTTCGACGTCGAGAGCCCCTCGGACCCCCGACACAGATTTCACACCGACGCCCCGGGATGTCGGCGCTATGGCCGAGGTTCTGGAGGGTCGTCACGGATCTTTCGCTGCGGCGATTGCAGACTTTTTCGCCACCTATCACGGCGAAAAGGGAGACGCCGGCCGGGCTTGGGCCTGGACGGGGGTTGCCGAACTCGTCCGCTGTCGCGAGCGAGCCCGTCTCGAAAGTTGATTGGAATACGGGAATTGATGAGCGTGAAGACCGCGACCGTAGATAGCCTCGATCCGGCCTCGACCACCCATGCGCAATTGAAGGGCCGCGAGAAGTCCCCGGCAGCGGCGGCATGGGACATAGCCGCAAACCTGCTGCAACAAGCCGTCGGCATTCTCGTTTCCGATGGCGAACGCGCAAGAACCCAGCGCGATGCTCTCCTCGTTTTTGCTGTGCGCGTGTTCAGCGCCGGCCTGCTTTATCTTACGCAAATCGTCCTCGCCCGTTGGATGGGCGGATTTGAATACGGCGTCTATGTCTCCGTCTGGACCTGGGTGCTCATCCTGGGCGCGATGTCCCATCTCGGATTGAACCTCGCATCGTTGCGCCTCGCGCCGGTTTACCGGGAAACCCATGATTTCGCGCATCTGCGCGGCTTGGTCCGCGGCGTCAGATGCGTCGCGCTCGCAGGCGGCACAATCATCATGGTGGCTGGGCTCACCGGCGTGTGGATCTTTCAAGACCAGATCCAAAACCACTTCGTTCTGCCGATCTATCTCGCCCTCGTCTGCGTCCCGCTGTATGCGTTGACCGACGTTCAGGACGGCATCGGACGCGGCAATGCCTGGATGGGTATCGCGCTCATCCCGCCTTATATTCTTCGTCCCCTGCTGCTGCTTGCCGCGATGGCTGTCGCCTATGCAGCCGGGCTGTCGATGACGGCAGTGACCGCCGCATCCGCAGCGATTGTCGCGACGTGGCTGACCGGACTTCTGCAGGCTCTCTCTCTCAACCGGCGGATGCGCGCAACCATTCCGGCCGGCCCCCGTCTGAGCGACTTTCCAACGTGGCTCAAAATCTCGCTGCCGCTGCTCGTCATGATGAGCGCGGAACTACTTCTTCAAAACACCGACATTCTCGTCGTCACCCGCTACATGTCCCCGGCGGATGTCGGAATTTATTTCGCCGCCGGCAAGACGATGGCCTTGATCATGTTCGTCCATTACGCCGTCGGCAGTGCCGTGGCCCATAAGTTCGCCGCGCTCCATGCCCGAGGCGATCACGACGGACTTCGCAGTTTCGTGAAAGACGCGGTCAACTGGACGTTCTGGCCGTCGCTTGCCAGCGCACTCATTATTCTGGCGCTCGGCAAGCCGCTGCTCTCATTGTTCGGGCCGCAATTCGCCACCGGCTATCCGGTGATGTGCATCCTGGTCGTCGGCTTTCTCACGCGCTCCGCGATGGGCCCCGCCGACTATCTGCTCAACATGCTGGGCGAACAGAAACTCTGCGCTGCGGTCCTATTTGGAGCCGCGCTTTTGAACATTGTGTTGAATGTCGTGCTGGTGCCGAAATTCGGTATCGTCGGCGCCGCGAGTGCCACGGCGACGTCGCTGACGATTGCTGCCCTGACGAACGCTGTCGTCGTCTGGTGGCGCCTCGGCATCAGCGTCGCGATTTGGAAGAACCTTCCGAAGTTCTGACACGAGGCCGCGCTTGCGGCCGGCTCCGCGAAGCGGAGTCGCAAGCGCCAACAAAGACTCCTACATCGGCGCGGCGATGACGAGCGTCCAGAAGGATTTGAATTCCGTCTTCGGATCCTGCACGAGCGCGATCCCCATATTGGTCGCATCCGGCGTCAGAAGATTTTTGTTGTGGCCTGGGCTTTCCTCCCAGCCACGCATCACTTCATTGAAGTTGACCTGTCCCGTGCCGACGTTCTCGGCCGCCAAGCGCGCCCTGTAGCCAGCACGCTTGACCCGATCCCACGGGTTCGAGCCGTCGGATCCATAATGCGAAATGCGATCGAACTTCGCGAGATCGCGCGAGTGCGCTTTCGCGGCTTCCGTCAGCTCCGCATTGAGCTTCAACGGCTTCAGCTTGTGCTTTTTGCGATAGGCATTGATGACGTCGCGCGCCATCTGCGCGTTGAGCGACGTCCGCGAATAATCGCGATCGGAAAGAACGCCGGGCGCCGCCTTCTCGAAGCTGCCATTTGGGGCCTTGTCGACGGATGCGACCTTGACGTTGCGTGGCGCCGAGGGTTCACCGCCAAGACCGACGCTTTTGATCGATGGAGTCACCGCCGGCGCCGACAGCGAGGACGTCGTGTCCTGCTCTGCAAAACCGGATGTGATGGATGATGAGCCAAGGCTGCAACCGGCCAATGCCGTAGTCAGCCCGGCGGCGAGCGCGACGCGATACATAACAACTACTCCCGGCACGAGACGTGCGCGAAAACTCACCATTGCCGGAAATCCGTTAACCCGTCGTTAATGCTAATGGACCGCGAATCGCGCAAAGCGGCGCGACATGCCGATGTCCCAAACACACTCATGACGGATCCCTCAAGAACCCAATCCCGCCCCACCTATCTTCGCCTCAACAACGTGACGCGAGTTGGGCGGCGCGGCGGCAAAAGCCTGACCGAAGCGACACATGCGAGCAGCCTGAACGGCTTACCGGAGTAAGCCCTGGTTGTGGGTCTTCGCCCGCAAACCTCTTGGAAGTGCTCCAGCGATCATCAAGAGTCGTCGCCGCAACTTGATTCGCGCCGGGAGACCTTCGATGAGTGCAGCCATCGGACAATCTGAGCGAAAATTCGAACGACAGTCCCCGCAGCTCAGCGTTCGGGATTTGGTGCTGCTGCGCATTTCCGCCGGCAGTGCAACGCGCGCCGACCTGCAGCGCGACGTGGCGCCACTGCTTGCGCCGCGAATTCCAGGCGCCGAATTTCGCCGGTCGGCCGAACTCGCGATCAGTACTCTGACCGGGACCCAGCTCGTCACGGAGGCCAAGGGACGGCTGACGCCCTCCGGCAAGGGCCTGCAAGTGGCAGAAGCATTGCTTGCCCCATCCAAGACGCCGTGCGCGACTTGGCGCGATGTGCGGACAGCGCTCGTCATACGCGCGGTTCAAGCGGGCGACACACCCGCGATCCGAAAGGCCCTGCAGCGCGCCGAAGGCTTGGCCGCACTCGTGTTGCAGCATCATTTCGGAAAATCGACGGCCCGCGTTCAATCGCCGGCTGACCTCCGGTCCGATCTCGCGATCATCGCCCTCGAACGGGCTTTCGGGAACAAGATCAAGACCGGCTTCAAGAAGGGCGCGGGCCTTCCTGCGAAACCGGGCCGTGTTCTCGCCGGACAACTCTTCAAGCAGCCGCGTGAGATCGCAAGCGATGGAAAGTTGATCCTACACCTCGCCTGTGAAGTCGCCGGCAGCCGCGATCATTCCCTCGATGCGCTCGAACTGGCTGTACTTCGCGGCTTGGCGATCCCGAAAGAGACCGACGAAGTCCCTTCGCCGCCGGCGCAGCGCGCACCCCGCAGCGAACCCGCCCAGCGGACCCTGCCGCTGCCGGCGCCGGCTCCAAAACCCGCCAACGACCGCCTGCCGATTTCAGAGATTGCGCAGCCAAGGCTGCGCGCGCCGTCGCCACCCGACATGGCAGAATTCTGCCGGGCTGTGATCGATGCGGCACGACCCGTCTCAGAGGGCTGGCCAGGCAACCGGAAGGCGTTTATCTCTTTGGTATGGAAGGCGATTCGCAACGCGCGGCCCGATTGGGGGCTATCCGAGATTGCGTTCAAAGGCATGCTCGCGGAAGCCCACCGCTCGGGTCGGATCGAATTGGCGACCGCCGATCTCAAAGATGGGCGCGACCTGCAATCGCTCGAGGATTCTAAAATCCTCTATAAGAACACCGTCTGGCACTTCGTGCGCGTCCAAGATTAAAGGCATTCTGGTTCGAAATGGGCGTCGAAGGCGGTCCACTCACAAAGACGTCGTTTGCTCCCTCTCTCGCTCCTGACAAGTTGAGCGAAGCGTTCGAGCACTCGATTACTTGGGAAGACGATCTTTGGCGCGCCGATCCGGTCGATGTGCCCGAGATTCACACCAAGGCACGCCAGAAATTCAACGATCTACTGACAACCGTCACATCGGGCCGCGGCTATCATACGCCCGAGCGCATTTTGCTCTTTCACGGCCAATCCGGCGCCGGAAAGACTCACTTGCTCCGTGCACTCCGAACCGACTCGCATCGCACCGGGCAGAGCTACTTCGGCTATGCTCAGATGACGCCCGACGTGCAGAACTATGCCGAGTTCTATCTGCGCCGCCTCGTCCATTCGTTGGAGAAGCCTTACGACCCGGATCGCTTCGGCGAGTCCGCACTGTCGCGCCTGACCAACCGGATGGTGCTCGATTCCGAAGTCATATCGTCCAGCGACCTCGACAAGCTCCGCGACGCGACGCTCGACGACAAGCAGCTCGCGCGCCTCATCCTGCGCCTCGCTGACCAGATCGTCGCCTGTGAGAAATTCCAGACGCGCGAACTCGACATCAATATCGTGCGCGCGCTCCTGTATTTGCAGCGCCGCGATCCGCGCATCGACCAGCGCATCCGGCAGTATCTCAACGGCCGCCAATTGACAGGGATCGCGCACGAGGCCGTCAGCGCCCTCGATCCCAATGACGGCGAAGATCGCGCTTTCGAGATCATCGCCGCAATCGGCGCTCTCGTTTGGACCGTCGATCGTGCCGCGCTCGTTTTTTGCATCGACCAGGTCGAAGACCTGCGGTTCTTCGACAATTCCGAAGATCGCTTCCAGCGCGCCATACGCGACCTGATCCAGATAGCCAACCGGCTGACCAACGCCATCATTATCATTTCATGCCTGGAAGATTTCTATAGTCAGGTACGCGGCCTCGTTGCCCAGTCTTATATCGACCGCATCGAGAAATCGGGGCCCGTGCTGCTGCGCGAAAGCCGCACACCGGAAGAAGCCCGGCTCATCATTTCGAAACGGCTGGCCCATCATTCCGAGGTCAATGGCGGAGGCTTGAGCTTCCCCGATGCATCGCAGTTCTTTGGTCCGCAATTCTTCGAAGAATTCGGCGGGCTTTCGACGCGCCGTCTTCTGGAACACGCCCAATCGCGCTTGCGCGAAGCCACGTCGACCGAAGGCGACGAGCGCGAACCGGAGGAAGAACGCCCCTCATTCATCAGCACGTTGGCGCAAGCACTCGGCGCCGCCATCGGATTTGGCGGCGACGATGACACACCGACCATCTCGGCCGTGCAGTTCCGCGAAATGTGGGAGCGCTTCGCCAACGAAAGCGAAGCCGAAATGCCAGCCGACGACCAGGAGCTGGTCGATATTCTCGCGGCCGCCCTTCAACTCGCGCGTGACGAATGGGGACGCGCCATCGAAGTGACCGTCAAACGGCTCGAACTTGGCGACGACTTGCCGGCATTCGATTTGACAGTCCGCCACCGCACCGGCTTTGCCAGCGACGTGCGCGTCTTTCTCTGCAACCGCCCGACGCAAGGCGGCGGCCTGAAGCGCCAGCTCGACAAGGTGCTGACGGCGATGCAGGGCAAACCCTGCTTCATGCTGCGCGCCAGCGACTTCCCTCCGAACAAGAAGAACCAGACAGCGCAAGCCTTCCGCAAATTCCGCGACGGCGGCGGCCGTCAGCTGCTCGTGCCGATCCCCGAGTGGGAGCGCATGATGACGGTGCGGGAGTTCACCGCTCACCATCGCGGCGACACCGGCATGACGCAATGGCTCGAAGGCACGAAGCCGCTGTCGAGCCTCATCTCCGTCACGCATTTGCTGCGCCTCGATCTGCTGGGACGCCCGGTCCCACGCCTCGTTGCCAAGGAAATGGACGACCCGCAGCCGTCGCTTCAGGGTTTTGACGCGCACACCTCCGGGCGCGCAGAGATCGGCAGCCAGGACAGCAACGAAGTCGGACTACCGGCCAATGACGACGATCTGCCGATGTCTGTCATCCTTGATGAAGACGGCAGCTATGGCGCCAGCATTTTGGCGGGCCGCGAAAACTCCAATCGCAGCCGTCCGGTGACGCTCAACAAGAGCGTCCTGAAGCGCCACGCGGCGTTCCTCGGTGGCTCCGGCTCCGGTAAAACCACGATCGCGCTGTCGCTGATTGAGCAGCTGCTTCTACGCGGCGTCCCCGCCGTCCTGATCGACCGCAAAGGCGATCTCGCGAGCTATGCCAATCCGGAAGTCTGGCGCTCCAACGACAATGAAGCACCCGAGCGTCGCGCCGAACGCGAAAAGCTCGCCGATGCGATCGATGTCGCCGTCTATACGCCCGGACGTGCCTCCGGCCGGCCTATCTCGATTACGCTTTTGCCGAACGGCATCAACGAGCTGCCCGACCATGAGCAGCAGTTGCTGGCGAACCTTTCAGCGGCCGCTCTCGGCGAAATGCTGCATCTGAAGAACTCTGCGACGCACCAGAAACAATCCGGCGTTCTGGCTGTGGCGCTGCGCATTTTAGGCTCACTCTCAACGAGTGAAGTCACGCTTGGCGATCTCATCCACCTGCTGGAGGACGAGCACCCCGAGTTGACGGATCAGACGCAGCGCATGGACCCCTCGGGCAAGCTCCGCCGCGATCTCGTCGCGCAGCTTGACTCGCTTCGCTTGCGCAATGCCGCGCTTTTCGAAGGCGGCGGCGAAAGCCTGCGCATGGAGAGCCTGCTGGGATTGGGCCGCTATCAGCGCCCCAACCGCACGCGCCTCTCCGTCATCTACACCGGCTTCCTCGGCGACAACGAAAATATCCTGTTTTGGGTATCCCAATTCCTTTCCGAGGCACTGCGCTTCTGCCAGCGCAATCCGAACGACGAACTGCAAGCCGTTGTCATGTTCGACGAAGCCGACCTCTATATTCCGGCCAACTCGAAGCCCGCCACGGCCGAGCCTCTGCAAAGCCTCTTGAAGCGCGCCCGTTCAGCCGGCCTTGGCATGATGCTCGCGACGCAGTCGCCGGGCGACCTCGATTATAAGAGCCGTGACCAGATCACGAGCTGGTTCATCGGCCGCGTTCGTGAAGATACCGCACTCCGAAAACTCAAGGCGGCGTTCCAGTCGGAGTCAGGCCTCGATCCCGCAACGGCGCTGCCTGGGCAAACCGTCGGCGAATTCCACCTCGTTCAGGAAGGTCTTGTTCGCCCGATGAAAGCGCAACGCTCGCTCATTGCCGCTGAGCAGGTGCCGTTCGATCGCATCGAACAACTGGCGGCGGAAACCCGAGGCGTGGACGAGCGCCAGCTTCGCCTTTTTGATCTTCGTTAATTTCGAAATCCGGTTTCGCTCAGCGACTCCGCTATTCAATTCGCGTTTCAGATTTCGACAACGTCCGTGATATTGCGGCGCAAATGGTTGCTCTATTAAGTGTAGCAACAATGAGACCCGCCGCGAGCAATACATTGAATTGTTTTGAGGTTCTGGACCTTATTTCGCCGGCAAGACCCTCTTTTCGCTACGGTGGGCAAAAAGACTGTCGGCCGCGACCTGCGTCTTCGTAGACGGCTGCATTATACCAAGGGGGCCTGTCAACGCCTCTTTCCCCGATATATTATGGGGATCGCTGATCGAGTGGGATCAAAAGCTCAGCAGCACGGTAAGGGGGCGGCCCTATTACCGCGAATAATAAGGAAGCTAAGGCCGAGGGGGCAAACCGGTCGAAGCAATCCTGTCGAATTTGGCCGTGGCAATTGGGAGTGAACTTTTAAGAGTTCAGTGCGGGGTAGTGTTATGGCGGCAAAGCCTTTTGTCATGATGGTCGTGGCGACTCTTGTTGGTCCTGCGATCGGCGTCGGCCTCTTCATCCTTATGAACAACTTCTGAGCGTTGGCGAAATGGGTGTCGCGGCAAAGACTGCGCGTGCGCATCCACATCCTCTCCCCAACGCGCGCTTGCGCACCTGCCGCACAATTTGCCGTTTCTCGGCATAATCCAGCCGCCACCCGGCTGAGCTGTCGCCGTAAACCACCGCTACCATCAGAGTTCCGGGAAGCCACCGCCTCTTGGCAGCGGCAGTAGCGCAGCTTTGCGTCAGCGAGGTTACACGTTCCTGCGGCATCTGAACTCTCGTAGCGGACTAAGCCTAGCCCTCTCTGGCTGCATCGTTCTCTGGCCAATGTCGGCAATCACCGTCCAATCCCCGAAACACGACCGTTAAAACAATGCCTCCATGAAAAGCCTTGGACAGAAAATGAGATAAGCCCGACCGCCATAAATCGAACCGAGCGGCAACGCTTGTTTAACATTCTTCGCCGCTTAATGGAGGCTCGCCGGCAACCATGAAGCGGTTCTCCGGCAGCCAGTGCGAGTAGACGATAGGGCTTTTTCAAATGCGAATTTCGACGCCTTCGCGGCTCATGACGATGTCTCGAACGGATAAGGAAACGCGGATCAAAGACTTCATCGCCGAGAGCCTCACCGCCGTGGCCGAAGGCCCGGGCGGAGACGGCATCGTGACGGTGATCGTGCGGAACAACGAGAGCCCTGCGGCGCGCGCGCTTTGCGCGGCGTTGTCGGAAACCGCCGCTACGCTTGATATCCGCGTTATTGTTGCTGACACGCGCGTAGAGGACGCTTCCTCGCCTTCGCTTGGCGCTATCCCAGGCGTCGAATGCCGTCACCTCGCGGATCCACGTTTCGGCGCCTCGCACGAGCAAATCGTTGTCGGACGCACCCATGTCTGGATCGGAGATTGCCTCCGCCGCGATCCCAACAAGCGCGACGCTTTCGAGCTTTACCACAAGGCCGATTCCGTCGCCCGTAAGTGCGCGACAGTATCGTTCGAAAGACTTTGGACGCGCTCTCGACCAATGGCACCGGCAAAGCCGTCGTTGTTCACGCCGAGCATGATTGCCAACGGCAAACCTGAAGACGGCGAAACGCTGCCGCTTCCTCTGCGCCAGTAAGGGCGCGACCTCATCCGATTGCCGAATTTAGTCGGGCGCTGCGCAAGCAGCGCCCGAAAGCATATGCGCATACGATCGAGCTCATCTGATCGCTTCAACGAGCCAGGCATTTTTCCCGCGCCGGACGCGCCCCAGGAAAAAGAGCGCAAGAACGCGCAACGACAGATAATTGGCAATTTATCGCCGCGCTTCGGCCGTTCGCTTTTGTTGGTCTTTAAGCCCCTCCGCCCGTGGGCAATACTTGGCCCGGCCCAAGTCGAGGGCGCTTCCGTCGCCCCCCGGTTAAAACAGGATGCCTATCATGCCTTTCTTCGCGCGCCTTGCCTTCATCTCGATGTTGCTTGTGGCGACAATCAACGGCGCAATAGGCGCAGAAAAGGCATTCCAGCATCAGGGCGTTGCTGCCGACGCAAAACGTTACGAAACGTTTCTAAAGGCGAACTGGAAGCCGGACGGCAAACCGGCCGCCGTTCTCAAAGCCGATGCCGAAAAGAATTTCGCCTCCGATCCTCGCGCCGCATCGCGAAGCCTCGCCGCCGCCGTCGTCGAAGATGACAAGGACTGGACGACCTGGACGCGCCTTGCCGAAGCTCTGCTGGCCGTCAAGCCCGATCCGAATTCCGGCGGCGAACGTTACGATCTTCCCATTTACGCTTCCGGCGCCGCCTATCGCGGCTATCAACTCGCACCCGCCCCGGCGGACCAGGCACACGCGCTCGCCGTTCTCGGCCAAACCCTTGAGCGCCGTTCTTATTGGCGTCCGGCGATTGATGCGCTGAAACTCAGCCTCGACCTCGCCGACGATCAGACGACACGCGAAGCCTACGACAAACTGCGCGGTCAGTACGGCTTCCGCATGACCGACTACAAGACCGACAATGAAGTGACGCCGCCACGGCTCTGCCTGCAATTTTCCGAAGATCTCAGTCGCACGCAGACCGACGTTGCAAAATTCGTCTCCGTCAACGGCAAGGACCCGCAAAACCTCGTGCAGGACGGCCGCCAGCTTTGCGTCGAAGGCTTGAAGCACGGCGAGCGCTATGTCGTTCAGATTCGCGCCGGATTGCCGTCGAACATCGGGGAATCCCTGCTCAAGACATCCGACATCGCCGTTTATGTGCCAGACCGCTCGCCCTTCGTCCGCTTCAGCGGCAAGGCCTATGTTCTACCCTCGCGCGGCCAGCAGGGCATCCCCGTCGTCACGACCAATACCGACAAGATCAATGTCGAGGTCTACCGCATCGGCGATCGAAATCTGGCGACGGCACTGCAATCCGGCGACATGCAGCGGCAGCTTTCGACCTATGACGTCGATACCATTCGCGACCGATCGGGCATCAAGGTCTACACCGGTACGATGGATATTGCCTCCAAGCTCAACGAGGAGGTGACGACCGCCATTCCCGTCACGGACGCCACGGGCAACCTCGAACCGGGCGTCTATGTCGTGGTCGCAACGCCATCCGAGAAGTCAAAAAACGATAGCTACGAGCGCGCCACTCAATGGTTCATCGTATCCGATCTCGGCTTAACAGCATTCACCGGCGGCGACGGCATCCATGCTTTCGTTCGCTCGCTGAGCGAGGCGACTCCCGTTTCAGAAACCAACGTCAAGTTGATCGCGCGCAACAACGAGGTATTGGCGACCGCCAAGACCGACGAGCGCGGCTACGCCAGGTTCGACGCAGCCATCACGAAGGGTGACGGCGGATCGGCGCCTGCCATCCTCGTCGCCGAAAAAGGCACTGGAGAATACGCCTTCCTCGATCTGACGCTCAATGCCTTCGATCTTTCGGATCGCGGCGTGAAGGGTCGCGCCCCGTCGGGCCCGGTCGACGCATTCATGTATACCGAACGCGGCGTCTATCGTGGCGGCGAGGAGGTGAACATCACAGCTCTTGTGCGCGACCAGTTCGGCAAATCCTCTGCGATTCCGACGACTCTCATCGTCTCGCGCCCGGACGGCGTCGAGCAAACCCGCGTCGTCATGAACGATCAGGGGCTTGGCGGCCGCGACTACATCCTGCCGCTCGCGAAAAGCGCGATGACCGGCACATGGCGCCTATGGCTGCACACCGATCCGAAAGAGCCGGCCATCGCGGAGCGTTCGTTCCTTGTCGAAGACTTCGTGCCCGAGCGTCTCGACATGAAGCTCTCAGCCGACGTTGCGGCGCTGACACCCGCAGACAACCAGACGATCAACGCCGACGGGCATTATCTCTATGGTCCGCCCGCCGCAGGTCTTGGCCTTGAAGGCGAAGTCGTCGTCAAAGCGTCGAACAAAGACGTTCCCGGATACGCAGGCTATGTCTTCGGGCAGGCGGACGAATATGTGAATCCCGTCCGCCAGCCGCTGAATTCCAGCCTCGCAATGGACAACGACGGCAAGGCCACGATTCCGATCGTATTGCCGCAATTGCCAAAAACGCCGAAGCCGCTCGAAGCCGCGATCAGCGTGAAGCTGCGCGAAGCTGGAGGCCGCACCATCGAACGCAACCTCACGCTGCCGGTGGATTTGAAGCTCGAACGCATCGGCATCAAGCCGCTATTTGAAAACTTCACTGCGCCTGAGGATCAGAACGCCGGCTTCGACGTCGTGCTTCTCGGCACCGACAACAAGCCGGAAGCCGCCAGCAATCTGACCTGGACGCTGACCCGCCTCGACACCAATTGGCAGTGGTATCGTCGCGACGGCAGCTGGGCCTACGAAGCCGTCACCGTGAAGCGCAAGATCGGCAGCGGCACGCTTTCGACGACAGCCGGTGCGCCCGCGCGCATCTCCGAAGCCATTGGTTGGGGGCGTTACCGTCTCGATGTTGCTTCGAACGATGCGAACGGTCCGGCATCGAGCGTCATCTTCAATGCCGGTTGGTACACGTCCGGCGACACCGCCGACAGCCCCGAACAACTCGACGTCGCGCTCGACAAGGACAGCTATAAATCCGGCGAAACCGCCAAGCTCCGCATCGCCTCGAAGCTCGGCGGCAAAGCCCTTATCACGGTTCTCGGCAATGGCCTTCACCTGATGAAGGAAGTCGATATTGCCAAAGGCGGTGGCGAAGTGGACGTGCCCGTCTCCGACACCTGGGGTCCAGGTGCCTACGTCACCGCCCTCCTCTATCGTCCGATGGACGAAGTCCAGAAGCGCATGCCGAGCCGCGCCATCGGCATCAAATGGTTGCCCGTCGACCAGAGCGGACGCGAACTCAAGGTTGCCGTGACACTCCCTGACAAAGTTAAATCCGGCAGCAAAATCACGGTTCCGCTGAAGATCGAGGGCCTCGCTCCAGGAGAAGACGCGCGGGTCGCGGTGGCAGCCGTCGATCTCGGCATTCTCAACCTGACGCGCTACGAAACACCCGCGCCCGAAAAGTGGTTCAACCAGCAGCAAAAGCTGTCTTTCGAAATCCGCGACTTTTACGGACGCTTGATCGACGGCATGCGCGCCGATCGTGGCAAGCTGCGGTCCGGCGGCGACGCCGGAGGCCCGGCGATGCAGGGCAATCCGACCGTTGAAACCGTTGTGTCGCTTTATTCCGGCATCGTGCGAGTGAAAGACGACGGCACCGCCAGCGTCGATTTCTACCTGCCGGACTTCAACGGCACTGTCCGCGTGATGGCGGTCGCATGGAGCAATGACAAAGTCGGCCACGGCTCAGGCGATCTGATCGTTCGCGACGACGTTGCGCTGACGGTTGCGGTTCCGCGCTTCATGACGCTCGGCGATGACGTCAAGCTCGGCTTCGACATGCACAACGTCGATGGTCCGTCCGCCCCCTACAAACTCACGCTTTCAAAAAAGGAAGGCGACGATTCCAACGAGACGTTGACCGCAATCACCGATAAGACCGTCAATCTGAAGACCGGCGAACGATCGATGCAGCGAATCGATTTCAAGCCGGATGCGCTCGGCCCTCTGACGTTGAAGGCCGTCATCACCGGGCCCAACGACATTGCCGTCAAACGCGAGATGACGTTCGAAGTCATGCCGCCCGCAGGCGACATCAAGCGAACGACAATCTCATCGCTCAAACCGAACGGCGGCAAGCTCAGCGTCAGTTCTGATCTGGCTTACGACCTGATCCCGTCGCGGACGCGCATCAATCTGTCGGTCGGACCGGCTGCACGTCTCGACGTTCCGACACTACTGGCCCAGCTCGATCGCTATCCGTATGGATGCGCCGAACAGACCGTCTCCCGCGCCATGCCGCTTGTCGTCGCCAACGCCCTCGCGGCGCAGGTCGGCGTCGCCGAAGACAAGGAGCTAAAGGAGCGCGTCCAGAAAGCCATCACCCGCGTCTTCGAAATGCAGGATTCGACCGGCGCATTTGGTGTCTGGGGTCCCTCGAATACCGATCTCTGGCTGACGGCTTACGTTTCCGATTTCCTGACCCGCGCCAAGGAAGCGCACTACGACGTGCCGCGACAGGGCTTCAATCGGGCGCTCGACAGACTGCAGAACTTCATCGCGTATGCATCCGATTTCGAAAAAGGCGGCGAAGATCGCGCTTATGCCCTCTATGTCCTCGCTCGCAACGGCCGCGCCCCGATCGGCGATCTCCGCTACTACGCCGACACGCGCATCGACCGCTTCTCGACGCCGCTGGCAAAAGCACAAATCGGCGCCGCGCTGGCGATGATGGGCGACAAGGAACGCGCCGAACGCGCGTTCACCGCGGCCCTCGCCATGATGCCGACTTTGACCCCCGATTTCGGCTATCGCAGCGACTATGGTTCGACCTTGCGTGATGGCGCGGCACTGGTGGCGCTGGCGGCCGAAACCGGCGTCGCCAAGGCAGAGCAACCGAAGCTCGCCAACGTCGTCGCCAAAGCCTACGAGTCGCGGAATTACACCTCGACTCAAGAACAGGCGTGGATGCTGCTTGCCGCCAAGGCATTGAACGACGAGGTCAAGGCCACGACACTTTCGATCGACGGCAAGCCCGTGTCGGGTCCGCTGCTTCGCGGCCTGTCACCGGCCGAATTGAAGAACGGCGCGCTGACGATCACCAACAACGGCGATACGGCTGTTGACGCCGTGATCTCCGTCATCGGCTCGGCGCTGACGCCGGAGCCGCCGGCATCGAAGGGTTTCCAAATCGAGCGGCACGCCTACACGCTCGATGGCAAGCCGGTCGATCTCGCGAGCCTCACCGGCGGCAACGCTGAAGTGAAACAGAATGATCGCTTCGTCATCGCGCTGAAAGTCACGTCGAATGAAGCGAGCGGCCGCGTCATGGTCGTCGATCGTCTGCCCGCCGGCTTCGAGATCGAAAATCCGCATCTCGTCGAGAGCGGCTCGATCGCCGGATTGACTTGGCTGAAATCGACCGCCGAACCGGAGCACACGGAATTCCGCGACGACCGCTTCGTCGCGGCGTTCAACTTCGCCGACGTCCGCACGACAACAGAGGACAGCCCCAGCGAAGGATCTCCGGCAACACCGGACGACTCCGTCGTGACGGACGATAGCAACGGACAGAAGAAGCCCGCGCCGGTTTCGGCCACCCTGGCTTATATCGTTCGCGCCGTCAGCCCCGGCACCTTCGTGCATCCCGCAGCCACCGTCGAGGACATGTATCGCCCCGAACGCTACGCCCGCACCGCTGCCGGAACACTAACCGTTTCGGCCAAGGAGTAGCGACGTGCCGCGGCTGGGAACACTCGCAAAACGGCTTACCTCTCTCATCCCTCTCGCTCGCGGGGAAAAGACGAGGATTCTCTCCCTTGTTCCCCTCCCCCAACGCGGGGAGGGGAGAAGATTGCCGTCGGTGCGGAATCTCGCCATCGCAGCATCCGTGCTCGTGCTCGCAGGCACAGGCGGCGCCTACGGCCTCTACCTGAAAGCCTTCGCCGACGCCGGACCGTTGCGGCTTGAAGAAGCCAAGGCGACCTCGGTGACCGTCGTCGATCGCAAAGGCCGCCTCCTGCGGGCCTTCACGACATCCGAAGGCAATTGGCGGCTGCCGCTCGACCCAAAGGATGTCGATCCGCATTATCTCAAGATGCTCTTCGCCTTCGAGGACAAGCGCTTCTACAGCCATCACGGTGTCGATCCGAAAGCTGTCGTTCGTGCGGTTCTGCAAATGGTACGGCATGGGCGCATCGTGTCCGGCGGCTCGACGTTGACCATGCAGGTGTCGCGTCTGCTCGATGGCAAACATGAACGGACTCCCAACGGCAAGCTGCGCCAGATGGCTCGCGCCGTCGAACTGGAACGCACACTTTCCAAAACGGAAATCCTGAAACTCTATCTTCGACTTGCGCCGTTCGGAGGCAATCTCGAAGGCGTCAGGGCTGCATCTCTGGCCTACTTCGGCAAGGAACCGCAGCGCCTCTCCCTGGGTCAGGCCGCGCTGCTCGTCGCGCTGCCGCAATCCCCCGAGCAGCGCCGTCTCGATCGCTTTCCCGAAGCCGCCAAGCGCGCCCGCAACCGCGTCCTGCAACGCGCGGTCGCGGCACACGTCATAACGGCGGCGGACGCCGAGAAGGCGAAACGAGAGAAAGTTCCGGTTGCGCGCTTTGGCTTTCCGATGTTCGCGCCGCACCTGACGGAAGCGGAAGTCGCCGCGCATCCGAAAGAGCAAACGATCAAACTGACACTCGACCGGAATTTGCAGGGAAGCCTCGAAAAGCTCGTCGCTGAGCACGCGCGGCTCATCGGTGACAAAGTTTCGGCTGCCGTGATCGTCGCCAATCATCAAACGGGTGAAATCCTGGCTGAAGTCGGTTCACCCGGATACATGGATGCCGAGCGTCAAGGCGCTGTCGATATGGCGACGGCTATTCGCTCGCCGGGGTCCACGTTGAAGCCCTTCATCTACGGCCTCGCGTTCGAAGCCGGCCTCGCCCATCCCGAAACATTGATCGATGACCGGCCGACCCGCTTCGGCACGTACGCGCCCAAAAACTTCGACGAGAATTTTCACGGCACCGTCACGATCCGTGAAGCCCTCGAGCAATCCTACAATATCCCGGCCGTTCGCGTTCTGGCGCGCGTTGGCCCGGGCAAACTTGTAGGTCGTTTCCGCCGTGCCGGCGTCAATGCGCGGTTTCCGGACAAGTCTGAGCCCACACTCGCGATGGCGCTCGGCGGCACCGGCCTGACGCTCGAAGAAATGACGCAGCTGTACGCGAGCTTGGCGCGCGGCGGCGACAGCATCACGCTCGTGCATCGCCTTGATGAGCGGGCCCGCGCGATGGCAGCGACCCGCGTCAAGCCGCTGGTAAATGCCCACCGCCTGATGTCGCCGCTGGCAGCCTGGTACGTCACCGATATCCTCAAGGACGCACCGCCGCCGCCGAATGCCAAAGGCGGCCGTTTCGCCTACAAGACGGGCACCTCTTACGGATATCGCGATGCCTGGGCGATCGGCTACGACGGCAAATACGTCGTCGCGGCCTGGGTCGGGCGTCCGGACAATTCGAGCGTCCCCGGCATCCTGGGGCGCACCGCCGCCGCGCCGATCCTGTTCGATGCGTTCCAGCGCATTTCCGAAAAGCGCGCGCCACTGCAAAGCGCGCCCGCGAACGCCATTCGCGGAACGAACGCCGATCTGCCGGCGCCGCTCAAGCACTGGCGCGACCCTGGCGACGATCCCGCGACGGGGCGCTTCATCGAACCGCCTGTCCTGATATCGTTCCCGCCCGATCAGTCGGAGATCGACGAAGCCGACCTTGGTGACGATCCGCTCATCCTGAAAGCCGACGGCGGGGCATTGCCTCTGACCTGGCTCGTTGACGGCGCACCCATCAAATCCGATGCACACTCGCGCGAAGTGACCTGGCAACCCGAAAGCCCCGGCTTCACCAAACTGACCGTCATCGATTCCAACGGCCGGACCGATCGCGTCTCGATACGGCTTCGCTAGCCGGATAGCCGGTGGCGTCGCTACATCGCGCTCACAATTACTGAGCGTTGGCGTATGGTTGTCCGATCCGCTCGCGTCCGAACTAGACGCCAAACGTCACGTAAGAAATGGATTTCCGATGGACCAACCCGGTCGAACCGCCACGCGATGATGATCACGCTCCGAAACGCGGCACGCAGCCTTATACTCGTCTCGGCGACGGCCTTCGCGCTAGCCTCCGGCGGCTGCAATGACTCGTCGCATACGTCGAACGCACGCCCGCTGCCGGCGCTCGGAGCGAACATCAACGAAACCACAGTCTCCGGCATATCGTCCGGCGCCTACATGGCCGGGCAGTTCCAAATGGCCCACGCCAAGCGCGTCGTCGGCGCCGCGATCATCGCCGGCGGACCTTACGGTTGCTCGGAAAGCATCTTCGCCAACACGATCCCCGGCACGGGAGCCGCATTCCTCAACCTCAGCAAGGCCGTCAACGGCTGCATGTTGGATCTGCTGGAGGCGTGGGGCGCTGCCGATCCCACCGAGCTTGCCAAGAAGGCCGAGGAACGCGCCGCCAAGGGCGAGATCGATCCGATCGCCGATGTCGTGCGCGACCGCATTTATCTTTTCAGTGGCACGTCGGATCGCACCGTCGCTCCGTCTATCGTCAGGCACGCGGCGCAATTCTACGCCAAGCTCGGCGTGCCGGAAGCAAACATCGAATACGTCTCGAACGTCCCGGCGGGCCACGCCTTCGTGACCGATGACGAAGGCAATGCCTGCAGCACGTCGGCCGAACCTTACGTTGTCGATTGCGATTACGATCAGGCAGGCGCGCTGCTGAAGCAATTGTACGGGGCCCTGCAGCCTCGCGCCGCCGCTTCGACCGGAGATTTCATCGATTTCGATCAACGGCCGTTCACGGACAGCGAGCAAAACAGCGCGCTCGCCGAAACCGGAGTCGTCTACGTTCCGAAGAGCTGCCGTGAAACGTCAGGCTGCCGCGTCCACATCGCTTTTCACGGCTGCGCCCAGAACCGGGAAACGGTCGGAGATACGTTCATCAAGGAATCCGGATTCGCGCGGTGGGCTGACACCAATCGCCTGATCGTCCTTTTTCCACAGGTCGCCGCATCACCGATCAATCCACAGGGATGCTGGGACTGGTGGGGATATACCGGTTCACAGTATTTGACACGCGATGCGCCGCAGATTGCCGCAGTGAACCGTATGCTCGACAGCTTGCAAGCGGCCCGGGGAGGCGCATAAAGCCATTGCGGTCGCTCAACCGCGACCGACGGGGATGCCAGCGAGGCCGATAGCAGATCGGCTGAGTGGCGGGGGAGGCTGACGATGTTGATCCGCGAGAAACTGCTGGCTCCGTTGTGGCCGACGCAAGCTCCCAGCATTCCTGATATTCCCAGAACGCTCCATGTCGTTGCGGCAGTTGCAACGATGGGATTGCTGGTCGCCGCCGCAGCGTTACCCGACGACCGTGACTCTGCCCGGTCCACGTCCGTTACCCCACCTATTTCAACGGCGCACAATCCGGGTCGTGAATCCGACTTCGGTGCCTATCTCGGCGCGCCCTACCATTATCCGAGCGACTTCCACCTCAAGAAAACCGGCGTCACCGATCTCACGATCAAGGACATTCCCTGGTTTACGAAGCCCTTTGACAATCCGCTTTATTACGGCGTTCGCTTTCAACGCTGGTTCGAGGGCGGCCGCTTCGGCACGATGCTCGACTTCACGCACTCGAAAGTTTACGCGCCTCTGAAAGACGAGCGGCCATTCGAAGGCACGATCGATGGCAAGCCCGCGCCAGCAAGCGCGAAGATTGGCGAGTATTTCGACAAGCTCGAATGGACGCATGGCCATAACATGTTGACGCTGAACGGCCTGCTGCGCCTGCCGTCGCTCGGCATGATCTCGCCTTACGCCGGTGTCGGCGCCGGCCTGTCGTTCCCGCACGCCGAAATCCATTTGCGGACCGATCCGCACCGCACCTACGAATATCAATACACAGGGCCCTGCGCACAGGCGCTGTTCGGGCTTGAGTTCCGCCTGCGCACAGGCTCGATCTTCATCGAATACAAATTCACGATGGCCGACTATTTGGGACCACTCACCGGGCGCGACGGCACTTGGTATCCGATCGACATGTGGCGGCAGTTCTCGCGCTGGTGGAAGGGTGAGGAACCGCCGAACGGCTGGGCCGGCGCCAAGCTGGTCAGCCATCAGGCTATCGGCGGCTTCCTCGTACGCTTCGTGCCGAAGACGGCGACGCCGTAGGACGCAATCAGCGCTTTAGGATTTGCGACAGCACGTCGATGCGGTCGGTGGAAATGCCGCCCGCGTAGCCTTTGGGCAAACGATGGAAGTCCTCCATGCTGTCGATACTTGTTGAGAACGCTCCGCCCGTATAACGGCCGCTGGCAAAGGTTACGGTATTGAACGCCGCCATGCGGGTATCGAACCGGTTGGGCCAACCCCAGAGCCACGGCCCGATGTTGCTCGGGACCAGCAGGATCGAGTTCCGGCATGGCTCCGGCACATAACCGCTCCATCCGAGCGCGACGTACTTGAGCAAGCAGGACTTGATGCTGGCGCGTGACATGACGCGGAGTTGCGGCATGCGCTCTTTCAGCGATGCGATCGGACGATCGCCACCATAGACCATAAGACGGGCGAGCTGCTCTCGCGGCCGTTTGCCGAGAGCATCCGCCAGAAGCACGCCCTCGGCGCCATTGTTGCTTTTGACGTTGATCAGAAACGATCGGTGCGGAAAGGCGTCGAGAACCTCATCAAGCGACGGCATCATGCCCACGCCTTGCCCGCGGAATGGGAATGTCTTGCCGCCATCCGCCGTATAGCCGTAGCCGACGTCGAGCGTCTTCAGTTCAGCGAGCGAATGCTCCCGCGTGACGCCGTGACCATCCGTCCGGCAATCAAGGGTCCAATCATGGAAGACTGCGAACTTGCCGTCGGCCGTCGGATGCACGTCGATTTCAACGACCGAAGCGCCAAGGTCGAACGCGGCCTTGATCGCCGGAATCGTGTTTTCGATAAATTGATGATGCGGAGGATCTATGCGGGTGGCCGTGCACGTCTCGTTCGTCACCCCTTCATGACTGAATGTTTGGTGCAGTCCACGGTGCGCGAGCAGGCCCGGCCCATTCGGAAGCGGCGAAACGAGCGCACTCGCATTTCCCAAATAGAGCAGGAATCCGCAAGCGGCCACGACGGCCGCAGCGATTATGCCCCTTTTCCCCACGGCTCAGAACCGTTTGAGAAGGCGGTCGATGTAATCGAGCTCTTCCTGCGGCCTGAGACTATCGCCCGAGCGCTTGCGCAATTCCTCCAGGATCTCGCGAGCCCGCTGCGCATCAATGGCATCCGGCACTTTGACGGACGTACCGAGATCCGGACCTTGCGCGCGTTGCGGCCGGCCAAGAGGATCGCGTGGGGAACTACCGCCGCGCCCTATGCGCTGCTGCGCCTCCTTCTGCATCTGCTCGGCCATCTGCTGCGCGCTCTGGCGCATTTGCTCCAGCGCCTGACCTTGCTGATTGGCGGCTTCGTCGAGATCGTTCTGCTTCAGAGCGTCTTCCGCGTTGCCCATCGCGTCGCGAGCGTTGCCGAGCTTATCGCGATCGCCCGTGCCCATTTGCTCGAGCTCCTTCTGAAGCCGTTCAAGCTCGTTGCGGAGCTGGGCTTGCCGGTCCTCCAGATCGCCCTTGCCACGCTGATGGCGTCCGGCCTTATTGCCTTGCGAGCCTTGCTGGCCTTCACCCTGCTTTCCGCCGCCCTGGCGGTTGGCCTGCATGCCATCCTGGCCACCTTGAGATTGCCCGCCTTGCTGACCGTCCTGCCCGGCCTTTGGCATCCCTTGTCCACCGGGATCATCCTGCGAACCACCTTGCGGCTGTTGTCCACCTTCCCGGCGCCGCTGCTCGCCAAAGGTGTCGTCCATCAACTGCTGCTGTTTGCGCGCAAGATTATCGAGCTCGTTGAGCTTCTTCATCATCTGCTCGGCACGCTGCTGCTGGGCTCGCGCTTCCGGAGAATTTGCCGCCTGCAGGCGATCCATCAGCTCGCGCAGTTCCGACAGCATCTGCTCGGCCTCTTCGCGTGATCCCTGCCGCGCGCTCTTTTCGAGATCCTTCATCATCTGGTCGAGATCTTGCTGACCGAGCTGCTGCATCTGCTCGTCCTGCTGCTGATCGCCCGAAGGGTTATCCTTCGCGGCGTTCTTCTGCATCTCGTTCAGATAATCGTTCAGCCGCTTCTTGAGTTCGGCCAGCGCTTCCTGGACCTCCTTGTCGTCGCCCTTTTGCAGCGCGTCCGACAGCTTGTCCTGGGCATCCTTCAGAGCCCGTTCCGCTTCGGAAAGATTGCCGTCCTCAACTTTCAGAGCGATCTGCCAGAGTTCGTCGACGGACTCCTTCAGAGCCGCCCGCGTGCCCAATCGGTCGAGCCGATGATAGATCGCCCGCAGCCCGAGATAGACCGACGTGTCGTTGATGAAACCCTCCGGCTCCAGCGTCAGCGCATCGAGGGCGCGAACGACCATCGGCCGGTTGCGCGAATCCTCCGCGAGCTTCCGGCGCTGCTCGATGAGCGCACGCGCAAGCGGATTCTTGAAACGCCGCGACGGCAGCACGATTTCGATGGGCTTGCTGCGCCCGACTTGTCCGCCGACATCCGTCGCCTCAAGCCACAGCTGAACCCGCTGCCCGGCCCAGGGATGCTCCCCGATTTCCAGCAGCGTGGACGTATCGATCTTCTTTGCGCCGGGCCGCGGCATGCGAAGGCTGAGCTCGGGAGGCCGTTCGAGCGGCAAACGCGGGCCGACCAGCGGCGGTGGTTGCGCCCAGGATTTCGTCGGATCGCCGGCCTTCGGAGGCAGCGGCCGCAGCTTCACTTCGGCGCTGGCAAGACCGTAGTCGTCCGCTGCCTTATAGGTCACCCGCATTGAGCCACGCGGCGTGCTCGAAATCGGCTTCGTCATCGAAATCTTCGGCAACTCGTCGGCAATGACGTCGAACGTCCATTGGCCAAGCTCGCGGGAGCCGGACAGCGCCCTGACGCGAGACGACTTGCGCAGCTCGTAGCGAACTTCCGCGACATTGGATGTATCGCCGGCCTTGCGCTTCTCGGGCGCGATCGAAATGGCCTTCGAAGCGCCGGCGCTTAAAACTTCCAGCGAAACGCCGTTCGAACCAAATCCAACACCCCTGAGCGTCAGAAGGCTTCGGTCCGGGACCTCGAAAAATCGCTTTTGCTCATCGTCGGGTGTCGTGCCTTGCTGCGCGCCGTCCGAAAGCAGAATAGGCGGCAACGCTGTGTACGGCGGCGGCGTCACCCAGGCATCGACGCGAGTTGGCGCGCCGACACCAGACACGCCGAAGCGGAATGCCGACGCGAGCCTGTCGCCGAGACTGCCCGTCACCAGCAGCGCCGCCGGGATCAGCAGCAGCAGCGCCAGACCACGGACGGCGAGCGGATCAAAGCGGTCCGTTCGCGGACGCGGATTGCCGACGCGCAGACGCGCGATCGCGCGTGCCAGACGCTGACGGTGAGCTTGCCAGAGCGCCGACGTTTCCGCATTCGTCGACCCGGACGAAAGCGTATCCTCGTACGAGGTCGCTGGCCGATGAGGAATGCCCGAGCGTCGCTCGATGCGACGGATGGCTTCGTCGCGGTCCGGCCAAGGCACGGAAACAGCGTAGGCGACAGCTCCAACGGCCGCGAGCGCAAAGCCCGCAAGAACGGCTTTATGCACGAGCGGGCCGAGATACGGCCAAACCCCGACGAAGGACAGCAGCGCAAACAGGACGAAGAGGCCGATCAGCAGCCAAAGGCGCGGCCACAGCCGTTCGAAATACAGCGCAAGCTTGCTGAGGCGAACTTTGCGGGCAAAAGATCGCGATAGCGCGGAGTTGGAATCCGTGTCCTGATGGTCAGCCATTCCGCTCAACCTAACATGGGTCCAAAGCCTCGTCCCTTACGAAAATGCAACGTCTACGTCGGCAAAACGCCTTTAACTTCAACGATCATGGGCGGCAATTGTTGCCGAATTCGGGACCGTTTTCCGTCATCCCGGCGCAGGCCGGGATCTATCCAGGCCTATAGTTCCCGAGATAAAGTGATACTTGGACGGACCCCGCCTACGCGGGGATGACGTTTATTGAACGAGAGCAAGCGTCAGCGCTGCTCGAGCCAATCCGGCAGCACGTCGGCACCAATCAAATCGTCGTAGCTCGGGCGTGGGCGAATGACCGCATAACGATCTCCGCTGACGAGCACTTCAGGAACCAGCAATCGCGAATTGTAGATCGATGACATAACGGCGCCATAGGCACCCGCTGTCATCACGGCCAGGAGGTCACCGGGCTCGAACGGCGGCAGCGTCCGGTCTTCCGCCAGGAAGTCGCCCGTCTCGCAAACCGGCCCGACGATATCCTGCTGCACCGGCGCCATCTCTGTGCGCTGCTCGGCCACCGGCCAGATGTCGTGGTAGGCTTCGTAAAGCGTTGGACGGATCAGATCGTTCATCGCCGCATCGACGATGGTGAAGGTCTTCTCGCCGCCTTCCTTGACGTAAGTGACGCGCGTGACGAGGACGCCGGCATTGCCGACGATCATGCGCCCCGGCTCCATGACGATTTTGAGACCGAGATCACCCAGCGCCGACTTGACGACCGCCGCGTATTCTTCCGGCGTCGGCGGCACGTCATTGGCGCCGCGATAAGGCACGCCCAGGCCGCCGCCGATATCGAGGTGTTCGAGCGCGATCCCGTCGGCCTTCAGCTCAAGCGCCAGATCACGCAGAAGCCGAAAGGCATCGCGGAATGGCGCAAGATCGGTGATCTGGCTGCCAATGTGCATATGGATGCCCGAAATCTTGATGCCCGGCAGCTTGGCGGCGCGCCCATAGAGGTCACGGGCATCGTCATAGGCCACACCGAATTTGTTCTCAGCCTTGCCGGTCGAAATCTTGGCGTGCGTCTTGGCGTCGACGTCCGGATTGACCCGGATCGCGATGGATGCCGTCTTGCCCAACCCGGCGGCAACCTCGCTCAAAGCGATCAGCTCGGGCTCGCTTTCGACATTGAAACCGAGAATGCCTTCCTCAAGCGCATAGGCCATTTCCGCGCGAGTTTTGCCGACACCGGCAAAAATAATCTTCGAGGCCGGAACGCCGGCCGCCCGGGCACGGCGAAGCTCTCCCTCCGAGACGACGTCCATTCCGGCGCCGAGCCGCGCCATCGTCGCCAGCACTGCCTGATTGGAATTGGCTTTCACCGCAAAGCAGATCAGCGGAGTCTGGTCCCGGAACGCCTCGGCCAGAACGTTGTAGTGACGCTCGAGCGTCGCCGTCGAATAGCAATAGAACGGAGTCCCGACCTCCTCGGCAATGCGCGCGAGGCTGACATCTTCGGCATGAAGAATGCCGGACTTGTAATGGAAATGATGCATCGGGCTTTCGGTCTGCGGATTGGATTTTTCCAACCGTCATGCCCGCGCAGCCCCGGTCAGTCTAGGGCAATTGTCGGAAGATCGTTGAAATTCCGAACCGACGTTTAAAACTAGCGCAACAGCGGATCGAGAACGAACCCTTCGTGAGGCTTCTTCGGCGCATCGGAATTCGAGCCGGGATCTTGCGCATCCGGCGACCTTGCCTGTCCCGACAGCTTCGCGTCCGGTGGCGGCTCCAGCGGACCTTTGACGCCGCACCCGGCGAAGCCCAGCGCCACGGCGCCAAACAGCGCCACGGCGATCAAGGACCTTATGCGCAGAAGCGCCCCCATGCGTGCGTTCTCTCCAAAACCCCTCGGCCCGTGAAAACACGGGCGACCCACCGATCGGTTTTAGCCCTTCCCCCGGTCCTTTTCCAACCGCCGCAGCCATTGACGCGCCATTTTAAGAACGTTCTGTGGCGCGGTTCCCCCATAGCTGGTTCGGCTCTTGACCGAGTTTTCCACCGAAAGCACCGAAAATACGGCTTTCGTGATCTTCGGCTCAATCGCTTGCATATCGGCGAGGCTGAGCTGATCGAGATCGACGCCCTTGTCCTCGGCAATCTTGACGATCGATCCTGTCACATGATGCGCATCGCGGAACGGCATCTTGAGATCCCGCACCAACCAGTCTGCCAGATCCGTCGCGGTCGAATACCCGCGTCCCGCAGCCGCCCGCATAGCCTTGGGGACGGGCTCAAGATCGCCAATCATGCCCGCCATCGCCGCCATCACCAGACGCAGGCTGGCGAGCGCGTCGAACGTCGTTTCCTTGTCTTCCTGCATATCTTTCGAATAGGCGAGCGGCAGGCCCTTCATCACCATCGCCAGCGCCTGGAAGGCCGCCGCGATACGCCCGACCTTGGCGCGCGCCAGCTCGGCCGCGTCCGGATTGCGCTTCTGCGGCATGATGGACGACCCGGTCGTGAACCGGTCCGACAATTTCACGAAGCCGAACTGCGGAGTCATCCAGATGACGATTTCTTCCGCAAGCCGCGAGAAATGGATGGCCGTAATCGCCGCCGCCGCCAGCGTTTCAAGCGCAAAGTCGCGATCCGAGACACCATCGAGAGAATTCGCCATCGGCCGGTCGAAGCCGAGCGACTCCGCCGTCATTTTTCGGTCGATCGGAAATGACGTGCCGGCCAGCGCCGCCGAGCCGAGCGGGCATTCGTTGAGACGCTTGCGGGCATCGGCAAACCGGCCGCGATCGCGCGAGATCATCTCGACGTAGGCGAGCAGATGATGACCGAACGTCACGGGCTGCGCCGGCTGCAAATGCGTAAAACCGGGCATTACCGTTGCGGCATGGGCTTCGGCTTTCTCCGCCAGCGCTTGCTGCACCCGCGCCAGAGCCTCGTCGATGCCATCGATTGCATCGCGAACGTAGAGGCGAAAATCCGTCGCCACCTGATCGTTGCGCGAACGAGCCGTATGCAGGCGCCCCGCCGCCGTGCCGATCAGTGCCTTGAGGCGGCTCTCGACGTTCATATGCACGTCTTCGAGCGCAACCGAAAATTCGAATGTTCCGGCTTCGATCTCACCACGAATTTGATCGAGACCCTTGGCGATCTCGCGCGCATCGGATTTTGTAATGATTCCGGCCTCGGCCAGCATTTGCGCATGCGCCTTTGAGCCGCGAATATCTTGCGGCGCTAAACGCTTGTCGAAGCCGATCGAGGCATTTATCTCCTGCATGATCTCGGCCGGAGACATTGCAAAACGGCCACCCCACATGGCGTTGGCGGGCTTGTCAGTCACAGATGGCTCCGTCGTAACGAGAAAACACAAGGTACCCAGATGGCAGCGAACGACGCGGGCAAACCGCAGAAGGCCCTTTGGATTGTGGCGCTGTCGGCGCTGATCGGGTTCGGGGCCGTATACGTTATTGGAGGCCGGTTCGACAACGCGGGTTCATCAAAATCCGAGGCTCTCGCCCAGAATTTCTCGCCGCCGCCGGTCGGAGGCTCGGGGGAATCGTCGTTCAAGTTCGGAAAAATGGCGGCCTTTGTAGCCAAAACGCCCCCCGCGCCGCTGCCCGACATCACGTTTCAGGATGCCTCCGGCAAGGATGTGACGCTGTCGAGCTTCAAGGGAAAGACGATCCTGCTGAATCTCTGGGCGACGTGGTGCAACCCCTGTCGCGAGGAGATGCCAGCCCTCAATCGGTTGGAAGCAGCCCTCGGCAGCGACAAATTCGAGGTCGTGGCCCTGAGCCTCGACCGCAAAGGCTACGAGGCCTCGCGCAAATTTCTCGACGAGGTCAAGGCCGACAAGGTGAACCTCTACGTCGATCCGACCGCCAAGCAAGGCATGGCATTGAAGCTTCTCGGCATGCCGACAACGATCCTGATCAACAAGGACGGCCTTGAGGTCGGAAGGCTCGCCGGGTCCGCGGAATGGGATTCCGACGATGCCAAGAAGCTCATCAAATCGGTGATCAACTAAGAGGCGTGGTCAAAAGAACGACCACCGCCTCATAGTCGTCATCCCCGCGTAGGCGGGGATCCGTCCGAGCATAGGGATCGTCGCTATCACTCGGACCTGGACAGATCCCGGCCTTCGCCGGGATGACGTCCACACGTGTCGAAACGACTACTACTTCTTCTTTTTGACCTTCTGCGTCAGCGCCGATGCGGCGGCTGATTTCGCGGCCTTGCTGGCTTTGGGATCGCGCAAAACCTTCGACGCCGTCGCCGCGACCTTTGCGCTCGTCGTTTCGGTGCTGCCCTTCTGCGTCAACGCCGAAGCCGCCACCGATTTTTCAGCTTTGCTCGCCGTCTTGCTCCGCAGGACCTTGGAGGCTGCTGCGGCTACCTTTTTGCTCGTGCTTTCCGATTTCGCCATGGACGTCGCTTTCTTGTTGCGAGGGCCGCAGAACGGCGGTCCGACGAAGCGGCAAGATGGCTGATTCGGTTTCGCTGCGAAATCGCGCTCAAGGGGGGCGGCATAGTTCTTACACTGCCGAATGCGTCCCATCGCGGAACATCCCTAACCTCGCTGTAGCGGCCGAATTGACAGGCCCGCGGCAAGGGGCGACAAGGCCCGTCGGCATTGACGCGCAACGAAACCGGGAGACTTCATCGCAATGGCCCATGACGACCTGCAAAAGACCATCGAGTCCGCATGGGACAGCCGCGACACCGTTTCCTTCGATACGAAGGGCCCCGTTCGTGACGCCGTGGAAACGGCCCTTGGCCTTCTGGACGCCGGAAAGGTGCGGGTTGCCGAGAAAAAGGACGGCACCTGGACGGTCAATCAGTGGCTGAAGAAAGCCGTGCTGTTGTCGTTCCGTCTCAATGACATGACGACGATTTCGGGCGGTCCGGCCGGAAGTTCCTATTGGGATAAGGTGCCGCCGAAATTCGCCGGTTGGACCGAAGCGGACTTCCGCAAGGGCGGCTTTCGCGTGCTCCCCGGAGCCATCGTTCGCCACTCGGCCTACATCGCCCCCGGAGCCGTGCTCCTGCCGTCGTTCGTCAACCTCGGCGCTTATGTCGATAGCGGCACGATGGTCGATACCTGGGCGACGGTCGGAAGTTGCGCCCAGATCGGCAAGAACTGCCACATTTCCGGGGGCGCTGGCATCGGCGGCGTCCTCGAACCGCTACAGGCGGGGCCGGTCATCATCGAAGACAATTGCTTCATCGGCGCCCGCGCCGAAGTCGCCGAAGGCGTTCAGGTCGGTGAAGGCTCCGTGCTGTCGATGGGCGTCTATCTCGGCGCTTCGACCACGATCATCGACCGGACGACGGGCGAAAAATTCTTCGGCAAGGTGCCGCCCTATTCCGTCGTCGTCTCCGGCTCGATGGCCGGCAAACCGCTGCCCAACGGCGAGCCCGGCCCCAATCTTTACTGCGCCGTCATCGTCAAGCGCGTTGACGAAAAAACCCGCAGCAAGACGAGCATCAACGAACTGCTCAGGGATTGAAACTTGGCGAAGACCGGCCGCTATCGCTCGCTCGATGCCGACAAGATCATCGCAACGCTCGAAGCGCTCGGTCAACGCATTGCCGAGCGTTTCCCGGGCTCAGGTCTATCCCGTGTCTGCGAAGATCTGATCGATGTCGCGCGGCAAACGTCGGAGCGGATCGCTGACGTTTCCCGGCCGCATTGGACGTTGCGATTGCTTCTCCTCGGTCTCTTGGGCGGTGCGCTCGCAATACTTTTCTATCTGATCTCGCAGGCCGCGACCTTCAAAGGCACCGATGAGTGGGCGGAAGCCTTGCAGGGCCTCGACGCACTATTCAACATTGCGGTGCTGCTGGGCGGCGCGGCATTCTTCATTTCGACGCTCGAAACGCGCTGGAAGCGTGCCAGGGCACTTTCTGCTTTGCACGAGCTTCGCTCCATCGTGCACGTCATAGATATGCATCAGCTCACCAAAGACCCGAGCACGATGGGCGCGGTCCGCACATCGAATTCGCCGGATCGCGAACTGACGCCGTTTTCCTTGATGCGCTATCTCGACTATTGTTCAGAAATGCTGTCCCTGACCGCAAAATGCGCGGCGCTATACGCCGAGAGCCTAAGCGACGCCGTCGTCGTCGATACCGTCGGCGACATCGAACGGCTGACATCGGAGCTTTCGAGTAAAATCTGGCAGAAAATTACGATGGTACAAAGTTTGGAGGATCGCGACGTGCCGGGCCCAGTCATCACGTATTCGCCGAAGGGCCACAGCTCATGACCCTCGTTCCGACCGATCCCGTCGCTCTCGCCCAGGCCCTCATTCGCTGCGAAAGCGTCACTCCGGACGAAGGTGGCGCGTTGACGTTGCTGCAAAACGTCCTCGAACCGGCGGGATTCACTTGTCACCGTCTCGTCTTCAGCGAGCCCGGAACACCGGACGTCGACAACCTTTATGCGCGCCTTGGCAACGGCCGGCCGCATCTTTCGTTCGCTGGACATACCGACGTCGTGCCGGCAGGCAACGAAGCGGCGTGGACCGTGCCTCCGTTCTCCGGCGAAATCCGCAACGGCAACATCTATGGCCGAGGCGCCGTCGATATGAAGGGCTGCGTCGCGGCGTTCGTGTCGGCAGCATTGAAGCATCTTCACCGTCATAATGGCCTGCCGCGCGGTTCCCTGTCGTTCCTCATCACCGGCGACGAGGAAGGCCCGTCGATCAACGGCACGATGAAGATTCTCGACTGGCTCAAATCACGCGATGAGGTCGTCGACGCTTGCCTCGTCGGCGAGCCATCGAACCCTGCCGCGCTCGGTGATGAAATCCGCATCGGGCGGCGGGGCTCCCTCAATGCCGAGGTTGTCGTACAAGGCAAGCAAGGCCATTCCGCCTATCCGCAAATCGCTGACAATCCGGTTCCCAAGCTGGCGCGCATCATCGATCGGCTAGCGGCGGCAAAGCTCGATGACGGCACGCCGGATTTCCAACCGTCGAACCTGCAAGTGACGGTCATCTCGGTCCCGAACACCGCGACCAACGTCATTCCCGGCAAGGCGGTTGCGAAATTCAACATCCGCTACAACGACCTTTGGAACCGGTCCAAGATCGAGGCCTGGGTTCACGATAAGGTCGCCAAAGCTGCGGCCGAGCTTGGCGCAAAATACGATCTGAGCTTCTCCGGCACGGGCGATGTTTTCCTCACGAAACCCGGTCCGCTCGTCTCGACGCTGACCGACGCCGTGAAATCCGTCACCGGCCGCACACCGGCGTTGACGACCGGGGGCGGCACGTCGGACGCCCGTTTCATCAAGGACATTTGCCCCGTCGTCGAATTCGGGCTCGTCAACGCCACGATCCATCAGGTCGATGAACACACGAGCATCGACGACCTCGAAAAGCTGACCGAGATCTACGGCCGCTTCATCACCAACTATTTCCGCAGCGGCTGAGACTTCTCCCTCTCCCCATTCTCTTCACTCGAATGGGGAGAGGGTTGGGGTGAGGGGCGGCAACCACCGAGCAAGCAGTCGCCCCTCACCCTAACCCTCTCCCCGCATGCGGGGAGAGGGAACGAGCCGCACGATCACGTTCCCAAATAATCCGAAAGCCGCTCTGGGCCGAAGCGGAGTCGCCCGGAACAAGCAAAAACTCAACAAAAAAGGCCGCCCGCAAAGGCGACCTTTTCTTTATTCCACCCGCTAGAGCGATCCTTAGACCGACTCTTTCAGCTCCTTCGCGGCGCGGAAGGCGATCTTCTTCGAAGCCTTGATCTTGATGGCTTCGCCGGTTGCCGGGTTACGGCCCATGCGCGCCGGGCGCTTGCGAACCTGCAGCACACCGAGACCACCGATGCGGATGCGGGCGCCCTTCTTGAGGTGCTTCGTGATCGCGGTCACGAGGTCTTCCAGCAGCGCAATCGACTGCTTTTTCGGAATCTCGTGAGCCTCGGCCAGCGCCGCTGCCATATGCTTCAACGTAACGGTCTCGACCTTTGCAGCTGTTTTGGCCGGAGCCTTTGCCGGAGCCTTCGCCATGATGTCCCTCTCGTTTGCGAATCGAATTGAATTCGAACACTACATCTTCAAAGCCCGGAAACACGCTGTTTTGGGGCCTTTTTCGAATGAAGCGCGCGAAAAGAGCAGCATTTGTTGCCCGAAAGCAAGCGGCAGATTTGTGTTCAACGAAAAAAAACGCCGAAACGCAGAGGTTTCGGCGCAAGTTTCGGGGGAAAGAGAGGAGGAAGGAGAAAAAATCACAAGGTCAGAGCGGTGCCCCCACTGACTTCAATCGACTGGCCGGTGACCCAGCCCGACTTCGGCCCAGCAAGGAAATCAACGACATCGGCAACCTCGTCTGCCCTGCCGATACGCTTCAACGCCTGCTTACCAAGGATAAAAGCCTGGCTTTCGGAAGTGCCGATCAACTCAGCAGTCATGTCGGTGTCGATCACGCCCGGTGCAACGGCATTGACCGTTATGCCGCGCCCGCCGAGTTCAGAGGCAAGCAGCTTCGTCAGATTGTCGAGGGGAGCCTTCAACATCGAATAGGCAGCAGCGGAGGCCGGAACGCGGGCAACGATACTCGATGTCGAAATGATCCGCCCGCCATCCTTCAACCGCTTCACCGCTTCCTGCGTGATCAAAAAGAGCGACTTGACGTTGACGGCATAGATTTCGTCGAGAACGTCTTCAGTGGTGTCGCCGAAGCCGACGAACGGCGCGATACCGGCGTTGTTGATCAGAATATCGAATTTGGTGTTGCCGTTACGAGCCGTAAGCTCTTGATCGAGAGCCGCGAACAGCGCCTGTGCCGCGCCCTTCTTGGAAAGATCGGCACCGACAGCGAAAGCATCGCCGCCCTGTGACTTGATTTTGGCGACAACGTCCTCGGCCCCGGCTTTGCTCTTGCCGTAGTGGACGGCAACCAGCGCCCCGTTTCGGGCGAGAGATTCGGCGATCGATCGTCCAATGCCGCGGCTGCCGCCGGTGACCAACGCAATTTTTCCAGTGAGAGGCTTAGACATGGCGTCCTCATGAATTCTAATCTGACCGTCCTGCTCAGGCTGACCACGTCACGTTGCGCGCCGCCTTGGACTGGCATGCATCTAGTATCAATGGTTCGGTAGTTCAAGATATCCGAACTATTGAATTATCACGATCGCGTGTCTATATGTCGCCGTATGCAAAGACCTTTCGTGCACCCGGCCATTGAGGACATCACGCTCGAGAGTGTGCTCTACGCGCTCGCTGATCCGACGCGGCTGGAGATCGTCAAAAAGCTCGCGAGCGGCATGTGCGGAATGAATTGTTCTGCGGCTGCGCCCGCCGACCTCCCGAAATCGACGCAATCGCATCACTTTCAGGTGCTGCGGGAAGCCGGCGTCATCCGATCCGAACGGCGCGGCACGGAAGTCGTGAACGCCCTTCGCTGCACGGAAATCGAGAAGCGTTTCCCAGGTGTCGTCTCGTCCATTCTGAAGGCGAGCGAAAAGGCGAAAAGGCGGTAGGCATCCCGTTCGGTTCCACGGCCGCCAGTCCGAACACGGATGGCATTTGGCCTCGCTGCTCCCATCTCTAGCCAGGGCCGCGCCTCCGCCACGCCGTAATGCAATGCGCTGAGTGCGCGGCTTCGGCTCCAGACCAGGAGGACACAGAATGCCCTATGTCGATGGCTTCATCGTCGCCGTTCCCCAAAAACGCTTGGCCGATTACAAAAAACTTGCGCGCAAGGCTGGCAAAATCTGGCTCGAATACGGCGCTCTCGAATATGTCGAATGCATCGCTGACGACGTTCCCGTCGGCAAGCTCACCTCGTTTCCGAAAGCCGTGAAACTCAAGGACGATGAGGTCGTCGCGTTTTCCTGGATTGTCTACAAATCACGGTCCGATCGCGATGCCATTCTGAAGAAGGTCATGGCTGATCCTCGCTTGGGCAAAGATATGACGGACATGCCCTTCGACGGCAAACGCATGATCTACGGCGGCTTCAAACCGATCGTCGAGATGTAATCCGCGCGACGCCCATCACCCTGGGAAGTCCTCGCTCTGACGTCATCCCCGCGAAGGCGGGGATCCGTCCAGGCATCGACGGTTCGGTCTTAATCGACTTGGACCGATCCCGGCCTACGCCGGGATGACGTTGGGAATGAAGGTTCCGCGACCCAGTCACCGAAAATGCTTCGACAGTTTCAGACCCTGCCCCTGGTAGTTTGATTTCAGACCCTGTCCGTAGACCATTGCAGGCGTCTCGATCATTCGCTCGTAAATCAGGCGGCCGATAATCTGTCCGTCCTCCAGAATAAACGGCACCTTATGGGAGCGCACCTCTAAAACGACGCGCGAGCCGCTGCCACCCGCCGGTACATGGCCAAATCCCGGGTCCATGAAGCCCGCGTAGTGAACGCGAAATTCACCCACCAGCGGATTGAACGGCACCATTTCGGCCGCGTGGGTCGGCGGCACATGCACAGCCTCTTTGGACGCCAGGATATAGAATTGATCGGGATCGAGGATCAGCCGGTGCTTGTCCTTGACGTAGATCGGATCCCAATAGTCCTCGACCGGATAGGCGCCCGGTTTGTCGATGTCGACCACACCGGTATGGCGGCGAGCCCGAAAGCCGACGAGCCCTTTCGCATCGCCCGCCAGATCGACCGTCAGCGCGATCCCGCCCGAAATGTCGGCATCCTCGACGGAGACAAGTCGCTCACGCTTATGAAGCGCCTTGAGATCGACGTCGCTATCCGCTGCCGTACCGACGCGAAAACGAATTTGCGACAACCGCGATCCCTTGCGCACGACGATGGGAAACGTCTGCGGGCAAATCTCGGCAAAGAGCGGCCCCGAATATCCCTTTGGAATTTGGTCGAAAGCGCCGACGCCATCAGCGATGACCCGGGTAAAGACATCGAGCCGCCCCGTCGAGCTTTTCGGATTGGCTGACGCTTCGATATCCGGCGGCAGCTCCAAACTTTCAAGGAGCGGCACGATATAGACGCAGCCGGTTTCAAGCACCGCACCCTGGCTGAGGCTGATCGTGTGCAGGGCGAGGTCGTCGAGCTTGGATTGCACGCGGCCGCCGGGCCTCGGCAAAAAGCTCGCACGGACGCGGTAAGCAACGGCCCCAAGGCGCAAATCGAGACTGGCGGGCTGCACCTGCGTTTCGGCAAGAGGTTCGGCAAGCATGATTTGTCCCGACGCGATCATCCCCGCGATGCCCTGTGACGGCACAATGCCTGCGGTCTCATCGCGCCGTTTGGCTGCCGTGAGGGCTTTCTCTGCTTTCGCCATTGCCGACTGTGCTTTCGATCCGGTCTCAACGAGCGCGCGCTGTGCGCAAACCTGTCCGATCCCTAAGGCACGCGCCCCTTGACGCCAAGAGGCACCGGCGCTAATCCCCGAGGTGTTACGTGGTCCTTTGGCCGGCCGGCTTGCAGCCACGTTAAAAAAGTCGCTAAAGAGGCCGTGTGCGCTCCCGGTTTCCCCGCGCCCGGCCTTAACGTCCGGCGCTCGTGGACCGGGTTTTTTGTTGGCGCGAAAGGCTTGTTCCCGATGGCTAAAAACGAGCACAAATCCTCCGGACGTAACTGGCGTCCAGAAACCACTCTCGTTCATGGCGGCGTGACCCGGTCGCAATTCGGTGAAACAGCCGAAGCGCTCTATCTGACCCAGGGCTTTGTCTACAATAGCGCCGAGCAAGCCGAGGCGCGCTTCAAGCAGGAAGATCCCGGTTTTCAATATACGCGGTTCGGCAATCCGACGATCGCGATGTTCGAAGACCGCCTGAAGTTGTTCGAAGGTGCCGACGAATGTCGCGCCACCGCGACCGGCATGGCCGCCGTCGCCGCCGCGATCCTGTCATATGTCAAAGCTGGCGATCATATCGTTGCCGCCCGCGCCATGTTCGGATCGTGTCGCAACGTCATCGAGACGATCTGCGCACGCTTCGGCGTCACTTCGACCCTGATCGACGGCAAGGATCTGAATGCCTGGCGTGAAGCTATCCAGCCCAACACGAAGATGTTCTTCTTCGAAACACCCTCGAATCCCAATCTCGAACTCGTCGATATCGCCGGAGTCTGCAAAATCGCCCGCGAGAAAGGCATCATCTCGGTCGTCGACAACGTCTTCGCGACGCCGATGCTGCAGCGACCGCTGGCGCTCGGGGCCGATGTTGTCGTTTACTCGACGACAAAGCACATCGACGGACAGGGCCGCTGCCTTGGCGGTGCCGTGCTCGGCGGGACCGAATTCATTACGAAATACGTCCAGGAATGGCTCCGCCAGACCGGACCATCGCTCGCCCCCTTCAATGCCTGGGTGATGCTCAAGAGCCTGGAAACCATGCCGGTGCGCATCAGGGCGCAATGCGGAACGGCCGCCAAAATCGCCGATATGCTCGCCGAACTGGATGGCGTGACGCGCGTGATCTACCCCGGACGCGCCGATCACCCGCAGGCCGCCATCGCCCAAAAGCAAATGCCGGGCGGCGGCCAGATGATCGCCTTCGAAGTCGAAGGTGGCAAGAAGGAGGCGTTCAACTTTTTGAACGCGCTGCGTCTGATCATCATTTCCAATAACCTTGGGGACGCCAAAAGCATCGTTACGCACCCGGCGACGACGACGCACTTCAAGCTGACACCGGCGCAGCGCGAGGAATTGGGCATTAGTGATGGCATGATCCGGCTTTCAATCGGACTTGAAGCTGCCGAAGATTTGGCGGACGATCTATCGCAGGCAGTAAAGGCGGCTAGGGGCTGACGGAAGACCATGAGCAAGAATGCACCGACATCGGCGACCCCAAAGCGCGGCAATCGCGCGGCTATCCATCCCTACGAGGCCGTGACGCGCGGCATTCGCATTCGGGTCGAACCGCAATACCTCGAAGACCAGTCTTCGCCTGAGGACAGTCATTTCGTCTGGTCCTACGCCGTCGAGATCAACAACGATGGCCAGGAAACGGTTCAGCTCAAGTCGCGCATGTGGCGCATCACCGATGCCGTCGGGCATACCGAAGAGGTGCGCGGCCCGGGTGTCATCGGGCAAACGCCGGTGATTCAGCCAGGCGAGTCCTTCAACTACACGTCGGGCTGCCCGTTAAAGACGCCGCAGGGCATCATGGTCGGCAGCTACCAAATGACCGACGAGGCTGGCCAGCTTTTCGACGTGGCGATCCCGGCCTTCTCGCTCGATAGCCCTTATACGCGCCGCAGCATGAACTGATCGCAGCAGGCTAGGAATGAACGCGAAAGGCCAGAGTCAAACAGCGGCAGAACTGCTGGCCAGCCTCGTCGCGTTCGACACGACAAGCCATCGCAGCAATCTCGGCATCATCGACTTCATCGAAGACTTCCTAGCGCAGCACGGCGTCGCCGCCCGCCGGGTCGTCAGCAGCGACGGCGAAAAATCTTCCCTTTACGCGACCCTTGGACCCGACGGCGAAGGCGGCGTGGCGCTCTCGGGCCACACCGACGTCGTGCCCGTCGATGGCCAGACCTGGAGCAGCGATCCTTTTACATTGCGAGCCGCCGACGGCCGCTACTATGGACGCGGCACGGCCGACATGAAGGGCTTTATCGCTGCGGTCCTCGCTGCGACTCCGGATTTCAAGCGCCGCAAGCTCAGGACGCCGATCCATTACGCTTTCTCTTACGACGAGGAGATCGGCTGCGTTGGCGTCCGTCCCATGATCGCGGAGCTTGGCAAGAATTTGCCGAAACCACGCATGGTCATTGTCGGCGAGCCGACATCGATGCAGGTCATCGACGCCCACAAAGGCCCGGTTCGCTGGCATGTCGAAGTCATAGGCCGCGCCGCCCATTCCAGCATGGCGCCGCTCGGCGTTAACGCCATCACGTACGCCGCGCGGCTCATTGCCGAGCTGGAGCGCATCGAGGCCGATCTCAAGAAAACCGTACGCAACGCGCGTTTCGACCCGCCCTACCCCACATTGCAGGTCACGAAGCTCACGGGTGGAACAGCCTCGAACATCATACCTATCAACTGCACCCTCGGCTTCGAGGTGCGCGCCTTGCCCGAACTCGATCCCGACGACATCGAACGCCGCCTGCGCCATTTCGCGGATACGCAATGCCTGCCCGAAATGCGCGCCATCGCGCCCGAGGCCGACATAACGATAACGCGGACGAACTCCGTGCCGCCCTTCGGTGCCGACCGCGCTTCCGATGTCGTGGCGCTGGCGCTGAAACTTACCGGGCAAAACGAAACGCATACCGTTTCCTTCGCAACCGAAGCCGGGCTGTTCCAGGACGCCGGTGCACCGGCCGTCATCTGCGGTCCGGGCGACATCGCTCAGGCGCACACGGCTGACGAATGGATCGCCGAAAGCGAGATCGACAAGTGCATGCGGTTTCTTTCACGCCTCGGCGATTGGGCCGAAGCCTAGCGTATCCCCGCGCGGCGCCGACATCCCAACATCAAATCTTCGGCCGTTTTTATCAAGCGAACCAGAGGCTTGACCCGCTCCGGCGCGATGTGACATGAGTGCGACATCTTTGAGCACTTCTGCATCAACCCACCGTTTTTTCGCGTATCGCCGCGCAATCGACGCAGTGTTCAGGGTACGAATGCGGCCACGGCTTAAATGCACTCGCGAATTTAGAGATAGCCCCATGCCCATGCGCTTCAAATCTGCGTCGTCCATCGTCAGCGCGATGATTGCCGGACTGGCACTGTCGGCATGCTCAACCACGCCGTTGCCGACGATCGGCTCGATCAACCCATTTGCGAAGAAGGCCCTATCGGACGTCGATCGCGCATTTCTTCAGGCCGCTGGAAGCTGGGACACCAATCACGACAACACCGTGACCTGCAATGAATGGAAGTCCTACGCCGAAGATCTGTTCAACGGAGCCGATACAAATCACGACGACTCGCTCGACGCGACCGAGTGGCCAAATCTCTTGAAGACCGACCGTCTCTTCCAGACGGCGAACCTGGAATACTACGACGCCAACAACGATGCCAAAGTCAGCCGCGCAGAATTCGTCGACAAACCCAATCCGGCGTTCGTGCTGATGGACAAAGCCGGAAGCTGCAAACTCGACGGCACTCAGATCGCCAGTGCGCGCTCCAAGACCGAGTACGACGTGTCAGGTGCCAAAGCCCAGAACAGCGATCCGCGCGATATGAGCGGCCAGCAAGGCAAAGTCGCCAACGGCGGCCTGTAGTTATACGTAGCGCTGGAACAACCGCGACTGACCAACCGTCGTCTTCCCGGCACAGGCGAGATCCGTCCAACCTATGCCGTCATGGCCGGGCTTGACCCGGCCATCCAGGGCAGCGCGACGGCACTTAACTGCCTGTTCGCTTCAACTCATCGAGAGAGAACAAATAGCGCGACGCGCAAAATTCGCACGTAACGACGATCTGCCCGCGCTCATCGCGCATATCGGAGAGCTCCCTCGCGCCAAACGCCAGCAGGACGTTCTCGACTTTGGCCCGGCTGCATCGGCAAAACGGCGACAGCGGTATGACGCGCTCGATCGCGACGTCTTCCTCATGAAAAAGCCGGAGCAATAGCCGCTCGATCGATAAACCGGGATCGAGAAGCTCATGGTCCTCGACGGTCGCCGCCAGCATTTCGACCCGTCGCCAATCTTCCGCTGCTTGATCGTCGCTGTCTCCGCGCTGCGCGGTCAGACTTTGCATCATCAAGCCGCCGCCGCGCCGATGCCATTGCGCCCCTGCGGACTTGCCCTGACGTGAGCCGATAAACTGATCCGCGATCGCCAGGCGGATAAACGTCGGCATGGTTTCTCGCTGCTCGAAATAAGCAGCAGCGGTCGCCGCCAACGGCGCATTCTCGAAGGCCAGAATGCCTTGATAGCGCTCCTCGCCCGGACCGGAATCGAGCGTCAGGGCGAGATGCCCGGAACCGAGCGCGGCGCCTGTCTCGGAACGCAAGGCAAGTGCATCGGTCCCCGCTAATTTAGTCGCGTCGAAACGCGCATACCCGCGTAGCCGGCCCGGTGCCGCGTAGTCGACGGCCAGGATGGAAACGGCGCCATCGGAGCGCGTTTGGAAATTGAGATTTCCGCCGTCGGGGAGAGCCGAACCGCAGAGCGCCGCCAGCGCCACCGCTTCCGACAGGTACCGGCTCGGAATACCAGGCATCGCATGCGGCGTGACGATCGCGTCGAGCGTCTTCCCAAGCCGAACGATGCGGCCGCGAACGTTCGACCGCTGCGTGCGAAACACCACGAGGCTGTCGTCGGCTGGCAGCGTGGACCCTGGTTGCGGTTCATTCGCCATCGACCGGCGCTCCCGCCATCAGCCGCCCAAACACCAGGCGAGAATAGCCTTTTGCGCGTGCAGGCGATTTTCCGCTTCGTCGAAAATGACCGACTGCGGCCCTTCGAGAACGTCCTCGCTGACTTCATGGCCGCGATACGCGGGCAGGCAGTGCATGAAGATGGCGTTCTTGTTGGCCTTGCTCATCAAAGCGGCATCGACGGCGTAAGGCGCCAGAACTTTTTTGCGCTTGTCCGCATCGGACTGGCCCATCGAAACCCACGTGTCGGTCACGACGCAATCAGCACCCTTCACTGCCTCATTCGGATCGGTACCGATTTCGACCTTGCCCTTTTCGCGGCGGACCCATTCGAGCGCCTCGGCCTCCGGATACAACGACTTCGGACAGGCGAGTTTCAACGTGAACCCGAACCGCACGGCGGCGTGCATCCACGACACGGCGACGTTGTTCCCGTCCCCGATCCAGGCGATCGTCCGGCCCTTGATCGGGCCAAGATGCTCTTCGAACGTTTGAATGTCGGCCATCACCTGGCAGGGATGGCTTTTCTCCGTCAGTCCGTTGATGACCGGGATGGTCGCGTGCCGGGCGAGTTCTACGAGCGTTGCGTGGGCGTTGGCGCGGATCATGATGCCATCGGCATAACGCGACAGCACCCGCGCTGTATCGGCGACTGACTCGCCGCGACCAAGCTGCAAATCGGTATGGTTGAGCGTCAGCGCGCCGCCGCCCAACTGTCGCATCCCGATGTCGAACGATACACGGGTCCGCGTCGAAGGCTTCTCGAAAATCAGAACAAGAACTGCGTCTTCGATGCCCTTCGGGCGCAGTTCGGGCGGCACGCGCTTACCGGCGCGCTTCATCGCGTGCGCATTGTCGAGGATCGTCCGCAACGTCGCCGCATCGAGATCGGCGATATCCAGAAAATGCCGGGGAGATTGTTTGGCGGTCATCAAAGTCGGAGCTTTCTCCAGCATCAGCGGGCCTCGCGTGCGACGCGCGACAGCGCGCCAGATAACAACTGTACGCCTTCCGCAATCTCCTTGTCGGATGCGATAAGCGGCGGAAGTAGGCGAACGGTATTGTCGCCCGCGCCGACGATCAGCAGTTTTTCATCTGCCGCCGCCTTGACGACCTGCGCCGGCGTAACGTGATTTTTGAGCTTGAGCCCTGTCAGAAGGCCCTCGCCCCGCACTTCTTCCACGATGTCTGCGTGCTGGTCCTTGAGGCTGAACAAGCCTTGCTTCAGACGCAGCGCCTTGCCGCGAACGGCTTCAAGGAAATCGGGATCCGACACGATATCGAGCACGGTCGAAGCGACCGCCATCGCCAGCGGATTGCCGCCGAATGTCGATCCATGCGTACCCGGCGTCATGCCTTTCGCCGCTTCCGCCGTCGCCAGCACCGCGCCAACCGGAAAACCGCCGCCGAGACCTTTGGCGACCGCCATGACATCCGGAGTAATGTCAGCCCACTCGTATGCGAACAGCTTGCCGGTGCGGCCGATACCCGTCTGCACTTCGTCGAGCACCAGCAGGATGCCGTGCTGATCGCAGAGCTCGCGAATGGCCCGGAGTTCCTCCAGCGAGAACATGCGGACGCCGCCCTCACCCTGGATCGGCTCAAGCATGATCGCTGCCGTCTCCGGACCGATCTGCGCTTCGAGAGCTGTTAGGTCACCAGCATCGACATGGTCGAAGCCCTGGGCCTCGGGCCCGAAACCTTCGAGATATTTTTCGTTTCCAGCGGCGGCAAGCGCGGTCAGCGTGCGGCCGTGAAAGGCGCCCCGGAATGTAATGATCCGCTGCCGCTCTGGATGTCCCGATACATAATGATAGCGCCGCGCAACTTTGATCGCGCCCTCGCAGGCTTCGGCACCCGAGTTGCAAAAGAAAATGCTCTCGGCGAACGTAAGCCGGTTGAGCTTTTCAGCCACCGTCTCCTGGCCCTCAACACGATAAAGGTTCGACGTATGCCAGAGCTGTTCGGCCTGCACTTTGAGAGCCGCGACGAGCGCCGGATGCGCGTGGCCGAGAGCATTGACCGCGACGCCCGATCCAAAATCGAGATAGCGATCGCCGTTTTCTGCGATCAGCCAGCAGCCTTCACCGCGCACGAACACGACGTTCTGGCGGCCGTAAGTACCCATCACGGCGGCAGATGGTTCAACAGACCGAGATGCTGAGCGGCCGGGTTTGTTCCCCAGCGCGGCAGGGGAAGTAGCCATATGCGTGGATAACCCCAGGCGGAAAATCAAAAAGCCGCCCACTTCCGGCGGCTCGAACACAACCATTGATACCCGTAGACACTATAGCTGTCAACGAATGGCCCTGAATGCTGCGGCCCCGCGCGCAGGATGGCCAACGCCACAACCCTGCGGTTGCATTGGCCCGGTTCAAACAGGCATTTCGGACATATCCCCGGTCGCGAATCGTTCTGTTGCTCGACCGCAACGTGTTCCTGTCAATACCCCTAATAGTAAACGTCTGGCTTGTAGGCGGGATTCAGCATGTTGTAATTTCTCCTTGTTGGGCCACGAGATGTGGCGGCGCTTGGCGCCCCTCGTTCGTCTGTGTATCGGCTCCAACCGCGCCTTTAGGGCGGCCACTTGTATGGGCTGCCCGCGTTTCTAGCGCGTCTGTTCCGCGTTTTCCTGAAGTTTTTGCGTCTGTAATCGGTCGGGACCGTCGTCCCATACCGCGTGCTGTCGACTCTGGCAGTGCGTGCGTGTGGCTTCGCGTTCGGCCGTGAGTGAGTTCGCGGGCACCGGGGGGTGCACGCCGCTAATGCGGCTCGAGAGGGAGCATACGACGCATGTCTTGGACTGATGAGCGCGTGGATTTATTGAAAAGGCTCTGGTCGGAAGGACTAAGCGCCAGCCAGATCGCCGGCCGCCTGGGAAGCGTGACCCGTAATGCGGTCATCGGCAAGGTTCACCGCCTTGGCCTTTCCGGCCGGGCCACCACTTCGCGCATGAAAACACACCGGCCGCGCACACGCATGGCCAACCCGAAACGGCCAGTGAAGCCGCGGTTCGCACAGGCGGGCAATCCGGCCGTACGTGCTCTCTATATGGATTCCGAAGCCTACGTGCCGCCGGCGGAAGAGATCGAAATCCCGCTCGCCGAGCGCAAGACGATCCAGACTCTGACGGAATGCAGCTGCCGCTGGCCCATCGGCGATCCGCAAACGGCGGAATTCCACTTCTGCGGTCGCAACAAGGTGCCGCTTCTTCCCTATTGCGAGGTTCACGCCCGCCGGGCCTTCCAGCCCGTCGCGCCGCGCCGCCGCGAACGCACCGAAGTCGAAAGCCCGGCGACGGCCACTGCCAATGCAATCCTCGCGGCAGCGGATCCAAAGCAGCGCGCCTAAATTCTTCCGCTGGCGAGCCGGGGGGCAAGACCAGCGGAGCACAGAAAGCCAGCAGTCTGCGGGGGCGGCTGCTGGCTTTCCCTTTTTCCAAGCACTAACCGTATCTGCTGAGCGGCCGAAACGCGGACGGCGACCTTATGGTACGGTCACCGCCGTCGTCCTCGCGTCGCCGGAGCCATCGCATGGCAAAGAGCAAAGCCAAGACCGCCAAAGGCAAATCGCCGGGGCTATCCTTGCCGCCCGTCGGCGACGAACCGGTGGCAGACGCAGGATTGCCGGACGGCAAGCCCACTTCGAAACCCCTCTATGACGTCGTAATCAACGCGCGCAAACTACCGAAGGCCATCGAAGACGCGGCGATGCGTTCCGGCGGTTATCCATACGACAAGCGCCTGAAGCGAGAAGCGTATGAAGCGCAGTTGCTGACACTGCAAATCGAGCTCGCGAAACTTCAAAAGCACAATCTGAAAACCGGCGGCCGTGTACTTTGCCTTTACGAGGGCCGCGACGGCTCCGGAAAGGGCTCGTGCATCAAGGCCTTCAACCAGCACATGAACCCGCGCAACACGCGCACCGTCGCCCTCACCAAGCCGACCGAAACCGAGCGCGGCCAGCTCTACTTTCAGCGCTATGCCGTCCATCTGCCGACCGCTGGCGAAATCGTGTTGTTCGACCGCTCATGGTACAACCGCGCCGGCGTCGAACGTGTCATGGGCTTCTGCACGGAGCGTGAACTTGCGATCTTCCTGCGCGAAGCCCCGGAATTCGAAGGGCTGCTCGTCCGCGACGGTATCAAGCTCTTCAAGTTTTACCTGACGATTGGCCGGGAAATGCAGTTGAAGCGCTTTCACGAGCGCCGGCAAGATCCGCTCAAGCAGTGGAAGCTCTCCGACATCGACATCGCCTCGCTGGCGAAATACGACGACTACACGCTCGCCGAAGTCGAGATGTTTCGCTTCACCAATACGGTTATTGCGCCTTGGACCGTCGTGCGCGCCAACGATCAACGCCGCGCCCGGCTCGAAACGATCCGCCACGTGTTGCTCGCGGTCGAATACGAGGGACGCGACTTGCCCGCTATCGGCGAGCCCGATCCCGAGATCATTTTCTCGCCGCAATAACACGTCGCCAGGCTCAACGGACCAATAGGATCGGTGCCCGCGTCGCGGCTGAGGCGCGCGAGAGTTCGCGTCCATCGGCAAGAGCCGCACCGCCGAAACGCGCAACGATCAGGCTCGGCTTCATGCGCGCCACAGCTTCCGTCAATGCGCCCGGAACGCCGAACGTCGGTCCGACGGATGCGAACGACACGGTGCTCATTTCCGCCGTCAGCAAGCGCACTTGCTGTTCGAGTTCGGCGTGCTCGGCCGCCGTTTCCGCTCCAATGACGATCTGAACGGGAGAGCCAGGTTCCGAAAGCCGCTCCGCCGCCCGCAGCATCGACGGCAGACGATCGGCGTCCTCAACGACGACCACCACACGCGCACTCATCGCAATTGGCCTGTACTCGTTGCAGAGTAGAAAACCCGTTGCGCCGCTGACGTTGGCGAGCAGCGAACCGATGACGGAGTGGCTACCGAGCCCCGGCATGCGGGTTAGCGCTACGATGTTCCACGGACCGCGCTCCAGGCACATTTCCGCAATGCGGTCGACAGCATCGCCATGCGCCAATGCGTGGCGAACCTGAACGCGATGAGCCGCGCCCGCGCGCTCGACCGCCCGCCGTGACCGTTCTGACAAAAGTTCAAATCGGTGGTCCGCAAGGTGCGCGCCGGTCTCCGAAGCCGGACCGATCGAGCGCATCGGAACGTCGCCGTTCAAATGCGCCGCCTGCTCGACGATGATCGTTTCGATTTCCGCCCCAAACGCCGCCGCTAGACGCACCGGGGCATCGAGCAAATCGGGCGAACACTGCGATTCAGGATCAAGCCATAGGACGACGCGGCCGCTCAGTTCGGACGCCTCGGCCACATGCGCAATCATGGGCTGTCGCCATCGGCGCGATGCGCCAGCGCCTCGGTGATGTCGGAAGCCCGAATCTGCGACGCCGATCGATGCGCGGCCACGGCATCGGCATCCTGCAGCAGATGCGACAGCGCCGAGCACGATAGCGAAACGCGCCCGCCGCCGCGGCGCGTCGCATCCTTGTAGATGATTGGCGCAACGCTCGGAGCCAGCGACCTCAAGCCGTTAATAGCAGCGAGGCGTGCAGCACCCTTCGAGAAGGTATCCTCGGGCATGTCGGCGAGAGGCGCCGTCGCAACCACCTTCGCCACATGCGGAAAGTATTTCGCAAATCCGGGTTCGATCGCTTCGAGCTTCGACCATGATTGGTCGTCCGCGATGATAATCACCTTCGCCGCCAAGGGCATCGGATCGGCGCGCACGGAAAGACCCGGGGCCGAAATCGGGGTAACTTCGCGTGACGCAAGCGCTCCGCTCAACGCCGCCCATGCCGCAGGGTCGGCGGCAAGCCGCCAAGCCTCGACAATGACGAAGCCCGATCCGGCGCGTGCCAAATATCCCGGAATATGTGCGGGCCGACCCAGCGCGTCGCGGCCGATTTCGCCGAGCAGGCTTGCGGCCGATACACGTCGCGCGATCACGACTTTTTGCCGCTCGGCCGGTTCGTCTTCGGCAACATCGAGCAGCATCGTCGACGAAAGAACGCCGGCGCTGCCGCCGGATGCCGCCGATGCAACGAACGCCTCTTCGATGGCGTCAATGGCTGCAGCGGCTGACGGATGATCCGCATAGGATCGCTTCAAGGCCGCAAGGCTCGGCCGAACGGCACGCAACGCCGTCTGCCGGACAAGCGTCTCATACTTCTCGCTGGCCTCGAATTCGATGTCGGGAAGCGTCGCCACAATCGATTGCAACTCGCTTTCGAGCGTCGTGATTTTGGCTTCGACGTTGCGCTTCAGTGATTCCGGCAGGGCGCGGAAGACGTCCGAACGGACAACGCGCCCTTCATGCATCGGCGCCAGGACATAACCATCCAGCGATTTGACGACGGCTATATTTTGCGATTCCGCACGCCGGCGCACCTGCTCAACCGCTTTGTCGCCGAGATAGCGGATTTCCTCTTCGAGCAAATCAAGGCTCACGCGATGTTCATCGCTTTTCAGATGCCGATCAAAGGCGATGTTGGCTTTATCGATCGCCACGAAGACGTCGCGAGCCACGCGCGCGCCTTCACCGCTCGGAACGGCAAAAGCCCGTGCGCGCGACGGCGCATGCCGCTCGATGACATAAATCCAATCATCGATCGACTGGCTCGCGGCCTCCGCCGCCAGCGTTTCGGCAAGCGCCATGCGGCCTGTGCCGGGCTCTCCGATCACAACCAGATGTCCGGTCGACTTGGCGTCGAGCGCCGCGCGAATTTTTAATACCGCCCGCGTCTGTCCAAAGACATGCGGCTGCTGGACGGGAGTAATCGCAACGGGCTCGGGCACACGCGGCGGCTTGATTTCCGTCGCCTCGGCGACGAGTGCCTTTTCGCTCGCGCCGTTGGCGCTGCTGAAGCCGACACCTGCGAGTCGGTCGGCAAGTCGGTTTGTCACCAACGTAACGACGTTTGTCTCCGGCTCTGCCTTGGGGGCTTCGGTCGCGCTGCTGTCGGGCTCCGCCGCCGTTTCGGCCGCCCGCTCCTCAACGACGACAACCGGCGTGTCGGCTTTCTTTGCCGATCGGTTACGCCAGAAAACCATGCCACAATCCCCCCGGGAAGCGGTGCCATTGCGTTGACGGACAAAGCGATTGCAAACGCTTCGCCGCCTCTCGCTTGCCTATGACTCTCGCACGCCCATAATGGCGGGACCATGACCGACTCCCCATCCTCCGCAACGAATAATTCGGATGCTCTTTCTGCTGGCATTGCACGCGACACCACACGCGCATGCGCCATCCTTCGCGGCACGCAGCGCCTTTTACGATCTCTTAACTTTGAAAGTCTGAGCGAGGTGTCGCTCGGCAATGGCCGTCGCGCCGATATTCTCGCCATTAGCGGCACCGGCGAAGCCTGGATCATTGAAATCAAGTCGAGCATTGCCGATTTCCGTGCTGACCTGAAATGGCACGAATATCGCGACTACTGCGACGCGCTTCTGTTTGCCGTCGCACCGGATTTTCCGAATGAAATTTTACCGGCCGACACTGGACTGATTTTGGCCGATGCCTACGCGGGAGAACTCATACGCGCAGCCCCGCGTCATGCCTTAAGCCCTGCGCGCCGCAAAGCCCTGGCGCTGTCGTTCGCGCGAACGGCCGCGATGCGTCTGCTCGCGAGGATCGATCCCGGCGCGGGAATAGCGATGGAATGAAATTGAAAAGTGGAGTTGGGACCGAAACCGGTCCCAGCTTTTTTACTTCGGCGCGCGCTTCGCGAGGATACGCTGCAGCGTGCGGCGGTGCATATTCAAACGGCGCGCTGTTTCCGAAACGTTGCGATTGCACAATTCGTAGACGCGCTGAATGTGCTCCCAGCGCACGCGGTCTGCCGACATCGGATTTTCCGGCGGAGGCGCCTTGGAGTCGCTCGGCGCCAACAACGCATCGGTGACATCGTCAGCATCGGCTGGCTTCGCGAGATAATCGACGGCTCCGAGCTTCACCGCCGTCACGGCCGTCGCGATGTTGCCGTATCCGGTCAGCACGATCGCACGCGAGTCGGTCCGCGCCTTCGCAAGCTCGGCGATGACATCAAGACCCGAGCCATCTTCGAGGCGCATATCGACAACGGCAAACGCCGGTGGCTTCTCGCGGATGAGATCGATGCCTTCGGCAACCGAATGACCGAAGCGCACTTCGAATCCGCGAAGCTCCATTGCGCGGGCAAGGCGCTGCAGGAACGCGCGGTCGTCGTCGACGATGACCAACGAGCGGTCCGCCGGCAATTCGTCCTGCTTAAATGACAGGTCTTCGGTAACCAAGTTATCCTCCCGCATCACGGCTCACCTGCTTATTTGTACGTTATATCCATAATCCAACGCCGCCACGTGGGCCGCAACCCCCTTGAGTCCCGAAAAACCATGCCAAAAGGTTACCGTCGGGGCTTCTGAGGTGACTTTAACGACAAAATCGCAAATCCTAGGCGGTTTTGCCTCTCCCGCCGCGCCGGCCCGGCCAATCGAAGGCGCCCGGCGGCAGCTCGAAAGCGCTCCGCGACCACGAGATTTCGACGGTCGCCCCGTTGCGCGGCGGCGCCTGGTTCGAGAACGTAACGGTCGCGCCTGAGCGTTCAAGCAGCGTTTTGGCGATGAAAAGGCCGAGCCCGAGGCCGGAATGTCCTTTGTCACCCTTGTCCTCGTAGCGCCGCGACGTAACGTAGGGCTCTCCGATATTGTCCATCATCTCAGGCGCGAAGCCCTTTCCATCGTCGATGATGGTGAAAACCACGCGCGCGTCGCTCCAGCGGGCCGTGAGTTGCACCTCCGACGAGGCAAAGCTCACCGCATTCTCGATAAGGTTGCCGAGGCCGTAGATAATGCCGGGCCTGCGATGAACCATCGGCTCGACGCGCGCCGCTTCATCGGTGCCCGGAAACGGATGCGTTGATATAATGATCCGCTTACCGGCGGCCCTGTGCGGCGCCGCTGCTTCGTCGAGAAGCTCGACGACACTCAGACCCGCATGCATGGGGTCCTGCTCCCCAGGCTTGCGCGTCAGCTTTTGAAGAATTTCGCGACACCGCTTTGCCTGACTGTGAAGCAACTGCAGATCTTCGCGAAAGCGGCTCTCAGGGCCAAGCTCGTGTTCCAGTTCCTTGGCGACAAGCACAATCGTCGACAGCGGTGTGCCGAGTTCATGCGCGGCGGCAGCGGCAAGACCATCGAGTGCATGGAGGCGCTGCTCGCTCGCAAGGACGATATCGGTCGCGGCAAGCGCCGCCGACATCTGCCGCGTCTCTTTGTTCAGCCGCCAGGTGAAGAACGCCATGAAGGCCATGGACGCGATCAGCGCCGTCAGTATTCCGAGCTTGTAATTGAGCGGCAGTTCGAACCGCAGTCCTTCATACCAGGGCAGAGGTTGATGCTGATAAATAAGCAATGTCGCAGCCGCAACGACGATGACGCCGAGAATGAATGTGTATCTCGGAGGCTGCGTCGCCGCTGCGACCGTCACCGGCGCGATCAGCAAAATCGCAAACGGATTCTGGATGCCGCCGGTGAAATACAACAGCCCTGCAAGCTGCAAAACGTCGTAGACGAAAAGGCCGAAAGCCAGCGGCGTGCTCAGGCGATGCCGCGCCGGAAAGCGAATTGACAGGAAGACATTAAGCCACGCCGACAGCGCGATCAGGATCAGGCAACTTCCGATGTCGAATGGAAAGCCGTAGAACAGCCTGATAAGCGCAACGGTCGCGAGCTGGCCGAGGACCGCCGTCCACCGCAACCGGACGCTCGTCACGAGACGAAGTTGGCTTTCGCGCTCGTTGACGATGCCCTTCAAGACCGGCGCGGCGACTGGCGTGCTGTCTGCGGGCGTGCTCATGGCACTGGAATCCAACCTTGATGTCATGACCTCGAGCCGTACCTATATCGAGCTTGCACGCATGCGCTAAAAGACCGAAAGGGATGCCGGCGCACCGCTGCTTTTTACCCACTGCGTGATGGAGACTTCAAGCAAATGAGCCGCACAATGATCGGCCTCGCCCTGGCGGGCTTAGTCCTGGGCGCAGCAATGGGTACATTGGCCCTTCGTACAACGCCGCCGGCGCAAGACGGAAATGTGCAAGTCAGCGGCAAGCCATTAGTCGGCGGTCCTTTCAATCTGATCGATCAGACCGGCAAGCATGTGACCGACAAGGACTTCCGCGGTAAGTACATGCTGGTCTTTTTTGGTTACACGAATTGTCCGGACATCTGCCCGGCAGGCCTGCAAATCATGTCGTCCGCACTGGAGAAGCTCGGACATCGTGCCGACGATATTGTTCCGGTCTTCATTACGCTGGACCCTGAACAAGATACACCGCAGAAGCTCGCGGAATACGTCAAGAACTTCAGTCCGCGCCTTGTCGCCTTGACCGGCAGCCCAAGCGATATCGCAGCAACCGCAAAAGCCTATCGCATCTTCTATCAAAAGGTTCCCGACGAAAATGATCCGAAGCGCTACAGCATCGATCACTCGTCGATTTTCTATCTGATGGGCAAGGACGGAAGCCTCGTCGCACCGATTCCGCACACCAATGACGTCGACGTGTTCACCGAAGCCGTCGCTAAAGCATTGCAGTAGCTAGCGACGAATCGCCGTGAGACCTCGACGCCACACATCCACACGCCGCGGCCATCCTATGACAATGTCGCTGGAGCCGGAACGCAAACCTTGTTAGGTCATTTTCGTGCTGCATTGGTCCGGCACACGCGTGCCGCACTTCACAGCATCAACATGATGCGTGTCGGCTTTGGGGGGCAGAGCGCATGAGGATCAAGAAGGGACGGCACGTCGCTGAGCTTTCGTCTCAGACGCGATCCGTTCGACTTGAAGACATTGGTGCTCAGCTTGAAGTTCGCCGCCACCCGGGCGCGCGGCGGTTGACGCTTCGCGTAAGTCGCACGCGCCGTGCCGTTATCGTTACGCTGCCGTTGCAATGCGATCTCGATGAAGCCGGCAGCTTCCTCAATCGCCACATCGATTGGGTGCGCGCCCGTCTCGACAGCTTGCCGAACCACATTCCGTTCGAAGACACCGCCATCATGCCGTTGCGCGGCGAGCCGCACAGGATCTTGTTCACCGGCAACAAGCGCTCGCGCATTGTCTCGCTGGATCGCGAAAAGGGCTGTCTTCCGGCAATTCTCGTTCCGGGACCGAAGGACTTGGCAGCCAATCGCCTCACACGCTGGCTCTTCGACGAAGCACGAAGTGATCTCGACAAAAGCGTCGGGCATCACGCGGGGCTGCTGTCGCTCAAGGCAAAACGCATTGCCATTCGCGATCAAACCAGCCGTTGGGGCTCGTGCTCAACGACCGGCGCGCTATCGTTCTCTTGGCGGCTGATCCTGGCCCCGTCCTATGTCTTGGAATACGTTGCGGCGCACGAAGTCGCGCACTTGGCCGAAATGAATCACGGGCCGAAGTTCTGGGCACTCGTCAAGAAGATCAGGCCGGAATTCGAAGCTGCCAAGCAATGGCTGCAAGTCCGTGGCCCCGATCTGCACCGCTACGGTCCGATACACGGCCGCGCACGCTGAAATATCACCACCAGTTGCCGATCGACGAAAGGTCCTGCGGCCGATCGGGCTCGCGTTCCGATATCGTTTGCGATCTGCTCGTCGAACTGTCCGCGACCGCCCGCGCAATGAAGTCTTCGCCGATGCTGTTCATGGGATGCGACAGTCCGGGAGCGCTTGCGTTGGCGATCAATCCGCTCGGCGCCTGCCGGGCCCAGGGAAGTACCTCATGATAGTGCACGACGCGCGGCACCCGCGACCGCGCCGATACAGAATTTCCGTGGCCATCGAGATGACTGAACGCATCGGCGTCGAGACTGGCGAACGTTGTTCCCGGTAACGCCGACGGAATTTTGCCGGCGTTTGCGATCCGCATGACCTTGTTCCAAATCTCGGCGGGCAGGCTGCCGCCGGTCGTGCGGATCATCGGCTTGCCGTCGTCGTTGCCGACCCACACACCGGCCGTCAGATGGCTCGTATAGCCAATGAACCAGGCATCACGGAAATCTTGCGTCGTGCCCGTCTTGCCGGCCGCGGGATAATCCGGAAGTGCGGCTCGCCGCCCGGTTCCCGAAACGACAACGGCGTTCAGCATGTCGTTGAGGGCGCCGATGTGATCCAGGCTCACGATCTTATCGGTGCGCGGCGGCGGGCTGACGTAGATGACGCGCCCCGAACTGAGGCTGATGCGCGAAATGACGTGCGGCTCAACGGCCGATCCGCCATTCGAAAACACCGCATACGCGCCCGACATCTCAAGCAGCGAAACCTCCGACGTGCCCAGCGCCAGTGACGGACCTTCGTGCAGATCCGATCGGATGCCCAAGCGCTGCGCCACCTCGATGGTGTGCCCCTGCCCGACGTCCTGGTTGAGCCGCACCGCAACCGTGTTGATCGATCGCGTCAAGGCCTGGCGCAACGTGACCGGTCCGACATATTTGTTGTCGTCGTTCTTCGGCGACCATGAGCCGATGGTGATCGGCCCATCGAACACCACCGTATCGGGCGTCATGCCGTGCTCGAGCGCCGCGAGGTAAACGAACGGTTTGAAAGCGGAACCGGGCTGCCGTTTCGCCTTCACGGCACGGTCGAATTGACTCTTGGTATAGTCGCGGCCGCCGACCAGCGCCCGAATATCGCCATCGCCGTCGATCACCACGAGAGCCGCTTGATTTGCACCGAAGGCGGCTCCCTTCTTATCCAGTGTCTCCTTCACGATCTTCTGCGCCGCTTGCTGCAGGATCGGATCGAGCGTTGTCTGGATAACGACATCGCCGTTGCCCGTGCTCGAAATGGGCGGCATCTGATCCAGAATGTAATCGACGACATAACCGGTATCGGCCGAAACGGTCGTCACGTTCGGATCCGTAAACACGACCGGCTGCGCCAAGGCCCGGCGTTCCTGATCGGGCGAAATAAAACCGGCATCCAGCATCTTCGAAAGCACGACCCGGCCGCGCGCACGGGCACCGTCGGGGTTCGTCGATGGACTGTATTTCGATGGCGCCTTGAGAAGCCCGGCGATGATCGCCGCTTCCGGCAACGTCAGTTTGCTTGCCGGCTTTCCAAAATAGCGCTCGCTCGCAGCGCCGACGCCGTAGGCTCCGCTGCCGAAATAAACCTGATTGAGATAGAGTTCGAGGATCTCGTCTTTCGTCAGCCGCACCTCAAGCCAGAACGCGAGACCGAGTTCGGCGATTTTGCGCGACAGCGTGCGCTCCTGCGTCAGAAACAGGTTCTTGGCGAGCTGCTGCGTCAGCGTCGAGCCACCCTGTACGTAGCGCCCGGCCCTCAAGTTCGTGAACATTGCGCGCAGCATGCCGCCCGGATCGACGCCGTAATGATCGAAGAAGCGCCGGTCCTCGGTTGCGACGACAGCCGCTGGAATGACTTTCGGCATATCGGAAAGGCGGACGTAGACGTGTGACGCCCCACGTTCGGCAAGCGTCGAGCCGTCGCGAGCGAGAATACGAATGAGAGGCGCCCGCTCGTTGTTTCCGATGGCATGCGGGTCCGGAAAGACGACGGTGTAGTAGACCATCATCACCGCGAAGCTCAGCATCGTGACGCCCGCGCCGAGCACACCCAGTCCGAAAAGCACGCGATACTTGACGTTCAAACGGCCGAACGCGCGGCTTAAAAAGTTGCCCCGCCGCCGCGTCGGCTTTTTCTTGGGCTCCTCGCCAAAATCAAACGCTTGTTGCGCTACGGAATGAAACGATCCGGGGAGGCTCGGGCGCGCGCTGCGAGGCTTGCGGAAGCCGAGCACCCTGCCCAGCATCCGCACGCAAAGCCGCAGCGTGGCGAACAAAATCCGAAACACCTGTGCACCAAGAACCGAACCAGCCGAAATCCGCAGCATCCCGCGCGGGCGGCCGATCAAAGATCAATAAGATCTCAGTAATATCCCGCCCTTGGCTAAAGGCCGGTTAAGTTCAACTCACCGTTTGCACATCGCTTGAACACCGTGCCCATGTTGTAGCCGCGTCGCGACAGCGGACGGTCGATCGCGGCACCGGGCGGAATTGCCTCAAATTGAGCGGTAGTCGCGGACGGCTCGGGCCGTCATACTGAGTGCGATTTGGTGGGGAGGTCGATGTCAGCAGCGAATGATCTGGTAGTCTACAAGGATGCACTTTTGGTCCTCGGCACGGCCGGGGTCATCGTCCCGCTGCTGCATAGGGCTGGCGTAAGTACCGTCCTCGCGTTCCTGATATCGGGCGCGGTCCTGAGTCCCGGCGGCCTTGGCGTCTTAACGGCATACATCCCAGGCTTCACGTGGCTGACGGTGACCGATCCCGAACGGCTCGCGAAATTCGCCGAATGGGGCGTTGTTTTCCTTCTCTTTCTGATCGGCCTGGAGCTGTCGTTCGAACGTCTCTCGACGATGCGGCGCCTCGTATTCGGTCTCGGCGGCCTGCAGGTCATTGTCTCGGCCGTGGCGATAGCGGTCGTCGCCATCGAGCTTGGCCAGCCTCCGGCGACCGCCATCGTCATCGGCGCGGCCCTCTGCCTGTCGTCGACCGCCATCGTCATCGAAATGCTCTCCAACCAGAAACGGCTCTCGTCGGTCGTCGGGCGAACGAGTTTCTCGATTCTACTGTTCCAGGATTTGGCCGTCGTTCCGATCCTCATTCTCGTTGGCATCCTGGAGCCCGGCAGCAAGCAATCACTTCTGGTTGGGATTGCGACCGCGCTGCTCCAGGCCGCCGGCGCCTTGCTCGTCATTTTGCTCGTCGGGCGATTTCTGATGCAACCGCTATTTCGCATCGTCGCACAGACGGGCAACGACGATCTCTTTATCGCGGCGACTCTCTTTGTGGCGGTTGGAACCAGCTTCATTACCGCTTCGGCGGGCCTCTCGATGGCGCTTGGAGCATTCGTGGCGGGCCTCCTGCTCGCTGAGACCGAATATCGCCGCGCCATCCAAACGACGATCGAGCCGATAAAATCGCTTCTTCTCGGTATCTTCTTCTTCTCGGTTGGCCTGACCCTCGATCTGCAAGCGCTCATTGCTGACCCCGGCTACATTCTCGCGACGGCCGGGGGCATGATTTTGCTGCAAGCTGTCATCATCTACGGCTTGGCCCGCGTCTTCGGCATCGCTCGGCCTGCATCGATTGAAACCGCCGCGCTGCTCGCGCCCGGCGGCGAGTTTGCCTTCATCATCCTGACGGTCGCGCTCGCATCCGGCCTCGTAACGCGCGAGCTGACGGGCATTCTGCTGACGTCCGTTTCCCTGACGATGGCCTGCATCCCGGCGACCGCCAAGCTCGGTCGCTGGCTCGCGCAGCGCAATGCGCCACCCGTCGCGGTCGATCCGGCGCTGTCGGCACTTCCCATCGGCATCGAGAATGCCGCGCTCGTTGTCGGCTATGGTCGCGTCGGGCAGCTCATCGGCGACATGCTGGCCGAACATCAGGTCCGCTACATCGCCATCGATCGCGACCCGCGTCTCGTCGCCAATGCGCGCCGCGACGGCAAGCCCGTTTATTTCGGTGACGTGCGCCAGCTCGACTTCCTCAGAGCCTGCGGCCTGGACACGGCGAAAGCTGCCATCATCACGATTCACGAACGCTCGGAAATCGATGCGATCGTCCAGGCTCTGCGGTCGAACTACCCGAAGCTCGTCATCGTCGCGCGCGCCAAGGACGCCGTCCACGCGCAACACCTTTACGAAATCGGCGTCACCGATGCCGTCCCGGAGACGATCGAGGCGAGCTTGCAGTTATCGGAAGCGGCGCTTGTCGGACTTGGAATTCCGACAGGCCTGGTCATTGCTTCGATCCATGAACGGCGCGATCAGTTCCGCGCCAAACTGCAAGGCGCCGCCCACAAAGCCGGAACCGAAACCCGGGCACTCCCGAGCCGCAGACGAGTTTGATCTCACGCCGTACACAACGAAGTCGCCACCCTCTATTGTCATCCCGGGCGAGATGCGCTGGCACTTCTCCGTCATGCCCGCCCTCCGAGGCGGCCATCCAGTGCAATACGATGATTTGTTGAAATAGCCCTGAATGGCCGGGTCAAGCCCGGCCATGGAGTAGGAAAGCGCAACCTGGACTGAGTCCTCTAAACGTCCAGGTTCGAAACGTTGAGCGCGTTCTCTTGAATGAAATCGCGGCGCGGCTCGACGATGTCGCCCATCAGTTTGGCGAAAATCTCGTCGGCTTCCGCGATGTCGCCAACCTTCACCTGCAGCAACGTGCGAACATCAGGATCGAGCGTCGTTTCCCAAAGCTGCTCGGGGTTCATTTCACCGAGGCCCTTGTAACGCTGGAGTTCGATTCCCTTGCGGCCCGTATCATAAACGGCATCGAGCAACGAGCGCGGCCCGTTCACGACTTCGATCTTATCCTTACGCTTTAATTTGGCGGGCTTGTCGTACACCTCGGTGAGATGCGGACGCCGTTCATTCAAACGGCGTGCATCGAGAGAGCCCAAAAGCGCTCGATCGATGAAATGCACTTCCGTAACGCCGCGAACTTCACGCTTGAACATGAAGCCGTCGTTTCCGAAGCTGCCATGCCAGCCCGTCTCCATCTCCTCCGAGATATCGTCGAGACGCTTCGCAATGCGCTCTGCCGCCGCGTTGGCTTCCACTGCCGAATGCAGCAGTTCCGGATCAAAGATGCCGCCAATGGCCCCCTGCTCAACCACGTCGCGATTGTAGCGTGAATGCAATCCGTTGATGCCGCTCGCAATCTGGCGTGCCTGCTCGACCACGTCGCGAAGATCGCGGCCGGCGCGCTCGGTGCCGTCGCCCGCCACGAGAACGGCGTCCACGAGCCCTTGATCGATCAAATAATCTTCCAGCGCCCGCTCGTCCTTCAGGTACGACTGAGCCTTGCCGCGCGCCACCTTATAGAGCGGCGGCTGCGCAATGTAGACGTGGCCTTTTTCGACAAGCTCCGGCATCTGCCGATAGAAAAACGTCAGCAGCAGCGTGCGGATATGCGCGCCATCGACGTCGGCGTCGGTCATGATGATGACCTTGTGATACCTGAGCTTATCGAGCTTGAATTCATCGCGCCCGATGCCGGTGCCCAGCGCCCCGATGATGTTCGTCACCTGCTCGGACGAAAGCATTTTATCGGTGCGCGCCCGCTCGACGTTCAAAATTTTACCGCGGATCGGCAGCACGGCTTGAAACTCGCGCTTGCGGCCTTGCTTTGCTGAGCCGCCAGCCGAGTCGCCTTCGACGATGAAAAGCTCGGTCTTCGAAGCATCGCGATCCTGGCACTCGGCGAGCCCGCCGGGAAGGCGGAGACCGTCAAGCGCACCCTTGCGCCGCGTCAGGTCACGCGCCTTGCGCGCCGCCTCGCGAGCCAGCGCCGCCTCGATGATCTTGCCGACGATGAGCTTGGCTTCTTTCGGATGCTCCTCGAACCACGCGCCGAGCTGATCGCCGACCGTCGACTCGACAATCGGCTTCACCTCGGACGAAACGAGTTTATCCTTCGTCTGCGACGAGAATTTCGGATCCGGCACCTTCACCGAGAGAACGCACGTCAAGCCCTCGCGCGCATCATCGCCCGAAAGCGTCACCTTCTCTTTTTTCGCGAGCCCCGACTCTTCCGCGTATTTATTGACGATCCGCGTCAGCGCGCCACGAAAGCCCGCGAGATGCGTGCCGCCGTCGCGCTGCGGAATGTTGTTCGTGAAGCAGAGCACCGTCTCATGGTAACTGTCGTTCCACCACAGGGCCGCTTCAACCGTAATACCGTCCTTCTCGCCACGGATCATCACCGGCTCGGCAAGCGGCGACGTCTTCGAGCGATCGAGATAACGCACGAAAGCCGCGGTGCCACCGTCGTAAATGAATTCCTGGCGCTTGACGTCGGCGTGACGTGCGTCCGTCAATACGATCTTGGCGCCCGAGTTCAGGAACGCCAGTTCGCGCAAGCGGTGCTCGAGCGTCGCGAAATCGAATTCGGTGACGTTGTGAAACGTTTCGGTGCTCGGCAGAAACGAAACCTCGGTGCCGCGCTCACCATTCGCATCGCCGACGACAGCGAGCGGCGCCACGGTGTTGCCGTTGCGGAATTCGACGACGTGTTCCTTGCCCTCGCGCCAAATGCGGCACTTAAGCCAAGTCGAAAGCGCGTTGACGACGGAGACGCCGACGCCATGCAGACCACCCGAGACCTTGTAGGAATTCTGGTCGAATTTGCCGCCCGCATGCAGCTCGGTAAAAACAATCTCGGCGGCCGAACGCTTCGGCACCTGATCGTCATCCCGCTTGATGCCAGTCGGAATTCCGCGCCCATCGTCGCGCACCGTGCACGACCCGTCGGGGTTGAGTGTCACTTCACAGCGCGTGGCGTGCCCGGCGAGAACCTCGTCGATGCCGTTATCGACGACCTCGTAGATCATGTGATGCAGACCCGACCCGTCGTCGGTGTCGCCGATGTACATGCCGGGGCGTTTGCGGACCGCATCGAGGCCTTTCAGCATCTTAATGCTGTCTTCGCCGTAGTCTTCCGGCGCAGGCGTTTTCTTCAGCGGCTGAGCGTTCATTCTGAGCTTTCTCAGGGGACGAAATGAGGGTTCGTATTTATACCACGAACCACCCCAAAACACCGCATGAAATCGCCTCAATAAGTGTCGAAAAAGCCTTTGTTTTTCATTGCTTTGTGTGTGACCGTTTGTCCCCTATTGGCAGCCTACGGTAGAACCGCGATCCGCCCCTCCGCCACCTGCCAGAAATGGGCCTTCCCAGACAGCGCATCGAAGGCATTGGCATCCGTGCCGGTCATCCACGCCTGCGCGCCAAGTCGAAGAATTTCCTCGAACAATGCAGCCCGGCGATCGGCGTCGAGATGCGCCGTGATTTCATCCAGCAGCAGGATCGGCGCCGCCCCTTCCTGCCGTTCGGTCAGGAGTTCCGCATGCGCCAGAACGAGGCCGAGCAACAGCGCTTTCTGCTCCCCTGTCGAGCAGTGACGGGCCGCGAGGGCCTTGGGCCCATGCTCGACGATGAGATCGGAGCGATGCGGACCATCGAGCGTCCGGGACGCCGCCCGGTCGCGCTCGCGTGTCTCGCGCAGGGTCTGAGCATAGCGATCTTCCGCTTCGACTGCGGAAAGCGTTTGCAGGCTATCCTCGATGCTGCCCGCCAGGCGGAAAGACGACCACGGGAATGCCGAGTTGGGATCGCGGGCTTGCCGCTTCTCGACGATTTGCCCCATCGCCGCGACGGCTTCGAGACGCGCCGCTGCGACGGCGATGCCCGTCTCCGCCATCACCTGCTCGAACCCGGAAAGCTGCGCGTTGTCACGAACGCCATCAGCAAGCAGCCGGTTGCGGCTCGTCATCGCCCGTTCGAAACGGCCCGCAATCGTTCGGTAGCTATGATCGAAGCACAGGATCAAGCGATCGAGAAAACGGCGGCGCTCCGACGCCGGCCCGGTGAACAGACCGTCCATCGCCGGCGTCACCCAGACGATTTCAAGATAATCGGCAAGCACACCTGATCCCGATTGCGCCGTGCCGTCGATGCGCACGATGCGCCCTGAGCGCTCCGATGTTCGTAGAAGTCTCCCTCCCCCTTGCGGGGAGGGGTTAGGGGTGGGGGGCAGCCCCGTTCCAATATCGGCCGGTCCCGCAAGCGTATGCGCACGCGCCGCAATGGCGAAGCTGCCGTCACCTCCGGCGCGGGCCAGATCGACAAACGGTACCCGCCGCAAGCCTTGCCCAGGCGACAGCAGCGACAGCGCTTCGAGAAGGTTGGTCTTGCCCGAGCCGTTGGCGCCGACGATGACCTGCGGCCCAGCATCGGTCGCGACATTCGCCGCCGCATAACTACGGAAATTCGTCAGCGTCAGCCGCTCGACCCAGAGTCCGCTTTTTTCCATGTCCATCCGGGCAACTGGTCGAACTCGAAGCGCTTCCCTCTCCCTTGGGGAGAGGGTCAGGGTGAGGGGCTTTTATCGCGACGAGGCCCCTCGTCCGGCCTCCGGCCACCTTCTCCCAATGGGAGAAGGGAAGCTTAAACCCGCATCGGCATCAGCACATACAGCGCGCTGCCGTCGCCGCCATCGCGCACCATCGTCGGCGAACCGGGATCGGCGAGCAAAAACCGCGCATCTTCGCTTTCGAGTTGTTCGGAAATATCGAGCAGATAACGCGCGTTGAACCCGATCTCGAGCGGCCCGGCGCTGTAGCCGACAGGAATCTCTTCGGTCGCGCTGCCGCCTTCCGGATTGTTCACCGTCAGGATCAGCTTGTCCTTCGCAACGTTGAGCTTCACCGCGCGGCCGCGCTCGCTCGCGATCGTCGACACGCGATCGACGGCGCTTTTGAACGATGCGTTCGGCACCTTCATTTCTTTGTCGTTGTTGTGCGGGATGACGCGCCCATAATCAGGAAATGTGCCGTCGATCAGCTTCGACGTCAGCACCACGGACCCGATTTCGAAACGAACCTTCGTCTGCGATACGCCGACTTTCACCATCGCATTGGTGTCTTCCAACAATCGCGTCAACTCGTGCACGGTCTTCCTCGGCACGATAACGCCGGGCATGCCCTCGGCGCCTTTCGGCAACGGAAGCTCGACTTGCGCTAAGCGATGGCCGTCGGTCGCAACCGCGCGCAAGGTTTTCGCGCCCGCCGTTTCCGCCGGATGCAGATAGATGCCGTTCAAGTAATAGCGCGTTTCTTCCGTCGAGATCGCAAAGCGCGTCTTGTCGATGAGGCGCTTCAGATCGCCCGCCTCGATCGTGAACTCGTGGCCGATCTCACCGACCGCCAGATCGGGGAAATCATCCGCCGAAAGCATTTGCAGGCTGAAACGCGAATGGCCCGACGTAATCATCAGGCGCTCTTTGTCACCCTCGCGCTTCATCTCGATTTCGGCGCCTTCGGGAAGCTTGCGCACGATATCGTGCAGCACGTGCGCCGGCACCGTCAGTGTGCCCGGCGTCGAAACCTTCGCCCCGACGCTTTCGCTCACCTCACGTTCAAGGTCCGTCGCCTTGAACATCAGCGTGTCGCCGGACGCCTTCAGCATCACGTTGGAAAGGATCGGAATGGTGGTGCGGCGCTCGACGACACTCGTAACGTGGCTCAGCGCCTTCAAGAGTTCCCCACGTTCAATCTCGAGACGCATGTCTGTCCTCAGTCCTGATTTCGGAAAGCGCATGGAATAGCGGCATCGACACGCCGTCGGTCGCAATCACGCGCGAAGGATTTGGCCCCGTAGGCGCCCGGAAGCGGCTTTGCAGCGGAATCGCCCACGGAGCCGGATCAGAGCCGAACAGCGACCACATTTCAAGCAAAGATGTAGCGCCCAGACGGCCTTTTTTGCCTTTAAGTTCCGGCAATACGCCGGAAAACAACGAGGCCGGCCTCCCGAGGGCTTGGGATGACCGGCCTTACGCTCGACAGGTCGCAGCGTGGGGACGCCGCGATCAGTGCCCAATCAATGATTGAGAAGCCGCTTCAATTCCTCGAGTTCGTCCCCAAGGTGCGGATTCTTGCTGATCTCGCCTTCGATCTTGCGGATCGCGTGCAGGACCGTCGTGTGGTCCCGGCCGCCAAACCGCCGGCCGATCTCCGGCAACGACCGGGCCGTCAGATGCTTCGCGAGATACATGCCGATCTGGCGCGGCCAGACGACCGACCGATGACGACGCTGCGACAGCAGATCGCCCTTCGACACGCCATAGTGCCGCGAGATGATCCGCAGAATGTCTTCGATCTTGATGCGGCGCGGTTCGAGGTTCTGCACCAGATCGCGGATCACCGTCTCGGCGATGTCGAGCGTGATCGGCGTGCGCATGTACTGCCACGTCGCGTAAAGGCGCGTCACGGCGCCTTCAAGCTCACGGCCGTTCTCCGTCAGGCGCAGCGCCAGAAGATCGATGACGTCGCGTGACAGCGTGAACGACGGATCGGCGGCGCGCTTTTCGGCTAGGCGCTTCTCCAGAACCTTCAGGCGAAGCTCATGGTCAAGCGACATCAGCTCCGTCACGAGGCCACGCTGCAGGCGCGACCGCATGCGTTCGTTGAGGCGCTCGATCTGGTTCGGTGCCCGCGCCGATGCCACGACGACCTGTTTGCCGCCGTCGAGCAGCGCGTTGATGATGTGATCGAACTCCTGTTCGGTCCGCTCGCCCTGCAGGAATTCGAGGTCGTCGATCAGCAGCATGTGGATGTTGCGGAACCGCTCCTTGAACGCCAGAGGGTCGGAGGAACGAAGCGCCTCGACGAACTGATAACGGAAGCGCTCGGCCGTCAGATAAAGAACCTGGGCCGTCGGAGCCCGGCGCTTCACTTCCCAAGCAATCGCCTGCAGCAGATGGCTTTTGCCAAGGCCAACCGCGGAATGGATGTACAGCGGGTTGTAGCCCGGAGCATCGGCAAGCACGGTTTCCGCGACCTGTGTCGCTCCGGCGTGCGCCATGCGGTTCGACGCGCCGACGACGAAGCTGTCGAACGTATAGCGCGGATCGAGCGGCGAGCCTTCAAGCCCTCCGGCAGAGGTGCGCTGCGTCGGCTGCATCGGTGCGCGCATGACTTGCACGCGCTGTTGCGCATCGAGTTGCGGGGCTGATGCTACAGCCGGCTTTGCTGCGCTTGCGGCTTCAGCGGGTCTGACGTCGTTTGCCCGTTGAATGCCCAACCCTGGCTGCCGCCAGACGACTTCGACCCGCTCTGCGGTCGTGAATTCCACGCGCGCACAGTGCAGCAGGCGCTCGGCGTAGTGCTCTTGGATCCAGTTCCGCACGAACTTGACCGGCACAGAAACCTTGACGATGCGACCATCGAAACTTTCGAATTCGAGGCTCTTGAACCAGCTCGAATAAATTTCGTCGCCGAGCTGCGCGCGAAGCATGGCCCGAACTTTCTGGCCACGGCCCTCAACCGCGCCAGCTGCCGGATCGGTGACAGCCGTCCCCGTCGCGCCGCCAGTGCTCTGCGCCTCTGCCGTTTTTGCTGCCTGCATTGTGATTACTCCCGCTATTTACGCGAGACGCTGGCCTGAAGCGTCCCCCCAAACTTCTGCGCCTCATGCCCAAGACCCTCTGAGCAATGCTGCGCAGTCGTGCACTTCCAGGGTGCTACCCTTGCACCCATGCCAGACGGGCAAATTTCCAGCCCGCGACCTGGCCCCGGTGGCGGTCGGAATCAATTGGCCCCTCGAAGCCTTCCGCCACGTTTGAGCAACGCCGATAACCCGCCGTCGCCATCACCTCTGCAGCCATCCGGCTGCGACCGCCGGAGCGGCAAATAAAGAAAACCTGGTCCGTCTTTTCGACACCGCGGGCTTTGAGCGCCGCATCCAGCCGATCCGGAAAATCCGGAGCGATCTCGCTATCGGGGAATGTCTGCCACTCCATGAGCAACACCTCCCGATCGAGACCGCTGAGGTCCGGAACTCCGACGAACGCCCACTCGGCGCGCGTACGAACGTCCACCAAAACCGCTTTCGGATCGGCCTTCAGACGCTCCCACGTTTCGAGGACCGGTAGGTCCTCGACGTGGGAAGCCTCGATGTTTTCCACGAGCCCCCTCTCACGCATTACTAGATTTAATAAAGACCTGTGCAAGACTTTCCCCAGTACTGCCGGAGAAAGACTTTCCTCGTGAGCCCCGGCGCGACAGGGACCACAGTCAAAACAAAGATCTTTACCTAATTTGACGATGCTTCCGCGTCTCTAGACCTAGCCGAGACTTCGGATGCCACGCTCGTCGACTCCACTCAGCGAACGATCGCGTTACCCCGCTGCCATCCACTGACTATTAACTAACCGGTAACCATTATCTCGACAAGCGCTTCGAGCGCCGAAGAAGCCTCCGGAACGCTCGAAATAGTTATCCACAACTGCCCCGGATAACTGACCTTGCGTCGCAGTTCCTGTGCAAAAGACCTCTGACTCAACAGAGGATTCCGTGATCCCGACATCGCGCGTTTGGCTCGGCTTGCATCGTCATCTCATTGTCATTTTATTCTTGGTTGCAGATCGGCAAGAGCGTCCACCCGAGTCTCGCGAGCGCCCTCATGCACGCCCGGAAGGCGCAATTCCAGGGAGTTAATGGTGTTAAAAAAACAGCGGGCCCTCATCGGGCCCGCTCTTTACCGTAGCGAATATGCAACAGGGAGAAAAATTGCCCTGCTGGGAATTGAACGTGCTTAGGCCGACATGGCCTTGACACGCTGAGTCAGCCTCGAAACTTTGCGGCTGGCCGTCTTCTTATGCATCGATCCCTTTTGCGCACTGCGCACGAGAGTCGGCTCTGCGGCGGCAAGCGCCTCCAAAGCCTTGCTCTGATCGCCAGCCTTGATGGCCTCTTCGACGGCGCGAACACCGCTTTTGACGCGCGTACGGCGAGCCTTGTTGATTTCAGTGCGGCGGATCATCTGGCGCGCGGCTTTTTTTGCCGACGACGTATTAGCCATGGAAAAGTCCTTACTGCTGGTCCAAAAGCGCCTTACGCTGCCGAAATGGCAAAGCGGGGCTGCGGGCTGAAGAAAACCTCATCGGCCCGGACGGGTGATCCAGGCTCGGTTTGCTGGCGGTATAGCGGTCTGCCCATCGCCGGTCAATGAAGCCACACGCTCTGAATGCGGAATTTCTCGCCCGGCGGCGGTTCAGCGCAGTCACAGGGATGGCTCCACGGCGATACACATATGGTCGGGGCGCCGATACGGGTTGAAATGGGGGGAAGCCGACGATGCTGTCGCTCGTAGGATGGATATTCGGACTTGCAGTCGCCGTGTGCGCCACTGTCCTGGCTGCGGCCGCGAAGGAGCCGAACCTGCATATCGCGGCGTGCGCCATTGTGGCCCTGGTCCTCGCGGTCACGGCAGTATGGGACCATCAGCGGCTCATCAACAATGGGGCTCCGACAAGCGCCATCGCCAGCTCGACGGCGCGCTATCTCGGCCTCGTCTGGGCCTGGGGCGCACTTTCAATACTCGCGATCTATCTTGTAATACTCGACGAACGATGGGCCGAATGGTGGCAATTCTTTCTCGGCTTTTCGTTCGCGGCCATCGCCAGCATCGCGTTCGCGACATTGCTCGATCGTGACCGGGCCGCCGGACGTTCCGATCCGGTCATCGTCAAAGCCGGCCGGATTCTCGCTCAAGTGCAGCTCGTCGGCATGGTGATCGGCATCATCAGTCTGTTCGTCGATAACAAGTTTCCGCGCGACATCACCCATGCCGATTGGGCGGGCTGCAACATTCTCTTTTTCGGTGCACTGGCGATCGCCGCGATCAGCTTAGACGCTTTACGTTCCCCCGCGCACGTGTGATGCAATCCGAAAATTGAGTCTCGCTCGGAGTCGTCCGGCATGTCCTTACGTCCACCGCTTTCCTGGCTGCTTGTGACGCTCGCAGCGGCATTGATGGCCATGTTTCTCGCGGCCAAAAATTTGCAGAAAGTCGAAGCGGCCATCGCCGCGGCTGTGTTCGCGATCATGCTGATTATTGCAGCGGTCCGCACGAACGCCGGGTTCTGGCGTCGGGATGAAGCACGCCCCAGCGCAACGCCACGCACTGCGCTCTGGCAGACGACTTTACTCGTCATGCTCGCTTATTTGTGGTGCGCGCTGGCGTTCTATGCCGTCTATCTCGGAACGACGCTGCATTGGCAGCACGGTTGGGAATACGGCTCGGCGATGCTTCTGATCGCCATAGGTCATGCCTATTATCTTCGGCGCTTGTCCGATCCGAGCGATCCGGTGTCCGCGCCCAGCGCCCTTGATCGCGCCGTCCGTCTCGCGTCCTATCAAGCGATCGCTATCGCGATCGGGCTTTTCTGGCTGATCCAATCCGGAAAGCTGTCATCGCCGAAAGGCGACTGGGCCGCAAATCAGCTGTTTCTCGCGGGCGGCTTTGCCGTGATGTGTCTCAGCGTCGTCATCATCAAGACCCACGCCGCCCTGAGCGAACGCCAGGCGCATTGATGCGTACACGTCACTTCTGACAGCGCGGGCAATAAAAGCTAGCACGCCCAGCGTGCACGACGCGCCGTATCTCACCACCGCATCCGGGGCGCGGACAAACGTGCTCTGCTCGATCGTAGACGGCGAACGCATCCTGGAATGCGCCTGAAGCGCCGTTCGCATCGCGATAATCACGCAGCGTCGATCCGCCCGCTTCGATCGCCTGCCGCAGCACATCCTGAATGGCCGGAACAAGCCGCTGTGCGCGTTCCGTCGGATCTCCGCGCCGGTCGGCGAGGCTGCGCGCCGCGCGGTTCGGCGATAACCCGGCTCGAAACAGCGCCTCGGAGACGTAGATGTTTCCAAGCCCCGCGACGATGCGCTGGTCCATCAAAAACGCTTTGAGATTTGCCTTCTTGCCGCGCGCCCGCGTCGCCAGATAATCGGCGGTCAAATCGGCGCCCAACGGTTCGACACCCAGCCCGCGAAACAACGGATGCTGCGATTGCTCCGCATGCGGCATCATGATCATGAAGCCGAACCGGCGCGGATCATTGTAGACGATGCGCGTGCCGTCCGAGAGATGCAGCACGACGTGATCGTGCGCCGGAATTGGTCCGACGGCATTGGCATAATCGCCCGGCGTATCGCGCCGGCCATTTTGCAGAATCGTAAACCGGCCCGTCATGCCGAGATGCATGACCAAATCATCGCCGCCCGACAGTCCGGCAATCAGATATTTCGCGCGCCGCTCAAGGCTGACGATCTTCTGCCCGACCATCCGCTCGCTGAAGCGCTCGGGAAACGGAAACCGGAGATCGGGGCGGCGCATTTCGAGAGCCGTAACGCGGCGACCGGAAACAACCGGCGCTAGGCCACGCCGGACGGTTTCAACTTCGGGAAGTTCGGGCATAAAGCTCGTAAGCCGGAATTGACGCTAAGTGACGCTGACGATAGCGCGGAGCGTCCGGCACGGCTATCCTAGGCGACATGATCGATCATAGCTCCGAACCACACAAAGAAACCACCGTCTCGTTCGGCTATCGCGCCGTTCCTGAGGACGAACGCCAGGGCCTCGTCAATGAGGTCTTCGCGTCCGTCGCCGAACGCTACGACCTGATGAACGATTTGATGTCGGGCGGCCTGCACCGGCTCTGGAAGCGCGACCTCATCACGATGTTGAACGCGCCGCGCTCCGATAGGCCGTTCGCGCTCCTCGACGTTGCCGGCGGCACCGGAGACATCGCGATGCGCTACGCTCGCGATGGCGGACCGGCGACAACCGCCATCGTCTGCGACATCAGCCCCGAAATGCTAAGCGTCGGCCAGCGCCGCATTGCCGATGCGGGTCTTCAGGATCGCATCACCTGCGTCGAGGGCAACGCCGAATCCCTGCCCTTCGAGAACGGCCGATTCGATGCCTACACGATTGCGTTCGGCATTCGCAACGTCACGCACATCGACCGCGCCCTCGCCGAGGCCTACCGCGTGCTGAAGCCGGGCGGCCGCTTCCTTTGCCTAGAATTCTCGCAATGCCAGGTGCCGGTCATCGACCGCCTGTATGACTTTCATTCCTTCGAGGTCATCCCGCGCCTCGGCAAATTGGCCGCCGGCGCCGCTGATCCCTATCGCTATCTCGTTGAGAGCATTCGTCGCTTTCCAAATCAGGAACGATTCGCTGAACTCATTCGGAAAGCCGGATTTTCGCGCGTCGCCTACCGCAATCTGACCGGCGGAATTGCCGCGATTCACAGCGGCTGGAAGATCTAATCGGCCACACGTCCTCAGTGATTTGTTGATCAATTTCCGACTGCGATTGACCGTGGCCGGGACCGCTCATAGCCTCCGCCCGGATGGGGAGAAGAATCTTTTCTTCGGTTGGAGGATGGGACGCATGAACTCGAAACTTTTGATTGGCGCGGCGCTCGCCGCCGCGATGACGCTGGGAGCCGGCGCCGCCAATGCTGCATCATGCACGACGAAGGCCGCTGTTGCCACGTCGAGCTCGGCGGAATCCGCCCGTTGGTTCGCCCTTGAGACGATGGTTCAGCACGTCAGCTGGGGCCTGTGGCCGGGCTTCGTCGCCACCGGCAACGTTGAGGGCTACCGTGTCATGAACAAGCGTTACAACTGCCGGCCCGATGGCGGCATGGTGACCTGTCACGGTCGCGCGACCTTCTGCAGGAAGTAAGATCGCCAGATTGGGTCCAGCCCAATTGGTTTTCAACGGCGCCCGCCGCAAGGTTTGGGCGCCGTTTATGTTGTAGGCCACTCAGCTGCTCCGCATTGGCGCGGCGCGTCGAACGGTCTTTACCCGTCTGGCCGACTTCACTTGACCGAAACCATCTGGGGCGCATTGTGCGGACCTTGGCTTGGCGGCTCATCCGCGGCGGAAGGACGACGAAATCGCGGTTATGGCCGGAGCAATTCTTAACACTTTGAGATTGGCGCGGGCTGGCTTCGTGTTGGCCCAGCATGGCGTGCGCTTCGTCCCAATCGGCGTTCCCGTGCCGTTGCCGCTCAAAATCGCGCGCGCTGCCACCGTACCGGTTCGCCTGCTCACCGCGCCGTTCCGCCGTGAAGAACCCCGGGCCGCGCGCGTCGCGACGGCATTGGCCGAACTCGGTCCGAGCTACGTCAAGCTCGGCCAGTTTCTGGCGACCCGCGCCGACGTCATCGGTCCCGAACTGTCGGCCGACCTCCGCCACCTGCAGGATAAGGCCGAACCATTTTCGATGGCCGAAGCCCGGAGCGCCGTCGAGCGCGCTCTCGGCGGCAAGCTCGAAGATCATTTCATCGAATTCGGACCGCCCGTCGCCGCCGCATCGATCGCCCAGGTTCATAAAGCCTACGTCATGGACGACGGCGTGAAGAAGGCGGTCGCGGTCAAAATCCTGCGCCCGAACATCGAGAAGCGTTTCTATCGCGATCTCGACAGCTATTACTTCGCCGCGCGGACGATCGAACGTTTCTATCCGCCCGCCCGTCGCCTGAGGCCGGTCGCCGTCGTCGACAATCTGAAGCACACCACTGACCTCGAGATGGATTTGCGGCTCGAAGCCGCCGCGATCTCCGAGATGGCCACCAACATCAAGGACGATGAAGGCTTCCGCGTCCCCGAGGTCGATTGGCGGCGCACGGCCAAACGTGTGCTGACCGTCGAATGGATCGACGGCACGCCTATCTCGCACCGCGACGTCCTGCAATCCAAGGGCTTCGATACCGACGCGATCGGCATGACCGTGCTTCGCTCGTTCCTGCGCCACGCCATGCGCGACGGCTTCTTTCATGCTGATATGCATCAGGGGAACTTGTTCGTCGATGACGAGGGCAAGATCGTCGCCGTCGATTTCGGCATCATGGGCCGCCTCGGCCTCAGCGAGCGCCGCTTCCTTGCCGAGATCCTGCACGGCCTGATTTCACGCAACTACTATCGCGCCGCCGCGGTGCATCTTGAAGCGGGTTACGTCCCGCCGCATCACACGGTGGAGGAATTCGCGCAAGCTATGCGCGCCATCGGCGAACCGATCCACGGCCGCACCGCTGAAGAAATTTCGATGGCCGATCTGCTCGGCCAGCTTTTCGCGTACACTGAAGTTTTCGACATGCAGACGCGCCCCGAGCTGATCCTGCTGCAAAAAAGCATGGTCATTGTCGAAGGCGTGGCCCGCGATCTCAATCCGCATCTGAATGTCTGGGTCGCCGCCGAGCCGATCGCCAAGGAGTGGATGGAATCCAATCTCTCGCTGATCGGCCGTCTTAAAGACGCAGGACGCGGCGCCGAGACCATCGGCGAAGTGCTGATGCGGACGCCTGGCCTTCTGCAAAAAGCCGAGCAGGTGATCGTTGGATTTTCCGAGATGGCGCAAACCGGCCTGAAGCTCGACGATGCGACGCTGGAAAATCTCGCGGCGCGATCACGGCGGAGCCGCGCCGCCGATGTCGCCCTTTGGATCGCGGCGGTTGGCATCGCCGCTATCGCGCTAAAACTCTACGGCGCGTTCTAAGCGCAATCCGTCGTCCCGATTGTCTTGCCCGACAAGTCGCGCTCACAACGATTACGCTTTTGCCTTGCGCGGCCCGACGAGATGCGTCCCATGTGCGATCGCCGCCGTGGCCCGCATCGTCGCCGCGAGAAAGACCACTTCGGCAATCTCCGTTTCGGTGACACCGGCATTCACCGCATTCGTCCGATGTACCTCAAGGCTGTAAGGGCACTGCGTCGCGATAGCGACACCCAAGGCGATCAGCTCTTTGTAACGTCGCGGGATCGCACCCGGCGCCATCGCGGCACGATCGAAATTCTCGAATGCCGCCATTGTCGCGGGCGATAAGCTGCGCAATTGCGGTAAGTTCGATAAATTGGAAATGTCATACATGGCCAAGGCTCCCTCGGGCGATCAACGACGCGCTAGAGTTTGACAGGGAGCGTTGCGGCGTTCGCGCGAAGCGGTCAAGCGCCGTTGTTTCGAAGTCTGGAAGAAGGAAAGCGATCCAATGTCAGATAAGCCCCCATTGCCACCGTTCACGCGGGAAACAGCGATACAGAAGGTCCGCGGCGCCGAGGACGGCTGGAATTCGCGCGATCCCGAGCGCGTCTCGCTCGCTTATACCGTCGACAGCGTTTGGCGGAATCGCGCCGAATTTCCCGTCGGGCGCGCCCAGATCGTCGAATTCCTCACCAGAAAATGGAACCGCGAACTCGATTATCGGCTCATCAAGGAGCTATGGGCCTTCGACACCGATCGCATCGCCGTGCGCTATGCCTACGAATTCCACGACGACAGCGGCCAGTGGTATCGCGCTTACGGCAATGAAAACTGGGAATTCGACGCTCACGGTCTGATGCACCACCGCTACGCCAGCATCAACGACGTGAGGATCGCGGAGTCCGAGCGGAAGTTTCATTGGCCGCTTGGTCCGCGCCCGAAAGATCATCCGGGACTTTCAGACCTCGGATTGTGATTGCGGCAGCAGCCGCAATCTCGATTATCTTCGAAACATAAAGCGCGCAGCGCGCCTGAAAATTCTCAGGCGCGCGCCGACGTCCGCTGACGCTCGGAAGCGGGCGCTTGCTTGGCATAGGCCAAGCCGAAAATCGTGCACGCGGTGATCGCATATGCGAGCAGCTGCATGCCCGTCGGACGATCCATGTACCCGATCAGAACGTGGAGAATGCGACCCGGCCAGCTGTTCTCCGACAACAGCCACGACGTATCCCAAACGCGCGTATCGAGAATGTTCAGCAAACCTGCATTCGAAAGCTGCTGAACCGCTGACGCGGCAAGTCCTGCAGCAAGCAAGGTCACCAGCGCGCCCGTCACCGCGAACATGCGCTTCAACGGGATTGCCGCCAAACCGAGATACAGGGCCAGCGAGACACCGCCTCCGAGCAGCAAGCCAATCCCCGATCCCAGCAGCAATTCGCTGGCCGTGTCCTTTCCCTGCATGACGATGCCGGTCATGAACAATACGACCTCGCTGCCTTCGCGCATGACCGCGACCGCGACAGCTGCGCCCAATGCAAACAGCGATTGCTTGCCAGCCACGACCTCGCTTCCAAGCTCACGCAACTGCTGTGTCATCTCGCGGGCATGCTGCGCCATCCACACGACGTGCCAGGCGAGCATCACCACCGCAAACAAAAGGATCGCAGCAACGAAAATTTCCTGCCCTCGTCCATCGAACGCATCCGAAATGCGCGACGCGAATAGCGCGACGATCATCGATCCGACAATGCCGGCGAGAACGCCGAGCGACACCGCAGCCCCCCGGCCGGGAACGCCCTTCGACGCCGCAAGGACGACACCGACAATCAGACCGGCTTCGAGAACTTCGCGAAAAACGATGACGAGGGCTGCAAGCATTCGACCACTATTCCGCTACGATGTGACCAAGGGCGGTATCCATATGGAACTCGCCGAAAAAGATGTACGTGCCCGGTTGCAGCGGCTTCACGCGGATCGTCGCGCCGCTGTTTCCGGCGATGATTTTTTCAAAGCCAAGATCGTTGCTCTCGAATTCTTCCGGCGTGGGATCCAGGTTCTTGACGGAAATCTTGATCGGCTTGCCGATGGGCAGCTTGATCGCCGAGGGCTCGAACTTGTGATCCTTGATCGAAATTTCGATCTCGAACTCTTCGGACGCTTTGACAGGTGTTGCGGAGTAAAATGCACCGGCGAAACCAATCGCGGCCATCACCGAAAAAGCCAACGATTTTTGGAAAACGGCAAATGGGCGCCGAGACGCACGGAAGGGCATATCCACTCCTAATAGGTCAGGATTCAAGGTCCTGAGATCAGGTAAGCATGAGGTAGAGCGAACGCCACAAAAATAGTCAAGATTATTTCGAAATTTGGAATGATTTCAAAAGTCCGCTGCCTCGACAAGCGCGAGAACGCCGATCGCATCAAGAGAACGGAAGAGTTGCTTTAGCGTGCGAAGGCCGCGCGCCGCGGTTAGCGGTTCCGGACCCCGATATGGGCATGCGGAACATCATGCATGAGGCGCTGAAAATCGCCGCCCGACAGATGCACGAGCGTGCGGTGATCGCCGCCGTCGAAATAGATGTCCCTGAAGCCTTCGAGACTGTCGTCCATCACGGTCATGAGATCGTAAGCACCACCAACCGGCGGCACACAGCCGCGTTCGCAGTCGCCAAAGATGGTCGAGGCTTCGATCTCCGTCGCCAGGACGATCGGCTGATCGAGCCACTGCGACAAAGCTTCGAGCTGAACACGGCAGGAGGCAGGCACAATGGCCAGCAGATATCCGTCCTCGCGCCGCATCAGCACGCCTTTAGCGAGATTGTCTTCCGGGACCGCGCCCGCGTGCGCCGCCGCCGCGGCTGAACGCGCCCATTCATGCGTCGAGACGTCATAGGAGACGCCACGTCCATCAAGATACTGCTGGAGGGAAATCGCAATGGCCATGGCTGATCTCCGTTCGTCTATGACCGGTAGTTGCCACCTGCGCAATTATAGTCGCAACACGTGGTAGCCGCAACGCCGTCGCCGCTGCTGCGCGATGCCATTCAAAAATTTCGAATAAAATAACGGGCTTAACCAGCCCACTTCGAAACATTGGTTGCAGCGCAGTGTTTTCTGCGAAGCTCACGTCTCCCAGCGTCATCAAGCGACAGGACGAGAGACTCTCATGCAAAAGGTCATCACCGCGATTGCCATATCCGCATCAGCCCTCGCAATTGCGGCACCCACTTTGATCGATACAGCCGCCGCATGCACCCGCGTTTTGTGGAACACCAATAAGCTCGCCGTCGTCAGCAGCCGGACGATGGACTGGCCGGAATCGACCGAGCCTACGCTCACCGTTTTTCCGCGAGGCTCGTCTCGTGATGGCGGTCGCGTCGGCTCTGAAGAGGTCGTCAAAGACAACCCCGCGAAATGGACGTCGAAGTACGGCAGTATCGTTACGACCATCTACGGCATCGGCACGGTGGACGGATTGAACGAGAAAGGATTGGCGATTCACTTACTCTATCTCAATGCCACAGACTTCGGACCGCGCGACGCAGCGAAGCCCGGAATGCCCGCCACGCTCTGGGGCCAATACGCCCTCGACAATGCTTCAACGGTTGAAGAAGCGCTCGAAGCACTGAAGGGCGTGCAGATCGTGATGGCCGAAGCACGCGGCCATAAAGCCAACGTCCATTTGGCAATGGAGGATGCAAGCGGCGACTCGGCCATCGTCGAATACATTGATGGAAAGCCGGTGACGCATCACGGTCGCGAATATACGATCATGACCAATGATCCAACGTACGATGAGCAGCTCGCACTTTTGAAGAAGCAGGATTTTTCAAAGCCGAGCAGCGACATGCCTTTGCCCGGAAATGTCAAACCCACGGATCGCTTTCAGCGCGCGGCGTATTATTCCGCGATGTTGCCTGAACCGAAAAACCAGCGCGAAGCCATCGCCAGCGTTCTCGCAATTGCGCGGAACGTGTCCGTGCCGTTCGGCGCTCCGTACAAAGGCTTCGGAATTTACAACACCGAGTATCGGACAGCGATCGACCTCACCGACAAACGCTACTTCTTCGAATTGACGACGAGCCCGAACGTGATCTGGGCGGACCTATCGAAATTCGATCTCGAACCGGGATCGCCTGTGATGCAGCTCAATCCGGACAACATCGCGCTGTCCGGCGACGTCAGCGATAAATTTCAGAAGATCGCCAAGGCGCCGTTTTGATCGAATGGCGCGGCAGGTACGATTGAAAAATTCGCAAAAACAAAAAACGCGCCGCTGGCACAAGGCACAGCGGCGCGTTTGAATTCGATAGAGGGCACTGATTGACTTCTTTTTGGTTCTAGAAATTCACATGACGTCTCGGCAGACCTGGCAACGACCTACTCTCCCGCGTCTTAAGACGAAGTACCATCGGCGCAGGGGCGTTTCACGGCCGAGTTCGGAATGGGATCGGGTGCAGCCACCCCGCCATAATCACCAGGTCAGCGGAGACGTCATATGACTTCTGTATTCTGGTCTTTCTTCTGAGTCCTACGCTCATCGTACGGCTGCGCCTCTTCGCGCCTCTAGGCGCGAGCGTCCAAGGGACGCCGGCACAAGTGCCGCCTGTCGGAGCCGCGTCGCGCATTCGCGCGACATGCGGCGTGAGACATAACGATGAGCATTGCTAAATGAGAGCAATCAAGCCAATCGAGT